>Ga0078972_1000347_pt1 | contig 192174 bp, 181 predicted proteins | sample YelNatPaOPGAMG01_FD_67568 | JGI IMG/M metagenome (GOLD analysis project Ga0078972, IMG submission 67568) | Hot spring thermophilic microbial communities from Obsidian Pool, Yellowstone National Park, USA - OP-RAMG-01 (SPADES assembly) (version 2) | ecosystem: Environmental > Aquatic > Thermal...
AATTTCCACACCCCGCCGATCCGGTCGGTCCCCTCAATGAGCACCTGCAAGGTGCCCAGGATTTTGCATTTGTCCTGGCCGGTGTAGTAGGGGTCGGGCCGTTCGCAGGGACAGGGGACTTCCTGGTATTTGCCGTTCTCACCGGTGAGGCGCTAGGCCGTCTCCCCGTCCCCGGAGCACCAGCAGCGGTTGCCCTTGTAGCAGGCATAGCGGGTCGGGAAGTTTAGGTCAATTCGTCATAAAGCAGGCGCAGCGGGATTTCGGTGATCTTGCCGCCCTCCGGCTTGAGCCTGGCCATTTCCAAAAGCATCAGGAAACCCTCCTGAACCAATTCTTTGGGTTCCGGATACCAAGGTAACTTACCCTTGAGTTTCTTTTGATACACGAACTAGGCCATCTGGTAGCCAGCCTCGGGGTCAAGAGGGCCAGGACAGATAGACCGCTTCAGGTAGTCCACAATGTAATAACCCCGCGCCAGCGACGTCTTGGCAGTCAGGTAGCTGCAAGCGAACAAAGCCATAACCTCCCTGACTTAGGTGACGCCTTCAGGAATCGGGATAATTTCCCGTTCCCGGCCCTTGCCCTTGTTTCCATAAGCACCAATCAGTTTTGTCATGTCGTGATGTCGTGCCTCCCAAAAAGGGGTTTTACCTATAAATATTGCACTTAGCCCGCCTTATTCATAAAGAGGATGAACAGGTCCCTTTGCAAGGGATGGTAGGCAGAGAGGGGAGCTCCTCCCAAGGGGTCGGAGGCGGTGAAAAGAGTCTTGACGGATGTTTTTCCCGGAACCAATCGGTTAGAGACCGCTTTTAAGCCCGGTTGGGGCGCACTTCCCCCTTAGCGCCTTGCAGAAATCCAGAGTGGCTCAAGACTTACGCCGGGCTGGCCCGGAGGTTTTGCCACAGCCCGGCCAGGAGGTGGCGGTAAGGGTAACCCGAGGCCAGGTACACCCAGCTGCGGGTTCACTTGCGTTACGGCCCGCCGGATGGCTCCATCGCCCCAGGCGACCTTGGCCCCGAGGCTTCAACATACTCGATTACCCAAACATATTGCTCGTCAGCTGCCAGACTTACCGCCAATTATCTGGGTGGAACCTTTCTCCCCCGGCATCTCGCGCCATCGTGGCGCACCGAATAATGCGGGCAAGGAGACTTAGCCTGTGGCAAAACTCCTAAGCCGCTTTGGCTGATTTGGGAGGATAGATTGCTGCCAAGGAGGGCAGCCATCAGTTCAGAACCGCAAAATTTCCGGTATCTGCCGGGGAAAAGCCTCCTTCCTGTCCTGGCGGCGGCCAATTCCCCCAAAGGGGCCTCATTTTGGTCCCTTTTTGCTTCTTAGCCCTCTTATCCTGCACCTCACCCCGCCTCAGGTGCGCCCAGAGGGCCGAAAATGGGGCAAAAACAGGGCCCCCAAGGAAGGATTTCCCGTCGTCCAAGCCCAAAGGAGGCTTGCTGCTGGCAAGCCCGAGAATTTTTGCCGTGCTAAACTGTAAATCTCCCTGATTTGGGCCAACCTGGCCTCCAAAATCAATAAAAGCGGTTTATACCTTTCGCAACCGGCTAAGGATGCTAGCCAACTGATAGTATTGAATAAAGATTCCCCTAAACCTTGCAAATCCCGTGAATGGCATCACAGGTCTTATGGTAAAGGCGACCCACCCAATCTTCCTGGCGTTCTTCGGCCTTTGGCAGTGACCGCCGTTCGGCCAGGCGGCGCATCAGTCGGTGGGTGGTGGTGACATAGGCGGCGTGACTCCAGGTGAGCGGTGACACCGAGAGGGGCTCGCCGGTGAGGGGGTGGACCTGCTCTCCCAGCACCCCCGAGGGCAAGGCGTGATTTGCGACCCACGTGAGGATCTCCTGGGCTTGGGTCAATTCTTGGTCAGTACTGCCTTTTTCCAGCAAATAATCCGCCAGCCACAGGGTGCAGATGACCCAGGGGTTGCCGGGAACCGCAGGGCTTACCCTTTGATAGACATCGCCTTCATAGCGAGCCATCCCTCCCACCGCAGTCCTGACCCACAGGCGCTCCTGTAAAGCCTTCATGGTAGCGGCTATCCTCGGGTCAACGGCGGCGTACATCCCGAAGGCAAAGAGCCCCCAAAGACTGGAGTCGCAGGTGGCATCCACCTCCAACTCTCCCTGGGAATTAAGGGAGAGCATGCGGCAGAAGCGCCCCAGCTGCTCCTGCCAGAGATACCTGGAGGCCGCATCCCGAATTTCTGCGGCGACCTGCTGATATTGAGCCGCCTTGTCATCCTCGCCGAAGACCGTGCAGAACAGGGAGGCCGCGGTGAGCCCGCCGAAGACGGCGCCCACCGTGAAACTAAAGATGCCCCGTCGTTCCTCCCACAGATCGAAGCAGGGTGCGGGCAGACCGGTCTTCTCCTCCCGGAATTGGCACATGAAATCTGCGGCTTTTTTTACCAGGGGGCGATAGAGCGGCTTGATAAAGTCCAGATCACGGTAAAGCACGAAATGATGCCACAAGGCCCAGACCACCAGGGCGGTGGAATCCTCCTGGATGGGGAGTTGGGGTTTACCCTCATAGCTCCATGGATGCCAGGAAGAAGCTAAGGTGCCGTCGGGATTGAACTTGTGGAGCAGGCAGCCCTCGGGCTGCAGGAGTTGGGAGATGAAGCGGAAAAAATTCCTGGAAGCCGTGGGATGTCCGGCCAGATCCAGGGCATGGGCCACCAGGGCCCCGTCCCGGGGCCAAACGTAGGAGTAGGTGTCCCGGTTGAAATAGATGATGTCCGAGTCGTTGGCCGCCAAAATCCCCCCCTGCCCATCAATCTGGGTCCGGATGATCAGCAGGCTGCGTTGGTAAAGCTCCGCCACTTTCTCCGGCAAAAGATGAAGCGGCGGGTTCTCCTTGCGGAGCCACAGGCGCCAGTAATCCTCCGTGCGTTTGATCAACTTCCGGGGGTGCTTGTGTTTTACCAGACTGTCCAGCCGCTGTACATCATACCAGCTTAGGCCCGCCGCGATCCAGAAAAACGCCGTGGCCCGGCCCTGGGCTTCCAGATTGAGGCTGACCGCCACCACCGAGTCCACCGACCCCTGAGCGATGAGGTTGCCGGACAGATGCCCGTCCTCGGCATCCCGGAAGGTGCCCTCTTTGTCGGCGATCCCCTTCTGGCCCACGGCGTATTGGCTCAGACCGGCGCCGTCCGGCCCCAGGCCGCTGAGGAGAAAATAGCGCGGCCCTTTGTAGTGGATCACGGCCCCGGTCTTGGGGTCGAAACCTGCTGTGTCCCCCAGGTCGTTCCCGGAGATGCCCAGGTCCAGATGGAAGAAGAGGCGAACCTCTCTGGCGCGGGAAGCCAGGTTCTCCACGACGATTTCCTTGAGATAGATATCCTCATGAAAGTCTACGGCATCGCGGCAGACCAAAGAAATTTCCAGGTCCGGCTGCTTAAGCCTGACCTCGGTGACCAGGGTGTCAGGCGCATAGCAGAGTTCTTTCTGCCAGTCTGGACCTATCCAGGAAAATTGCCCTTCGCTCCACACCCCCAAGCGGCAGATCTTGCCGTGCATATGGTTTTCCTGCCCCACATGCGGGAAGCAGAGCTCCCGGAGGCGGTAGTCCCGGTCGAAGCAGAGCAAGAGCCTGCCGTTGGCCACAGGGAGATCACGCGGCATCTTCCGGCTACTTTCATCCTGGTGAGGGCATCTTTCTTAATTACACATGAACCTCCTTGTTGTTCAAGAGAATTCACCAGGAGGGCTTCGTTTGCCCTATCCCGGGCTGTGTCCCAACCCCCTTAATCCTTCAAGGGAATCTGTCGACAGAAACGCCCCTTTTTCCCCGTGGCGCTTGAATGAACGGCCAGCCGGTTTTACTATATATCCAGCCGCCGGCCGGGTTGCGGCAAAATCAAACGGCAAAAAAGGAGAGCACCGCCGATGCAACTTCCTGAATACATTACGGTCCAGGAAGTCCAGAGAGTGTGCCGGGAACTGGGTATCAGAGACTGGTCCCAGATGACCACCCCTGAAGTGCTCCTGGAAGAAGCCAGAATTATACTTAAAGAAGTTAATGTGGAAGGTATGGATATTCCTCTGGAAGATTTTCGTACCGGCCTGGAAGTGGAACTGGAGCATGGCACCCAGTTCAAGGATGCCAATGTGACCAATAACCACCCCATTCTCACCGGTAAAATCGTCCTGGCGCACCTCAAGGAATCCATGGATTATTACAAGCGCCTGCAGGTGGCCGAAATTGAGGGGGATATTCTCAAGGCCCTGGTGGCCAAAAACCTGGCCAAGGTGGAAGCTCTCCATAAAAAGCTGGCTCAGGCGAAATTGGCCCTTTGCCAAGCAGAAGCAAAACAATTAGGATAATTCCTGTGCAGTCACATGTCAAAATCAGGTGCAGTCAATGACGGCCAAACCTGTGTTGGTCACCGGCTCCACGGGATATGTGGGGGGGCGGCTGGTCCCCCAATTGCTTGACGCGGGCTACCGGGTGCGAGCCCTGGGCCGGTCCCTCGGCAAGCTGCGGGCTAGGCCCTGGGCCGGGCACCCCCTGGTGGAGCTGGCCAAAGGCGATGTCCTGGATTTTGAGTCCTTGCGGGAAGCAGCCCAGGGCTGCTGGGCGGCCTTTTACCTGGTTCACTCCATGGTGGCCGACCCCAAGGGCTTTACCGAAACCGACCGCACTGCGGCGCAAAATATGGTTCGCGCCGCAGCCGAAGCCGGATTGGAACATATTATCTATTTGGGCGGACTGGGCAGTCCCGAGGACCCCCGCCTGAGCCAACATCTCCGCTCCCGCCAGGAGGTGGCCAAGATTTTGCAATCCGGGCCGGTACCGGTTACCTTCCTCCGGGCGGCCATGATCCTCGGGTCGGGCAGTGCTTCCTTTGAAATTCTGCGCTACCTGGTGGACCGCCTTCCGGTCATGCTCACCCCCCGCTGGGTGCATAACCCGGTGCAGCCCATTGCCATCCGCAATGTGCTCAATTACCTGCAAGGCTGCCTGGAACATCCGGAAACCCGGGGCCAGACCTTTGACATCGGCGGCCCGGAGGTGGTTACTTACCGGCAACTGTTCGACATTTATGCTGAGGAGGCCCATCTGCCCCGCCGTCTCATCATCCCGGTGCCCGTCCTGACGCCCACCCTGAGCTCCTACTGGATTCACCTGGTTACTCCAGTTCCGGCGAGCATCGCCCGGCCCCTGGCCGAGGGCCTGAGCAACCCGGTGGTTTGTCGGGACCACCGCATCCGGGAAATTATTCCCCAGGAGCTCCTGGATTGCCGCCAGGCCATCCGCCTGGCCCTGGAACGGGTTAAGCAGCAGCAAATCGACACCTGCTGGATGGACGCCGGGGCCGCAGTGCCGCCGGAGTGGACCTACTGCGGGGACACCCCTTACGCCGGCGGCACCATCCTGGAGTGTTGCTACTCGGTCCGGATACAGACCACCCCTGAAGAAGTCTGGCAACCGCTTATCAAAATGGGGGGAGACACCGGCTATTATTTCGGCAATTATCTCTGGCGGCTGCGGGGCTGGCTGGACCGGCTTCTGGGCGGCATCGGCTTTCGCGGCGGCCGGCGGCATCCCCTGGAACTTAGGGTCGGAGACGCCCTGGATTTTTGGCGGGTCCTGGAGGTGGACCCGCCACACCGCCTTCTGCTCTTGGCCGAAATGAAGCTGCCCGGTGAGGCCGTCCTGGAGTTTCACCTCACCCCCTTGGGGGAGGCTGGGGTGGAACTCAAACAATCCGCCAGGTTTCTGCCCCGGGGGCTGGGAGGTTTGGCCTACTGGTACAGCCTGGTCCCCTTCCACCGGTGGGTTTACCGCGGCATGTTGGAAGCCATCGCCGCGGCGGTGGGAAAGCCCGTGGTTCAAGGGCCGGAGCCCTGCGGCCGCACCGCCGGTAAGCCTGCCAGGCCATAAGACTCAGCCACTTAAGCCATGAACCCCAAACGGGTAAGAACCCTGAAGCCCGGAGACCTCAAGAGAGGTCCGGTGGTCTATTGGATGAGCCGGGACCAGCGCGCCCGGGACAACTGGGCCCTGTTGTTCGCCCAAGAGCAATCTTTGCAGCAAAACGTCCCCCTGGTGGTGGTGTTCTGCCTGGTGCCCCAGTTCTTGGGGGCCACCTTTCGCCAATACGCCTTCATGCTGCGGGGGCTTGCCGAAGTGGAACAGGATTTGCGGGACCACCATATCCCCTTCCATCTCCTGGCGGGCGCCCCGGAAGTGGAGGTGCCCAAATTTTGCAGGCAATCCAAAGCGGGCTCCCTGGTCACGGATTTCGACCCCCTGCGCTTGAAACGGCAATGGAAAGAGGCGGTGGCGCGGAAATTGGACATCCCATTTTTTGAAGTGGATGCCCACAACATTGTCCCTTGCTGGGTGGCTTCGCAGAAATTGGAATACGGGGCTTATACCTTCCGCCCCAAGGTTCGCCGGGCTTTACCGGAATTTTTGGAGGAGTTCCCGGAGTTGCAAAAACAACCGGCGGCTTGGGGAGAAGCCTCAGCCATTGACTGGCAGGGGATTCTGGCCGGACTACAGGTGGACCGCAGGGTCCCCGAGGTCAGTTGGCTCACTCCCGGAGAAAACGCGGCCCGGAGGGTACTGTCAGACTTTTTGGAAAACAGGCTCGCCCATTATCCGGATTGGCGCAATGATCCCACGCGGGAGGGGCAATCCCACCTTTCCCCTTACCTGCACTTCGGCCAGATCGCGGCGCAGAGGGTTGTCTTGGAGGTGGAGGCTCTGCCTGCCGCCCCCCAGGCCAAGGAGGCCTTTCTGGAGGAACTCATTGTGCGTCGGGAGTTAGCCGACAATTTCTGCTATTATCATCCCCACTACGACACCGTGGCCGGGTTCCCCCCGTGGGCTCAGAAGACCCTCCAGGAACACCGCGATGATCCCAGGGAATACCTTTACACCCTGGCGCAGTTGGAGCAGGCGCAAACCCACGACGCTCTCTGGAACGCGGCCCAGCAGCAGATGGTGAAAACCGGCAAGATGCACGGCTATATGAGAATGTATTGGGCCAAGAAAATCCTGGAATGGACCAGCTCCCCGGAGGAGGCGTTGCAGGTGGCCATTTATCTCAACGACCGCTATGAGCTGGACGGCCGGGATCCCAACGGCTATACCGGCATCGCCTGGAGCCTGGGCGGGGTCCACGACCGGGCCTGGAGGGAGCGGAAGGTCTTCGGCAAAATTCGCTACATGAGCTACAAGGGCTGCCAGGCTAAGTTCGATGTGGCCGCCTACATCAAAAAATACTTTTAGAGCATCACCATGCCGATGAAAATCAAGTTGGGTATCAGCGCCTGCCTGTTGGGGGAAAAAGTCCGCTTTGACGGCGGGCACAAGTTGGATCGCTACATCACCGAGACCCTGGGAAAGTTTATCGAGTTTGTCCCGGTCTGCCCGGAAGTGGAGTGCGGCCTGGGAGTTCCCCGGGAGGCCATGCACCTGGTGGCCGCGCCCGACGGCCCCCGCCTGGTCACCGTGCGCAGCGGCGTGGATCACACCGAGCGCCTGCTGGCCTGGGCCCGGAAGCGGGTGGTGGAGCTGGAGCAGGAAGAGCTGTGCGGCTTCATTTTCAAGAGCGACTCACCCAGCAGCGGCATGGAACGGGTGAAAATTTACTCTGGCAAGGGGATGGCCTCCAGGACCGGGGTGGGGTTGTTCGCCCGGGAGTTTATGCGGCACTTTCCCCTGTTGCCCGTGGAGGAGGAAGGTCGCCTGCACGACCCGGGCCTCAGGGAAAACTTCCTGGAGCGCCTGTTCACCTTGAAGCGCTGGCGGGACACCCTGGCCCTCGGGCCGAAACCGGGGCACCTGGTGGAGTTTCACACCCGCCACAAATTGCTCATCATGTCCCACAGCCCCAAACACCATAAGCTGCTGGGGAAACTGGTGGCCCAGATTAAGGAGATCCCCCTGCCGGAGTTCTGTGAGCGCTACCAAACCCTGTTGATGGAAGCCCTGCGCCTCAAAACCACGATCAGGAAAAATGTCAATGTCCTCCTCCATATCATGGGTTATTTCAAGAAGAACCTATCGCCAGCCGAAAAGGAGGAGTTGCTGGAAATTATCGACGAGTACCGCAAGGAGTATATTCCCCTCATCGTTCCTATAACGCTCCTCAACCATTACGTGCGGAAATATGAGCAGCCTTACCTGAAGGCGCAATACTACCTCAATCCCCATCCCATCGAGTTAAAATTGCGCAATCACGTCTGATAATTTTATTTCAAACCTCCCAAGAATCCTTCGGCAGTTTGCCTCAAGTCCCTGAACCGCTCCCGGGACATGGGACCGGCCGGGTAGTCGCTCATCTGCATGAGGTAACGGCTGGAACTGAGATAAGGCTTGGTCATGATCAGGCCGCCGTCGGCGAACTGGCTCATACCGAAGACATTGGGAACCATGACCCAGTCGCAGGCGTCAATGAACATTTCCTGGAACCAGTGATAGACCGCCCGGGGGTCGATCTCCGCCAGTAACATGAAGTTTCCCAGGGCCATGGGGCGTTCGCTGTGGTGGGCCTAAGCCGTGACCAGGAGGCACCGGATGACCGTGTCCCCCTCTTTCGGTCAAGCTCCGCTCCCCCGGCTACCAGGCGAAGATTTCCCCGACTCCGTCCTCCTTGAGGCGGTCCGTCAGATACCCCCGGCCCATTTCCCGGGTAAATTCCAGGTAACGGACCAGGTAGCCCCGCTTTCCCGGAATTCACGGTAACCCTGTAAACTGGCCCGGTGCAGGACTAATTTTTGTCAATGAGATCTGAGTTGATTAACCGGATCCCGAAAAAACCAAGGCTCCTCCACCAGGTAAATAATCCGGTCTGGTTTGAGGCAGGGGAGAGCGCGGAGGAGTTGAGGGGGAAAAATTACGGCCGCTTGGTCCATTTTCCCGGCGAAGCTTAAATTCTCCAGGTTTAATGGTGTGGCCTTTAAGAATCAACTTCTGGCCAGCACTTGATACACCGTGAGGAGCAAGGCCCCCCACCACCCTGCAAAGGAGATCAAGAAAGCGATAACGATCTTCTTTTGCAGCTCCGGCGGCAAAAGCTCTGAGGCCCGGCCAGCGCGTTCCTGTCTTAGGAGAAAGGGGCTTACCCGGAAGGAAAGAAAAACGCCGTTTCCGACGAGCCCCAGAGCAATGGCTGCTTGCAGGGCCAAAGGCCAGCTCCAGCCGCGGCCGCTGTGAAAAATCCAGGCCCCCAGGATGGCCAGGGTCATTCCCAGCCAGATGAGGGGCTTGGTCACCTTGTGGGTGCGGATGGTGGCTTCAGTCCAGTACGCTGATTTTCTCCCCAGGAAGCCGTGTAGATCAATGACCGTGACCGCCCCCAGGCCGATGACAAATCCTGCCAGATGAAGATAAAGCCCCAGAAATTCTGTCCACGTGAAATTACTCATAAACTAACACTCCTTATGGATGAGGTCTCCGGGGAAATAAACCCACCCTACGCCAGGTCTATCAGGGTCATGCCCAAAGGCAGCGGTCAATAAAAGGGTGATTGGTCAGGTCATAAACCCCGTAAAGGAATCTCCAACCGAAAGCTGGGGCGGCCATGCTGTCAGGAGTGATTCTGGGCAGGACAAACAGCACAATTCTCGGGGGAATCAGGAAGTAAACCAGGAACGCGGCCCACCACACCAGGGCCAGGGCCTCCAAGGAACGCCACGCCAGGGGGCCTAACTCCTTCTTGTAAAACTTGGCCATGAGCACCCCCAGCCAAGTGAGGTCAATGGCCAGGAAAATCACCAGAACCAGCAGATACAATTTGATGGTATGCCCCATAGGTCAGAGCCTTGCCCCTGACATCGGCGTTTGGTCGCGAACAGCTAAAGTTGAATGAAAGCCTGCCCTCAGCCGCCCTTCTCCAACTCTTTGAGGTACTCTTCTGCGGTCTGAAAGCCCACGAACCGGTGCTTCTCCTGCCCGTCAGGTGAGAATAGAATGGTTGTGGGCGCGCCGGTAACCTGATATTGGCGCACCAGATCCATGTGTCCCCGCCCCTCCAGGCGTAAGGGGATAAAACGCTCGTTTACGGCCTTGACCACGGCTGGATCCTTGAGGGTCTCGGTGGCCAATCGGGAGCAATGGGGGCAGCCGTCAAGATAGAATTCCAACAATAAAGGCAGATTGGCCTTTTGGGCCTCAGCCCGCGCTTCTTCCCAGTCCTGGCGCCAATTTATTTCTTCCATGGTGACGAGCTCCTTTTTAGGTTGCATTTTTTTTCAGATTTTTCAGACAAAGCCTCACCGAGGCCGCTGTTTCGCTGTCAACACCCCGGCTCCCCCGGGTGGCCGCAGCAATTTTGCCGCGTTTTCAGCTTGAGCCAATTATTGCGCAAGAGCAGCCGAATTTTTTCCGTCCAGGGCTCCGGGCCCGCCAAGTTGGTGAAAAAGGCCCGGGGGCTGGGGCGGGTTTTTCCTTCCTGGCACATGGCTGCTCTTCCGAAGGCTTAGCGCTCGGCGTCAATCTGCCCGGCGGTATGGGTGACCACATCCAACTCCACGCAATCGTCCAGCTCCTCCTGGGTGGCGTCGGAGGCTTTTTTCAGCACCTCCAGAGAGCACAGCCAAACATTGCCCGACCTGTCTTTCACCCGGACAAAGCTTTTGCCGGGTTCTTTCACTTCAACCAGGGGAGCTTCCTTTAACTGACGGACTTGTGATTATCCAAAAGCAATGGGCTTCAGAAAAATGAAGAGGCGGGGTAGGCCGCCCCCTCGCCGTCGCTGGGGGAAGGTCTTCCTGTGGCCCCGGCATTATGTCATCGCCGGCCCTGGAACCGGCGGTGATAAGGAGTTGAAAAAGCCTGAAACCTACTTGACGTACTTGGCTTTCATGGGAATGGCGCACTTGGGGCACATCAGGGGCTCGCCGGGCTTGTGTCCCGGAAAGGCATGCTCCGGTAACACTCCAGGCAGACAAACAGATTTTTACTTCCGCTCACATCGCCGGAACCGCCCTTGTCGTCGGATTCCTCCTGGGGTTTTTCAGCCAGAGTGCATCCTGCCAATGTAAAAGTTACCCTGAAAGATAAACATTCCTTTTTTCCTGACAAGATTTTGCCCTCAAAAATGTTATCAGAAATTGATTATCTTGGTTAGCATTGGTTGATGGGCGAAGCCAGAATTTGGCCCGTCACCCGCCAAATTTCCGGAAAGGATCATCTGAATGGATGTCGTCATCATTGGGGCGGGTTGGCATGGCTGTGCTGGGCCCGTAAGATTTGGGTCCGGTTGCTCAGGAGGTGCGAACATGATCTTAACAGACCAGGTGCCCTATGTTTGACGCGGCGGAGATGGAAAAAATTGTTCAGGAGCTTTTGCACCGCCAGCGTCTGGCGGTGCTGGCCACCCTGATGTCCGACCAGCTCGGTCGGCCTTATACAAACCTCATCGCCTTTGTCGCCACCTATGACCTGAAGGAGATTGTTTTCGCCACTAACCGGGCTACCCGGAAATTCAAGAACCTGGCTGCGGATCCCCGGGTGTCCTTGCTCGTGGACAACCGCAGCAACCAGGAGACCGATTTCGGAGAGGCCTCGGCCGTGACCATTTTGGGGACTGCAGGGGAGATTTCGGGCCCCGAAAGGGAAGCCCGTCTGCAACTTTTTCTGTCCAAACATCCCTATCTGGAGGAATTTGTCACCGCGCCCACCTGCGCCTTGGTCAGTGTCAAGGTGGAAAAATACATCCTGGTGACCCGGTTTCAGGAAGTGCGGGAGATCTATCCGGCTCTATGAGCTTGAACCTGGGCCTTGCCGGGATTCGCTCCCGCCATCGCCGCCTCGTGGGCGGGAGGGGTTTTCCCTGGCCGTCCTGCAAGACGCCTTGGCCCCTCATCTGCCGGAGCGCTGCGTGGCGCGGTCCTCGACCCCGGACGAGGACTCCCGCCAGGCCTCCTTGGCCGGCCTGCACGCCTCCTTTGTCAATGTGATGGGCCTGGACCCGGTTCTGGAGCACCTCAAGCTGGGGTGGGCTTCCCTGTGGTCCGATGCGGCCCGCCTCTACCGGCGGGAACTGGGGCAGAAGGTCCGGAAAGGCGCCGCGGCCGTGGTCAGCCAGCCGAGGTGCTTCAGGTTTTTCACTTGGCGCGCCGGGGCGAGGAGCTGTTCGGCGCACCCCCGGACATGGAGTGGACTTTCGTCGGAGGCCAGCTCCTGGCCCTGCAATCAAGACCCATCAACACGGCCGCCCGGGGGCAGGAAGAAGAACAGTGCCTCTGGTACCTGAGCCTTAGGCGCAGGTTCGGGAATCTGAAAGCCTTGCGCCGGAAGGTGGAGGGGGCGCTGCTGCCGGCCATGGATTGGGAAGCCGACCGGCTGGCGCCCATAGATTTGAGTGCGCCTGCCGATCCCGAACTCCAGGAAGAGATCGTCCTCCGGAGCAAAAGTTATCGGGAGTGACCTAAGATGTATTGGGAAGACTTCATCCCTATGGCCCACGGCCTCCGGCGTTCGGCATGGTGTACACCGGCGCGGTGAAGCGGGCGGACCCCTAGTAATTTCTCAACCTCCTGGGGGCCTCGGGGCTGCTCAGCGTCAGGCCCAAACTGCTTCTCCTGGACATGGCCGCCCAGGTCAAAGAGCGGCCGGAAGTTCTGTAAAAAATCCCCCCCGGCCGGGTGATGCACCCAGGGTTACAGCCGGTTTGGCCCGCTATTCTCCGGGAATTTTGGGGGTCTGGCCTGCGGCACCTCCGCCTGCACCCTGAAGCCTGAGGCCCTGGCGAATCTCATCCGGGAGATGGCCGTCAACCCGAGCAAGGCGGAGCCCTTTACTCTGCAAGAGTTGGAATCTCTGCAGGAGCAGTTCCTGGCCCTTTTTCTTGGCCCAAAGAGAGTTGAGTTAACTGAAAATCTGGACCTGGCCCGGGCGGGATACCGCCTCCGGGACGAAAACACCATGCTTTCGGGGAAAATCAAGGCCCAGTTTCTGAAGGCGCTGCAGGAATACCAGCGGCGGGGGATGGACCTCCGGGCGCTTCCCCCTGCAGTGCAGGCCCTATGGCGGGGGTTAACGTAACTCCCCCGGCCCCAGGAGAGTGAGGCTTCCTGGCAGGATTTTTCCCACCTCAAGGCCCGGCAGCTTGTGGGGCAGCCCGCCAGCCCCGGCCTGCCCCGGGGACCGGCCCGGGTGGTGCTGGAAGCCTCAGAGCTCTTCCGCTTCCAGGCCGGCGACGTCCTGGTGGGCGACGGGGTGGAGCCCAGCATGGCCTTTGTGGCGCTCCTGGCCTCAGGCATCGTGGAGCAGCGGGGCGGCATGCTGATCCACGGCTCCATCATTGCCCGTGAATACGGCATCCCCTGCGTCACCGGCGTCCTCCAGGCCACTTCCCTCATTCATCCCGGTGACCCGGTAACCGTAGACGGCTATCTGGGAATAGACCTCATCAGTTGACCCCTCCTTTGGGGGTAAAATCCAGGTCATCGCTTACAAACCATCAATTCTTGGGCACTCCCAAACCACTCCTGGCGATCCTTGACCGGGGAGGGAGTAAAACCGGGAGGCATAAATCTTCTGACCCCTGGCGTAAAAGGATAACAGCTGAGCTCTAAGTTATAATCAAGGGGCCTTGGCTGAGGGTTGCGACTCATCGAGGCTCACACCGATGACCTGCAGGTCGATGGGCACCTGAATGTTGGGGGGGTTGTTTGACAATAACCTGCATCTACTTGGTATCCAGGCGCTACAGTGGGTCTTCGAAGGGAAAGTCCCGGGCGCCCTCATAGGGGAGCCAATTCAATGACTTCGCCGATTCCCAGGGCCTCGAGGGTTTTCGCCAATCAACAGGGGCTGCTGTAAAACATAGCCATATTCCTTAAGGCGCAAAGTGGCGGCCTGTTCGTCATTGTATTCCGTAATATCTTGGTCTTTCAGGATAATCCGGCCTTCGGTGGGGCGCAACACCATCCCCATGATGAACAGCAAGGTGGTTTGCCGCTGCCGGAAAGCCCGGCCAGCACGGTGAGTTGCTGGCATTAATATGCAGATCCGTGGGCTGCAATACCAGGCGGAGCTGGCGGCCGTCAAAAATCCCGGCTGATCTGTTGCAGGCGCAGTATGGCTGTGTCAGAAGCGGGCATGGAGTTGACTTAGTGAAAAACTGAAGCCGGTTCAGCCTTCAAAGCTTTCCGTAAAGCCAACAGGGAACCCAAGAGGCTGCACAGCACTGTCACCCCGGCGTGCAGCAGCGGAACCATGGCCGGCATGTAACTGGGGATGGTGGAGCCGCGCACCAGGTTTAAGAATAAAGCCGGCAGCGTAAAACCCAGCAGGAGGCCGAAAAGGGAAATGATAAGACCTTGGCCGATCACCAAGACCACGATATCCCCGCGCCTAGCCCCCAAGGCGCGCAGCACCGCAAAATCCCGCTCCCGGTTCAACACGCTGGCATACATGGTCAGTATGATGATCACCACGCCCACCAGCACCGCCACCGAGGTGAAGAAGGCCAAACTGCCGCCCATCCCGGTATTGGCCACATAATATTGCCTGGTCAGACGGGACAACTCCGGGGTGGTCATCACAGCCAGATTGGGCACCAGGGCCTGCAGGCGTGGCACCGCCAGGGCCTGATTCACCCCGGGCTTAAATTCCACCGACAGGGCGGAATAGCGGCCCGGCGGGGTGCCGGCCATATCCCGCACTTTTTGAATATTGCCGAACACCAGGGTGCCCTGGAACCCCCGGGCCCCTTCATTGATCGCACCCACCCGCACCCGCCGGCCGCCGATTTCGGTGAGGTGGTGCCGGTCGGAGTTGCCGAACTTACCCAAATCCAGGCACTTTAGGGTGACGGCTTCCAGGTCCTAAAGGGCGCGATTGTCCCCCTCCGCAAAAGCCCAGGGGCCGCCGGCCAGGCCCGGCCGCCTGAGACCCACCACCCACACCTGCTCAAAGCTGCCGTCTCCTTTCTGGAACAGACCGTTGCCGATCAGGATAGGCTCCACCCACTCCACCTCCGGCAGTCCCGCCAGCCGCTCCCAATAGCGCCCCGACACCAAGCCGCCGGCATCCACATTGGTGACCCTGGCACTCATGACCCAGACGTCGTCGCCGCTGTGGTCCACCAGCACGGACATGTAGTTCAATCGGCCAAAAGATGGACAATTGCTGTCCCACCAAAAAGACGCGTGAGTGGCACTTTAGGGTTATCAGCTTTGGTGGGCACATTCCCTGTGGGCGCCAGATTAATGATAAGCTTTGGCCATAACATGGACTATTTTCCCTGGATGTTCTCTTTGACGATTTTGGCGGGAATACCTACCACCTGGACACAGTCCGGGACATCTCTGGTCACCACCGCCCCTGCACCTATCACTGTGTGCGCCCCGACGGTCAAACCGTCAAGCACCAGAGCCCCCATGCCCAGATAGGTGGCTGGCCCTATGCGGCATTTGCCAGCAATATTGGCCCCAGGCTGAATAGTGATATGATCGCCGATCTCCGTGTGGTGACCGATGAGCGCGCCCCGATTTACGAAGACATGGCGGCCCAGATGGGTGTGGGAGGCGATGATTACTCCCGGGCTGATGATGGTGCCTTCCCCCAGGGTGCTGGTACGGGAAACTCGGGCCGTGGGATGCACCAGGGTGGCGAAACGTACCCCCAAGGCACCCACCTGGCTGGTAAACCGGCTCCGCAGGGTGGTGGCCAGGGCGCAAACCGCCCAGTGGGTGGCAGCCAGCGGCGCTAGCTCCTCCACCCACAAGATTGGCAAATTTTCCAGCTTGGCCTTGCACCGTTGTGGGTCTTAGTTCTCCACAAACCCCACCAATTGAAAACCAGGGATTTCAGAGACGAAATCGGCGACCTCAAGTGCCAGGGTTCTGGTTCCCAGGATCAATAATGGGCGGATGGTGTGTTCCATTGAACCCGGATGCTGATGTTCACCATTAGGGAATAAATTTTTAAAGAACATTAATTGGTTTTCCTGGAGGAATGGTATGATTGTATTGGTCAGGCGAGAAATTTAAAAAAAACTACGCCTATGTCAACTCCTCCAATTTATATCTGAAGGAGTTTAGACATGAGTTGACAATGGCTGGGAAAAGGGTTATCTATAAAAGCTCTGCTCTTCAACCTCAGCGCTGAAAGACTTAGCCTTATGCTTCGACCCATGTTCGCGGAATCACAGAACAATCTTGGCGATGCGAATCCCGGAGTAGCCGACAAAATGCAGTCTGCGGGGTGGTTCACCTTTTATAGATAGTTCATTTCAAGAGGAATAGATCTTGGTATTAAGCCCAGGAGCGTTCTCAAGCGGGCTCAATTTCCCCCAACCCAAAAACCTCCCCTGACTGATTTTCAATGTGCACACTATATGTACACCAAATAAAAAGAGGGATAAGCTTTTATAGCTAACCCCTTGAAATCATTGGCGCGCCCAGAGAGATTCGAACTCCCGACACACGGATTCGTAGTCCGTTGCTCTATCCAGCTGAGCTATGGGCGCGCAGGTTTTTTGACAGACAGCAGCTAAAGACTTTTTCTATTAAATTACCCCCCTTAAAGGCAAATGTCAACCGGAGACAATTAAAATCGGCAAGGCAGAAAGTCCGCCACCCCTGAAAGATTCAAGGTCCGGGGAAAGGCCAGGTTTAATTTAAGGCCAACCCAAAAATCCCTATCAGTGACGGGGCCCTGGAGCCCCTTGCCCCACCTGGCAGCCTCTTCATTTCCCTCAGGTTTCCGGATATCAATATCTGCTGTCTGATCCCCCAAAATAATTAGGCGGGTTTTCATGAAGGTTGGTGGTCAGGGTTAAAACTAATCCTTTAGGCTCCCTATTTTCGTACCCGATTTACCCGGACTTCATTTCCCCTTTCAGGCCATAACCTTTTGATATTTTTTTCAGAATAGTCTTGATCCTATTTGTATTTCTGCCAGACTGGAGCTGACAGAGGCCCTCCGGCTACCAAAGATTCACCAGTTTCTGAGCCCGCTCTTTCCTAGCGCAGCGGGGGCAGAGACGGCGCCACACATGTTTGCCCATGGCCTCGTCACTGCGCTTGACCACATAGTCCAGATAGCGCACCGGGGGCAGGGAGGCCCCACAGCCAACACAGCGCCCTTCCTCGAGATGGTTCAGCACCGTGCCGCACAGCCGCACCTCACGATAATCCGGCCCTTCCACATAATCAATGGCCTGGGTGGGACAGGCCAAAGCGCAGGCGCCACAGGCGATGCAGGTCTGGGCGGCCAGAGGGTAGTCGGTTAAGACCCTCTCGGTGGTGGTGATCTGGGAAAACTTCAGGGCATGCACCCGCATGCGGTGACAGGTGGCTTCGCAAGCCCCGCAGCGGATACAAATATCGCAACGCAGACAGCGGCTGGCCTCCTTTTGGGCCTGGGCGTCGGAATAGCCCATTTCCACCGGCCGGAAGGTAGTCTTGCGGATTTCCAGGTCCAGCATGGGGATAGGGGTGCGGTGATTGGCCGTCTTCTCCGGAGCGGGGATGACCTGAAAGGGCACCTTGCGGCGTTTTTGGGGGCTCAGCACCAAGGCAGGAGTGGTAGCTCCGGTGAGATAGTGGTCAATTTCAGCGGCCGCCTGTTTTCCCGCGGCAATAGCCTCCACCACGGTGGCCGGCCCGGTGACGGCATCCCCCCCGGCAAAGATGTCTTTGGCCTTGGTTCGGGTGCTCTGGGGCTGGGTGACGATGGTGCACCAGGGGGTGGTTTCCACCGGGGGTTCCGGGAAGGGACAGAAATCCGGCTGCTGGCCGATGGCGGTGATGACCGCGCCGGCCTCGATGATGTAGTTGCTTTCCGGAATGGGGATGGGACGGCGGCGGCCACTGGCGTCGGGCCGCCCCAGTTCGGCCCGGAGGCATTCCACATGGGTCACCCGGCCTCCTTCCCCGCAGATGCGGATGGGCACTGTAAGGAAATGGATCTGCACCCCTTCCTCCAGGGCCTGCTCCACTTCTTCGGGGTGGGCGGGCATCTCCGCCCGGGTCCGCCGATAGGAGACGTGCACCTCGGAGCACCCGAGGCGCACGCAGGTGCGGGCCGCGTCCATGGCGGCATTCCCGCCTCCGATGATGACCACTTTGTCCGCAGGTTTTTCCTTTTTCCCCAGATAGATCTCCCGGAGAAAGGTGATGACGTCATAAACCTGGGGGAAGTCGGCCTCCCCCTCGATTTTCAGCTTGTATCCCAGATGGGCTCCGATACCCAGGAAAAAGGCCTCATAGCCTTGAGCCCGGAGGTCATCCAGGGAGAGGTCTCGGCCCACAGTGACCCCGGTTTTGATTTCCACCCCCAGGGATTTGATGAGGCGGATTTCCTTGCGTACCACTTCCCGGGCCAGCCGGTAGTCGGGGATGGCGGCCATCAGCAGGCCCCCCGGCTCCCTCAAGGCCTCAAAGACGGTCACTGAATAGCCCCGCAACGCGAGAAAATAGGCGCAGGACAGTCCAGCGGGGCCGGCTCCCACCACCGCCACCTTGTGACCGTTAGGGGGGGCTGGTGTAGGCGGGAAAAAATTACCATGCTTGGCGACCCACTCGGAAGCAAAGGCCTTCAGATACCGGATATTGATGGGTTCATCCAGATGGGCCCGGACGCAGGCCCTCTCACAGGGGTGAGGACAAACCAGACCGCAGACCCAGGGGAAGGGGTTGTCCTCCCGCATCACCTCCCAAGCTTCCTGGAAATTGCCCTGAGCAATCAGGCCAATGAAGCTGGGGATGTCAATGCCGGTGGGACAGGCCTGATGACAGGGGGCCAGGAGCAGTTTGGGGCAGGATCCGGCCGGACAGTGCTTGTTTTCCAGGTGCAGGCGGAATTCTTCCGGGAAGTAATGGAGCGCCGTCAACAACGGGTTCACCGCATGGCGGCTGAGTTGGCAGGCGCCTTTCAGCTTCAGACTCTGGGCCTGTTTCTCGAGTTCCCGCAAAGTTTCTTCGCCGCCGAGGCCTTCGGAAACCTGATTTAACAGCTCCCTAAGCCGCCTGAGAGCCTCCTCACAGGCCGGACATTGCCCCCCGGGCTGGTCCAGGATGAACTCTAGCTGTTCCCGGACCAGGGAGACCAAGCAGTCCCTGTCGTCCAAGACCCGGATGTCAGCCACCGACAAGGTGGCGCCCATTTCCTTGAGGGTTTCATGGGCCAGGTTCAGGTTGAGCAAAGACAAGGGGAAAATGCCCCCCAGGGGGCCGCCTACCTGCACCCCCTTGGGGGTGCGGCCGAACCGGAAGCCGCCCCCTTCCCCGTGAATGATGTCGTGGAGGGTGGCCGACAGGGGGACTTCAATAAATCCAGGGCGTTCCACCGAGCCGTGGAGGCGGAACACCATGGTGCCCGGGGCGCACTCCACCCCCAGTTTACGGAACCAGGCCACCGGCGTCTGGGCAATGAAGGGCAGGGAGGCTATGGTTATGAGACTGTGAACCAGAAAAACCCTTTTGGGGTAGCGCTCCCAGAAACTCCGGGGCAGAAGCCCGGTGAGCCCCCGGATCAGCAGGTCTTCGTCTTCCATCATGTAGCGGCCGTGGCCGGAGACCACCTTCACCTCGATGAGGGGTTCCTTCCTGGGCCAGATGGGGGCGGCGATACAGGCCCTGATGGCCGCCTCCAGACGCTCTCTGGCCAGCATATCCCCTTCAGCCAGGTAAACCAGGGCCGCTTGGGCTTTCAAGGTTTTGGCGGCCAGAAGGATACCCTCCACCACCTGGTGGGGACAGCCCTCCAAAAGGAACATCTCGCTGCTGGCCTCCGGGGTGGGCGGGGCGGCGTTCACCAACAATAGCGGCTGTTCCTTTTCCACCCGGAGTTCACACCACTTTTTCCCCAGGGGACTGGTGGTTACCCGGGCGAATTCACAGAAGCCCGCAGCCACCACCTTTTGCAGGAAAGAGTCAAATCCCTGCTGCATAAAGGTCTGGAGACCCTTGTAGCCATCGTAGTCTTGGTATTCCTCCCAGGAGACCGGGTCTATCTGGCCCACCAGCTCCGAGATGTAACGCTTCTGGGGTTCGATGAAGTCCCGGAAGTCCTTGCCCACCAGCCAGCGCTGTACCGGACGCTTTTCGTCAATGTGGCTCTGAATGATGCGGGTCACCATATCCGGGGTGACCAGCTCGTATAGGTGAGCCCCGGTATCGTCCCGGACCTCCACCACCACATCCCGTCCTTCGATGCCCCGCCAGCCCACCAGGTGGACCTCCAGGGGTCCCAGCTCGTCCAGATGGCGCTCCCGCATGGCGGCGATAAAGGCCTCCTGCACGGCTTTGGCCATCTTCAAACTTTTCCCCGGGAAGGTGCAGATACTTACCCGCAGCAACGGCCGGCCGTTTGCCATGGTTTACTCTCCCTTGAGGGCCAATGATGGAGGACCGCCGGAGGAAGGACCGCACCCCGGCCCGACTTAAGGCCGGGGCTTAGCGGCCGCTCACCACGGTTTCCAGCTCAAAGGCCACGGTTTTGGCGAAGCGCTCCCTTTTGGTGCGGTCCATATCCTCCACCCGCCCGAAATGCAGGCAATGGGTGACGCATTTGGCCACACAGGCAGGCTCCAGCCCCTGGTCCACCCGATCCATGCAGTAGTCGCACTTCACCACTTTGCCGGTCTCCGGGTGCCATTGGGGCGCGCCCCAGGGGCAGGCGGTGATGCAGCTCTTGCAGCCTACGCACAGGGCCGGCTCCACATAGACGATGCCATCCTCCGGGCGCTTGCGCATGGCTTTGGTGGGACACACCGGCACACACCAAGGGTCCTCACAATGAAAGCAGGGCATAAAGATAAAGGCCTGCCGGGGCAGTCCGGCAATCATCTTGGGCCCCACCGGCATGATTTGCCCCAGCCGGGGGCCAGGAGGCAGGCCTTTGTTGCTTTTGCAGTGAACTTCGCAGCTCAAACAGCCAATGCATTTTTTCTGGTCCTGTAACAGATAGTATTTGCTCATGGATTAACCTCACTTTGCCGGGCGCACCTGCACCAAAGTTTCATCCAAAGCCGGGCTGCCGCCGATGTGGTCGGAGATATTTTCCTGCAACAACGCATCACTGGCCCCCTTTTGATAGCAGCGGCTCTGGGCCGGCACGGTCTTGCCGAAGCCGTGAAGCATAAAGACCGCCTCCGGATGGATGAACTCCGTGACCTTGGCCCTGATCCTGCCATTGGTATTCAGGGGGTTGGAGATTACCTGGACATATTGCCCGTCTTGGATTCCCAGTTTGGCAGCGGCCCTGCTGTGAATCCACAGCTCGTTTTCCGGCACCAGCTCGTTTAACAGCACATTGTTTTGGGTGGACACGTGGGTATGAACCGCGCAGCGTCCCACCATCAGGCGGAAGCTCCCCTCCGGAGGAGAGGGCACCGGTTCATAAGGGGGGAAAGAGGGGAAGCCGGCTTTTTCCAACAAGGAGCTGACAAATTCAATCTTCCCTGAAGGGGTCTTGAAGGGGATACCGTCCTTGCGGTCAAAGAAGAGGGCTTTGTCGCTCAAGGCCACAAACCCCTTGGCGTCAAAGTCCTCCAGCTTCACCCCCTTGAGGTCCTTGAGCTGAAAGTTCCAGATGTCCTCAATGGTCTCATAGGGGAAATACTGGCCGATGTCGAGGCGGTTGGCCAGCTGCTTTAAAATCCACCATGCGGGTTTGGTGTCATAGCGGGGCGACACCGCCTGTCGCCGGATGCGTAGCTGCGGGCGGGCTCCCTGCACCAGCTGGAGGGAATCGGCGCGTTCCAGATAAATGGACTCCGGCAGGATCACATCCGCATACCAGGCGATCTCACTGAAGTTCACGTCGATGGCGACAATTAGTTCCAGCTTATCCAGGGCCCGGCGCACCGCCGAACTGTCCGGGATGGACTGCAGCGGCTCAAAGCGGTTGGCAATGAGGGCCTTGATGGGATAAGGGTCTTCATTTTCGATGGCATAAGCCAATCTCTGCGGATTGCCGTGGCTGCTGTCTGCCAAAGGGAAGGCCTCATGCCCCGAACCGTCAAACCTGGGCACTGTGATTTTGGGAAATTCCTGGGCCGTGTCATAACGGCTGAAGCTCCCCCGACCGGCGTCCTTTGGACCCTTGCGGATGACCAGACCGCCGGGGGCCTCGATGCTTCCCATGAGGGCGTTCAGCATAATGATGGAGCGCCTGAGATAAATCTCGTTGGGGTGGTGGGCCCCCCGGTAGCCGTAATGAAAAATGACCGCGGGCTTGACCTCCGCCACCTCCCGGGCCAGGGCCACAATTTCCCCCGCAGCAATGCCCGTCTCCTTTTCGGCCCACTCCGGGGTATAGGGTTCCACAAAGGCGGCCAGCTCATTTAACCCGGAGACCCAGCGGCGCACGTAGTCCTTGTCGTAGAGCTTTTCTTTCAGGATGGTGTGAATCAGGGCGTAGTTCAGGGCCAGGTCAGTGCCGGGACGAATCATCCAGTAACGGTGCGCCTTGGTGGCGGTAATAGTCACCCGGGGGTCGATATAGGTGAGCTTGGCTCCCTGATCCATGGCCTTGAGGAGGTTGTTTATGGGAGCAATCTCCAGGGATTCAAAGATGTTGCGGCCATAGAGCACGATATGCTTGGTGTTGGCATAATCAATGGCCATTTGGGCGTCAGTGTAGCCCGTCAGACTGCGAAAGGCGGTATTCACCGACCCTTTGCACAGGGCATCGTGGGTGAAATGGTTGGGGGAACCCAGGGCCTTGCAGAAGGTCTTGCTAATGTGGGTGTTCAAATTTGTGCGCTCCCCGAATACCAGGCTGTGGCCACCGTGCTCCTGGATAATGGCCTTGAGTCTGTCGGCCACATAATCCAGGGCCTCCTCCCACCCGGCTTTGCGCCATTTGCCCTCCCCCCGGGCCCCGGCGCGGATCATGGGATACTGGGGGCGCTCGTGGTCATGAAGGAGGGCCAGCCCGGCCGAGCCTTTGGCGCATAAGGCCCCCTCAATCCCTCCCACATGGGGGTTCCCCTGGATCCAGATCACGTCGTCATTTTCCACCACCACCTTGATGGGGCAGCGGACCGTGCACATGAAACAGATACTCCAGACTTCCGTGGCCATATCTTTCCCTTTCTGTGGCAATTCTAGGGGAATAAGTTAAAAGAAGCTACCGTTGGACTTTCCTCAAAAAGAGTCCTGAATCAGGGTTTATCAGCCTCTGGGGGATTATTGGATTATCCGCTTATCCCCTGGATCGCCTGACTTTATCACCTTTTATTTTTTAGTACCTTTGGGCAGATACATTAGTTCAGGGTCCAGGTCATAGGTCCAGGGGATCCCGGAGTTTTTCCAGCCCGTTTTTGGTGCGCTTGCCGTAATTGGGATCCTTTTTATCCGTAACCTTGTCCCCTTCAAAGCCGTCATGAATGTTATAGACCCTGGTAAAACCGGCTTTGGCCAGCCGTTCGATACAGGCAGCCGCCCGGTGCCCGGAGCGGCACATCAGCAAAAGTGTGTCCGTGGGCTGGTAAAAGCTCTTTATTTCCTTGACAAACCGGGGATTTTCCTTGAGCCGGTAATCCTTCTTTTCCGGGTCATATTGATAGGTTACAAAGTGGCCGGGTACGTTCCGGGCCATGGGGGCATGCCCGACAAAGACGTATTCCTCGGGGGTGCGACAATCCACAATCTTGATGTTGGCCTTGTCCTTCTGCCACATCTCATAGGCCTCCTTGGCGCTGACATAGAGCCCTAAGGAGGTGTGTTTCTTGGGGTCTTCGGGGACTCCTGCCTTTTTCTCAACTCCCGCGGCTGGAGCGGGAGGGGCTTGGCTCTGGGCCCCAGATACTTGCGCCATAACAAATAGCCCCAATACCATCAGGGAGGAAACCAAACTTTTCTTTCGCATAGTTTTACCCTCTTTATTATCCGTCAAACTTTAATAACCGGAATGGTTTAGTTATACCCTTCATAGTCACCCCCGGCCGGCGCTCCCTCAGGCCTAATGGCCGACCCTCTGAGTCTGAGTGCCATTTTTTTTACTCCCTTAAAAAGGAAATAGGCGCTCAGATAAATGAGAGTAAAGGCGCCGATGTAGCCCAGGGACCAGGGAGTGCCGGGGATAGGGAACTCCACCTCAAAAAACCGGGTCTGCATCCAGCCCAGGGCCAGAAACACCGGCCAGAAAAAGGTGGCGGAGAGGGCCACCTGCATATAGAAGACCTTGTTGAAGGCATCGTTGGCCAGCTTGTTGGCGGCCTCATAGGCCGACCGGTCCCCGGCCTTGAGAGCCTCCAAGGACAACTCATGATATTTTCTGGCCTCATGGGTGACCTCATCCAGCCGCCGTCTCACCAGCAGAGAGGCCGCCCAGGAGGTCAGTTCGCCCAAGCCCAAAGCCAAGGCCGCCAGGGCCAGCGTCCCCAGGACAAAGTTGACCTCAGCCCAGGTGGTCTGCCGGTAAAACCAAATCAGGTATGAATCCATCCAGAGGAAAAGGGGGTGCATCCCAAAGGCCCCTAACCTCCCAGGGGAGGTCCAAGAGGCCCTTCCCCTGAAAGGTTTATGCTTTTATTTACATCCCCGGAAAAATGGATTTGCCCATAAAGCCTTTGGTGAGGTAACCGATGCCCACGTAGATGGCCAAGACAATGAAGAGGCGCTTCAGCCACACTTCAGGAATCTTCTTGGAAGTCACCGGACCCAAAACCGAGCCGATGGCGATGCCGATAAGCTCGGTGAAAATCAACAGGAAATCCACGGGCACCGCCCGCACCACCATCATGTTGAAGATGTTGATGATCATGCCCACCAAAACCGCCAAGGCCGAGGTGCCGGCGACAATAAACATGGGAAGCCCGGCCACCGAGGTGAGGAAGGGCACATAAAGGAAGCCGCCCCCCACCCCGATGAGGGCCGAGATGCCGTTGATGACGAAGCCGCCCAACAGGGGCCAGATGGGGGCAAAGGAAAACTCCTGGCCGTAAAAAGTGAAATGAATGCGCCCCAGTCCCCATTTTTTCACCTCCACACCCTTGAGGTGTTCGGCGGAGGCTTCGGCGGTCTTTTTAATGTGAGCTTCTTCAAAGGCCTTGGCGGCCGCCCGGGCTGCCTGGCGGCTCCTCTGCCCCCGCTCCGTGGTTTCATAAAAAAGCACAAAGGCCACGGCAAAAACGATGATGCCGAAGAAACCCACATATAGACTGACGTCCATTTTCCCTACGGTGAGGAGGGGAACCAGATAGCCGGCGAGCAGACCGCCGATGGCCAGGCACAAACCCAGGGGGAAGACCAGACGCCCCATGCGCCAATAGGTGAAGGAGGAAATCAGGGCCGACAGGGCCACCAAATACTGGTTGCTGGTGCGGATGGAGTCGGTGAGGAGCTTGTTCAGGGTGGGACTGGTATCTTTAAAGTTTTTGGCATAATCCGACAGGCCGAAGACCGAAATGTGACCCACCCCGGCCATGATGCCGCCAAAAGCCCCCACCGAGGAAAAGATCCAGCCCACCCAGGTTCCCCATAGGATATACCAGAGCCAGAAATGGCTGGGGGCGCCGGGGATTCCCATGAATCCCTTGGGGGCGTTCGGATTGATCTCTCCTTTGCCTTTGCCCTTGGGGGTTTTGGCGATGGCCTCCTCCAATTTGCTCAGCTTGGCGGCCGGAGCCGCGGCTTTCGGAGCTTCCGGGGCTGGGGCTTTGGTCTCCGCCGGGGCCGCGGGTTTCGCAGCCTCGGGGGCCGGCGCCGCAGGCGCTGAACCGGAAACCGTTGGGGCCGTAGGTTTGGCATCCTCCTGCCCTTGAGCCCCTACTAGGCCGGCAGCGATAATTAAGGCCGCCAGAACCGCCAAAATAATCCATAACTTATAGCGCATGTCAGCCTCCTTGAACTGTAATCTTTCTCTTAGGGGACAACCTTATCCGTTAAATCAGGGCAGACCCCGGGTGAAGTAGGGGTCTTCCTTGAGGAGCAAAGGTTTCACCTCCACCACCCGGTGGAGCAAAACCGGCACTGGGGAGTGGCTGACCACCTTTTCAGCCACACTGCCCAGGACCCAGGCCACCTCCCCTTTCCCGTGGGTGGCCAAGGCGATGAGGTCCATGCCATGGGTTACAGCATAGCCGATGATTTCCCGGGCCGGGTGCCCCTCCACACAGGCAATGCTGACCTTTACCCCTTGGGCTTCCAGGTCTTTGGCGGTCTGCCCCAAAAAGAGCTCACAACGCTTCTTCTCCTGGGCCACCGCCTCCTGCATCACCTGGGGTGAGGTTTCCCCCACCTCGGTATAGTAGACATAGAGCAAGGTGAGTTCGGCATCGTGGGTTTTGGCCAAATCCACCACCTGAGGGAGAATCTTGGCCGCCAGAGGGGAACCATCCAAAGGGACTAAAATCTTCTTAAACATAAGCGCCTCCGCGATCAGGACTTAAAATTCGGTGATTAGGGGTTCTTACGGCTTCCGGGTCATTTACCCTTTCCTGGTCTGGTCTTTCCCGGTCTCTCATGGGCGAGACAGAGAGAAGGAGGATTTCGAGGGTTCCAGGGATTAAAAAAATTAACACTTAACATATAAATTATGGTAATATTCCTTGTCAAATATTTTTTTGTTGACCTGGAAGAAAATTTTTTGTTTATAGTTAATTAACATGTTAAGTTAACATTTCCCTTCAGCCAAAGGAACACCATGACAGAGAAAAATTGGGGCAGACTCGGGGAAGAGCTCCTGGTCCTCATGACTGAGGGGGTGGTCATGGTGGACCCCAGGGGTCTCATCGTGGCAGTCAACCCAGCCCTGGAAAGGCTCACCGGCTATTCCCGCCAGGAGCTTTTGGGACAATCCTGTGCCCTAATCCGGAGCGACGACTGTTTCAGGGCCCCGGGAGGAGAAACCCGCAGACACTGTCGTCTTTTTGACGAAGGGGCCATCTCTGCCTGTCGCGGGGTCTTGGCCGCCAAAGATGGAAGCCTCAGGCAGGTCCTGAAGCAGGGGGTGGTGCTCCGGGATGAGCAGCACAAGGTCATGGGAGCCCTGGAAACCTTTTTGGACATAACTGAGATGGTGGCCCAGGAGCGGCTCATTTCCCGGTTGCGCCGGGTACTCCGGCAAGAGGACGGTTTCCAGGGGATATTGGGCCGCTCTCCGGCCATGCTTCAACTGTTTTCCCTGATTGCCAGCGCTGCCCCAAGCGAAGCGCCGGTCCTGATTTCCGGGGAGACCGGCACCGGCAAGGAGCTGGTGGCCCAGGCCATCCATCGTTTAGGGCCGAGACGCCAAGGCCCATATATCCGCCTGAACTGCAAAGCCCTCCCGGAAGCCTTGCTGCTAAAGGAGCTTGTGGGCGAGGGGCGTCCACCTGGGCTCGCTTCACCTTCCCGCCCCAGCCATCTGGAAGCGGCCAAAGGGGGGGATTTGTTTCTGGACGAGGTGGGGCACCTGCCCCTTTCTGTTCAGGGGCGGCTGCTTAGGATACTCTGTGAGGGGGTTATAGAACGGGAGGATGTGGATGAGCCCGTCCCGGTGGAGGTGCGCCTCATCGCGGCCACCAGCGAAAACCTGCCTCAGCTGGTGAAGGAAGGCCGGTTCCGACAGGATCTCTATTACCGCCTGAATGTTTTTCCCATCCAGGTGCCGCCGCTTAGGGAGCGGCGGGAGGACATCCCCCTTTTGGCCGAGGCCTTTCTGGAGCGGGCCTGTCTTAAAAACCGCAAATCCATCCCCCGGCTTACCCCCAAGGCCCTGGAAGCCCTGGTGGCTTACCCCTGGCCGGGAAATGTCCGGGAGCTCATGAATGCCATGGAATACGCGGTGCTGGTCAGCGGGGGGGGGGAGATTTCTCCGGATCATTTGCCGGTTCAGGTCATCTCCCCCGGGGAGGCTTGGCGCCGTGGGACCCTCAGAGCCCGGGCCGTCAGCCCTGCGGGAGACCGGGAGCGCCTGGTTATGGCCCTGCAACAGTCTGGAGGACGGGTGAGCGAGGCCGCCAAAATCCTGGGAGTAAGCCGGGTTACCTTGTGGAAGTGGCTGAAACATTTTAAAATAAGGGCAAAAGAGGAGCGGGGCGCCTCATGACTTGCCTAGGTCGCGGCCGTATCAACCGGCAGGATCAGCTTGGCTATCGGATGGTCCTCTGGGGCACTATTCTGCTCCTTGGCCTGGGGGGCCTCTGGGGATGCCGCGAAGGGGAACCGGTCAAAAAGATTGATCTTTCCAAAAGAGAAGAGGCGACCCGGTATCGCTCGGAAAATGCCATCACCTATGCCTATCTCCCCCAATACGCCCATACCGTGTCCTATGCGCGCCACCATCTGGTGGTTGACTATTTGAGCAGGGTCACCGGTCTGAATATCCGCCAGGTGTTCCCCGACACCTTCGATGAACACATGCACATGGTGGGCCGGGGGCTGATTGACCTGACCTTCAGCAATCCCTTCATCTATGTAAAGATTGCCGACCGTTATGGCGCCCGGGCCTTTGCCCGCATTGTGGAGCCTCAGGGTCAGGAGAATTTCCGGGGCCAGATCATCTGTCGGGCTGACAACCAGGAGATCAGGACCCTGGCCGATCTGAAGGGCAAGCGCCTGATTGCGGTGGATCCCACCTCGGCCGGGGGATTTCTTTATCCCTGGGGCTGGCTTCTGGAAAACGGCCTGCGCAAAGAGGACTTTCAAGAGATCACCTTTGCCCCGGGGCCGGGAGGCAAGCAGGAAAAGGTGGTCATGGCGGTTTTGTCGGGAAAGTATGACGTGGGCATGATCCGGGAGGGCACTTTAAACATCCTGGCGGACAAGATTGACCTCCGGCAGATACGGGTTTTGGCCCATTCCCGCTGGTATCCGGGCTGGGTCTATGCCGCCCGTCGGGGCTTGGACCCGACCGTTGTGGAAAAAATCAAACAGGCCCTCCTGGCCTTGAACATAAACAATCCCGAACATGCCGCCATTTTGAAAAAGGCCGGGTTTGTGGCGGTCATCCCCGCCCAGGACGCCGACTTCCATCCGGTGCGGCGCCTGGCCGAGCTGGTGGAAGCCGGGGGGCGACCGTGATAGGCAAGCCATTCGGGGGCAGGTCCCCAAGGGGCGGAAAGATGAAGGGAATCCTCCCTTACTTAACCAGATTGGCCTTCCGCACCAAGATAATCCTGGGGATCAGCACCATTGTCCTGGTTTTTGCCTTGCTATCAGGGCTTTTGGTAAGCCGGATCGCCGGGGAGGCCATGGTGGGGGAGATCAAGAAGCGGGGGCTCAGTCTGGGCCTCTCGGTGGCAACCCGCAGTGCCGACCCCCTGTTGGCCCTGGATTTCCTCCGGCTGAAAAACATGGTGGACGAAGTCAAGGAATCCAGCGACGACATTTTATATGCCTTTATCCAAGACAAAACCGGACAGGTCCTGACGCACACTTTTAAGGGAGGCTTTCCGGTGGAGTTGAAAGAGGCCAATCCCCTTCCGGCCGGGGCCCGGCAGAGCATCCAACTTCTGGCCATTATGGGGGAGGAGGGGGGTTCTGAGGAACGGGTGTATGATTTCGCCATACCCGTCACCATCAGTAATGAGAATCTGGGCACGGTCCGCCTGGGGCTGTCGCAAATCAAAGCGCAGGCTGCGGTCCAGCGGTTGCTACTCACCATTTTCAGCGTCTCCGCCGGCGCCGGCTTGGCCGCCATAGTATTGGGCTCCTTGTTCGCCAACACCATCACCCGGCGTCTGGCGCTTCTGCGCCGGTCTGCCGAAGAGATCGTCAAGGGGAACCTGGACCTTAAGACCAGTCCCCGGTTCAGCCGCACCTGCTGGGATCTCAGAAACTGCCAGAACCCCCAATGTCCGGCTTACGGCGACCTCGGTCGGCGCTGCTGGTATCTGGCGGGCACTCTGTGCCCGGAGTGCGCTCCCGGGGGTTTTGAGGAGAAGATCAAAGGCTGCCAGGACTGTCAGGTTTATCTGGAGTTGCGGGGTGACGAGATCCAGAGCCTGGCTGAGGCCTTTGATTTCATGGCCTTCAACCTGAATTCTTATATTGAGAGCCTCAAGGAGGCCGAAAGGACCCTCATCCGCCAGCAGCAGTGGTTGAAAACCATTCTGGACTCCACCCCGGATCTGGTAAGCCTGCAGGACGAGAATCTGGTGTATCGGGCGGTGAACCCGGCCTTCTGTCAGTTTTTTGGGAAAACCCCCGAGGAGATTTTAGGGAAGACCCCCCGTGAAGTCTTTCCCGGAGTGGCAGAGCAACATCAGGCCGAAGACCTCAGGATTCTCCGGACCGGCGTCCCCCTGAGCAAGGAATTCCACCGCCGCCGGAACCACCGGCGTCAATGGCTGCATATGGTCAAGATGCCGGTGTACGATGACAAGCGCATTGCCGGATTGCTGTTCACCGCCCGGGACATCTCCGAGATCAAGCAATATCAGGAGAAACTGGTGCAATCCGTCAAAATGGAACAGTTGGGCAGGTTGGCCGGGGGGGTGGCCCACGAAATCAACACACCTTTATGTATAATTTTGGGTTACGCCCAGATGCTCTTGGAGGATCTGCCTCAGGATACCGAGAGTTACGAATACCTCACCATCATTGAGAAGCAGGCGCAGATCTGCCGGCGTATCGTTTCGGATCTTCTGAGTTTTGCCCGGCAGAGCGAAAGTCATCTGGCGGAAATGAATTTGAACCGCTCTTTAGAAGAAGTGCTACAGCTAGTCCGTCATACCTTTAGGCAGAACTGGATTGAGATCGAAGCCGATCTGGACCCCGATCTACCGCCCATCATCGGGGACCAGGAAAAGCTGAAACAGGTATGGATCAACCTGTTGAACAACGCCTTTGATTCCATCGGGCAGGATGGGGTTATCTGGGTGAAAACCAGGATGTGTCCCCAAAGGCGGCGGGTGTTGGTGGCCGTGGCCGACAGCGGAGGGGGCATTGAGGAGGAAGACAAGGACAGGATATTCGACCCGTTTTTCACCACCAAAGCCCCCGGGGCGGGAACCGGTCTGGGGCTGTCGGTGTCCTTCGGTATTGTCCAGGACCACCGGGGCACCATCACGGTTCTAAGCCCTGCTCCGGCTGAATTTAAGGGGAAGAGCGGCACAGGGGCTAGACATTGCGGGCCTGGATCAGTGTTCCTGGTGGAACTTCCTCTTTCCCCGGAGGAGGCGGAGACGGATTCTTGTGAGGAAATGGTGAGGACCTGGCAGCAGGAACTTAAAAGCCAGGCGGGGTAAAGGGGGGACTATGGCGGATATTTTGGTATTGGACGATGTCCTGGACGCCGCGGTTATGATCAAACGCATCCTGGAACGCCAAGGTCACCGGGTGGCGGTTTTTACCGAGGAGGAGCCGGCCTTGGCGCATGTGCGCCTGCACCCGGTGGAGGTGGCCATCTTGGACATCCGCCTCAAGAAGGTGAGCGGGGTGGAGGTTCTAAAAGAAATGAAAAGACTTTCCCCTAAAACCCGGGTGATCATGTTGACGGGATATCCCACTTTGGAGACCGCCCGGCAGGCCCGGGAGCTGGGCGCCTTTGATTATTGCCTCAAGCCCATCGACAAAGCGGAACTGGAAGGCAAGGTGGCCCAAGCCCTGACAGGCGCAGGTTAAGACCAGGTCCACAGGTTCAGCGCCCCAGGAATTTTGGGGGAGCCTCCTTGGAGAAACTATATAAAAAGGCCCAGGGCTTAAACCCTGGGCCTTTTACCCTTCCGGGCCACCTTTGGGGGACGAGCGGCGGCCAGCGGTTCAAAGGGGGCAGTTAAACGCCCCGAGTGAACCCGGTGAAGCGGTAGAGATCCCCCATAAGCTCTTCGTACTCCCCCTTGAGTTTCTGGTACATGCGGGCATTCTCCATGGCCAGGGCGGCCTGTTCCGCCAAGGAGGAGATGAAGGTGATCTCATCGTCGGAAAAATCCCGGGGTTCGCTGGTGTAGAGGCGCAGCACCCCGATGACAGTGCCTTTGAGGGAGATGGGCACGGACAGGATGGACTTGATGCCCTCCTCCGCGGCCTCCTTGGGGTAAGTGGCCCGGGGGTCGCTGGCCACATCATAAATAGACACCGCTTTCCCCATCATGGCTTCGGTGATAGATTTGTCCGAGGTTACCGGGCCTTTGGTGATGTAGCGGTCAGAGAGGCCGTAGGAGGCCACCAGCTCCAGTTGCTGGCGTTTCTCGTCCAGGAGGCGCACGGCGGCAGCCTTGATGTCCAGGGCGATGGTGGCGGTTTTCACCAAAAGTTGTAGAACCTTTTTGACATCCAGGGCGGAGTTGATGGCCTTGGAAACCTCCTGCAGGCCTTTGAGGAAATTGAGCTCCCGGGTGCGGGCCTCGTACATCTGGGCATTGACAATGGCCTGGGCCCCCAGCTCGGCGATGGCGCAGGCAAAATCCACTTCATCCAGGGTGAACTCCCGGGGTTCGGAAGTCACCAAACGCATGACGCCGATAACTTTGCCCTTGTGAACCATGGGGATGGCCACCAGGGAGGCAATGCCCTCCTCCTTGGCCTCTTGGGGATACTGCATGCGGGGGTCGTTGGCCGCGTCATAAATGGCCACGGGGCGGCCGCTCAGGGCGTCGGTGATGCTTTTGTCCAGGTCCACCGGGCCCTTGCTCAGATATTTTTCACTCAACCCCACTGAGGCCACCAATTCCAGGGTGTTGGTTTTGGGATTGACCAACCGGATGGTGGCTCCCTTTAGGCCCATGACCTCCGTCATCTGCCGCACAATCTGGTCCAGGACTTCGTTTACCGCCAGGGTGGACCCCACGGTCTTGCTGATTTCCATGAAACTGCGGAGATACATGCGTTCTTTAAAGCTCATCATGACGGCTACTCCCCGCTCGAGCTGCAGTAAAGGGAAATATCCCTAAAATTGGTTGGATTAAAAAAAGTCCTCTTTTTACCCTACAGTATTTTTCGTATCATAACTCCTTGAAGTCTGCAAAACTTTTCTCTTTAAAGGCCCGGGGCCGCGGACTTCCTTTGCGGGGAATTTTATTATATAAGCGGAGAAAATGGAGTTTATTCCTTTATATTTCGGCGACCGTCTGACGATGGTCAATCCCTCGGGAACTATCGGGGTGGTCACTTTATGGTCCCAGCCAGCTTATGTCCGGGAACGCTTTCGGGAAGCTGGAGTGGATCTGGACCCGGCCACCAGCCCGGTGGCCGTGTTTGGCACCCTGTACGGGAACGGCCTCAGGGAGATGTTGCGTAATCTTTTATACAATCCCCAGGTCCAGACCCTTCTAATCTGCGGGTATGACCGCTCCGGTTCCTGTCAGGAATTAATCAATTTTTTTGAGGCTGGCCTGGAACCAATCGACTCCGGGCCCACTCGCTACCGCCCCCTGCCCGGCGGGGAACAGGTTTTCCCCTGCCGCATCCGGGGCACCAACCGGGTGCTGGACAGTCTGGTCGAACCTGATGTTTTTCAGCAGCCGCCCCGGCTTATCTATTTAGGAGACCCAAAGGAGGATGACACTCTTTCCCGGATCAGGGACTTTTTCAGGGACTATCGCGAGCCTAGGGAGCCTCTGGCCGAGCGGGTAAACATTCCTCTTCCGGAGGTGGAGGTGCAGTATTTTCCCAGCAATCCCCGGGGGCACCAGGTCATTAAAGCCAGCCCCCTGGAGGCCTGGCTGGAAATCATTTTCCTGATCACCCGGTTCGGGCGGCGGGTGAGCCTGAAGAAAGGCGACCGTCTGGAATTGCAGAACCTGAAAGTGGTGGTGGAAAGGCCGGTGGCCGACAGCCGTCGACGCCTGCGGGAATTCCATCTTGATCTGGACCACCTGAGAAGATATCAGACAGAGATCATCCGCTCCCAAATCAGCCGGGAGCTTAAACTGAGGCCCACCAAGAACTCCCTAAAGGGCCAGACCAGGCTTCCCACCTGGTTGGAATTACGGCCGGATGAAGCCTACAACTATGGTCATCGGCTTAGAGGACATTTTCAGATTGACGGCTTGCATACCGTTGTCAGCCGGTTAAGGAAGGACCTGGAAGACCGCAAGGCTTATTTTACCTTGTGGGACAACCCCTTGGATCTGCGATCCCCCTCGGGACAGCCCTGTTTTGTGTCGCTGTTTTTCCGAAAATTTGACGGTCACCTGACCATGACGGCAACCTTCCGCACCCACAATGCCCTGGACGGCTGGCTCATGAACTTTTACGGATTGATGGCCATCCAGAAATGGGTGTGCAACCGAGTGAGGATCCCCCCTGGCCCCATTACGGTTTTCAGTCAATCCATCAGCATTGATCCGAAGGAGCTGGACCGGGCACTGTTGGTGGCCGCCAAACGCCGGTGGAAGATGACCCTGGACCCCATGGGTTATTTCCGAGTGTCCCTGGACGGCCGGGAAATTCTGGTGGAACATCGCTTTGCGGAGGTAACCCTCAAGGAGTATCGGGGGCGGAGGGCGGTGGCCCTGCAACATCAGATCGCCCGGGATCTGGCCCTCTCGGATGTCAACCATGCCATGTACCTGGGGCGCCAATTGGCCAAAGCGGAGCTTGCCCTCAAGGAGGGGCGGGAATTTTTCCAGGACTGAGCAAACCGGTTGCCACTACTCTTTAGGAATGTAGCCCCCCGGCCCCGATTGGCCCAAGGAGCCAGGGGCCTTCCGGCTGGGGCCAGGGCAAGCCAAGGGAAGGATGTGAATCATGAAAAAAACCATCTTCATTGACTGGGACGGGCCCTACACCTTTGACGAGTTGGGGGAGCTGGAGGACCCCAGGATTGACTACGGCCTTTACCAGGTGTACGGCTCCCACCCCCTCTATGGGGAGGAGGTGCTCCTGTACCTGGGTCAGACCGGGGCCCAGACCTTCGGAGAAAAGCTAGCCCAGGAGCGGAGCTATTGGGAGGCGGAGGAGGATTTTCACCCTCTCTCCCTTTATGTGGGGCGGCTTATGGGACCGGTGACCCCCAATGGCGGGGACTGGGGGGAGGAGATGGATTTGGCCCTCCGGCTTCTGATATTCGCCCACATGCCGGTATTCAACGGCAGGGAGCTGGCCGCCGCCCCTGACCTTGATCTGAAATGGATCCATGTGGTCAACTGGGGATATCACCTGGATCTGGCTCCCGAGGTGTCCGGGGCCCGCTTTTTGTACAGGTTCCCGGACACTCCGGAATACAACTATTACGGGAAACATGGGGAGCACTAAAGATAGATTCGGCGAAGGTGGGGGAACACCCCCGCCGGACGGCTCCTCCCCCTCCGAGGGCCTTTTTCTCCTGGCCACAGTGCACGGTGACCCGGCCGGGTATCGCCGCGCCTGGCGGTTACTTGAGCACTTGCGGCCAAGTATCATTACGGTGGAGATCAGCCCATTCTCTGTCCGCTACCGGGAACGGAAGATGAACTTCTGGCGGAAACGCCTGCTTAGGGCCTTAAAGGAACTCCCTCCCCATGCCCGGGAGCATCTGGCGGTGGCGCGGGTGATGGCCCAGGTAGATCTCCCTTTTGAATACCGGGCGGCCCGAGACTGGGGCTCTACTTACCGGATTCCGGTGAAATTTCTGGATTCAGGGGAGGAGGCCCGGCGTCATCTGCCCCGATTTGCCGCGGAACTTCTCACTTCCGGGAACCTGGCCCGATTGCTTGAAACCCCGGCCACCGGTAACTTAGAGGATTATGTTAAAGGGGAATTTCTTCGGGCCCGGCGGGCTTTGGCCCGTAAGGGGTTTTGGGGGCTTAGTTCCATGGATGCAGAACAGGCCCGACGGGAACGGCTGATGGCCCGGCGACTCCGGCAGCTGACCGGGGAAAATGGCCGGGTGGTACACCTGGGAGGCTGGGAGCACCTCATTCCCCGGCCGGATGGCCACAGTCTCCTTCAGTTGCTCCGGGACCTGAACCCTCGTGTGTTTCTTTTGGACGAAGCAGACAAGCTCCCCATAGGGAAACCTCCTTTCAAGTTCGCCCAATTAGGAAGCGAAATGGAGACCCGCCTGGTGAAACTGCCCCTCGGCCCTGACCGGGAAATCTCGGTGGTTCTCTTTCATCCCCCTCAGCCCATTAGGAACGCAGTCCTGATCCTGGGACATGGGGCCAACAACACCATGGACCACCCCCTCTTGGTGGGAGTGTGTGAGCGACTGACCAAAGAGGGTGTGGTAACCGTCCGTTTCAATTTTCCTTATGCCGAGGAAGGCAAATCCCGCCCCGACCCCGAGCCGGTGCTGGAGGGGGCTTGGCGTCTGGTGGTGGGTTATGTCTCGGAGCTTAAGGAATATAAGGGGATGGCCTTGTATCTAGGGGGCAAATCCATGGGGGCCCGGTTGGTCGCCCAGGTGGTAGCCCAGGATGTGGCGGCCAGTGGTCTGGTGTTTCTGGGCTATCCCCTGCATCCCCCCGGCCGACCGGAAAGCCTTCGGGATCGGGCTCTCTACGCCCTAGCCTGTCCGGTCTTGTTCATCCAGGGGACCCGAGACCCTTTTTGTCAATTGGCGCGTTTAGGGGAGGTTTTGAGTCGCATTCCGGTACGATGCGACATTCACCTGTTGCCCGGCCGGGGGCACTCGTTCGAGGACCATACGGGGGAGCCGCCCGGCAAGATCCTGGATCAGGTAAGCCGGGTGATTCTGGGCTGGCTAGACAGCCTGTAAGCCATCCCGGCACGCCGGGTAGATATCGGCCCGGAGGCTTGGCTTCCCCGGTTTGAGATTTGTCGGTGATTCTGGTAAAATGCTTTCGCCCCCCGGAAATGGGGGGAATTTCTTATCTTTAAACCTGGTACCATCACCAGGGGAATGTGGCAAATTTCCGGATATGAGCATCATTCTCATTGTGGATGACGATGCCACCACCCGGGAGGCGCTGGTCAGCGGTTTGAAGAAACTGGGACACGAGCTTATCACCGCGGGCACCGGCACCGCCGCCCTGGAGGAAGTGCGCCGTCATCCGGTGGATTTGGCTATTATTGACCTGAAGTTGCCGGACATGGAGGGCACGGAGCTGTTCAGCATCCTGAGGCTTTTGCGTCCGGAAGCCATGGCGGTGATGATCTCGGGACACGCGACTGTGACTGAGGCGGTATCCGCCCTGAAACGGGGTATTTACGACTTTATCACCAAGGACTTTCGCATGCACGAGCTCCGGAAAGTGGTGACCAAGGCCCTGGAGACCCAGCAGCTCCTCAAGGAAAATGTGCGTCTGCGTCAGGAGCTGCACGAACGGGGGCCCACCGGAAGACTTATTGGCCGCAGTCCGGCGTTGATGAAGGTCATTCAGATGGTGAATCAGATCGCCCCGTTGAAGAGCACCGTGCTCTTGTCCGGGGAGAGCGGGGTGGGCAAGGAACTGGTGGCGGAGGCCATCCACCTGATGAGCCCCCGCAAGGATCGGCCGTTAGTGAAACTGAATTGCGGGGCCCTTCCCGAGGGTCTGATTGAAAGTGAACTTTTCGGACACGAGAAAGGGGCCTTCACCGGGGCCATCCAGCAACGGAAAGGCCGGTTTGAGTTGGCCGACACCGGCACCCTTTTTTTGGACGAGATCAGTGAAATGCCCCTGCCCACCCAGGTGAAGCTTCTCAGGGTGCTCCAGGAGGGAGAGTTTGAGCGGGTGGGGGGCACCCAGTCCTTGAAGGTGGATGTCCGCATCATTGCCGCCACCAATGTGGACCTGGAGGCCGCAGTGGCTGCCGGCCGGTTCCGCAAAGACCTGTATTACCGGCTGCATGTCATTCACCTGCATATCCCGGCGCTTAGGGAACGGCCGGAGGACATCCCCATGCTGGCCCTCCACTTTCTGGACAAGTTCTGCCGGGAGAACAACCGGCCCCTAAACGGCTTCAGCCCGGCGGCCATGCAAGCCTTGAAGCGCTATCACTGGCCGGGGAATGTCCGGGAGCTTCAGAATGTAGTGGAGCGGGCCGTGGCCCTATGCCAAGGGAGCACCGTGGAGCTCTCCGATCTTCCCGAGGAGGTGCGCCAGGACACCACCGGGGACGACCACATCACCATTCCGGTGGGGGCCACCATGGAGGAGATTGAACGTTTGGCCATTCTTCAGACCCTGAGAAAAACTAACTGGGACAAGGAACTCACCGCCCGTCTCCTGGGCATCGGCTTGGCCACCCTTTACCGGCGCCTTAAGGAAATGGAGACCAAGGAGCCGAGACCGGAGGAACCCTGAGATGTCTTACCCGAATTTCCTCGACCTGAAATTCCTGCCGGTGAAGGAGGCGGAGGCAGTGATTCTTCCCATTCCCTATGAAGCCACCACCACTTACGGCGCCGGCACCCGGGAGGCCCCGGAGGCCATTTTGGCGGCGTCCCGGCAGCTGGAGCTATGGGATGCGGAGGAAGGCTGGGACCCCAGCGCCGCGGTGCGGCTGGCCACGGCCTCGCCCCTAACTCCGGAAGTTTCTGGTCCCCAGGCCATGCTGGACAAGATCAGAAAGACTGTACAGCCCTTGGTGGCCCAGGGTAAAGTGGTTCTGGCTCTAGGAGGGGAGCACACCATCACCTTGGCCTTGGTGCAGGCGATGCAGACCAAATACCCCGACCTTAATATTGTGGTCCTGGATGCCCATGCGGACCTCAGGGAAAGTTACGACGGCTGCAAGTTCTCCCATGCCTGTATTAACCGCCGCCTTTATGAACTGGGACGCCCTCTAACCCTTTTGGGCGTCCGAAGCTACTCCCAGGAGGAAAGCCAGCTAATAAAGGTAGCTCCCCGGCTTAAGGTGTTCCCAGCCTGGGAACTCCACACTGCCGAGGGCTGGGCCCAAGCAAAAGCTCACCTCCAGGGTCTAGTGGGGCCGGTTTATCTCAGTATGGACGCCGATGTTTTTGATCCTGGCATCCTTCCGGGGGTGGGGACTCCTGAACCGGGAGGCCTCGGTTATGCCCAGGTGCTGGAACTGTTGCGCACGGTGACCCAACGGGGGCCGGTGGTGGGCCTGGACCTGGTGGAACTGACCCCTCTTCCGGGCCAGCGGGTGAGCGAGTTCACCGCCGCCCGGGTGTTGTATAAGGCTTTGGGTTACCTGTATATCTCCCGCCGCCCTTAAAATTGCAGGGGGTAAGGCACTGGCCTTCCTTTACTCCCCGGCAACCACTAATATTTTGAGCGCTGACATGCGAAGAAGGACTGAAGATTTTCACGATGGCGCCAAAGACGGCCTGGAACCTTTAAAGCCTTTGGATCCCAAGGCCATCGGGGATTTCGACGAACTCCTTGAGGCCATGAGCCACACTGCCTTTCAGGGGCGAAGTCTGGGCGAGGCGGCGGAGGTTCTCACCGCCATGCTCCAGGACCCCGAGGTCACGGTGGTGGGCACCTTCTCCGGGGCCATGAGCGTGGCCAAGATGGGCCTGTTGCTCTGCGAGATGATCGACCAGGGTTGGATTAAGATCGTCATCACCACCGGAGCCCTGGTGGCCCATGGCTTCATCGAAAATCTGGGACGGGTGCACTACAAGTCTCCCAGGGACCGCTCGGACCGGGAGCTTTATCTCCAAGGCTATAACCGCATCTATGATACCCTGGAAATGGAGGCCAACCTGGATTATGCCGAGGAGGTGCTGCGGGAGGTTCTGGATGCCTTGAATCACCAGGAGGTCTGGGCCTCTGAGACCCTGTGTCGGGAACTGGGACGCTATCTGGCTTCCATAACTGACAAGCCGGGACTCTTGAGAAATGCCTATCTTAAAGGGGTGCCGGTTTATATTCCGGCTTTCACCGACTCCGAGCTGGGTCTGGACCTGGCCGGGTATATGGTCCGTCGGGCCCTGGCGCAGGGCTCCAAGTTCCCCGAGGCCTTAACTTCCGTGAGCCTAAAATTCAATCCTTTTCTAGACTTGGGAAGCTATGCCCGGCGGGTTATGACAGCCAAAAAATTGGGCATTTTTACCGTGGGCGGTGGGGTCCCCCGGAACTGGGCCCAGCAGGTGGCTCCCTACCTGGAGCTCCTTCATGGCCGTTTGGGGCTGGAAGTGCCGGAAGTGCGTTTTACCTATGGGGTGCGTCTCTGTCCGGAACCTGCCCACTGGGGGGGCCTAAGTGGCTCCACCTTTCGGGAAGGAGTGTCTTGGGGAAAGATCAGGCCTGCGGAGGATGGGGGCCGCTTTGCCGAGGTTCTCTGCGACGCCACCATCTCCTGGCCTCTCCTTCTTATGGCCGTGAGCCAACGGCTGGCAAAGCTGACCCCTTAATGCCACCTTGCCTTCAAAAGATGGCAGGTTTCAGGCTGGACCGAAAATCGGGGAAAAACTGCCTTCTTTGAAGAACTTCAGAAAAGGGTTTGGGGTTAGGTCCGGAGAACGGCGGCCCCTCGGGTTTCCGCCTCATCCCCTGGGGCAAAATAGACAATTTCCATAGGAATCCCCTGGCTATCGGTCTGGGGGCAGGGAGGCAGGGTTTTCAGTGCCTTCCCCCCATATAGTCCGGTGACCGCCGCCACCAAGGCATCTAAAATATCATCCCGAGAGACCTCCCGGTGCCTGAAGGTGCCTTGAGCCTCGGTCCAGATTTCTCCAGCCGGGGGGAAAAATCTCTGTAGTAAGTCCAGCCTTTCGACCAAGCCTTTTTCCCGTTCGCCTTTACGGGTCTTCGAGTAAGCCATGGGGCGCCCTCTGTTAAAGGCCCAGAAACAGATTTCCGGATGGGTTTCCCGCACCACCTTTCTGGCCTCCGGATGTTCCAGCAGAAACCGGTCCATTTCCAAAATCCTCGGGATAATGTTGAAGGTTTGCCGGGATAAACCTTTCCCGGCCAACCTTCGGTTAAATTGGGATACTTTCTGATAAACCTTAATTTCGCTGAAAAAATGAACAGTGGGGCGATACGGCACCGGGAAAACACTGGCCCCGCGTTTGGGTCCCAATCTCCTGCGGGCCTCCTGGTCACAGACCCGCTCACCCGGCCCCCCAGCTTTAAGGCCTAGGGGGATATCCACCAAAATGACCTGGGCTTGGTGATAGTTCGCCCACAAGGAAACGAATTCCCTGAATACCGCCATTTCCCAGGAAAAGGAGGAGGCGATTTTTATGGCCAGCCATCCAGCCTTGCAACCATCCACCCCTACAACCACCCCTTATCCTCCATAACCGGGGCACAGGTGGCCCCTCAGCAACTGCAGAGCTTATCCGCCTTTAGGGTCTCCCAGCCCTCACGCACGAGAACCAAGGCAATCAACAGGCCGATGAGGGGGTCGGCCTGCCAGAAGCCATAGAGGTAATTCAGGCCAAGGCCGACCAGGAGAGCCAAAGAGAGAAAGGCACAGGCCAAGGTCTGTCTGGCGTCGGCTTGGAGGCTAGCACTTCCAAGGGCCACCCCGGTGGAGTGTTTCAGGAAAAACAGGAGGGGCATGAGAAGCAGAGACACCAAAGCAATGACGAGCCCCAAGAGGGTGGGTTCGGGAGCTTCCTTAAATATGAGTTTTTGCAGGGATTCAAAGAAGACATAAGCAGCAAGCAGGAAAAAAGTCCAGCCTACCAACCGTATGGCCCGTTTCTCCCGGCGGCTCTCCTCTTCCAGGGTAAGACCACCCGAGAAGCGGAAGCGCCAGATCATAATGGCCCCGGAAAGGGACTCCACAAAGCTGTCCAAGCCGAAGCCCACCAAGGCGATGCTTCCGGCCAGGTAGCCCGCCAACAGAGAGACCAGACCTTCCAGGAGATTATATCCCACGGTGAGATAGGCCAACATAAGGGCACGGCGATAAAGAACCGGTATAGTCATTACTCCAACTTGGAAGTTTAATGATTTATAATCTTAAAAATACTAGCCAGAGTCATTTTTCCCCAGAATTTTTTTCGGGGCTAATTTGGGTTTGTCTGCAGGGCCAAGGAGAAATCATAAAAATAAAATGGGCATGGCTGATTGGGTGATCTGGAACGGGGTCTTGTTGACTCTAAAGCGTGATGCTCCCCCAATTTGCCCCGGATTCGTGGCGGTTGAGGGGACCAGGATCACCGCCGTGGGACAGGCTGGAAGTCAGGCAGAGCTGCCCCCAGCCCGAGATTATCTGGACGCAGCGGGAGGCCTAATCCTGCCCGGCTTAGTGAACACCCACTGTCACCTGCCCATGGTGTGGTTTCGGGGACTGGCAGATGATCTCCCGCTAAACAGGTGGCTCCACGAAAAAATCTTTCCGGCGGAAAGCGGCTGGCTCGATGAGGAGAAGGTATACTGGGGGACGCTTTTGGCCGCAGCCGAACTGATCCGGGGCGGCGTCACTACAGTGGCGGACGGCTATTTTTTTGAAGACGCGGTGCGCCGCGCCTTAAAGGATAGCGGCCTCCGGGGGGTTACTGCTCAAGGGGTGGTGGACCTTCCGGCCCCCGGCGTCCCAGAGCCCCGGGATAATCTGAAGCTCGCCGGCCGCTTTCTCGAGTCGGGCCCGGACTATGGCCCCCTGTTGACTTCCGCCATTTTTTGCCACTCCCCTTATACCTGCGGGCCGGAAACCCTGAAGGGGGCCAAGAAGCTTTGCCGGGAAGCCGGCGTCCCGTTTTTCCTGCATCTGGCGGAAACCGCGCAAGAAGTCCAGGAACTGCGGCAACAGACCCAAATGAGCTCCGCCGCCTATTTGGACCGTTTGGGACTGTTGGACGAGCTAACCGTGGTGGTGCACGGGGTCTGGCTGGAGCCGGAGGATCTGGACCTGCTGGCCCGGCGGTGGGTAAAGGTAAGCCATTGTCCGGAATCCAACCTGAAGCTGGCCGCCGGTGTGGCTCCGGTGCCGGAACTTTTGGCCCAGGGCGTGGTCGTAGGATTAGGCACCGATGGGGCCGCCTCCAACAACAACCTGGACCTTTTCGGGGAAATGAGTCTGGCCGCCAGGTTACACAAGGTTACAAAAAAAGACCCCACCGTGCTTCCGGCCAAGACCGTACTGGAATTGGCCACCAGAGAGGGAGCCCGGGTTCTGGGACTAGAGGGGCAGACAGGTGTATTGGCGGTCGGCAAGGCTGCGGATCTGATCGTGGTGGATATCAACCAGGCGCATCTCACCCCCATGTTCGACCCATACTCCCACCTGGTTTATGCAGCCCGGTCAAGTGATGTGCGGCACGTGATGGTGGCGGGACGCTGGCTTATGCGGGATCGCACACTTCTTACCCTTGACTGGCGGGCGATGGCCGCCCGGGCCCGGCTGTGGTCCGAAGAGCTTTCCACCTTTCTGCGAAACCCTCCCTCCCTTGACCCTGGGAGAGCCATAAGGGAAAATGAACCTGAGCCCGTTTGATAACGGAGCAGGTACTAACACCCCCGGGCTCTTTGGCCAACCTTTTTGGGAAGTGGATTTGCATGCGCCGAAATCCCCTTGACTTTGATTTCCTGGCCGGACACCTCCAGTCTCTGATCGGTTCCCCCGAGGTGCTCCGCCTGGTTCAGGACATTACCACCTGCACAGTGGACTGGGAGACTGGCAGGGCCTTGCCGAAGGAGGGGAAGGCTTCCCGGGAACTGGAGCTGTTCCCCTGCTTCACCATGCATTTCCGGGAGCGACTTCTCCAGGTCAAGGGGATGATTTCCCCCAACCTGCCGGCAGAAGAGGGCGGTCTATGTCACCTGGTGAGCCTGGAGCTGGCAGGGCGGCAATACACCTTCCGGTTGGTATCCTCTCAGACTTACATCCTTTCCCCCTTCCACCTCCGGTTTCTCAGCATGCTCTTCGGTCGTCTGGTTCTGTTCCACCTGGTGTTTTTTCTGGACGACAAGCGGAATTACCCCCACTTCATCCCTTATTCCCTGGAGGAGCAGGTGGTAGCGGGCTACCTCCAGAGTCTGCGCTGGGCCCCCTGTGCCACCATCAAGCTGGACGCCCAGGACAATCCTTATATCGGCTCCATGCTTCATTCGGGCAGGGCCCTCAGACGCTGCGAAATGCCGGGCAATCCTCAGGAAGAGGCCCTTATCCGGGCCTGGCGTCTGTTTAAACGGCTCCTTTATTTTTCGGTGGAAGGGGGACGCCTGTTCACCGGCTTTGCCTTTATGCCGCCCCTGTTGCTGCAAAATGAGCCCAAGGATCCATGGTTTTCCCTGCTGCCCTATGGAGAGGGCTGCTGTCTGTCCCTGGACGAAGGGGTGGAGGTTCTCAAACAATTTCTGCTTCACGCCAACGGTCGGAACACTTTTCTGGCCTTGAAGGACAGCCGGGTGGTGGGGCTTTTGCATCTCAGCCGGGGAGGCCACCGCCAGCTCACCTCCGTCCGGGCCTGGAACACCGCTTTGCCTTTGGCCTCCATTTCCTCCCAGGGGCGGGTGACTTTCTGGGTGCCCTTAAAGGGCCGGCAGACCCCCCAGATCCCATTGGTGATCCTGGAATACCGGCACGGGCACCTGCGTATTCCCCTGTTCCAGGACATTTTCTGGCTGGAACTGGAGCGCCAGTTGACCGAGGTCTGTCCCCGTTGCCACCGACCTCAATCCCTCACTTATCTGAAGCGCCTGCTGTCTGAGATGCGCCGGGGAGGGCACGGGGGTATCCTGATTCTGGGCTGGACCGGGGAGCAATTGGCCTCTTCAGAAATGGCAGTGGAAAATCAGGTTTATCTGGCCAATCCCACTCCCCTGGAGGAGCGCTGGCTGCCGCACCTTTTCGGCCTGGCCAAATCCGACGGGGCCCTCTTGTTCAACGACCGGATGGAGGCGGTGGCTTTCCGGGCCCGCCTCAAGGCCGTGGTTACCCATCTTCCCCCGGAACGGGATGACCTGGGGAGCGGCATGCGCCATCAGGTGACCCGGGAACTCACCGCTTATGCTCCAAACCTCGTGGGACTCACCATTTCACAGGACGGCTACATCTCCCTTTATCGCCGGGGCCGCCTGATTAGCCGCCTGTATTGAAGACAAAGGACACCGCGGGGAATTGTCCCGATCCTGTTATTCTGGGCTTTCAGGGTGCAATTCCTGGTAGCTGGGAAGGATCCCCAGACTGTGGGCCTGGCGCACAGCGTTGAGGATGGCCTTCTCCAGGGTGGCCTGAGCCAGGAGTCCCACCAGGTGCAAATCAGCAGTCACCTCGGGGTGGGAAAGGACAAAGACGATATCGCCGTCAAAGAGGGTGTGGACCGGAGTGATGGTGCGGGCCAGGGCATTTTGCCCCACTTGGGCGATTTTTCTGGCCTCTTCCCGGGAGAGCCGAGCGTTGGTGGCCACCACCCCGATGGTGGTGTTGGGTTCGGCAAAGCGGCGGCGTACCACCCCTTGGCGAATCAAGGAGGCGGAGTTGGCAAAGTCCCGGCTTTCCGGGGCGGTGCGGGCTCCGGCCACAATCTTCCCGGTGTCCGGGTCCACCACGTCTCCGAAGGCATTCACCACCGCCAGGGCGGCGAGTCTCAGGCCTTGCGGTCCGGTCAGACAGGCGGCCCCCACGCCCCCTTTCATGGCATGGCGGATGCCCAGCAGCTTACCCACGGTGGCGCCGGTGCCGGCTCCCAGGCTGCCCATGTCCGGGAAGTCCTCCCGGGCCGCCTGACAGGCGGCAAAGCCCATGGCTCGATCCGGGCGCACCCGGCAGTTCCCCACGGAGAGGTCATAGATTACCGCGGTGGGCACTATGGGAACCCGGGTGATGGCCACATCAAACCCTCGGCCGCGCTCCTCCAGGAATTCCATGACGCCGCCGGCGGCGTCCAGGCCGAAGGCGCTGCCCCCGGCCAAGAGCACCGCATGCACCTCGTTGACAATGTGAAAGCCCAGGAGGGCGTCCAACTGGCGGGTACCGGCAGCCGAGCCTCGCACATCCACACTGCCCACCGTTCCTGGGGGACAAAGGATCACAGTACAACCGGTGACATTTTTGAAGTCACTGGCGTGCCCCACCGCGAAACCGGGAAGCCAAGTGGTCATGGTTGACCGGGGGCAGGGGCGGACTCCAGAACCGCCCGGCCATCTTTGACTGTGAGGATGTACAAGGCCAGCTCCGCCTGGCGCTCCGGGTTGAATCCCCTAAACCAGGGCAGGTGAGGCACTCCCCCCAAAAACCTAAGTTTCTGAGGCAGTTCCTCCCGACTCAAAGGGCCTTGGCGCTCCAGGAGGTGGGCCATAAGGCGGACCACCATATAACCTTGGAGGGCCAGATAATCCGGCTCCTGCCCATAGCGCTGGCGGTAGGCGGTGACAAAGGCCTGGACCGCCGGGTTGGGGTCCCCCGGATAGAAGGCCTCCGGAAAGAGAATGCCCTCCAAGGCCCGGGCGGTTTCTTCCGAATCATGTTCGGGATTGGCCAGGTTGGTACCCAAAAGCTGAACCCGGGGCCAGGGTTTTCCGGCCAGGTGGGTGGCAATGGCGGCCACCGTGGCGGCATCGTCTGGGACAAACAGGGCCTCAAAGGCTGGCGGACCTTTGGAACCGGACTGGGAAGTGCCCCAAAGGGAAGTCAGGGCCTCCTCCAGTTCCTGAGTGCCAGGAGGATAGGAGGCCTGGGTCACCAGGCTGCCTCCCTGAATCTCCAGTTCCTCCCGGAAAATCTGGGTCAGGATCCGGCCATAAGGGGAGTCGGGGGCCAAAACCGCATAGTGCTTGAGGCCCCGGGTTCCCAGGGTGTAACGCAATAGGGCCCTGACCTGTTGGCGGGGGGTGAGAAAGGCCTGGAAGATGAAAGGTCCCCCTCCGGTAAAATCCAGCTTCTGGGAGAGCCCGATGAGGGTGATTCCGGCGGTTTGGGCCGCCTGGGACGCCGCCTGGGCGTCGGCCGAGGTCAAAGGGCCCAGGAGGGCCAGGACCCGGGGATCCTGGGCCAGTTCCTTGACCGTGCGGGCAGTGACTTCAGGCTGGTTGGCGCAGTCACGGTACACCAGCTCCAGAGGAGCCTCTCGGGCGGCCAGCTCCATACCCTGCTGCACCCGGCGGCCGAGGTCGGAGTAATCCCCGCTCTGGGGGAGAAGGCAACCCAGCACCGGTTTGGTGGGGGCCAGCAGGGCCGGCGCGGTTTGGGCTTCTTTGCTATCCGGAAAACGCTCCTTCAGGGTGGTCAGCCATTGGCGGGCCTCCTCGGTCCGACCCTGTTCCTGGGCCAACCGGGCCAGGCGTACCAGAAAAGCGACGGTCAGGGGAGAGTCCCGGTAAAGGTTGGCCAGATGTTCCATTTCCACCGGAGTGGCCTGGGCCACCAAGCGGGTCTTAAGGTCCTCAAACCATTCTGCGTCCCCGGCTGCCAAATCCCGGGCGGCCAGACGCAGGTGAGCAAAGGCCGTGGCCACCTCCCCCTTTTTCAGGTCCACCTCCGCCAGCAGGGCATAAGTGTAAAACCGCAATTGGGCGGGAAGGCTGGAGGCAGTCAGGCTCTCCAGAACCTCGGAAGCCTGGCCATAGCGTCCCAGTTGGTAGTAGGCCCGCCCTATGCCGTAGCGGCACCTCAGAGCCGTCTCGGCTTCCACCCCTTTTTGCAGAAGAGCCTGATATTTAGCCAGGGCCCCCTGCCAATCCCCCAGCAGACCCAAAAGCTCGGCCTGGCGCAACCGGGCCTGAAGCGCCTTGGCCCCTTGAGGGTAGCGCTCCAGGTAGGCGGTCAGTTTCTCTTCGGCCAGACGATACTTCTGACTCCGGTAGGCCTCTTCCGCCTCCCGGAAAAGATTTTCGCCGGCATCCCGCTCGGGCACCATCCAACGGGGCGCCGGCTGGGTGGTCGGGGTCACACAGCCACCCGCCAGGAGGAAGAACAGGAAAAGACAGAGCAGGCCGCGCAAACTCATCGCTCTTGGGAATAAACGGGGGAGGAGGTCAGGGTTGCTGGTCCCTGGCCCCACTCCCCAAAATTGACCTTCCAAAGAGTCGGCCCTCTTTATGGTGGTTATGATTTACAATAACCGGCCGCTATTCCCGGCCAGGATAACGCCATTACCATTAGAAGACACCGACCCACACCCTCGCCTCACCGGACCTTCGCCCTGGTTTTATTTGACTTCCTCAAATTCTGCTTCCACCACATCCTCTTCCGGCTTTTTGGCCTGGGCGCCAGCTCCGGCACCAGCCCCGCCGCCGGCTGCGGCGGTCTGGGCATACATCATTTCCGCCAACTTGTGGGAGGCCCGCATGAGCTCATCGCTGCGGCTTTTGATGGCCGCCAGGTCTGTGCCGGCCATGGCCTCTTTAAGGCGTTTGATGTGGTCTTCGATGTTGGCCTTGGTGGCCGCGTCCACCTTGTCCCCCAGGTCGTGAATGGTTTTTTCGGTGGTGTAGATCAGGGTATCCGCCTGATTGCGGGCCTCGGCCAGTTCCCGTTTCTTTTTGTCCTCTTCGGCATGCAGCTCCGCTTCCTTTATGAGTTTTTTGATTTCCTCTTCGGTCAGGCCGCTGGAAGCGGTGATGCGGATGGACTGCTCCCGCCCGGTGCCCAGGTCTTTGGCAGACACATGCACGATGCCGTTGGCGTCAATGTCAAAGGTCACCTCGATCTGAGGGACCCCCCTGGGGGCTGGGGGGATGCCGTAGAGCTCGAATTTGCCCAGGGTTTTGTTGTCCGCCGCCATCTCCCGCTCACCCTGCAGGACATGGATGGTCACCGCGGTCTGGTTGTCCGCGGCGGTGGAAAATATCTGGCTCTTGCGGGTGGGGATGGTGGTATTGCGGTCAATGATCCGAGTGAAGACCCCGCCCAAGGTTTCGATGCCCAAGGAAAGGGGGGTGACGTCCAGAAGGAGGATGTCCTTGACTTCCCCTTTGAGGACCCCGGCCTGGATGGCCGCGCCGATGGCCACCACCTCGTCCGGGTTAACCCCCTTGTGGGGCTCCTTGCCGAAAATGCTTTTCACCTTTTCCTGGACCTTGGGCATGCGGGTCATCCCCCCCACCAGGACCACTTCGTCAATGTCCCGGGCGGTAAGGCCCGCATCTTTGAGGGCTTGCAGACAAGGTCCTTCCACCTTTTCAATGAGATCCGCCACCAGGGCCTCCAGTTTGGCCCGGGTGAGCTTGATGAGCAGGTGTTTGGGACCGCTGGCATCCGCCGTGATAAAGGGCAGGTTGACTTCGGTCTCCAGGGAGGTGGAAAGCTCCATCTTGGCCTTTTCCGCCGCCTCCTTGAGCCGCTGCAACGCCATGCGGTCGTTTCTCAGATCAATGCCCTGGTCTTTGCGGAACTCGTCGGCCAGGTAGTCCATCACCCTAAGATCAAAGTCCTCCCCGCCCAGGTGGGTGTCGCCGTTGGTGGCCTTTACCTCAAAGACACCCTCGCCGATTTCCAGGATGGAGATGTCGAAGGTGCCGCCCCCCAAGTCGAAGACCGCGATCCGCTCATCCTTCTTTTTGTCCAGCCCATAAGCCAAAGAGGCCGCCGTGGGTTCGTTGATGATGCGCAGGACGTTGAGACCGGCGATACGGCCGGCATCTTTGGTGGCCTGGCGCTGGGCGTCGTTGAAATAGGCAGGCACCGTGACCACTGCCTCGGTGACTTTCTCCCCCAGATACTCCTCGGCGGTTTGCTTCATCTTGGCAAGGATCATGGCGGAGATTTCCGCAGGACTGTAAGACCGGCCCCGGATCTCGATGTGGGCGTCGCCGTTTTCCGCCCGTACGATTTTATAGGGCAAGATCTTGATGTCCCGCTGCACCTCCGGGTCATCGTATTTGCGGCCGATGAGACGCTTGACCGCGAAAACCGTGTTCAAGGGGTTGGTGATGGCCTGGCGCTTGGCAATCTGCCCCACCAGACGCTCACCGCTATCGGTAAAGGCCACCACCGAGGGCGTGGTGCGACTGCCCTCCACGTTGGGGATGACCTTGGGTTCGCCTCCTTCCATGATAGCCACACAGGAATTGGTGGTGCCCAAATCAATGCCGATGACTTTCGACATGTACTCTGTCCTCCTAAACGGTCTTGTCAACTTTTACTTTGGGAGAGGCCTGGGCGGTACTGCGGGAGACCACCACCATAGCCGGGCGCAACAGGCGGTTTTGCAAGAGATAGCCTTTCTGGAGTTCCCTTAGGACGGTTTTATCTTCCAATTCCGGGGCTTCCTCTTCCATGACGGCATGGTGGTATGCGGGATTAAAGGGGCCGCCTAGGCTCTCCACCGGGGTCACGCCAAACCGGCTAAGAACCTTGAGAAAATCCTGAACCACAAGATCCAGGCCCTCCATCAGGGGCTCCGGGGCCCCCGCCTGGCGCCCATGCTCTAGGGCCCTTTCCAAGTTATCCAAAATGGGCAACAGTTCCTTAACCAGACTTTCGTGGGCATATTGGCGCCACTCTGCCATCTCCCGTTCCTGGCGCTTTTTGACATTTTCGAGTTCCGCCGCCAGGCGCAGAAGACGGTCATAATATTCTTGGGCTTCCTGGGTTTTTTGGGCCAGCCTGGTCTCCAGGTCCTCTGTTTCCGGGGGTGTCTCTTCCGAGACGGCACCTTCGGCTTCGGCAGCCTCCGGCACATCTCCCGGGTGATTATCCTGGCTCATAGGGTTGCACATCCCTCCCTTTACCCGAACTTTCCTCGAAGCCGCCCCCCTTTCCCCGACGGCTCAGAAACAGGTTATTTTTTGCTGAACCACCTGGTGACCAGGGAAGCGGTGTAATTGACGATGGGCACCACCCGGGCGTAGTCCATGCGCATGGGGCCGATGACTCCCAGGCTGCCCACCGGAGCCTCGTCACATTTATAGGAGGAGGCCACCAGGCTCAACTGCATCTCCGGAAATTCCTCGTCCGGACTTATGATGATATGCACCCCCCGGGAAGCCAGGGTCCGGTCCAGAAGGCTGATGAGATGGCGCTTTTCCTCGAAGGCCCGGAAAAGTTTGCGGATTTTCTCCACATCCTCGGCAAATTCGGGATAATCCAGAATGTGACTGGTGCCCTCGATGTAAAGCTCTTCACCCTCATTCTCCGGCTGCAGGGCCTGGCGGCTGAGACTCAAGGCCTGGGACACCATTTTGTCGAACAGGTTTTTCTCCTCCTCCATCTGGGCCAGGATCCGGTGCCGGGCTTGGGCCAGGGTCAGATTGTGGCATATGTCATTCAGATAGGCGCTGAAGCGATCCAGCTGCTCCTGGGTGTAGGCCTCCTTCACCCGGAGAAACCGGGTCTGCACCTGCTGATCCTGGGACACCAGAAGGCAGATGATGCCGTCACCCCCCAGGCTGACAAACTGGATGTGACGCAGGAGCATTCCCTGGGGCCTGGGACTTAGCACCAGGCCCGGGTGCCCGGAGGCCGTGGACAGAGCCCGGGAGGCTTGGCGGAACAGCTCCTGGGGCTCCGCCGCCCAGGGGGTGAAGGCCTCATCAATCTGCCGCTGCAGCCCCGCCTCCAGCTCTTTGACGGGCAGAATCCGATCCACATAATACCGGAATCCCAAGGGGGTGGGCACCCGTCCAGCGGAGGTGTGGGGTTGCTTAAGGTAACCCCGCTCCTCCAAATCCTGCATCAGGTTGCGGATGGAGGCCGGCGACAGATGGAGCCCGCAATATTTTGAGACCGTGCGGGAACCTACCGGCTCCCCCGTTTGGATATACTGCTCCAGGACGGTTTTTAAAACCAGGGTCTCCCGCTCGGTTAACAATTCCAAAGAAGCAGACATGGCCACCGAACCTGACAACCTTTCATAACATAATCTCAACTGCCAGTTTGTCAAGAGATATAAGGGATTTTTCCCATTGGCGGCTTATCTCTTAACAGGGTTCAAGGAGAGGGGATCAAGGAAATTTCACTCCAACTTCTGTTATTTTTCTGGATTTCGCACCATCCTTGATAATCCAGGGGGGGATTCACCAACTCCACCCATATCTTTCACCCCCATTGCCCTAATCCGGAGTTTTCGCTACACTGCCGCCATGGAGCAGAAAACTTTGGACCTGGAACGCCTGCGGCGACGGCTTCAGGCCGCCCGGGGGGAAATCCCCTCCGATCTGGTTCTGGCCGAGGCCCGGGTGGCCTGTCTTTACACCGGGGAATGGCAAAAGGTGGCGGTGGCTCTCTTTGACGGGGTCATTGTGGGACTGGGGGACTATCCCGGCCCGCGTCTTGAACTTCCTGGCCGTTACCTTCTTCCCGGCTTCATTGACGGGCATTTGCACCTGGAGAGCACCATGCTCACCCCCGGGCAAGTGGCCCGGGCCGTGCTTCCCCGGGGAACCACAGCCATTGTGGCCGACCCCCATGAAATCGCCAATGTTTGGGGGACCCGGGGCCTCGATTATCTCCTGGCCGCCACCGAAGGTCTGCCGGTGGATTTCTTTTTCATGTTGCCTTCTTGCGTCCCCGCTTCCCCTTTGGGGACTTCCGGGGCCACTCTCAAAGCCCAGGACCTTGCGCCATACCGGGAACACCCCCGGGTCCTGGGACTGGCGGAGGTCATGAATTTTCCCGGCACAGTGGCAGGCGACCCGGAGCTTTTGGCCAAAATCGCTCTTTTCCCCGGGGGCCCGGTGGACGGCCACGCGCCCCTTCTTTCCGGAAAGGCCCTTAACGCCTACCGGCTGGCGGGGCCGGCCTCGGACCACGAATGCACCCGCCTATCCGAAGCCCAGGAAAAACTGCGTCTGGGTTTTTACCTCATGATCAGGGAGGGCAGTCTCGCCCAAAACCTGGCGGACCTCCTGCCCGCGCTAAACGCCAGGACCCGGCCCCGGTGTCTTCTGGTTACCGACGACTGCCACCCTGAAGATCTGAAAGAGCGGGGCCACCTTGATCATCTGCTGCGCCGGGCCGTCTCATTAGGTCTTGACCCCCTGGAGGCCCTCACCCTGGTCACCCTGAATCCTGCCGGATATTTCGGTCTCAGAGACCGGGGAGCCATCGCCCCGGGGCTGAAAGGGGACCTGGTGGTGGTAAATCACCTGGAGGAATTTCAGGTGGAAATGGTTTTTAAAAACGGCCGCCAGGTGGCCGCCCAAGGGCACCTTCTCCCGGAGGTGGAAATTCCGGAACCTTTGCCCCCGAAAGGTTCCTTCCGGGTGGCGCTCTCGGGGCCGGAACCATTCTCCCCCCCGGTTACGACCGAGGTGGTGAAGGTCATCGGCCTCATACCAGGGCAACTTTTGACTGAGAAGCTGATTATGCCTGCACCTGTCCGGGACGGCCGCCTGGCGGCGGACCCGGAGCGGGACTTGGCAAAATTGGCAGTGGTGGACCGCCACCACGGAAGTGGCCGTCTCGGTCTGGGATTGGTGAGAGGCTTCGGCCTCCGAACCGGGGCGCTGGCCTCCACCGTGGCCCACGACTCCCACAATTTGGCGCTTCTGGGGGTGGAGGACCGGGACCTGATGATTGCCGCCCGGCATGTCAGCCAGCTGGGCGGCGGCCTGGCCGTAGTGAAAGACGGCGCGATACTGGCGGATCTGCCCCTGCCGGTGGCCGGCCTTTTGAGCCCCGCCCCTCTTGGGGAAGTGGCTTCGGCCTACGCCCGCCTTAGGGAGGCCTACCGCGCTTTGGGCGGTACTCTTCCCGACCCTTTCATGGCCCTTTCCTTTCTCTCCCTGGAGGTGATCCCAGAGCTGAAACTTACCGACCTCGGGCTGGTGGAGGTGGCCCGCTTTCAGGTGGTGCCCCTTTTCGGGACGGACTAACCAGTGAGAGTCTTAACCTCTAAAAGTCTCCGGGCACCTTTTCCGGCTCCGGGAGGTGAGGCCTTCCCTGAAAAGCCTTTCGCCGCTCCCTCAGAATATGGTAAAATTCTTAAGGATTAATGGGAACCTGTACCACTCTCTTCATTTGAGGGGAAATTTCAAGGGAGGCCAAGCCCGAGGGAAAAGCAGCTTCACCAGTCCGGGCTCCTTTACTTCATCATACTTCCAGGACCGACATCATGCATTTCAGCCGAATGCTCATCCCCACGCGTAAGGAAAACCCGGCGGAGGCCGAAGCCGCCTCCCATATCCTGCTGTTTAGGGCGGGCATGATCCGGAAGCTGGCCAGCGGTATTTACGATTACCTGCCTTTAGGGCTTAGGGTGCTTCGTAAGGTGGAGAACATTGTTCGGGAGGAAATGAACCGAACCGGGGCCCAAGAGGTCCTCTTGCCTGCAGTCCAGCCGGCGGAGCTCTGGCAGGAGTCGGGACGCTGGCAGGTGTACGGCAAGGAGCTGTTGCGCTTCAAGGACCGCCACGGCCGGGATTGTTGTTTCGGCCCCACCCACGAAGAGGTGATCACTGATCTGGTGCGCCGGGAGGTGCATTCTTACCGGCAGCTGCCATTGAACCTTTACCAGATTCAGGTGAAGTTCCGGGACGAAATCCGCCCCCGCTTTGGTCTGATCCGGGGACGGGAATTCATCATGAAGGACGCCTACAGCTTTGATGTGGACGAAGCCGGGGCGGAGAAGACCTACATGTCCATGTACGAGGCCTACACCCGTATATTCCGGCGTTGTGGCCTCATCTGCAAGGCGGTGGAGGCGGACACCGGCCCCATCGGTGGCAGTTTTTCTCATGAATTCATGGTGTTGGCTGATACGGGAGAGGATGTTCTGGCCTCCTGCACGAGGTGCGATTATGCCGCCAACCTGGAGAAGGCTGAAGTGCCGCCCCCTGGAGGAAACCCGGGACCGCCCCCTCCTGGTGCCCCGGAACTGGTGGCCACCCCCGGAGTCCGCACCGTGGAGGAGGTGGCTGCCTTCCTGAAAGTGAGCCCGGCGGAGATTGTCAAGACCTTGATCTACGAAACCGACCAGGGGCCGGTGGCGGTGCTCCTCCGGGGCGACCATGAGGTGAATGAGGTCAAACTGAAAAATCTTCTGGGCGCCACCGAGCTTATCTTGGCCGGTCCGGACCGGGTGCGGGAGCTCACCGGCGCCGAGGTGGGTTTTGCCGGGCCCCTCGGGTTAAATATCCCCCTGATTGCCGACCAGGCAGTGGCAGTGCTCCCCTTCATGGTCACCGGAGCCAACCGGGATGACCACCACCTGAGAGGGGTGCACCCGAAACGGGACCTGAAATTCTCCCGGGTGGCGGACCTGCGCCAGGTTACAGCCCAGGATCCTTGCCCTCGCTGCGGCGCCCCTCTGGAGCTGCTTCGAGGCATCGAGGTGGGGCACATCTTCAAGCTGGGCCTCAAGTATTCCAAGGCCCTGAACGCTACCTTTCTGGATGCCGACGGGGTGGAGCGTTACATGTTCATGGGATGTTACGGCATCGGGGTCTCCCGCATCGTGGCGGCGGCCATCGAGCAGGGTCACGATGCCGACGGCATCATCTGGCCCATGGCCCTGGCCCCCTTCCAGGTGGGACTCATTCCCATCAGCCTGAATGACCCGGAGACCCGGGAGGTGGCTTTTCGCCTGCATGACGAACTGGAAGCCGCCGGGGTGGAAGTGCTTCTGGACGAGCGGGACGAACGCCCCGGGGTCAAGTTCAAGGAACTGGACCTTTTGGGCCTGCCCATCCGCATTGTAGTAGGGCCCAAGACCCTGGCCGAAGGTCAAGCCGAGGTTCGCCTTAGGAAGAACCGCCATATGTCTCTCGTTAGTCTCAATCAGGTAATCCCCTTCATCAAGGACCTGATAGCTCAGGAGCTGCATGACTAGAATCATCCGCCTGCAGGACATTGAAGAAGAGGTCCTCAAGCATCACCCTGAGGCGGACACCAGCCTGATCAGAAAAGCCTACATCTTCTCCGCCAAGGCTCACGAAGGCCAGATGCGCCTGTCCGGGGAGCCCTACCTATCCCATCCCCTGGAGGTGGCCTACATCCTGGCCCAGATGGGCCTAGGCCCTGTCACCGTGTCCTGCGGCCTGCTCCATGACACGGTAGAGGATACTGCCAGCACCATTGACGACCTGGACGAATATTTCGGCGAAGAGGTCACCGACATCGTCAACGGGGTGACCAAGATCGGGCAACTCTCCTTCGGGGACAAGATCACCCAACAGGCGGAATACATCCGCAAGATGGTCTTGTCCATGTCCCATGACATTCGGGTGCTTCTGGTGAAACTGGCTGACCGGGTGCACAACATGCGCACCCTGGGCTATATGGACCCGGAGCGTCAGAAGCGCATCGCCCAGGAGACCCTGGACATTTATGCTCCCCTGGCCGGCCGGCTGGGGATGTTCCGCATCAAGGCGGAGCTGGAGGACCTGGCCTTCTTTTATCTGGAGCCCGAAGCCTACCAACGCATCCAGGAAGGTCTGGCCCTGAAACGGGGGGAACGGGAAAAATATATCGAGGAGGTCTGCCAGGACCTTAAGGAGAAACTGGCCAAACACGGCCTGAAAGGAGAGGTCAGCGGCCGTCTCAAACATATCTACAGCATTTACCGTAAACTGCAGGCCCAGCAGCTGTCCCTGGAGGAGCTCCACGACATCCTGGCCTTTCGCATCATTTTGAACACGGTCAGCGAGTGCTACGAGGCCCTGGGGGTGATCCACCACTATTTCCGGCCGGTGCCGGGTCGTCTCAAAGACTACATCGGCATGCCCAAGGCGAACCTGTACCAGTCCATTCACACCACGGTGATCGGGGCCTACGGAGAACGCATGGAGGTGCAGATCCGGACTCAGGAGATGCACCGGCTGGCGGAGGATGGCATTGCCGCCCACTGGTCCTATAAAGAGAAGCGTCCCTTCAAGGAGGCGGACGCCCGGCGTTTTGCCTGGCTTAAGCAGCTGGTGGACCTGCAGAAAGACCTGAAGAATCCGGAAGAACTGCTGGAGGGGATGCGTCTCGAGCTCTTCCCGGAGGAGGTCTATGTCTTCACTCCCCGGGGGGAGGTGAAGGAGCTGCCCCGGGGGGCCACCCCTCTGGATTTCGCTTATGCCATTCACACCGAGGTGGGGCATACCTGCACCGGCGCCAAGGTGAATGGCCGCATAGTTTCCCTCAGATATGAGCTGCAAAACGGAGACACAGTGGAGATCATCACCAGTCCCCACCAGCACCCCCACCGGGACTGGCTGCAATTTGTCAAGACCCCCAGGGCCCGGAACAAGATCCGCCAATGGCTGAAGGCAGCGGAGCGGGAACAGAGTGTCGCCTTGGGGAAGGAACTCCTGGAACGGGAGTTGCGCAAAAGCGGGGTCGGGCTGCAGAAACTCCTGAAAGAGGGGGAGGAGTTAAAGAAGATAGCCCAGGAACTTTCCTTTCTTAGGGTGGAGGACCTCCTGGAGGCCATCGGCCACGGCAAACTTTCCGCCGGTCAGGTGGGAGGGCGCATTCTCAAGACCATGTTCCCCAGCCTCGAGGAGGAAGCTCCGGCGGCCGAAGTGGAGACGCGGCCAGCCAAAGAGGGGAGACCCATCCGCATCAAGGGGCTTCAGGACCTGCTCATCCGGCTGGCCCACTGCTGCCAGCCCATCCCCGGAGATGACATTGTGGGGTATATCACCCGGGGGAAAGGGGTGACCATCCATCGCAGCGACTGCCCGTATCTGGCCCGGACCGAGTCTTTCCGCCAGATTCCGGCGGAATGGGACGGCAGGCAGCAGGACCTTTACCCGGCCAACATCCAGGTGATCACCCTGGACAAGCCAGGTCTCCTGGCAGACATCACCGGGGCCTTGAAATCCGCCGAAGTCAATGTCACCAAGGCCTCGGTGACCACCACCCCGGATCATCGGGGCATTGCCAATTTCACCATCCAGGTGGCGGACCACCAGCACCTGGACCGGGTCTTCGCGGCCCTGAAACGCCTGAAAGAGGTGATTTCGGTGCGGCGGGTGACCGGTTGAGAGAGATGACAAAGGAAAGGGGGATACAGTTGACCCCCCCTCTCCCGGACGGCCCTTGCGATGGTTCAGGTCGGTTTGACCACGTATCCGGAGCGCAGACACCTGGTGCAGACCCTAAGGTACCGGACGCCTGCCGCGGTAAGGGCCCGGACCCGGCGCAGGTTGGGCTTCCAGCGGCGTTTGGTGCGGTTGTTGGCGTGGCTGACGTTATGGCCCACTCCCGGCCGTTTGCCGCAGATGTCACAGGTATATGCCATGTTTCCTACTCCCTTGCAAACCTTTAAATAATATCCGATATTCTGCAGAAAGCAAGATGATGAAGCGAAAATATTTTTTCGCGGCCTGCCTGATCCTGATTTTCCTGGCCGCCGGCCATTCCCGGCAGGGGGTGGCTGAGCCGTCCAGGCTCAGCTGCGACGAGGAAGCCGCTCTTTTCTCCCTGGCCCATTTGGAACCGCTGGACCTTTCCCCCAAACAGGTGATCGTAGAGGTCTATATCAGCCCCTCCCCGGAGCTTCAGTCTTTTCAGCGGCTGCTACCCCAGATCTGGCCCCGGGTGCAGGACTTTTATGCCCGACTGGGGGTGCTTCTGACACAGGTGCCGGGCCGTGTTACCCCCGGCCCCTTGGATCCGCGCCTCCGGGTCCGCCTGGAGGCCCTTCCTCATAAAGAATGGCTGGCCCGCACCTACCGTGCCTTTAAGGTGGAACCGCCCTTCCGTTTGCGCTTTCTCCAGGTTTGTCAGGACAAGTATGCCTTCGCCCACTTGCACCTTTCCACCATCCATTTGGATACCCACCGGTTTCAGAAGGAGGTCTGTGAGGCGCATGGAGAAAGGGGGGCGACTCAGAGCCGGATTTTTGCCCACCTTATCATCCACGAACTGGGGCACCTGTTCGGCCTGTACCACGCTCATGAATTCATCAACGACCCCATCCCCGAGTATCTCCCTGACGGCAAAACCCCCAATTTCATGAGCCAGCATCTCACTGAGACCAAGGAACTTGGTTTTACCGAGTGGCAGCGCCTGCTGATCCACAGTTTCCTGGGGGGCGGCAAGGTCTATCAGCAATACCGGCTGGTGGACTTTGACTCCTTGCGGTATCTGGAACTCATCAAAGTGCACAACCGCTACCTGGAACCCTCCAAGGAAAAGGCGTTTTTGCCCATCCGGCCCCAGGCCTTTGGGGACAATGAGGACGAGGAAGACGAGGAAGACGACGACTTCCGATTTCCCGGGGAAAGAGTGCTTACTCGGTGCCGATGAAAAAGGGGCGGAAGTCGGATTCCGGCCGGGTCAGGGCCTTTTCGATGAGGGTCAGGAGCCGCTCCCGTTCTTCCGGCAATTTTCCCGCCACATTGAGGTAATTGGTATAATGATCGCTTTCCACTTGTACCGGGACCGTAATACCTTCAAGAAGCCAGGCGGTTTCCTGGAGCACCTGATGAGGGCTGAGCATCCGGAAGCGCCCGGACAGGACCTCCCCCAGCAGGGGGGTGTTGATTTTGGGAACAAAGGTGCGCAGGCGCAGGACCTGGGGTTCCGCCTCATTAACCAGTAGGGCGCTTAGGGAGGCATGTTCCCGGGAGCGCTCCGGTCCTCCGATCCCCAGCATGATATAGGCGTTCAGCTCGATTCCCGCCTCTTTGAGCATCCAGGCCGCCTGGACGTGGTTCTTTCTGGTGGCGCCTTTCTTAATATATTCCAGCACCACATCATCGCCGCTTTCCCAGCCCACGTGGATACGGCCAAGACCGGCGTCGGCCAGTAGCTTAAGATCCCCAGCCCCTTTTTTCAAGAGGAACTGGCTGGAGCCATAGACCGTTATCCGCTTCAGCCGTGGGAACTTTAAGCGGGCGTGGCCACAGACCTCCACCAGGTCGGGGGTAGGCATGGCGATGGTGTTGCCCGCGGGAAGAAATATGGTCAAGACGCTTTCCCCCCAGAGCCGGGCCGCTTCCTCCAGGTCTTCCTTGATGTCAGCCACCGGCCGCACCTTGAAAGGGGTGTTTTTGTAAACCATGCAGAAGGTGCAGCGGTTGTGGGGGCAGCCCACGGTGGCCTGGATCAGCAGGCTGCGGGCCTCACTGGGGGGCCGGTAGATGGGGCCTTCGTAACGCATGGAAAGTTTTTCCGACTCTCTCTTGCAGCCCTTTCATTTACAATGTTATCAGATCTGTCTTAAAATGCCCAAGATGATCAAACTCAAACGGATCTATGAGCCTCCCGCCGAGAGCGATGGCGAGCGCCTCCTGGTGGACCGTCTCTGGCCCCGGGGTATCAGTAAAGACGCGGCTAAGCTCACCCAGTGGCTGAAAGACCTGGCTCCGTCACCAGGCCTGCGGCGGTGGTTCAGGCACAACCCGGAAAGATGGTCCGAATTCCAGGATCGCTATCGGACCGAGCTCATGGACCCTCAAAAGAGCGCAATCCTGCAAAATGTAGTGGAGCGGGCCCGGCGTGGGCCGGTAACTCTCCTGTACGCCGCCCGGGACCCAGAGCACAATAACGCCGTGGTTCTGAAAAACCTTTTGGCTGAACTGCTCTTAAATGAGGACAATCAAGGGGCTTCCCTTTGAGCCACTCCTTGTCTTTTGCACAGCTTTGCCAGCAGATCGTGACCGAAGCCCGGGATGCCATCGTCTTTGCTGACCGGGAAGGGTTTATCCGTCTTTGGAACCGGGGAGCGGAAGAAATTTTCGGCCATTCGGCCGACATGGCCTTGGGACAACCCCTGGATTTTATTATTCCAGAATCCCTTCGGGAACGCCATAATCAAGGCTACCGCCGGGCGATGGCCACCGGAAAGACCAAATACACCCGGGAACTTCTTGCCGTTCCCGGACTCAGGCGGGGACAGGAGCGAATTTCCCTGGAATTCACCCTTACCCTTATCAAGGATGTCCAAGGCCGGGTCCTGGGAGCCGCCGCCATCATCCGGGAAGTCACCAGCCGCTGGCAACAGGAGCGGGAACGAGAGAAACGCCTAACCGAACTGGAAGCCCGGCTGGCCAAACTCTGCTCCCCAAAGGACTGACGGCCTCAGATGGGCGGGGCGATGGTCACCAGCAGGCGCACATCGGTCCTGGCCCTAAGACCGTGGGGCTCAGCGATATCGCACACCAGCACGTCCCCGGCCTTTACCGGAATGGGTTCGGGCCCGCCAAGGAACTCCCCCTCCCCTTCCAGGATCACCAGGCTCACCTGACCCTCAATATCATGGCTGTGCACCGGCATCTGCTGCCCGGGCCGGTAATTGAAATTGAGGATCTTCATATAAGGGGAGTCGTGGACCAAAAGCCGGGTGAAGGACTGGTCGCTGAAGCTCCCGGCCTCAAACACATTCACCTGTTTCATGGGAAATCCTCCTGTTCAGGATGTCCGGCACGGAATCTGCCTGAAATGGTCCTTAAACGGGCCCGAGAGCCCTGCAATTCGAGCTGACCACTAAGTGCCGCCGGAAAAGCTCCTCCCTGGACCTGAAAGCAGCGGAGCCTATCGGGCTCTTTCTCTGGATGGGGGGATTTAGACCAGGAAGCACTCAGAAACCTCCCCGACAGCACTGCCTCCTGTCTTAAGCCTGATAAATGAGGGCCCCTTTGTGTCCCTTGAAGGCATTGCGGGTGTCCACGATGAGACGGGCCCGGGAGGCGATCCAGGCGTAGTCAAAGACGCTGTGGTCCGTGGTCAGAAGCACACAGTCCGCCTGGTTGAGGGTATCTTCGGTAAGGGGAACGGATTCCAGATTCAGATGGGGATAGTGCCGCATACCCGCACACCGGGGAATGTAAGGGTCGTGATAACTCACCTTTGCCCCTTTCTGCATCAGGAGGTCAATGATTTTTACACCCGGGGATTCCCGGTTGTCATCAATGTCTTTTTTGTAGGCGATGCCCAGCACCAGGATCTGGGCGCCCTTTAGGGGCTTTCCCTGGTCATTCAGGGCCTCGGCTACGCGCTGCACCACAAAATAGGGCATGGAGAGATTTACTTCCCCGGCCAATTCTATGAAGCGGGTTGAGAAATCATACTGTCGGGCCTTCCAGGTGAGATAGAAAGGGTCAATGGGGATGCAATGGCCCCCCAGCCCTGGTCCGGGGTAAAAGGCCTGGAACCCGAAGGGCTTGGTGCGGGAGGCCTCGATGATCTCAAAGATGTCCAGGCCCATGCGCAGGCACAGGACCTTGAGTTCGTTGATCAGGGCGATGTTCACCGCCCGGTAGATATTTTCCAAGAGTTTGGTCATCTCCGCCGCCTGGGTGGAGGACACCGGCACCACCCGGTCCACCACCTGGGAATACAGGGCGATGCCGTGTTCCAGACAGGCGGGGGTAATGCCTCCCACCACCTTGGGGATGTTTTTCACATTGTAGGTGGGATTTCCAGGGTCTTCCCTTTCCGGGGAAAAGACAAGGAAAAAGTCCTCCCCTACCCTGCCCTTCTCACTCAGGATGGGAAGCAGCACCTCCGCGGTGGTGCCGGGGTAGGTGGTGGACTCCAGGGACACCAGCTGCCCGGGGCGCAAGACCCGGGCGATATCCCGGGTGGTGTTCTCCACATAGCGCAGATCCGGCTCCCTGAAAGGATTGAGGGGGGTGGGGACGCAGATGATGAGGACGTCCGGTTCCTTAAGACGGTCCATGTCATGGGTGGCGGCGAAGCGCCGAGGGCTTGCCCCCTCGAGAATCTCCAGCAGCCGGGCGGAGGGAATGTGACGGATGTAAGACTCCCCCCGGTTGAGAAGCTCCACTTTCACCGGATCGGTGTCAAACCCGAGAACCGGAAAGCCCTCCTGCCAGAAGCGCACCACCAACGGCAGACCCACATAACCCAAGCCAATGACCCCCACCAGGGCCTGTTTTTGCAAAATCTTGTCCTTAAGCGTCATGATACTCCCATTTCAGGCTAACAGGATGAAAAAGGCAAATAATCATAGGGGCAGGTTTCCGCTCAGTGCTTAAAGCAGCGCTGGCCGGTGAAGACCATGGCCACCGGAGGGTCGGCTTCATTACAGGCCTCGATGGACTCATGATCCCGAACCGAGCCCCCGGGATGGGCGATGGCGCTGATCCCCTGGCGGATGGCCACATCCACTCCGTCCCGGAAAGGGAAGAAGGCATCTGACACCATAACCGCCCCCACGAGACCTCCTTTGGCGGCCTCGGTCTCCTGGTCGATTTCCACCTTATCGGAAGCCGGCCGTTTGCCCTTAAGGATTTCCAGTTCCAGGTTTTTATAGGGGATGCCAAAGCGCTGGAAGCAAAGCTTGTCAGCATACTTAGTGTAGGCCTTGAAGATGGCGATCTCCGCCACTCCCACCCGGTCTTGTTCCCCGGTGCCGATGCCCACGGTGACCCCGTCCTTGACGAACAGCACCGAGTTGGAGGTGACCCCCTGTTCCACCCACCAGCCGAAGAGCAAGTCTTCATATTCCCGTTCCGTGGGTTGCCGGCGGCAACGGTATTCCTGGCCCTGGTAGGTGGCCACCGCCGGTTTGAAGTCCTCCTTTTTCAGGATGAGGTTCAGGGGTGACTGCTGCACGATGAGACCGCCGTCCACCAGGCTTTTGAAATCCACAAACCGAGTGTAAAGCAACTCTTTCAGCCGGTCAAAGCGGGGCACCTTGATGATCCTGAGGTCTTTGGATTTTTTCAAAAAGTCCAGGGAACCCGGTTCATATTCCGGGGCAGCCACTACTTCCAGGTAATTCCGGCTGACCAGCTCTGCGGTGGTCTTGTCCAGAGCCCGGTTGAACACGGCGCAGCCGCCAAAGGCAGCAATGCGGTCCGCCATGTTGGCCTTGTCGTAAGCCTCCGCCAGGGTCTCCCCCCAGGCGGCACCGCAGGGATTGTTGTGTTTGAGAATGACACAGGCGGGCTTTTTATCCAGGAATTTGATGATGTTAAGGCCGTTGTCCAGATCCGTCAGGTTGATTTTCCCCGGGTGTTTGCCCGCCTGGAGCATACAGCCTTCGTCCAGGGCGCTGGTGAGACCGGTTCCCGGTTCGATGAAGCGGCAGTTCCCCAAAACCAGATGGCCTCCCACCAGCTCATACAGGGCGGCCTCCTGATCCGGGTTCTCCCCATATCGCAGACCGCTTTCGATAATTTCGCCGGTTTTGGGATCAGGCAGTTTCCAGGTGCGCTTTTTGTAAACGAGCTTCTGATCGCCGAAGGTAATGGTGAGTTCCGGAGGAAAGTGATCCGCCAGAATGGTGCGATACATGGCTTTGGTGCTCATGCTTCTTCTCCTCGGAATAAAGGTTTGTCCGTACCGAAGGGGCCCACGGCCACGTTGACGGGGACAGCTGCAAATGCTACTATTTTATTCAAACCGAACAGGAAGAAACAGGTATTTCTTACCAGAAAGGGGAGGCGGATATTCCGCCTCAATTCTGGAAAACTGCCTTTTTCCCAAGAAATGATGGAAATCCGCGGCCTGGACTTTTTTCTGGGACTGGCCTTCGGTCTGGCTCTGGGACTGGGTCTGGCTTGGCTTGCCAACAGAGTGCGCCACTTTTTGGGGCGCTCGGAGACCACACGTCTGGCCGCGGAAAATCGGGATCTCAAACGCCGACTGGCGGAAAAGGACCGTCATGTGAGCCGCATGCTCCGGGAAACCGAACGCCTGGCGGAGAAGCTGGCCGGGAGCCGGGGGCAAAAGCCACATCAGAGCTCGGAAAACCTGGGAAGCTGACGGGTTATCCCCACAGTTTGCCGGGTGATGGGCCAGGGTCCCTGTTTTTATTCTTCGGATCATGACCTCTCTTAACCTGAGGGAAAACCCGGGGATCCCACAGTCCCTGGATATATAACCATATAATGAAAAAGCCTCGCTATCCTAAAAAGAGGAGGCCGAGATGAGCAAGACAGACCTTTCCGTAACCGGGGCCTTGGTGGGGGCCCTGGGGGGTTGGGTCACCGAAGTGGTGGTCCAGGAAATCACCGGGCAACATTTCACCCACGGCGTTCTGGAGCTGGCGGGGGCGCTGGCAGGCCTGCTTCGCCTGGACAAACGTCTGTGCCAGGCCCTCAGGGATACCGTGGAGAGGGCCAAAGACCGGGAAGACGAGGACTACCGCCAGGTGAAACAGCGCATTGCCGAATTGACCGAGGACCTCCCGGAATTGCGGGAAATCCTCCAGAACCTTATGGACGCCGGCATCCAGGCCCGGAGGGCGTGACACTGCCTTCGGTTTCCGGGTTGCATTTTACCACACACCTCCTTAATACCGCAAAGCAGCTTAACCTGTTCTTGACCAGCCGACCCGGGCCAAAAGGGATTCAGGGCAGGGGGGCCGCCCACCTTCCTGCCTTGCCTCCCTTGACTGGTGAAATAGCCAAGCATTTTCCATGAAGTGGAGAGAATGGCCATGAGCGGCATACTAGTTGAGAAAAATCCCGACCCGGCCCGATTGGAGGCCCTGGGGGTGAAGAAGTGGCCCATCTGGACCAAGGAGGTTTCGGAATTTCCCTGGACCTATGATCAGGAAGAGACCTGTTACTTCCTGGAAGGTGAGGTCACCGTCATTCCGGAGGAAGGCGCCCCCGTGACTGTGGGACAAGGAGACCTGGTAACCTTTCCGGCCGGGATGTCTTGCCGCTGGCGGATTACCAAGCCGGTGCGCAAGCATTATTTTCTTAGGTGAATGGCTGAAGTTCCCGGGAAACCCAGCCCGCTGGCCAGCCTGTCCTCCTCCGTTTCAGACCCGCACCCGTACCTCATAGATGTTGGCCAGCACCAGACGGCAGCCGGCTTCTGCAAAAATGAGGCGTCGGGTATAGGCCTGTCCCTCAAAACGATCCAGCAGGGGGAAACGCTGGGGCAGCCTGGGGGAAGTCACCAGCCAAGCCGGGTGGGGTTCGCCCATGGGGTTCCACCTGAAAGCAGGATAGCCCCGATAACGGCCCAGGCGGCCCCGGATGCGACACGGCTCCCAAACCGCCGGTTTCAGGTCGGCCACCAGGTGATGGTATTTTCCTCCAGGGACCAAGGTGCCATAGACTATGAGACGTTCCTCTGGCTGCTTAAGGACCAGTTCCAGGGGCAGAACCGGAAAAATGGGGTAATCTTTGACCTTTCGGGCCTGTGTCAGGACCGGTGGCACCTTTCTCGGCAGGCGTTTCTGCTGCCAGGCGGCCAACTGAACCCGGATAAGGCTCGTCAGTTCCCCCCATTCAGGCATGAGACCAGAAATGGATTCCCGCACATCAAGGAAAGGGACAGGACATTTAAAAGGGCTTAAGGCCGGTTGCCTTAGGCCCTTTCAAACCTTCCCCGATTATTGCCGGGAATGTTGATCAGGGGGGGCGGCAGGAATCAAAGACTCCTGGCTTTCTCCCCCAAAGTTAAATCAGGCCTTCAAAGGATCCGCAAAGAAAATAAAATTCCGTTCGTCACTCCGGGCCACTTCATAGGTCCTGACCCTCTCCTCCCCCTCTTTGGTGGTGTAACTGATACTGAACTGGTAAAGATAGCTAAGGTCATTGATGAGGGGCTTGATGGAGCACTCCCGTATACGATAGGCCTTGTCTTTAAGATAACCTTCGTAGGCCAGGAGCTGGTGAATCAGCTCGCCATAGACATTCTCCTCAATGCCATTAAAGCGCTGGGGGTAATTTCGGCTGGGCGCCGCCACATCCGAAATGGGCAACTCATCGAGCAGGGCCCGCAAATCAAGATATCCGGTGAAGGTACCCCCGGACCAAACCAGTTGGCCGTTTTTATATTTTTCCTTAAAGGCTTCTCTGCGTTTCTCATCCGCCATGATCATTGCCCTCCGGAATCTTGCCTGTTGGGCTATTTTAATTATAGTTTAATGTATTTCAAAGAAAAAAAGCAGCTAGCCCCCATTGTTGCCCCCAGGTAACAAAGGCCGGTAATCGCTAAGGCTTCAAAGGCAAGCCTGATAGCCTTCCTGAGCCAGAACCACTTTCCCCTGGCACCGCAAACGTTCCAGGTGTTTTTTGAGCATCTGAGCTTCCATGTGGTCGTACACCAGTAGGGGGTCCCGGGGCCGTCGGTAAATCAGCCGCATCTGCACCAGTTCCTGGAGGGTGTGGGGATACTTTAGGGCCTCAAGGAGCCTGGCTTCCCGGTCGGCCAGCACCCAGGAAAAATAATGCAGGCCTGCCTGGGCCTCCTCTAGGGTGAACACCCCTTGTTCGTGGGCTGTGATCACGGTTCCAAATCGCAGTTTTTTCAACTCCTCCAAGGTCTGGTGGTAGGCCTCCAAATCTGAGGCGGCATCCGCATACCAGGGGCCAAAGGCAGAGAGGTCCACATCGGCCAGGAATATCAGGTCCAGCTCCGGGAAGGCGAAGCAGCTGTGACCCGGAGTGTGTCCGGGGGCTGCCACCACTTCCAGAACCACCTCGCCGTTTTGGAAGCGCTCCCCGGGATGATAAGGAACCAGGTGGGAAAACGGCCGGAAATGAAAATGCACTTCCAAGGTCTCCCTAAGGTGGGCCTGGAATTCGGGTGAGGTGGCTCCCACCAGCTCAAACACCCCCTCCAGGGAAGTGAAGGCCGCCAGTTCCCGGGCCGGCACATAAAAGGCTGCCTCCGGAAAAAAACCGGCGTATTTCAGATGATCTTCGTGAAAATGACTGAGGAACACCCGGGTCACCCGGCGGCTTCGGGCCAAGTTCCCCAAAAACTCCTTGTCGGAGGCCGGATCCACCACCCAGGTTTCCGCGGCCTCAAGCACCAGGGAATGACAGTAAGGGTAGCGTCCTCCGTTTGCCCCTGGAATAAAGCGCAATGGGCCGAAGGCAACGGGGCCTTCCGGGGGCGGCGCCGGACTATAGGTGGCCCTGCCCTCCCCCATCATTCCCGAGGACATGGGCAACCCCCCCTTTTTTAATCGGTGTCCTGCTTGACATACAAGACTTCGTAGCGGGCAGTCAGATCTTCCTTGGCCTTCGCAATATCCTCCGACGAAAGGTTCTTGACCCTGATATAAACATCCCGATAGCCTTCCAGGGAGGTGGTGTAGGAAGTAAGAAGGCTTACAAAGCGCGCCCCTCGGGCTCTCAGGAGGTCCACCACTTCTTTGATGAGTCCCGGCCGATCTTCCAGCCGCAAGGCAAACTGAACCCCGCCTTGAAGAATGCCGGTAATGTGCATGAAGGCCCGGAAAATGTCGGACTGGGTGATAATACCCACCAAATCCCCCCGCTCGTTCACCACCGGCAATCCGGAGATGGTGTTCTCCAGCATAAGCTGGGCGGCATGCTCCACCGTGTCGTCGGGATTCACGGTGATGGGATTCCGCGTCATGATTTCCTTGATCTGGAGGTCGGAGAGAAGATAGTACAGTTCATGAACGTCCAGGGTGGTGGCCTTGGAAGGGGAGGCCTCTTTCAGGTCCCGATCGGAAACAATCCCCACCAGCCTTCCCTCGTGCAGGATGGGGAGCCGCCGGAAACGGTGCTGCTTCATAAGGTGAATGGCCTTCATCATGGAGGTGTCGTCGGTGATGGTAACCGGGTCTTTGGTCATCCAGTCTTTGACCAGCATAATTGCCTCCGAACCTTGAGATAGGAAGCGCAAGACAGCTCAGAAGTCAAGTTTCCGTGCCCGTGCCCAGCCCACCCATCTGTGGTTTTTTTCAGCTCCTAAATTCTGGGCTCCTCCCCCTGGGCCAGGCGCAGGAGGTTCTCCCGGTGGCGCACCAGCACCAGGCCGGAAAGCACACCACCCAAAAGGAGATAGGCCTTGGAGTCACCAAACAGGCCGACCGCCAAGGGGAGAAGCCAGGCGCAAAGAACGGCGGCCACAGAAAAGATCCTGATCCAATACAGGGTCAGCAAATACACAAGAAACAAATGGGCCGCTCCCAGCGGGCAGAGCACTGCCACCACCCCGAAGGAGGTGGCTACCCCCTTGCCTCCCCGGAACCCAAGGAAGACAGGGAAAAGGTGACCCAGCACCGCAGCCAGTCCTACCAGGGCCACAGCCGTCTCCCGCCAGACCCCCAAAGGCGTCAACCAAAACAACGCCAGAAACACCGGCACCGCGCCCTTCAGGACGTCTCCCAGGAAGGTAAAAACCCCGGCGTTCACGCCCAGCAGACGATATAGATTGGCCGCCCCAATATTGCCGCTGCCTGCCTGGCGGGGATCAGGCCCTCCCAGAAGCCGGGCCACCACCAACCCCGTGGGAATAGACCCCCAAAAATAAGCCAGACTCAGAAGTCCCAAGAAAGTCAGCATATTACATCAGGGGAAGAGACCTCCCCGGCCAACTCCGGGTAGGACAAACCCTGGAATAACATCCCCTTGTTTCCCTTATCTAAAGTATCCCAAAAGGCTTTAAAGTACCCCAGACCTCTCACAGCCCCCCAAAAAATTGACCAGCCTGATCTCAGTGGGAAAAACTTCATTTTAACCCCCAAATGGCAGGCCGGTCCGCTTCCACGGATTTTTGCGGCGATATCCGCAATTGCTGAGGCTGCCAGGTTCTCCACCTGTATTTTAAAGAAAATTCCCGAAAAAGCCGATAAAAATCATGCGGTCAGCTAACTTCGAGAGCGGGCGCAAGGATGCGGAGGTCATGAAAGTGGATGCAGAAGATCCCGTGGACCACAATGACAAGGCGGCCGACCCTTCCACCTCCCAGAAGTCCTCATCTTCACTTCAATCCTTATCAGGGTTGGTGTTTTTGGTCTCCCAGGAAAACCATCAGGCCAAGAATACCGACCCGGCTTCCCTTAAAGAGGCACGGCTTCTTTTGAAAAAACTGACCCGAGACCTTAAGGGCACCCCCGAGACGGTTCTGGCCCAGGTGCATGGCCTGAAGAACCCCAGCCCCTTCCGCCTGCTGTGATCCTGCTTTGCCAGGGGCAGGGGCTGATTCCCCAAGACCCGAGCCCGGTCTGATCCGGCATATTCTCTGGCCCCGCCTAACACCAGATTATGGACAGGTTGGCCCCAAATTAAAAAGGCGGCCCGGAGGCCGCCTTTATCAGGTTTGCCTGGTCTGAATTAGAAGTGATATGCCGCGCCCACCTGCAGGCTGAAGAGGTGGAAATTGGGGCGCAGGTAACAGTTGGGGTCCGGCCCGATACCAAGCGGACCCTGATACTTATAGGTGGGGTTAAAATAACGGTACTTGAAGGACACCTCCAAAGAGACATTCTTCAGGGCCATCCATCTGAGCCCCGCCTCCACCGCCAGGCCCACATTGGTGCTGGAGGAGGAGTCGGCATCCCAATGATACTGGGTTGCCAAAATGTTGATGGTGGGCTGCTGCCAACTGAACATCAGGGCCGGGCCCACCGCCACATAGGGCTGCAGGCGGCCGAAGGGCACCTCGGCATCCGGGAAAAAGCCATAGCGGGCCCCGAACATGAAGGCCAGGGTGGCCACCGCCCCTTCGGACGAGAAAGTCCCATTAGGGATTTTATCTGAGTTGGAGAGGTATGTCCGGGCGGGGAAATTCAGGGCGTGGTAACTGAAATCCAGCCAGAAGCCGAAGTAACGCATCCAGGTGGGGAAGTTGAGGCCGGAGAGGACGCCGCTCCGCTCAAACCAAGCCCCCAGCTTCAGGCCCCCTTGAAAGGCCGGGTCAATATGACCCGGATACGATGGTCTGATCAAACCCTCCCAGGTAAAATCATCCGGGGCGTTGGCGGTCCAGTTGCCGCCGATATAGCCCTCCACAAACATCTCCGCCCGGGCCGCGCCGTAAAGAAGGGCCAGAAGTGCCAAGGCCAACAGCCAAATCTTGGTTCGTTTCATCGGTAACCCCTCTCTGCCTTTCTGTGAATCAAAGCCAAGCGGTTCGGGTATTTCTGGCAGGCCGCCCTTAGCCGCTTCCCAAAAACTCTCAGCCATCGAGTTTAAGGGAAACAAAACTTGGCAGTCAATGGAAAAAGCCGTTCAGGAAAAATTTCCCCCATAAAAAAGGCGGCTCTAAGGCCGCCTTTTGGTTACCCGAATCCCGTCAGCTTAGAAGTGATACGCCGCGCCCACCTGGAGGCTGAAGAGGTGGAAATTGGGGCGCAGGTAACAGTTGGGGTCCGGCCCGATACCAAGCGGACTCTGATACTTATAGGTGGGGTTGAAGTACCGGTACTTGAAGGACACATCCAGGGAGACATTCTTCAGGGCCATCCATCTGAGCCCCGCCTCCACCGCCAGGCCCACATTGGTGCTGGAGGAAGAGTCGGCATCCCAATGAAGCGGAACAATGGGAATATTGATGGTGGGTTGCTGCCAGCTGAACATCAGGGCCGGGCCCACCGCCACATAGGGCTGCAGCCGGCCGAAGGGCACCTCGGCATCCGGGAAGAAGCCGTAACGGGCCCCGAACATGAAGGCCAAGGTGGCCACCGCCCCTTCGGAGTAGTAAGTTCCTGATACTCTCAGAGGAGGACGACCTTGGATTGGATAATAAGTGATATAGGTTCGCTCTGGAAAGTTCAGGGCGTGATAGCTGAAGTCCAGCCAGAAGCCGAAGTAGCGCATCCAGGCAGGGAAGTTGATCCCGGAGAGGACGCCGCTCCGGTCAAACCAGAGGCCAAGCTTCAGGCCTCCCTGGAAAGCCGGGTCAATGTGGCCTTCGTAACTTGGCCTGAGCCAACCCTCGAAGGTAAAATCATCCGGGGCGTTGGCGGCCCAGTTGCCGCCGATATAGCCCTCCACAAACATCTCCGCCTGAGCCCCCCCGGCCAGAAGGGCCAGAAGAGCCAGGACCACCACCCACACTTTTGCCTGCTTCATCGGTCACCCCCCTTAAACCTTGTCTGGATAGTGCCATCGGGCGCCGGGAATAAACGGCGCAGCTTAAAGCGCTCTCCCCATAACCAGGGTAGTTCAAGTTTAGGAAGAAAAAAAGAAGGTTGTCAACTGGAAAAAGCCGGTCAGGAAAATTCCCCCTTCATAAAAAAGGCGGCCCGGAGGCCGCCTTTTGGTTACCCGAATCCCGTCAGCTTAGAAGTGATACGCCGCGCCCACCTGGAGGCTGAAGAGGTGGAAATTGGGGCGCAGATAGGAATCGGGATCAATGGAGATAAAGGGCGTGGGGCTGTATTTATAAGTGGGGTTAAAGTAACGGTACTTGAAGGACACATCCAGGGAGACATTCTTCAGGGCCATCCATCTGAGCCCCGCCTCCACCGCCAGGCCTACATTGGTGCTGGAGGAAGAGTCGGTATCCCATTGACCAACAATAGTATTAACGGTGGTCTGCCGCCAGCTGAACATGAGGGCTGGACCCACTGCCACATAGGGCTGCAGGCGGCCGAAGGGCACCTCGGCATCCGGGAAGAAGCCGTAACGGGCCCCGAACATGAAGGCCAGGGTGGCCACGGCGCCTTCACTCCAGAAAGTACCGCTTAAAGGCCCGGGGCCTAATGGACCCACAGTCCATACACGTTCCGGGGCATTCAGAGTGTGATAGCTGAAGTCCAGCCAGAAACCGAAGTAGCGCATCCAGGCCGGGAAGTTGATCCCGGAGAGGACGCCGGTTCGGTCAAACCAAGCCCCCAGCTTCAGGCCCCCCTGAAAGGCGGGGTCAATGTGGCCCTGGTAAGAGGGTCTCCAAACACCTCCCCAAGTGAATTCATCCGGGGCGTTGGCGGCCCAGTTGCCGCCGATATAGCCCTCCACAAACATCTCCGCCTGGACCGCCCCGGCCAGAAGGGCCACAAGCGCCAGGCCCACCACCAAAGCTTTTACCTGTTTCATCTGTTACCCCCCTTAATCATTAATAAATTTGCGGGTCTTCCCCCTCGGGACCCCCAATAACCATCCCTCCTTTCCGGGTTTTGACAGACCCGATACTTCCCCGGTTTAGGGTCAAAAAAATTTTAAGTCGGACATCATCCCACTGTCAAGAACTTATTTGCATCGGAGAGCGTTTTTTTGAATGGGGGCTAACCGGGGGAAAGCTCCCGGCAACACATCCCGGTCGGCATTTGAATCCTCAGATTTAATAATCGTATTCCTTTTTTAAAAAATTTAGGCAAATTTTCCCCAGGGTTGGTTTTTCCTGGAGAAGTAAGCTAATTTATCCGTATGAGTCCCAGATTGCCCAATCGGGCCGGCGGACCCGGAATGGCCGCCTGGTCCTGGATAGAAGCTGGCCAGGGTTTTCCCCTGGTCCTGCTTCACGGGCTGGGGGCCAACTCCTTTTCCTGGCGGGACAATGTGAGGCCGTTATCCCGGGAATTTCGGGTGTTGGCCCCGGACCTGCCGGCCCACGGGGCCACTCCGGCGGCTGCGGCCTCGGACTTCCGACTGGAAACCCTGGCCCGGGGCCTTATTACACTTCTGGATGACTTGTGGGTAAACCGGGCCGCCCTGGTGGGCAACTCCCTGGGCGGGAGCCTGGCCCTGCTTCTGGCCCGGGAGGCCCCGGCCCGCTTTCCCGCCCTGGTGCTCCTGGCCCCGGCCGCCGCCTTGTCCCGGGTTCCCTGGATCTTTTACCCCTTACGCCTTCCCTTGCTGGGGCCGGTCCTGGCCCGGATTTGCGGGCCCTGGATTTTGCCTGGGGCCCTCCGTCTGGCCTATCACCGGCGGGACCTGATCACTCCGGAGGTGGTGGCGGGCTATGCCCCCACCTTGCGCCCTCTGGCCAACCGCCTGGCTCTGCAGCAACTGGCCTGCCAGGTGGATTACTGGCCCCCCTCCCGGGTGGAGGCCCTGCTCCGAGAGATTCACCAGCCCGTGTGTCTCATCTGGGGGGAGGAAGATCGCATTCTGCCCCCGGCCCAGGCCAGGTGGGTGGCGGCTCGCCTCCCCCAGGCCGAAATGCATCTCCTCCCCCAGGTGGGCCACGCTCCCCAGGAAGAAGTCCCGGAGGTGGTCAATGAAATAATCATTGCCTTTTTACACCGCGTCCTTAAAAATTAAATTAGGCCGGAGGCAATAACCGGCCACCTCCAGGTCCCGCCCCCCGACGGAAATTTTAATATTCAGGAGCAAAGTCAAACCTACCATGCGGAAAAACATCATCCCCTTTGAAAAATCCCAGCGCTCCGTCAAGGAAGTGGTGGAGCGCATTTACCAGGACCAGGACGAGATTGCCGAGATTGTCGTCATCGCCAAGGACCGCCAGGGCGAATGGCTGTTCGCCAATTCGGAGCTGGAAAACGAACTGGAATGGATCGGCAGCCTTTACAAATTCATCCACGAAGGCATTATGGTGGAAAGCGAAGATTTTTTCTGAGGAGTGCTGAACCCGGAAAAATCCCCCTGAGATTCGCTCCCCCCATTCCCGGGTACCGGTTTCAGGGGTGGCCTCGAGGGGGAAGGAGGCTGGCCTCAGGGGTTAAACGGCTCCCATTGGAGGTGGCTTTTGGGTGCGACTGGGCAGGATCCCACTATTATGGGCCATTACCATGAAGTGACCTGGACCGGGGAGGCAATTCAGCGGTTCTGGGAATATTTTACCCTGAACCAGGCGGCCCATGCCCACCATTTCAGCAAGATCTTCGGGGAGGCCATTGTCCGGGTGGCCCGGAAATATGCCGGACTAAAAGGCCTGGTCGTGGATCTGGGTTGCGGCCCGGGCTATCTGATACCGTACCTTTTGAACCTGGGCCTCTCCATTAAGGCTCTGGACTCTTCTCCACATTCTGTCCAGTTGGTTCAGGAGCACTTCGGCCGCCATGCCGGTTTCCAGGGGGCTCAGGTGGGGGATTTGTGCGCCCTCCCCCTTTGCGACGAGGAAGCCGACTTTATCTTTCTGATAGAAGTACTGGAGCACCTTAAGCCTGAAGAGACTCCGCGGGCTCTGGCCGAAATCTTCCGAATCCTCAAACCGGGGGGGTGTCTGTTCCTTACCGTCCCCCATCAGGAAGACCTGGACAGCCAGAAAATCGCCTGCCCGGAATGTGGCTGCGTATTTCATCGGGTGCAGCATCAGCAGAGTTTCCGGGTAGAGCATCTTACTGAAATGTTGGTCGGCCAGGGTTTTCAGCCTCTCAGGGTAACGGCCTTAAATTTCCGGGATTATGCGGGATCTGGACTAAAGAGACTGGAAGGATGGCTAAGACGGACTCTGGCCGGTTTCCGGAGAAGGCCCAGATGGCAGCCTCACCTGGTGGCCATTGCCAGGCGCCCCTAAATGGAGGGTGTGGCAAATAACCCTTCGGCGAAAGGATCAAATGGTCTCCGGTCCTTTTCTGGAAAACAGGTTTACGGATTTAAGGCATTAACTTAGAGGCTTACCTTGTTAGTTTGATTACTTCCGGGCCCAAAATTCGGCTTCCGCCCCAAGTTACCTAAAACTCCAGGGGGGGTTGGTTTTCCACTCCCGGTCCCAGTAGGGCCAAGCCCCAATTTTCTGCCTGGAACAACTCGTTGGCCAGCTCCAGGACCTCCTCCCGGGATACCTTTTCCACTCCGGCGATCACCTCCTCCAAGGTGAGATAGCGTCCGAAGTTGATCTCATTTTTGGCCAGGCGCAGCATGCGTTGCTCACAATCCTCGGCATGGAGGAGAAGAGAGCTTCTAAGGTATTCCTTGGCCGCGGCCAATTCGGTCTCAGATATCGGTTCCTTCTTAAGCCGACTAAGTTCCCCGGCCACCGCCTTGACCAAGGCGGGGAGGTTTTTGGGGTTGACCCCGGCACAGATCTCCAGCAATCCGGTATCTTTGAAGAAACTGAGATAGGAGTAAATGGTATAAGCCAAGCCCAACTGCTCCCTTACCACCTGGAAGAGGCGGGAGCTCATGTTGCCTCCCAGGATCACGTGAAGAAGGGAAATGGTGAAACGGCGGGGGTCCCCTGCGGGAAGGCCCCGGGTCCCCAGGCACAGGTGCACCTGTTCCAGATCCCGGGGGAAGGTATAAGTGCCGGGATGGACTCGGGCGGCCTCCCGCTTTCGGGGCGGCAGGCCGTTTTGGAAAGAACCCAGGGCCGGGCTCAGAAGATCCAGGAGCTGCTCATGGTTTACCCGGCCGGCGGCCGCCACCACCAGCCGTTCCGGCCGATAGGTGGCCCGGCGGTAGTTCAGCAGGTCCTCCCGGGAAAAGCGGGCGATATCCGCAGCTTCTCCCAGAATGGAACGTCCCAGGGGGCAATTCCGCCAGAATTCCCGGGCGAACTGTACCTGCACCAGATCCTCGGGGGTATCTTCCAGGGCGGCGATTTCCTCGAGAATGACCGTGCGCTCCCGCTCCAGATCGTGGGCCTCGTAGGCTGGACTTAGGACCAGGTCCACCAGAAGATCCAGGGCCTGAGGGAGGTGCTCTGCCAGCACCTTGAGGTGGAAACAGGTGTTTTCCCGGGTGGTGAAGGCATTTCCGGCCCCGCCCAACAGGTCGATCTCTCTGGCAATGTCGTAGGCAGTGCGCCGGGAGGTTCCCTTGAAGGCCATGTGTTCCAGAAAGTGGGTGAGACCACCCTCCCCGGGGAGCTCGTCCCGGGAACCAGCCTCCAGCCACACTCCCACGGCCACGGCTTGGCTGTAAGGCAATTCCTCGCTGAGAAGACGGACGCCGTTAGGAAGAACGCTTTTTTGATACACGATCCGACTTTCTCCCTGGGTGATGACGTGCCGGCTGGGTCTGAGGCCCCTCAGGCTCCAACAGGGCCTTGCGGGACAGGCGGATCTTCCCCTGCTTGTCCACTTCCAAAACCTTAACCCGGACCTCATCGCCCTCTTTCAGGACATCGGTAACCGCCTTGACCCGGTGGTGGGCCAGCTCGGAGATGTGGATGAGGCCGTCGGTGTTGGGCAAAATTTCCACGAAGGCCCCGAAGTCCATGATCTTTTTGACCTTGCCGGTGTAGATGGCACCCACCTCAGCCTCGGCCGTGAGCTCCCGGATGATGCGGATGGCCTCATCCGCCTGGTGCTGGGTGGGGGAGGAAATGTGCACCCGGCCGTCGTCGTCAATGTCAATCTTCACCCCGGTCTGGGCCACGATCTGTTTGATGACCTTGCCTCCCGGACCGATGACTTCCCGGATTTTGTCCGGGTTGATGGTGATGGTCACAATCTTGGGGGCATGGTCCTTCAACCCGGGGGAGGGCGCGGAAATCACCCGGTTCATGTGCTCCAGGATGTGAAGCCTGGCCTCCCGGGCCTGGGAGAGGGCCTGGGCCAGAATCTCCCGGGTGAGGCCGGTCATCTTGATGTCCATTTGCAGGGCGGTTATGCCTTCCTGGGTGCCGGCCACCTTGAAGTCCATGTCCCCCAGGGCGTCCTCATCCCCCAGGATGTCGGAGAGGATGGCCACTTCTTCCCCCTCCTTCATGAGGCCCATGGCCACCCCGGCCACGGCGGCGCGGATGGGGACGCCGGCGTCCATCAGAGCCAGTGAGGCCCCGCACACAGTGGCCATGGAGGAGGAGCCGTTGCTGGACAGGATTTCCGACACCACCCGGATGGTGTAAGGGAACTCCTCCGCCGGAGGCAGGACCGGCGCAATGGCCCGCTCCGCCAAGGCCCCGTGCCCGATTTCCCGCCGCCCCGGTCCCCGGAGAAACCGGGTTTCCCCCACGGAATAGGGAGGAAAGTTGTAGTGCAGCATGAAGGACTTGAAGGTTTCTCCGAACAGGCTCTCGATGCGCTGCTCGTCCGAGGGCGTTCCCAAAGTGGCCACCGCCAGGGCCTGGGTCTCACCCCGGCTGAACAGGGCGGACCCATGGGTGCGAGGCAGAAGGTCAATCTCACAGGTGATGGGCCGGATGTCGGTGAACCCCCGGCCGTCTATCCGCCTGCGTTCTTTAAGCACCTTCTCACGCACCAGCTTCTTTTGCAGGTCGGCCAGAATCTGCAGCACCTCCTTTTCCCGGCCGGCCAGCGACTCGCCCAACTGGGCCAGGACCTCTTCCCGGACCTGGTCCAGGGCCTTGTGGCGCACCTGTTTGGCCGGATGGGACAGGGCCCCCAGAAGCTTATCCGTGGCCAGGGCGGCCACCCGCTCCGGCAGATCGCCATAATCCGGAGGGGGAGGCGGGGGTTGTTTGACCCGGCCGGCCTGCTCCCGCATGCGACTGATCAGCTCAAGAATAGGGCGGATTTCCTCCTGGGCGAAAAACAGGGCCTCCAGAACCTCCTCTTCCGAGGCCATGCGAGCCCCGCCCTCCACCATCACCAATCCCTGGGGGGCGCCGGCCACGATAAGGTTAAGACGGCTTTCCTTAAGCTGGGTGTTGGTGGGGTTGATAATCAGGCGGCCATCCACCTTCCCCACCCGGACTGCGGCCACCGGCCCCTGAAAGGGAATGTCGGAAATCTCCAGGGCGGCGGCGGCCCCGTTTAAGGCCGGGATGTCCGAATCCGTCTCCAGGTCCCCGGAAAGCACCGTGGCAATAATCTGAATTTCATGAGTCAGACCCTTGGGAAACAAGGGCCTTAAGGGCCGGTCAATGAGCCGGGAGGTCAAAGTCTCTTTTTCACTGGGCCGTCCGATCTCCCGGCGGAAAAAGCCCCCGGGAATCCGGCCAGCGGCGTAGGCCATCTCTAGATAGTCGCAGGTAAGGGGCAAAAAGTCCACCCCCTCCCGGGGCTTCTCGGACATGACCGCAGTAACCAACACCACGGTGCCGCCATAGCGCACTAACACCGCGCCGTTGGCCTGCTGGGCCACCTTGCCCACTTCAAAACTGAGGGTTCGCCCCCCCACATCCACTGAATATGTGTCTGACATGAAAGTTTACTGCCTCCTATTTGCGCAGTCCCAACTGCTCAATCAAATTGCGGTATCGTTCTATATCTTTTCTTTTGAGGTAGTTGAGCAGGCGGCGCCGTTGTCCCACCAGCTTGATCAGGCCTCGCCGGGAGTGATGGTCCTTGGCGTGGGTTTTGAAGTGATCCGTCAGATAGTTGATACGCTCACTCAAGATGGCCACCTGCACTTCCGTGGAGCCGGTGTCCGTTTCATGCAAACGAAACCGGTCAATGATGTCCCGTTTCTGTTCCGCGTCTAAGGCCACTTTATCCTCCTTGTTAAGTACTTAAAGCCGGCAGCCAAGCTGTCAGCCTTAATTGTCCCTCATTCCCGGCTCCTGGACCGGTGGCGGTCCGCATCTTTGACCAGGACCGGTCCTCTTACTCCCGGGCTGCGAGAAAAACCCGGAGGGGGGCCAGCACCCTTCCCACCCCTTGTAGGCGCACCTCGGCCACCGCCACCAGGTTATCATCGGCCAGTACCTTTACCTGTTCCCCCACCGCCAGGCCGTTCTCCGTCCAGGGAAGGGCCTGGCCCTGCGCCAGCCTCCGGGCCTTGAGGCGGTCCACCACCACTCCCTTAAGTCGGGGCAGACATTGAGGCAGGGAAATGATACGCGCCCTCACCTCCTCCGGGCTTAAGGCCTTTTCCACCTGCTCCAGGGACAGAGCCTCATCCAGCCGAAAGGGGCCCACCGCCAGACGGCTGAGAGCCACGAGGTGCGCCCCGCAGCCCAAGGCCCGGCCCAAATCATGGGCCAGGGCGCGCACATAGGTACCCTTGCCGCACTCCACCAGGAAGGTTACCAAGGGCAAGTTCACCTCAGTGACTTCCAGGCGGAAAACAGTCACCCGCCGGGGCGGGACTGCCACCTTAAGCCCCCGGCGAGCCAGGCAATACAGTCTTTCCCCCTGATAGTGCACCGCGGAATAGGCGGGTGGGGTTTGCTCAATCTCCCCCACCAAGGCTGCGGCGGCCCGATAGATGGCTGGCGGCTCCGGCATTTCTTCGGTTTTGGCCACCACCTGTCCGGTGAGGTCCTGGGTGTCGGTTTCCACTCCCAACCGGCAGGTGGCCAGGTAGGTCTTCCTCTCCTCCATCAGGAAAGGCGTGAGCTTGGTGGCCTCCCCCAGGGCCAAGGGCAGAAGCCCGGTGGCAAAAGGATCCAGTGTCCCCAGGTGCCCAATTTTTTTGACCTTCAGGGCCTTTCGCACCCGGCGCACCACTTCAAAGGAGGTGACGCCGGGAGGCTTGTCAATGAGCAGCAGGCCGCTGTGTTGAAATCTTTCCATCATTCCGATAGGCTGACTTTCATTTTGATTCTCAACCAAATAGGCCCAGATCTGGTGATCTGTCACTTTTTCCCCTTGACCGTGGCCAACAAGGCCTCCAGCTTTTCTGCCTTCTCCAGGGTCTCATCCGGCAGGAAATGAAACTCCGGCATGAGGCGCAGGATGTGCTCCCGGGCCACTTCCTGCTTGATGAAGCCCAGGGCCCGGTCCAGGGCGGCCAGGATCCCGTCCGGGTCGGCCCCCTGGCGCACCAGGTAATACACCCGGGCGTGACGTAAATCCGGGGTCATTTCCACTTCGGTGATGGTGAGCTCGTGAAGGCGGGGGTCCGCCACCCTTTCCAGGAGTATGGCAGCCAGTATCTGCCTGAGGAGTTCCCCCACCCGGGTGGCTCGGGGGGTGGAACGCGTGCCAGAACGCCTGCTCATCTTTTTATAAACACCAGTTCCACGTGGGAGTCCACAATCTCGGCCACGTGCTGGGCTTCCATAAAATTCACTATCTGTTCCAACCTGGTCTGTAATAGGGTGGCGTCATTGCCCACCAAGGCCACTCCGATTCCGGCCTTCTGCCAAAGGTCATGGTCGGCCACCTCGGCCACCGCGGCGTCGAACCGATGGCGCACCTTGTCAATCAGACTTTTCACCACTTTCCGCTTCCCTTTGAGGGAGGCGTTGTCGTGAATGATAAGGGTCAATTGGGCCAGTGCCACCACCATGGACCGGATCTCTCCCGGGGATCCCTTTTAAGATGACGGTTCTGCAGATAAATCCGGGGGAAAAAACCCGGTCAGCCTTCCATGGGCTCCCGCGCGGCAGCGGGGGCAGCCAGTTCGGCCTTCACCTTTTCCTGGACATACACCTCGATGAGATCCCCGGGCATGAAATCCGAGAAGCGGTCCAGGCCGATGCCGCACTCATAGCCGGCCGACACTTCCTTCACATCCTCCTTGAAGCGTTTGAGGGAGTTGATTTTCACGCCCTCCACCAGGGTTTCGCCTCCACGTTTCACCCGGGCCAAGGCGCCTCTTTCCACCTTGCCCTCCTGAACCATACAGCCGGCCACCTGACCCACCTTGGAAATGGTAAACACAGCCCTAACCTCCGCCTGGCCGAGAAAGCGTTCCTCCACCACGGGTTCCAGCATGCCCTCCATGGCGGCCTGGATTTCATTGAGGAGGGCGTAGATGACATCGTAGAAGCGCACGTCCACCTGTTCCTGCTCTGCCAGGGCTTGGGCCTTAGGGTTGATCCTGACATTAAAGCCCACCACGATGGCATCGGAGGCGGAGGCCAGCATGATATCGCTTTCCCGCACCTCGCCGATGCCGGTGTGAATGAGGTTCACCTTGATCTCCTCGTTACCCAGCTCGGAGAGGGCCTTGGTGAGGGCCTCGATGGAGCCCTGAACATCGGCCTTGAGGATGACCTTGAGTTCCTTGACCGCGCCTTCCTTGATCTGCTGATAGAGGCGCTCCAGGCTTACCTTGGAGAGACGGGCCAAGGCGGCCTCCCGCTGCTTCTGCTGGCGCATCATGGCGATCTGTTTCACCTTGCGCTCGTCTTCCAGGACCTGGAATTCGTCACCGGCTTCGGGTACGCCGCTGAAGCCTTGGACTTCGGCGGGCAGGCCCGGAGTGACCGCCTCGATGCGGTTACCCCGGTCGTCAAAAAGGGCCCGGACCCGACCGTATTGGGGGCCACAGACAAAGTAGTCCCCCACTTTCAAGGTGCCTTTCTGCACCAGGACCGTGCCTACCGGTCCCCGGCCTTTGTCCAACCGGGCCTCGATGATGCGCCCTTGGGCCAGAGCCTGAACCGGGGCCTTCAGGTCCAGGATTTCCGCCTGGAGAAGGATTTTGTCCAACAGGTCATCAATTCCGAGGCGCTTTTTGGCGGACACTTCCGCAAACAGGACGTCTCCGCCCCAGTCTTCCGGGACCACCCCCAGATTGGCCAGCTCCCGTTTCACCCGATCGGGATTGGCGTTGGGCTTGTCGATCTTGTTGATGGCCACCACCAAAGGCACGCCGGCAGCCCGGGCATGGTTAATGGCCTCCTGGGTCTGCTCCATGACGCCGTCATCGGCGGCCACCACCAGGACCACCAGGTCAGTGACCTGGGCCCCCCGGGCCCGCATGGCGGTAAAAGCCTCGTGACCCGGAGTGTCCAAGAACACCACATCGCCCTGGGGGAGTTCCACATGATAGGCTCCAATGTGCTGGGTAATACCTCCCGCCTCTCCGGCCACGATGCGGCTTTCCCGGATGGCGTCCAGAAGGGAGGTCTTGCCGTGGTCCACATGCCCCATAATGGTGACCACCGGAGGTCGAGGCAGGGCCTCCCCCTCCTCCCCCTGGGCCACGGCCAGGAGATCCTCTTCCAGAACTCCGGCCCGCTCCACTTCATAGCCAAATTCACTGGCGACAATCACCGCGGAATCATAATCAATGGGATAATTGATATGGGCCAGAACTCCCATGGAGAGGAGTTTCTTGATGACTTCGCTGGACTTGATGCCCATACGTTTGGCCAGTTCCCCCACCGTGATGGATTCCCCCACCTTGATCCGGCGCTTGATGGCCTTGGGGACGGTAAGCTCTGCCTTGCCCACCTTCTTGATGGCCTTTTTCAGGCCCTTGCGGCGGCCGGGAAGACGAATTTCCCCTTCGGCATAGAGCTCGGCCCGCTCCCGCACCTCCCGCCTTTTGACCGGTTTGCCTTTGGCGGGTAATTCCATGACCTCCGCCTTCTTGGCCTTCTTCTTGGGCTTGATTTCCGGCTTGGGAGGGACCGTGGGTTTGGGAGCCGCCGGGGAGACATACACCGGGGGTACCGGGGAGACCACCCGGGCCTCTTTTGGAGCCACCGCCACCGGGGTGACCGATGGGGACAAAGAAGCCCTCTCGGGGCGGACTTCCGGGATCTCGCTCGGCATACTGATGATCCGGGCGGGAGTCTCCTTCCTTTTGGCCTTGGATTTGGGCCGTTTGCTCACCACCGCCCCTGCTGCCGGTGACGGTCCGACTTCTGTGGGGGCTGCCTGGACTTCCGCTGTCGGGGTTTCGGAGCGAACCGCCTCTGTCACCAGGGTGGGTTCCCCTGTTGGAACCTCTGCCTTAAAGGATGGAGGCGGGGTCTCCGGCTGGGCCATCACCTTCTCCGGAGCGGCGGGCATAGGGGGCTCCTTTTTTAAAGGCATGGCCACCATGCGCGGTTTGACCTCTTCGGGTTTCCTGGAGGGGGTGACCTTCTCCGCCGTGGGGGGCAGGGATACTATGGGGCTCACTTCCTTAGGCCCTGCCGGATGGACCGGGGTCACCGGCGCCACCCGGCGTCGACGCTTGACATTTTCCCCGATGCGGCGTTCCTCTACCTGCACCACCGGCTGGCTCAGGAGTTGGCGTACCTGAGCAGCCACCTCGTCGTCCAGTGTGCTCAGATAAGTCACCTGGAGGCCGAAATCCTCCTTTAGGCGCTGCAGCAACTGCACCACATCCACTTTCAGCTCTTTGGCTAAACTTTGTACTCTGATTTTGGCCATATAAGTGCTTTTCCCCAAAAAGGTCGCCCCGTGTCAAGTAATTATGGTTAAACAAAGGTGTCGCACTGGCTGAATCAATCAGGTGGCAAACCCGGCCTGCCGGAAAGCAAACCGCATTTCAACCCCCGTGGTTAGGCCCCGGATTCCGGAGCCGGGTTTTCCTGGTCTTCGACCGGTTTTAGGCCGATCATCTCCTGGGCCGCGGCAATGATGCTGGCGGCTTTTTTCTCCGAGAGACCTGTAGCCTGGACCAGGTCTTCAACGCTGGTCTCCGCCACCTCTTTCGCCGAGGTGTAACCCGCCTCATGGAGAACATTGGCGGTAATCTCCCCCACCCCGGGGATGCGTAGTAGGGAGAGATAGCCTTCCTTTAAGGATTTGGAATACTTGGACTCGGTTTTCACATCAATTTTCCAGCCCGTGAGTTTGGAAGCCAGGCGCACATTCTGGCCACGTTTGCCGATGGCCAGGGAAAGCTGGTCATCCGGAACGATGACCTCCAGGCTCTGCTGCTCCTGGTTGATGATGATGCGGCTAACCTCGGCGGGCTGCAGGGCATTGGTGGCGAACTTGGCGATGTCCGGATTCCAAGGGATGATGTCAATCTTTTCCCCCCGGAGCTCCTGGACGATGTTCTGGACCCGGGCCCCTTTGAGCCCCACACAGGCCCCCACCGGATCCACGTCCGAATCCCGGGAAGCCACCGCGATCTTGGAGCGGTTTCCTGGTTCCCGGGCACAAGCCAAAATCTGCACGATGCCTTCGGCGATCTCCGGCACCTCGGCCTCAAAAAGGGCCACCAGGAAGTTGGGGTGGGTGCGGGACAGGATGATCTGAGGGCCGCGACCCTGGCGCTTCACATCCAGGACATAAGCCCGGAGACGTTCCCCTTTGTGGTAAATCTCCCGGGGGACCTGCTCGGAGGGCGGGAGCAATGCCTCGGTGCGCCCCAGATTGACGATAATCCCCTCCGGGTCCAGGCGTTGGACGATACCATTGATGATCTCACCTTTGCGGTCCTTGAAATCTTCGTACACCAGATCCCGCTCGGCGTCCTTCATGCGCTGCATGATAATCTGCTTGGCGGACTGGGCAGCAATGCGGCCGAATTGGGTGGCGTCGATCCGGATGCCCAGTTGGTCCCCCAGCTCACACTCAGGGTCCAGCCGGCGAGCCTCCTCCAGGGAAATCTCCCTGTTGGGGTCCGCCACCTCGGACACCACCTCCTTGTATTGAAAAACCTCCATGGCGCCGCTGTCATCCCGGTATTCCACCTCGATATCCGACTTGGGGCCGAACTTTTTCCTGGCCGCCGAACGGATGGCATCCTTGATGGCACTGATGAGCAGTTCCTTGTCAATGCCTTTGTCACGGCTTACCTGGTCAATCAAACGACTTAGTTCCAAATTCATCGGGCCGCGTGGCCTCCTTTTTGATCAAAACGGTCAACAGTCAGCCGGAAAGTGAAACTCTTTTTGGCCAAGTGCCGTCTGACTGCCTAAAAATCAATATCCAGCCGGGCCTTGGCAATCTCCGTCAGGGGAATGCGTCTCAGGCCATCCCCCAGAAGAAGGGTGACTTCGCCGTTCTCCAGGCCCTGCAAAATTCCCCGGTGCACCTGTTTGCCCTGCCAGGGTCGGTGGGTGGTGAGCCGCACTAACCTCCCGCGGTAGCGCTCGTAATCCCGAAGGCTTTTGAATTCCCGGGTCAAACCGGGGGACGACACCTCCAGGGTGTAAGAAGGGCCGATGGGGTCATGCACGTCCAGAATCTCCCCCACCACCCGGCTCACCCGGGTGATTTCCTCCAGGGTGATGCCGCCGGGTCGATCCACAAAAAGCCGTAAAGTGGCCCGCCCCCGCCGGGGTTGACGGAATTCCACCTCCACCAGTTCCACTCCCTGAGCCGTGAGGTATGGCTGGACAAGTTGCCCTACCTTGGCGGCAATATCTTCCGGCTCGGTTTTCATGGCCTCTTAGCGGCCTTGGACCCCATTTGGGGGAATAGCCCCTTTTTCAGGAACCTAAAGGGAGGGTCCGGCCTTAACCCCGCTTTTTATTTGTTTCCTGTCTCAGCGGCCACCGCCTTTTCTGCCTCCCGGATGACCCGGTTCATCCTGGCCCGCAACCGGCAGCCCCAGCAAAACACCAAGACTCCGGTGGGAATAAAAATCCAGCCGATTATTTGGAAGATGGTGCCCGCAAAAAATTGGAGAAAAGTGAGCCCCGAGATGAACATGGTGAGGGCCGTCCGCCAAAAGGACAGAAAGGTACGTTCATTGGCCATGACGGTCCGCTCAATGGCCATCACATCACGAACTAAGGGTTCGGGTAGCTCATATTTTCCCCAGGAACTGGGAGCCCCCATAGTCCATAACTTTCCGGTATTTCTGCGCTATCAAAAAAAAAGCAGGCCTTCGGCCCACTTCCGGGAAAATCCACGATTGTCGCAAATCTAGGGGCGTCCCCAGAGTTTACGCCATTCTCCGCCCGTCAAAGCAGGCCGGCCTTTCGCCCCAGAACCTCCAACCGGCCCCCTCAACAGGGGAAGCGGGACCACCGGCGGTCCTCAAAACCTCCGGATTTGGAGCGGGCAACGGGATTCGAACCCGCGACACCAAGCTTGGGAAGCTTGTACTCTACCAACTGAGCTATGCCCGCTTCCATAAAATTAATATCGGATTCTACTCTCCTTGTCAAGAGGGATTTGAGGCCTGGCCCTGGTTTTCCCCCAGTCGCCCACGGGTTGGCCAGTTTTCCCCTGACTTTTTCGGCCAGACTCCCGGTTCAGGTTTTTCCCGAGAGCACCTGGCGGGCTGCGGCAATATCCAGCTGAATCTGGCCAGCCAGGGCCTCGATGGAGGGAAACCGTCTTTCCTCCCTGAGCCGCGCCACAAACTGCACCTGTAGGAGTTCCCCGTACAAGCCGCCGTTGAAATCCAGGAGGTGCACTTCCAGAGACAGTTCTTCATTGTCAAATGTGGGGCAGGTACCTATATTGGCCACCCCCGGCAACCTCTGTCCCTTCCTTTTGACCCACACGGCATAGATGCCCGTGGCAGGCAGCAGGTCGTTTTCCGGCTCCAGATTGGCGGTGGGTACCCCAAGAAGCTTGGCCCCTCTGCCTTTCCCGGGCACCACCTTGCCAGCCACCTCATAAGGGCGCCCCAGGAGACGGCTGGCCTGCGCTACCCGGCCCAATTTCAGCATGGCCCGGATGAGGGAACTGGAGACCACGGCCCCTTCCACCTCCACCCCCCAGACCACTTGGACACTGAAACCCAAATCCCGGCCCATTTCTCTTAACAGCTCAATGTTCCCCTCCCGGCGATGGCCGAAGCCGTAGTCGTGGCCCACTACCACCTCCCGGGCCCGGAGACGCTCCACAAAATAGTCTCGCACAAAATCCCGAGCCGGGAGGGTAGCGAACTCCCGGGTAAAGGGAAGCACCACTACCGCCGCCAACCCGGTCTCCCGGAGAAGCTCAATTTTCTGGGCCGGCGTGGTGAGAAGGGGCAAATTGCTCCCCGGTCTGAGAACCTTTAAAGGATGGGGTTCAAAGGTCAGGGCCACTGACTGGCAGCCAAGTTCCGCCGCCCGCCGGCAGACCCGTTTCAGGATAGCCTGATGGCCCAGATGCACCCCGTCAAAATTACCCACTGTGACCACAGTACGGGAAAACGGCGCCGACCCCGGGGGCAGATCGTGGTAAACCATCATCCCAAACCACCGGCCGGGTAAAGTCTCTTGACACACAGCATGCAAATATTATAAGAATATTTGGACAAAATGCCATAAGGGAATCCCCTCTGCCTTCCCTTGGGCTACAGCCGAAGTGGCGGAATTGGTAGACGCGCTAGGTTCAGGGTCTAGTGGGCGTAGGCCTGTCCGGGTTCGAGTCCCGGCTTCGGCACCATCAGGATTAAAAGAAGCGTAATCTTTACAGGTTACGCTTTTTTATTTCGACCGCTGGTGAACAGATGGCCGCTGGCTTCTTGGAAACCTGGTTCACCAGATCAAGGTTTTTGTAACTGCCCGAAGCCCAAGCACCATAGCGCCGCCTGCCGGAAGCGGAACATGCACCTGAGCCAGTCAACCAGGTCAGGCACCCCTTTTAGGGCTTTAATTTTAAAGACTCAAGGACCTGCCCCCATCCCCAAATCACATCCCGATACCACCTCCAAGGAGATGGCGAAGCACCTTCCATAGACAAGCCGGGCGGGGAAAGGCCTCCAGGCTGTAGTCCCAAAGCAGCACGCTGGCCGTTACCGTGGTAGTCACCAGTTTGCCAGCCCAATATCATCGGTCAACTCCTTTCGGTTGGGGGGGAGGGCTGGATCTCATAATAAAACCTAAGGCCCCAAAAACTCATAGAAATCCAGAAGGTTCGCCACCGGGAGCTTTAAGGGACCACAGTCCAATCCCTCGATTTTCCCCAGGTACCGTGCGCTCCAGAGTATTAAGGGGCCGGCGCGGAAATTGCGTCCTTTGCAGGCGGATGAGAGGCCTCCTTCGACTAACTCATCCATTATCAGAGTTTGCCCTTTGAAATGGCGGCGGCCGCCCCCCTGCGGGGCGCAGGTATGAGCCGGGGGCCCGGAAACCGGGGAAATTGGCACCCTGATGGCCCACAAATTGCCGGGTGGCCTGGTCGGCCTGCCACTTCAGGGGCAGCTGGCTTTCAGCTCCCCCGTCCAGGCTTTTGGCTTGAAGGACTGTCTTCCGGTCGACCTTGCCTATATTCCTCCCCAGCTTTTTTGCAGTCCGTCCGGTTGGCTCATCTGCTTTCCTAATACGGGAGGAATGTTAATGCCTAAACGGTCAGATATCCGCAAGGTCATGATTATCGGCTCCGGCCCCATCATCATCGGCCAGGCCGGTGAATTTGACTATTCCGGGACCCAGGCCTGCAAGGCCCTGAGGAAGCTGGAGTATGAGATCTGTCTGGTGAATTCCAACCCGGCCACCATTATGACAGACCCTGGGATGGCGGAGGTCACCTGCCTTGAGCCACTGACCCCGGAGTACATGGCGGAAATCATCCGGCAGGAGCACCCTGACGCCCTGCTCCCCAATTTGGGGGGACAGACCGGGTTAAACCTTTCCTCCGCCTTGGCCCGCTCCGGGGTCTTGGAGCAATACGGGGTCCAGGTCATCGGCGTGGAAGTTGACGCCATCACCCGGGGGAGGACCGCCAGGCCTTCAAGGACACCATGGCCCAGTTGGGGCTGGAGATGCCCAAAAGTGCCATTGCCAAAAGTGTGGCGGAGGCAGAGTGCATCGCTGAAGAGCTGGGCTTCCCCCTGGTTATCCGGCCGGCCTATACTTTAGGGGGCTGGGGCGGCGGCCATGTCTATAATCTGGAGGAGCTCCGCACCATCGCCGCCCGGGGGCTGGCGGCCAGCATGGTGGGCCAGATCCTGGTAGAGGAGTCCGTCCTGGGCTGGGAGGAATTGGAACTGGAAGTGGTGCGGGACGCCAAAAACCAGATGATCACCGTGTGCTTCAGTGAAAATGTGGACGCCATGGGGGTGCACACCGGAGATTTTTTCTGCACCGCGCCCATGCTTACCATCGCCCCAAAGCTAAAGAAGCGTCTCCAAAAATATTCTTATGCCATCGTGGAAGCCATCAAGGTCATCGGTGGCACCAATATTCAATTCGCTCATGATCCCAAAAGCGGCGGGTGGTGGTCATCGAGATCAACCCCCGCACCTCCCGCTCGTCGGCCTTGGCCTCCAAGGCCACCGGCTTCCCCATAGCATTTGTCTCCGCGCTGTTGGTCGGAGGCCTAACCTTGGATGAGATCCCTTACTGGCGTCTGGGTACCCTGGACAAGTATGAACCCTGGGGGGACTATGTGGTAGTGAAGTTCGCCCGCTGGGCCTTTGAGAAGTTCCCCGGGGCCGAGGACAAGCTGGGCACTCAGATGAAGGCGGTGGGAGAGGTCATGAGCTTTGGCAAAAATTACAAAGAGGCCTTCCAGAAGGCTATCCGCTCCTTGGAGATCGGCCGCTACGGCCTGGGTTTTGCCAAGGATTTTCATCAGAAAAGTCTGGAAGAGCTCATGGAGCTTTTGTGGGAGCCCTCCAGCGAGCGGCAGTTCATCATGTATGAGGCCTTGCGCAAAGGGGCCGACATGGAGGCCCTCTACCGGCGCACCCAGATCATGATGGGGAAAAGGCTTTCGGAGTTGAATCTCAGACAAAAGGCCATTACTTATTTCGGGGTCAAGGAAGCGCTGTTCCCCTTCAACCTGTTTCCTGAGGTGGATCCGCTTTTAGGCCCGGAGATGCGCTCCACCGGAGAGGTCTGGGGGATGGCCAACTCCTTCGGCTTGGCCTTTTACAAGGCCCAGGAGGTGGCCCAGCAGGTATTGCCCCGGGAAGGCACTGTGTTGATCACCGTGTCGGAAGCGGACCGGCCGGCGGTCCTGGAGGTGGCCCGACAATTTCAGCACTTGGGTTTCAAAATCCTGGCCACCAAAGGCACCCACCAGTTTCTGGCGGGACAGGGCATCCCTTCCCAACCGGTGCTGAAATTACCTGAAGGCCGGCCTCATATCCTGGACCTCATCCAGAACCGGGAGATTCACCTGGTAATAAACACTCCGGCCGGCAAATTCAGCAAATTTGACGATTCCTATATCCGCAAGGCCGCCATCCGTTACAAGATTCCTTATATCACCACGCTGGCCGGGGCCTTGGCCGCGGCCCGGGGTATCGCTGCGGCGCGCCAGCAGCCGATTGAGGTGCTATCCCTGCAGAATTACCACACCCGGCTGGGTTGCGGGAGAATATCCCAGGCTGGTGCAAGTATGGCTTGTGGGTGAGAGAGCCTGGGAACTTTCCCTTCTCCCAACCCCTTGCCATTCTGGCAAAGGCGGGGTAGCCAACGTAAGAAAGGTCCGGGAAGTATGCCGGCCTGCCCCTAAAGCACCATTTGCTCCCCTCTCCTCCCATTGGGGGACCTGGCAGGCCTCGGGGTGGAAAGGCCGGATTTCAAGGTTCGTTGCCGTCTTTTCCTGTCTCAGCCTAAGGACCCACCAGGAATTCCACCAGTTGCTGCACCAGGGGGGCCAGCCAGGGATGGAGGGAAAAACGCTGGTCTATCAGTCCCAGGAGGGTTAGGGCCAAAACCAGAAAAGGACCGGCCAGCTCCAGGAGCTCATGGGTTTTCTCTCCGGGGGGGGCCACTAAAGTGGTGAGCAGCACCCCGGCGGCCAAGGGGGGAAAGGGAATCAGGTTATAAACCGCGGTGGTGAGGTTTACCCCCATTACCATGAGAAAAACTTGGGGATCCACTCCCACGGCCCGGAACAGATGGACGATACTGGCGGCGATATTGGCCAAGAGCAGGTTGGCCAGGGGACCGGCCAGGCGACTGAGAAAGGTGTAAAGCCGGGGGTGGGCGAACCTTCCGGGATCAATGTCCACCGGCCGGGGCCAGCCGAAACCTCCCAGCAGGTAATTTATGGTACCCAGAGGGTCCAGATGAAAGAAGGCGATGAAGTGAAAGCGGTCCTTGGCTCCCACCCGGCGGTCCCCCAGAATGGTGGCCCCGAAGGCCTGTCCTTCAGCGTTCACCAGAACCGCCAAAAGCACCGCCACGCAGAAGGAGACAAAGGCATCCAGGGCATAGGGGGTGGTCAGGGGCACATAGGGAATCGGCCAAGCGGGTTCCATGCTACACAGTTTGTAACTTTCTTGGGAATTCTAAAAAATTAATCAAACTCCGGGCTTACGGCTAAGGGGAATTGTTCTGAAGTAAGCCGAGGGGAAAACCGGCCCGGACAAGGATGGAGGCAGGGGATTAAAACCCCTGCCTCCGGTTCGATCAGATTGGGTCCTGCCAAGTTGCGGTCGTAAGACCGCGGTCTCCGGTCCTTATTCGGTCACGTGCATCGGCCGTTTGGTGACAAAGCAGATGATCACGCCGATGACGAGCACGATGCCGGAGAGGTAGAAGGCCAAATCATAGGCACCGGTGATATCCTTGATGGTGCCGGCCACTCTGGCCATGAAGAACCCGAGTCCCCACCCGATGAACACCAAGCCGTAGTTCATGCCCAGGTTCTTGGGTCCGAAGAAGTCGGCGGTGAAGGCGGGCATGAGGGCCAGACCGCCACCATACTGCCAGTAGGCGATACCCACCGCAATAAACAGGAGAACGATATTGCCGCTTTTCACTATCATGGGCATCAGGAACAGGCAGATGGCGGAGATGATGCAGTTCAGGGCGTAGGCGTTGCTGCGGCCGATCTTGTCGGAGTAAAGACCAGTGCCCACCCGGCCCACGGCGTTCACCAAGCCGCCGTAAGAGGCCAGGATCCAGGCGTTGGCCACCAGGAAGGGGAAGCCTTTGGCCGCCGCGGCCAACACCGGTGCGGCGATGGAGATCACCATGAGACCAGACTGGGTGGTGGCGATGAACATGAGCACCAGGGCGTAGAACTGCCAGACTTTGACAATTTCCGAGGGGGCCCAGTCAATTACGGTGCCCACCGCCTTGGGAGGTTCTGCTCCGGCCTTCACCGGCGGTGCCGGAGGTACATAGCCGGGTTCGGGCCAAGCCAGCTGGCTGCCGGCAATGATGACCACCACGGCGAAGAAGATACCCAACCAGACGAAACTGTAAGTTACGCCGCCAGAGTTGATGAGGTAGGCTGCCAGAGGCGAGATGTAAAGGGCCGCCCCGCCGTAACCGCCTACCACCAGGCCGGCGATGAGACCCCGCTTATGGGGGCCGAACCATTTCAGGGCTGCGGGAGTAGGAGCGGCATAACCAATGCCCATGCCAATGCCGCCCAGGATGCCGAAGCCGAAGATCAGGCCGCCGTAGCTCTTGGACAAACCTGCAATGATGCAGCCCACCGCCAGGAACAGACCGCCGGTGATGGCCCCCACCTTGGGGCCGAACTTATCCTGAATACGACCGCCAGGAATCATGAATAAGGCGAAAATAAGAACGCACAGAGAAAAGGGGGTGGCTGCTTGGGCGTTGGTCAGGTAGGTCCAGCCGATGGCCGGGCCCTCGGTGGCGACCTGCCCGGCTTTTTCGACATTGATCAGAGCCTTGGACCAGACGCTCCAGGCGTATAAGATTCCCAGACAGAGGTTGATGGCCGTACCACAAAAGGTTACCACCCATGCTTTTGCCGGAACTTTGTCAACAGCCATGATAGCCCTCCATAATAACGAAACCGGTTAACCAGCCCAAAACACTTAAGATAACGGTGTCGGGCGTCAGCCCCCCTTGTGGCTCACCTCCTTTCTCTGGGGCCAACGCGTTAAAATTACTTGATATTCTGACTGTCCTGAATTTCATCATATTATGCTTGTTTAGCTCTGGCAAGTCTATTTTGGCGGAATCCGAAAAATTTTCTGTCCATAATTAAACCCTTTTGTCCAGAAAACGACCCTTTAAATCACCAGGAAAGCCTGGTACAAAATCCTGGCAGTCAGGTTTATGGAAACGACTTCTGGTAATTATGGATTATCTCTTCCGCCTTATGGGGCTCCCGGAGCACCAGGGTGCAGAGACTTACAGAGTCGGCCCCCAGATCCAGATATTTTCGTACCCCTTCCGGTCCGGTGACGCCACCCCCCATGATCAGGGGAAGTTTCACCTTTTTCCGCAGCCCGGCATTGTATTGATAAGCCAGGGGGAAGGCTGGTCCCCCGGAAACGCCGCCCCCGCCCACCCGGGCCATAGGGGAGGGGGGGTAGCGGTCCGGGGGGAAGACCAGGTCATAGGGGATGGTGTTTACTCCGTGGAGCGCTCCCACCCCCAGCTTTTCCAGCTCCTGGGCGAACTCGTAGGGATGGACTACACTGATCTTGACAATGAGAAAAAGGTCCGGGTGCAGCTCCCGCAGCTTTTGCACCAAAGCCAAGCTGTCAGGGAGTTGGCAGGCGAGCTCATCCGGGATGTTGGGGCAGGATAGATTGAGTTCCAGGGCCCAGAAAGCCACGCCCAGATGCTCCCGGTAAACGCCCACGGCCTCCAGGGTCTCTTTGAGGGCCAGGTCCCTGCCCCTGCCCAAATCGGGCCAGAAGTTGGGGATCACCCGAAACCCCTCCTCATGGGCAGAAGCAATCCGGGGAGCCACCTTCTGAACCCCGGCATTGGTAAGGCCGTAGGCATTCAGCAGACCGCCCTTGGGCAGCCGCCGGATATACCGCCAGGTTAAAGGATTGAGGGGGACAAAATTTCCTCGCCGGGGATGGCGGGTGGCAGACTTGGTGAGAACCGTGGTGCCGGTTTCCCTCACCACCCTCAGGAGACGACGGTAAGGCGGCCACAGGGTGTAGGGAAAGATCCCCCGGCCATCCTGCCCAAGGGCGGTGGAAATCAACACAGTGGAGAGCCGGTGAGGACCGGCGTTACGCATGGCCGTAAGCTAACCCCGGTTTTCCTGCCGGTTAGTGCGATTCAGGCGGAGATACTCTGCCACCCGCAAGAGGTCCTCCGGGGTGTCCACTTCCAAGGTGTCACCCACGGCTTCCACCACCTGAATGGGATAGCCATACTCCAGGGCCCGGAGTTGTTCCAGTTTTTCCGCCTGCTCCAGGGGCCCTGGAGGGAGTGTTACGAATTCCTGAAGAAATTCCACGCGATAGGCATATATGCCAATGTGTTTGAAGAAATAGGGCTTCTCCCCCTCGCGCCAGTAAGGGAGAGGGCTTCGGGAGAAGTACAGGGCCCGGCCCCGATGGTTCATGACCACCTTCACCACATGGGGACTTTGGGCCAGACTCATAGCGGTGAGGCGCACCGCCGGGGTGGCCATGACTGCGCTGCAGTCCCGCTCCAATACCGCCAAAAGCTGCCCCATGACCTGAAGGGGAAAGATAGGTTGGTCTCCTTGGAGATTTATTACCAGGTCCCCAGGCGACAAGGCCAAAAGGGCCGCGGCCTCAGCCAGCCGGTCCGTTCCGGAAGGATGATGGGACCCGGTCAGCACGGCCTCACCGCCGAAACCGGTGATGCACTCCAGAATGCGAGGATCATCGGTGGCCACAAATACCCCGTCGAGACCCGGAACTTTCCGGGCCTCTTCATAGACCCAGCGGATAAGGGGCTTGCCCTCCAGGTCAGCCAACACCTTGCCGGGAAAGCGGGTGGAACCGTAACGGGCCGGAATGATGATGACCTTGCGCCTCATGGCTGTCCTTTCCGGAGTCATTATACCCGGGGTTAAAACCAAATACCAGCCCGACAATCCTTGACACGGTCGATTCCCGACTTATATTTTTGTGGAATTTCTATCAGTTATAAAACTCGAGGAGGCAAAGGTTAGTGCGATTTGACAAGTTGACCTTAAAAGCCCAGGAGGCCCTGCAGGGGGCCCAGGAGCTGGCCCGCCGTCTTGGCCACCCCCAGATTGAGCCGGCTCACTTGCTCAGAACCCTCCTGGCCCAGGAGGAGGGTCTCATCCGCCCTCTTCTAAAGAAGCTTGAAGTCGATCCCCAGAAACTTATCCAAGGGGTGGAGGAGCAGCTCACCCGGCTGCCCCGGGTAAGCGGCGATGTGCAGGTGTATCTCTCCCCCGGTCTAAATAGGGTCCTGGACGAGGCCTTCAAGCAGGCCGGCCAGATGCGGGACGAGTATGTCTCCACGGAACATCTGTTTTACGGCCTGGCGGCGGACAAGAACAGCGATGTGGGCCGCCTCCTGGCCTCGGTGGGTCTTTCCCCGGAGGCCATCCTCAAGGCCCTGATGGAGCTTCGGGGTTCCACCCGCATCACCGACCAAACCCCCGAAGAGAAATTCCAGCCTTTGGAAAAATACGGCCGGGACCTGACGGAGTTGGCCCGGGCCGGCAAACTGGACCCGGTTATCGGCCGGGACAGCGAGATCCGGCGCATTATCCAGGTGCTCAGCCGGCGCACCAAGAACAACCCGGTGCTCATCGGTGAGGCCGGGGTGGGCAAGACCGCCATCGTGGAGGGGCTGGCCCAGCGCATCGTCAACGGGGATGTGCCCGAGACCCTGAAGGACAAGCGCCTGGTGGCCCTGGATCTGGGGGCTCTCATCGCCGGCACCAAATACCGGGGGGAGTTTGAGGAGCGCTTGAAGGCGGTGCTTAAGGAAATCACCGAATCCCAGGGCCAGATCATCCTCTTCATTGACGAACTTCACACCCTGGTGGGGGCCGGGGCCGCAGAAGGCGCGGTGGATGCCAGCAACATGATCAAACCGCCCCTGGCCCGGGGGGAGCTGCACTGTGTGGGGGCCACCACCCTCAATGAATACCGCAAATACATTGAGAAGGATGCCGCCCTGGAGCGCCGCTTCCAGCCCATTTTCGTGGCGGAGCCCAGTGTGGAGGACACCATCGCCATCCTTCGGGGCCTTAAGGAACGCTACGAAGTGCACCACGGGGTGCGCATCAAGGACTCGGCCATTGTGGCCGCGGCCACCCTCAGCCACCGCTACATCACCGACCGGCACCTGCCGGACAAAGCGGTGGACCTGATTGACGAGGCCGCCAGCAAACTGCGTATGGAGATTGACAGCCGGCCGGCGGAGCTGGACGAGGTGGAGCGCAAGATCACCCAGGAGGAGATCGAGCGGGAGGCCCTGAAAAGAGAGCAGGACCCGGCCTCCCAGGAGCGCTTGGCCAAGATTGAAAAAAGTCTGGCGGACCTCAAGGAAAAAAGTGCCGCGCTCAAGGCCCGCTGGCAGAAGGAAAAAGAGGTCATCAGCCGCATCCGGGAAATCAAGGAGCAGATGGAAAAGACCAAGATCGATGCGGCCCAGGCGGAGCGCCAGGGAGATTTGGCCCGGGCCGCGGAGCTCACCTACGGGGTCATGCTCAATCTCAAAAAGGAACTGGAAGCGGAAAACCAGAAGCTGGCCGAGCTGCAAAAAGAAGGAGCCATGCTCAAGGAGGAGGTGGACGCGGAGGACGTGGCCGAGGTGGTGGCCAAATGGACCGGCATCCCGGTCTCCCGCCTCCTGGAGGGGGAAAAGCAGAAACTTTTGCACATGGAGGAACGGCTGCATCAACGCATCGTCAACCAGGAGGAGGCGGTGCGCTCCATAGCCAACGCGGTGCGCCGGGCCCGAAGCGGCCTGCAGGACCCCAACCGTCCTTTGGGTTCCTTTATTTTCCTGGGGCCCACCGGCGTGGGCAAAACCGAGCTGGCCAAGGCCTTGGCCGAGTTTCTGTTTGACACCGAAGACGCCATGGTGCGTCTGGATATGAGCGAATACATGGAGAAACACACGGTCTCCCGGCTCATCGGCGCGCCTCCGGGATATGTGGGTTATGAGGAGGGAGGCCAGCTCACCGAAGCAGTGCGCCGCCGGCCTTACAGCGTGGTGCTCTTCGATGAAATCGAAAAGGCGCACCCGGAGGTGTTCAACGCCCTTCTCCAGATCCTGGATGACGGGCGTCTGACGGACGGCCACGGCCGCACCGTGGATTTCAAAAACACCATCGTCATCATGACCAGCAACATCGGCAGCCAGTACATCGCCGAGGCGGTTAACGAAGCCCAGATGAAGGAACGGGTCATGGAGGCCCTCAAGCTCCATTTCCGGCCGGAATTTCTGAACCGGGTGGATGACATCCTGATTTTCCATCGCCTGACCCTGGAACAGCTCCGGCAGATTGTGGACCTCCAGATGAACCGCCTCCGGAAACTGCTGGGAGAGCGCCAAATCCGACTGGAGCTCACCGATAAGGCCAGGGAGTTTCTGGCGGAGGTAGGCTATGACCCGGTGTATGGGGCGCGGCCGTTGCGGCGGGCCATTCAGCGCCACCTTCAGGACAAGCTGGCGCCGCTTATCCTCTCCGGGCAGTTCAAGGACGGAGACACTATCCTGGTGGACCGGGACACCGGGGGACTGACTTTCACCAAAAAGGAAGATTAATGGGATTTCTGGAAGTTTGCGTGGACATGATGAACCTGGCCGGAACCTATGACCTGGCCTCGCCGGCCTACCAGGCCTTCAGCTTCGGCTATCTTCTGGCAGCCCTGTTTCTGGCCAGGCAATTAAGAAAGCCCCGGAAATAGGCGGATATTCACCTCAAGCCAAAGAGGGCGGGGCAATTGCCCCGCCCTTATATTTCTCCAAAGAAAAGATTTGGGTTCCCTTGGTTTTACCACCTTTTGGATAAAGTCCGAGCCTGAGGAGGAGCCTTCACCAAAGGCGGGAAGGGGTATGGGTTCCCTGGTACTTTCCCATTGAAGGCCGCGAGTTCAGGGGCCGAGTGCGGTGTGGGCCCTCTTTTCTCGGGATCCCATGGATCCGTCCCTAGGGGGTGGTGGTTTTGCCCGCCGAATTTCAGGTCAGGAGTTAAGATACGGACAGATGGGGTCATCCCCCAGGACATCCCCGGTCAGGGCATAGGCCCGGGCCCGGCAGCCGCCGCACACCTTGCGGTACTGGCAGGCCTGGCACTTTCCATGATACTGTTCCACGGCCCTTAGTCTGTGGAACAATTCTGAGTTTTGCCAAATCACGGGGAACGGCTGTTCCCGGATGTTACCCGCCGGCAGATCCAGGTACCCGCAGGCCTGCACCACTCCTTCATGAGAGACGAAGGCGAAGCCCTGTCCGCCCAGACAGCCCTTACTCATAGCCTCTAGACCATGGGTTCTGGGGATAAGCTTCTCCCCTTGGACCCGGGCCTCTTCCCGGCACAGCCGGTAATACTGGGGGGCACAGGTGGGCTTTAAGTGAAGGCGGCCGTCCTTCTGCCGGGCCAGGAGCCAGCGGAGGGTTTCGGCATATTCCTTGGGGGACACCAGTTCCTCGGTCATTTCCGCGCCCCGGCCGGTGGGGACCAAAACAAACACATGATGAGCGGCCGCCCCCAGTTCCAGGGCCTTCTGGTAAAGGGCTGGAAGCTCCCCCAGGTTCCCCCGGGTGACGGTGGTATTTATCTGGAAGGGAAGATCCGCCTCTTTGGCGGCGGCGATGCCGGCCAGGGCCCCGGCAAACGCCCCGGGTACGCCCCTTAGAGCGTCGTGACTTTGGGCAGTGGCCCCGTCCAGGGAAATGGAAAGGCGCTGGATGCCGGCTTCCTTGAGGCGACGGGCCAGCTCCGGGGTCAACAGGGTGCCATTCACCGCCATGACCATGCGGTGGCCGAGCCGGTGCCCTTGGGCGGTGAGTTCCAGGATATCTTCCCTCAAAAGAGGTTCCCCACCGGTGAGGATGATGACCGCGGGCCCCATGCGCGCCACACTCTCCAGCAGGTTCAGGCCTTCCGGGGTGGTCAATTCCCCGGGATACGGCCCCCGACTGGCCGCCGCCCGACAGTGGCGGCAGTCCAGGTTGCAGCGGCGGGTCACTTCCCAGGCCAAAAGCCGCAGTGGGGGGACCTTCCCTTTAAGGCTATCCGAAGAGTTCATGTCTGTGATCAAGTCCGCCATACCGTTTACGGTAATGTCTGAGTACGGCGGCCCATTTCAGGTAGAGGTGGAGGTTTGGTCCAAAGCCGTAATCACTTCCGGCCATACCACCCCGGCGGGCCCCGGGAGAAAAAAGTCGGTGAGAAAGGGGGTCAGGCGGGTGTGGGTTAGATTGCTTTCCACGATGAGGGCCCCTTGGGCCTTGGCCATTTCAGGGAGAAGGTTGGCCGGGGCCACCTCCCCGGAAGTGCCGATGAGCAAGAGCATTTCGCAGTCCCGGGTCCAGGCCTCCGCCTGGGCCATGGCCTCCTCCGGTATAGGCTCGCCGAAAAAGACCACGTCGGGCTTGATGAGGCCGCCACACAGGCAGTAAAGGGGCGTCTCTTTCAGATCCAGATCCTCCCGGGCCCATTTTCCCCCGCAACTTAAGCAGACAAAGCGGTGGGCGTTGCCGTGGTACTCCACCACTTGGCGGCTGCCGGCAGCCTGGTGGAGGTTGTCCACGTTCTGGGTGATAACTCCGAAGAGATGACCCCGGCGTTCCAACTGGGCCAGGGCGTAATGGGCCGGATTGGGCCGGGCCTTAAGAAGCAAGCGGTCCATCTCCTTAAGCATGACCCAGACCTTGGCGGGGTTTTTCCGAAAGGCCCGGATGGTGGCATATTCCAAGGGATCAAAACGAGACCAGAGGCCGTCTTTGCTGCGGAAATCCGGGATACCGCTTTCCACCGAGATGCCGGCACCGGTGAGGGCCAAGGCCCGGCGCGTCTGGCGAAGGAGGGCCGCCAGCTCCTGGGGCGTGACATCCTTCATAAAAGGCGACTTTAGGCCGACATGCGCTGCATGAGGCTGGTCTTGATCCGGTCAAACTCCTCCGCCGTGATAATCCCCTGTTCCCGGAGACGGAGGAATTCGGCCAATTCCTTTCGAAGGCGTTCCGGAGGGAGAGGCAATGGGACTTCTTGGGCCTCGGCCTCCACCACCGGTCCCTCCAGAGCCAAAGGAGCTCGGGCGGCCTGGGGCAGGGCCTCGGTGAACAAGTTTTCCCGACCATGATAACGCAAAGTGAAGAGGCCGTTCAATACGGAAACCTCCATATTGCCGCCGCCCCGGGCTGCCTCCCGCATAAGGTCCTGCATTCCACTGGCCTGAGCCGCCAAGCGCTCCTTGAAGCGGTTCCAGCCCTTGTAACCCCGGTACAGGCCCCAGGCCAAAAGCACAGCGAAACCGGCGAGGATGTAAGCGTTGAACCCCAGAATCCCTGTAAGCCACACCAAGGCCACAATCAAAACAAAGGGGATGGCTAGCAGAAAAAGGAGCAGGCTGTAAAAGCCGGCGACATTCACCCAGGAGGCCTGGGTGGGGTCAGGCTCCCTGGTTTTGAAGCGAGTGAAGAACTTTTTCATAACCCATGACTTGGTTAAAAGGTTTTGGCCGGAAGTCCTTTGTCCGGCCCCTGACCCACAGGCGTTGCCTTTGGTGTTCCTGAAGGGCTTTTCGAACCTTTTCCGGTTATTCTCAAATATAAACCGAAATCCAAAAACCTAAAACCAAAAAGCTTCCTTAGCTTCCCGGCGCGGTGAAAAAGGTCCGGTAGGCCTTGAGGACCATATACAAATCGGCTTTGCTGGTAACTTCCAGGGGTGAATGCATGGAGAGAACCGGAGGTCCCGAATCCACGATCTCCATGCCGTGCACGGCCAGGTATTTGGCGATGGTGCCGCCCCCGCCTTCGTCCACCTTGCCTAAATGGGAGGCCTGCCAGATGACCCCGGCCTCGTTGAATATTTTGCGGAGCCAGGCCAGGTATTCGGCGTGGGCGTCGTTGGCGCTGTATTTGCCCCCGTGGCCGGTGTATTTAGTGAGGGAGACTCCGTATCCCAGGCGGGCGGCGTTCCGTTTTTCGTGGACCTCGGGCCAATCCGGGTCCAGGGCGCCGGTGACGTCCGCTGAGATGGCCCGGGAATTCATCAGTACCCGCCGCCTGAGAAAGGGGCTTAACCCCTCCCGTTCCAGGAGGTGTTCCACGATGTCCTCCAGGAGACAGCTTTTGGCAGAGGTGTTGCCGTCGCTGCCGATCTCTTCCTTGTCATAAAACAACGCCAGGCAATGGTGCTCGGGGGTTCCGAGGGAGAGGATGGCTTCCAGGGCCGGATAGGCACAGGAGCGGTCGTCCTGGCCATAAGCCGCGATAAGGGAGCGGTCCCAGCCCAAATCCCGGGCGGGACCTGCGGGAACCACTTCCAGTTCCGCAGAGACCAGGTCCTCTTCGGTGATACCGTAGGTGTCCTCCAGATATTTCAGGAGAGCAAGTTTGAAGCGCTCCTTGGTATCTTTGTCCCCCAGGGGTAGCGATCCCACCAGAACATTGAGCTTTTCCCCCTCAAAGGCCTCGGTGACCTTTTTGTCCATCTGGGCCTTGCGGGCCAGGTGGGGAAGGAGGTCCAGCACCGTGAAGACTGGGTCTCCAGCTTCTTCCCCCACTCTAAGCTCCACCCGGGTGCCGTCGGCCTTGAGCACCACGCCGTGCAGGGCCAATGGCCGGGCCAGCCACTGATATTTCTTGATGCCCCCGTAATAATGGGTCTTGAGGAACACTAGGTCGGTGTCTTCATAGAGGGGGTACTGCTTTAAATCGAGGCGAGGGGAATCAATGTGGGCCCCGATGAGACGGAGACCGTCGGTCAGGGGGCGGTTCCCGGGAACCCCCAGGGCGATGGTTTTGCCTTTGTAATTATAATACCAGGAAGATCCGGGGGGAGAGCCCGCCAAGGGCACAAACCCTCTCTCCCGGGCCTGGCGTTCAATCTCCCGGACCGCCTCCCGCTCGGTTTTAGCCACATTTAAAAACCATTTATAGCGCTCGGCATAGGCCATGATGGCCTGGCGTTCCGCCTCATCCACGTGGTCCCACACCAAGCGGGGAGTCACGGTGAGACGCTCTCTGAGCTTTTCCAATTCGGTCTTTTGAGGGACCTCGGTCATGGATCTCCTCCAGAGAATCCGGCATCACGCCGGAGAACTGATTTTTCTCCAGACTTGGGGATGAGCTTAGGGGGCATAAGGGGTCACCCCGCAAATTTCCCCCAAGTTCCAGGTTCAGAAGAAAAATAACACCGATTTTTTCGGGAAACAATGTCTTGGGACAAATACTTTGGCCTTGGTGTAGTTTACCTTGACTTGCGCCGGGATACCTAATAAATTTAAAGGTGTTGTAAGGTTGACCGCGAGAGTGGCGGAATCTGGCAGACGCACTGGACTTAGGATCCAGCGGGACAACCGTGGGGGTTCGAGTCCCCCCTCTCGCACCCTCCCTTAAATACAAAACTTTCTCCCCCAGACCGAAAAGAGCCGACAGAAAGAGAGTGTTTCGAAATATGACCGCGGAACCGCAAACCGTGCAGGTGGAACAGATAAGCGACATCAAACGGCAACTTATGATCGTGGTGCCTTCCAGGGAAGTGGCAGCGGAATTGGACCGGGCTTATAAAAATTTGGGGAAACGGGTCAAGATCAAGGGGTTCCGCCCCGGTAAAGCTCCCCGGGCCATTCTGGAGATGTATTACAAAAAGCAGGTGGATCAGGAGGTGGCCGACACCCTGGTGCGCCGCTTTCTAGATGAGGCCTTAAGACAAAATTCCCTGGTGGCTGTAGGACTGAACTGGCCCGAACCCCTCCCGCCCTTGGTTTCAGGGGAGGACTTCCGCTTCAAGGTGGAGGTGGAGGTCCCTCCGGAGTTCACCGCCGAGAATTACCTGGGTCTGACCCTGGAAGATCCCGGGGCGGAAGTGACCGAGGCGGAGGTGGACGAGCGCCTCGAGGAAATTCGCCGGAACAATGCCATGCTGGAGCCCGTCCGGGAAAACCGGGGCGTCCGGGAAGGGGACCTGGTGATTCTGGACTATCAGGGCTACTTTGCCGGGGAGGCCCTGCCCGAAGGCCGGGGGGAGAATGTGTACCTGGAGGTGGGCAGCGGCAAGTTCAATGAGGATTTCGAAAAGCAGCTCCTGGGGCTGACTCCAGGAGCCGTGTCCCGCTTTGCGGTGCAGCTGCCTCCGGACTTTTTCAACCCTCTGCTGGCCGGCAAAGTCATCGAGTTTGAGGTCAGGGTGCATGAAATCAAGGAGGCGGTGGTGCCGGAACTGGACGATGCCTTTGCTCAGAGCCTGGGGGGAAACTTTCAGACGGTGGCCGACTTGCGGGAGGCCGTAAGAGACAGTATTATTAAAAGTAAGGAACGGCGACGCCGGGGTCAGCTGGAAGAGCAGATCCTGGAGGCTCTGGTCAAGAGACATAATTTTGAAACACCGCCAGCCCTTATCCGTCAGGAGCAGGAATTCCTGCTTAGGGACCAACTCCAGGTCATGCAGGCTGGCGGGCTGAAACTGGAGGGCCTGGACCTGGAGCGGATGCTGGAACGGCTGAAGCCCAAGGCGGAGAGAAGGGTGAGAGTGCGACTTATATTGGAAAAGATTGCCAGCCAGGAGGGCATCACCTTAAGCGACGAGGAGCTGGACGAAGGACTGCACCAAATTGCCCGGCAGCTGCGCCGTCCGGTGGACGAGGTGCGGAAATCTTACGAGGAGAACCGGCTACTGGAGGGCTTAAAACGGGAGCTCAGGGACGAAAAGGTGATGCAGTTTCTCCTGGACCACGCCACCCTGGTACCCGCCAGCGGCCCTCCGGAGCAGGAGCAGAAATAACATGTTGATTCCCATTGTAGTGGAACAGAGCAGCCGGGGCGAACGGGCTTATGACATTTACTCCCGGCTGCTCAAGGATCGCATCATCTTTCTGGGCACCAGCGTGACTGATGAGGTGGCCAACCTCATCATCGCCCAGATGCTCTTTCTGGAAGCCGAGGACTCGGAAAAGGAGATCCATTTTTACATCAACTCCCCCGGTGGACTGGTGACCTCCGGGCTGGCGATTTATGACACCATGCAATACATCCGGAGTCCGGTGGCCACTTACTGCATGGGGCAGGCAGCCAGCATGGCGGCCCTGCTTCTGGCCGCCGGGGAGAAAGGCAAACGGTATGCCCTGCCCCACTCCCGCATCATGCTGCACCAGGTGATGGGGAGCTTTGCGGGGCAGGCCACTGATGTGGATATTCAGGCCCGGGAGATTTTGCGCCTCAGGTCGGAACTGAACCGGATTTTGGCCCACCACACCGGTCAGCCCCTGAAGCGTATTGAACAGGACACTGATCGGGATTACTATATGTCGGGGGAGGAGGCCAAGGAGTACGGCTTGGTGGATCAGGTAATCGTCCAGCGAACTTGATTTTTGTCGAAAAAGCTCGGCCCTGGGTTTACCGAACCCAACCCAGGAGCCGATATATAAACGGGAACAGATAAGAGAACACCAGGGTCCGAGGGTCTAGCCCCAGATCCTGGGGAGGTCACACCATATGAGCAAGCGCGGTCCTGACAAAGGCACCGACCTGTTATGTTCCTTTTGCGGCAAGAGTCAAAGCGAGGTCAAAAAGCTCATCGCCGGTCCCGGAGTCTATATCTGCGATGAATGTATTGAACTGTGCAATGACATAATTGCCGAGGAATACGAAAAGGAAGAGGCCAAAAAGACCCGCCTGTCCATTCCGGAACCGGCGGCCATCAAAAAGCAGATAGACGAATATGTGATCGGACAGGAGCGGGCCAAGAAGATCCTGTCCGTGGCGGTTTATAACCACTACAAGCGTATCAGCTCCCGGGTGGATCTGGACGGGGTGGAGCTGCAGAAGAGCAATATTTTGCTCATCGGCCCCACCGGTTCGGGCAAGACCCTGTTGGCCCAGACCCTGGCCAAGATCCTCAATGTGCCTTTCACCATCGCTGACGCCACCACCCTTACCGAGGCGGGCTACGTGGGGGAGGATGTGGAAAACATCATCCTGAATCTTCTGCAGGTGGCGGATTACGACGTGGAGAAGGCCTCCCGGGGGATTGTGTACATCGATGAAGTGGACAAAATCGCCCGCAAAAGCGACAGCCCCTCCATCACCCGGGATGTGTCGGGGGAAGGCGTGCAGCAGGCCCTCCTGAAAATCATCGAGGGCACCCTGGCTTCGGTCCCCCCCAAAGGGGGCCGCAAACACCCCCAACAGGAGTTCATCAAGGTGGACACCACCAACATCCTGTTCATCTGCGGGGGGGCCTTCAACGGGCTGGAGGACATCATCGGGGCCCGCATCGGCAAAAAGTCTCTGGGCTTCGGGGCCGACATCAAGGGCAAAAAGGACCGGCCCCTGGGGGAGATCCTGGCCCAGGTGCAGCCTCAGGACCTGCTGAAATTCGGGCTTATCCCTGAGTTCGTGGGGCGTCTCCCGGTGATCGCCACCCTGGATGAGCTGGATGAGGAGGCCTTGGTGAAGATCCTCACCGAGCCCAAAAACGCCTTGGTGAAACAGTACCAGAAGCTCATGGAGATGGATCGGGTGACCCTCAAGTTCACCCCGGAGGCCCTGGTGGCCGTGGCCCGGGAGGCCCTGAAGCGCAAATCCGGGGCCCGGGGCCTCAGGGCCATCCTGGAGGGGGCCATGCTCGACCTCATGTATGAGATTCCCTCCATGCGCAATGTGCAGGAGTGCCTCATCAACGAAGACTTCATCATGAAAAATGCCGCGCCCATTTACACATACGCGGTGGCCGAGGAATCCTCCTGGGATAAGCCCGGCATGGTGGTGGAAAAATGATTTTTCGCCTGAATCGTACCCGTGGCACCGAGGACAGTCCCCGTAAGCTCCATTCCGTGCCTTTGCTGCCATTGCGGGATATCGTGGTGTTTCCCACCATGGTGGTGCCCCTTTTCATCGGCCGGGAAAAGTCCATTTCAGCCCTGGAGCATGCCATGGGGCAGGAGAAATACATCCTGCTCTGCACCCAGAAAGACCCCCGCCGGGATGAACCCAAGGAAACGGAAATCTACCGGGTCGGCACTATGGCTGGCATTCTCCAGATGCTGCGCCTCCCGGACGGCACCGTCAAGGTCCTGGTGGAGGGGAAGTTCAGGGCCAAGGTTCTGCAATATCTGCCCAACCCCTACTTCTTCCAGGTGGAGGTGGAGGAAATGGTCGAGTCGTGGGAGCCCACCCTGGAGGTGGAGGCCCTGCGACGCTCCGTGGTTTCCTCTTTCGAGACCTACGCCAAGCTAAACAAAAAGGTCACCCAGGAGGCCCTCCAGACGGTGAGCGGCATTGACGACCCCTCCCGGCTGGCAGACACCATCGCCGGGCATCTGGCGGTCAAGACCGAGGAAAAACAGGGAATCCTGGAAATCCTGGATCCAGCCCGGCGTCTGGAGCGGGTGCTCACCCTCTTGAACCAGGAGAACGAGGTCCTCTCCATCGAAAACCGCATCAAAAACCGGGTCAAGAAACAGATGGAAAAGACCCAGAGGGAGTACTATCTCAACGAGCAGATGCGGGCCATCCAGAAAGAGATGGGGGAGCGGGAGGACTTAAGGGGGGAAATCCAGGAACTGGAACGCCGCCTCAAGAAAAAACGCATGAGCCCCGAGGCCACCGCCAAGGTGAAACATGAATTGAAAAAGCTCAAGCTCATGAGCCCCATGAGCGCCGAGGCCACCGTCTCCCGCAACTATATTGACTGGCTGCTGTCCCTTCCCTGGTATGAGAAGACCAAGGACAATCACGACATTGCCTTGGCGGAGCGGATCCTCAACGAGGACCATTACGGCCTGGAAAAACCCAAGGAACGCATCCTCGAGTACCTGGCGGTCCAGAGTCTGGTGAAAAAGATGAAGGGCCCCATCCTCTGCCTGGTGGGCCCCCCCGGGGTGGGGAAGACCTCCTTGGCCAAATCCGTGGCCCGGGCCCTGGGGCGCAACTTTGTGCGCCTCTCCCTGGGAGGGGTGAGAGATGAAGCCGAGATTCGGGGGCACCGGCGCACTTACATCGGCGCTTTGCCGGGTAAGATCATTCAGTCTTTAAGGAAGGCCAAGAGCAACAACCCGGTTTTTTGTCTGGATGAAGTGGACAAGATGAGCACCGACTTTCGGGGAGATCCCTCGGCGGCGCTTTTGGAGGTGCTGGACCCGGAACAGAATGTCGCCTTCAACGATCACTATCTGGACTGCGACTATGACCTCTCCGAGGTCATGTTCATCACCACCGCCAACAACCTTTACTCCATTCCCCTGCCCTTGCAGGACCGCATGGAGATCATCCGACTCCCGGGTTACACCGAGGTGGAGAAGCTGCACATTGCGGAGCAGTTTTTGATTCCCAAGCAGTGTCAGGCCAACGGCCTGGAGAAAAGCAACATCCAGTTTTCGGAAAACGCCATCCTTACCATTATCCGCAATTACACCCGGGAGGCGGGGGTCAGGAACCTGGAGCGGGAGATAGCCGCCATCTGCCGCAAGGTGGCCCGGGAGGTGGCCGAGAAGGGCAAAGATCATAAGGTGGCCATCAGCAGTCAATCGGTGGCCAAGTATCTGGGCGTCCCCAAATACCGTTACGGCAAGACCGAGGAAAAGGACGAGATCGGCCTTACCAACGGCCTGGCCTGGACCGAGTTCGGCGGCGAACTGCTCCAGACCGAGGTGGTGGTGCTTCCCGGCAAAGGCAAGCTTCTCATCACCGGCAAGCTGGGGGAGGTGATGCAGGAGTCGGCCCAGGCGGCCTTGTCCTATGTGCGTTCCAAGGCCGAGATCCTGGGGCTGTCCCCGGATTTCTACCGCAAGGTGGACATTCATGTGCACGTGCCCGAGGGGGCCATCCCCAAAGACGGACCCTCTGCGGGCATCACCATCGCCACCAGCATCATCTCCGCCCTCCTGCGCATTCCGGTGAAGCAGAAAGTGGCCATGACCGGGGAAATCACCTTGCGGGGCCGGGTGCTCCCCATCGGCGGCCTCAAGGAAAAGATCATTGCGGCCCACCGTCACCAGATCAAGACTGTGATTATTCCAAGGGAAAACGAAAAGGATATCAAGGAGATCCCGGCCCGCATTTTAAAAGAGGTGGAACTAGTGCCGGTGGAGCATATGGATGAGGTTCTGAAACTGGCCCTGGCAGTGGATGACCCGGAGAGCCTGTTCAAGGCCCCGCCGCCACCAACGGTTACGCCGGAGCCCGCCTTTGTCCCGGAACCGCTACCGGAAGTGGAGATCCAGGCCCATTAAGGGGCCAGGACTAAGGTTTTTCTGATTCGGGGGCGTAGTTCAGCCAGGTGAGAACGCCGGCCTGTCACGCCGGAGGTCGCGAGTTCAAATCTCGTCGTCCCCGCCACCAATAGATAATTCCAAGGGGTAAGCCCAAGGCTTAACCCTGATTTGTTTCCGGGAACCCTGGCAACCGGCGGCTTTCACTATTGCTTCCGGTGCCGGCGCCTAAGACAGGCCAGCCCCAGAAGACCGCTGGCCACAAGCAAAAGGGACCCGGGCAGCGGCACCGCGGAAGCGTTATACGGGTACTCCAAGGTAAAGGAGCTCATGTACCCAATATTCTGGTGATCACCTAACGCTTCCACCAAAGTGGCCGTGAATCGGAAAGACGTTCCATCAGAAGAATTGGTGCCGGTGCCGATGATGGTGCCGTTCACGACGGTAAATCTATTTGTATAATTATATTTTACATTATAGGTTATTAAGGTATCCCTGGAGCTTATTTCTGGCCCATTTGGGACTTTAATAAAGAAGTTAGGATTGGCAGTGGTTGTATCAAAGACAATGGTATAACTTCCATCCTGATTTTGAGTGCCCGACTGGCTGTTGGTATATGGGTGATAAATTACGCTTGGGCTTGCCACATAAAATCCGATTTTCCAGGTGGCACTATCCTGGGAAGCGTCGTATGTGGGTGCCCCGGCGACAAATTCAGTTTCCGCATCCCACGGGTTTTTATCTGAATATCCATGCCGCCAAGTCCACTCCGAGTAACCACCCTGCTGACCAAGTTCGTAGGTAACCGCCCAAGAATGACCCATTGGGATAAGGGCCAGAAGACCCGCCAAGGCCATACCTAACCACAGCCTCCTTGCCATGTGTGTTCTCCTTTCCATCCTGGAGATCCCTAGGGGATATTCCGTTTTAGCTAGGGTTTACCCCTAGGTTATATAAGGAATTTCCTTAGCAGAGGTTAAATCTGTTTGCAAGAAAAAAATAAGCCACTTTAAATTTTTTCTATTTCTTATGAATTTTCTTTTAAACCAGGGCCTGATTACTCCGGGGGGACTGGGGGGATCCCGGCGTTTTATCCGCAAAAGAGTCTGAATTTCTGGAGTTTGCCTTGGCCCACGGGAGCCCCCCGGATTTTCCTGTTGACAGGAAGGCCCTTCATCCGCGACTATAAGCAGGGCGGGGGCGGATAGCTCAGTGGGGAGAGCATCGGCCTTACAAGCCGGGGGTCAGAGGTTCGAATCCTCTTCCGCCTACCAGCAAGACAAGGCCAAGGTAAAGAAAACTGTCCAGGGTCCTAAAACCCCAGGCGGCCCTGGACCTTCAACTTTAAAGCGGGGGCGTAGTTCAGCTGGTGAGAACGCCGGCCTGTCACGCCGGAGGTCGCGAGTTCAAGTCTCGTCGTCCCCGCCACCGGTTCAGCGGGGTTCCCACCCCCCAGGCCGGAACCGGCGGTGGTTGATCAAGACCATTGTCCCCGGTGGCTTGGAATAATTTTCCTACCCTTCAGATCCAGACCCTGGTTTTTTTCTGACCGGCGGCCGTTGACCGGAGAAAGGCTCTTGGGGCCGGGCAAATAACAGGCGGCGTCCATCTGTTCAATTAGGCCAGCCGGAGCCAAAAAAACCCCTTCCCCTGATGGGAATGGCTTGCCCCAAAGGCTTGATCCCGCCTTTATTGTCGGTCAGGAGCCGGCAAGGCAGAGCCTTTTTCTTACAAAATATTGGACAAACCGTTCAATCTGTGAAACAGGAGCACCGGGGGAGAGCAAGGGTGGTCTGACAAAGTCCCCGGTTTATCTGGAAAAACGCCATATGGCATTAAAGTTGCTTTTAAAAAAATTGGGGGAAAGTTTAATCCGGTTTACCCGGGGGGCGTCCCTAAGGCGCGCCGTGAGCGGGTTAACCCATTAAATTTCTAAGGGAATGAAAATGATATCTGGCATGCTGAAAGGCACGGTGCTTATGGTACTGCTAGCCTGGGAGGTTGGATGCGGGCCGGCGGTCCGGGTGAGTCCCGAGGCGGCGGTGGCCAAGGCCCAGGCGGAGGCCCAACAAAGCCGCAGGCAGGAAGAGCTTTTGGCCCAAGCCAACCTGGCCAGAGTGGCCAGCTACCGGGACTACCGGGTGGGTCCTGAGGACCTGCTGGAAATCACCTTCCTGGGACAAAATGAACTGTACCGGGAGGTGCGGGTCAACGGCCAGGGGGAAATCGACCTCCCCTTGGTGGGACTGGTTAAGGTGGCGGGCCTTTCCCCGGTGGAGATCACCCAGAAACTGGCCCAGCTGTACCGGGAGGGCAAGTATCTCAAAGACCCTCAGATTACGGTGGTGGTCAAGGAATACCGCTACCGGCGGGTGGCCGTGAGCGGGGCGGTGAACAAGCCGGACTTCTATGAGATCATCGGGCCCCGGACCTTGCTGGAGGTCCTGGGTATGGCTGGCGGGTTGTCGGAGAAGGCCGGGGACATGGTGCATGTCATCCGCAAACCCAGGGAGAAGGCCGAAGGTCAGGTGGTGAAGGTGGCGGCGGTGGAATCCTTCACCCCCGGGTATGAGACCCTGGTCATCAATTTGAACCGGCTGGTACGGGACGGTTCTTTGGCCATGAATATTCCCATCCAGAACGGGGATGTGGTGTATGTGCCCTTTGCCAAAAACGCCTATGTGCTGGGGGCGGTGACCAAGCCGGGGAGTGTCCCCGTGAAGGACAACATCACCGTGTCCCAGGCAGTGGCCATGGCCGGGGGCACCGACCTTTATGTGTCCTCCTCCCGGGTGACCGTGGTGCGCTTCAACGACAAGGGGGAGCGGGTCAATATTAATCTGAATCTCAGGAACGTCCGGAACGGCTCGGAGCCAGACCCGCCCTTAAAGGAAAACGATGTGGTGTTTGTACATGAGAGTCCTTTCCGCCGGTTTCTGTTTGACATCAAAAATTTGAACCCCCTGGGTATGGGGATGAGCGTGATGCCATACTGAGGGTTTGCGGTTTAGGGTGAGAATGTTCAGGATAAAAGAAAGGCCGGTTCCTCTGGGGGAACCGGCCTTTTGATTGACTTATGGAGCCGCAGGCTGGGCCTTTTTATTTGATGAGCAAGGGCACGATCAGGAGGGCCACGATGTTCACCACCTTGATCATGGGGTTGATGGCAGGCCCCGCGGTGTCTTTGTAGGGGTCGCCCACGGTGTCGCCGGTGACCGCAGCCTTGTGGGCATCGGACCCCTTGCCGCCATAGAGGCCGTCTTCAATGGCCTTTTTGGCGTTGTCCCAGGCGGCGCCTCCTGAGGTCATGGAGACGGCCACAAACAATCCGGTGACGATGGTGCCGATAAGCATGCCCCCGAGAGCCACGGGGCCAAGACCCGGGGTGAAGCCCACGATGATGGGGGCGAAAACCGGGATGGCGGCCGGGGCCATCATCTGCTTTAAAGCCGCCTTGGTAACGATGTCCACGCACCTGCCGTATTCAGCTTTGGCGGTGCCTTCCATCAGGCCGGGAATTTCCCTAAACTGACGCCGCACTTCCTCCACCACCCCGCCGGCGGCCTTGCCCACCGCCTCCATGCACAGGGCGGAGAAGAAATAGGGGAGCAGCCCGCCGATGAACAAGCCGGCCAACACCCGAGGGTCGGATAACTCAAAACTCAGACCCTGGGGGAAGGAGCGGGAATACTCGGCGAACAGTACCAGAGCCGCCACTGCCGCAGAACCGATGGCATACCCCTTGGTCACTGCCTTGGTGGTATTGCCCACCGCGTCCAGGGGATCGGTGGTCTCCCGGATCTCCGGGGGCAGAGGGGCCATTTCGGCAATACCTCCGGCGTTGTCAGTGATAGGCCCATAAGAGTCAATGGCCACCACAATGCCGGTCATGGAGAGCATGGCCACCGCCGAGAGGGAAATGGCATAGAGTCCCGAGTTGGCATGGGCAAAACCGCCTCCCAGGTGGAAGGCCGCCATGATGGCGGCGACAATCACAAACACCGGCAGGGCCGTGGCCTTCATGGAGATAGCCAAGCCCTGGATGATATTGGTAGCGTGCCCCGTAGTGGAGGCCAAGGCGATGGACTTCACCGGGGCAAAACTCTTGGAGGTGTAGTATTCGGTGATCATCACGATTATAAAGGTGAGGAGCACCCCGATGACCGCCAGAAGAAAGACATTAAAGGGCGGGATGATAAAGCCGTCTTTGGCGGCCACATCAGCCATGAATCTGCCGGCCAGGGGGTAGAACCCGATGGCCGCCAATATGCCGGAGGAGGCGAAGCCCTTGTAGAGGGCACCCATAATATACTTGGATTTTCCCAGCCTTACGAAAAAGGTGCCGAGAATCGAACCCAGGATGGCAACCCCGCCGATGAGCAAGGGAAACAAAACAGCCATGGGTTTATCGGGGCCATAAACCGTATGGGCCAGCAGCATGGAGGCCACCACCGTGACTACATAGGTTTCGTAGAGGTCCGCGGCCATGCCGGCGCAGTCGCCCACATTGTCCCCCACATTATCCGCGATCACTGCGGGGTTGCGGGGGTCGTCCTCGGGAATGCCGGCTTCCACCTTTCCCACCAGGTCGGCGCCCACATCCGCAGCCTTGGTGTAAATCCCGCCTCCCACCCGGGCAAAGACCGAGATCAGGGAGCAGCCGAACCCCAGCCCCACCAAATTATACATGGCGTGGGCTGGATCAAGATTGGTTACCAACTGGAAATAGCCGGCCACCGAGAGCAGGGCCAGACCCACCACCAATAGGCCGGTGACCGAACCACCCCGGAAGGCCACTGCCAAGGCTTGGGCCATGCCACCGTAAGCGGCCTGGGCCACCCGCACGTTGCTGCGGATGGCCACCTGCATGCCGATCCAACCACAGGTGGCCGAACCGATGGCCCCGATGAGAAAACCGAAGGCCACATATTTCCCCAAGCCAAAGAGGAGTATAAAGATTACCAACCCCACTAGGCCGGCGGTTTTGTATTCCCGGTTCAGGAAGGCGTTGCCCCCTTCCAGCACTGCGGCATTGATCTCCTGCATCCGGGCAGTGCCGGTGTCCTTTTTGAGGACCCAATAAATGGTGAGCAAACTATAGCCTACGCCTGCCAGCCCACACAACAATGCAAAATTCACAATATTCATCCGCTGCTACCCTCCTTTTGGAATGATGGTTGGTCTGCTTATTTAACTAAGGATTACGAGTGGTTAGTTTTTAAGGCCTTATGGATCACCTCCCTTGCCCCTTACCGCCTGAGAGAATGACAAGATATTCATTCATACCTCAAATTTCCGGCCCTTGTAAAGGAAAATTTTCACAAAGGAAACCACATTTCGTATTCTCGGGAGGTTCATCTGCAGCCGGGGAAAGGCTCAGGGATCTTTTTTGAGAGAGCCGGGGCTGGTGGACTCTTCACCTGGTGGCCGGGGGGTCCCGGAATCGGGGAGCTCCGCAACCGGATGAGCTGAGGGCAGTAAAATTTCCGGGGCCATGTCAGAGTGGAGCAGTCCATGTCGTTTGGCCAGCTGAATAAGGTACTGATACTCCAAGGCCTTTTTTTGCAAGCGGTAATTAAGGAAAAGCCGAAGAGGAAAGTAAAGGGCCGCCAAAGCTACCAGGGCCACCAGGATATAGGTACCTCCCAACCCCAAATTTTTCAGGAAGAGGGCGGCAAGGTTAAGGAATTCCCGGCCATAGAGAAACAGGGAGAGCAAGGTCAACAAGGCGGCCAGACCCCCGAAAAACTGAAGCCGGTGGCGCCGCCGGGCGTTTGGGCTGGCCCCGGAAAGTGCCGCCTCGGCGCCGAAGGCCTGAAAACCCCGGATAATCAGGCCGAAGACAAATAACAGGACCAAGGGCGCGGCAAAGGCCACAAACAGGTACTCCTTCCAGGGGAAGGGCACAACCCTCACAGGGCCCCCCAAAACCCCTTCATCAATCTGCCAGATGAGGGTGACCAGGAAGATCAGAACCTCCACCAGGGCCACCACCACCAGAAAGCTGTTGAAGACATAGCGGCGCTCCAGCGGGTCCCAAAAATCAAAAAATTTCGGCATGGTTTTATTGAGTCACAATTTAAAGACTGCCTAAGATTTTGGAGAAGCGGCAATCTCGTTCCGCACCTCCATGAGGAGGCGTCCCAGCCAGTTCCGGCCCGGGACTCCGTTACAGCGGGCACAGCGACAGGCGCCCCAGAAGTTGTCGTGCCAGGTGTTGCCTTCCACCAACTCCGCGTCCCCGGTGTGCCGCAAGAGCTCCCGGAGCTCCGGATGACGCTGGAATTTTTGGCGGAGCAACTCCCGCATGATCTGGACCTTCACCTGGGGCCAGTCCGGCCTTATGGGAAGTTGGCCCCCCAGTTTCTTGGCCAGCTCCGGGGTGGCCGCGGCCTTAAGCTTCTTTCGGGCTTCCTGGTCCAGAGTCTTGGCCGCCTGGTAGGCATGTTCCACCGTGGGGTATTCCACCCCTTCAAAGATAACCGGCGCCGGGAAAAAATTGGAGAGAAAAGCATAATACCCGCGAAAGTCGTCAATCCGCCGCCCGGGAGCCAAAAAGCTTTCCCGGGTGTGGGGAAGTTCCCACCAATAAAGAAAACCGGCAACAGCCAGCATTAAAGCATCTTCCAGGATGATGCCCCAACCCACCTGCCGGGCCCACAGAAGGCCGCAGCCGCAGTCAATCCTGAGGCCCCGGGCCAAGGTGAGGAGGAGCACTACCAGAAAGATAACCAGCTCCCCCCCGATGAGCAACAGGCAGCTTGGGCGCTTGATGCCCCCGGTCAGCTTCTCTCCTGAAGCAAAGCCCAGGGCGGTGAGCAAACGCCCGGGAAACTCCAATAGATAACCCAGGGCCAGGAAAAACCCGCTGGTGAGTTCCAGCCAAGGAAGGATGGCAGCCACCAGGCCCACCAGGGCCTGGGGCAACAGGTCATAGGCCAGCACCGCCTCGGCGAACTGGTAGGGCTCCAGGCGCTTCAGCAACCCGCCGTAGAAAAAGAGGCCACCCAGGGCCAGACCCATGATCAGGGCTAGCCAGTCAACGGCTGCTGTCCACCTCATAGCCTGCCTCGTCCCAGGCGGAAAACCCTCCCAGGAAGGCCACCACCTGGGTGAACCCCAGGGATTTAAGATGCTGGGCCAGCTTCAGGGCCAGATCGCAGCGTTTGTCACTACAATACACCAATATCTTCCGGTCCCGGGGCATCCCTAAGATCCCGGTTTCCTTAATACGGGCCAGATTTTCCAGGGGCACATTCAGGGCCCCTTTGATGTGAAGGTCGGCATATTCCTCGGGCGGCCTGGCATCCACAAACAAGGTCTGGCCTTCCTTCCACAGGTCATAAGCCTCTTTAAGGGTAACGGTTTTCACCCCTTTGAATTCCACGGCCCGGCGCTCCGTCCGCATTTGGTCCAATCTGACCTGGAGCTGGCCCTGCCACGCCACCCTGACCAGGTCCCAGTGGTAGGCCAAGCCGAAGACCGTGGCCAAAAGGAGTAGATAACCGGCCCAGGCCAAGTCCTCTCTAAATCGCAAAAGCTTACTATTCCCGGCTTTCAAGGCTGTTTCCAAGAACTTGCCATTATTCAGGGGTTCACTAAAATAATGCAGGGGGTCATGTCCGGTGCCCGCGTCTTTTATCCAAGCCCTGGCCCTGGATCTGGGCAATGTCCTGGTACAGGTGGACCATCTCCGCTTCTGTCGGCGGCTGGCCGCCCTTGCTGGCCTCGGTCCCGAAGAAGTTTACCTACGCATTTTCCAGTCAGAACTGGAGCCGGCGTATGATACCGGGCGCCTCACCTCTGAGGGGTTCCATCAGCGCCTCCTGGAGGTTTTCCCGGTCACTCTGCCATTCCCGGTGTTCTCGGCCTGGTGGAACGATATCTTCAGTCCCATGCCCGAAATGGAGGAAACCGTGAGGAAGCTGGCCGAGCATTATCCCCTGTATCTGGCGTCCAACACCAATCCCTTGCACTTTACCTATATCCAGGAGCGTTATGCCTTCCTGGAGGTCTTTCAGGATTTTATCCTGTCCTATGAGGTGGGCAGCCGCAAACCGGAACCGGCCTTTTATCAGGCACTGATCAAGCGCTTGGGCCTTCCCCCCTCCCGGTGTCTGTTCGTGGATGACAAGCCGGCCTTTGTGGCGGCGGCCCAGGCCCATGGCCTAAAGGCCTGGCAGTTCACCTCGCCTACCGCTTTTACAGAAATGCTGCAGCGGCACGGGTGGTGGTGAAGGTACTTTTGGACCCACTTTCAGGTCAGTTAGTTTTTCGTCGGTTTCGGGGCGATCGCCGTTACCTTTTAACTAGGTCGAAAGATATTCGGAAAAGTTAAGAATTCCTGGCCCGGCAATCTAAAAAGCCTTGCCCACTGCCTTATCCAGCCGGGCCCCGGCCACCAGATAATCATAAACGGCCCGCACATATTTTAAATCCGCTTGGGCGAATTGCACCTGGGCATCGGTGACTTCAATGATATTACCCACCCCGGCCTGGTAGCGGCCCCACGCCAGGCGCAGGTTTTCCTGGGCCGCCTCCTTGGCCTTGGCGGTGGCCCGGATGACTTCCCAGGCGGATTGCACCTCGAGATAACTCTGTTCCACCTCTTTCATGATGTCCTGGGCTAAAACCTCATAGTTGGCTTCGGTGGCCCGCAGATTGGCCTTGGCCTGGCGCAGGGCATGGGTGGTGCTTAGCCCTTCGAACAGGGGAAAATTCACGGTGGCTCCCACCCACCAGCTCTCCCCCAGGGGATAATCGGTACCTTGCCAGCCGTAGGAGGCGGTGGAACTCAGGGTGGGGAAGAAACCGGCTCGGGCCACCCGGATGGCGGCCTCATTGCCCTCCTTCTGGTACTTGTTTTTGAGAATTTCCGGGCGTTGTTTCAAGGCCTGGGCCTTGAGCTCCGACAAGCCCGGAAGCCGGTGTTCCACCTGAAAGGTGTCCTCCACCTCTCTGAAGGGCCAGGTCTTAAGGCCCAAAGCGGTCATGAGGGAGACCCGGGCCACGTCCACTTGGTTTTTGGCCTTGAGAAGATTGGCCTCGGCGTCAAACAGATTGGCCTCCGCCTTGGTGACATCGATCTTGGCCCTGAGGCCCACCTGGTAAAAGCCTTGGGCCTGCTTGAGAAGTTCCCGGTTCTGGCGGACGTTTTCCTCTTCCACTTTTTGGGCCCTGAGGGCCGCGAGATACCCGTAATAGGAAGTTCTGGCTTCCAGCACCACTTTCTGCCGGGTGCCGGAGAGGTCTTCCTCCGCCTGGTTATAAGCGGCCCGGGACACAGCCACCTGTCCGGGGGTCTTCCCGAAATCAAAAAGCAACTGGTTCACGGTGAAGCGGTATATGAAAAAATTTACCGGAGTGGTGAAGGCGGTGGTAACCCCGGATGGGGTGGTGGCTGAGAGCAGCCCCGGACCACGTCCAAAGGAGGTGCCGTAATAATAACTCCAGGAGAACCCCACCTGGGGGAGAAGCGCCGCCCGGGAAATGCCGATCTGGTCCCGGGCCGCGGTGGCCTTCTCCTTGTACTCCCGAATGGCGGGATGCTGTTTCAAAGCCAGGTCAATGGCCCCCGTGAGGGTCAGGCGCCCGTCCCCTTCCAGGGCCCCGAGGGGCTCAAGCCCGCCTGCGATCATTAATAAAATCAGGGCCAGGCAACACCCAGGAATAAGCTTTAATGAACCGGTCACCTGGAGACCGGAACGCCAGTTCTTTAGAGGAGAACCCGTGATGAAAGAAATTACCTTAGCCCTTGGGTTCATGGCAAAGGCGGTTTTCGCCGGTGAAAATCCGTGGCCTTTTCAAAGGCGTAGGCCACCTTAAGAATTTGGGGCTCCCCAAAAGGGGGTCCCAGAAGTTGCAGTCCGATGGGCAGACCTTCCCGGCTTATGCCACAGGGCAGGGAAATGCCCGGAATGCCGGCGAGGTTGGCCGAAATAGTAAAGATGTCAGAGAGATACATGGTAAGGGGGTCCGAAACCTTCTCACCCAGGCGAAAGGCCGGGGTGGGAGCCACGGGCGTGGCCAGAACGGCGCAGGTCTCAAAGGCCTGGTCAAAGTCCCGGCGGATCAAGGTGCGCACCTGAGAGGCCTTGCGGTAATAGGCTTCATAGTAGCCGGCCGACAATGTGTAGGTCCCCAGCATGATGCGCCGGCGGACCTCGGGACCGAAGCCGGCGGTGCGGGTCTGGGTGTACATCTCCATGAGGGTTCTGGCCTTCTGTCGGGCTCCGTATTTGACCCCATCATAGCGGGCGAGGTTGGAGGAAGCCTCGGCCATGGCGATGATGTAATAAGTGGCCACGGCATAGGAGGTGTGGGGCAGGCTGACCTCCAGAATTTCCCCTCCCAGGTCGGAGAGGGTTTTGAGTGCCGCCCGCACTGCGGCTTCCACCTCCGGGTCCAGGCCTTCCCCGAAATATTCCCGGGGCACCCCGATTTTCACGCCTTTGATTTCCTCCCCTAACTTTTCCAGATAATTCGGAACCGCCACCATGGCGGAGGTGGAGTCCCGGGGGTCGTGCCCAGCGATGACCTCCAACAGCAAAGCCGCGTCCCGCACCTCCTTGGTCAGGGGCCCGATCTGATCCAGGGAAGAGGCATAAGCCACCAGGCCGAAGCGGGACACCCGCCCATAGGTGGGCTTGAGCCCCACCACCCCGCAATGGGAGGCGGGCTGCCGGATGGAACCGCCAGTATCGGAGCCCAAAGAGGCGGTACAGAGGTCCGCGGCCACTGCTGCGGCGGACCCGCCGCTGCTGCCCCCGGGTATGCGGTCCCGGGCCCAGGGATTGTGCGTCACCCCGAAGGCGGAATTCTCGGTGGAGGAGCCCATGGCGAATTCATCCATGTTCACCTTGCCCAAAAAAACAGCCCCGGCCTCCCTTAGACGGGCCACCACAGTGGCGTCGAAAGGAGGGACGAAATGCTCCAGAATCCTGGAGGCGCAGGTGGTGCGCAATCCCTTGGTGGCCAAAACATCCTTCAGGGCCAGGGGCACCCCGTCCAGCGGCCCGGCCTCGCCCCGGGCATAACGGGCTTCCGCCTCCCGGGCCTGGCTCAAGGCCCCCTCACCGTCCACCGTCAGGTAGGCCTTCAGCTCCGGATCCAGGCGGGCGATGCGTTCCAAAAAGCTTTGGGTCACCTCCACCGGAGACACCTGTCTTTGGACGAACAAAGGCAACAGCTGGCTTATGGTGAGACAGCATAGGTCCGTGGCCATATTACTCCCTCAGATGACCCGGGGGACCACAAACCCCCCCTCTTCCCGGTCCGGGGCGTTGGCCAGGGCCGCCTCCCGGGGAAGGCCTAGGGTTACCTCATCCTCCCGGAAAACATTGAAGGCCGTAAGGGCATGGGCCATGGGAGGCACCCCCTCCGTGTCCACTTCCCGGAGTTGGGCCATATAGGAGAGAATATCGTTTAGCTGGCGGGTGAACAGGTCCACCTCTTCCTCTTTGAGGGTTAAACGAGCCAGCCTGGCTACATGCAGAACCTCATCCCTACTTAACACCATAATCGTCTCTGGTCTTTCCTTATCCTTTTACCGGGATCCTGGGCGGCCCGGCCGACGGGGACAGCCTCCGGAGGAATCCCGGGCAGACGGAGGACTCCCCCGAGTTTAAGGCCGATCTCATTATATAACCGGGTTTCCCCCATGAAAACAAGATAAAACCCAGGGGGTGGCTCTTTCATGATCCTTGCGGGAGATCGGTCAAACCAAGGGTTGCCCCAGGGACCACGGGCTTTTTCTCCCATGAATGTTGACCGCTTTGTTGGTTCGCCAAACAACACTCCGGGGAGCATTCGCCTTAAAAGTTGAAAATCAGTTGCTGATAAAGATATATTGAATTAAGAAATAGAGGGGCGGGGTCTGATGCATCCAATCACCGACATGACGCAACTTAAGGAAATCGCACGACAGGTCCGGCTGGACATTGTGGAGATGCTATACCGGGCGGGTTCCGGCCATGTGGGGGGGTCCCTGTCGGCCACTGATCTGTTGGTGGCTCTGTTTTTCAACCACATGCACCTCATGCCCGGCAATCCCTGCTACCCCCAGCGGGACTATTTTGTGCTTTCCAAGGGGCATGCGGCCCCGGCTCTGTATGCGGTTCTGGCGCGCCTGAATTTTTTCCCCCGAGAAAAGCTTTTCACCCTGCGTCAGTTTGGGAGCAGTCTCCAGGGTCACCCTGATTCCCGGTGCACCCCTGGGGTGGAGGTGCCCACAGGCTCTCTGGGGCAGGGCCTGTCGGTGGCCAACGGCATCGCCTTGGCCCTGAAGCTGGATAAGAGCCGGCAGCGGGTTTATGTGCTTTTGGGGGATGGCGAGATCCAGGAAGGCCAGGTCTGGGAGGCGGCTATGACCGCAGCTCATTACCGCCTGGACAACCTGACCGCGCTGGTGGACCGCAACCGCCTGCAGATCGACGGCCGCACCCGGGAGGTCATGAGCCTGGAGCCCCTGGCCGCCAAGTGGGAGGCTTTCGGCTGGCATACCCAAGAGGTGGACGGGCACGTAATCCCTGAGATTATCGCGGCCTTGCGGTCCTGCTCCCAGGTAAGGGGCCAGCCTAGTATCATCATCGCCCACACCGTCAAAGGGAAAGGGGTCTCCATATTTGAGGACCAGGTCAAATTTCACGGGGTGGCCCCTAACACCGAGGAATACCAGCAGGCGCTAGCCGAACTACAGAAAGGCTGAAATCAGTGGGAACGCCCCAGGAAACGGTCAATTTTCCGGTAAAAGAAAGCACCCGGGTGGAATATGGCAAGGCTCTGGCTAAGCTGGGGGAGGAATATCCCAACCTGGTGGTGCTGGACGCTGACCTCTCGGGTTCCACCCAGACTGCCAGGTTCGCCCAAGTATTCCGGGAGCGTTTTTTCAATCTGGGCATCGCCGAACAGGATCTGATGGGCACCGCTGCCGGATTGGCGCTGGCCGGGAAAATCCCTTTTGCCAGCACTTTTGCCATTTTCGCCACCGGCAGGGCCTGGGAGCAGATCCGTCAGACCATTGCCTACGGCAACCTGAATGTCAAGATTGTGGCCAGCCACGGAGGCATCACCGTAGGGGAGGACGGAGGATCCCACCAGGCCATTGAGGATCTGGCCCTGATGCGTATCCTGCCCAACATGGTGGTGCTGGTACCGGCGGACGGCCCCGAGACCCGAGCCATGGTGCGCTGGGCGGTGACCTACGAGGGACCGGTCTATATCAGAACCTCCCGTCTGCCTTTCCCGGTGATTCACCCTGCGGATTACACCTTTGAGCTGGGGCGGAGCCATGTACTCCGGGAGGGAGAGGACATCACCCTGGCGGGAATCGGGCTGATGGTGCATCATTGCCTGACCGCGGCGGAGCTTTTGGCCCAGCAGGGGATATCAGCCCGGGTCCTGAACCTTTCCTGTCTGAAGCCTCTGGACTGGGAACTGGTGGTGGACTCGGCCCGGCGTACCGGCTGTCTGCTGACCGCTGAAGAGCACCTGAGCGCCGGCGGCCTGGGGGACGCGGTGAGCGAGGTGCTGGCAGAACATCACCCGGTGCCCATGAAGCGGGTGGCCCTCAAGGATACTTTTGGGCAGTCCGGCTCCCCGGACGAACTTCTCAAGCATTTCGGGTTGACGCCCGAACATATCTGCAAGGCCGCCCTGGAGGTAATAGGGCGGAAAAAGCGGGGTTAACCACCTGGCTGATTGAGGGTCAAATTCGGTGAATTCACGGAGGCCTGAAAAGTTGTCACCTTCCGCCTATCGGAGAGGGGTTCGGAAAATTCCGGTTATTCTTTTGGTCCTGTCTTTTCTTGTCGCCGGGTTTTTTCCCGCTCCCCTGTGCGCCTCGGAGTATGAAGCCTTGCGGCTGTTCACCGAGGCCTTAAACGAGATCCACCAGAAATCGGTGTCCCCCAAAAATGACACTGAGCTTTTTCAGGGGGCTCTCAGGGGGATGATGAGTTCCCTGGATCCCGATTGCTCTTTCCTCACCCCGCAGGAATATGCGGAATATCAGAAAGGCAGCCGCCAAACCCCGGCGGAAGCCGGTTTGGAGCTGATTTTCAAAGATCACGCCCTGACAGTGGTGTCGGTTTTGGAAGGGAGCACAGCTCATCGGGCCGGTCTTAAGCCGGGAGATCAGATCCTGAAAATAGACGGACAGCTGGTGCGCAACCTCACCACTCAGGAAGGTAACCGGTATTTCCAGGGGCCGGCGGGCAAGACCTTGAAATTGCAGGTGCTGCGCAACGGCCTGGTGAAGCCCCTGGAAATCACCTTAAGCCTGGCCCCCCTGCCCCCCCCTCAGGTAACCTCCCAGATTCTGAAAGAGGGATATGTTTATCTGCGTATTCCCTATTTCAGCGACGGGTTGCCGGGGGACCTGTCCAAGGTGCTGAGCCAGTTCACCAAAAGCACCCCCCCCATAAAGGGCATGGTGCTGGATTTGCGCAACAATGCCCGAGGTAATCTGGAGCAGGCGGTGCGCACCGCCTCCCTGTTTCTGGGGAAAGAGAAAATCGTCATCACCCGGGGCCGGGAAGGGGCCGACGAACAGGTTTACCAAGGCTCTGAGCGGGAGAAGGTGGTGAAGGGCCCCTTGCCCCTTGTGATTTTGGTGGACCAGGGCACGGCCCGGGCCGCCGAGATTCTTGCAGGTGCCTTGCGTCATCACCAAAGGGCCCAGCTTCTGGGAAGCAAAACCTTCGGCTTGGGGGGTATCACCCGGGTTCTGCCCTTACAGGATGGCTCCGCCCTGGTGATGACCGTAGCCAATTGTTATACCCCGGGAAACCGGAAAATCACGGGTGTGGGTCTTGAACCGGATGTGGAAGGGCAAAAGCCTGCCGACAAAGTTGGCCCTTTTACCGCCGGGGACTTCCCCCCTGCCCAGGACCCTTGGGTGCAGCAGGCCTTGGACCTCTTGAAGAAAGGCAAATCCGGAAGTATTGCCCGGAAGAGGGAAGCCTCTTGAGGTATCCCCGGCAAGGTCCAGATTACCCAAAGGTGATTTACCCGCAGACCCTGCGGACAGAAAATTCGGCAGAAAATAAATCCAAAACATCTACAGGTCGGGTTTCCCAAGACCTGGACCGAAACAGGTTTTATGCCAATGATTAGAAAGAGTCGCCACTTTACGAGGAAGATTTTGGGGCCGCCCCCGGCTCTTGCCTTAGTGGCCCTGCTGGGGGCACTTTGGCTGATCATAGGGACAATTTCCGGAGCCTTCCCGCCCCTTTTGGCCACTCCCGAACCCTCCGGAACCTCTACTAAGGAGAATTCCCCCCCTGCCGCCATCGGCGCCTCAGACATCCAGTTGAAGGTGTTTGCCCAGGCCCTGGATCTCATTTCCCAGCATTATGTGGAGAAGAAAACGGGGAAGGACTTAGTTTATGGGGCCATCCAAGGGGCGGTGAGCACCCTGGACCCTCACTCTTCCTTCATGACTCCGGAGGAATTCAAGGAACTGCAGATTGAAACCAAAGGCAAGTTCAGCGGCATTGGCATTGAAATCACCCTGAAGGACCGGATTCTGACGGTGGTCTCTCCCATCGAAGGGACCCCGGCCTATCGGGCCGGCATCATGGCAGGCGACCAGATCCTGAAAATCAACGGGGTGTCCACCAAAAATATTTCCCTTACCGAGGCGGTTCGGAAAATCCGCGGCCCCAAGGGGACCAAGGTCACCCTCACCATCAACCGTCCCGGCTTTACTCAGCCCAAGGAATTCACCATTGTCCGGGAAATCATTCCCATCCGCAGCGTCAAGGCCCGGCTGATTGAAGGGGGCTACGGCTACATCCGGCTGACTCATTTTCAGGACCAGACCAATCAGGATCTTCATGCCTTTTTGGAGAAAATGCACCGTCGGACCCCTTTAAAGGGGCTTATTCTGGATTTGCGCAACGACCCGGGGGGGCTGTTGGAGCAAGCGGTGCAGGTGGCGGACGAATTCCTGGAACACGGTCTGATCGTGAAGACCGAAGGGCGGGATCCCCGGCAGCGGATGCAGTTTTATGCCCGTCCCGGTCAAACCTTTGACAAGGAAAAATTTCCCCTTTTGGTTCTGATCAATGAAGGCAGCGCTTCTGCTTCGGAAATCGTGGCCGGAGCCCTCAAGGATCTGAAACGGGGCGTCATCGTGGGCACCAAGAGTTTCGGAAAGGGTTCGGTGCAGACCATCATCCCCCTGGAAGACGGCTCCGCCCTCAGGTTGACCACGGCCCTGTACTACACTCCCAGCGGTCAGACCATCAATGACCGGGGCATTAAGCCGGACATAGAGATCAAGGAACCGGAGCTGCCTCCGGGGAAGACCCTGGAAAAACACCGGGATGAGGTTCTAGCTCGGCACATGCGAGGCGAGGGCATCACAGACAAACCCTGGGACAAGCCCCTTACTGAGGCGGAGCTGAAGCAAGACCCGGTGCTGCATCAGGCCGTGGAGATTCTCCGTCGCTGGCCGCCCAAGGAGTTGGCCCGGCCGCCGGCTTCCTAAAACCCCATGGCCCCTTCCCCCCGGGCCCCCCAGGCACTGGTGGCCATCATCGGCCGGGCCAATGTGGGAAAGTCCACCCTGTTCAATGCCTTGACCCGCTCCTCTCAGGCCCTGGTGGGGGATATGCCCGGCATCACCCGGGATCGCCATTTCGGCCAGGTGCTGTGGGAGAACCATGCCTTCCTTTTGGTGGATACCGGCGGGCTGGTGGGCGGCGAGGACGAGGTGGGACCCCTGGTGAAACGCCAGGCAGAAGCTGCCGTGGCCGAGGCCGATGTCATCCTACTTTTGGTGGACGGCCAGACCGGCCCCCAGCCGGGTGACGACGAGGTGGTGGAGTACCTCAGGACCACCGGCAAGCCCCTGTTCCTGGTGGTCAACAAGATGGACCATCCTGGCCGGGAGGAGCACCTGGCCGAGTTCTATCGCTTCGGGATCACTCCCCTTTACCCCATCTCTGCGGTCCACCGGCTGGGGTTTGGCCCCTTGCTTGAGGCGGTGACCGCGGCCTTGCCCCCCACCAGGGAAGTCCCCCAGGAACCCCCGGGGATAAAGGTGGCCGTGGTGGGCCGCCCCAATGTGGGGAAATCCTCCTTTATCAATCGGATCCTGGGGGAGGAACGCCTCATCGTCACCCCCCATCCCGGCACCACCCGGGACGCCATTGACACCCCCCTGGTATTTCAGGGAAATCCCTATGTGCTCATTGACACTGCGGGACTCAGGCGCCCAAGCCATGTGGCTCCCGGCCTCGAAAAATACATGGTTCTCAAGGCTCTCAAGGCCTTGGAACGTTGTGATGTGGCCCTCTTGATGCTGGACGGCCCTGAGGGTCTAACCGGCCAGGACCAGCGCATCGCTCGCCTGATCGCCCAGGAGGCCAAGGGCTGCGTGGTAGGGGTGAATAAGTGGGACTTGGTTCCCAAGGAGGCCCGGGACCCGGTTCTGAGGCAGGTGAGCGACGGGCTAGAGTTTCTTTCTTATGCCCCGGTGGTGCCCATGTCCGTGCTGACAGGCTACAATCTGGCCCGGGTGTTTTCCCGGATAGAGGAAGTCCACCAGCAGATGGGCCGCCGGGTGGGCACCGGGGAGCTCAACCAGCTTTTGGCCTCCATCACCGGACGGGTGCGCCCTCCCCTGTTCCATCACCGGCCGGTAAAGTTTTATTATCTTACGCAACCGGAGACCCATCCGCCCACTTTTGTGGCCTTTGTGAACCACCCGGAAGGGGTCCCGGAGGCCTACCGCCGTTATTTGATAAAGCAGCTCAGGGAGCAGCTGGGGCTCAGCCACGCCCCCATACGCCTGTACTTTAAGCGCCGCCGGCCGGCCCGGCGGCGGTAACCGGATATCATGGGGCCGGAAAAATTACCCTTATTAGGATTAAAGAGATGTCTGACCCTCACACTGCTTCTGACACCCTCATGTTGACGGGCGCCTGGGTGGTGACCATGAATCACGGAGACGAGGTCTTCGCTCCCGGGGCGGTGGTGGTTCAAGGTGACCGCCTGGTGGCGGTGGGCCCCCTGGAGGAAATCAGGTCCAGCTTCCGCCCCCAAAAGACCAAGGACTATCCCCAGGCCCTCCTTATGCCGGGTTTGATTAATGCCCATACCCACGCCGCCATGTCTTTGTTCCGGGGTCTGGCCGACGACCTTCCCCTGGAGGAGTGGCTCACCTCCCACATCTTTCCGGCGGAACGCCGCCTTAACCGGGATCTGGTCTATTGGGGCACCAAGCTGGCGGTGGCGGAAATGTTGCTTTCCGGCACCACCACTTTTTGCGACATGTACCTGTTTGCCGAGGCAGTGGCTCAGGCCGTGGAGGACTCGGGCATCCGGGCGGTGGTGGGGGAAGTGCTTTATGACTTCCCCTCCCCCAACTACGGCCTTCCTGAAGACGGTCTCCGATATACCGCGGAGCTTATGCAACACTATATAGGTCATCCCCGGGTCCGGGTGGCGGTGCAGCCTCACGCGGTGTATACCTGCTCTCCTGACCTCCTGCAGAAGAGTAAAGATTTGGCGGAGCGCTTCGGGGCCCGTTGGGTCATCCACCTGTCGGAGACACCCCGGGAAGTGGCGGATTGCCAGAAGCGCTACGGGGCCACGCCGGTGGCACACCTTAATCGCCTGGGCGTCCTGAAGCCCGATACCGTGGCTGATCATGCTGTGGTGCTCTCCGAGGCCGATCTGGAGGTCCTGGCGGCTTCCGGAGCGGGGGTGGTTCATTGTCCGGAGTCCAACATGAAGCTGGCAAGCGGCATTTGTCCGGTCACCGAACTTTTGTCACGGGGGGTGCCCGTGGGTCTGGGCACTGACGGGTGCGCTTCCAACAACAATCTGGACATGCTGGGGGAGATGGACACTGCGGCCAAGCTGGCCAAAGTGCGCCAGCTGGACCCCACCGCCCTGCCGGCCCGGGAGACCCTGGCCTTGGCCACCCGGATGGGGGCCAGGGTCCTGGGCCTGGAGGCGGAGATTGGGATGCTGGCTCCAGGGCTAAAGGCCGATCTGTTGGTCATTGACCTGGACCAACCCCACCTCACCCCCCTCTACGATCCCTATTCCCACCTGGTGTACGCCGCGACCGGCGGGGACGTCCAGACCGTCATGGTAAACGGCCGCATTCTGGTGGAGGATCGCAGATTATTGGCCTTCGACCTCCCGGAAACCCTGGCCCGAGTCCGGGAACTGAGCCGGAAGTTCAAATGATCAAGGAACTTGAAGCAGCAAACAGGGGATGACCGGGTCGCTTTCTTCCCCAGGGTTTTCAACTGCGGGCGATGAGGAAAACCCCCAAACAGGTGATGAGAATGCCCACAAAACGGGTGACCGTCACCGCCTCACCGAATAGCTGCCAGGCCAGGATGGCGGTAAACACATACCCCAGGCTGATCAGGGGATAGGCATAGCTCACCTCGGCTTTGGCCAAAACAATGAGCCACACCAGGAACCCCAGGCCATAACACACCAGACCGGCCAGGATATACGGGCTTACCGCCGCCCGGAGAAAAACCGTAACAAGGTGGGGCAAGGACAGGGAAAAGTTTCCCAGTTTAGACATGCCGTATTTTAAGGTGAGCTGACCGGCTACATTAAGCGAGACATCCAGAAGAATAAGTCCCAATACCAGGTAGTTTATCATTGTGGCACTTCCTTAAGTTCAGGGGTGACTCGGCATGCGGTTTTCTCTTTTCCTTTCAACCATTGGCAAAATGGTGGGAGTCAAGGCCCAGGTGAGGGAGTGGAAAAGTTCTACTAATTTTCATGAAATTTCCCGGCAAGTGCAAGCCTTTTAAGACAGTGGGCGGCTGATTAGGGGCTTTGGCCCCTGTTTGCTTGGAAAGATTGACTCTGATTTGGAAACCCTCCCGGGAAACTAGGCCAAGGACGGTTCAATTGGTTTGCGGTTAAAAGGCATACTCTTTGCAAAAGAATTTTCCGGGAGGTAACCATGATTGCTGTAATTCCTGGAATTACGGACACTTTGGCCTATCTCCAGCCTTCTTTGGAGAAGCCCCGGGGGGGCGTTTTTGCCCAGGTTCTGGCGGAGGCAGCCCGCCAGACTCCGTCCGGGACCTCGGAGACGGCGGCCCCCCCCGCCCGCTACGTGGTGCAGGCGGGGGACAATCTTTCCCGCATCGCCCGGAAATTGGGTTATCCCGACCCTGAAGCCCTGGCCCGGGCCAACGGTCTTAAAAACCCAGATCTGCTCAAGGTGGGCCAGGTCCTTAAACTTCCGGAAAATTTCCAACCCTTGGAAAATAAATCCAAGTTCATGGCTGCCCCGGTCAGACCTTTGAGATCTGGGGGAAACCAGATTTCCCACCGCGGCCGGCGTCTGGTGGTGGCTTCCTGGTACGGGTCTCAGCATCACGGCAGGCTGATGGCCAACGGCCAGCCATTTAACATGTATGCCGAGACTGCGGCCCATCCATCTTTGCCTCTGGGCACCCGCCTCACCCTGACCAATCCCCAGACTGGTTCCACCGCCACTGTTCTGGTTACTGATCGGGGCCCATTTGTGCCGGGAAGGGACTTAGACCTCTCCTTTGAAGCAGCCCGTAAGCTGGGGGTGCTCAGAAACGGAGTGGCCAAGCTCTATATGGAAGGCGGCTGAAAAATGTGGCCTGACGGGACATTGGCTGAGCGGTATTTCCCCTTGCCTTGGGGCCCAAAAGGATTAAGGAGAGACACCCTTCACCATGACCCGATACTGGGCCACAGCTTTAGGGATGAGCCGTCGGATGGCGGTTCCCTGGTCCCTGGGATTCAGCTTCCGATAGTTTTCGTAGTCCGGATGATGGCCGGCCAAGCGGGGCACCTTCCGGACAAAGGCCGGCCCCTTCTGCCAGGCCTCCTGGACTAAGGTGATAAGGGGCCGGTCTTCATCGGGCACGTCTTCCACCCAGCCCAGCCGACGCATCAGCTCAAAGCGCACCCGGTCCATGAGGGCAAAGGCGGTGTCCATGATGCGCAGTTTCACCGGGGTGTCCAGGTCGTCCAGCCGGAACCTGGCAGAGCCGCCCAGGCCCATGGTTCCCATCACCAGGTCGAAGAAGACATACAGAGTCTCTTCACCGGGAGTAGCCAGATACAGTAAGGTTTCCGGATTTAGATCGGCCAGACGGGTATCCGGCCCGAATTGGTCCTGAAAGCGTCGGAGCCAGGTCCGAAAGCCTTTGTCTGCAGCGAGCTTGCGCCGGAATCTGTCCAGGTCGATGATGTCCGCCACTTTTACCTCGAATGGTCCTTATTTTGGGAAGAGCGGGCCACCTCCCCCAAGGCCCGAAGGACGTAATGGATGCCGGACCCGGTGGTGAAGCCGGCAGTCAGCCAGAACCACCCCTGGAGAAAGCCCTGGGGCAGGACCCACAGGGACCTGGACAAAACCAGAAAAACTGCGGCCATTTGCAGGCCGGCACTCAGTTTTCCGGCCCAGGTGGGACGGATGAGGATGGGATAGCTGGCCAGAGTGAAAACCAGCACCCCCAACACCAGAACCAGGTCCCGGCTGAGAACTACCACCATCAACCACGGCGGGATCAGGCGGTATATACTTAAGGCAATAAAACTGGAAGATAACAGCAGTTTATCCGCCAAGGGATCTAGATAAGTCCCCAAAGGGGATCTCTGGCCCCAGACCCGGGCCACCAGTCCGTCTGCCAGATCCGTAATGCCGGCCAGAATAAAAACTGACAGAGCTTCCCGGTGATACCCCTGGATCAGGCAAATAATGAAAATTGGAGTGAGAAGAATACGAAAAAGGGTGATTAGATTGGGGATGGTGATAACACGGCTGTAATCGGCATTCGTTCTCATATAGGTATTTTGAAGTTATCACAAAAGGAGGCAAAACCCAAGCCCCGGTGGACCCTCAAGCACCTCGGCCCGAAAAAAGGAGAAATGCGGGGGGTCAGTTTTCCGTGGAGCCGTTTATATAGGAAAGCCTTGCCGTCTTTCAGCGGAAAGCGGCGGAGATACCAGCGCAAAGCCTCCTGGGCCAGGACCTTCAGGGGATGGACAGGTTTCATGAGCAATCAGACTTCCGGTTTCCAGGAATCCCCCAAAAGGGGGAGTTTCGGGGTCCTTGTCCCCTAATGATATTTGCCCAATTCCAATTTATGAAATCCTAAAGCATTATTCCTGACTGGAAAAATTGTTGTAGCCGGTGTCGCATCTCCCTTATCTGGCTGGGGTGGAACCATAAGATCTCGGGGTCGGCCCGAAACCAGGTGAGTTGTCGTTTGGCATATCGCCGGGTGTCTCTTTTTATAAGATCTATTGCCTCTTCCAGGGTAAGGCGGCCTTGGAGGACTTCACAGAGATGCCGGTAGCCCAAGGATTTGAGAGGTTTCAATTCCGGAGAATAGCGTTCAAGCAGGCGCTGGACCTCCTCCAGCCAACCTTGGGCCAGCATGGCTTCCACCCGGGTTTCGATGCGCCGGTAGAGCTCCTCCCGGGGGAGGTTCAAGCCCAGTTTCAGGGTTTGGAAGGGTCGCTCCTTAAAGCCATGGGCCGCATGAAGGTGGCTGAGGGAGCGGCCTGTGGCCTCCCAGACCTCCAGGGCCCGGAGAATGCGATAGCGGTCTTTGGGGGCCAGGCGTCTGGCCGTCTCGGGGTCCACGGCGCTCAGGCGGGCATACAGGGGCGGCAAACCTTTTTCGGCCAGCTCCTTATGCAATCTGGATCGCACGCGCAACACCGCCTCATCTTGGGAAAAGAGACCGTGAAGGAGGGCTTTGATGTAAAGGCCGGTGCCGCCCACCACCAGAGGAGGAACACCACGACGGGTCAGGGACTCGATAATCCCTCTGGCCTCCCGGGCATAGCGGGCGGCGTCGAAGGGTTCGTCGGGAGGCACCAGGTCCACCAAATGATGCCTCACCCGGGCGCGCTCCGAGGGGCTGGGCTTGGCGGTGCCGATATCCAGCTCTCGGAAGAGCTGGAGGGAATCGGCGTTGATGATCTCCGCCCCCAGGGGTTCGGCCAGCTCAAGGGCCACGGCGGTTTTCCCCACCGCGGTTGGTCCCACTAAAACCGCAATCTTGGGTCGGGCCACTGATTATCCCGGAGGACGCCGGAAGCTCCGGCGGATTTCACTGAAGGGGATTAAATACCAAAGGGGACGGCCGTGGGGGCAGTGGGAGGGATTCTGCAGGTCGTCCAACCGGGCAAGAAGCTCGGCCATTTCCTCCCGGCTGAGTTTCTGACCGGCTTTAATGGCCCCGTGACAGGCCAAAAGGGTGCGCACCTGTTCCTGAACCCTTTGAGGCGAAATCTGGCTTTTCACCGGTGATAGGGTCTCCACCACATCCAGCACCACCGCGGTCAAATCCGCTTGAGTCAGCCAAGCCGGAACCGACCTGACCATGAAGGTGCTACCTCCGAAATGTTCCAGCACCAGTCCGGCCTGAGCCAGGAGTTCCAGATGTTTTAAAACCCAATCCGTCTGGGCAGAAGTCACCTCCACCATTCGGGGAAATAACAGAGCCTGGCTGGATTCTTGGGGGTGAGGTGGCTTAAGGGTTTCGTACAGCACCCGTTCGTGGGCGGCGTGCTGGTCCACCACTATCAACCCAGCCGGGCCTTCAGCCAGGATGTAGGTCTTCTGCAACTGGCCGATGATGACCAGGTCCTGGAAAAGAAAGCCAGGTGTTGGTGATCGGAGGCTCCCGCCCAAAAGTGGGAACACCGGAGTTTCAGGAAGTAGGGGGGAGGGGCCTCTTACCTGATTCGAGGAAGGTGGTTCCACTCCATGGTCCTGGGCCACGGCCAGGGCTTCCGGCTGCCAGGTTACTTGATAGCCGGGAGATTTCCCGGACAAGGCAGCCAATCCCTGGCGCAGGGCCGTGAAAAGCAGGGCATAAACCCGGCCCGGATCCCGAAAACGCACCTCAGCCTTGGCGGGGTGGATATTCACATCCACTTCTTCCGGGGGCAGGGTGAGTAAGGCCACCGCCAGGGGATGACGCCCCCGGGGCAAAAGCCCCTGGTAGGCGGCCTTTATCGCGGCGGCCAAGACCCGGTCCTGTACCGCCCGCTTATTCACTATCAGCACCTGGAAGCGACTGCTGGCCAGGGTGAAATCGGGGAGGGAAAGAACCCCGGTCACGGACCAGGCTCCATTTGTCAGGGCGAAGGGCACAAGACCGCCGGCCGTCTCCGGGCCATAAACCCCCGCCACTCTCTCCAGGAGTGAGGCGGCGGGCGGGGTGCTAATGAGAGTTTTCTTCCCCACTTCCAGGCGAAAATGCACCTCGGGGTGTCCCAGGGCCAGATGGCGCAGGGTTTCCAGGATGTGGGCCTGTTCCGCCTCCCGGCTTTTCAGGAACTTTTGGCGTACTGGCGTATTGAAAAACAGATCGGCGACCGTGACCTGAGTGCCGAAGGGAGCGGCGGCCAGCCCCACTTCCCGGATTTTTCCGCCTTCGGCGAAAATCCTTAAGCCCCCCGGGGCTCCGGCCGCCCGGGTCAGGAGCTCCAGGCGGCTCACTTGGGCGATGCTGGGGAGGGCCTCACCCCGAAACCCCAGGGTGGTAATACCAAGGAGGTCTTCCTCCCGGCGGATTTTGCTGGTGGCATGGCGTACCAGGGCCAGGGGGGCTTCCTCCGGTGACATGCCGGAGCCGTCGTCCACCACCCGGATCAGGCGGCGGCCGCCTTCCTTAAGCTCCACGGTGATGTGCCGGGCCCCGGCATCCAGGGAGTTTTCCACCAACTCTTTTACCACCGCGGCCGGACGGGTGACCACTTCTCCGGCGGCGATGAGGGCGGCCACCTTGGGGTCCAGCACCTTAATTTGCGCCATTTCCCCCTCTTGCCCTGGGGTTTGCCTTGGTTTATGATACTCACCAAGGAGGGCTGTGATCCGGTTCTTCTTGATTAACCCCGCCGGTCATTTGGTGGCCTTCTTCTGATCGGCGGGGTTTTCTTTGGAAAATATTACCAGAAAAAACCCCCTGAAGGGAGGCCTGTAAGTGACCCGAGACAAAGGAGGCGGCGGGACTGCTTCATCCCGGGAGGATCTGGTGTTGAAGGTGGCCAAGGAAATCGTGGTGAAATTCATCGAAGTGGGGCGCCTCACCCCCACCACCTTTCCCGACACCTTCAAAATGGTCATCGACACGGTGCGCCGTTCCCTAAAAGAGTGACCCGGTTGTCGCGTCCTCACCGGGAGAATGGGGGTGAAATCTGCCCATGAATCGCAAGAGTGGACGAGGGCCGGATGAATTACGGCCCCTCACCATCCTCCCCGGATATCTGGATTTCGCCGAAGGCTCGGCCCTGGTAACCTGGGGACGCACCCGGGTGCTGTGCGCCGCCTCGGTGCTGGGAGAGGTCCCCCCCTTTCTGCGGGAAACCGGTTCCGGCTGGATAACGGCGGAATATGCCATGCTGCCCCGGGCCACGGGCACCCGACAGGCCCGGGAAGGACTGACAGCCCGGGTGAAGGGCCGCTCCTTGGAAATCCAGCGACTTATAGGCCGCTCCCTCAGGGCGGTGACTGATCTCGCGGCCCTGGGGCCCCGGACCGTGGTATTGGACTGCGATGTTTTGCAGGCCGACGGCGGTACCCGGGCGGCTGCCATCACCGGGGCCTTTGTGGCCCTGTGCCTGGCCCTGGAACAGTTGCGGCGCCGGGAAATCTTGGAGGAACTGCCGGTTTCGGACCAAGTGGCTGCGGTAAGTGTGGGGCTGGTGGCTGACCACCTTCTTCTGGACCTGGACTATGAGGAGGACTCCGAAGCCCAGGTGGACGCCAACATTGTGGCCACCGCCCGTGGGGGGCTGGTGGAGGTGCAGGCCACCGGCGAAAAAGGTCCTTTCCCTCAAAAATTGCTGTCCCAGATGCTGGATCTGGCCCTGGCAGGTCTCAGGGAGATTTACCGGCGACAGGAGGAGGCCCTCAGCCCATGGCTCCCCTTACCCTGGTGATGGCCACCCGCAACCCGGGGAAGGTCCGCGAGCTGGCGGAGCTCCTTGAGGATCTTGGGATTCGGCTTCTGAGCCTGGCGGATTTTCCGGAGATCCCCGAGATCCCCGAGGAGGGGGGGACCTTTGCCGAAAATGCCGCAGCCAAGGCCCTGGAAGTGGCCCGCCGCACAGGGCTTCCGGCTTTGGCGGATGACTCCGGCCTGGAGGTGGAGGCTCTGGGAGGCCGCCCCGGAGTCCGGTCGGCCCGCTACGCCCAGGACCTGACCGACGGCCGCCCGCCAAGTGACGAAGACAATTGGCGCAAGCTCCTGTGCGAGCTTCAGGGAGTACCTTGGGAGAGACGCCAGGCGAAGTTTGTCTGCGCCATCGCCCTGGCCTGGCCGGACGGCCGTCTCCATGTCGCCCGGGGGGAATTTCCGGGAGTCATTGCCTTCGAGCCCCGGGGGAATGAAGGTTTTGGCTATGACCCGGTATTCTGGGTACCAGAGTTCAAAAAGACCGTGGCAGAACTGGACCCGGCAGTGAAAAACCGCGTGAGCCACCGGGCCCGGGCCCTGGCGGAGCTGAAAAGGCACCTAGCTTCCCTTGCCACCTGAACATTTTTCAACCTCAAGAAAAAGGGGCGCCGCGGCGCCCCTTTCTCCCAGGTCTTTAAAATGGTTCAGATTTTTTCCACCTTTACTGCCTGGGGTCCCTTCGGGCCTTCATTTACCTCAAATTCAACCTCGTCGTTTTCCTTCAGGGTGCGAAAGCCCTTGCCCACAATGTTGGAGTAGTGCACAAAGACATCGGGCCCTTCCTCCCGCTGGATGAAGCCATAACCCTTGGACTCATTGAACCATTTGACCCTGCCGGTGTAACGCATAACTCCTCCTGATGCTTAATAAATCCTTCCCAGGGCGGCCTCGTGCGGGGTGCAGGCCAAAAAAAACGGGCGGGTTTACCCCCTCCCGTACCTGCCATAAATTTCCATTTCCCCAAACAAAGGTATTGCGCCTGCTGATAAGGATATTTTCCAATAACACAAATTTAAAGGCTAGTCAAGAAAAATCCTTATCTTCAAGGGAGGTAAGGCTTTTCCCGGAAGACTTCACAACTTGCCAAGGAGAATATTCAGGTGGTCTTCCACACAGTCAGCCAAGACCGTGAGGTTGTAACCCCCTTCCAGGACGCTGACCAGGCGCCCTTCGGCGGTTTCCTCTGCCAGTTCGAGGAGCATCCGTCCCATTTTGCGGTAGGCCTCCCGGGACAGGTTCTGGTGGGCCAGCGGGTCATCAGCATGGGCATCGAAACCTGCAGAGACCAGGACAAACTGGGGGGCATACTCCCTAAGCCGCGGCAGGGCCGCCTCCCCCAGAGCCATGATATACTCGGCGTCGCCACTCCCTGGAGGCATGGGCAGATTCAAGGTGTAGCCCCGGCCTGCGCCTTTGCCGATCTCCGTTTTGAAACCGGTGCCTGGATAGCAGGTATGGGGATCTTGGTGGAGGGAAATGTAAAATACCCGGGGGTCGGCTTCCCAAAGATGCTGGGTGCCGTTGCCGTGGTGCACGTCCCAGTCCACGATGGCCACCCGGGTCAGACCGAAATGTTCCAGAAGGTATAAGGCACCCAAAGCCACATTGTTAAAAAAGCAAAATCCCAGAGCCCGATTACGTTCAGCATGGTGACCCGGGGGGCGCACGGCACAGAAGGCGTTATGCACCATGCCGCTCATGACATTCTCAATGGCGGCGAATACCCCTCCCACCGCCAACAGGGCCACCTCATAGGAATCGGGGCAGATACCGCAGTCCGGCACCCCGAAAATGGTGTGGCCTTTCTGGCAGGCCTTTTTAAAGCGATTGATGTAAGCCTTGTCGTGCAGGCGTTCCACCCAGGGTAGGGGCGCGGAATAAGGTCGGATCAGGGTGAGTTCTTCCAGGAGGCCGGTTTCCCCCAGCCGCTGCATAATGGCCTCCAGACGGGCGGGCCGCTCCGGATGCCACTCCCCGGGGCGATGTTTGAGATATTGTTCGTCATATACCAGTCCCGTGTTTTTGCGCATGAACCGAGCCTCCGCGTTCACAACCACCGCCCGTCTGTCAGGCCGCGCTAAAGTTATCCGAAATCAGCGGCCCTGTAAAGAAAAAAACGGGAAGGGCGCCGGAATCTTCATTTCCGCTTCCCTTCCCGGGGAAAACTTAATTCCAGGAGAAAATTTTAATTTTAAAAGAGACGCGCTTCCACCGCCTCCCACTTCAGGTTCTTCATGAAAGCGGCAATGTAGTCCGCCCTTTTCAGACCATAGTCAATCATGAAGGCGTGCTCGAAAACATCCAAAACCAAAAGAGGTCGGCAGCCGGCCGGGTGCCCCACGTCGTGCTCATTGATCCATTGATTTATAAGCAGACCGGTTTGGGTGTCCAGATAGAGCACCACCCAGCCGATGCCCCGCATGGTGGCAGTGGCCTGAAAATCCGCGGCGCAGGCCTCAAAGGAGCCGAACTGGGCCATCACCTTCTGGGCCAGCTTGGGGGCCTTGGCCGGGTCACCGTCTCCCCCGAGATTCTCAAAATAGAGCTCATGCAGGCGCATCCCGTTGAACTCCCAGCCCAGGCGTCGTTTGAGTTCGGCAAACTCGGGAGTCCCCTGCTTCCCCTCCTTCAAAAGGGCATTGAGGGTTTCCATGACCTTGTTGGTGTTTGTTACATAGCCTTGATAAAGAGTGAAATGGTTCTTGAGGAGAGTGTCGCTGAAACCGGGCATCCCCAAAAGGTGGGAGTAATCCTTGGCAGTGTAACTCATGAATACTCCTTTCCGGCTTGAGGCCAGAGTTTTTCCTAAAAATAGTAATTATTATCGAATATGCAAGAGGGGACTGATAAATAAAATGGAAAAAAACTGGGAGACTCTCTGTCGGGTGTGTTATGAAGGAGACGGACTAATCGGCGACCTCTAGGTCTTCCCGGTCCAGGAGACCTTGGCTGATCAAAGCCTCCTCAAGTTCCTGCAAGGCCTTGCGGAAGGCGGGGTAGAGGGCTATTCCCAGGGAGAGGCCCTTACGGGTGGGAACCCAGTCCCCTTCCTGGTCTCCTGGCACATGCACCCGGATGTCTATGAGTTTACGACCCTTAAATTCGGAGATGGAAAGAAAAATGGTTTCCCGGGCGTTTTTGGATAATTTGCTGATGACTTCTGACATTTGAGCCCCCTTTGTTCGCTGGGCAGTCCTCCCGCCAATCTCGTGATGACTTCGCCTATCTTCCCGGTTTTGTCAAGGGGGTTGCCGGGATCTAAAAGGCCAGGCTATTCGTTCAAGGAGTTTTTCTTCCATGCTGCGCCTCGGTCCGGCAGGCTGGGATTATCAGGATTGGGAGGGAATTGTGTATCCTCCCGGTTTAAAGGGGACTGACCGTCTGACCTTTCTGGCGTCGTTGTTTCAGGTGGTGGAAATCAATGTCACCTTTTACCGCCCCATTGCCCCCCGCCTGGCCGAGCGCTGGCTGGGCGCCCTGGCGGAGTCCCCCGACTTTCGATTCACCGCCAAACTTCTCAATGTATTTACCCATGAACGCCGCCTGCCGGATAAAGAGGTGAGGGAATTTCAGGCGGGGCTACTGCCCCTTCTGAATTCCGGCCGTTTGGGGGTACTTCTGGCCCAGTTTCCCTATTCCTTTCATAACACTGAGGAAAATCGGGCTTACCTGGTGAAGCTGAGGACGGTCTTTTCCGGGTTCCCCATGGCCATCGAAGTACGCCATCGCTCCTGGCAGAGGCGGGAAATTTGGGAGTTTCTGAAAGAAGCGGAGCTGGACTTTGTCAACCTGGACCAGCCGGCGGTCTCCTACTCCCTGGGGCCCACGGCCTGGGTTACAGGAACCAGGGGCTACCTGCGGGCCCACGGCCGCCGCCGGGAAGCCTGGTTTGAATTCGGGGAGGACCGCCAAGCTCGTTACGATTATCTTTACAGCTTTAGGGAACTGGCCGAACTGGCAGACCGAGTCCGGAAACTCATGAACCTTTCGGGAGAGGTTTTTGTCGTGTTCAACAATCACCCCCGGGGCCAGGCGGTGGTCAACGCCCTGGAGCTGGCCCATCTGCTGACCGGCCAGACCTTCCGCCTGCCCTCCTGCCTCCTTCAGACCTATCCCCGTCTAAAGGAACTAGCAGCCTGAAGCAGCACTTAAGGCCCGGGGGTTCGCCCCCGGACCTTTCCGGCTGCCGGGGCTTGTGTTATCATGTAGTGAAATTATTCTGGGGGAAAAGTTTGTCCAGAATCCCTGCATTATTAGCCCTGGAAGACGGCTTCGTTCTCAAGGGCTATTCCTTTACCGGACCTGGTGAGGCCAAAGGGGAGGTGGTGTTCAACACCTCCATGACCGGATACCAGGAGATTCTCACTGACCCCTCCTACAAGGGCCAGATCGTTACCATGACCTATCCCATGATGGGGAACTATGGGGTCAACCCGGAGGATGTGGAATCCCGGGCCATCCAGGTGGAGGGCTTCATTGTCAAGGAATACCACCGACATCCCTCCAACTGGAGGGCCCAGGGAGACCTGGCCCACTATCTGAGGACGGCGGGGAAATTGGGGGTGGAGGGCTTTGACACCCGGGCCCTCACCAAACGCCTGCGCACCGTGGGGGCCATGCGGGGCATCGTCTCCACCGAGGACCTGGACCCCGTGCGGCTGGTGCGCCGGGTGCGGGAGGAAGTCCCGGAGATGACCGGCCTGGACCTGGTGCCATTGGTCACCTGCGCGCAGCCTTATTGGTGGGGTGAAGGAAGTGAGGGAGGGGGCCAGGAGCCACAGACTCCTGCCCCCTCCCCCACCCTCCCTCTCCCAACCCCCTATAGGGGAGTGGGTGGAGCTGCCACGGAGGGCGGGAGGGCCGCGTTCCCCCCGCCCTCCCCCGCCACCGACCTGGCCTTCCTCTGGCGGCAGCGCTCCGGCAGGAAGGTGGTGGTATATGACTTCGGGGTGAAGTTTAACATCCTGCGCTGTCTGAAGGCCCGGGGGCTTCAGGTGCTGGTAGTCCCGGCCACCACCCCGGCGGCGGCGGTTCTGAACCTGAAACCGGACGGCATCGTCTTTTCCAACGGCCCCGGGGACCCGGCAGCGGTCACTTACGGCATTGAAAATGTCCGCCAATGCCTGGGAAAGACCCCCACCTTCGGCATCTGCCTGGGGCACCAGCTCATGGGGCTGGCCTTAGGGGGGCGGACCTTCAAGCTCAAGTTCGGGCACCGGGGGGCCAACCAGCCGGTGAAAAACCTTCTTTCCGGCCGGGTGGAGATCACCAGCCAGAATCATGGCTTCGCGGTGGACTTGACCTCCATCCCCGATCCGGAGGCGGAGCTCACCCATCTCAATCTGAACGACGGCACCCTGGAGGGCCTGCGCCACAAAAAAATGGCGGCCTTTTCGGTGCAGTACCACCCGGAGGCCAGCCCCGGACCCCATGATGCCAATTACCTGTTCGATGAGTTTTTAAAGCTGCTAATCTCAACCTGATAATGGGATAGTGGGTGCCCTCTAAGCACCATTGTTTTTATCCAGAAATGGATGGTGAAATATGCCAAAGTGTTTGTCTTCATAGTCAGGCATCCGGAGAAAAGTCCGAATCCAGAGCACAACCATCAGCCGACCCGAAAGCGAAGATGCCCAAGCGCACCGACATCAAAAAGATCCTCATCATCGGCTCCGGGCCCATTATTATCAGCCAGGCCTGTGAGTTTGATTACTCCGGCACCCAGGCCTTAAAGGCCCTCCGGGAGGAGGGCTACGAGGTGGTGCTCATCAACAGTAACCCCGCCACCATCATGACCGACCCGGAGATGGCGGACAAGACCTATATCGAGCCCATCACCCCGGAGGCCGTCATTCAGGTCATCGAACGGGAGCGCCCGGACGCTCTGCTCCCTACTCTGGGGGGCCAGACCGGCCTCAACACCGCCATTGCGGTGGCGGACTCCGGCGCCCTGGAGCGCTACGGGGTGGAAATGATCGGGGCCAAACCTGAGGTCATCAGGAAGGCCGAAGACCGGGAGCTTTTCCGGGAGGCCATGAAAAAGATCGGCCTCAGGGTGCCCAAAAGCGCCATCGTCCGGACGCTCCCGGAAGCCCTGGCCGCAGCCCCGGAGCTGGGCTATCCCATCATCGTGCGTCCCAGTTTCACCCTGGGGGGGACCGGCGGAGGTATCGCTTACAATATTGAGGACTTAAAGCGCCTCACGGCCGAGGGCCTGGAGGCCAGCATGATCCGGGAGGTCATGCTGGAGGAGTCGGTCCTGGGCTGGAAGGAGTTCGAGCTGGAGGTGATGCGGGACTTTGCCGACAACGTGGTCATCATCTGCTCCATTGAGAATCTCGACCCCATGGGGGTCCACACCGGGGATTCCATCACGGTGGCCCCGGCCCAGACCTTGAGCGACCGGGAATACCAGGCCATGCGGGACGCGGCCCTCGCCATCATGCGGGAGATAGGGGTGGAGACCGGCGGCAGCAACATCCAGTTTGCGGTGCATCCCGAGACCGGGGAGATGGTGGTCATTGAGATGAATCCCCGGGTGTCCCGCTCTTCGGCTTTGGCCTCCAAGGCCACAGGCTTCCCCATTGCCAAGATCGCGGCCAAATTGGCGGTGGGCTTTACTTTGGATGAAATCCGGAATGACATCACCCAAGAGACCTATGCCAGTTTCGAGCCCACCATTGACTACGTGGTAGTGAAGATTCCCCGCTTTGCCTTTGAGAAATTCCCGGGGGCTGAGGACATCCTCACCACTTCCATGAAATCGGTAGGAGAGGTGATGGCAATCGGCCGCACCTTCAAGGAGGCCTTGCAGAAAGGGATCCGCTCCCTGGAGATCGGTCGCTTCGGCCTGGGCTATGACGGCAAGGATCCTGAGACTCTTTCTCTGGAGGAGCTACGCAGCAAACTCCTCATTCCCAACAGTCAACGTCTCTTTTACCTTTGCCAGGCATTCCGGGGCGGGCTGACGGTGGAGGAGGTCCAGAACCTCACCAAGATTGATCCTTGGTTTTTATATCAAATCAAGGAGCTGGTGGAGTTTTCCGAGGAACTGGTCACCTTCGGCCGGCTGTTACGCCAAGGCCGGGGCCAGGAGCAGGTGGCCGGGATGCTCCGGCGGGCCAAGGAATACGGCTTTTCCGACCGGCAGCTGGCCCACCTCTTAGGTTATGGCCGGGAGGAGCGGGTGTGGGAGCTTCGCCGGGATTACGGCATCCTGCCGGTGTACAAGCTGGTGGACACCTGTGCTGCGGAATTTGAGGCCTACACCCCCTATTATTATTCCACCTATGAGGCCGAATGCGAGGCCCGGCCAGGTGAGAAACCAAAGGTGGCCATTTTAGGGGGAGGGCCCAATCGCATCGGCCAGGGGATTGAGTTCGACTACTGCTGTTGTCAGGCCTCCTTTGCCCTTCGGGAACTGGGGGTGGAATCCATCATGGTGAACTCCAACCCCGAGACGGTGTCCACGGACTACGACACCTCTGACAAGCTGTACTTTGAGCCCCTGACCCGGGAGGACGTCCTGCACCTGGTGGACAAGGAAAGGCCCCAGGGCCTGATTTTGCAGTTCGGGGGGCAGACTCCTCTGAATCTGGCGGTGCCCTTGAGGGAAGCGGGGGTTCACATTATGGGCACCCCGGCGGATGCCATTGACCGGGCCGAGGACCGGGAGCGCTTCAAACAACTGCTGGCCAAGCTCAACCTCCGGCAGCCGCCCAATGCCACCGCCAGAAGTGTCAAACAGGCCTTAGACATCGCCCACGGGATCGGCTATCCGGTTTTGGTACGCCCTTCCTATGTGCTGGGTGGCCGGGCCATGCAGATCGTGTCCGATGACGGCGCCCTGGTTAACTTCATGAACTGGGCCCTGGCGGCCTCCCCTGAGCACCCGGTGCTCATTGACAAGTTTCTGGAGGACGCCATCGAGGTGGACGTGGACGCCATCAGCGACGGGCACCTCACGGTCATCGGCGGCATCATGGAACACATTGAGGAGGCCGGCATCCACTCGGGGGATTCAGCCTGCGTGTTGCCGCCTTACTCCTTGTCCGAAAGACTCAAGGAAGAGATCAAGGCCCAGACCCGGGCCCTGGCCCGGGAACTGGGAGTAGTGGGCCTTTTGAATATCCAGTTCGCCATCAAGGGGGACCAGGTGTATGTGCTGGAAGTGAATCCTCGGGCCTCCCGCACCGTGCCTTTTGTCTCCAAGGCCACCGGAGTGCCCCTGGCCAAACTGGCCACCAAGGTGATGCTGGGGCACACCTTGGCGGAGCTGGGGTTTACCCGAGAGGTGGAACCCCCTTATTTTGCCGTGAAAGAGTCGGTGTTCCCGTTCCGCCGTTTTCCGGGGGTGGATCCCATGTTGGGACCGGAGATGCGGAGCACCGGGGAGGTCATGGGGATTGACGCGGACTTCGGCTTGGCCTATGCCAAGGCCCAACTGGGTGCCGGGCAGTTTCTGCCCCTCACCGGTGGGGTTCTCTTTTCCGTGAAGGATCCGGACAAGCCTCTGATGGCCCCCTTGGTGAAAGGCTTCCAGGAGCTGGGATTCCAAATCTATGCCACTCAGGGCACCGCCAGCTGCCTCAGGCAACACGGGGTCCGGGAGGTGTGCGAAGTGTACAAAGTCCGGGAAGGTCGGCCTCACATCATTGACCGCATCAAGAACCGGGAGATCGCCCTGGTCATAAACACCCCCCGGGGGCGACTCACTCCGGTGGACTCCTACTCTATCCGCCGGGCCGCCCTGGAGTATGGGATTCCCTACACCACCACCCTATCCGCAGCCAAGGCCACCTTGCAGGCCATCCGGGCCCTGAGGGAGGGGAAGCTCGAGGTGAAAAGCCTGCAGGAATATTACGGCTTCCTTCGGAAACCCTGAATTTTCGGATTGGCCTTGGGGGGGCGGTCAAAGGCCTTTTCGCAATAAATCGCGGCAGGTAACCGTGGAATAGGGGTAGGTCCCCCGCTTTCGGGGTTGTTCGAGAGATCTTCGACCCGCCTTTTATATTTTCCCCAGTTTCCGCAAAGTAACCCAGCGGGGTTCGGGTGTGCGCGAACCGGAGGCGGGCTCGGGGGGTCCGCCTTTCAGCCGGGCCAGCTCCGCTCTCAGGGCCTGGATTTCGGCTTCCTGCGCGGCCAGCCGGACCTTCAGGGCCTCCACTTCCTCCGCCGGGGTGAGGGGCTGTTCCTGGGAAGGCCGTCTTAGATCAGGGATCACCGCGTCCAAAGGGCCGGCCCACAATCTTAGATCAAATGGATCTTTGCCGATGGTGGGGCGCTTGGCCATAGGATCATCTTCCTTCCTGGCGCAGGACTTCCTGGGCCAGGGCCCGGTAGTCCGCGGCCCCGGCACTTTTGGGATCGTACTTTGTGATGGGCAGGCCGAAGGAGGGGCACTCCGCCAGCCGCACGTTTTCCCGGATGACGGTTTCATAGACGAGGCTGCCGGAGCGTTCCCGGAGCATATCCACCACTTCCCGGGCGTGACGGGTACGGCTGTCCACCCGGCAGGCGAGAATGCCCGTTACTTTAAGGTCAGGATTAAGGCGTTCTCTCACCACCTCCACGGTGTGGAGAAGGTGGGCCAGGCCCGCCAGGGCCATGACATGGGCCTCCACCGGGATCAGCAGCTCCCGGGCAGCGGCCAGGGCGTTGATGGTGAGAAGCCCCAGGGTGGGAGGGCAGTCCAGAATCACATAATCCCAGCGGTCCGGGGGGAGCTTGTCCAGTTGCCTTCTGAGAATGGTCTCGGCCCCCACCTCCCCGGCCAGGATTTTCTCCAGGCCCACCAGCCAAGTGGAGGAGGGCGCCACTTCCACCCCCGGTGCCTCGGTTTTCTGGACAAAGTCCAGAATACTGCCTTCGCCCAAAAAGACCCCCAGAACCCCCTTACCGGCGTTAGTGACTCCCAACCAGGCGGTGGCTGAATGTTGGGGGTCGAGATCCACCATCAGCACCCGACGGCCCAATTCCCCTAAAGCCGCAGCCAGATTCACACTGGTGGTGGTCTTGCCGCTCCCCCCTTTCTGATTGGCGATGGCCAGGGTCCTCATGGGTGGGCTCCTTTTTACGCCCAATTTTACGCCCAAACTTTGATACGGTTCGGTCAAAACCTGACCGGCAACCCAAGGTTCCTCCAGTCCTGGGCTTTCCGCCTCCTAAACCCCGTCACATTTTCTGACAACAGGCCGGAGAAAATTTTTTTCACCTTGCCACACCACTGGGTGATTGTCAACCGTTACCCTTTTGGGGATCTGTGACGATAATCTTTAAGGAAAAAAGGAAAACCTAACCCAAGTGACTCAAGGGAGAGGTTCTGCTATGTTGAGGAGGCTGGCGCAGGGAAACAGACCGGAACCAGGGACAGTTTTGCGGGATCGGGGCCTCAGCCAGACAATGACACTGCTGATCTGGGGGATAATTTGTCTGGGCCTGTTTTTCAGTCAGGGGTCTTTAGGGGCCCCTACCTGTCTTAACCGTGCTCGGGTCTTTGGCATCTCCTATATTTCGGAGCTGGAAAAAAGCATTTTCCGTTTCACCAATGAAATGCGGCGCAAGCACAGCCTCGCGCCTTTGGGTTGGGATAGGTCTCTTTGTGCGGTAGCCCGGGCTCATAGCGCTGATATGCTGCAACGGGGCTATTTCTCCCATGTGGATCCCGAAGGGCGCACCCCCAGGGATCGGGTGCAAAAAGGCTTCAGCCACCCCTTTTCCCTGGCGGGGGAAAACATCTGGAGCGGCTCCGGCCAAGAGCCGGGAAATTTGCCATTATTGGCCAAGATTATTGTGGAGAACTGGATATCCAGTCCCGGACACCGTCAAAATCTGCTAAATCCGGAATATACCCACGTCGGGGTAGGGGTGGCCAGCCAGGGCCAAGAGCTCCGGGTCACCCAAGTGCTGGTGCGCAGCGGGAGGTAAGACCGCTAAGGGCCCCTTCTTCCAAAAGTCACCGATTTTTAGAGAAATTTTCCCGAGAGCTCTCAATTCTTCGGGGGTGTACCTGCCAAAGCCATTGACAGGAACCAGTCTGATTGATAAAAACAGCTAGTGTCGGGACGTGGCGCAGCCTGGAAGCGCACCTGAATGGGGTTCAGGGGGTCGGAGGTTCAAATCCTCTCGTCCCGACCAGGATTAGGAAGGAAATCCAAGAGGTTGGCAATCACAAGTTGTCAGCCTTTTGTTTTTGGCAATGCATTTGAGTCATATTTGTGTCATCCCCCAGGTTGTCCAGCACCGCCACGGCTTCCTTCAGGTGGGCCTGGGACAAATGGCTGTAGCGCAGACTCGTCTTGATATCGGCGTGGTCTAAAAGCTCCTGCACCGCCTTCAAGCCCCCCCTTCATCACCAGGTGGGAGGCAAAGATATGGCGCAAATCATGAAACCGGCAATCTTCCAAGCCGACGCGCCGACAGGCTGAGACAAAGGACCATTTCACCTCATAAAACCGCCGCCCCTGGGAATTACAGAAGACATGGGGGGATTTCAGTTGATTCATCTGCTGCAGTTCTTTTAACACCTGGGCCAGGCAGGCACTCACCGGGATTTGCCGGGCCTTGCCGCTTTTGGTTTCGCTCAGGTAGATGAAGCCATTCCTTATCTGGTCCCACCTCAGCCCCAGAATTTCCCCCCGGCGCATGCCGGTCAGAAGGGGCACCTCCGCAATGGGCTTCAGGTGGGGACTCAAGCCTTGAGCAGGGCGTCGATCTCCTCACGTCGATCTCTTCATTTGTGAGAAAGCGCAGCCGTTGATTGGTTTCCTTATATATCAACTTATACATCAGCCATTTGCCCTTTTTGAAGGGGGAAGTCTACAGCATCCCCCACTCAACCGATTTGCTTAAGATGTGGCCCGGGATCGCTATTTCTCGGTTGACGCTTGCGTCCCTGCTGGTTTTACCCGCATTAGTTGGAGTATCTTTGCGCCGGTTCTTGTAAGTTTCAAGCTTAAGGTAGGTGATTTCAGAAAGAGGCTTGTCTCCAAAAACTTCCCGCAAATGTTTTATCATGTGGTTTTTGAATTTTTCAAATGACCGTTGTCTGACATAATTTTCCACATACCTGTCCGCCTGTTCATTGAAGGTCACTTGGGTTTCTTTCTTCGCGTCAAACACATCGTGAGACTGTTGCAAAATAACTCTTAAATTTGAGGGAAAATTACTGGTAAAAAGCTTGTCATGTCGGTTAACTTGTTGTAATATTTAGTGAATATTTTTTTCGAGGCAGCCCATTTCTGTCCGGTAGAAATTATTTGAGATAGCAAGTGAAACAGCCCCAAAACCGCCGATCAATGGTATAATGGTATAATGGTTTCGCCGAAAACCCATGCATTGCAAGGAGTTATGGGGCTTATGGCACATTGTCGCACACTCATGGGAAATTACTAAAACTCATCCCGAGACCTGTTTTTGACCATCTGGTGGACCGCCTGGGTTGGCAGGGACCCAAATCCCGAAAATTCACCTAGTGGTCCCAATGGTCCCACCTGGCCGCCATGCTCTTCGGCCAGTGGAGCGCCCGGAAGAGTTTGCGGACCTGGTCTTCAACCTGAACCGGCACGCCCGCACGTTCTACCATCTGGGACTGGCCCTGGTGAAATGCTCCACCCTGGCCGACGCCAATAAACCACGTCCGGCGGTCATCTTTGAGAAGACTTATTATAAGCTCTACGAGCGGCTGGCCCAGGAAATGGAGCCCCAGTCACGGCAGGCCCCGAAGATCAAGATCAGCGACGCCACCACCATCGAGCTCAGTGCCCCGGTCTTTCCCTGGGCCACATTCCGCAGCCGGAAGGGGGCGGTCAAGCTCCACACGGTGCTCACCGGGCAGCTGCCCCACTGCGTCATCGTCACCGACGGCAAGACCCATGACCAGAAAGCCATCCAAGACCTGCGCTTCGAGGCGGGCGATTTTCTCATCTTTGACCGGGCCTCCCTGGATGGTTCTTCCGGCTGCACCAGGGAGCGTCTGGTTCGTCACCCGCCTCAAGAGCAACTCCTGTTACGAGGTGGTCCAGACCCGCAGCGCGGTCGGGCCGGTCCTGGCCCATAAGCTGATCCGCCTGAGCTCAGCCACAGGCCGAGCCGCGTTTCCCGAACTCCTGCGCCGGGTGCACTACCGCGACCCGGAAACCGGCAAGGACTAGGTTTTTCTCACCAACCGCCGGGATCTGTCCGCCCTGGAGGTGGCTGAGCTCTACCGCCGCCGCTGGCAGATCGAGCGGTTTTTCAAGTGAATCAAGCAGAACCTGAAGATCAAGGCTTTTTACGGCACCTCCAGGAATGCCGTGTTGCTCCAGATTTGGACCGCCTTGATCGCCTAGCTGCTCTTGGTCTGGCTTAAATTCAAAAGTAAGGCGGGTTGGGGCATCCTGGAGTTCACCCGCCTGGTTCAGACCATGGTCCTGGAGCATTGCGACCTGGGGGGGCTGAATCCCACCGCCAAAGCGCCGCCCCCGCAACTGTTCCTGTTACTCCTGTATCTCTCCAACTAACTTATGCAAAAAACTTCCCGGACAGCAGTGATTTCTGCTATGATTCCCAGGGATGCAGATCCGGTCGGCTCCCAGCTTTGTGGCCATTGATTTTGAAACCGCGGATTACCAGCCTGACAGCGCCTGCGCCCTAGGGTTGGCCCGGGTTAAGGGGGGCGTCCTCCAGGATTGCCACTATTATCTTATAAAGCCGCCTCGCACCCGGTTTTGCTTTACCCATATCCACCGTCTTACCTGGCAGGATGTGGCAGACCAGCCCACTTTTGGGGAGCTTTGGCCCCGGATTGCCCCTCTGTTGGAGGGCGCCGAGTTTTTGGCAGCTCACAACGCCGGGTTTGACCGCCGGGTTTTGCGCAGTTGTTGCGAGACTTACGGCTTTCTTCCCCCTCCCCTGCCCTTTCGTTGCACCATGGAACTGGCCCGTCAGGTCTGGCGCATATATCCCACCAGGCTCCCGGATGTCTGCCGTCATTTGGGCATTGCCCTCAACCACCACCATGCGGTTTCTGACGCCGAGGCCTGCGCCCGCATTGTGCTGGCGGCCTTCAGGTCCGGGAAGCTGAGGTAGCCTATGGTTAACGGTCCAGCCGCCAAGCCAGAAAAGGCCCCCCTTGCCGGTTGAGCCAGCGACGGCGGGCGGCATAGTCCGGGAGATATTTGCCCATTTCCCGCCAAAATGACGGCGGATGGCCGGGCACTTTGAGGTGCACCAGTTCGTGGACCACCACATAGTCCAGGATTTCGGGAGGCAGGAGGACCAGCCGCCAGTTAAATCTGAGGCTTTGCCCGGGACGGCATTCACCCCAGCGCCGGCGCCAGTCCCGCACCTCAACCGGCGGGGGAGTCAGATTCATGCGGGAAGCAAATTCCTTCACGCGATGGACGAGGAGGAACTCCGCCTCCTTTAGGTACCAGGCCAAAAGCCGGGGCCACACTTCCTCAGGGTCCCCGGGTAAATGACAGGCATTCTCCAGCAGCCGGACCGGTTCTGGACTTTCCGGGACCAACCGCAAAGGGAAGGCCTGTCCCTGGTAATAGACTTGACCGGGTTTAATTTGGGCCCATGCCCGGCGGCGCTCTTCCTGCTTTTGTAGAATCCAGGCCCGGTTTTTTTCTATGAAGCCTTCAAGAACCTTCTGACTGGCGGACATGGGGGCATAAACCACCAACTCCCCCTGATCCGTCACCACCAGAGCCACACGGCGGCGACGCCGGCTCCAGCGGATCTGGAAAGGCAATATACCCGGGGGCGAGTCTAAAGAACAGGAGGAACACATGACCGGCAAGTTTTCCTTGAAATATCTTTTTTTTTCGTTAAAGTCTTGCAAAACTAGAGAAAAGCCAAGCAAATTTCTGGTAAGGAAGCCCCCGAGGTTAATTTCATCTCCAGGCCAGGGGTAACAAACGGTCTCGGCCGGGTTGGTCGGCATCCTCGCCCAAAAAAGGAGGGAAAAATATGAAAAAGTGGCAGATAAGTTTGGTGATGGTTATCAGTGTTGCCATTCTGGCTATAGCGGTGTTTGCCCCGGGAAATGGCAAGGCCGCCGGCAAAGACGGAAAGAGCGTCGTAATCGGATTCACTGCCTCCAAATCCGGGAAGCTGAAGACTGAAGGCACCCGGCAGATTCAAGGCTTTAACCTTTGGATGGAGCAGGTCAACGCCAAAGGGGGGATCAAACTGGCGGACGGCTCTGTAGTCAAGGTGGAATCCCGGGAATATGACGATGAGAGCAACAAGGACCGGGTACAGGAGCTCTACACCCGTCTGATCAATAACGATAAGGCCGATTTTCTCATCAGTCCTTACTCCAGCGGGCTGGCTGATGCGGCGGCGGTCATCGCCCAGCAGTACAAAAAGATCATGATCACCACCGGTGCGGCCTCGGATTCCACTTACAAAAAGGGCTACACCCTGGTATATCAGACTTATACCCCGGCCAGCCGCTATCTTACTGGAGCCATTGATCTTTTGGCCAAGCTTGATCCCAAGGCCAAAAAGGTGGCCATCATCCATGAGAAGGACAAATTCTCCACTGATGTGGTGAACTCTCTCAAGGCCTACGCCGAAAGGAAGGGCTACCAGGTGGTGCTGTTCGAGGGTTATGATTCCGGCACTACTGACTTCGCGGCCTTTATCAACAAGATTCCCTCAGGCACCGATGCCATTATGGGAGGTGGGCATTTCGCCGACACCAGCACTTTGACCCGGCAGCTATACGAGAAGAAAATCAACGCCAAGATGTTCGCCTTCCTGGTGGCCCCGCCGGAGCCCAAATTCGCTGAGCTGGGGGAAGCCTGTCTAGGGGTGATCGGCCCCAGTCAATGGGAGCCCGGGGTCAAGTACTCCCCCGAGGGGGCCAAGGCCGCCGGCCTTAGCTGGTACGGCCCCACGGTAAAGGAGTTTGAGGAGGCCTATCGCAAGAAATACAACAATGAGGAGCCTTCCTACCACAGTGCCGGAGGCTATGCCGCCGGGTTGATCCTGCAGCGGGCCATCGAAAAGGCCGGCTCCCTGGAGACCGACAAGGTGAAAAAGGCCCTGGATGAGCTGAAGGACATGACCTTCTATGGGGTGGTGCAGTTTGACAACACCAAAGAAAACCACGGCCTGCAGATCGGGCATGAAATGGTTTACATCCAGTGGTTCAAGAACCCCCAGGGCAAGTTTTACAAGGAAATCGTCTGGCCCGAAGCGGCGGCCTCAGCCAAGGCCTTTGTGCCTCCGGCCCGGTAAGTTTTGGTCATTGGTCGAGGAGAGCCGGGGAGCTCTGAATTATGTGGCAACAGGTGGTCAATTCCCTGACTGACGGTTTCCTGCTGGGATTTGTGTACGGCTTGGCGGCCATGGGCCTTTCCCTCATCTGGGGGGTAATGCAGGTCATCAATCTGGCCCATGGTGTTATAATCACCAGCGGGATGTTGGCTACCTATCTGATGTTCCTCCATCTGGGGATAAATCCATATTTGGGAATGCTGCTGGTGGCGGCATTGGGCCTGGGTCTCGGTTTGGTGATTTATGCCGCCGCGGTGCACCGGGTCATCTCGGCTCCCCATCTCTCCTCACTTTTGGCCACCTTTGCCGTGAACATGATCATCCTGGGGATCTTTAACGCAGTGTTCGGGGGCGACCAGAACAATGTGGACTATTCCCTGGGTTCATTGAGCCTGGGTTTCCTGAATATCACTGTTTCCCGGCTGCTGGCGGCCCTGGGCGCCGTGCTTTTCTGTGTGTTTCTGTATCTTTTCCTTTATTTTACCCGGACCGGCAAGGCCATCCGGGCGGTGTCCAACAACCGGGAAGCTGCGGAACTCATGGGCATTCCTTCAGCTCAGGTACTGGCATTGAGCTTTGGCCTCGGCTCTTTGCTGGCGGCAGTGGCCGGGGCCCTCATTGCCACGATTTTTCCCTTCACCATTTTTAGCGGCGGCCCTTTCGAGCTGAAGTCCTTCGTGATCTGCGTCCTGGGGGGGCTGGGTAATCCCCTGGGGGCCCTCATCGGCGGCTTAGCTTTGGGACTCCTGGAGGGTCTGATTCCCATCTGGATGCCCACCAGCTGGGTGCCGGTGGTGGAATTCGGGCTGTTTGTCACAGTGCTGGTGGTCAGACCCTCTGGCCTTCTGGGGGCCAAATAAATGCGGGCCCTCAGGCAACCCGGCCTCTGGCTCATCACCGGGATCCTCGGACTCTGGGGTCTGGTGATATTGTTTCTGGACGACCCTACCCTGAGAGAGACTTCCTTTACCTTACTGATGTTTGTGGCTTTGGCCTCCAGCCTGAATATTCTCTTGGGTTACACCGGGTATGTGAGTTTCGGCCATATTGTGTTTTTCGGCTTAGGGGGGTATCTGGGCTTTTATCTGGTGGCCGTCCAGGGTTGCTCCCTCTACCTGGCGGCCTTGGCAGGCGGATTGGCCTGTTCCCTTTTGGCTGTGCTTATCGGCTTGGCGGTGCTGCGTCTGCGGGGGGCTTATTTTGCCTTGGCCACCATCGGGGTGAATGAGGCAGCTCGTGCCTTTGTCAGCAATTTCACCCCTTTTGGCGGGGCCACGGGGTTGTCCCTGGACTATTCGGTGTACGACCTGTACGGCGGTTCATTAAAGGCCTTGTGGCTGTCCTTCATTCTGGTATGGCTCATATCCCTGGCGGTGGTGGTGACCAGCTATCTGGTTAAGCAGTCCCGCTTCGGGCTGGGCCTCATGGCCATCCGGGAGGACGAAGATGCCGCCATGACCATGGGGGTCAAGGCTCCCCTGGCCAAGACACTGGCCTATGCCCTTTCCGCCTTGTTCCCCGGAATTATCGGGACCATATTCTTTTTCAAGAATGGTAATGTGGAGCCCCATGACGCCTTTAAACTGCACATGTCCATTGAAACCCTGGTCATGATTATGCTAGGGGGCCAGGGCACAGTGTTGGGCCCCGTTTTAGGGGGCGTGGCCTATGAGCGCCTGCGGGGCTACCTGTTGGTGAGCCCCCTGTTCAAAAGTCTGCATCTGGCCCTCTCCGGGTTGGCTCTGCTTCTTATCATCCTCTTTGTGCCGGCGGGAGTGGTGGGCTGGCTGCGCCGTCGGTTCCCCAAGCTGCGGGGGGTGCTGGAATGATCCTGGAGGTCCGGGAAGTCACCAAGCGCTTTGGGGGCCTGCAGGCCCTGACCGAGGTCACCTTTGACCTGGCCGCCGGGGAAATTTTGGGACTCATCGGCCCTAACGGTGCTGGCAAGACCACCTTGTTCAATGTACTTAACGGAGTTTTCCCTCCGGATAGAGGCAGGGTTATTTTCCGGGGCGAAGACATCACCGGCCTCCCTCCCTATGAGGTGGCCCGGCGGGGGATTGCCCGGGCCTACCAGGTGGTGCGACCCCTAAACGACCTTACGGTGCGGGAAAATGTGATGGTGGGGGCCTGTTTCGGCCGGGAGCGGCTACCTTTGTCCCAGGCTGCCCGGGTGGCCGAGGAAGTCTTGGCCCAGGTCAGGCTGGACCACAAGGCCCACCACCTGGCCAGCAGTCTGAACGTCGCCGAAAAAAAACGCCTGGAACTGGCTCGGGCTCTGGGAGCCCAGCCCTATCTGCTCCTTTTGGATGAAGTCCTGGCAGGCCTCAACCCCGTGGAAATCAACGCCATGCTGGAGACTATCAGGCAAATCCGGGAGCGGGGCATCACCATTTTTATGATCGAACACGTCATGCAGGCGGTGATGAATGTGTCTGACCGGGTCCTGGTGCTGGATTACGGGCAGCTTATCGCCCAAGGGCTGCCCCATGAGGTGGTAAACAACCCCCAGGTCATTGAGGCGTACCTGGGCGACCCCAAAATGACCCAGAGACTCTTGGAAGGATAGGCTGCCATGAACCTGCTGGAAGTGAGGGATTTGGCCTCGGGTTATGGAGAGGTGCAGGTTCTCTGGGGAGCCTCCCTAATCCTTAAGAAGGGCAAGCTCACCACCCTGGTGGGGTCCAACGGGGTGGGGAAAAGTACTTTTTTGCGCACGGTTATGGGATTGATCAGCCCCTGGCAGGGGACTATCACCTTCCAGGGCCGGGATTTCACCCGCCAGTCGGCCCACGCCCGGGCCCAGGCGGGTCTGGTGCTGGTGCCCGAGGGTCGTCAGCTTTTCACCGACATGACCGTGGAGGAAAACCTGGAAATGGGGGCCTTTCCGGCCCGTTCCCGGAAGGTCTACCGGGAGAACCTGGATCGGGTTTTTACTTTGTTTCCCCGCTTGGCGGAGCGTCGCCATCAGAAAGCCGGGAGCCTTTCCGGGGGCGAACAGCAGATGGTGGCCGTGGCCCGAGGTCTCATGGCCCAGCCCGAGGTTCTTATCATTGACGAACTTTCCTTGGGCCTTTCCCCCCTTTTGGCCCTGACCCTTTTTGAGTCCCTTATACAGCTGAAAAAACAGGGGCTCACCATGCTCCTGGTGGAACAGAACGTGGCCATGGCCTTGGCCGTGAGCGATTATGCCTATGTACTGAGCCAAGGCCGCGTCACCCTGGAGGGGGAATCCCGCCAGCTATTGAAAAACGACGAAATTCGCAGGACTTATCTGGGAATGTGAATGTGATAAACATATGTGAGCGGGGGGAGCGGGCGGGGGACGCGGTTTTTCCCCCGCCTTGCAAATTTCCCCCACAACTCCATCAAGGGGGGTTAAGGTGAGGGCGCAGGGCAGGATTAGCGACCCGGCTCCACCCCCATTGAATTAATGAGGCTAGGCATGGGCAAGATGGCTTTCATGTTTCCGGGGCAGGGCTCCCAGTATGTGGGCATGGGGAAGGATTTGTATGATACTGACCCCCAGGCCCGGGAGCTTTTCAACCTGGCCGAGAAAGTTACTGGCCTGCCCCTGAAACGTTTGTGTTTTGAGGGCCCTCTGGAGGAACTAACCGAAACCGTGAATCTGCAGCCGGCGGTCACCGTGGTCAATCTTTGTCTGTATCAGGCCCTGTCCCGGGAAGGGGTGACCCCCGCGGCGGTGTGCGGCCACAGCCTGGGGGAGTACAGCGCCCTGTTTGCCGCCGGGGTCCTGAGTGCCGCCGATACCCTGAAGGCGGTCAGAGAGCGGGGGCGCCTCATGCAGCGGGAGGCCAGCCGTCATCCCGGGACCATGGCCGCGGTGATTGGATTGTCCTTTGAAAAGCTGGGTGAGGCCCTTAACCCTCTTCTCCGGGAAGGGCCCCTGGCTCTGGCCAACCTAAACACTCCGGAACAGATTGTCATCTCCGGCACCAAGGAAATGGTAGCCCGGGCCGGTGAGACCGCCAAGGCCCTGGGGGCCCGGGTAGTGCCTCTTAAAGTTTCCGGAGCCTGGCATTCCCCCCTGATGGCAAACGCCTTTCCGGACTTTGCCGACGTGCTTGCCACTCTCACCTTCCAAGCCCCTGGAGTGCCGGTCTATCTCAATGCCACTGCCCAGCCTGAAGCGGACCCGGCAAGACTTAGGCGGGCCATGGCCCGACAACTCACCTCTCCGGTGCGCTGGACTGAGCTCATACTCAACCTGAAAGCCACCGGCGTGACCCTATGGGTGGAAGTGGGTCCCAAAAACGTGCTCACTGGCCTGGTACGGAAAATTCTTCCCGGGGAACCCAAAGAGCGGTTCTTTAATGTGGAAAACCGGCCCAGTCTGGAAGCCTTTCTGGAAACCTTCCGACAAATGTAGAGGCCTTTTCCTTCAGGAGCATGGCGTATCCGGGCGGCGACCAGCCTGCTCTCCGAGTTTCAGGTACTTTTCCACCATAGCCACAGCCTCATTTGGACTAAGGCGGCGGACCTGGGGGTACAACTTGGCGCAGTCCTCGAAAGACAACGGCTCTGTCAGGCGCCAGGCCCGGATTTCGTCAGTCAGATGTGGGTGAGGGTGGTTTTTGGGGACCAGCTCCTTTTTACCCAGAAGCTTGATATGGATCAGGCTGCGGGCCGCCAGAAGATTTGCGGTGGCAGGACTCGTGGGAACCCCGAAAATATAGCGCAGAGTAAGCAGGTCGCCGGGGCCCAGGGGGCGGGGCCGTTTGATGGCTTTAAGGGAAGGGGCCGCCAATAAGAAAAGAGGCCGCACCTGTACCCGACCCCGGGACTGCCGCACCAGCGCCTTAATGAGGTGGAGATGGATATAGCCTGCCTCCACATAAAGGCGGGGATACTGGTCAGCCAGGGGGACCAGGGCCTCCGCCCGGAGCCGGTCCCGGAGGCGGAAACGGGCGGCGTCGGCCTGAGCGAACTCCCGAACCGCCGCTACCACCCGGGGGAAAGGCGCGGTGTGGGCCAAGGTGTAGAAGGTGAGCAGGGCCCGGCTGGCCCGGCTCTCAGCGGCGTACACCTCCTTTAATTCCGGCTGACCTTCCACCTGCGCCCGGGGCATTCCAGCAGCCAAACTCTGGTGAATCTTGATCAACCGTTCCAGATACGGTTCCACCTGCAGGATTGCCTTCCCTTTCCGGTGCATCTTCCGGAGCAACTCCAACTGATGCCGGGCGAACAACGGAAATTCCACCTCCTTGTCCTCCAGATATTCCTGGGCTGAGAGTTCTCCGGCCAAGAAGGCGGGGAAGTCCGGCTCCTGGGGCTCCTCCAGGACAATGGCCCCGTGGGTCGCCATCTCCCTTACGGCATGAGGCAGGGTCTCCAGCCGGTGAGAGGAGAAAGCCACGGTGACTTGGGGGGGCGACGCTTTATTTTTCAACATTCAATTATCCCGGACTTGGATGGAAATGACGCACCAGGAGCTTGCGCAGCTCCTCCAGGAGGAGCAACCCGACACCGAAAGGCAGAAGCACCAGCCAGACGTGGCCCGGAAGGGGCGCGGTTCCGAAGATGGCGTTACCCCAAGGGTGATAAATGATCCACAAGGCCAGGAGAAGTTCAGTGGCCACCCCGAAAAGCACCAGCGGATTGGAAAATAGCCCCAGGGATAAAAGGGATTCGCTAAAAGAGCGGCAGGCAAAGACATTACCCACCTGGGTGATGACAATGGCCAAAAAACAGGCGGAAGTGGCGGCAAGATACAGAGGGTCCCCCGGCGACAAGGACTGGCCCCATTCCCATCCGCCGGACAAGAGCACATAGAAGTAACCTGTCATGGCGGCCAAGGCCTCCAGGGGGCCCAAAAACAAGTAGGCCCGAAGCAGCAGTCCCAGTTTCAGCAGGTGTTCCCCCGGGGCCCGGGGTGGCTGGCGCATCATGGCGGGGGTGGGCTTTTCGGCCCCCAGGGCCAAGGCCGGAAAGATGTCCGTACCCAAATCCACCGCCAGAATCTGCAGAATGGTAAGGGGCAGAGGTAACTGGAAAAGAATATAGGCCAGGTAGGGGACTATCTCCGGGATATTGGAGGCGAAAATGTAACTTATGAATTTCCGGATATTTTCAAAAATCCCTCGTCCTTCCTCCACGGCCCGGACAATGGTGGTGAAATTGTCGTCCAACAGGACCAGGTCTGCGGCTTCCCGGGCCACGTCCGTGCCTGTGAGGCCCATGGCAATGCCGATGTCCGCCTTCTTGAGGGCGGGAGCGTCGTTGACGCCGTCCCCGGTAACGGCCACCCGCTCGCCGGCTTCCTGGAGAAGGGACACCAAACGCAATTTGTGTCGGGGGCTCATACGGGCAAAGATGACTTCCGGCCGGGTCAGGATCTCGTGAAGCTCGCCATCACTCAGGGCCCGCAGGTCCTGGTCCTCCAGCACTATGGGGTTGTCCCCCACCAGCCCGATCTCCCGGGCCAAGGCCACGGCGGTGCGTCCGGCGTCGCCGGTTAACATGATCACCCGGATCCCGGCCTGCCGACAGGTATTGATAGCCTCCCTGACTCCGGGTCGGGGTGGGTCTTCCAGACCCATGAGTCCCACCAGGGTGAGGTCAGCCTCCCAGTTTTCCGCAGTCTGATCCTGGGGTGAAAAATCCAATGGTTCCAGGAGTTTGAAGGCGAAGGCCAGAACCCGGAGGCCAACGTCCATGAACTCCTGAGCCGCCCTTTTCAATTGGGTGACTTCGTCTGTTTCCAGGGTCTTGGTGGTGTCTCCCACCAGAAGCCGGGTACAGCAGGGCAGCACCGTCTCCAGCGCCCCTTTGGTGAGCACCAAAAGTTGCCCGTCCACCCGGGTTACGGTGGTCATGCGCTTGCGTTCCGAGTCAAAGGGAAGCTCTCCCAGACGCTCACCCAAAAGGTCGCCCCCGGCCTCCCTGGAGGCCTTCAGGATGGCAACTTCCGTGGGATCCCCATGATATCCCCGATCGTCGAAAGAGGCGTTATTGCAAAAATAGGCAATTTTCCAGAGCATACCTTTGGCTTGGGCTTCCCCTGGGGGAGAAGCGGGGGCAAGCCAGAGGCGCCTAACCTCCATGCGGTTCTGGGTGAGAGTGCCGGTCTTGTCGGAGCAGATGACGGTCATGGAGCCCAAGGTCTCCACCGCTGCCAGATTTTTTATCAAGGCCTTTTTGGCGGCCAAGCGCTGGCTGCCCATGGCCAAGGCCAAGGTTACAGTGGGGAGGAGTCCCTCCGGCACGTTGGCCACCAGGAGGCCTACAGTAAAGAGAAAATTGCTCCAGAAACTCCGGCCCAGGAACCAGCCGAGTACAAAGAAACCCATCCCCATGGTGAGGGCGATGGCGGCCACTACCCGGGTCAGACGCACAATTTCCTGGCGCAGGGGACTTGCACCGGGGAGCACCGCCCCGGTCAGGTGAGCGATCTTGCCGAACTCGGTGGCCATGCCGGTGGCCAAAACCACGGCCCGGCCGCTGCCCGCCACCACCAGGGTGCCAGCAAAAACCAGGTTGGGGCTGTCCAGATATTCTCCCAGGAAGGGCTCGGCATTCCTTGACTGGGGTTCCGACTCCCCGGTTAGGGGGGCATTGTTCACCATCAGCCGGTGGGCTTCCAGCAATCGGGCGTCTGCCGGTACCTTGTCTCCCTCCGCCAAAAGGATCACTTCCCCGGGTACCACCTCCGTGGCCGGGATTTGCTTGACGATGCCCTCCCGCAACACCTTCACCTTGAAGGGGAGCAGGCGGCGCAACGCTGCCACGGCCCTTTCGGCCCGATATTCCTGAACAAAGGTAAAGAGGGCATTGAGGAGGATAACCCCAAGGATGGCCAGTCCCAGAGTCAGCATTCCTTCCCCCGGATTCAAATAATCCGACACGAAGCAGAGGGCGGCGGCCACCCAGAGGAGCAGGGCCAAAAAATGGGTAAATTGGGAGAGAAACCGGATATACAGGGGTATACCCCGGGCTTCCCGGATTTCGTTTAAGCCATGTTCACCAAGGCGACGCCGGGCCTCAGCTTCCGTTAGCCCGGCCTCGGAGGTCACCAAGGCTCGAAGGACTTCTTCCCGGGAAAGTGCTTGCACCCTCATGGGACTTTCAGGCGGGGAAGGAGAATGATAAGGTTGCAGGGAGTCTCCCGCAGGACTTCTTCCACGGGATTGCCCCAAAGCATGCTTTCCATTAGCCCCCGGCCGCTGGCCCCCATGATGATGAGGTCACTTCTTTGGGCTGCAGCTTCCATGGTGATGGCGGTGGCCACCGCCCCCCGGCCCAGACGCTTTTCATGGGCAATTTGGCAGCGCTCCAGCATTTCACTGAATTTGGCAATATCTCCGGGGATATGTGGTTCCAGCTCCTTAGGAGCCGGGGTGAGTCTTCCGCGAAAATAGCCGGTCAGGGATGGAGGCGCGTGGAACAGGGTGACCTGGGCTTCGAAGGCTTCAGCCAGCCGGGCTACGAAATAGACGCGCTCCTCCATTTTGCTGATGTGACCCCGGAAGGGCACCAGAAGACGCCGGGGATGGACCCGGCCGAAATGGACCACCCGGACCAGGGCTACTGAACAGGGTAGCCTGAGCATCAGGTCCCGGGCCAGGGTTTTCAGGAAAAACCGGCGACTCAGGTCTTCCCGCCGGGTAGCGGCCATAGTGAGTTGGATTTCCCGCTCGGCCACAAGTTCTTTGATGACCTGAAAAGGGTCTCCCGCCCTAACCACACTCTCCACCGCCACTCCTTGGCTGGTGGCTTCCAGGAACAGGCGTTCCAGGGCGGCCTCGGCCCGGTGGACCACCTCCCGGCCGGTTGCAGGGGTGGCGGCAAAGATCAGGGTAAGCTGGGCCTGGCAAACCCGAGCCAGGGCCAGGGCGTAGCGCGCGGCCCATTCCGAGTTGCTATGCTCATTCACTGCGGCCAAAATATGGCGATACATGGTGGCTGATCGACACCTTTTGCCAGACGGGTCAATATTCCACCTTCACCAGAAATAAACCTTGGGGCGGGGCGGTGGGTCCAGCCAGGCGGCGATCCCCCTTTGCCAAAACCTCCTTAAGGTAGTGCGGGGGATATTTCCCTTTGGCGATTTCCACCATGGTGCCCACCAGGGAGCGCACCATACCGCGTAAAAAGCCGTCAGCGGTTATGGTGAAGGTGAGGCGCCCCTCCCCTCCTTTCTGCCAGAAAGCTTCCCGCACCTGGCGCACGGCCGGGCCGGGTCGGCTTCCAGCAGCCCGGAAGGCGGTGAAGTCATGTTTCCCGGGAAGAAGCCGGGCTGCTTCCTTAAGGGCCAGAAAATCCAGGGGGCCAGCCAGCCACCAGGCATAACGCTCCTTCAAGGGGGAGCGCACCGGCTGGTTAATAATGTCATATTCATAGGTCTTCCAGCGGGCGGCGTAACGGGCATGGAAGTCAAGGGGCGCTTCTTCGGCGGCCTGAACCGCGATGTCCCGGGGAAGCAAGGCATTGAGGCCGTGAAGAAAGGCCCGTAATGGCAGAGGACTTAAGGTCAGGAAATTGACCACCTGGCCCCGGGCGTGCACTCCGGCGTCGGTGCGACCAGAGGCGATGAGGCGCACCCGTTCCCCGGTGAGCCTCTCCAAAGCCTCTTCCACCACTTCCTGCAGAGTCAGGGCATTTTTCTGGCGCTGCCAGCCATGGTAACGGGTGCCGTCGTATTCCAGGGTCAGGCGGACATTACGCTGGGACCCCATGGTCCGTGGGATAAGCCTTAGGGGGCCAGAGGCACGGCTTCCAGGCCAGAAGTCTCGGGAAGGCCCATCATGAGGTTGAAATTGTGAACCGCCAGGCCGGAGGCTCCCCGGGTGAGGTTGTCGATGGCAGAGATGATGATCACCCGGCCCCGTGCCCTGTCCACCTTGAAGCCCAGGTCGCAATAATTGGAGCCCCGCACCTGCTGGGTGGAGGGCCAGGTTCCCGGGGGCATCAGGCGCACAAAGGGCTGGTCCCGGTAGAATTCCTGATAGAGGGTGAAAAGGTCCTGCTCGGAAAGAGACCGGACCAGCTGGGCGTAGAGGGTCCCGAGAATGCCCCGGTTCATAGGGGCGAGGTGGGGGGTAAAGGTGACTTTCACCGGCTGCCCCGCCAGCAGGCTCAGCTCCTGCTCCATTTCCGGGGTATGGCGGTGTTCCGCCACCTTGTAAGGCCGCAGGCTGTCGTTCACCTCACAGTAGCTGGTGGCGAGACTTGCTCCTCTACCGGCGCCGCTCACCCCGGACTTGCAGTCGGCAATAATACTGTCAGGGTAGATCAACCCGGCTTTTACCAGAGGGGCCAGCCCTAAAATGACACAGGTGGGGTAACAACCGGGGTTGGCCACCAGGCGGGCGGTGGGCAGGTGTTCCCGGTGCAGCTCAGGGAGGCCGTAAACCGCCTCCTTTAAGAGTTCCGGGGCCGTATGCGGCTGGTACCAAGCTTCGTAAACCTTTCGGTCCCGAAAGCGGAAGTCAGCGCTCAGATCCACCACCCGAGAGCCCCGCTGCAAAAGCTCGGGCACCAGGGACATAGCGGTCTGGTGAGGTACCGCCAGAAAGACCGCTTCCGCCTGGGCTGCTACAGTTTTCGGGTCGGGGGAAACAAAGGCCAGGTCAACCAGGCGGGCCAAGGCCGGGAAGACCTGGTCCACCGGGCGGCCCTGATATTCCCTGGAGGTGACGGCCGTGAGCTCCACTCCCGGATGGCGAGCCAAAAGGCGGAGAAGTTCAAGCCCGGTATAACCGGAAGCTCCGAATACCGCCACTTTCACCCGGGCGGACATGGCGGGGGATTAACGCTTGGAGTACTGGCAGCCCCGGCGGGCGCCCCGGCGGCCATACTTTTTGCGTTCTTTGATCCGGGCATCCCGGGTGAGAAGCCCGGCCTTTTTGAGGATATGCCGATATTCCGGGTTCAGGGCCACCAGCGCCCGGCTCAGGCCATGTTTGATGGCCCCGGCTTGGCCCTCCAGACCGCCGCCCCGCACATTCACCAGGATGTCCAGGTCATTCCCCAAATTGAGCAGGGTAAGGGGCTGACGGGCCAGATTGCGGGTGGTCTCAAGGGGAAAATAATCCTGAAAATCCCGCTCATTTACCACAATGCGGCCGCTCCCGGGCTTCAGATAAATCCGGGCCACCGCGGTTTTTCGTTTGCCCACTGCGTGAATCTGAAACGCCTCCGCCATCAATCCTCCCAGGTAAGGGGCACCGGTTGTTGGGCCTGATGAGGGTGCTCCGCTCCGGCGTAAATCTTGAGCTTCTTCAACTGGTGCCGGCCCAAGCTGTTTTTGGGGAGCATCCCCCGCACCGCGTGGCGCAAAATCTCCTCCGGCTTTTTCTTCATAAGGTGCCGGGCCGAAATCTCTTTTAAGCCACCCATGTAACCGGAGTGGCGGTAATAGATTTTTTGGTCGAGTTTTTTGCCGGTGAGTTTAACGCCCTCGGCGTTCACCACCACCACAAAGTCACCGGTGTCCAGGAAAGGCGTAAACTGGGGTTTGTTTTTACCCCGAAGCACCATCGCGATGCGGCTGGCCAGCCGCCCCAGGGTCTGGCCCTGGGCGTCCACCAGAAACCAGCGCCGAGGAACCTCGCCTTTTTTGGCCATATAACTTTTCATGATCGCCTCTTAATTTATAAACCATAATAGATTATATGGCCCAATTTGGATTGTCAAGGGATTGCGCCAATTTTTCCGGTTTGCCCCCGTGCTCCCCTGGTTCCGACTGCCAGTTTCCCATGTTTGCCATCCCAGGTTCTCTGACCTCAGGTGGATTCCGGTGACCAGATTTCGCAGACCCGGCCGGAAAGTCCCGGTTCCGGGGTAAGTGTCTTTTTCCCCGGTTCCCAGCCCGCCGGGGTGGCCTCCTTACCCCCGGACTGACGCACTCTGACGCAGGCCTTAAGCTGCCGGAGCATCTCCGCGGCGTTACGCCCGATGGCCGGGGCCAGCACTTCCATGGCCTGGACATTGCCGTCCGGGTCGATCAGGAAACTGCCCCTCAGGTCCACCTTGTAGTCCTCATCATAAACCCCATACAACCGGCCGATGTCACCGCCCACGTCAGAGAGCATGGGGAAGGGCAGCCCGCCCGGCACCATCTTGGAGAGCTCCACTTCCTGCCAGGCCTTGTGGGTGTAAGGGCTGTCCACGCTGATGGCCAGGATCTCGGCGCCCAATTCCTTTAAGACCTGATATTTGGTGGCCACCTGGGTAAGTTCCGTGGGGCACACAAAGGTGAAATCCCCGGGATAAAAATAGAGGAGAACCCATTTGCCCCGATAGTCTGAAAGTTTTACATTGACGATTTCGCCGTTCAGATAGGCCTTGGTTTCAAATTCAGGGGCTTGCTTGCCGATGCGTACCGTCATGGTGTCCCTACTCCTTGCTTTTTGAATTGTCTCGTTTCGGATTTGCATAACTGTCCAAAGATTAAGGCCGAGGAGGGCTCCCGTCAAGCCGGCCTCCCGGCGCCCTCTTCCGGCCGATCCAGCCTTTGCGCCAGAACTGGACGAGCATCAGGAGTGCCACCAAAGCCATAAGACTGAGAACCATGAAATAGCCCCAGGACCATTTCAATTCCGGCATGTTTTCAAAGTTCATGCCGTAAATCCCGGCAATAAAGGTGAGCGGGATAAAAATGGTGGCAATGATGGTAAGCACCTTCATGATTTCATTCAACCGGTGGCTGACACTGGAAAGGTAAATGTCCAGCATGCCGGAAACAATATCCCGGAAGGTTTCCAGACTGTCCATCACCTGTATGGCATGGTCGTACAGGTCTTTGAGGTAGACCAGGGTGGCGGAGCGGACCAGAGGGGATTCCAGGCGTTCCAGGCCGTTGATGACCTCCCTGAGGGGCCAGATGGATTTGCGGAGCAAAATCAGGTCCCGTTTCAGGCGGTGAATTTCGGACAAGGTGGCTGGAGTGGGTTGACTCACCAATTCCGTCTCCAAATCTTCGATGACCTCCCCCAAACGCTCCAGGATGAGAAAATAGTGGTCCACGATGAGGTCCAGAAGACAGTAAGCCAGGTAGTCCGCCCCGGCCCGGCGGATGCGACCCTTGCCGGCTTTAAGGCGGTCCCGGACCACCTGGAAAATGTCCTCATCTTGTTCATGCAGGGAGATGACATAGTTTTTCCCCAGGATAAAGCTGACCTGTTCGGCTCCGATCTCCCGCTGGTTGTCTTGGAGGTGCAGCATTTTGACCACAATGAACAGGTAGTCGCCGTAGTCCTCCAGTTTGGGACGTTGATCGGTATTGAGGATGTCCTCCAACACCAAGGGATGCAAGTGGAAGCATTTCCCCAATTCTTCCAGGTTCTTGGTATTCTGCAGGCCGTTGACATTGATCCAGGTAACGGTGTCAACTTCCGGGGAGAGCACCGGGCATTCTTGAAAAAAATTGGCCTTGGTTTCGAAATATTCCCGGTCATTGTAAGTGGCGATGGTAATTTCAAAGGCCTTGTCTTTTTTGTCGCCCAGGTAAATCAGGCTGCCTGGCGGCATACCCAACTTGGAGGACCGCTTCCGGATGATTTTAGACATGCCCTCCTCCCGGTCCGGCCGACGATTTAAGGATGATTGCGACTTTGGCAGGATGATAGTGAATCCCCGGGGCCCGGTCAAGAAGAACATTGGGGGCTTGAGCTGGTAAGGGGAGGCAGGGGCCGGGATTATGTGGCGGCCAGGGGTTTTAGAATTGGGGATGGGCTGCAGTCAAAGGGACAGAAAAATAACTGGCCGGGTGGGGGAGGAACCCGGCCAGTCAGGTGAAAGGAGAAAATGGTATATGAACTTTGATTAAGGGGGGGATGTGGGTACCTTAGTTTAGGTTCATATACGCTTTATGATATTGCATTACTTGTGCCAATCTTGGTCTAAAAAATTATTTCAATAATATCAATTACATATATTTGCAGGGAATCATTTTCCCAAATTTTCAGTTCAAATTTTTTAACGAAATGGACGGGTCGTGTCCCCATAAATGGCTTAATACTTGGAAAAAACAAGGAAAAATTTTATTAGGATTAGACCCTCCGGATTCAATTTTTTGTTCCGCCCCCGTGATCCAGGAGAAACAGGTGCCCGGAGGGCGCCACCTCTCCCGTAAAACCCGGAAATATCAGGGTGGTGGCGAAATCTTCCGCCAACAGGGCCGGCCCGGTTATGCGGGAACCCGGGGTCAACTCCGGCCGGTAATATACCGGAAGCCGCGCCGGTCCCCCCGGGAGGTACACCCAGGTATGGGAAGGAAGGGCCGGAGCGGCACCGGGCAAGGCCGGGACAAAAGGCGGCAGAGGCCCGGCAACTTCCGGAGCCATACAATGGAGCCGCAGGATCACCACCTCCACCTCCCGGTCCGGAAAGGCATGGCCGTAAAGTTTAAGATGGCACCGGTGGAATTCCCTGAGGAAATCCCGGCTCCAAGGAATTCCCAAGGTGTAACTTTGTCCCCGGTAGCGCATCTGCAACTTTAGGGTCACCCAAATAGTTTGGGGATCGAGTCCTTCGGCGGACAATTCCTTTAAGGCTTCGCCCTTAAGCTGGTGACAAGCCTCCTTAAGTTTGGTCCAGGTCAAGCGGGGCCCGTGCCAGAGGAGGGTGCGGGAGAAAGACCGGCGCAGGCCGGACCGGGCCAACCCCAAAGCCGAAAGCACCCCGGCCTCGGTCGGCAGGAGGATGCGTTTTATGCCCAACTCCCGGGCCAACTCACAGACATGCAGCCCTCCGGCCCCGCCGTAGCACACCAAGGTAAACTGCCGGGGGTCGTGGCCCCGCTTGAGACTCACCTGGGCCAAGGCCTTGGCCATATGCTGGTTCACCACCTCAATGATGGCCAGAGCCAACTTTTCCGGCTTCACCCCGAAAGCGGCGGCCAAGCGGTGCATGGCCTGGTGGGCGGCTTCCGGAAAAAGAGGCAGGCGCCCACCCAAAAAGCCTGTGGGCAGCAGGCGTCCCAGGACCACTTGGGCGTCGGTCACGGTGACCTGCGTTCCCCGACCATAACACACCGGACCCGGGTCGGCGCCGGCACTATGGGGGCCCACCCTGAGGGCCCCGCCCCGGTCCCGCCAGGCGATGGACCCTCCCCCCGCCCCTACTGTGTGAATGTCCAGGACCGGCAGTCCCAAAGGGTAGCCATCCAGGACATATTCGCTGGTGAAAGGCGTTTCACCCGCAACCAGAGCCACATCCGTGGAGGTCCCACCCATATCGAAGGTGAGGAGTTGGGTCTCCCCCAGGTCCTGCCCCAGTCTGAAGGCCCCGGCCACGCCCCCTGCCGGCCCGGAGAGCACCGTTCCCAGGCCGAAGTCCGCGGCCGCCCGGGATGAAAGAAAGCCGCCGTTTGACTGCTGGATGAAGAGGGGAACCTCGGATAATTCCCGGCTAAAGGCCTCCAGATAGCGGGAGATAACCGGACTCAGGTAAGCGTTCAGCACCGTGGCGGAGGTGCGCTCAAACTCGCGTATCTCCGGGAGTATGCGGCTGGAAAGGGAGACGGGCACCCCCAAGGTGGCCAAGGCCTCCCCCAACCGGATCTCGTTTTCTGGATTGGCATAAGAATGCAACAGGGACACTGCCACCGCCTCCGGCCTAAGGGCCGCAACCTCCCGGCACACCCGGGTGGTCTCTTCAGAGGCCAGGGGAAGGAGCACCGACCCGTCGGCCCTGAGGCGCTCAGTGACACCCACCACCCGCTCCCGGGGTAAAACCTCTGTAGGCCGGCTGGGGGTGAGACTGAACAACTCCCGGCGGGTCTGTCGGCCAATAAACAGAACATCCTCGAACCCGCGGGTGGTCACCAACACCACCCGGGCGCCCTGCCGGGTAAGGAAGGCATTGGTGCCCACCGTGGTGCCGTGAACGATCTCCACGCCGCTTAGGCCCCCGGGGCAGATCTCCTTTAGCCCGGTAAGGATGGCCTGCAAGGGATTTTCCGGGGTGGAGGCCACCTTGTGCACCCGGCCCAGCCCTGGGGCCAGAAGCACAAAATCAGTGAAGGTGCCGCCGGTGTCAATGCCCAGACGCATCGGTTCCGACAGGTGGGTCAAGCACCAGGTAAGGTTTTTCTTTCCGGTTTTTGATTTTCTAAAAAGCGTACCAGCCGGGAGACGGCCTCGTTATAAGGGGTTTTCAGGCCCACCTCCTGGGCGTAGCGGCAGATGGCGCCATTCAGGGCTTCTATTTCGGTGCGCCTTCCGGCTTTAAGGTCCTGCCACATGGAAGGCCAATGGGCCGCGGTGGGGGGCACCAGGACCTCCAGAAAGTGACGAAAGTATAAATCGGCGGTAGGGAAGGTTAAGGAAATCCCTTTGGCCCCGGCTACCTGATAGATCTCTTCAATGATGAGACGCATCAGCTCCCGGGTCTGGGCATGCTCCCCCAGAGCCCCATAGGGGACTGCAAGAATGGCCCCGAGCGGGTTCAGGGCACAGTTATACAGGACTTTGTCCCAGATATGGGTTAAAATGTCGGGGACTCTGGCAGTGGGGATGCCGGCCCGGTTGAAGTGGTCCACCACTTTATCCAGCTTTTCCAGGGGAGCCTCTGGGTCAATGGCGCCCAATAGCACCCGGTCGGCATAGACCGTTATCGTGACCTGCCCGGGCGCCTTGACCTGGGCTCCGAAGATCACCCGGCCGCCGATGGTACGCCGGCCCCCGCAGGTCTGGGCTATGAGCTCCACATTGCCCAAGCCGTTTTGCAAGGAGATGACCAGGCCGTCCGGAGCCAGCCAGGGCGCGGCCTGAGACACCGCCTGGGCGGTGTCAAAGGATTTAACGCAAAGAAGAACGATGTCATAAATTTCCCCGGGCCGGGGGCTGGCCACGGGTTCCAGGGGAAACTTTCCCCAAATGCCATCAATCAGGCCGCCCCGGTTTCTAAGTTGGGCAAAATGAGCCCCCCGCCCTAAAAAACTCACCGGGCAACCGGCATGGCGCAACAGTCCCCCGAATACCGTGCCCAAAGCCCCGGTGCCCATCACCAGATACTTCATTGCCGTAAAGTCCCTGATTTCCGAATTCAGGAGGATATCCGGATGCCCACTGTTCGTCAGGCTATCAAAGAGCTTCTTCGGGGGCAAGCCCTTTCGGCTTTAGAGCTCTCCCGGCTCTTGTCCCTTCCGGAAAAGGAGATTTACCAGCACCTTAAGCATTTGGCCCGGGCCCCGGGGCCTGGTCTCCGGTTCCAGCTGATCCCGGCCAGTTGCCGGAAATGCAACTTTACTTTTAGCAAACGGGAACGCCTTACGCCCCCTTCAAGATGTCCCGTCTGCGGGCACCAGTCCTTGAGGCGTCCCCGCTTTGCCTTGATTGCGACGGACAATTGATTTTTCTTTATTATTTGGGAATGGCTTAAGACTTAGGGTGGGGGCAGGGACCGAGGCGTCTTTCTTCAAGGCTTTTTGCCAGCTTTAGATGGTCAAAGGGTTAGAGTTTTGCCCCCGGTTGTGCTAAAAAAGGCCTATGGCTCTGAAGGATCTGGTTAAGTCTGACATTTGTCGGGCTTGGTGGGCGGCAGCCCGGCAGCACAGCACTTTTCTGATCGTCACCGGAGTCACCCTGGGGGTGATAATTATTCTGGCTTTGCGCCCCCCCATCACGGAGTTTATGGAGCTCAAGCTTTATGACCTGAAATTTCTCTATCGGGGGTCCCGGGCGCCTTCACCAAAGGTGGTTCTGGTGGCCGTGGATGACGAAAGTGTCCGGAAGGTGGGGCGCTGGCCCTGGTCCCGGGAAATCATCACCCAGCTCTTGGCCCGCCTCAAGGAGGCCGGCCCCCGAGTCATCGGACTGGATATGATTTTTGCGGAGCGTCAGGAATCTGCGGCAATAACAGCCCTCAAACGGCTCCGAGAGGATCTGGCCCGCCAGGGGCTGGCCAACCCGGAGGTCCTCAAGCTTTTGGCCCAGGAGGAAAAGCGGGCGGATGTGGACCGCCAGCTGACTGAGGTCATCGGGCAGCCGCCCCCCACCATACTGGGATTCTATTTTGAGAAGGTGGGAGGCCACAAACTGACCATGGTCCCGGGTCAAACCTTAGGCCCCAAGACTGTGAGCGCCAGCACTTACAACCTGGTGCGCTGGCTGGACCGGAAAAGCGAACGTCTTCCCCTCCTGGGGGCCCAGGCGGTGACCGTAAACCTGCCGGAGATGACGGAGGCCGCAGCTGGCGGTGGCTACTTCAACATGATTCCCGATCGGGACGGGACGGTCCGCTGGCTGCCTTTGGTTCTCGCCTATGGCCCGGACCTGTTTGCCCCCATGACCCTGGTCACCCTTCAGCATTATCATGACCGGGCCCCCCTGGGGGTCACTCTCTCCCGCCTGGGAGTGGAAGAGATTCGCCTGGGGCGGGCCCGGATTCCGGTAGACCGTTTCGGCCGACTGTTCATCAATTATCTGGGGCCGCCGGGCAGTTTTCCCGTATATTCGGCTGTTCAGGTTCTGGAAGGCCGCCTGCCCCCTGGGGCATTGAAGGACAAACTGGTGCTAGTGGGGGCCACTGCGGTGGGCATCTATGATCTCCGGGTGACTCCTTTTTCCGGGATCTGTCCGGGGCTGGAGATTCAGGCCACAGTGGTGGACAATATCCTGCGGGGAGACTTCATCCTCCTGCCTCGCAGCCCCTTCCTGGTGGGTAGTGGCCTGGTCCTGAGCTTGGCCTTGATTTTGGGCTTTGTTCTCCCCCGTCTCAAGGCCATCTGGGCATTGGTCTTCACCCTTTTTTTGGTCCACAGTTACCTTTCCCTCAATTACCTGGCTTTCCGCTATTTTGGTTTGCAGTTGGAGGTGTTTTATGGGTTTTTGGAGATGGCCGGGGTCTATACCGGCATCACCTTGCAGCGGTTCCTGGCCGAGGAACGGGAACGGGCCCGCATCAAAAAGGCCTTTCAGTCTTATGTGGCTCCGGAGGTAGTGAATCAGATCATCCGCCATCCTGAGAAATTACGCCTGGGGGGGGAGCGCCGGGAGCTTACCATACTGTTTTCCGACATCCGGGGCTTCACCGGTCTGGCGGAAAATCTGTCCCCCGAGGCCCTGGTGGGAGTGCTCCATGACTTTCTCGACCCCATGAGTGAGATTATCGTAAAACACGGGGGCACTTTGGACAAGTATCTTGGGGACGCGATCATGGCCCTGTTCGGTGCCCCTCTGGACCTGCCCGACCATGCCCCTCGGGCTTGCCGCACCGCCTTGGAGATGGTTGCCATTTTGAAAGTCCTGAACCGGGAATGGGTGGCCAAGGGGAGACCGGCCTTGAAAATCGGGATCGGCATCAATACCGGGCCGGTTGCTGTGGGCAACATGGGCTCCTCCCGTCTCTTCGACTACACCGCCATCGGGGACAACGTCAACCTGGCTTCCCGTCTGGAAGGGCTGAACAAATTTTATGGCACCGAGATCCTGATAACCGAGCTCACCGCCCGCCAACTGGACGGAGGTTTCCTTCTAAGGGAGGTGGATTTGGTCCGGGTCAAGGGAAAAAGACAACCCATCGCCATTTATGAGGTGCTGGGGGAAGGGTCCATGGAGCCCGAGAAGGCCGCATTTCTGGAGGCTTATGCCCAGGGGCTGGCTTATTTCCGAGGCCGGCAGTGGGAGGCGGCCCTTGAGGCCTTCTTAGAGGCCCAAAATTTACACCCACACGATTGTCTGTGCGCCCATTACCTCCATACTATCAGGAAATTTCAGGAAAGTCCTCCGGGCCCGGAATGGGATGGAGTTACCACCATGCAGGAAAAATAAAGGCCCAGGGGGGGAAAAGACCTCCCGGGGCTCCCGTCTCCCTTACCTCATTAGGTCAAGGTGTCAGAAGTGACGGCCGTGCCGGTGGACCATCCTCTTCAGGGAGTGGGTCCCATAAGGGGTTCAGCCGGAAATCTCCACTGTAATCGTTAAAAAAAATCTTGATATAAGGATTTTCTTTTTTATAATGAGATTAGTTTCACAAGAAGGAGGTGATTCCGGGTGACCCAGTCTGCCGGGCTGATTATCAGAAGAACCTGATGCCCTGGGGTTAAGGAGGCCTTGGCAAGGTCCTCCCAACCCTTCCAGGCTGGAAGGGTCCGGTACGGAGCACCCGGGAGCCCCACAGGATCAGGTAATTTGACCCTCCGTTAACCTTATCTTTTCCCCGGGTTTTTCAGCCCATCCTACCGATCTTCCCTCCAGCCTGCCGAAGTAAGTTCCCGTTCCCAGGGCGAGTCCTACGGGCCCTTTTTTGCCTGAGGGACCGGGTATGCCTTACCCGGGGCTTAGGGCTCTTTCAGGTCTCGCCTGGAAAAGTCCAAAATCAAGGAACTTTGGTCCGGTTATAAGCCGGGGTTTCGGAAAGGAGAGGGTATGAGTTTTTCTTATTACCCCAAAGTCCTGGGCATATGTTGCCGCTGGTGTTCCTACGCCGGAGCAGATCTGGCCGGCGCTATGCGTCTTCAGTATCCTCCGGCGGTGAAAATCATGATGGTGCCCTGTACCGGCCGGGTAGATATCTTGCACCTGCTCAAGGCTTTTGAGGCGGGGTGGGATACAGTTTTTGTCTCGGGCTGTCACGAAGGCGACTGTCATTACCTGGCGGGCAATATCAAGGCCAGAAAGAGGGTGGCCAAGGTCAAAAACTTCCTGGCCGAGGTGGGTATAGAGCCGGAGCGGGTGGAGATGTTCTGGGTGTCCTCAGCCGAAGGCCCCCAATTTGCCCAAGTGGCCCAAGAGATGACGAAGCGGGCCATGAAGCTGGGCCCCAACCCGGTTAAACGGGAGGAGCGGCAGGCCTGGCTGGCGGAGCAGAAAAGCTCCGCTATGGCAGATTAACTGGAGGGCAATCAGATGAAATCCGGTTTTATCTCCACCACTTGCCCCTATTGCGGCTGCGGCTGCGGTCTGGTGCTCCAGGTCCTGGAGCAGAAGGTCATCGGGACCCTGCCGGTCAAAACCCACCCGGTCAGTCAAGGCAGCCTCTGCATCAAAGGCTGGAACGCCCACGAGTTCATCCACAGTAACCGCCGACTGCTGGCACCTTTGGTCAAAAAAAACGGGGGATTTGTCCCGGTAAGCTGGGAGGAGGCCCTGGATACCGCGGCCTCATTGCTTAAGGAGTGTATTTGGCGTTATGGTCCGGAGGCCGTGCAGGTTTTGGCCTCAGCCAAAATCACCAACGAAGAAAATTTTTTGTTGAACAAATTTGCCCGGGCGGTCATCGGGACCAACAATCTGGACCACTGTGCCCGGCTTTGCCACGCGTCCACTGTGGTGGGGCTGGCCGCGGCCTTCGGCTCGGGAGCCATGACCAATTCCATTGTGGACTTGGTAAACGCCAGAACCATTTTGATCATCGGTTCCAATACCTCAGAAGCCCATCCTATTGCGGCCAAATGGATTTTTCGGGCCCTGGAACAGGGGGCCAGGCTTTTGGTGGCCGAACCGCGGCGCATCCAGTTGGCAGAGCTGGCGGAGGTGGCGGTCCAGCAGCTCCCCGGCACGGATGTTGCCCTGATCAACGGGATGATGCATCTGATTTTGCGGGAGGGTTGGCATGACCGGAAGTTTATCGAGGAACGCACCGAGGGCTTTGAGGAACTCGCGAAATTGCTGGGGGATTATCCTCCGGAGCGGGTGGCGGCCATAACCCGGGTGGCACCGGAAAAGCTGTATCTTCTGGCCAAAATTTATGCCACCCATAAACCTTCGGCCATTGTCTATTCCATGGGCATCACCCAGCACACCACCGGAGTGGATAATGTCAAATCTTTGGCCAATCTGGCCATGCTCACCGGCAATGTAGGTTTTCCTGGGAGTGGGGTCAATGCCCTTCGGGGGCAGAACAATGTCCAGGGGGCCTGCGATATGGGGGCCTTGCCCAATGTCTTTTCCGGGTACCAGGCGGTTACCGATGAGGCGGCCCAGGCCAAGTTCTCCCAGGCCTGGGGACGAGAACTTCCTAAGACCCCAGGCTATACCGTCACCCTGGTACCGGAGGCCATCGAGAGCGGCAAACTGAAAGCGCTCTATATTGTGGGAGAGAATCCTTTGCTCAGTGACCCGGACCTGGGTCATGTAAGGCGGGCCTTTGAGAAGCTGGAGGTCCTGATTGTTCAGGATATTTTTCTTTCCCAAACGGCCCGTCTGGCCTCAGTGGTGCTTCCAGGGGCCTCCTTTGCCGAAAAGGAGGGGACCTTCACCAATACGGAGAGGCGGGTGCTTCGGGTGCGCCAGGCCATTCCCCCGGTGGGCCAGGCCCGGGCTGACTGGCAGATCATCCAGGAACTGGCGCAACGCTTGGGCTATCCCATGGAGTACCGCTCCCCCCAGGAGATCTTTGAGGAAATTCGACGCCTGACCCCGAGCTATGCGGGGATGACCTATGAGCGGCTGAACGGGGCCGGCCTGCAATGGCCCTGTCCCACCGAAGATCATCCTGGGACCCCTTATCTTCATAAAGACCGCTTCACCCGGGGCAAAGGCTTGTTCCATGCCGTGCCCTTCAAACCACCGGCGGAGCAACCTGACAAGGACTATCCCTTGATTCTCAGCACTGGGCGCTCCTTTGCCCATTTTCATACGGGAACCATGACTCGGGTGTCCCCCACCCTACACCAGGAGGTGCCCACCGGCTATGTGGAAATCAACCCCGCGGACGCCGATCGCCTGCACTTGGAGGACGGCGAGGCGGTGAAAGTGACTTCCCGACGCGGAAGCATCCGGATTCCAGTGCGGGTCAGCGAGCGGGTGGACCAGGGGGTGGTGTTTATTCCTTTCCATTTTGCGGAATGCGCTGCCAATTTGCTGACCAACCCGGCTTTGGACCCGGTGGCCAAGATCCCCGAGTTCAAAGTGTGTGCAGTGAAGGTGGAAAAGTTGCCTTTGGAGGCCCAATCTTAGGCCGGGGGTCACAAAACCTCGGAGAGACGGTTAAAAGACAAAAGGAGTTCAAAAATGCAACAGCTAGACCTTGGTAATTTGATGGAACGCCGAAAAAACAGCATTTTTCGGGACATCATCGATGAGTCCCATCTCCAAGCCTGTTTCACCTGCGGCACCTGCTCCGGGGGCTGCCCCCTAACGGGCATGGAGAGCACCAAAGATGAAGGCCTGGATGCCCGCAAGGCCATCCGGATGGCTGCCTTCGGCATGGACCAGGAACTCATTGACTCCCGCTTTGTCTGGATCTGCACCGGCTGCCAGCGCTGTGAACTGGGGTGCCCCATGGGTGTGAAGCTGGTTAAAGTCTGGACCGCGGCCAAGGCGGCCCGGCCCCGGGATAAGGTGCCCGGTATCCTCCACAAAGGGGTGGAGATGGTCCTTAAGACCGGAAATAACATGGGGGTGCCGGAAGAGGATTATCTCGCTCTCCTGGAGGAGCTGGGGGAGGAGTTGGCGGAGGAATGCTGCCCCGGTTTTTCCGTGCCGGTGGAGAAAGTGGGCGCGGATTATATCCATTTTCACAATTCCAAGGAAGTATATGCGGAACCCGACGACATGAAGTGGTGGTGGAAGATCTTTTATGCAGCCAAAGCGGACTGGACCACCTCGGCCAAAAACTGGGAGTCGGTGGACTGGGGGATTTTCACCGCCAACGCCGAGGCCAGCAAAGAGATCGCCCGGCGCAAGGTGGAGAACATGAAGCGCCTTAAGGCCAAGACCTTGATATTGCCGGACTGTGGCGGCGCCTCCTACGGCACCCGTCTGAACATCGAGAAATACTTCAAACACGAATTTGGTCCGGAAACCGGGCACAACTACGTCTATTTTTATGATGTGCTTCTGGATTTCCTTGAGAGCGGCCGCCTCAAGATAGACCGAAGCGTCTTCGCGGACCGCATTGTCACCTGGCATGACTCCTGTAAGCACATGCGCTCGGTTTATTTGACCTTTGGGGACGACTCCAACCTGGAGAAGCCCCGGAAGATTTTGTCCTATATCATTGACATGAACAACTTCCGGGAAATGCCCCATAACCGCCTGGAGTCCTACTGCTGCGGCGCGGGCGCTGGCAACTGGCCCGGCCCTTTTGAGGCCGAAAAGACCGAGCACGGCAAATTCAAGGTGGAGGATATCAAGGCTACCGGCGCGGATCTGGTGGTGGTGGGATGCTCCAACTGCCGGGATCAGATAATGAAAAACCTCAAACCCAAATTTAATTTGGATATCGAGGTGAAGTATCTCTGGGAGATGGTGGCCGATGCTCTGGTCCTGGAAGACTAGCTGGCTGGAGCGGTTCTGTCCTGGATTCTGCTAGCTGAAGGTGAGTTTATGAAAAAGGAGTTGCCTGTCAATGAACTCATAGGAGCAGTCATGGTGGTGGGGGGCGGCATTGCCGGAGTGCAGGCCGCCCTGGATTTGGCTGACTCCGGCTTTTATGTCTATCTGGTGGAGAGTCAGCCCGCCATCGGCGGGGTGATGTCCCAATTGGACAAGACTTTTCCCACCAACGACTGCTCCATGTGCATCCTGTCTCCCAAGTTGGTGGAATGTGGCCGGCATTTGAACATCGAGATCCTGGCTCCGGCCAGGGTCAACGGCATCAAGGGGACGGCGGGAAATCTGACGGTGCAGGTAAAACAGCCAGCCCGCTATATTGACATGGCCAAATGCATTGCCTGCGGCGTTTGTGCCCAAAAGTGCCCCAAAAAGGTGCCGGACGCCTTCAATCAGGGCTTGGCCAGGCGCAAAGCCGCCTATGTGTATTATCCCCAGGCGGTACCGCTCAAGTACATCATTGATGCCAAGGCCTGTCTTTACTTTCAGAAAGGTGGGAAATGCCGGGCCTGTGAAAAATTCTGCCCCACCGGAGCCATTAATTTCGCCGACCAGGATCGGGAGCGGGAGCTTAAGGTGGGCGCGGTGATTCTGGCCCCTGGGTTCAGGCCTTACAACCCCAGCGCCTATAAGGGGTATCATTACACCGAGCACCCCAACATTGTCACCAGTATGGAGTTTGAACGCATACTTTCCGCATCCGGGCCATTTCAAGGACATCTGCTGCGGCCTTCGGATCAAAGGGAACCCACCAAGATTGCCTGGCTGCAGTGTGTGGGTTCCAGGGACACCAATCACTGCGACCATAGTTACTGCTCTGCCGTCTGTTGCATGTATGCCATAAAGGAGGCGGTAATTGCCAAGGAGCACAGCGCCCAGCCTTTGGACACCGCCATTTTCTTTATGGACATGCGCACTCACGGCAAGGATTTTGAGAAATACTATTGGCGGGCGGAGCAGGAGCATAAAGTCCGGTTCATCCGCTCCCGTATCCACAGCATTGATCCAGTGCCGGGAACCGATGATCTGGCTTTACGGTATCTAAAGGAGGATGGCAGCCTCCATACCGAGGTATTTGACCTGGTGGTGTTATCGGTAGGGTTGGAGACATCCCCTGAGGTCCTGGAACTGGCCCGCACCTTGAATATTCGCCTTGACGAGGGCAATTTCGCCGGCACCTCGGCGTTTACGCCGGTGAGCACCAACATTCCCGGCATTTATGTATGTGGGGCCTTTCAGGGACCCAAGGACATTCCCCAGTCGGTCATGGAGGCCTCAGCGGCGGCCGCGGCGGCGGCGGAGCTCTTAAGTCCGGTCCGCTTTTCCCTGGCCCAAAGAAAACCCGAGTTTGAGGAGCGGGACATCTCCAAGGAGCCACCGCGTATAGGGGTATTTGTCTGCCATTGCGGCATCAACATCGCCGGGGTCATTGATGTGGAGGCGGTGCGGGACTATGCCGCCACCCTGCCTTTTGTGAAATATGTGGAGAATAATCTTTTCACCTGTTCCCAGGACACCCAGGAGGTCATAAAAGAGCGCATCCGGGAGCACCAACTGAACCGCATTGTGGTGGCCTCCTGTACCCCCAAGACCCATGAGCCCTTGTTTCAGGAGACTATCAAGGAGGCCGGGCTAAACAAATTCCTCTTTGAAATGGCCAACATCCGCGACCAGGGTTCCTGGGTGCATATGCACGATCCGGCAGGTGCCACCAAGCGGGCCATGGACCAGGTGCGCATGGCGGTAGCCAAGGTGGCTTTGCAGCAGCCTCTGCAGGAATTTGAGTTGCCCATTACCAAGGCGGGCCTGGTCATCGGGGGAGGCGCCGCCGGCATGGAAGCGGCATTGGGCTTGGCCAATTTGGGATACCAGGTTCACCTTGTGGAAAAGAAGGACTTTCTGGGAGGTCACGCCCGTAAGCTGTTACGCACCGCCTCTGGAGAAGAGGTGGAAGCTTACCTTAAGGAGCTGATCTTCAAGGTGGAAAATCACCCCTTGATTAAGTTGCACCTTAACTCGGAAGTGGTGCAGGTCAATGGCTTTGTGGGGAACTACACTTCCACTATTTCCACCGAAGGCCGGCAAACCACAGTGGACCACGGCGTGGCCATCATCGCCACCGGAGCCCATTCCTACAAACCCAAGGAGTATCTTTACGGTGAGGACCAGCGGGTATTGCTCTCCTTGGAGATGGATCAGGCACTGCGGCAGCAGAGTCCTTTGGTGACCCAGGCCAAAGTGGCGGTGTTTATCCAGTGCGTGGGTTCCCGGATCCCGGAGCGCCCTTATTGCAGCCGGGTATGCTGCACCCACTCGGTGGAAAACGCCTTGCAGCTCAAGGAAATCAATCCTGACCTGGAGGTTTTTATTCTGTATCGGGACATGCGGACCTATGGCCTCCGGGAGAACCTATACAAGCAAGCCAGGGAGAAGGGAGTGACTTTCATCCGCTATGACCTTGAGAACCCTCCCGAGGTGGACCGAGTTGCTGACGGCCGACTGCAGGTTAGGGTTACGGATCCGATTCTGGGGCTGCCTTTGGTAATCCACCCGGATGTCCTGTGTTTGGCCAGCGCCATTGTGGTCAGGGAGCAAGAGAAGCTGGCCCGGATGTTCAAGGTGCCATTGAACCATGAGGGTTTTTTCCTGGAGGCCCACATGAAGCTCAGGCCGGTGGATTTTGCCACGGAGGGGGTGTTTGTGGCCGGTCTGGCTCATTATCCCAAGCCCCTGGATGAAGCTATTGCCCAGGCCAAGGCGGCTGCATCCCGGGCGGCGGTGATCCTGTCCCAGGAGGCCATTCGGGCTGGCGGCGTGGTGGCCCAGATCGACCCGGAACTCTGCGTCGGCTGCCAAGCATGTGTGGGGGTCTGCCCCTTTGGGGCCATCCACTACAATGACCGGGAGGATGTCTGCGAAGTCAATCAGGCCCTGTGCAAAGGCTGCGGCACCTGTGCGGCCACCTGTCCATCTGAGTGTGTTACTCTTTTGGGCTTCAGCCACAAACAGTTATACACCCAGATCGACGAAGCCCTAAAGGACTTGCGCCTGGGGTTGGACGAAGCCGCGGGGGCCTGAAGAAAAAAAATCTCCCAAGGGGGTGTTAATCTGATGTCAGCGATTAGGGATTTCTTCGCCTCCCGCCTGGGAATAATCAGCGTGGGGTGCTTCATCGGCGTCTTTGCCGCCCTGTTGCAGAAATGGGGCAATCCGGGGAACATGGGTATATGTGTGGCCTGCATGGAGCGGGACATCGCCGGGGCCATCGGGCTGCACCGGGCGGTGGTGGTGCAGTATCTCAGGCCCGAAATCCTCGGGTTTGTCCTGGGGGCCATGGTCTCGGCCTTGGCCTTCCGGGAATTCCGGCCCCGAGCGGGTTCGGCCCCTATCGTGCGCTTTGTTTTGGGGATGCTGGCCATGATCGGGGCCCTGGTGTTTCTGGGCTGCCCCTGGCGGGCCCTCCTTAGGCTGGCGGGCGGGGATGGCAATGCCATCTTGGGGCTGGCCGGTCTTGTCGGAGGTATTTGGCTCGGCACCCTGTTTTTCAAAAACGGTTACAATCTGGGGCGCAACCAGCATACCTATGCCTCGGTGGGCTGGCTGCTTCCTCTCATGATGCTGGGCCTGTTGACCTTACGGTTAATGTTTCCGCCTCTTCCGGACAAGGATCTCAGCGGCATCCTGTTTTATAGCCTCAAAGGTCCCGGGTCCCAGTACGCTCCTTTGGCAGTGTCCCTGGGGGTGGGACTGGCCGTGGGATTTCTGGCCCAACGCACCAGGTTCTGCACCATGGGGGCCATCCGGGACCTGATCCTTTTCCGCCAGCTCCATCTCCTTTCCGGGGTGTTGGCCCTTCTGGCAGCCGCGTTTATCACCAATGTCATTCTCAATCAGTTTAACCCGGGGTTCACCGGGCAACCGGTGGCCCATACTATGTGGTTCTGGAACTTTGCCGGCATGGTGGTGGCTGGTCTGGCCTTCGCCCTGGCAGGGGGCTGCCCGGGACGGCAGCTCTTTATGGCCGGGGAAGGGGACGGCGACGCCGCGGTTTTCGTCCTGGGCATGATAGTGGGGGCCGCGGTCTCCCATAATTTCGGGCTGGCCAGCTCTCCTGCCGGAGTGGGGCCTTATGGCATTCACGCCGTGATCATCAGCCTGGCGGTGCTGTTGTTCATCGGGTTTACCATGAGACAAAAAATATCCTAGGGAGGTGTCTGATGAGCGAGCTGCTTGACGCCCGGGGGCTGTCCTGCCCCCAACCGGTGTTGTTGACCTTGGAAAAACTAAGGTCCCTGTCCCAGGGGGAGTTGGTGGTCCTGGTGGACACCGACACCTCCCGGGAAAACGTCATCCGGGCCGCGGCTTCCCTGGGCTGGCAGGCCAAGGAGGTCCAGGCCGAGGGCACCGACTACCGCCTGACCCTGAAAAAGGCCTGAAGCCCTGAAACCCATGTCTATATTCGGGTTTCTCAAACGAAAAAAGACTGCTCCCAAGACGGAGGATACCGCCCTGGACCAGGGCCTCCTGGTCTTTTCCAGCACCAGCGAGGTGATCCGGGCTGAAGTCCTGTTGCAAAAGGCCGGGGTGTCAGTAAAAGTGATGGGCCCGCCTCCGGAAATCCAGAGCGGCTGCGACCTGGTGATCGTCTTTCCCATTAACCGGCAGAAGGAGGTGCTTCAGATCCTGACCCGACAGCAGCTCAGACCCTTGGAGGTGGTCCCGGTAAGCGGCCCCCTCATGAAGCCCGTGGACCTTTTCCGGGTGAAGGATTTCGGCCGGTATCTGATGGTCCGGGCTGCCAACATGAAGCTCACGGTGGACAAGGAAACCAGGGTGATTGTCAACATCTCCGGCGGCGGTTGTCCCGATGTACCTTTTCTGGCGGCCCAACTGGTGGGTTGCTCCCTGGACCAGGCCCCCCGGCCCCGGGACCTGGGCCATACTTTGTGCGGTTATGCCCTGGAATTGGCGCTGCAGGAAATGGAACGGCAATGCTGGCGGTGGTAGGCACCCTGCCCGAGGAGGATTTTCCCCTAATCATGGGAACGGTGGAGCTCAAGGGAAGAGAGCTTCTGCTTGAGGGGCGGCAAATCCCGGTGACTCGGGGCACCGCGGCCTTGTTGGGTGCGGCTGGCGCGGCACTTAAAATCTTGAACAAACCCCCGCCGCTGGCCTTCTTGGTGGGGGACACCGGACTAGGCCGGGGAAGCCAGCGCCTATATGAGTATGTGGCTCAAGAGCTGGGAACCCACCGTCTGCGGGTACTGGCGTTCCACTATATCCTGCCCCAAGTGGACTGGCACGCCCAGGTGTACTTTGCCCTGGAGAGGTTAAATCCCCGCCCTTTTCTGATTGCTGATGCAGGTTTCATGTATGTCGCCAAAATGAGCGGCTTGGCGCCGGCTTATGACCTGTTCACCCCGGATGTGGGGGAGCTGGCCTTCCTGGCGGACGAAGAGGCACCCCACCCCTTTTATACCCGGGGGTTTATCCTGACCCAGGACGACCGGGTGCCGGAACTGATCAGCCGGGCTTACGTTCACGGTAACGCCGCCCGATACCTTTTGGTCAAGGGCCAAACAGACTATGTGGCTGACCGACAGGGGATAGTGGCCACCATAAGCGAACCCCAGGTGGAGGCCCTGGAAGCTGTGGGTGGGACTGGGGACACTCTAACCGGGATGGTGGCGGCCTTGATCAACGCCGGTTGGGAAATAGTCCCGGCCGCAGTGCTGGCCGCCCGGGCCAACCGCCTGGCCGGAAAGCTGTCCGGCGCCAGCCCCGCTACCTCGGTGGCGGAGATAGTGGAGCATATCCCCCTGGCGCTTAAGGAGCTTTTGGAGGGTTTCCGCCCGGATCTGGAAGCAGGGTAAAGGCGGTGGATCCAGGGGCAAAATTTGGGAGAGCGGCCTAAATGGGCAAGTTCTGATCCTCCCGTTAGCCCATGAACTCCACCAGTTTTTCCCCAAAAACGGAACAAGGGATTTCCCGGGCCCCTGGAAGCTGCCGGGCCAGGTCGTAGGTGGCGAAACCTGCGGCCAAAACCCGGGGCAGGGCCTGGTGGATGAGCTGAGCGGCCTCATGCCATCCCAGAAACTCCAGGAGCATGGCCCCGGAAAGGATAAGGGAGCTGGGGTTCACCCGGTCGAGACCGGCATATTTGGGGGCGCTGCCGTGGGTGGCCTCAAACACCGCGCAACCGTCTCCCACATTGGCCCCCGGCGCCATCCCCAAGCCTCCCACCTGAGCCGCCAAGGCGTCGGAGAGGTAGTCGCCGTTTAGGTTAGGGGTGGCGATCACCTGATATTCGGCTGGTCTGAGCAACACCTGCTGGAAGAGGTTGTCGGCCAGACGGTCCTTGAGGATGATCTTTCCGGCCGGCACTTTCCCCTGGTAGCGGCGGTTAGCCTCTTCTTCCGGCACCACTTGGTCAGCAAACTCCTCCAGGGCCACTTCATAGCCCCAATTCTGGAAAGCCCCCTCGGTGTATTTCATGATATTGCCTTTGTGCATGAGGGTGACGCTGGCGAAACCCCGCTCGAGGGCGTATTTCAGGGCCATACGGATGAGGCGCTTGCTGCCCCTGGCAGTCATGGGCTTCAGGCCGATGGCGGCCCCGGGGTCCAGACGGCAGCCCAGTTCCTGATTCAAAAAGTCAATGAGACGGCGGGCTTCCGGGCTCAGGGCGGGCCACTCCAGTCCGGCGTAGACGTCTTCGGTGTTTTCCCGGAAGACCACCATGTTGATTTTCTCCGGCTCCTTCAGGGGACTGGGCACCCCGGGATAATAGCGCACCGGCCGAATACAGGCGTACAGGTCCAGGACCTGGCGCAGGGTGACATTCAGGGAGCGAAACCCCCCGCCAATGGGGGTGGTGAGGGGTCCCTTGAGGGCCACTCGAAATTCCCTCAATGCCGTTAAGGTTTCTTCGGGGAGATAATTGCCTGTCCTTTGAAAGGCCTTTTCTCCGGCCAGGATTTCCCGCCAGACCAGCTGACGGTGGCCTCCATAGGCCTTGGCCACCGCGGCATCCAACACCGGTCGGGCGGCCCGCCAGATGTCCGGACCGGTACCGTCCCCCTCGATGAACAAAATTATGGGCCGGTTTGGCACCTCCGGGCGCCCGGAAGGCCCAAAAGCTATTTTTTCCCCGTGTGTTACTGTGGTCACGGAAGATTTCTCCTTTTTCCCCCCTAAATCCCTGGGATTTTAAATGTTCCATATATCATTTTTGTAAGCCTTGCCAAAGGCCGGCCATGAGAAAATTTTGGCGGTTGGGGTAGCCTTTTGGGGAGAACCGGGGCGGGGGCCTCCCACCTTCGCCTAAGACTTTCTTTCCCTTCCCTTCGGGATGTCCGGTTATTGGGGTTTAGCCAATAAGTGAAACTTAACACCTCAACCAACGGGTATGGAAACAAATTTCGGCAAAAAATCCAGGAGATTATGATCCCGGGCCCTCTCTTTCCCCAAGTTTTTCCCCGGTTTCCATTTCATAAAGATAATAAGACTCATCCCAGCGGATGCTCTCGGTGAAAGCTGCCTTCAGGTTGAGAAAGGAGATTTCCGGGGGGGCGGGGTAATTGAGGATGAGAAGGAGACGCTGGTTATGGCGGCGGGCCAAGTCTTTGAGCGTTTGGGCCAACTCAACGGGGTTGACCTTCTTTCTGCCATTGTTCCAGACTATGAAGGAACCCCAGTCCCTTTTGGTCAGGTAATAAATCTGCCGGTTGAGATAAGCCGCCACAGGGGAGACGGGGGCATCCATATCCCCCACCAAAAATCTGTCCTCCAGGCCGTTTTTCTTGATAAAGGCAGCCGCCGCCCGACTGGCAGAAAAAGGGTGCCGCCAATCATAAAAAGAGGCCACCCCCGCCGCCAGGACCTGAATCACCAGGACCAACAGCAGCAAGCGGGGCCGATGGCGGGCACACCAGCCGCAAAGGTTATCCCATCCAGGTGTCTTGAGGCTTTTCTCCGGGTGGACGGCTGCCAGCCACAAACAGGCCAGCAGCAGAAGGTACAGGTGACCGGCATGTCTTAGGCTTACTGTGTAGATGACATACATGAAGGTTAGAAGAGTGGCGGATCCCCCCCCATACAACCGGGCAATGGGGGGATTTTTCCCAAAACTCCATAAGAAGAAGAAGAAAAGACAAAGGCCCAACCCCACCTGTAGGGAGTTAATATTCAGGAGGTTGGTTTCCCAGAAGCGGTATTGGAGGGCTGGCAGGGGAAAATAACTTCTAAAGAGGTGGGCCAAGGTGCGTTTCAGGTGGGACGGGTCAAAGCCGGTGACCCACAACCCTCCGCCCCCCGGGGGGCTGAAGTCAGACGGAGGTATCACGGTATAGAGGCCCACCACCACTCCCAGAAGAAAAACCAGGGTACTTAGAGCCAGGAACCACCTGGAATTCTGCCGGAAGGCCCCGAGGGGCCCTCCCCGCCACAGTTCCTCTGCCAAAAACGCCCCAAAATTTACGGCCAGTAGCAGCCCATAAATATTGGTCTGGCACAGCAGGGCCAAAATTAGGGCCAAGAGGAGATAGGGCTTATCCGGGGAAGGGCGGTAAGCCGCCAGAAAAAGCAAAACCAGTAGCACCCCCTGGGCGTAATTGCGGCTGATGATGGCATACTCATAAAAGAAAAAGTAGCCGAAACTGATAAGGGCCTTATACGCTGAAGGAAACGGCCCATAGCGCCACAGAAGGGTTACCGAAGCGACGGCCACTGTAAAGTGAAGTATCTGCATGGCCTCGGGCTGCACTGTGATGCGGGTCAGGCCGTAGAGGGTGAGGAACCATAACAGGGGGTGACCTTCGTAGCGGGTGTTTTGCCAAAGTTCTCCAAGGGAACGGCTCTCTTTGGCGATTAGCCAGGCCTGGAACTCATCCCGCCACATCTCGTGGTACCCGAGGACCAGCAGGCCGAGAGCCACATAAAGCCCCAGACCTGCCAGCCACCAGAGGGAGCCTGTCATGCGAGGCTGAGGGTTCATGCACTTTCCAGTCCGTCAGAAGAACTCAGGCCCCCCGCTTGGCCACACGAGGTTTCCCTGCCGCCGGTCAGCTGGCCGCAGGCCGCGGCGATGTCCTGCCCCCGACTTTCCCGGATGAACACCGGAAAGTGAGCCTGACGCAGAATTTCCTGAAACTGGAGAACCCGCCCCCGGTCAGGGGAAGAATAAGGCAACTCAGGGACAGGATTAAAAGGGATGAGGTTGATTTTGGCCCGAAAGCCTTTTAAGAGACGCGCCAGATCCCGGGCCATGGCCGGGTGGTCATTGATCCCGGCCAAAAGCACATAGGCAAAGGTGAGACGGCGATGCCGGGGCAACGGAAAGGACCGGCAGGCCTCCAGGAGCTCCTTTAAGGGGTAGCGCCGGTTGATGGGCATGAGGGCCTCCCGGGTGGCGTCATCGGCGGCGTTCAGGGACACGGTCAGGTTGACCCGCACCTCCTGCCCCAGTCGGGGGATAAGAGGGGCGAGGCCGGCAGTGGACACGGTAATCCGGCGATAAGAGAAATTAAGTCCCCAGGAAGCTTCCAGGATCTGGAGCGCCCGGACCAGGGCAGGAAAATTGGCCAAAGGCTCCCCCATGCCCATGAACACCAGGTTGGTAAGGGGCTTGCCCCGGGGGACCCAGGGCCGCACGGCCAGCACCTGGTTTACTATTTCGGCGGCGCTGAGATTACGGGCCAGACCCTGGCGGGCAGTGAGGCAGAAGCGACAACCCAGGGCACAACCCACTTGGGAGGAAAGACACAAGGTGCTGTGGTCCTCCTCCAAAATGAGGACGGACTCAATGCTTAGACCGTCTTCCAACAGCCAGCGGAATTTTTGGGTGCCGTCTTGGGACACTTGACGGTCCGCCAAGGTGAGGGAGCTCAGACGGGCAAGGTGGCGGAGTTCCTCCCGGAAAGCCCGACTAAGGTCGGTCATGTCCCCGAAATCGGCGATCCCTTTGTAAACCCATTTGAGTATCTGACGGGCCCGGAACCGTGGCTGATCCCAGGTCTGCACCAGGCTTTCGAGTTCTGCCAGGGTAAGTTCCTTAAGGTCCACAGGAGCGGTCATAGTCTCTTGGGGGTGTTAAAGATTTACAGTTGCAAGCCCCAGAACCCCAACTTCACTATTTCAGAGGCCCGGCAAAATGGTGACTTTCCTAAATTCTGAGGCTTTTTTTGGTTTAATGCCAAAAGATAGGAAATGAGTGAGGCAATCCCGGAGCCCGTCCTGGGGAAAAACCGGGGCCGGCTTTAAGTGCCCCGAGCTCTTTCCAGGGCTTCCATCCGGGACTTGCATTGGATACACATGGTGGTCACCGGCCGGGCCAAAAGGCGTTTTTCGGAGATTTCCCCGCCGCAGATTTCACAGATGCCGTAGGTCCCGGCCTCGATGCGGTCCAGGGCCTCCCGGATTTTAGCGATAAGCTTTCGTTCCCGGTCCCGGATGCGCAAAGTGTAATTGCGGTCGGTTTCCAGGGCAGCCCGGTCGGTGGGGTCTGGAAAGGGGGATGCCCCGGAGCCGGTCATGACATGGCGGGTCTTTTCGGCTTCATTTAGAAGCTCGTTGATACGTTCTTGCAACAGGTTGCGGAAGTATTCCAGGCGTTCGGGTGTCATCCACGGCCCTCTTGGATGGGTTGGGGACTTTGACTGCGGCAATAGCGGCCGCTTTTTCCCCCGCTTTTTTCCTCCAGGAGCAAGTCCTGAATAACCATACCCCGATCAATACCCTTGCACATGTCATAGATGGTCAAAGCGGCCACTCCGGCGGCCACCAGGGCCTCCATTTCCACCCCGGTGCGGGCTTCGGTGCGGACCCGGGCCCGGATGGTTACGGCCTGGACCTCGGGGTCCAGGGAGAACTCCAGATCGACTCCCGTCAGGGGCAAGGGATGGCACAGGGGGATGAGCTGGGAAGTATTCTTGGCCGCCATGATCCCCGCCAGCCGGGCGGCGGCCCAAACATCGCCTTTGGGCAGGTCCTGGGCCAGCAGCCGGGGGAAAACCCGGGGGCCCAAAACAATGCGGCAGGCGGCGACAGCCTCCCGGCGGGTCACGGGTTTTTCACCCACTTCCACCATTTGCAGGCGTCCGCTGGAATCCAGATGGGTAAAGTCACTCATTTGCGATCTAACCCATTTCAGTGCGGCCCAGGCGGGCCACCTCCTCCAGAATGTGTCGCTGGGCTAGGGTAAGTCTCTCCGGAGTGGTCACCACCACTTCCACAATCTGGTCCCCCACGACTCCTGAGGCCGCCTGATGGGGGGGAACCGCCGGGAACCGGAAGATGCAGCCGTTCTGGGTGCCCCGGGGAATTTTCAACATTACCGAGCCGTTTAAGGTGGGCACCCGGATCTCATCCCCCAAGGCGGCCTGGGCAAAGGAGACATTCACCTGGCAATAGAGATCCCGACCCCGGCGAGTAAAAAAACTATGGGGTTCCACCGAGATAACCACTTCCAGGTTGCCCGGGGGACCGCCGGGATAGCTTTCGCCGCCCTCGCAGGCGAAGCTCAGACGGGAGCCATCTTCAATGCCGGGAGGGATGCGCAAATGATAAGGCCGTGACAAGAGACGATAGCCTTGGCCTTGGCAAGCGGAACAGGGATGCTCCAAAATTATGCCTTGCCCCTGACAACTGGAACAGGGAAAGCTGCTGCGCAGGAGGCCCGGCCCCAAAAGGGGTTGCCCTCGCCCCCCACAGTCCGGACAGATCCGGGGCTGGTTCAAGGGTATCCTGCCCCGGCGGCGGCAATGGGCACAGGGAACGAAGCGGGGCACCATGATGGTGGCTTCCGCTCCCAGAAAGGCATCTTCAAAGGAGATCCGCAGGTCGTAGCGGAAATCCGGACCGCCCAAAGGAGGGCCGGGTTCCGTCTGAGGGTGGAGGCCAAAAACCTCTTCAAAAAACTCCTGTTTGGCCCGAGCGTTTCTGCGGTAGTATTTTTTTTCCTTTACAGGCGGCCGTTCCAGGCGGGCCCGGAGGGTCTCATATGCCTCCAGCACCTGGCGGAATTGGGCCGCCGCCTCGGGTTTGTCCGGATTCAGATCAGGATGATATTCCTGAGCCAGGGCCCGGAACCGCCGCCGGACTTCCTCCCAGCCAGCTCTGGCGCTGAGACCCAGGATGCGATAGGATTCCCGTATGGTCATAAATTCTGGTTCAGAAATCGCCTTTCCGCAGGCTTTGATCCAACTCTTCCGCCTGTTCCCGCTCTCCGCCTGCTTCAAAGGCCCGCCGGGCGAAATACTTTTTCCCGTATTTCAGCGCCTGTTCCGCCACTTTTCGCCAAGTCTCCGGATCTTGTTCCCCCAGCCGGGCCAGAAGCTGGGCATCTCCGCTTTCCAAAGCCAGGGCCTTCAGTTTCTCCAATCCTGGCTGGTAATTCCCTTTTAAGAAGAACTCCAGGGCGTCCTCAATGAACCCGTGGGCCAGAAATTTCTCCCCATAGTCCCGACATTCCTCAGGACTTAACTCTTTTTCGTTCAACAACCGCCGTTTCTTGAGGCAGTCCGGAAGACCCGGCGGCAGCCCTGATTTAGCTTTTCCCCACATCTTAAAAGTGTTTTATCCCAAAAAATATTTATAATTGAAATGGCTGGCCCTGTAAACAGAAATTGGTGGGATGCCCGGGGGCTTGAAGCCTAACAAGCCCCAGGAGGGCTGAGTTTTGACTTTACTTCCAGGCCCTAGGTGAGTTAACATAACAATGAAATTAATATTTTATTAATAATTTCGATTGGTTCAACCATGGTAGTCACGTGCCCGGAATGCGGCACCCAGTACGCCTTCCCGGAAACGCGGCTTAAAGCCGGGGGGGTGAAGTTGCGCTGTTCCCGCTGTCGGCATGTTTTCCGGCTAACCCCGCCGGAGTCCCCATCCGAGTTGGAAGGTGAACCCGCCAAAAGTCCTCCCCCGGATCCGGTGCCGGAACCTGAAACGCCCCCTGCGGTAGCCGTAGGCCCGGAACCTCACCTGGAAACCGAAGCGCAAACTCCCCCTTTTCCGGAAGGCTCGGAAACTTCTGGACCTGCTGCCGTGTCTGAGCTCCCCTCGAAGATCAAGTGGCCAAAATGGGTTGGGATTGGGTTACTTATACTGGCACTGGCCGCAGGTTTGGCAGGGCTGGCCTGGTGGAACCACCGAAGCTTCATGGGAGGACTGGCGACCCATCTGAGAGGTTGGTGGCAGTCCCGGTTTCCTTCCCCCACCGCAACTTACGCCGACAAACCTGAAAGGCCGGGCGAGGTTCAGGAGGTGAATCCTCCTCCACCGCCAATGCCACCTACAGAGCTCAAAGACCTTCCCATAACCTGGGCCAAGGCGCGCTACCGAGGGTTGGTGAATGCCAAAGGCGGACAGCTTCTGGTCATTCAGGGGGAGGTGGTCAACAGAGGGAAGACTCCCCGGGGCCCCATCCGGATCAAGGCGGTCCTGACCGACGCCCGGCACCGGCCGCTCCGGGAGGAACTGGCTTACAGCGGCACCACCTTCAGCGACCAGGAGTTGAAGTCCTTAAACCCCGGTGAAATTCAGGATTGGCTGACCAAGCCCGGGGGCCGGTCCAGAGTCCCGATACTGACCCCAGGACAGACCCAGGCGTTCACAGTGGTGTTTTTCGGAGTCCCTGACAACCTGGCCGAAACCCAGAGTGGTTTTCAGGTGGTAGTGGTGGAAGGACCTAAAACCCCAAGTTCCCCATGATTAAGCGACTTTTGACCCTATGGGAACGATTACGGGGGGAGCGGGGTCGTCTGATCGCCACCCTGAAGGTGGAGTTTTATCCGGACAAGACCGTTACCCCCACTTTGGTATGGCATGTCAGCCCGGGGGAAGACCTGGATCTGGTGGCCTTGGCCATTTTCCTCTATGCCCGGATCCTCTTCGAGCTGGCCGAACTCAATGAGACCCGGACGGCTAAGGAGCTTATGGCCTTCCTGTCCCAGGTGGCGGAGCGTATTTCTTCTTCGGGGGATTCCCCCCAACGTCCTGCGTTGCCCCTTGGGGAGCTGCGCCTCAAGGAAAGTCCTCGAAACGAGACCCCCAGTCGGAATTACCAGGCCGATTTTTACCGTCACCGGGACGGCCAGCTGTTTCTCAGGTTTCAAGGCAGCCTGGGGAAGGAAGGGGTGTATCTCCCGGCCACTTATGTGGTGTTTGTGCGCTACTGTCTGGAGCACCTGGAGAATGAGGCCTTGCAGCGATTAGCCCGGAGTCTGGTGCGCCTGCACCACTATTACAGGTACCGCCGGGATTTCTGGGACAGTTTGGCTCTAACCGCCGGCCCGGCCTTTGCTCTGGGGAAAGAGGACTTGCCCCCCGAGGAGGCGGAACCGGAAATCTGAGGGGGCGGCTTGGCCTCAACTGACCCAGTCCCTTGAAAGAAAGTGGCAGGGGGACGGTTATGTCCTCTCCCCAAGGCCAGTTCACCGGAGAGGGACAGCCCGCCTTTATTTTTGATCATTCCGGACCAGGCTCCAGATAGAGGGTCTGGGTGGTGTCGTCGTAGGCCAAAAGTTCGGCATAGCGGCCCCAGTCAATGGCAGTGTCCAGCTGCCTCTCAGCTTCCTCTTCGTGAAATTCCAGTTCCAGGGCCTTTTGCACTACATCCCATTCCATTCGCTTCTTGTCACTGGCCCGGAGCAGATCAAGAAGCCACTTAAACAAAGGCAGACGCCGGATGCGGTTGGCGAAAATCTCCTTCCGGGCCCGGATAGAGGCCTCGGCAAAAGTTTCCCCCAGGGGACTTAGGGAAATGTCCCCATAGGCTACTGTGGCGAATCCTAAAAGCTCCGCGGTTTCTATCAGGCGGAGGAGCTCATCCGAATTAATCTGGAGCTCCTGGGCCAAGGCATAGATGTCTGCCCGGTTGTCCGGCATGCTGTCCAGATGTTCCAAGAGACCGGCCAGGTCGTCTATGTTGATATGGGGTAAGGCCCGGGTGCGCCCCGGTTCGCCGGGGGCGGTGCCCAGCTCCACATGCTCCGGCTGGGTCTGCCCGGCCAGCACCATGTACACCCGGTCCACCAGATTGAGGAATTTGGGGTCCTTGCGCTGGCGGGGATGGGGAAGGTCCACTTTCATATTCAAAATCACCCGGCCCGGATCCTTGTCCATCACCACTATGCGGTCCGCCAGAAACACCGCCTCCTCAATATTGTGGGTGACCAAAAGTATGGCCTTGGTAGGGATGTGGCCGCTGGTCCAGAGCTCCAGAAGCTCGCCTCTCAGGGCCTCGGCACTCAACACGTCCAAGGCGGAAAAGGGTTCATCCAGGCAGAGGAGCTCAGGCTCCACCGCCATGGCCCGGGCAAACCCCACCTTTTGGCGCATCCCGCCGGAGAGCTCCCGGGGATAGGCGGTTTCAAAGCCGTCCAGGCCTACCCGGTCAAGCAAGTCCAAGGCCCTGGCGGTGCGCAACCCTGGAGGGACTCCCCGTGAGCGAAGAGCCACCTCCACATTTTCCTGCACGGTAAGCCAGGGGAACAGGGCGAAGGTCTGGAAAACGATGGTGGCCTTGGGATTGACCCCTGTCAAAGGCTCTCCCCGGTACAACACCCTGCCCGAGGTGGGAGGCTGGAGGCCGGTGATGATCCGCAGCAAGGTGCTCTTGCCGCAGCCGGTGGGTCCCAACAGGGCGGCGAATTCCCCTTCGCTGAGGGCCAGGTCGAAATCCTGAATGACCTTGAAGCGGCGGGTGCCGCTGAAATATATCTGACTAACCTTTTGCAGCTCCAGAAGGTAACCGTTCTTTAGGGGCATATCAGTCCATCCGATAGCGTTCTTCCGCCACCTGGTAGAGGCGGCGCCACACCAGGCGGTTAATGGTGGCCACCGCAATGATCATGCTTAAGGTGGCGGCCAGCAACACCGCGTAATCCCCGGATGCCGTGGCTTCAGCGATGACCGCGCCGATGCCGGTGACCTTTAGGGTTTCTCCCCCGAACTGGAGGTATTCCGCCACGATGGAGGCATTCCAGGCCCCGCCGCTGGCGGTGAGGGCGCCGGTGACCATATAAGGGAACAGGGCCGGGAGGAAGAGGGTGCGCCACCGCTCAAAAAAGCCCAACTGTAAGAGGGCGGTGGTGAATTTCAGGTCCCGGGGGATGGCGGCGGCCCCGGCGATGATATTAAACAGCATATACCACTGGGTCCCCATAAGCATAAGGAGTACTGCCGCCAGATTGAGCCCACCAGGAAGGCCGATGACCAAGAGGACCACCACAGGGAACAGGGCGGTGGCCGGGATAGAGGCGGTCACCTGGACCACGGGCTGCAGCCAGGCAGCCAGCCGGGGATTGGTGCCAATGGCCACCCCCAGAGGCAAAGTCCAGGACAGGGTGATGATCAAGGCCGCCAATACCCTGAGCAGGGTGACCAGCAGACCGAGAAGAATAACCCCCCACTGGTAAAGAGACACTCCGAGGATAAGATTCAGACCCCGATAGCCTTGATAGAGGAGCACCACCAGAAGGGCACCTCCCAGAACATAAAGGCCCAAAGGGGTCCGGCCTTCGACCTGGGGAAGTTTATCTTTGGGTGGAAAGAGGCGCAACATCAGAAAATCCAAAGCCTCCCCCATTGGTCGCAGTACCCGGCACCGCAGCCCTTCCAGGATCTTGGAGGTGCGCAGGGCGTCATAAAACCAGGAAGTGGGCGGGTAATCATCCTCCACCATGGACATGGTGAAGCGGTTGCCCCAGGCGAGTAGCGGCCGCCAAATCAGTTGGTCCAGGGCCACAATAGTGCCCACCAGGGCCGCCAAGCCCCAGGCTACGGCGGTGAGATTGCCCTGATTGGCTGCTTCCTGAAGATAGGCTCCCAGTCCCAGCAGGCGATAATTTTTCTCGCCCGCGGTGAAAATCTCTGCCGCCATAAGAAAGAACCAGCCACCGGCCCAGCTCATCATGCTGTTCCAGATCAACGTCAAGGCGGCAAAGGGCAGCTCCAGGGTCTTGAAGCGCAGCCAGGGATTCAGACGGAAGATGGTGCTGGCCTCCACCAGATCCCGGGGCAGGGTGGTGAGGGACTGATACCAGGCAAAGGTCAGGTTCCAGGCCTGGCTGGTGAAAATGAGGACAATGGAGGCGGCTTCTGTGGCCAGAGGTGGGGAGAGGAAGGCGCTGAAGCTAAGAAGCACCACCGGCAGAAAGGAGAGGATGGGCACACTCTGGAGAACATCCAGAAGGGGTAACATGATCTTTTCAGCCCGGGGGCGGTTGGCGGCCAAGTAGCCGTAAGCCAGGGAAAAAACCAGGGAGAGGAGATAGGCGGCGGCCATGCGGCCCAAAGAAAGACTGACATAATAGGGCAATACCCCTGGGGAGAGGTCCACCTCGGGACCCTTGATGACCGCCGGAGCTCCCATGCCCAGGCGGATTCCGAGATATAAGAGGACCCCCAGGCTGACAAAGACCACCGCATCGCCCCAGGAGAAGGGACGCCAGTCGGGCAGAGGTATCTTAAACAAGCGGGGAAAAGGTTTCATGGAGACCCTGCCGGGTGATATGGTGGGACCTCATAAAAGATAATAAAAAAGCCCGGACTTGGCAAGTCCGGGCTTGGCTTGGGAAAATCAATTCCGGCGGCGTCCTACTTTCCCACGCAGTTGCCCGCGTAGTATCATCGGCGTTGCCGGGCTTAACTTCCGAGTTCGGGATGGGATCGGGTGTTTCCCCGGCGCTATGGCCACCGGAAACTTTATGTCGGTTTTCGGTTTTCTGTTTTCTGTTTTCGGGTTTCGGGGAGGCGCCCTAAGAGGTGCCCTCCCGACTTTAAACAGCAAGCTTTCTGCCAGCAGCTGTCCGCTTACTGTTAAGTCCAAGTGCATTTAAGAGAGTCCTTACGGAGTTTCCGAAGGCAAGGGGAAATATGGTCAAGCCGCCCGGCCGATTAGTACCAGTCGGCTGAACGTGTTACCACGCTTACACCTCTGGCCTATCAACCTCGTAGTCTTCGAGGGGCCTTTGGGGGCTTACGCCCGGGAGATCTGGTCTTGGGGAGGGCTTCCCGCTTAGATGCTTTCAGCGGTTATCCCGGCCGCACATAGCTACCCGGCGCTGCGCCTGGCGGCACAACCGGAACACTAGAGGTGCGTCCATCCCGGTCCTCTCGTACTAGGGACAGCTCCCCGCAAATCTCCTACGCCCGCAACAGATAGGGACCAAACTGTCTCACGACGTTTTAAACCCAGCTCACGTACCGCTTTAATTGGCGAACAGCCAAACCCTTGGGACCTTCTTCAGCCCCAGGATGCGATGAGCCGACATCG
>Ga0078972_1000348_pt1 | contig 191476 bp, 151 predicted proteins | sample YelNatPaOPGAMG01_FD_67568 | JGI IMG/M metagenome (GOLD analysis project Ga0078972, IMG submission 67568) | Hot spring thermophilic microbial communities from Obsidian Pool, Yellowstone National Park, USA - OP-RAMG-01 (SPADES assembly) (version 2) | ecosystem: Environmental > Aquatic > Thermal...
TATGAGCTGTTGGGCCTTATAACTTTTTACACCATTGTGGGCGCCAGGGTAACCGCTTGGCCAATTCCTCGCGGTTGTACAGCCCCTCAGGCGGCCGGTCGTGTTCATAAGGATATGGAGGAGGGCTTTATCCGCGCCGAAGTCGTGCCCTACGATGTTCTTGTTCAGTACGGCTCGTGGAATGCCGCAAAAGAGGCCGGTAAGGTGCGCATTGAGGGCCATGACTCCATTATTCAGGATGGCGATGTGGTTCTCTTCCGGTTTACGCAACCGGCTCGGCGCTGACCCACAACGCGTCGGAATCAGACCGTTCCAAGGTGGATCCCTATTTGCAGAAGATTTTTGGGATGTAAAGGCTTGAGTGGCTATGCCTAAGCCGTGACAGCGGTGCAGGTTTGGCAGTTGGGCAGATTGAGTTGACGGGCCCCTGGAGATTGCTTACACGGCGCTTTGCTGCCCGGAGACGCGGAGATGAAGCTGACCATTCAAGAATTTCAGTTGGTCAGTCCGAAGATGTCCGCTTTTCGCGTTGCGCTGATATACGTACTGCTCGGCGTGCTTTGGATTCTCCTCTCGGATAAACTGGTCTCGGCTTTTGTTCGCGGAGAAGCCCTTATTACCAAGGCCCAAACGATAAAGGGATGGTTTTATGTGGCGGTTACAGGAGTACTTTTGTACTTCCTTGTTCTGCGCGACATGGCGCGCCAGGCACGCGTCGAAGCAGAACTGAGGAAAGTAAATGAAACCCTTACCGCGCTTTTGAAAGCCTGTCCATCCGCCGTAGTCGCCCTCAATTCCGAAGGGAAGATACTAATGTGGCATCCGTTGGCCGAAAGAATCGCCAACCGCGGTGAAAGCGAGGTTTTGGGTGCCTCTTTGGAAGCGGTTTTTGGACCGCTTGGTTTCTCCGCCGAGCTTGACTCGCTGTTCAAACAGGCTCTTTCCGGGAGAGTTATTACGGATGTGGAGGTACTGGCGCGCAGTCCGGAGGGCCTGACCTCAGCGTACAGCGCTTCGGCCGCCCCGGTGTACTCTGAAAGCGGAAGAGAGCGCCCGTCTGGCGTTGTGATAGTCCTTCACGATATCACGGAGCGCAGACGTTCGGAGCTGGAGCTGGCCCAGCTTAATCAGCGGCTTTTGGATGCCGAGCAGCAGAAAAAGCGCTTCTATCGGGAGGTTATCAGGGCGGTTACCAACGGGAAGCTTCACTTGGTGGAACCGCACGAGATACCAACATCCGGCGAGAAGATTCTGGATGAGCCCGTAAGAAACGCGGAGGAGTGCACGCTTACGCGCAGGCGCATCCGGGAAATCGGTTTGCAGGCGGGTTTGACTCTCGATGATGCAAGCGACCTGGAGTCCGCGGTTGGAGAGGCATTGGTGAATGCTGTGAAGCACGGAGTGGACGCCCACTGTACGGTTTTTCTGGATGGGGAAAGAATTTCGGTGCGTGTGGCGGACCGCGGGCGCGGCATACGCCCGGAGGATTTGCCGGCGTCTGTTCTCAGGCCGGGTTTTTCCACGACGGTTTCCATGGGCATGGGATATACCATAATGCTCGAAACTGCTGATCAGATATGGCTCAGCACCGGGCCGGAGGGGACTGTTGTGCAAGTGGAAAAGGCTATTAAGCCGGAGGCACGTCCGGAGCCTCCAATAAACGCCGCTCTCAGAAGGCTGTGGAGCCAGGCCAACTGAGCGGAGGTTTTGTCGATAGCGTTGATTTTGGGGAAGCTTGGGTTGGTGGTTGCGAGATGAAACTTTTGATTCTTCCTGCCGCGGTGCTTTCTGCGGTTTTGGCTTCTCAGGCTGTTGAAAATCCTTCGTTTGATATCGGGCAGAGCAGTCCCCAGGGTTGGGTTTTGGAAGGCGGCCAGGGTTTTTGGGATGCGGGCCGCACAGGGGGACGCTCGGTGTGTGTAGTTGGCACAGGCAGTGATTCCAGCTATTGGCGAAGCACCGGCTTTGTACCGAAAGCCGGCGGGCTTTACCGGCTTTCGTTTTGGATGAAGGGCGAGGGGTCTGGAGGGTGCGCGATTGCCGGCTTGAATACGGCCAACCGCGATTTCGGCATATCCAAAGAATGGACAAAGCACACGTTTATTTTCCGCGCCCCGGAAGAACAACAAGTTGCATTTCTCAGGGTGGGGCAGTGGCATGTTAACGGCCGGGTTTGGTTTGATGATTTGACCATTTCTCAGCTCGTTCCAATTCATCGGAGGGCCAACGGTTTTGTGCTTGGTGCCGGCGAGAGAGTTGTCGGCGATACCTATGCTTTTGAGGCACAGCTTTGGAGTGAAGTCGGCAACTACTCGAGGCCGCTTGCTAAGCACACCGCCGGATTCAACACCGACCGGTGGACGTTCGGCGGTGGGCAGTATGTGGTTTACCGCCACGAAATCGGATCGGTTCGCCAGACTTCGGGCCGGGTTTCGCTGAGCGTGAGGTACCATGTTTCCGGGGCCTGCGAAGTTGAGGCGAGCTCGGATGGGGCATCCTGGCATCCAGTTGGCCGCATCACTGGGGTGCAGACCGGAGAATTTCAGGTGCCGGAGCAGATATTCCCGGCTCGCACTGTTTGGATAAGGCTTCGAGCTGGAGACGGTGCGCAGTTTCAGGTTCACGGCTACGGCTATACGGCAAAGCTTGAAAAGGTTCTGCCGGACGCGGATGGAGCCACCAGGTTTGCGGAAGTGCATCAAGCTTCTCCCGGTGTGAAGGTGGAGCTTGTGGATTTGGGCATGCTTAGGCCGGGGTATGGGAACACGGTTCGTTTGGCGGTGTTGGGCCATTCCAAGCCTTTGGTTGCCAAGATTTCGGTGGTTGAGCCCGGGGCGAAGCGTGCGCGCGTGTTCTCCGCCGGAGTGCCCGCTGGACCGCGTCGGGTGAGCGTCTCTGTGCCGTACGAGCTTGAGAAATCCGGCGAGGGGCAAATTCGCATTTCTGTGGCGTCTGGACGCACGGAGCTTTGGACGGCCTCTGTGAACTATACCGTGCCGCATCTGTACGCCGCCGATTACGGATATTCTGTTTCTGCGTCTAAAGAAGCCGACGTTTGGTGGTGCGAGGCGACCTACAAGGTATCGCGCGAGCGTCCCGCGCCTAAGGTGCCAAAGCGAGAGGTAGTTCTGGAAGCCGCCAAAGGTGAGTACGAACCGGTGCAGGTGGTTCTTCGGCCTAGGCGCGCCTTGCGAGGAGTGTCCGCGGCTGTAACCGATTTTCGGTCCGCATCCGGTGGCGTAATACCGAGTTCCAATGTCAGCATCCGGTTGGTGGATTATGTGAAAGTAACCGTTCCGACGGATTCGCTTGGCGCGGAAGGGTTCTGGCCCGATCCGCTTCCCCCTGCGCCGAGCCGGTTTGACGTTCCGGCCAACACCAACCAACCGCTGTGGGTTACTGTTAAAGTTCCGCGGGATGCTAAAGCGGGCTTGTACAGGGCAAATCTTAGCATAAAGAGCGGTTCTTGGCAGGTTGACGTGCCGCTTCGCCTGCGCGTTTGGGATTTCGCTTTGCCGGAGTCTCCGCGCATTACGTCGGCTTTTGGATTTTCTGAGGGCCTTTTGAGAAGCTATCACAATCTGGATACGAGTGAAGAAGAAGCCCGGGTGTTCGACCTATACATGCAGGATTTTGCCGAGCACCGGATTTCCCCCTATTTCCCGATGGCGCTGGCTCCAATTCGCGTTCAGGTGGAGAACGGGGATGTTACTTTGGACTTTACGGAGTTTGATAAAGCCGCTCATCGGTACCTTGATGAGCTGGGTTTCACCACCTTTATGCTGCCAATTCAAGGGATGGGAGGGGGAACCTTTTACGAGCGGTATCCAGGAAGCTTCGGAGGTTACCAGCAGGGCACCCCTGAATACGAGCGCCTTATGGGAAAGTACCTAAAGGCGCTTCAGGACCACCTTGAGGAGAAGGGGTGGCTTTCGAAAGCATACGTGTATTGGTTCGATGAGCCGGATCCGAAGGATTACGAGTTTGTGCGCGAGGGTATGGAGTTGATACACCGGCACGCGCCCAAACTCGCCAGGATGCTTACGGAACAGCCGGAACCCGAGCTCAGCGGTGCGGTGGATATATGGTGCCCGGTACTGGATGCCTACGTGCCCGAGAAATGCCAAGCCGAGCAGAGGCAGGGCAGAAAGGTTTGGTGGTACGTTTGCACCGGCCCAAAAGGTCGCTACACCACGCTGTTTATTGACCACCCGGCGGTAAACATGCGCATGTGGGTTTGGCTTTCTTACAAATACGGCGTTGATGGCCTGCTGGTTTGGTCAACCAACTATTGGACAAGCCCAACCGCATTTCCACCTCCTGCCAAACAGGACCCATGGGCCGATCCGATGAGCTACGTTTCCGGGTACGGAACACCTGCGGGAACCAAAGCTTACTGGGGCAACGGAGACGGAAGATTTCTGTATCCTCCCAAGGGCCACACCGACGGGCGCAAGAGAATCGAAGGCCCTGTGGACAGCTTCCGTTGGGAGATGCTGAGGGAGGGCATTGAAGATGCGGATACGTTTTTCATTTTGAGGGATATGGTGTTGGAAGCCAAGCGCCTTGGTGTGAACCCCGCTTTGGTGAGCCAAGCCGAACGCCTTGTGAGCATTCCTCCTACGGTTGCCTCGGGGCTTACCGAATTCACCCGGGATCCGTTGCCCATGTACAAGCACCGCAGAGCAATTGCGCTTATGATCGAAAGGTTGAAAAAGGCGATTTCTGGCAAACAGCGCTGAGCGGCATCTTCGCCTATAAAACCAGCAGAGGCACGGGGCACTGAAATGGCTTCAGAATCTTTTGCGCCCCTTGCCTCTGCAATGTGTTTGCGCCGGGTTTGGGCTAGGTTGCGGCCTGCGACAAGCCCTGTTGCCTTACGAAATCGCGAATGGCTTCGGCCAGTTGCGGTGCCCATGCCACTGATGGCACTTTTCCGTTGCTTTCGCCGCCCTTAAGCAGTTCCTCTGCGAAACTGCTCAGGCTTTCGGTTAGGTGCTTGCGTCCCAGTTCGTCGGCGGTTTGTATCTCTCTGAGAATTTCCGCTTCCACACTGTCGGCAAGAGCCTGCTCGGATACCAATCGGTTCACAACGGCTTCCACGGTATCCCCGAGCCATTCCACCGCGCCTGAATCTGGTTTGAAGCAGTAAAGCTGCATGGGAGTGGGTGGACCCTGTGGAATTTTCCTGTCCTCTTTTACGATTATCCCAAGGGCCATGCCGACTCCCGTTAGCCTAACCGCGCGGTCAAGCTGCTCGTCTTTCGGTGGGATTATATCCGGGAATTTGGCGGCCATTTCGTCTCGAACGATGTGCAGCGGGACCGCTCCTTTGGCGGCGATGTGCGCATCGTAGGCTTCTTTCATTGTCCTTATGTTGTCCAGTGCTCTAAGCGGGAAGCCGCCGCATTCCTGTGCGAAGATGACGCGGTCTGTCTCTTGCAGGTTCTTTACATCACCGCCGTCCACCCTCCAAATCGGGTCCGAAAGCCGCGCCACCGCCTCCAGCACTTTTACCCGCTCTTTATCCTGGTCATCCGGTCTGTATCCACCGTAGATTCCCAGGCACCTGCTCTGTATCAGGCCGTTCGGGTACTCGTGAGACGGGTTCCAGTAGCCTCCTGGGGGATTTTGGTTTAGGGGTACAAACGGCGTGCTCTTCTGAGCGACAGCGTCTAAATTCTTCACCAGCTCGTCGTCGGAGAACTTTGCGGCCAGCAGATCGTAAGCCGCGAATGTGGTATCGAGAAGCTCTCTTTCTTCAAGTTTGCCAACAGATTCGCGGGCCGCTTCCAAAAGGGCGTCCGCCAGCATCTCCGGGCTGGCTTTGTCCAACTCGCCCAGCGTTAAGTTCAATTTCCTCAGTGCAGCTTGGCCAACAGTTTCAGGTTTGTAGGCATCGCCTCTCACGGATCGCAGTTTGCCATCCAAAACTTCCAGGATTGTTTCGTCAAACAAAAGCAGGCCAAGGCATTTATGGCTTACGGCCTTTTGATACCATTCTTTGCCCATCTGTGACAGCTTCGAGCTCGCGTATTCCAGCACCTCCACCGCCTTGTTCTTAATTCCAAGCAGGCTGTCTATCCAGTTCACAAGCTCTTCGCACACCTCTGCAGACAGAAGCCGCCTACGAGTTTCCACTTTTGCTCGGCACCAAAGACTGCACCAGCTAAGAAACTCCTTGGCCTCTGTTTGCATCTTTGCGTCCCTGCTGAAGAAACTCTTTTTCTCCTTTTGGACGTCTTCGAACTCTTTTTCTATCCGCCTTTCTATGATCTTATCGATCTTGTCACCTTTGTTGTTGTTCACCTCTTCGATAAGCGCTAGGTCGTTGATATCCCTGGCAATCGTCTCCGCGCTTTCGGCTTCTTCTCTGAAGTTTTTGGCCATCTCGCTTAAACGCTCTTTCAGGTTTTTGAGGAAAGCGAGCGATAGTGCAACGGAAGTGGCGGATCTGATTTGGAGTTCCTCCTCAATTCTGCGCCGGTATTCTTCGAAAACCCGCCGTTTTCGCTCGGCCATCCATTTCATCCTCATGCCCCAAGTCTCGGGGTTGACACCAGTATCGTCGAAATCTCTTCTCCATTCGTTCCACTTAGACTCGAGCATCTCCAGGTTTTGGCTCTTCTTGTGCCACCCCGGAGACCATTCGCTCATCGCCGTGTCCATGTACTGTTTCGGGACTTCGAGAAGGTTAAATTCCTCTCCTGATACGATAGAAGCCAGGATGTCGCGGGCTTTGAGCACTTTTTGGATGAACTCGCGAACGATGGCGATAGCTGTTTGGATGATGCCGTGGCCTGAGGCCACACCTGCCAGGAATTTTGCCCCCAACTCCAGTATGTTTATGCGCGGCTTTACCGTTCTGAGAATGTTCTCATCGGCGTCGTCGCCGTTCAGCCAAACTTGAATCGCTTCGAGTGCCAGACGGTGAGCCAGCACCTCTCTTGCTTCTCGAGCTGGAAACCAAGCTTCGGCTTGGCCGAATCCCATAAAGGTTGCAGGGCAGTCCAGCGCGTCGTTCTGGACCAGCGGCTTGCGCACGTTCTGTCTGAGGGAGCGCTTTGTGGAAGCGAATTCCGAAGAATAGTTGTCGAACAGCCACCTGGCCAGCATTCCGAGCACGTCGTCCCTGCTTAGCATCACCTTTCCGTTGGACACATCGATGAGGTAACAGCAATCGAACGGCGGCTGTGCTTCAAAGTGGACTCCACCTGCGCCGCTTGGGGCGTACACCGCATCCCAGTTTGGAATTCCGAACAGCGGGGCCAGCTTTTTCCCTTCGCCGGGGAGGTAGGTCAGGTAGTTAAGCTCTTTAAGCGCGGCGTAACCGTTGGGAAACGCGTTCGTGGCACCTAAGTCAGCGAACATCCTTGGCAGCACTAGGTAGCCGTAAATCTCTATCGGAGGGGCCACGCTTAATTCTTTGAAAACTTTTCTGACGAGATAAGCTATGTCGAGAAAACAACCGGAGCCGGTTCCACCGGCAAGGCTTGTGACGATATGGACGTCCAGCCCGGGGTCCACCTGAAGGGCGTATTTTTCAAGCATGTACCTGGCAACTTGGTCTGAAGCGAGGCTGTTGAGGATGTCGCGCAGTCTGCGCTCAATTTCGGCAGAGTGCTGCCAGAAACAAAGGCGCCCGAGTTGGCGGACCGTGCCTGCGCCTTTTGTTACATTTGTGCTTCCCGAAAGCTTCTCCAGGCAGAACCAATCGTACTGCGGGTAGTTGCCATCTTTTATTCCTTCGTAAAGCCCCTTGGCATCTGGAATCGAGATATCCATCACTTCGGCGGCGGATAAGCTCGTATCTCTTTCAACAATCGAAGTGGCGCCTTTCTTGGCCCAATCGGTATCGGTATCTATGTACAGGAACTTCAAGATTGGCAGTTCGTCAAACTTCTCAAACTTGTCGATTACCATTCGGCGAACGCGCTGGATTACTTCGCCTCCGGTTCCGCCGAGTCCGATTATAATCCCTCTTCTCAAGTTTTCGTTGCCGGTCAAGCCAGATTCGTTGATCATCGTTTACTGCTTGTTCCTCCTTGCTTTCGTTCCTTCGCTTTTTCATGCATTTTCTGTTTGCTTGGGCGGCGGGGGTTCGGGAATGTTATCGTCAAATCCAACGGCCACGGATACCGCACCCCCGCCAGACTGCCAAACCTCAAAGCTTCCGGTTCTTTCGAATTCCATCTCGCTTCGCTCTGTGCCGCTGGCATCTTTTAGCACAAAGCCAGGTTGAGGTTTCACAACGAACTTCTTTCCCTTTCCCGGTCGGCTTAGGATGATTCCAACGCCAGAGATTTTCGAATCCTTTCGGCGCCAATCCAGCTCCACTTTACTTTTTATCCCTGATCCTGACAGCCTGTAGTACACCTGGAAGGGTTTCCAGTGGAGGAATTTTCCCGGTATCAGGTAAACCAGAAACTGCCATATCAAGGCAACGATGAAGGTGAAGATATCGGTTTTCAGGGCCATGGCCACCAGATAAGGCCCCACTGCCAAAAGCCACAGTAGAAGCCGAAGCCTGGGGTATGTTCCTATTTTGAACCAGTACACCCACGCCCAGGACAGCAGTACCAAGACAGACAGCACCTGCCAGATGCGCGGCGGCTTTAGTGGTGGCACTTCCGGCAGTTTTGCTGGATCAACAGCCGCGTCCGTTTGGTGGCCGCTCATCCAAAACCGCCTGGATATTTTTGCTTCCAGCGCGGGATCGGCGGCTTGGAACAGGGATGGGTCAACCGTCACATCGCCTTTCGATATGGGCTTCAGGCTTACTTGGGGTTCAAGAGGGTTCAGGTTCCACAGCCTCGGCGGTTTGGTGATAGACACCCTCAATGTGCCGCTAACCCATTCGTGAGGATGAAGCTCCAAAGGCGCTTTTCTATCCAGGACCAGCTCCACGATTCCCACAGGGCGCGGTCTTTTCCCCGGCGATGTCACGGAGCCGTTCAGGTCGATACTGCCGCGCCAATGAAGCGTGTGGAACCGCGAACGCACGGTAACCGGTATTTCGAAGATGCGGGTTGGGCCTTCTCTTCGTCTTTGCCAAACTTTGTTTTCGCAGTGGATGACCAAACCACCGCGCTCTAAGTCCCGCAATACGGCTGCTGGTGTGGGGCTTTGAGAGGTGATGACCTTTTCCACGATTTCGCGGGCTGTATCCACTTGGGCTGCGCTGATCGGAGGCGCGCCTTCCCTGTCTTTGAAAAGCCACACCTCCAGAATCATCCCACCCTGCGGGATTCGCGCTAAGCGCGTAAGCGCCCCTTCTCTGGCGAGCTTGAGGGCGCTTTCGTAGAACTCCTTATCAGGGCCTTCTGGGACGCGGTCGCTGTCTATGTCAGTTATCACGTAGAAAATAGCACCCGGTTCGAGATCAGACCGGGCTGGCAGTGCCTTCAGTGCCTCGATACTGCGGCCCAATGCCGCTGTTCGCATTGTTCCCCAGCCGGGCTTGCAGGTCAGCCTCAGCCTGCCCACCGCCTCGGCCGCGTCTACCGGCGCGATCGATGAGAGGGCCAGCATCTCTCCGGGGTTATCGTTTAGTTGGCGGTCAAAGGAAAGGACCACCAGGCGGTCGCCGTTTCTCATAATCTGTGTGATCAGGTTTTGGGCCAATTCCACAGCAAGGCACGGCCTTGGGTCCCGCCGCTGGTAGTAGGCTATCATGCTTCCGGATGTGTCGACCAGAACAACGAAGCTGACGGCGCGGCGGTCGCGCGGTTGTGCGTACGGGGCGTTGGTGAAGACGAGTAGAAGAAAGAGCGCGGCCAAAGCCGTTTTACAGCCGTGCGCAGAGAAGATACAATGCTTCATTGATGTGCCCCCGACTGGATAGATTAGCGGTGCAGATGCCGATTAGCCTATGTGGAGCCTGCTTGCTCTAAACTTTTGTTTGCTGTCTGGTGGGGGAACTCCTTGTGATCCCGAATTTTCGAACACGGTGTTTTTTCTGAGCTTGTGCTTTGTATTCGGGCGAAGGTGCATCATATGGGCGACAGAGAAAGGACGGCAGCGCAGAGTATCGCCCACAAAACGTCTTTCTTCATAACTAAGACGATCGCCAGCGTAGCAGCGAAGATCACCCACGCATGCCAGCCCACTAGAGATTTCTCGCCGAGCTGCAGAACGAGCACGGCTAGGATTCCTATAAATCCTGCTAAGATGCCCTCCACGGAAGTTTGAAAAAGCCTCGATTCAACAACGCGTTGATGAAGTTCTATTACCGGGAGCAGTATCACAAGAGAGGGCAGGAACACTGCCACTGTTGCCACCGCAGCCCCAAGCCAGCCCGATATTTTGTACCCAATGAACGCGGCTGAAATGAATACCGGTCCGGGAGTTACCTGAGCAATGGCAATTCCGTCTCTGAACTCGTTCAATGATAACCAGTGGAACCTATCGACCACCACGCTTTTAATGAGGGGAAGCGCCGTGAATCCGTTTCCGAAGGCAATCGTGCCGATCTGCAGAAACGTTGTCGACAGAAGCCACAAGTTTGTGTGCATCCACCACAGAGCTATCAGCAGTGTTCCCATTACCGCAAGCACCAGCAATGCATCTCTAAAGGCTGGGCCGCTTCTGAGCAGGCTTTGGTTGGAATTTTCGTTCGTAGTAATAGCCTTGTACTTTCTGACAAACCGACCGAGTGCACAGCCCAGTATGGCAGACAGCAGAACTAGTTCCATTGTGTTGAGTTTGGTATATACCGAAAGGAAAAACACAGCCGATGCAATTATGAGGTTTCCGATCTTTTTTCGGGATGAACCCCGAAACACCGGCCTGCCAAGCTCCACAGCCGCATTCACAAGGAGCCCAACAACCAGTGCTCCCAGCCCTGCAAACAGCCGCTGTACCACGTGAAGATTGTGGTATCGAAAGTAGAACTGGGCAAGTGCTGTTGTCAGCAGAAAAGCCGGGAGAATAAAGAGGAAAGAACAGAGTGCCCAACCGAGCAGACCTCTCAGACCGTAGCCCACAAATCCCATCAAGCTGACCGTGGTTGATCCCGGAAGAGCTTGGGCTATTCCCAATGCATTCAAGAACTCTTCTTCCGAGACCCACTTCTTTCGGTGAACCAACCACCGCTTCATCAAAGCGATCATAGCCAGGCCGCCGTATCCGGTAGCCCCGATATAGAGGACGCTGCTGAGTATTTCGCCGATCGATGGTCTGATCGCACATTCGGCCTCTTCGCCTTGCAATTTACACCCCCGTTCGTTTTGAGACCGTTATTTCCTTGCGTTTGTTTCAGGTTGTCCAGCCTTTCCTTTAACTTTCTTCTGCTGTGCTGGCTTTCATCTTAGCACATTCTGCATCGGGTGCCAAAGGATCTCAGTCTCCCGACCGTTTTTATAGGCAAGGGCAGGGCTTTGTTTTGTGTAATTTTCTTTTGTAGGAAAGGAGATGTGGTTATGGGCGCCGGGCTTACACGCCGTGAGCTTTTGGTTAACGCTTTCTTCAGACCAAGCATGGGAGCTATCGCTGCTAGAATTATGGGCATAAATGCGTTTGTTGCGGGAGGGGCAAGGGCTATGTCAGAGGAGCTGGCGCAAGAGTGGTTGAAGGGGTGGGAAAGATACATACTCGGTTCCGCTCGAAACCGATACTGCGACAAGGAGATGGGCGAGGAGATAGGCTGGCTTATCAGCCCTTTCCTCAGCGGTTTCTACTACGGCTATTTGGCAACCTGCGATTCTAAGTGGATCGACATGCTGGTCGACTGGGCGGATTCGTGGATTAAGCGCGGTGTGAAGGAGCCGGATGGGTACATCGGCTGGCCAAAACCCGGGGGTGCCAGCACCAGCGCTGTTCCGGACTTTTACACCGACAATCAGTTGGGAGAAGCGATGGCGCTCCGCCCTATTGTCTTGGCCGCAGACGCGATTCGGAAGGCGCCGAAGCTTAAGGAGAAGCACGGGAAGAAGGCCGAGGAGTACATTCACTTGGCCGAGCAGGTGTTTGCCAAATGGGACTCCCGCGGTTGTTGGCGGGAGGTGAAGAACGGTGGGGTGTGGGTTGTGCCGCCGTTCGGGATTGATCAGGCGAGAGGAGGGTGGACGGAGGGCTACGAGCGAAGGCACACCGATGGCTTTACGCTTCCGGCCAACAAGCAGAATCTCATCGCGCGCTGGCTTATTGCGATGTACGATGTTACGAAGAAGCCTATCTACCGCACGCGAGCCGAGAAGTGGTGGCGAGTGATGAAATCGCGCATGAGATTGCGCGACGGAAAGTTCTACGTGTGGAACTATTGGGATCCGGCCGGACCTTGGGATTACAAATCCGACGGTTCTCCCAAGCACTGGATCGGGGTTCATCCAAACGGCGGCTACTACGCTATCGACGTGGATGGCATTGTTACCGCCTACGAGCACGGGCTTGTTTTCAGCAAAGATGATATAAACCGCCTGATTGCCACAAACCGCGATTTCATGTGGAACGGCCGCATAGAGGGAGCAAAGTTCCAGCGAATCGACGGCGGGCAACCCGACCAGCGGTGGAAAGACACCCCGGGTGTGCTTTGGACCTCGCTTGTGCTTTACGATGAAACGCTGAGGAAGGTGTTTGAAGCTAACCACAATCCCGCAAGCTGGGGTGGGATTTCCACGACGCCTTGGTACTTGTCGGTGCAGACCAGCAAGCGCTGAGCGTTTTTGGCGGAGCGCGGCCAACTGCCGGATTTGCGGCCGCGCTCCGCACTTTTATTGAGCCGCTGAAGCTTTCCGAACCAGCTTCATCTGGGGCGGATTGCCAGCCACTGCAGCCACGCCTGGGATACGGGCAGGCCGTCGTGGTCGCTCATGGCCAGCCAGAAGCCGTTTCTGGCGTTGTCCACGGCGCACGCCGCCAGAGCTATTCCGTATTTCTGAGCGGATGTTAGTATCGCTGGAACCTCCGCGAACTGCTGGCCGAAGTTGATTGTTCCTGCACTGTCTGCGCGCTGGACCGCCGCCTGAAGTTCCAGCCCTTGATAGGCGTCTTTATCGCTCGGTATGACCACAGCCACCGTTTGCACCCAGGCGCCATCGGTTACCGGGTTCCCGTCCAAATCCCTCAAGGCCAGGATGAATCCTTCGGCGCTGTTGTTTACCGCGCATGCAAGCAGAGGCACTCCGCCGCGCTGAGCAGAGCATATGATTACCGGGTACCCAGGGAGCGGTGGGTTGAAGGCCACGTAGTCGCCGTTTCTCCTTTGGGCTACCTCGGTGCGGATGGGCGCGTTTGGTGTTGGCACCACCGCCAACCACTGAACCCACGCGCCGGTTGTAACCGGTGCACCGTTGATGTCGTACACGGCCAGGCGGAATCCGGTGGTAGAGTTATCAACCGCCGCCGCAGCCAATGCCAAGCCGCCCTTTTGCGCCGAAACCACGATGGTCGGTACCGAAGAGAAAGCCCGCGGGAACTTAACCACATCTCCATGGCTCAGCCATTGAACGCCGCACTGTATCTCTCCCAAGGATGTGGCTGTGATATGGGGTCCCGATTCGGAGCGAACGATAATCTCTCCGTACACACTTGCACCAGCATAGGAGGCGGTGATTCTTACCACGGCATCTTTTGTGACCGCTCTTGTGGTAACGGTGAAATCCGCCTGCGTCTGCCCAGCCGGGATGCTTACCTGCGAGGGCACACTGGCTGCGTTGGTGTTACTGCTTGCTAGGCTGACGACGACACCGCCGGAAGGTGCCGGTCCGTTGAGCGATACGGTTCCAACTGCGCTGCTTCCTCCGGTTACCTCCGATGGGTTTATCGCAACAAAGGAAAGCCTCAATGGTACAACCGTCAGCACCGCGGTTTTGCTGTCACCGCCGTATGATGCGGTTATTGTAACGGATGTGGGTGAGCTTACAGGCTTTGTTGTCACCGTAAACCCAGCGGAGTTCTGCCCTGAGGGGATGGTAACACTGCTTGGGACCACTGCCGCGTTGGTGTTACTGCTTGTGAGGCTGACAACGACACCGTTGGAAGGTGCCGGTCCGTTAAGCGAAACGGTTCCGGTTGCGCTGCTTCCACCGGTTACCTCCGATGGGTTTATCGCAACAGAAGAAAGCTTTGGCGGCGCAACTGTCAGCACCGCGGTTTTGCTTTCACCGCCGTATGATGCGGTTATCGTAACGGGTGTGGATGAGCTCACGGGCTTTGTTGTCACCGTAAACCCAGCGGAGTTCTGCCCTGAGGGGATGGTGATACTGCTTGGGACCACCGCCGCATTGGTGTTACTGCTTGTGAGGCTGACGATGACACCGTTGGAAGGCGCCGGTCCGTTAAGCGAAACGGTTCCAGTTACGCTGCTTCCACCTATGGCGCTTTCTGGCTGTAGGTTGATGCTGAGCAGCCGCGGCCTCCTTACCGTTAGAACGGCACTCTTGGAGCTGTTTCGGTAAGAGGCCGTTATGGTTGCTTGCACATCGTTTGGCACCGGCTGTGTGGAGACGGTGAAGCTCGCCTGCGTTTGCCCGGCCGGCACTGTGACCGTGGAAGGCGTGACGACCGCCGGATTGGAGCTGGTTAGGTTGATCAGCGCGCCTCCCTGCGGGGCGCTCCTGTTCAGCGTCACTGTTCCCTGGGAGCTTGCACTGCCGGTAACGTCGCTCGGATTGAGCGAAAGCGACGAAATCACTGGGTAGACAGGGTAAGTGTAGCTGAACACATCTGAGCCGATATCGAAGCCGATTATGCTGAAGTCGATTCCCCAGTTAAGCACCGACAGGCGCAGGCCGGCGTCGCCGGATATGCCGATACTTCCGGTTAAGTTCACCTGCGGTGGGTTGGACTGAGTGGTTAGGTTTGCATTGAAGTACGGCACCTCGAAAGATATGTACGCTCCAGCCACTCCGTAGACTAGCAGATCCAGGTCTGGCCCCAGGCCCACATGCACGTTCCCATTCAAAGAGGTTTCTATGGGGTTCGTTGGGCTTAAGCTGATGCTTCTGCTGACGTTGTTAACAACCCGGAAGCCGCCCGCATCGTTGTCATAGCGGCAACCGAACTCGCCGTTGAGAGACGCTACCGGCCGTATGCTAATACTGCCGTCAAGACTTACGGAAACGTTGAGTTCAATACTGAAGTCCGGCTTAAAAAGCACCGGGATTGGACCCACTTGAATCCAGAACACATTGAGCGGCATTTCGAAGAGGGGGATACTCACCGATAGTGCTGTCGTTGGGGCGGTGCAGGCGACGGTTCCGTTGAATTGAAGGTTAAAAGTGCCGATACACCAAAAACCTCTGTGGTTCCAGTTCCACCAGTCCCAGTAGGCGCCGACATCCAGTCCGGCCTGCCACGACAGATTTCCGCTGATCTCCAGATTGGGCAGGTTGGGCAAATTCCTAAGGTCGATGGGCAGGACAAACTGGCCGCCTTCGAACTTCAATGGTTCGGATGGTATTTGTTCAATCCATTGAAGCGGGCCGACGCCCGGCACCAGCGGTTTGAAGCTCTCGATGTCACTGCGCTGTATCGGCTTTACGAACCTGAAATCTGCCGTTTCCAGCAGTTCTGTTAGAAAGGCTGGCTCCAGAGTCACTTCCGTTTGGCCGTCGACGCTTTTAGCCGAAACAACTCTTTTCAGTGCTCCGTTTCCTTCGCAGAAGATTATCAGCGCACCCGGCTCTATCTCTAAGTCCTTTATGCTTTCGGAAAAGACTGCGGATTTGTCGGTCAGTGCTTTCGGCTTGGTAAGCGGCTTTACAATCGGCTCCACCGATGCCTTGCCGGTGAAGAGCATGGGCGTTCTCTTTCCGCCGTCCGACGGGTCGCCAAGGATTATCACCTTTGGCGGTCTTTTAGGGGTTGATAGTGGGTAATCGATTGCCAAGCCCGCCACCTGAACCTCTGCGATGGCGCTCTTTGTGGGGTCTGCCTTGCTTTTGACCACAACGTGGTAGGTGCCGATCGCCTCCGGGGCTGTGTAAACGCCGCTTTGGCTTATGGCGCCGCCGGCTTGGCCTTCCTGTACGCTCCACTCGACGGTTTGATCTGCCGTGCCGAAAACTTTTGCTTCGAACTGCAGAGAAGCTTTCGGTGGAATTAGGGCCGACTGCGGCGAGATCAAAACCGAAATTTCTGGTTTTTGAAGAAGCGGCTCCTGGGGAGGGGGAATAAGACCTATGGCGATTTGAAGGAGCAGGCTTGCATCATCTATGGCAATCCGACCGTCGCCCGTGAGGTCCGCACTGGCAATTTCGGAGGGGCCGGCGCTTTGGAGGCCAACAGCTATCCTGAGGGCGATTACGACGTCGCTGATGTCAACTTTGCCGTTGCCGTTGAGGTCTCCGCGAAGCGGTTCGGCCCGCGAGGGGATGGCGACCAACAGACTTAAAAGCACCGCCCAGAAAGCGGCGCGCCGCAGTTGTTTCATAGGCAGGCCTCCTTAAAACTGGCTTCTTGAAATTAAATAAACGTTGGTTGCGCTCTTGTCAACCATCCGAATGGTAAAAGCCTGTTTGTGCGCCGGGTGAGCCGCTTCGATTGTCCCTAGCTTGGCGTTTTGAGTGGGGCGCGAGTTTTCGCGGTTAACCGGACACTTCACCAAGAAGTGGTTCGAGGGTGTGCTCTATTTCGGCGGCGGCAGCGGGTGCGAAGGAATAAGTTAGTTGGTAAACGGGGATTTTTCTCACCAGCTCGGCTATGTATGCCACAGCTCTCTCGCCGTGCTGGCGGAAGTTCATACAGCTTTCGAAAAGCTTCATAGATGCGGCAAGGGTGTCACACCGGTTCAAATTCGCCGGCGCATTTGGCTTGTATTCTGGAAACACGGCAACTGCCAATGGCTGTGGTTTTTTGCATACCGACCGCTTGCTGAGGCGAAACTCCCGCTTGATTGCCATCCAGTGGTCGGCGTGGAGGGCACAGGTGGGTTCGCGAACGAGCGGGGTGATGGGGAACGGAACCGCCGCATTTTTCTCCATATCTATGCCAACCATGTCGTCAGATAGGTAAAGCCATCCGCTGGCGCATAGACTTGTGGCAATAGAGCTTTTCCCGCTGCCCCACGGCCCCGGTAGCAGAACCGCGGCACCGCCCTTTGCCACAGCTCCTGCATGAAGCCAAAGCAGTTCCGGCCGGGTTTCCATAAGCATTATTGCCACTTCACGGCGGACCTCGGCGAGATTTGGAAGCAGTCGGCCGGCGCTGGGTCCGGCCTCGCAGTCTCTAAGGATGCGGTAGCCGTCGGTGGATCGGAGGATTTGCACCTCGAAGGATGGCCTGCGCGGTTGTTGCGCCAGCATCAGGGAGAAGCTCCGTGCGAGCCATTCAGCGACCTCGCTTGCATCCGTGCGGACGGTGATGGCGTTCCTCAGGAGTTTTATGTGCAAGGTTTGTGTGTTCGCCTTGTTTTTTATTGCCAAACGTTCAAGGCAGTGCATCTTGTTCAACAAGGCCCAGTTCGAGGAGCTTTTGCACGGCGGTGGCAACGTCGGGAAGCAGTTCTTCCGGGGTGCGCCCCGCGCACTGGGATAGTTCTAAGGCGATGTCGGCTATGGTGTGATTGCCGTCGCACAAATCCCAGACCGCCGATGCAGAAGCGTTGAGTGCAAAGGCTTTTAAGCTCTGAGGGTTGAAGATCAAGAGGCCGTCGGGAAGCTCGTGTTGGCGGACGGTGCTGCGCCTGCGCGGCTTGAAAGATGGCCCGACGCCTCCGGCTTCATCTGGAATGCTGTCTGACATCGAGTTTGGTGCGTTGGCGCTTTCTTTGGCCAATGTTTCTGGGCGGATGGTGCAACCAAGAAACACAGCCCTACCCAAGTTTAGTTGTAAGGCTTTCCGTTGTTGTAGTCGTCGAGCTTTTCCGCCAGCGTTGTCATGGCCGTTTTTACGTTTTTGGAGGGGCGGCTCCCCAGCGGGTACTCCCTCAGTAATTCATCTGCTTTCTCAATTAGATTCGTGCCGTTAACAATGGGAGGGGGGCATCCAATTGCGACGTTGAGCTTTGCGGCTATGAGCTGGTGAGCCAGGATGTACGTTGCATCTCCTTTGGGAGGGGTTTTCAGGATTTCTATAAGTTGGTCGATGTCGTAAGGTACGCCGCCAATGGTGAGCCCGTCTACCGGCCATGAGTTTGGGTGGTTTTTCCAGTAGCCCTGCGAGAGTGTATTCCGGCATGGGCTTACGCAGGCGTAAGCATCTTGCGGAATGGTAAGAGCAACAATCACAGGGACAGCCCAGCCCGTTTTCTGCAGAAGAGCCCGCCTTGATATGCCTTTTCCCTCCGGGGAAAGGCTTTCATTCGATTGCTCCGGTCTTCCTGACACCAAAAATTTCCTCCTTGAGGGCAAATGCTTGCTTAGCCCGACTAGCTGTCACTAATAATGATACCACGAACATCTAACTTTTATCCGGCAGTCCAGCTTGGGACTTTAGTCCCAAAAGACGGCACGGGCGTGCGTTTGGAAGCCGGTTTTAGTGATGAAAGCCGCATCGGCATCCAAGCAGGGTGACTAACCGACCACCACGTTAACCAGCTTACGCGGCACCACTATCACCTTGCGGACCTGCTTACCGTCGAGCTGGGCCTGCACCTTTTGGCTGGCCAGCGCCAGGCGCTCGAGCTCTTCGTCGGTTATGTCGGCTGGGACCGTAAGGCGGTCGCGCACCTTGCCGTTAACCTGCACAACGATTTCGATTTCCTCGGCCTTGGCCACGTTTGGATCCCAGGAAGGCCAGGATTGGAAAGCCGCTTCCCCATCCATGCCCAAGCGCTGCCAAAGCTCTTCGGCCAGGTGCGGAGCAAAGGGAGAAAGCATAAGCACAAAGTTCTCCATTGCCTCGCTGAGTGCTGGGTCGGATGCGGATTGGCGGTCGTACATCTCATTAATCAGCTCCATCAGGGCGCTTATGGCGGTGTTGAAGTGGAAGCGCTCGATATCCTCGGTAACGCGCGCAAGGGTTTGATGGGTTTTCCGGCGCAGGGCGCGGTCGTCATCAGAGACTGCGGAAGAGATCCGCTCCCTCCAATCTTTTTGGAAGCGGCCGGCGTTGGTGGTGAAGAAGCGGAAGGACCTTGCAAGGAAGCGGTACACGCCCTCGATGCCGCGCTCCACCCATTCGGCCTGCTCTTCCGCAGGGGCGATGAAGAGGATGAAGCATCTAGCGGCGTCTGCGCCGTACTTGTCGCAAAGGGCATCCGGCGGGACAACGTTGCCGCGGGACTTGCTCATCTTCTTGCCGTGCAGGTAAATGATGCCTTGGTTGAACAACCGCGTGAACGGCTCCTCGAAGGGAAGCAGGCCCAAGTCGTACAGCGCCATGGTAACGAATCTGGCGTAGATGAGGTGCATGGTTGCGTGCTCGCGTCCGCCGATATACTGGTCAACTGGAAGCCACTGGCGCACGGCGTCGTCGTCCCACGGGCGGTCCTCCAGCTTGGGGCTTACGTAGCGGAGGAAGTACCAGGAGGAGTCCACGAAGGTATCCATGGTATCCACGTCGCGTCTGGCTTTTCCTCCGCACGCGGGGCACTGGGTGTGCACGAAGCTTTTGCTGTAGGCAAGCGGCGACTCTCCTTTGCCGGTGAACTCCACATCCGTTGGAAGAAGCACGGGAAGTTGGTCCTCCGGCACGGGCTGTTCTCCGCATTTTTCGCAGTAAACGATGGGGATGGGCGCGCCCCAATACCGCTGACGGGAGATTAGCCAATCGCGGAGGCGGTAGTTCACTTTGCGTTTGCCGACGCCGCGCTGTTCGAGCCAATCCGCAATCGCTTCCTTCGCTTGTTCGCTTGGCATTCCGTCGAACTGGCCGGAGTTGATTTGGATGCCTGGGTCCACGTAAGCCTCGGAGAGCTGGAACGTGTCCGGATCCGCTCCTGGGGGAAGTATGACGGTGCGGATTTCCAGCCCTTTCTCTTTGGCGAACTGGAAGTCGCGGGTATCGTGGGCTGGAACGCCCATAACGGCCCCTGTGCCGTACTCCATGAGCACGTAGTTGGCAATCCAGATGGGCACGGCTTCACCGTTGGCTGGGTTTATTGCTTCGGCGCCTATGGGCATTCCCTCCTTAGGGGCGCCCTCTGCGGTTCTTTCGATTTCGCTGACGCGGATGACTTTTTCAACGAAGGCCCGGACCTCCGATTCCTGAGGCGTGCCTTTTGTAAGCTCTTCCACCAGAGGGTGTTCCGGAGCCAACACCAGATATGTGACCCCGAAGAGGGTGTCGGGCCGCGTGGTGAAGACGGGGATTGGTTGGCCGGTGCCCTTTACGGTGAAGGTTATTTCAACCCCTTCGCTTCGGCCGATCCAGTTGCGCTGCATGGCCTTAACGTCTTCGGGCCAATCCAGCAGGTCGTGGTTTTTCAGCAGGCGGTCGGCGTAGTTGGTAATGCGCAGGAACCACTGTTCCATCTGTTTTTTGGTTACCGGTGTATCGCAGCGCTCGCACAGGCCGTTCACCACCTGCTCGTTGGCGAGAGCGGTGGCGCAGGACGGGCACCAGTTGACGGGAGCTTTTTTCTTGTAGGCCAGTCCCGCTTTATAAAGCTGGAGGAATATCCACTGGGTCCATTTATAGTAATCCGGGTGGGATGTGATTACCTCGCGGCTCCAGTCGTAGGAGAAGCCGAGGCGCTTTAACTGCCCTTCCATGCGAGAGATGTTCTGCTCGGTCCATACGGCCGGGTGAATTTTGCGCTTGATGGCCGCGTTTTCGGCATTGAGGCCGAATGCATCAAATCCCGGGGGATGGAGGACGTTGTAGCCCTTCATTATGCGGTAGCGCGCTGAAGCGTCACCGACCGTGTAACAGCGCACGTGTCCCCAATGCAGGTCACCGGAGGGGTAGGCGAACATTTCGAGGTTGTAGAACTTTGGGCGACCCGCAGTGCGCTCTGTTGCGAAGGAGTTATTCTCTCGCCAGAACCGCTGCCATTTTTCTTCGATGGCTCGGAAATCGTAGCGTTCCTCTCTTGGGCCTTTGTTTTCCATATGCTGAATCCCGTTGGAGTTTCTCGAAAACGATGTATCTTTCTTAGGGTTGGTGCAATTCGAAAAGTTCTGCAGAAAAGCGCTTCACACTGCGATTATAACACAGGCGGAGGCGGTGAGCAAACAAGCCGGCAATGGGTTCCAGCCGCGCCAATGCATCGAGTGAGGGTACGGCTCAGGGTGTGCGGCTACATGCCCAACCCACCGTCGACTTGGAGCACGTGGCCGTTGATGTAGCGGGCGTCGTCGCTGGCCAGGAACGCTACGGCGGCGGCCACATCGCGCGGTTCGCCGAAGAAACCCAGCGGGATGTTGGAGAGCATTCGCTGGCGAACATCCTCGGGCAGGGAGGCTGTCATTTCGGTGGTGATGAATCCCGGGGCTACGGCGTTAACGGTGATGCCGCGCGGTCCAAGTTCTTTTGCCAGTGCTTTTGTGAAGCCTATCAGTCCGGCTTTGGATGCACAGTAGTTAGCTTGTCCGGGGTTCCCAATGATGCCGACCACCGAGCTGATGTTGATGATGCGCCCCCACCGCTTTCTGAGCATGTGTTTTGCCGCCGCACGTGAGCAGTTGAAGGCGCCTTTTAAGTTGGTATCGATTACCGCGTCCCAGTCTTCGTCCTTCATTCTGACCAATAGGCCGTCCCTGGTGATTCCGGCGTTGTTAACGAGAATGTCCAATCCCCCCAACGCGTCTATGGTTTCGGATACCAGCCGTTCTGCCTGCTCAGCCAGTGAGACGTCAGCCTGCAGGGCAAGCGCCTGAACACCAAATTTTTGAGCCTCCTCAACGGCCCTGGCGGCGCTTTCCGCGTTTTTCGCGTAGTGGACCGCAACGTTCGCTCCCTCTGCGGCCAGCCGCTGCACCACGGCCCTTCCAATTCCACCGCTACCGCCGGTTACCAATGCGGTTTTGCCGTTTAGCAATTTACTCAAACCCTCCATTTTCCCAGCGCAGATTTGTGTTTGAAGATGCACATTCGGGTTCACTTTCCACACAGGCGGGAGGTGCTCCTGTTTTGTATGCCGCCCGCGCTTCCAAGCTTCGGCTATGTTGAGATTTGGGGGAGGGCCGTGTGGTATAATGGCCGTGCAGTGGGTGGTTGAGAAGCTATGAGTTCACTGGGTGTTAGAGTGCTTTTCGGTGGTGCAGAGCTGGATGTGGATGACCCTGTGTTTAAAGTGTACAATCCAGCAAGCATACCTCGCGGTGGGGACCGCCCATACATCTACGTCAACATGGCGATGACGCTGGATGGGAAGGTCCACTTAGGCAGGCCGGGGTATCTGCTGAGCGGGAGTCCTGCCGATAGGCGCTCTATGGCCGAACTGCGGGCGGCGGCGGATGCCGTGATGATCGGTGCCGGAACACTGCGAATGGATAACCCCGTTTTGGGAGTGAATTTCGAGGATCTTCGAGAGTACCGAACGGCTCAGGGCATGGGCGTCGAGCCACTGCCGGTTGTGGTTACCGCTTCCGGACGTGTGGATGAGAATGCGCGGGTGTTCCGCACCAGCTTCGGCCGCGCTGTGGTGCTAACCTGCAGTCAAGCCGATAAAAGCCGCTTGAGCGTTTTGGAAGCGAGGGCCGAGGTTTTGGTGATCGGAGATGAACGTGTGGATCTCTCAAAGGCCGTTCGGGTTCTCGGCAGGGAGTTTGGGGTTGCACGGCTTTTGGTGGAGGGCGGACCCGAGCTTGTTTTCAACCTTCTGCGCGAACGTTTGGTGGACGAGTTTTTCATCACGTTAGTGCCGGTCGTGAAGGGCGGAAAAGATACCCTCACCTTGGTTGAAGGCGAGGGCTTTAAGTATGGGGAGCTTCCGGAGTTGGATTTGGTCTCTGTTTTGGAGGCGGGCGGGGAGTTGTTCTTGAGGTACCGCACGAAGCGCGAGAGCCAGCGGCAGTAAAAGGCCCGGGCCCCAAGAGAGACCCGGGCGAAAAGGGGTGGTTGCAGTTCAGCGGGTTTCCGCTTACAGCTTCTCGATGCCCACCGCTGCGCGGAGGATTTTCACAACGTCGGGAATATCTATCTTCCCGTTCTTGTTGATGTCGGCGGCTGCAAGTTGGGCAGAGGTTGGCGTTCCCTTGCCAACTGCGAACCCGAGGGCTACCGTGACGTCGGCGATGGTCAGCTTTCCGTCGCCGTTAACATCGCCGGGGACAACGGTTACCGGCGGGCCAGCCCAGATGCACGGAGTGAAGTGGGCCGGGTTGGTCCACAAATCTCCGTAGCCGTTCCACATGATTTGGTTCTCGCGGGTGCTGCTGCCTTCTTCATCGGTATCGTTCACCGCGAGGCCGATGGCACCCTCGGTGCCCTCCTTGGGCGGGATGAGGTTTTTGTTAACATCCGGGAAACCCGTCCATGGGAAGCGGGCTTCAACGATGTAGCCGGGTTTGCGGCCCTTCGGCATCAGCACGACGGCCATGTGATCCGGCTGCCAATCAGGGATGCCGCCGCTGGCAATGGTTACATCACCAACCACGTCGCGGAATACCTTCCACTGCGGCGGGTCGCCAACGCCAATGGTCCACTGGTAGTTGCGGTCGCGCAAATAGTCAGCGCGTTTAGGATCATACGGATCGAGCTGTAGGTAGGTTTCGATACCGTCGCCCTGCCAGAGGTTGCCGTCATCCGGCGTGGTGTGCGTATTGACGCGCGGGACATCGTCCGTGATTTCTGCGGCAACGTAGATATAGTTTTCGTCCCACTTCCAGCGCACCACAGCACTGCAGTCATCCGGAGTAACGCCGCCGCCAACAGCCGCGAGCTGTCTGGGCTGGTCAACCACCATTGCCATGGCACCGCCCCACTCTTCTTCGGTGAGGTTGCCGTCCATCTTCATGGGTTTGTCGGCCTTCACCACCCTGTAAACGTAGGGCTCCACTGTGAAGGTGATGGAAATAGCTTGACCGCCCTTAAGCGTTATTGGCTGAGGCCCCTCAGGCTTAACCGTGCCAACCCAAGGTTGAGAGGTAGCCTCTATGGTTCCAGAACCAATCGGGACATCTGTTACTACCAGGGTGGTGGTTTCGCTGAGCGTTTCTATTGTTTGGCCACCAACCTTGATGGTAATCGGTATGCCCGCTATGCCGCGGCCTTTGGCATCGGTGGTGGTGATGGTTATCACGGCCGAATCCGTGGGGCCGGGCTCCAAAACCGGCGCAGTTTGGCTTATTCCGGAGCCACCGACACCCTGGCTACCGAAAATGGCAATCGTATTGGTTCCGGTCCAGTTCACCAGCTCGGGCATAATGATGTACTTGCGTGGAACGTTCCAGCCCTGGGTGGAACCAATCAACTGGCCGTTGAAGTAGGTAGAGTCGTTGTCATCCACATTGAAATCCCGGAGGATCAGGTAGCGGTCTTTGGGCCAATCAGCGGGGATTTTGAGGCCGGTTAGGCGGTACCAGAAGTTGGTATTCTCACCAACAACGTCTGGTGAAAGGTCAGCGGGGACCTCAACGACGGTCCAATCTGCGTCGTTGTAGTCCGGCTTAGCTGGATCGAGGCTTGTGTCCTGCCCAACGTCCTTGGCTTTCCACGTGTAACCGTTGGCACTGCTGAGCTCAATAGATTGCTGTGCCAACGCGGTGGTTGCAACCGCCGTGAGCAGTACCGCAAGCGCCAAGAAGATAAAAAGTCGTTTCATCGATTTCCTTCCCTCCTCAACAGATCAGGCGCCGCAAGCGGCAAGTTGGTTGTGCAGATTCAAACGCTACGGTTTTCCCGATTTGCTTGGCAACCACCCCCTAGAAAAATTACAGTAAGCGCCGCGAAAAGTCAAGAGAACTGTGCTCCTACTCAGGGAGTCTTTCCTAGAACTCATATCCCTTGGTCTGTGCATCCGTGCGTTGAGGGAAGTATTTGCCATTCCCAATTGAGCATGCGTTGGGAAACAAGAACGAAGTTGGCAAAGGAATGAAAGTTGTAACAACTTGGCATGGCTCGGCTGGCCGGCTATTTAGCCTCTTCCATGATAATCGGGCCGAAACTCCTCCCCATGACCGAAATAGTTGCTTTGACGGAGCCTTTCACAACTTTGCTCTCGCCTTGTTTGGGGGCGCTTGATTTTGAACCCACCCATATTTTGTGTTCTCCGTCGGATAGAGCGAAAGCGCTTGAGAGCCCGAAAGTGGCCAGCAGTGGATGGGAGATGACTTCATCCACTTTTCCTTTCACCAGAACCGGCCTTGAAGTGTATTTCTCCGGGCTTTGTAGAATGTCTTGGATGCTGTCGTAGCGCCCTTCTATGAAGTAGTAAGCGGCGCCTGCCGCAATGGCGATGACCACAACAATGACTGCTATTCGCAGCCCCATGAAGCCCCACCTCCAGAACAGACATGTTGCGGAACCAATGAAGGTTCCCAACCCGCTTGCGTCGGATGTTGGCCAAAGCTGTTTGCGAACAGAGGTCGAGTGATGACTTGGTTTGAACCCAAGCGGGTTTCCGCCAAACTGCTGTTTCTAGGATTGGATGGGAACATCCTTTTTAGAAGTGCAGCGGGGCCGCCGTTCTGGCTACAGCGGCCCCATAGGGGAGTGAGTTGGCTGCTTAGCTGTTGGGCTGCGGCCTGGCGGTTACGGCACAGCCGTGTACCCGGAGGTCAGTTTCATAAGCGCCACTACAAAGTAATGGGCGGTTGCGGCGGCGCTGACTATAAACACTATGGCTATCATCGGTAGCAGGTGATCCCGGAACATCTCAGTATCCTCGCCTTTTGTTTGTTTTCACTGGATTGGACGAGACGGTTCTTGACGCAAAAGCGGAGAATTGTGAAGCAATTGTTGAATTAGTTTTGGGATTGAGTGAAGCGCAAACGCTTCGGGTTTTGGGTTTTCCCCAAGGTGAAAGTTAAGTCTTGTAGAAGAATAGATACAAAAATCTGCGTGAAGGGGGCTTTATGGAGTCCAAGGATAAAGATAAAGAGTTTGTGCTGAAAATGGCCCGCGACCACGACGTGAAGTTCGTGCGTCTGTGGTTTACAGACATATTGGGGTTTCTCAAAAGCTTTGCGGTGCCTGTAACCCAACTGGAGGACGCTCTGGAAGAGGGCGTTGGCTTCGATGGGTCTTCTATTCAGGGGTTTGCCCGCCAGGATGAGGCCGATATGAGGGCGGTTCCCGACCCGAATACTTTTGCGGTTTTGCCGTGGCGCCCCCGCGAAAGAGCGGTGGCCAGGATGTTTTGCGATATCTATATGCCCGATGGAACTCCTTATGAGGGGGATCCCCGCGGTGTGCTGAAGAGGGCACTGGCACGAGCTAAGTCTATGGGCTATACGTTCTACGTGGGGCCGGAGCTTGAGTTCTTTTACTTCAAGAACTCCCACGGAGTGCCTGAAGCCCTGGATGAGGGTGGTTATTTCGACCTAACCCCCCTTGATGCGGCCACGGATATCAGGCGGGATACCATACTGGCGTTGGAGCAGATGGGAATAGATGTGGAGTCGAGCCATCATGAGGTGGCGCCGAGTCAGCACGAAATCGACCTCCGCTACACGGATGCTCTTACCATGGCAGATAACACCATGACGTACCGGTTGGTGGTGAAGGAGATAGCCCACAAGTACGGCGTTTACGCCTCGTTTATGCCGAAGCCGATGTACGGCCACAACGGAAGCGGAATGCATGTGCATCAATCGCTGTTCCGCGGCAACAAAAACGCCTTTTTCGATGCGAATGACCCATGGCATCTATCCGATGTGGCCAAGGGATATATTGCTGGATTGCTGAAGCACGCACCGGAAATTACTTTGGTGACAAACCAATGGGTAAACTCGTACAAGCGGTTGGTGCCGGGCTACGAGGCTCCGGTTTACCTGACGTGGGCGTTGAGGAACAGAGCGGATCTTATTCGGGTGCCTGCTTACAAGCCCGGGCGAGAGGATGCGATGCGCATTGAGTTTCGGTCTCCGGATCCGGCCTGTAATCCGTATTTGGCTTTTGCGTGCATGCTTGCGGCCGGTTTGGAGGGAATAGAAAAGGGGTATCCTCTGCCGCCACCCGCCGAGAAGAACGTTTTGGAAATGACTCCGGAGGAGCGAGAGAGCTTGGGGATCGGGATGCTGCCCACCGATCTTTCCGAAGCCGTGAAGCTGGCCGAGAAAAGCGAGCTACTGCGCAAAGTTTTGGGTGAGCATCTGTTCAACAAGCTTTTGGAGAACAAGCGGTTGGAGTGGGAGAAGTTTCGCTCTCAGGTGACCAGCTACGAGTTGGAGGAGTATTTCCCGATACTGTAAGGAGATGGTTTATGCGGCGTGTGCTTATCGTTGGCGGGAGTTTGAAAGCGGTTGAACGGATACGGTCCTGCGTGGAGACGGCGGGATATGTGGTGGCGATTGCATCCACGGCGGAGGATGATTTAGCCTCGGCGCTGCGCGAGCGGGTTCCGGATGTTATTGTGGTGGACGGCACCTCGGTGAATGAGAACCTGGGGGAGCTTCGGCGCAGACTGCGTCCACGAAGGGGTTCCAAGGAGATTCCCACTTTGGTGCTCATCGAGGAGGATGAGCTGGCCCGGCTTAATCCGGGCGATGGTTGGAGCGACTTCATTGTGAAACCGCTGAGGGATGCGGAGCTTAAAACGCGCATTAAGCGACTGCTTTGGGCGGCCGGGAAGGGCGAGGCCTCCGATGTTATACGCATTGAGGGGCTGGTTATAGACGTGCGGAACTACACGGTGACGGTTGATGGAATCCCCGTGGAACTCACTTACAAGGAGTATCAGCTTTTGAAGTTTCTCGCTTCGCACCCGGGGCGGGTTTTCACGCGTGATGACCTGCTGAACGAGGTTTGGGGCTACGACTACTACGGCGGTACGCGCACCGTTGATGTGCACATAAGGAGGATTCGTTCGAAGTTGGGAAGTCCGTACGATTCGTTCATACAAACGGTGCACAATGTGGGATACCGCTTCAAGTAAGGGTGGTGGCTTCTTCTTCACCCTCAGCAGCCGCGGTTTCTCATCCAAGCGGAAGTGCTGGTTTTCCCCTTAGTAAATAAGTTCGGGATGAAGAGTCTTGACCCTGCATTTTCTTGTGGTTATTATATACGTGATGTATGAAATACATGATAAATCGAATTACCGGGAGATTATCTGCAAACAGGAGGCTTCATGAGCGATAACGAGTTTTGCTCTTTCGAGAAGAGCTTCTACGGGGCGGTGACGGTTGGAGAGCGGGGGCAGATAGTGATACCGTCCGAGGCGCGCAGGGAGTTCGGTATCTCGGCCGGGGACAAGCTTTTGGTTGTGGCTCATCCCGGCAAGGCAGGGATTTTGCTTTTGAAGATATCCGGTCTTGAGAAGTTTGTTGAGTATCTTCGGGAGACTTTGTCGCATGTGGAAAAGGTTGTGGAGAATGTAGGCAAAGAGGAGACGGAGGCTGAGCAGTCGTGAAAAATGGAAAAGTTTGGTTGCTAGCGCTTGCCATGCTGTTTTTGTGGTCGTGTGAATGCATGGGTGAGCAGGGAACCCCTGTACGCGTTCTCACATTGGATGAGGCGCTTAAGATAGCTCTTGAGAGAAATCCGGGATTGCAGGTTACTCAGGATAAAGCCGAGAAGGCCCAGCATAAGCTGGGGCAGGCCAAAGCCGCGCTCCTTCCGCAGTTGAGCGTAAGCGGAAGCTGGACTCAGCAAGGTCCTGTGAGCACTTTCACGATACCCACGCCGGAGGGTCCGAGGGAGATTACGCTTGGGCAGTCTAGGTACCGCCGGGCATCGATAAACCTTGCTCAGCCGTTGGATTTGGCGGGGCAGATACGCGCATCCCGCCAGGCGGCTAAGCTGGGTTTATCCACCGCGCTTGCTGATGTGGAGAGAGCGGCCAACAGTCTGGCCTTGGATGTTTACACTGCCTACTATGGGGTGCTCAGGGCCAGAGAGGGGGTTCGGGTTGCCCAAGATGCGGTTAACGCGGCTAAAGAGCACCTGCGCATTGCCGAGGCGCAATACAAGGCTGGTATGGCTCCGCAGTTCGAGGTTATAAGGGCCTCGGTGCAGGTGGAGAATTTGAGGCAGAATCTTATACAAGCTCAAAATGCTGAAAGGTTGGCGCTGGCGAACCTTGTGAATGTGCTCGGTTTGGAGCCCGGAAGTGAGATCGATGTGGCGCCAGCGACACAGCCTTCGCAGGAGGAGTCGGGGAAGACTCCGGCGTACGAGGATGCGTTGAAGGAGGCTTATTCGCGGCGTCCGGAGGTGAAGCAGGCCGAAGAAGGGGTTAAGATAAGCCAGCAGATGGTTAAGGCCGCGAAGGCGCAAAGCCGCCCCGACGTTACCATCGTTGGGAACTATGTTTTCACGCCGGATGCAACGGGCTTTGTGGCGATCAAAGAGTCGTGGGCGGTTACCGCCAATCTCACCATCCCCTTGGATTCTTCTGGAGCGATTCGCGCCAAAGTGAAAGAGGCTTTGGCAGATTTGAAAGCGGCTGAAAATACTCTCTCGCAGGTGAAGCAGGGGATTGGTTTGGAGGTTAGAGCAGCCCTGCTTGACCTGCAGAATGCCGAGGAGAGGCGTAGGACCGCCGCGGCCAACGTGACACAGGCCGAGGAGGCTTTGCGGATAGCCAGGGTTCGTTTCCAGGCCGGTATGGCAACAGGGGTTGAAGTTACCGATGCAGAAGTAGCATTAACACAAGCTAAAACAAATCAGGTTAATGCTGAATACGACTATCTTTTGGCGCAGGCAAAATTGGAGAAAGCGATTGGCAAACTTTTAGACAAGGTGCACGCTGTTCTGGAGGAGGATAAGAAGTGAGCAACGTTGATAATAACCTGACTGAGAGGCAATCCCTTTTCAGGGCGGTGGTAGTGCCGCTGGTGGTGGCTTTGCTGGTGGCCGGGGCTTTGTACGGGGCCGCTCGGGCCCGCCAAAGCCGGCAGCCCAAGCCAAAGCCAACCAGGGCCGAAATCCAAACGCAGACCGGTGTTCCCGTTGAAGTCGGCAGTGTAAGGCGGACCGACGTGGTTGAGACGGTGGAGGTTACGGGAAGCATATCAGCGCTTTCTGTTGTAACGCTTTCTGCGAAGGTTCCGGGCAAGGTTGCGTATGTGGCCGTTAGGCCTGGGGACCCTGTGAGCGCGGGCCAGGTGGTTGTGCGCCTGGACGATTCGGATGCGGTTAGCAGTGTGCGGCAGGCCGAAAGCAGTTTGAGCCAGGCGATGACTGCAGTTCGCACAGCCAGGGCCGGCGTTGAAGTGGCGAAAGCGGCGCTTCAGCAGGCCGAGGCCAAACGGAGCCAAGCCGAGACTGCACTTCGCATACAGGAAACGCAGTCATCCACAGGCGTGGAGCAGGCAAAAGCGGCGTTGGCTTCGGCTCAGGCTCGCCTTGAAATGCTTCGCAAGGGCGCGAGAGAGCAGGAGCGTTTGTCGGCACAAAACGCGGTGGCTCAGGCCAAGGCCAACATGGACAATGCCGCATCCAATCTGAGGCGCATCCAACAACTATTCAAGGAAGGCGCTGTTGCCGAATCGCAGTTGGACCAGGCGCGAACGCAGTACGAGGTGGCCAGAGCGGCTTACAATACGGCCGTACAGCAGGCGTCTTTGGTGCAGGAGGGGCCCAGAACCGAAGAGATTCGCCAGGCGGAAGCAGCGGTTGCCCAAGCCGAAGAGGCGCTGAGGATGGCCCAGGCGGCTGCGGCTCAGACCGAAGTCCGCAGGGAGGATGTTAGGACCGCAAGGGCTGGTGTGGTACAGGCTCGCGCCAATCTACTGCAGGCCCAGGATCAGGTGAACCGAGCCGAGGATGGAGTGAGGCAGGCCAGAGCCGCATTGGCGATCGCCAGGGAAAACTTGGCCAACATGAGCATAGCCTCTCCTATTTCCGGATGGGTATCCAAAAGGATGACGGAGCCGGGGCAGGTTGCAAATCCTGGTGTGCCGCTGATGGAGATTGTGGATTTGGGCACGGTGTATTTCGAAGCCAAAGTTTCCGAGACCGAAATCGGCAAGGTTCGTGTTGGGCAGCCGGTGTCGGTTTCGGTTGATGCATACCGCGGCGAGACTTTCCGCGGAACAGTGGCAAGGATATACCCCTCGGCAAGCACATCCGAGCGAAGTTTCGGTGTGCGGGTTACCATTCCCAACCCGGGTCAGCGCCTGCGGCCCGGAATGTTTGCCCGCGGCAAGATAGAGGTGGCCCGCCACAGGAATTTGCTTGTGGTGCCAGTGGAGTCCCTGGTTGAAAGAGGAGGAAAGACCATGGTCTTTAAAGTGGTGGGTAACACCGCTAAAGCCGTGGTTGTGAATACCAAGGGGGAAACGGACAGCCTGGTTAAACTGGCAGAGCCCTGTGAGCTTGAAGAGGGCGACAAGGTGGTTGTAAGCGGGCAGTCTGGTTTGGAAGATGGTTCCAGGGTTTTGGTATTCAAACGTTAGCACATAGGAGACCTGCGTATGTGGCTCACCGATGTATCTATCAGACGGCCTGTTTTTATAGCCATGCTTGTGCTGGCTATTGTAGTGCTGGGTGCCAGATCTCGCTCTGATTTGAAGGCCGAGCTGTATCCGAACATAGAGATACCGTATATAAGCATAGTGACTGCGTATCCGGGTGCCGGTCCCCAAGAGGTAGAAAACCTTGTGACGGACCGCATTGAGGAGGCGGTTAGCGGCGTAGCCGGGTTGAAGAACGTGACGTCCACGTCTAGGGAGAGCCTGTCGGTGGTGGCTTTGGAGTTCGAGTTGGGAACGAACTTGGATACGGCGGCCGCCGATGTTAGAGATAAGCTTTCGGCCATACGTGGAGAGCTCCCCCGCGATGCAGAGGATCCATCTGTCATCAAGTTCGATGTTTCGGCCATGCCGGTGGTTACGTTGGGCATGTACGGAGGAGTCTCTGCGCGGGAGCTGCGCCGGATTGCCGATGACATAGTGAAGGACCGGTTGGCCCGGGTTAAGGGCGTTTCAGCCGTGTACGTCAGCGGCGGTGATGTGCGGGAGATATCCGTGGCCGTTGACAAAGACAGGCTCCAGGCGTACGGGCTGTCGATAGGTCAAGTGGTTGCGGCAATAACCGCGGAGAACATGAATATCCCGGGCGGCAGTATCAAAGAGAGGGCGCGAGAGTACGGCGTTCGGGTTTTGGGAGAGTTCAAGGATGTAAAGCAAATCCGCGAGATGCGCCTTCACATTCCCGGCGGCCCGACCGGAAAGGATTATGTGGTTAGGCTTGGGGATATTGCCGAGGTTTCCGACACCGTTGCTGAAAAAAGCGTCTTGACGCGTTTGAACGGGCGCGATGCAGTGGTTCTGGCCGTGCAGAAGCAGTCCGACGCGAACACCGTGGAGGTTGCCGACGGCATAAAGAAGGAGGTTGAGCGCCTGAAGACGGTGCTTCCGCGCGGCGTTGACATAATCTTGGTGACAGATCAGTCGGTCTTTGTGAAGAGCGCGCTGCACGATGTCAACCGAAGCCTTGTGGAAGGCATTTTCTTGGTGGTTGTAATCGTGTTTCTGTTCCTTCACACTGTTCGGGCAACTTTCGTTGTCGCGCTGGCGATACCCACGTCTATATTCGCGACTTTTATCCCGATGAGAGCGCTTGGCTTCTCGCTGAACATGATGACGATGCTGGCGCTCTCGTTGGTGGTTGGCATTTTGGTGGATGACTCCATCGTGGTGCTCGAGAACATATACCGGCACTTGAAGATGGGGAAGCCGCCTGCAGTTGCCGCGCTCGATGGACGCACTGAAATAGGATTGGCGGCCATAACCATCACCTTTACGGATGTGGTGGTATTTGTGCCGATTGCGTTCATGAGCGGCATTGTGGGGCAGTTCTTCCGCCAGTTCGGCCTCACGGTTGCCATGGCAACGCTGTTCTCCCTGTTTGTGTCGTTCACACTTACCCCGATGCTTGCCTCGAAATGGCTGAAACCGGAGGGCGAAGGCACCGAGGGTGAGCCCCGCACTTTAACAGGCCGGCTCTTTGCGGCGTTCGATAGGTTCTATTCCGGTTTGGATGCCAGATACCGCAGGTTGTTGGCTTGGGCGCTTAACAACCGCCTGCTTACGGTGGTTATCGGTACAGCATCGCTGCTTGTGGTCTTCGCCATGATGTTTCCTCTCGGTCCGGCGCGCATACCGATGGCGGTGGCTGTGGGCGCTTTGGGCTTGTTGGGCACGGTGTTTTCTAGGTCCAGGAATGTTGGTTTGGCGTTCACGGTTGCGGTTGTGGTGATAGCTCTAACGGTTCGGTTTCCGTTTGGATTTGAAATGACTCCCGATGTGGACCAGGGTGAATTTTCGATAGTGGTGGAAATGCCGGCCGGAGTTTCGCTGGAGCGCACCGACCAAGTGGTGCGCCGGATAGAGAATGTCCTTGCCAATATGGGGCGGGAAGTCAGCTATTTCTACTCCACGGTTGGGTCCAGCAGTGCGGCTGGTATGATGGGCGGCGGCGAGGAGGGCCCCCAGTATGCCCGCATAACGGTGAAGCTTATCGACCGCTTTGCCGAAGGAAGCGGCTTTTTGGGGTTCTTCCGCAAGCCGCAGCGGCGACCGGTGCGCGAAGTGATGGACGAAGTTGTGGCGAAAACCGCGCATATCCCTGCAACGGCCATTCGTGTTTACCAGGTGAGCCGGATGGGAGGTGGCAGGTCGCCAATACAAATGGAGGTGACGGGCTACAACCTTGCGGAGCTGAACCGCGTGGCGAACATGATTGCCGAGCGAATGTCTAAGGTTCCCGGGGTTGTGGATGTTGAAATCTCCACAAAGATGGGTAAGCCCGAGTACCAGATAAGTGTGGACAGGGTGCGCGCGGCCGAGTTCGGTTTGACCGCGGCGCAGATCGGTTCAGCGGTCCGCACTGCTTTCGCCGGCAACACCGACAGCAAGTTCCGCATAGCCGGCGATGAGTGGGACATTCGGGTTTGGCTTAACAAGGAATCCAGAACCAAGGGCCAGGAGCTGGAGGACATCGTGGTTGGCAATTATATGGGCCGACCGGTGTATCTGAAGGATGTGGCAAGCGTTGTGGTTGCGCCAGCGCCCAACAAAGTGGAGCGAAAGAACCGCGAGAGGCTGGTAACGGTTAGTGCCAACCTGGCAACGGGCTACAGGCTTGGTAATGTGCAGCAGGCTATCAACAGGGCTATAGCGGATATTCCGCTGGGGAATACCAGGGTCAACGCCGGCGGTACAAGCGAGATAATGCGAGAGAGCTTCTCCAGCATGTTCTCGGCACTGTTGCTTGCCATATCGCTGGTTTACATGCTGATGGCGGCGCTTTTCGAGTCGCTGTTAAGCCCGTTCATCATCATGTTTGCGCTTCCGCAGGCGATGATAGGCGCCCTGCTGGCTCTGCTCATGACCGGCAATACGCTTAGCATCATCTCCAACATCGGCATAATCATGCTGATGGGTTTGGTTACGAAGAACGCCATACTTTTGGTTGACTACACCAACACGCTTCGAAGCAGGGGCCTTAAGCGAGATGATGCCATCTTGGAGGCTGGTCCGACAAGGCTCCGGCCGATCTTGATGACAACGATGGCGATGGTGTTCGGCATGCTGCCGACCGCGATGGCCACGAGCAACGCCTCGGAGATCAGGGCGCCGATGGCAATAGCCGTTATCGGAGGGCTGTTGTTGTCGACGCTTTTGACGCTGGTGGTCATTCCGGTGATTTACACCATCATGGACGATATAGCCGTGAGGTTAAAAGGGGTGTTCGGCAGGGCGCCGAAGCCGGAGATGGAGAAGGTTGCCGTTGGCGGCGGAGATTAACCGCGGCTAAAGCGAAACTGCCGGCGGGCGCGTTTTGATTGTGCGCTCGCCGGCGGTTCTTTTGGAGAAAGATGGCAGTTGCTATGGCCTGGAAACACCGCCGTAGCCATAGGTTCCGAAGCCGTAGCCGGTTCCCCAGGAGCCGTAGCCGCCAAGTCCGCCGTAGCCCAAGCCGCCCCAGGTTCCGGTGCCCAGGCCGCCGTAGCCGCCCCAAGAGCCTATACCGCCCCAGGAGCCGTATCCGATGCCACCAAATCCACCGAGGCCTCCGTAGTAGCTACCGAAGCCGCCGAGCCCGTATCCACCCAGACCAATGCTTCCATAACCGCCGAAGCCGCTCAGGCCGTAGCCGCCGTATCCGCCTCCCGGTCCGATTAAGCCGCCGGTTATCACGGTACCGCCGAAGACCTGGGCTACTTCAGCCGGGTCGGCGCGCATAAGAGGAATCTTCGCAACCGTTACGCTTGTGCGCGTGGTGGTTTCGGTTGTTGTTTCCGGCGTTGGAGTTGTTGGAGTGGTAGTTGTCTCGGTTGGCTGGGTTTTAAGGGTGATGGTGTAAACGTTCTGGCTCTTGATGTATTTGAGGCCGTTGGCGTTGAGGATGCTTCTAAGAGCTACCTCGAACGGTTGGTCGGTGATGGATGCGTTTATGGCAGGTGCGACCTGGTAAACCTGCGGGTCCACCACGAACGATGCGTTCCTGCCTTTGAAGAGCAACGCAAGCACATCCCGGATGTTGGCGTCCTTCACGTCAATGCTCACGCGGTCCTCTGAACTGCTGGAGCTCGACGAGGATGTTTGGGCGAAAACAGGGACCGCTGTTATGAGAGCAGTTATCAGGAACGCCACGAATAAGGCTGTTACAGATATAATGTATTTGCGCATTCGGCTCATACCGCATCACCTCCCTTTAGACCGGGTTGGGATGTATGGGTATCAACGCTTTCGGCGTCTGAATGCGCCAAGCTCTTCGGAGATTGAGAAGCCGCTTCCATTTGTGTATTTTACCCCAAGCCAATGTGGGTTATACTTGAACTGCCCGCATTTTGATTTGAAACACTTTTGCTGGGGCTTGGGGTTTTCGCAGAATATTTGCTGAAGCGTCTATAAAACTTTTGGAGGATGTTGGGGTTTGGTGTGTAAATTTTCTTATGGAGTCTCCACAGGTGATGCAGAATCCCCGTATGAGTAAAAGCCAAGGCCGCGGTTTCGTGACCTGGCGCGCCATATTGGTTGGCCTGCTTTTAATTCCCGTTACATCATACTGCGCGGCGGCACAGGGGGTGGATATCATTCTGTCGCTCATGGTGCCGCCGGTATCGTGCTTGCTTGTGCTGGTGCTTTGGAACGCCATACTGCGCATGTGGCGGCCGTCGTGGTGTTTCAGCGAAGGCGAGCTTGTGGTCATCTACGGAATGCTGGTGGTGGCCACGGCAATAGCCGGGGAGTGGGTTACCAATATCCAGCCGCTTATAGCCTCTTACGTTCTGTTTGCCAACGAAACAAACGGATTTGAAACGGTTATGCTGCCGAACCTGCCGGATTTTCTGTTCATAAAGGACCGGCAGTCGGTGCTGGGATACTTAACCGGCGGACATTCATTCCGCTACATGCTGAGGAATTTGGGGCCGTGGATTGTGCCGGTGCTGAGCTGGACGGCCTTCGTGAGCGTTTTGGCGATAGTGATGCTTTGCATCAACAGCTTGATGCGCACGCAGTGGACGGATCGCGAAAAGCTCAGCTTTCCGATTATACAGCTTCCGGTTGCCATGACTGCAGGCGGCGGAAGCTCGCCGTTTTGGCGGAATCGTTTGATGTGGACATCCTGCATCATAATAGCCATTGTGGACATAATAAACGGTTTTGCGTTTCTATACCCTTCTATACCCAGAATCAATGTGAGGTTTCTCGGCGATCTGTCTGCGGCATTCCACACTTATCCGTGGAATTCTGTGGGGTGGACGCCTATTGGGCTTTTCCCATTTATCACGGCAATGTGCGTGTTTCTGCCGTCCGATTTGCTGTTCTCGAGCGTTTTCTTCTTTTTCGTGCGCAAAGCTCAGCAGGTGGTGGCGGCTTCGTTAGGATATTCGCAGGGGGTTTTCGGCGGAGGGTGGTTGGTGCCAAGTCCGCCGTACTTCAGTGAGCAGTCGTGGGGGGCGTTTCTTGGGCTTTTTGTGATGGCGGTGTGGATTGCCCGCGGGTATTTGAAAGATTTGTGGCACCGCATACGGTTTGGGGATAACGGTCCGGTGGACGGGATACCGGCGCGCTGGGCTTTTGTGGGGCTGATAGTGGGGCTGGGCGCGCTGTGCTATTTTGGGTATGCCATACGGCTGTCGGTGCCGTTTATGCTTTTGTACATACTGCTGTTTCTGGCTTTCAGTGTGGCTCTTACAAGGATGCGCGCTGAGTTGGGTCCGCCAACGCACGAAATGGCCTTTATGGGCCCAAACCAGTTGATTGTGGATTTTGCGGGAAGCCAGATGATGCCCCGGCGGTATATTCCCGTTTTGGCTTCGGTTTTCCACTTTATGAACCGAATCCACCGCACCGACCCGATGCCTGGCCAGCTTGAGGCCATGAAGATGGCCGAACGCTCTCCAGGGATTCAGCGCATGCTGTTCTGGGCTTTGGTTTTGGCCATAGTTGCCGGCAATTTGGCTGCCCACGGTGTGAGGATTTATCAGGGGTATCGTTGGGGGGCGCCTTCGGCCGGCTATGATACGGCGCAGGTTGCGATGGACCTGCTTAACAACCCGCGCAGGCCGAACGCTACGGCGATGGCCTTTGTTGGCGTGGGGATGGGTGTGGTTTTTGGTTTGAACTTTCTGCGGTTCAGGTTTCCGTGGTTCCCGCTCAACCCGGTGGGATACGCGCTGGCAATGAATTTCGGGGTTGACTACTACTGGTTCGGCATGCTGGTGGCGTTTATAGTGAAGACCAGTGTTCAGCGGTACGGCGGGCTTAAGGCTTACAGGAAACTGCATGCCGCCGCACTGGGCGTAATCTTGGGCGAGATGGCAATAGAAACGATATGGATGGCCATCGCTGTGATATGGCGGATTCCGACGTATTCTATCAGCATTAACAGCCGCCTTGGTTGGGATCAGTAGCCGAGTCCAGTTTTGCACCGACCAGCGATAGGCATTCGTCGAGTTCGGCTCGGCGCAGTTCCAGAACCTCCTCGTCAACCAGGACCTCGGAATACATGGCGCCGCTCCACGCCCCAAGATGCGCCGCCAGCAGAGGGGCAGGGCGGACTATTGCGGGTATTCCGCACCGCTCCAGCTCTGCGTTGAGCATGTCGGCCTGGTATGTTGGTCCCAGAAGTATGCGGACTAACCGTGCCATTGTATTCCTTTCGAAAGTTTTTGCATTCCATTAGCGGAATACGACTGCGGCGCGGCTTATCCTCCATTCGTCTTCGGGGTTGTTTATGAAAGTTGAAGAGTTAGAGGGGTTCATCGCCTCGAGCTTTTGCCGAAGCCATTGCGTGGTGGCCGGAAGCGGCACCTCGGCAATTTACCTTGTTCTGCGCGCCCTTGGGCTTCGCGGCAAGTCGGTTTTGATGCCGTCGGTGGTGTGCCCTTCGCCGCTTTACGCGGTGGTCGCCTCTGGGATGAAGCCGCGCTTTGTGGATGCGCAGTTGGAGACTTTCGGGCTGGATTTGGATGATGTTAGTAGGAGGGCAACGCCTGAATGCAGGGTTCTGCTGGCTGTGCATCCTTTTGGATATTCGCTGCCGAGGGAGCCTCTACAGCGATTGGCCGAGCAGTTAAATCTGCTTCTGATTGAAGATGCGGCTCAAGGCGGTTGGTGGCTTCCGCCGATTCCGGGTTCGGTAACGATTCTGAGCTTTGGGTGGGAGAAGCCGCTGTCGGTTGGAAAGGGGTTTTGGCAGACAAACGGCGGCCGATTGAGCGCCAAAACTTCCTGCTGGGGTGGGGCGGTTCTCACCGACGATGAACAGCTTGCCCGCGAGATGCGGCTTCTTCGAGATCAAAGCCCAGAGGTGCATATGCTGACGGCCGGCCGATGTGCAGGGGCGGTGTTCGGAATGCCCGGCCCTGAGATGTGGTGGAAGCCGATAAGGACGTTCGCGTTAGATTCCGTGGTCGAGGCTTTGCGCCGGTGGCCGGAGAATATGGAGGCTCGGTGTCGAGTTGCCGCAGTTTACGACAGGCTTTTATCGCATCCGTCGATTCGGAAGCCGCCGTCTCCTCCCGGACCGCTGTGGCGGTACAGCGTGTTACTGCCGAACCGCTTCGTTCGCAACCGGGTTCTTGTGAAACTTGCAAAGCTTGACGTGCCGGCCTGGCGTATGTATTCTCCACTGCACATTCGCTGGGGGTATTTGGATAAGGAGGGCTGTTCGCTTAATCTGCCCAACTCGCAGGAAATTGGCAGCCGCATCCTGAATCTACTTATCGAACCCGATATGGCCGATTCAGACGCGGTTTCTTTCGCAAGGGCGCTTTTATCGGCGCTGTGCGATTTGGTTGTTTGTGCTGAAGAGAGGAGCTTTTGAGCGTATGGAAAGTTCCGAGGCTAAAGTACCCGTTTTGTTCGACACGGATATTGGCTCTGATATCGATGACGCGGTGTGTTTGGCGTATCTTTTGAAGCAGGAGCGCTGTGAACTGCTCGGCATTACCACGGTGACCGGCGAGCCGGAGAAGCGCGCGCAGTTGGCCAGCGCGATATGTATGGCGGCTGGGAGACCGGATATTCCAATCCATGCTGGTGCGGCAGAGCCGATACTTGTTCCGCAGAAGCAGAAGCACGCTCCGCAAGCCGAGGTTCTTCCGCGCTGGCCGCACCGAGATGCATTTCCACCGAACACGGCGGTGGAGTTCATGCGGAGTGTGATTCGAAGCCGGCCGGGAGAAGTAACGTTGCTGGCGGTGGGTCCGCTTACAAACGTTGGGCTTTTGTTTGCGGTTGACCGTGAGGTGCCGCGCCTGCTGAAGCGCGTGGTGCTGATGTGCGGTGTTTTCACCAACCGGCTGGCGGGAGTTGGCCCTCTGGAATGGAACGCCATGGGAGATCCGCACGCAACGGCCGTGGTTTTTAATGCGCCGGTGGCGGATTTAACTTCTGTTGGGCTTGATGTAACTGTTCGGTGCACCATGCCCGCCGATGAATGCCGGCGCAGGCTTCGGGGCGGCGTTCTCGATGTGGTGGCGGATATGGCGGATGTTTGGTTCCGGGGTGCCAGGCACATAACATTCCACGATCCTCTTGCGGGTGCGGTAATCTTTAAGCCGGATCTGTGTGAATACCAAAGCGGCCGAGTTGAGGTGGAACTGCAGAGCGCCAGGTTGATGGGGATGACGCATTTTGATCCAAACGGCGAAAAAGCTCCGCACAAGGTGGCCTTGGAGGTAAATCCGGAGGCCTTCTTCGAGCACTATTTTGCCGTGGTAGGCGGCTAGGCAACCTTTTCTGGAAGTTTTTGACGCTCGGCCAATCTTTGTGGGTTACTTGCCGGTGGTGTTTTTCCTTGAGGCGCGGCCGGTGAGAATTCCTATCACCAAGGCAATGACAGCTCCTATTGCTGCGGTTATCATCCCGCTTTTGTAATAGGCAAACCAGCTTGCTATTCCAGCACCCACAGAGGACGCAAAAGTGGCCACGGTTCTTCCGGCCGCGGTAAGTATGGTGCCGATATCCCGCAGATGCAGAGATCTGTAGTCAAGAGTATCGAGCCATCCCTCAGGCATGGACGCCGCCGCCAGGCTGACAAGTAGTCTTGGGATGACAGCACCGAGGAAGGCGCCGACTCCGGCATAGATGAGGAGCCTTTTGTTCTCGGAAGCGAATGTTGCGATCTTCTGACTGATTGAGGTTTTTCTGCGGCTTCTTTTTTTGCGCACCCTTATGGTGCCGCATTGGGGGCATCTGCCAAGGGCTTTTTCGTAAACGGTTCCGCATCTCCGGCAGGTGGTAGTTTGGGTTGAGCCGCATCTTGCGCACCAGTCAGGGCTGTTGGTGATATCAGCGCCGCACTTGTAGCAAGTTTTGGTTGGAACTGTGGATTCTGCCATTTTGCAAGCCTGCTTTTCAATGACCGGGAAGTTTTACCTATTGCACAACCACGCAACCGCGATCCAGGCAAATATGAAAACTGCCGCTGCGAACGCGTCTCCGAGGGCGGTCATAAGCATGCCTACGGGTACAGCGGCTATTGCCAGCCGCCGCAAACGCTTTAAGCGCAGTTTCAGCACAACCGCTCCCAGGAATATGAGCGCAAGTCCAGTTGTAACTGAGTACGGCATTTCGACGTTTTACCTGCAAATACCGCTGGCGAAACGATTCTAACACACAGAGGAGTTTCTAATCAACCGACGAAACGGCCGCCCAGGAAACAAGCTGGAAAAAGCTTTTTCGAGGGCGGCCGCGATAGGCTTTCGAAGAGCTTTGCGGTTTTTGCAGAACTCCTCGTTTTAAAGCCGGTTATTTGGTTTTACTGGAGCTTATCCAACCCCACTGCGGCCCGCAGGATCTTGGTTACCTCGGCTATTTCGATTTTGCCGTTGCCATTGAGGTCTCCGGCGGCAAGCTGGTCCGCGGTCGGCTGTTGAAGCCCGACGGCAATCCTCAGTGCCAGCGTGGCGTCCGGTATGCCCACCTTGCCGTCGCCGTTGATGTCACCTTTCAGCACAGTGGGTTTTTCGACTTTCGGGTAGGTAACCGTCAAGTCATCGAAGTAGACGGTGGCCGCCGGCAGCCCATCTGGGCGAGACAGCGCGAACACCGAGAGGGTTCTGCTTGGGTCGTTTAGGGGCATTCCACCGAATTGGAAATCCGCCAAGTTGAAAGATTTTTGGACCCATTTGCCGGCTTCATCGGCTTCGAATTCAATGTTGAGGTCGGCAATGGAAGTTTGCCCCTCGGCGGTAGTAACGTTGATGCGGAGTTGTATGGGGCCTTCAACTCCTTCCGGAGCCATTGCCCATATTGATATCGAGTTCGGCAGAGCTCCGTCTGCGTTTTTGGGGATGAATCTCCCGATTGGCGCGTCGGCTGCCGCAAAGCTGTGGTAAGCTGGGTACTCAACCTTCATGGAAGTTTTACCGCCGTGCTTTTCCTCTTCGGAGAGGCTGAAGGTAAGCGCGCGCATTACCCAGTCGGAGATATCCTCAAAGTCTTCTATCACCAGGTCTCCACCTGCGGCTGGAGGAGTGGTGGTTTGCTGATAGGTTGATTGTGAGTAATCCGTCTCGCCGAGAGGAGTTACCGCTTTTACCCGCCAGTACCAACGGCCGAGGCGTATGGGCTCGGCAGGTGTGAAAGATGGGGCGGTTGTTGTATTGGTTACGGTTGCCGCCGGATCGAAGTTGAAGGTTTGGGACATTTCTATCACGTACGAGCTGGCATCGGGCACGGGCTCCCATTTGAGGGTGGGCGGATTGGCGGAGACCACATCGTCGTTGATGGGGCCGGTTAGGACAACTTTGGGCATTGGAACGGCCTGCACCGTGCGGGATTCGAAGTCCAGGTGTGCATCTGTTCCGGAGGCAGGATAGCAAATGACGAATTTGAAATCCCCTCCGGTATCCACTCCGTTTCGGTAGCCTTCACCGTTTGGGTATATGTCATCCACGGCCCGCCAGTGGCCGATCGGCGGTTTGATAGGCTGGGTAGCAAGCCAGAGGTATTCGCCAGCGGGCTGGGTCGGGAAGAAGAAGCTGACCCAGGCGTTGTCTTTGAAGTTCGTCATCACGGCTGTGGCGATGGGCGTGCCAGATACGGTTGTTTCGTAATCACCGGTCCATTTGAAAAGCTTGACGGTGTAGCCTTTCTGACCGGTTTCGTCGTTCCAAGTTGGCGAGAGCATGCGTATTTCGTTGAACGGCTTTTCCGCCACGAAGTGCTGGGCGCTGTCTCCACCGCCGAGGTTTTCCGGAACGTGGTTTCCCTGTTCGTAGATCTCGGTTTCTTTGGAAGCGGAGCCGTTAACGTAAGCTTCTCCACCGAGGTAGGTGCTGGCTTCGTATCCCGAAAGGGACACACCGGGTTTATCTGGGACCGCCTCTGCCACCCACAAGTAGACTCCAGGCGGCTGTACAGGCACCGCCATTGTAACCCAGCCGGGAGCAGATACTTCGAACTCCTGCGACTTAACCACCTGTTTCACCGCGCCGGTGGTATCGGCGTAATTGCCGCGCCAGCGGTACACGGTGAGCTTGAACGCTGATCCGGGAGATGCTTCGGCTACGCGAACTTCCAGCTTGTTGAACTCGTCTGGGGACGTAAAGCGCTGGGCCAGTTTCGTCGCTTCGTCGACAGGAAATGCGCTTGCCGTTCCCTTGGCCACGAAATGGTTGGTTACCGTTTGCGCATAACCAACTGAGCATGCTGCCGCAAAAACCAACAAAGCAGCAAGCTTTGATAGTGCTTTCATAGGAACCCCCTTTATGAGATGCCAGTTTGCTCTGAAAAGCGGCTTTTATTTTATCTTCCGCTTATTCCGCAACATCCCTGCATTGGCAAGCAGATTCGGCGATGTGTTTTTGGCTTAGTGCTTTCCCCAGCGCTCGATGTGGACCAGGTCGGAGAGGCTTCTTCTGGGGGTGGGCGCTGGAAATTCCGCCGGATAACCGATGGGAAGAATGGCGACTGGGCGCACAGGGGGGCTTACGCCAATGGCCTCCGCAACCATGTCGTCGTTGAAGGCGCCGACCCAAACCGTGGCCAGCCCCAGGTCCACCGCGGCCAGCATTGCATAAGTGCAAGCGATGGTTGCATCTTGAAGGGAGTATAAAGACTCGCCGCGGATTCCGTAACGCCGTGAAGAGCGGTTCGGGTCGGTGCAGAAAACCAAAACCACAGGGGCTTGAGCAATGAAGTCCTGTCCCCATGCCGCCTCCATCAGGCGCATGCGTGTGGATGCGTCTTTCACCACCACAATCCCGTAGGCCTGCAGGTTCCCGGCCGAAGGCGCAGAGTTTGCCGCTTCAAGTATGCGGTTTAGCTTTTCGTCTTCAACTTTTTTGCTTTGGTACGCTCTCACAGAGCGCCGCATGGAAAACACCTGAAACAGTTCCATTTCCTTTCCCCCAAGCTCAGCCGTTCTGGAGGGACCTGCGGATTTCCTGCTAGTACATTCGCGGTTTTGCTTGGTTCTTTCCCGCGGGGGTGGAAGCGTTGGTTAATGGCGTTTTTGCTGTTGAATTTGCGCTTCGGATTGAGGCACAGCTTGCTATAATGAAGCTGGCGCTGAAATCGGTTTGGAAAGCTGGTTTCGGCAGAGTTTGCAAAGATGTGCTTGGAGAATTTCAAAACGGGAGTGAGGTTGCGTTGAACGCTAAAGATATCAGATGGAATCTCGGTGATCTTTACAGCGGTATAGATGACCCCCGCATCGAGGCGGATATGGCGGCCTTGCTGGAACGGGCCCGCAGTTTTGAGGAAAGGTACAGGGGAAGAATTAACTCACCGGACCTAACACCGAGTCTGCTTTTGGAAGCACTTCAGGAGTACGAGGCGATACTTCAGGAGGAGAACAAGCCCGCGAGCTACGCATCCCTTGCGTTTGCGGCGGATACAGCCGACCCCAAGAAAGGCGCATTGCTCCAGAAGACGATTGAGTGGTCGTCTCAGATTTCGATCCATCTGCTTCCGTTCAGCCTTGAACTGCTTGAGCTTGACGATTCGGTTTTGGAGCCTGTGCTTGAGAGCGAGCTTTTGTCGAACTACCGGCATTTCGTGCGAAGTCACCGCGCATTTCGCGACCACCGCCTTTCCGAGCCCGAAGAGCGAATACTGGAGGAGAAAGCAACAACCGGCTCCCGTGCATTTGAGCGTTTGTTCGAGGAAACCGTTTCCGGCATTCGTTTTGAGGTGGCTCATGCGGGTGAAACGCGCATCATGACGGAAGCCGAGGTTTTGGCTTTGATGCGCTCTCCGGATAGAGAGCTTCGCCGCGCTGCCGCGGAGGCGCTTACCGACGGGTTGAAGGCGCACTCCAGGATTTTGACTTTCATCTTCAACACATTGGTTCAGGATAAGGCAACCGATGACCGCCTTCGCCGTTTCGATAGACCGGAGGCTTCCAGGCACCTATCGAATGAGCTCAGCCATGAGACGGTTGAAACCGTCATACGTGTTTGCGAAGAGAATTACCCCCTTGTTGCCAGATACTATCACCTCAAGCGCCAGATACTGGGATACGATGAGCTGACGCACTACGATCGCTACGCTCCGCTTTTCGAAAGCCGCCGCGAAGTGCCGTTTGAAGAGGCTAAGGCGGTTGTTTTGGATGCTTTCGAGCGCTTCTCGCCCAGGATGCGCCAGGCGGCCGAGGCCTTCTTCTTAAATGGATGGATAGACGCCGAGGTCCGCCCGGGCAAGCGCGGCGGGGCGTTTTGCAGTCCGGTTACTCCGGATCTGCATCCTTACGTTTTCGTTAACTACCTGGGCAAGATAGACGACGTGATGACCTTGGCCCATGAGCTTGGCCACGGCGTCCACGACATGATGGCGCGCTGTCAAACCTACCTGAACTATTCGGGTACCCTGCCGATTGCCGAGCTGGCCAGCACTTTTGCCGAGATGCTGGTTTTCGAGCGGCTTCAGCAGACCAGCGAGCTTGAGGAGCGGCTTGCCCTGTATGCGGAGAAGATCGAAGGGAGCTTTGCAACCATTTTCAGGCAGGCCGCCATGTATCGGTTTGAACAGGCACTGCACCGCGCCCGCCGCGAGAGAGGCGAACTAACTGCGGATGAAATCGGCAGTATGTGGCAGGAGCATATTCAGCGCATGTTCTTGGATTCGGTGCGCCTTGGCGACGACCATAAGTTTTGGTGGATGTATATAAGCCATTTCGTTGGCTCCCCGTTTTACGTGTATGCCTACTCCTTCGGTGAGCTGTTGGTGATGGCTTTGTTCAGCCGCTATAAGAGCGAGGGACCGCCTTTTGCGGATAAGTACCTGAACCTGCTTGCGGCCGGCGGAAGCTTAAGCCCAAGGGAGCTTCTGGCCCAGGTTGATATCAATATCGATGACCCGGAGTTCTGGCGCGGAGGCGTGCGGGTTTTGGATAACCTCGTTGCCGAATTTGAGGAGCTTTACAGGCAGTACCGCGGCTAACCTTGTCAAAAAATGCCGCCCGGGTTTGTTCAAGCTTCCGGGCGGCACTTTAACTCGGACAGACGGGGGTTCAACCACCGTTTGCCAGCTCAATGTCTGTTCAGGAAACTCTTTAGAACTGCCTGGAAATTCCCATAACCACAAACCGCGATGGGAGCCTTGAAATCGGAACGTACTCCCAATGGTCTCCGCGGAAGCCGGCGGGGGCACCGGTTACATCGTACAGGTCCTTTACCAAAACGTCTCGGCGGTTAAACAGGTTCTGGATGCACAGGTAATAGTACGAGTTGTTTCCGAGGTGGTACCGCACGTTCAAGCTTACGTTTAGGTGCGAGCCCGTTCTGAACTGGTTTGGTAGTGGAGATTTTTGCTTGCCGTCCGGTCCAAACACCGGCAGTTCCACGTCTGGGTCTCTTGGGTCTGGCTCGGTATTTCCGGGGCCTCCATAAGGGAAGCCGCTGCCCCACTCAACGGACGGATTCAGCTCCCAGCGTCCGAACCTCTTGCTTGCGGTGATGAAGAGGGTGTGCCTCTGGTCCCATGGTAGTCTGTATTTGGTGCCGGGATTTTCCGGGTCGATTGAGCCTGCGGTGGGGAGGGTACCGGTGCCTTTTGCGCTGGACAAAGTGTACGAGAGCCAGCCGCTCCAGCCGGAGATATCCCGCGCTGTGACTTTCAGCTCTAAGCCGCGCATGCTGGCTTCGCCCACGCTGTAGTAGCCCAAGCCTGCCGGGCCCCGTGTTCTTTCGATAAGGTTGCGGGCCGTTCGCCAGTAGGGTGTTAGGGAAACCGCCAGATTTTCGCTGAACTGGTGCTCTGCGCCGATATCGATGGAGAAACTGCGCTCCGGGCGCAGGTCGTAAGCGGCGACGGATTTGCGCTCTAGGGTTGCAGTGCCGTTGGAAATCGTTCTTTGGAGTACCTCCTCAAGGGTGAGGCTGGCCCGCGCATATTGAACGTAACGACCGAGATTCATTCTTAAAACGGTGTTTTTCCCGGCGTTGTAAGCCAGGCCAAGCCTGGGGCTGAGCGTGGAGAAACTGACGTTTGGAACACTTGCAAACGGCGCGGTGTCCTTGGCAGGAAGAGTTCCCGGCTTTCGCCTGTAGCTGCGTCCGTCCCATCTCAGGCCGACATCGGCGGTGAGGTTAGCGTTTGGCCTCAGGGTGCTTTGCATGTAGAGTGCGTAATCGATGGTGTCCACGTTTCGATAGCGGATGCGGAACTTGTTCGGGCCGGAGGCATTAACAAGTGCCTGCAGGTTGTTGCTGGGCATTATCCAGAAGCCGCTTTTGAAGGATGTGCCGGTTGGCAGTTCGCGATTGTAGTCTATTCGGAAGCCGGTTTGTCTGGCGGAGCGGTGTTGGTAGCTGTTTCTGGCGTCCGAGAGCGCGTGTATGGTCCGCCTGGCGTTGTACTTGTAAATTTGGGCGGACAGCACAGAGCTTGCGGATAAACTGCGGGACCACGTGAGCGATGCAATTCCGTAGTACTGCTTCAGGTAATCGGTGCTGTCGGCGGTGGTTATCGGCATGTTGCTTCCAAGGTTCCAATCGACTGTGTGGCGTCCTGGGATGGGCGGTTCGTCCGGGGCGGAGAAGAAGGGACCTTCAAAGGCGTTGTATCGGGCGTAGCCCTGGTTGTACAGAAATGAGATTTTGTCGCGCTCGCCGATTGGTTGAACCAGTTTTGCGATGGCATCTATTTCGGCCGGTACTGAGGAGCTTCCGGATACCTCTGGCTCGAGATTCGACTTCCACAGGTTTGCGCTTACGTACCAGTCCAGCCCGCGCGGGGTTACGTTTCCCAGCTCGAAGATTGTGCCGCGGTACTTCAAACTGCCTCCGGATGTTTCGATTCTGGAGCCGCGAATGCTGGAGCCTGTGCGTATGACCCCGTTGGCGATGCCTGCCAATGCGGAGCCGTATTCAGCCCGGAAGCCGCCTGTGTACAGGTTCAGCCTGTCCAGGCCGACGGTAACCAAATTGGTACCAAACTCGCCGGTGTTCGGTTCGCTGATCAGGATGTTGTCGACCATGTAGGCGAGGTGGTCCTGCCTGGCGCCGCGCACGTGCGGCATTCCGGCTGCGTCTGGAACGGCTCCCGGCTGGCCGAGTATGATGCCGGTGTATTGATAAAGCTGGTCCGGCCATCCGCGCACCATCTGTTCTTCGCGGCGCGACACCACATACATGGTTGGCGACTGCTGACTGCGGATGAGTGGAGCAACTATGCGAACCGTGGGTTCCGGTTTGGCTTCAGCCGTCAGCAGGAAGTTCACCTCTGTCTCGAGGTCTTGGATGACCAATTCGTTCTCGGATTTTGCGTTGGTGTATCCAACCATGCTGGCTTCCAAGGTGTAGGTTCCGGGAGGAACACCAGCAATAACAAATCGCCCTTCGGAGTCGGTGACCGCTGCGGGCAGTGGCGCGCCGGCGATTGTTACAATCGCTCCGGAGATGGGCGCTTTGGTTGCGGCATCGCGCACGGTGCCTTTGATGGTGCCGGTGGTTCCGGCCCATGCGCACCCGGCGCTCAAGAGCAGTAACCAGAGGCAAAGCTTTGTTTTACTCACCGATACCTCCCGATAGGGAATTCAAATCGGTTGTGTGCGGTTTTCGCTGGAGCGAAGCCCTGCGCTTTTGAGTTGTGTTGGAATCGCTCGGCGGGCTGGGAATTTTTTAGCGTACTGCCGTTCATGTTTTTACAATGCGTTGTAACGTTCCACTATATATTCGACTGAATTGGAGTAAAGCTTAAGGTGGCGAGTATGCCTGCCTGCGGCGGATAGGGGAGATTGGTTGCTTGCGAGTTCTTTAAAGCCTTTTGGTTGCGCTTTGTGAAGGGTTGTTTGGCGGATGAAAGCGGTTTCTGGCAGATGATTTGTGGGATAAAAAGCGCTTCTGCCGTCTCTTCTTGATGCTAACCGTTGGCGGCATTTGGTTCGCTGAAGAGAAAGCAGAAGCGCGCGGCCTTCTCACTTCTTCTGGCTGGCGGCCAGAAGAACCTCTTTCTTCGGTCGTTTCTTTTTCCCATCTCGACCCTTGTCTCTGCTTTTCATAGTTGCTGCCTCCTCTCCAGCAGATGCCGGGGTTTCTGGTGCGTGCTTAAGCCGCAGATTCGGCCGCCGAAGTGGAGGCAAAAAGTCCGCGGTTGGTCGCACCGAACTTTGTTTCACCCGGCGCTGTTTCGGCCTTGTGCCCTGTGGAAGACAGCAGGCCCATGTCTCTGCGCTTTTAGTATAACACCGCGGTTCTTTCTTAGCAAGTTGAACATTTGAAAAAGCCCTGCAGGAAAGAGAAAATCCCGCCTCTCCTTCTGAGGGGCGAAGGAGAGGCGGGTGTCTTCAGAGAGCGGAGAGACTATCGAACCGTCATCTTAACCGGCGGGACGGTGTCTTGTATCTCCGGATTGTAGTACAGATAGGCTTTCGATTCGGGTGTTTGCGCTCTCAGCGGGTACTTCGCCTTGAGCCTGTAGCTGAATGCTATCGGATTGCCAGCTTCGATCTTGTCGAAGTAGAGGATAATCTGGCGGCCGGTGAAGCTGTACTTCTGGATAACCTTCTCTTCAACCAGTTTGGCGAAATCCTCTGCCTGCACCTCAAATCCGGGCGGGATGCCGAGGTCAACTATCACCATGTTGGCGGTGCCGGGGCCATTGTAAGTGATCTTCACGGCGGCTGTGACGATCTCGTTGGTTTCCAGCTCGGTGCGGTCGTACTTCAGGTCGATGTCGATCAGTTTGCCTGGCTCCGGCTTGATATCGGTCCACGGCAGGTAGTACACTCCGGTGATTTGGTAGAAACTGCTGCCTTTGCCGGCGAACTGTATCTGCACCTCGTTATCGCCGTCCTTCACGAACTGCTTGGCGGATATGAGGCGCATCACGTCGGAATCTTCCGGAGTGATTGCGAAGGAGGAGACTTCCTGGCCGTTCACCAAGACCTTCACGGTTGCGTTGGTGTCGGATGCGGCGCGCTCCAGCGAGGCGACCAATGCTTTCAATGCCAGCACCGTTGCCTGGGTTGAGTACCATGTGCCGTTCGGATCCTTCACAGAGATTAGATAGGCAAGCACTTTGTTGGTCACCTCTGGATAGCCGCCCGAATTCACAAGCGCCAGGGCAATGGTGGCGGTCGCTTCGATGTCTGCCGACCTGTCGCGGGAGAAGGTGAGGGTGCTTACACCGGACTTCCAGTATATCTTCCCATCTTCCTCAATCGCCATTCCGATGAGGCGGTTCAGCACTTCATCGGCCTTGGGGTGTTTGGCCATGACAAGAGCGTTGGCGATTATTCCGAGGGTGTATGGGTCGTCGGTTGCACCGAGGTTTGCGGCTATGTAGTTCACGCCGCGGGTTACCTCAGGGCCGGCGTATCCGCTTGCGAGCAGTGCCCAGGTTATGTAAGCCGTGGGCAGGATTTCGTTCCGCTGGATGCGCCCCCAGCTTTCTTCGTGCAGGTATTCTTTATCCGGCTTCCAAGAGCCATCCGGTTCCTGCTGGGCGATGAGCCAGTTCCGCGTTCTTTCGATTACGGCCGGGTCTACCTCGAACACCTTGGCCATGTCGAAGAACTCCATCAAGCCGTAGGCGGTGAGGACTTTGTTTGCCGGAGGATTTCCGAACCAGCTAAAGCCTCCGCCGGGGACTTCGTACGACAGCAGTCTTTGGTATCCAAGGTTGATGTATCCCTCGGCCTTCATCTGGGTTTCCGGCGAACCCTGGCGCGTCTTCTTCAGGTAATCCAGGGCCAAAACGTTCGGGTATGTGGTGGAAGACGTTTGTTCGAAGCAGCCGAAGGGCATCTGGAATATCTTGTCCATGCCCTCCACCAGTTGGGAGAAGACGCCCGGGTACACCTTCACCAAGATGTTGGAAGCGCCGGCGATGGATTCCAGCGGGATGTGAACGGTCTTGGTTACGTCTTTATCGAGTCGGTCGTTGATGGTGACTTCCACGCGGGTGCCGTTTGGCCGGATTTCCACCTCGCGGCGGACAGCGTCCGCTCGGTTGGTGCCGAATGCTTTAACGGTCAGGCGCTGGAAGCCGAGCCCGGTCACTCGGATTGGGAAGCGCACGCCTTTCACTTCGTTGGGCCCCACAGTGACCTGCTGAACCATATCGCCGAGCGGTTCGAACCACGGCTCTGGAACGGCTTCGAGGCGCACGACCTGAGGCGTTTCTAAGTAGTTGTATACGGCCACCGGAACGGATACTTCATCGCCTTGGGTGAGTGATACTGGGAAGTCTATATCAACGAAGAACTCTTGGAACACGCGCAGCGGGGCATCTTTGGAACCGAGCAGGCCGTCCTGGCTGGAGGCGATCGTGGAGATGCGCCAGGTGGTGATGCTGTCCGCTATATCCACATCGATGGTGGCCTGTCCGGTGGCATCCGTTATCACCGCCGGGTTGCTGTAAAGCGTTTCGGGGAAGAACTGGCGTATGCGCACGTCCTGCTGAGCCTGTGGTGCGCCCGCTCCGCCGGAGGTATCGGCGGCGCCGTTTGACGGTGGGGCAGGCGCGGGAGGCAATCCTTCTTTGACCGGACCGAGAACGACCTCACCGTCGCGCCATATCGGCGGCAGCCAAGGACCTCCGCCTTCGGGCCCACCTTGACCGAGCAGATATGGGTCGCTTCCGGGCTGCCATGCCGCAACAATGTCGTCTTCGGTGTTGGCGATGCCGTCAGGGCCGTAACTGCGCATGGTGAATCCGTTGCGGTAGCTTTCACCCCACAGCGGGTTGAATTCGTACAGCCGCCCCCACTGGTCTCTTATCAGCCAGAACATGCACCGCGTTTTGACGAGAATGTTCACACCTTCCTGGCGGGTTGGATAGCGGCCGTACCGCTTCAGGAACACCTGCATGGAGATGGCATACTTGCGTGCATCGTCCAAAACCCGCTTGCCCCACTGCTCCATCAACCTGCGCATCTTTTCGGAGTAAGTGTTCACGGTCAGGCCGAACGTGGCTGAGGACTGCGGTAGTGCCGCAAAAAGCACGGTTGCCGCGAGCTGTCTCTTGGAGTCAAGCTCGATTGGCTTTACGCCCGGCTCCAAGATAGGAGGTGTTACTATGTCGCCGAGATCTATGGTGTGGATTTCGTAGCGGGGCTGTAGAATCTCTTTCTCCAGCAGGAAGTAAACCTTTTCCATGCCGGGCTGCATATCCTGAAGCGCGAAGACGCTTTCATCGACTATATTCACGCCGAGCGCGGCAACCACAGGCCGGTTGTTGGTATCGGTGACCTGGAAGCCTATGGTGGCCTTGCTTCCCGGCAGGTATGACGGTTGCGGCACGTTCACGGTGATGTTCAGGTCGTTGGCTGGGCTGACGAAGATAACTTGGGTGTCGCGGACGATTTGTCCGAGCTTGGTGATTCGATATGCGTGAATTTCAAGCGTGCCGGCCAGGTCGTTGGTGAGGTTCACCAGCAGGTCCGCGCGGCCGTTTTCCAGCTCCGCGGCTTTGGTGAGGGCGGTTTGGCGGTTTTTCACAAAGTCCACGTAGACGGTTCCGCTCTTCACAGGGCTGAGCACCGTTACCGCCACCGGCTGGCCTACCACATAGATTGCCTTATCGGTGCGAACCAAAAGCGATTCGTCTCCCCAGGAACTGCTGATGTCGAGCTTGGTCTTTCCAGAGCGTCCGGCGGCATCTGTGGCTACTGCGGATACGGTTATGGAGGTGCTGTCCGGGGTTATCTCAACCGCGGCGATGCCGGAAACGTCTGTATCCACCTCGATATTCTGCTGTTGTACGGTTAGGCGCACATGGGTTTTCGCCGGTGTGCCGTCCGGATATGAAGTGACCACGTATATCAAGTTGGGGACTTTCGGCACCAGGTTGGTGCTTTCGGGGATGATGGTTATCCGGATCGGGTCTTTCGCAACCGGAACGGTGCTTGTGATGGTTTCTTTGTGGTCGGCAGTGTCTGTGACGGTTGTTTCGATTTTCACGAAAGCGTTTCCCTGCTCCAGGGGCTGTCCGGCGAAGAAACTTGGCAGTTGCTGGCTGAATTGGAAGTGCCCGGAGGCATCCAGCGTTCCCTCTACAGTGGCGAAATCATTGAAGCCGATGTCAAAGGTGGAGAGCTTAACAGTTACTTTGCCGGCCACCGGCTTGCCGAAGAAGTAGTCCGCCTGGATATCGCCGATGAGGAGTTCGCCTGGGAGATAGAAGGTTTTGTCGGGTTTGAAGGTGACCTTGAACTTCGGCAGAACATAGCGGTCCACAGTAATAACCCGCTCTGCCGTATCTTTGCCCATGGTGGCAACGACCCTGTAGCGACCCAGGTTTATCTCGTCGGCGAGTTGGAACTGCGCGGCGGCCACACCGAAGTCCGAGGTGATGAGCTGTTTTTTGAAGACCTTATTGCCTTTGGAATCCTCAACGTGCAGGGTTATGGGCTGTCCGGCTATGGCGTGCAGGTTGGCTGAGCTGAGTGCCAGCGCGCGGATGTGGATTATCTGGCCGGGCTGGTAGAGGGGCTTATCTGTGGTGAGCAGTATTTGCGCCTCGCGTTTTATGGTGATGTCCTGTTCCACAAGGTCATACTCGCTTCCGGACGACACCTGGACGCGCAGTCGGTAGCGGCCTTCCGGCAGAGATGGGACTTTGAAAGAGATATCGGCCGTGCCCGTGGCGTTGGTGGAGCCGACGTAGAGGATTCTTGGGACGCCGGGTACGCTTACAAGGTTGCCTTGGGCATCTCTGCCGGGGAGCAGAGAAATCCTGATTCCGGCCTTCGGGATTGGCTCGCCGGTCAGGTGGTCTTTGGTTGTGATGCGGAGCGATGCGCGGCTGTCAGCGAGCCACGATGTTTGGCCAAGCACCAGCGTTTCCAGGCGCGGCGTGCTCTCGGCGGCGAGGGCAGCCGCAGAGCTTAAGACCAACATCGATATGAAGAGTTTTATGGAGAGTCGCAGGGGCATAGGTTGTTTCCTCCTTCCGTATGCATATACGCACAAAGCCGCGAAACCTAACATCTACGATATCAACACAACTCTGGTGCAGTGGCCGAAACCGCGCCTATTTAAGATAACAGCCGCAGACAAGGGCCAAGCGCCACTGCCTTGACGCTGTGTTTTTAAGTACCTATAATTCTCCTCAGACTGCTATACATTTTTGACGCTGTGCAGCAGTACATGTTACCCAAAACAAACCTCTTGCAATCTTTTTCAGCGGAGAACACCAATGATTCAACAGCCGCTTCCGGCTGAATATCAAACGCTGTCTCCTGAGGAAACCGATAAGCGAATTGCTGAGGCCAAGGAGCGCCTTGGAAATCGGTTGGTTATTCTTGGGCATCACTATCAGCGCGACGATATAATCAAATTCGCCGACTACACCGGTGATTCGTTTAAGCTTTCCCAACTGGCCGCGGCGCGCAAGGATGCCGAGTTCATCGTTTTCTGCGGCGTGCACTTCATGGCTGAGAGCGCCGATATTCTGAGCGCAGACTACCAAAAGGTGATTCTACCCAACCTTAACGCCGGGTGTTCCATGGCAGATATGGCCGAGATCCACCAGGTGCAGGAGTGCTGGGAGGCTGTTACCGAAGTTTGCGGCGACGGTACCGTTCCCATAACTTATATGAATTCGGCGGCGGATTTAAAGGCCTTCGTTGGAGAGAGAGGCGGCGCCGTTTGCACATCGTCCAACACTCCGGTGGTTTTTAAGTGGGCTTTCGAGAGGGGAGAGCGCATCCTCTTCTTCCCAGATGAGCACTTGGGCCGCAACACCGGGGTTAAGCTAGGAATACCGCTGGAGCAGATGCCGGTTTGGGATCCCAACGCCGAGCAAATGGGCGGGCTTACCCCGAGCCAGATCAAGAACGCCCGCGTAATCCTCTGGAAGGGTTACTGTTCGGTGCATGCGCGCTTTACCGTGAAGCAGATACAGTACGCCCGCAAGGTTCACCCGGACGTTAAGGTGGTTGTGCATCCGGAATGCCATATGGATGTTGTGCAGGCGGCTGACTGCGACGGTTCCACGGAGCAGATAATAAAGATAGTGGAGTCGTCGCCGCCCGGGTCCAAGTGGGCTGTTGGGACGGAGATAAACCTCGTCAACCGGCTTCAAAACCGCAATCCGGATAAGCTGGTGTTCTGCTTGGATCCAATTGTCTGCCCATGCTCCACCATGTACAGGATACATCCGCGTTATCTGTGCTGGGCGCTGGAGAACCTGGTTGCGGGGCGGGTGGTCAACCAGATTAGCGTGCCTCCGGATATTGCCCATTGGGCGAGGGTAGCTCTCTCCAGAATGCTGGAGCTGAAGTAGCCGCAAGATAACCTACCAACTCCTTAAGGTTTGCCCCAATAGGTGTGGGTTTTCGCGCTTCTTAAAGGGATTGTCGTTTTGGGGAAGGCTCTTTTTTCTCTGCGTCGAAGTTTGGGTTGGTTAGATTAAGCAAACGGGGGTCCTTTATGCCGCGAGAAATTGTTACCAAGGACGGAAGCTCTTTCTGGTTCCGCGGTTACGAACTTCCGCCGCTTGGGCCGAAGGATGTTAGGGTTAAGGTTGAGTTCGCTTCCCCAAAGCACGGAACCGAACTGCATCTCATCACCGGAAGTGTGTTTGATAGGAAGCGGTGGGACCCGGAACTCCGCATGTTTCTGCCGCTTCCCGCCGGGCAGGAGAGGGCTGTGCCGGCGGAGCGTGCGGTTGGGAATATTGTTGTCGGCACGGTGACAGCGGTGGGTTCTGATGTCTCGCGCTTCTCGGTTGGTGATAGAGTGTTCGCTTACGCTCCTGTTCGGGAGGAGCATCAGGCGCCGGAGTGGCTTTGGTACAGCGCCGCTGGTCTGAGCGATGTGGACGCGGTGTGCACGGACCCGGCCCATGTTGCCTTTGTGGCCGTTCGGGATGGAAATGTGCGAATAGGCGATACCGTGGCCGTTTTCGGGCTGGGGGCTATTGGCCTGCTTGCGGTTCAGATTGCCAAGGCCGGCGGTGCACGCAAGGTTTTTGCGGTGGACCCGGTTTCTGCGCGCCGCGCTTACGCCGAGGCTCACGGCGCCTGTTTGGCTTTGGACCCGAGTTCCTGCGATGCGGCTTTGGAGATTAAGCTGGCCACTGGCAAAAGCGGGGTTGACGTTGCCATCGAAACCTCCGGGAATGCCCGTGCGCTGAACGAAGCAATCCGCTGTGTTAGGCAGTGCGGCACCGTGGTGCACGTCCCTTGGGGGCCGAAAAACGCCGCGGATCTGCACCTTGATGAGGAGTTCCATCTGAACCGCATAACCATGGTTGGAAGCCAAGCCGTGTGGAATAACCCGGATCGATCTCATCCACTTTGGAATGAGGAGCGAGCCAGGCAAACTGTTGCCGATCTCTTCCGCGACGGCGTTATCACCGGTGAGGGCATAGTGACTCCGATTTTGCCGTTTGAGGATGCTCCAAGTGCGCTTCCGGAACTATTTTCGAACCCAGAGAAAGCCATAAAAGTTGGCGTTAGGCTTTCTTGACCGGCTTGGGGTTTTCCGTTGAAAGAAGGTTTTCGGCATGGAATATACTTACCAAGACATCGCCAAAATGATCGACCACTCCCTTCTGAATCCCACGCTGACCGATGCACAGCTTGAGGAAGGGTGCCGCTTGGCTCTGCAGTACGATGTGGCAAGCGTGTGCATAATGCCGTATTACCTGAGGCGCTGTGCAGAGATTTTGCAGGGCAGTGATGTGAAGGCTAGCACTACCGTTGGGTTTCCACACGGCGGGCACGCTACTGCTGTGAAAGTTGCTGAGGCCGAACAGGCGCTTCGGGACGGCGGCGAAGAGCTGGATATGGTGGTGAATATAAGCAAGGTGCTCAGCGGCGACTGGGATTATGTTAGACGGGATATTAAGGCGGTGCTGGATGCGGTGCACGAAGCCGGCAAGAAATTAAAGGTGATTTTCGAAAACTGCTATCTTGCCGACGAACACAAAATCCGCTTGTGCGAGATATGCGGTGAACTTGGTGCCGATTGGGTGAAGACATCCACCGGCTACGGTTCCGGTGGGGCTACCAACGAGGATTTGATTCTCATGCGCCGCCATTCGCCGCCGTGGGTTCAGATAAAAGCCGCTGGCGGAGTGCGGGATCTTGATAGGCTCCTTGAGGTGCGTGCGCTGGGTGTTACGCGCGTCGGCGCCACCAGAACTGCCGAAATACTAGATGAATGCAAAAGGAGGCTTGGAATGCTTTAGCACAGACTGGGCGGCTTTGGTGCTGTGGTTCTCGCCTTCTCCTGCATGCCTGAGTGTGAAAATCCTTTCCAAGCCTTTGGCGACAAAAACCATCAGAATCGGCTCCACCTGAAGCCTGTACCGGCCGACTGCCACCGTGCCCGTTAGCATGGAGTAGAAGAGGAAGAAGAGGCAACCCAATATCGTTGCCGGGGATTTCGTTTTGAGGGACGCTATGGCCCACCAGAGGCCGAAGAAAGCGGTAAGTGCGTTGAAAACAAATTGAGCAAACGCCAGGCCGATTCCTGGTGCGCTTAGGTAGCTTCGCGCCGCGGCCGAGAAGCCCGACTGCCACAGCCGTTCGCGGGCGTAGGTTACAACGGCCCTTCCGAAGATGATTTCTGTCCACCTCCCACGGTCGGGCACAAACCAGAACATTACGGCGCCGATAATTTGGTTTTTCAAGAGCTGTTTCCAGTATTTGCGCGCTTCCTGTTCTATCAGCACTTTCCGGCTGACTCCAGATAGCTCTTGGGTGGCGTAGAGCTCTCGGATTTGGTCTGGGTGGACTCCGGTTGCTCGGCTTCGTGCGTAGGCCAGGTTGTAGTAAAGCATGTTGTAAGAACCTATGCCGGACACCTCGAAGTGCCCGTGCACGAGCAGGTTTCTAACAGCCCACGGTAGCGCCACAACCCACGCAAGCACAGCGACCAAGAGGGCCGCTTTCCACTCCCGTTGCAACCATACAATCGACACCGAAATGCACAGCGCCAGGTACAATGTTGATGGGCGTATAAGACCTGCCAAGCCGAGGAGTGCACCGCTGAGGGCGTATAAGCCGTATCGGCGGTTGCTTAAGGCTTTCAACAGGGCCCAGTACCCGGCGGTTACGATGGCGGCGTGCAGGGTGTCGGGGAACATCGATCCCGCGTAAAGCACAGATGTTGGGCTGAGCGCGAAGAGAGTGCCGGCCAGGAGTCCGATGCGGTGGTCAAAAGCCTGCTTGCCAACGGCATAAACGAGCAGAACCGTGCAGCACGAAACCAGAATCAATACCAGGGGAGCCGCGTATGGTTTTGGTCCTCCGGCTATTTTGTAAACCGCGGCGATGAAAAGCGGGAAGACTGGCGTTCTGTTTCGCTCCCAGAAGCTCGGGTTCTCCCACTTGTGGATGGCGACCCAGCCTTCCAAAGAGTACTTGTGCTTTTCGAGGAGGTTGGATGCCAGTATGTGGTACTGCAGTGGGTCCGACATTGATGCCGGATTGTATCCGTGCGAGTAGGCAAGGGCGATAAGCGCGTATCTCAGCACCGCCGCCAGAAGCAGAACCAAAAGCAGTTTGCGGTGCCCGGCATCGCTGATGAACCGGATGGATTGCATTTATTCAAAACCTTCCAAGGTTTGAAAACCGTGCGGTGGGCACTTTGGTTTTCTGCATAGCGGCTGGATTAACCTTTGCGGTTTTGCTGGAAAGCTGTTTTTCGGCGTGTGCAGGATGGGAGCGGTCTGATAGGGAAACGTTTTGTGGGTGTTATCGAGCGACTGATTAAGGAAGTTTATGGTGAAACCGAAAAGCTTGTTCAAGTTTGCGCTTGGCGTGTTTGCAGTTTTAGTTTCGCTGATGCTTCCGCTGCGGTGTTGGCCGGAAAAGGAGAGGGCACTGCAGTTTCGCGGGGTTTGGGTAAATGCGTGGGGTAGGGGGTTTAAAAGCCCGGATGAAATAGATAAGCTGGTGGAAACCGCGGCTTCTGCGGGGTTGAACGCTTTGCTTGTTCAAGTAAGAAAGCGTGCCGATGCTTACTATAACTCCTCGATAGAGCCCCGTGCTTCGGAGATACCGGAGGGGTTCGATCCGCTTGCCGAACTGATTCCCAAGGCACACCGCCTCGGGCTTGAGGTTCACGCATGGCTTGTGGTGTATCCCGCGGCAACCGGGGCGGAGAAAAGCCTTCCGGATGGCCATATACTGCGCCAGCACCCGGAATGGCTTACCCGGGATGCGGACGGCAACACAATGCGCAGAGGGGACGGCGAGGGACTTTTTCTTGACCCAGGTTTGCCGGAGGTGCAGGATTATATAGTATCGGTTGCAGTGGAGCTGGCAAGCCGATATGATGTTGACGGAATCCACCTGGACTATATACGCTACCCAAGCCGCCGGTGGGGATATCACCCGGAGAGCGTTCGCCGCTTTACCGAAGAAACCGGGTGCACTCCGGGAGAGAATCCTGTTGCTTGGGATAACTGGCGGCGGCAACAGGTTACTTTGCTGGTTGCCAGGCTCAAGCGCGAGATTACCAAGGTGCGACCGGGTGTTAAGCTTTCGGCGGCGGTTTTTGCGGACCAGTCGGACGCTTTTAAAAACCGCCTTCAGGATTGGCAGACGTGGCTTCAGCACGGTTGGGTGGATTTCGTGGTTCCGATGAATTATGTTTCCAACCGTTCGCTTTTCGCATCCAGGAGCCGGCAGGCCTACAGCCGAAGTAGGAATGTGTATATGGGTGTTGGAGTTTGGAACAAGCCTTCGGATGTTGCCGTTTCGCAGTTGGAATTTTTGAAGTCTATGGGGGTTCCGGGCTTCGTTATATACCATTACGCGGCCGCGGACGAGGCTTTTTGGAAAGCCTTGAAGGCGAAAGTTTTTGCACACGGTGGCTAGAGAGAGGATTCCTCGCCGTAAGGTTTGCCGGCGAGGAACCTGAGAATTGGATGGGCAACCAAGCTCAGCGCCGCGTTCACAACCGCCTGAATCAAAAGCGGCAACCAATCAAAGCCCTCTCTGGGAGGTTGCCACAGCATCAGAAGCCCCGCGGCAAGCCCGGTGCCCAAGAGACAGCAGGCGGCCAGGATGAAGGGTCTTTCACCGTAGACCTGCTGTCTCATCCAACTGACCCCTAAGGCCGCCGCAATTCTGCTAACCAGAAACCCGCCGATGCCGTTGCCATGAAGCGTTCCTGTGAATATTCCGCAGGCCAATCCAACAAGCGCCCCTGCTTCAGGCCCCTTAAGCCACCCCGATATCATGGCCACCAGAAGCAGTAGATCCGGACCGTACTTCCCTCCCATGCCGAGCGAGGTTTGCAGTACTCCGGCGAGCACCACTGCAAAGCTAAGTGCCAGGGCGCTCCGCAACTTCCTCTCCCCCTCGCACCAAGAGCAATTCTTCCAGTTGAGAAAGATCTGCGAACGGCTTTACTTCGGCCTGTTTGCCACTGCCATCCTTGTCTGGGATAATGCGCACCACTGTACCGATGGGCAGTCCCTTTGGGTACACCCCTCCGCGTCCGGATGTGATGACTACATCGCCGGGTTTGACGTCGGCATTTTGATCAAGGTAAGTGAGGACCGGAAGGTCTTGCCCGCGGCCCTTAACTATGCCGACGGCACGCGAACGCTGAACCAAAGCGCCTATGCCGCTGTTAGTGTCTGTAAGCAGAACCAGAAGCGAGCTGTTCGGAGATACTACGCTCCACACCTGACCAACCACTCCGCGTTCGGTAACAGCCACGTCTTTCACGCGAACTCCGTCTCTGTATCCTCTGTCAAGCACAACCGTTCTAGCCCATGGCGAACCGCTTTCTGCTACGGCGGTGGCCGGTATAACGTGTGTATGGCGGGCTTTGTATCCGAGGAGGGCTTTAAGGCGAGCGTTTTCGCGTTCCAGCTCTTTTATCCTTATTTGAAGGGTTTGGACGTTTTCGCACTTGCGCTTCAGGCGGGCATTTTCTTCGGATAGGCGTCGGGCGTCGGCGAATCCGGCCCGAAAGGAGTTCACGCCGCGCTTTACCGCGTGGATTGCTTTCTGCCCCGGAGAAAGGATGAAAAACACCACCTGCCCAACGGGGCTGGAACGCCCTTCGGATACGGCCCTATTGTGAACAACCGTAATTCCAACGGTTGCAGCAACTAAAAAAATGTAGAATGCGCGTCGAGCACCAGTGCCCATCAGTGCTTGCTATTGAACGCGCGGGAGCTAATCAGGCAATCACGCAGACTTGGGCATTCATCTGCCTGATCCAGCACACGTCCTGTTCCGATTGCAACACAGGTAATTGGGTCGTCTGCGATGTAAACCGGCATTTCGGTGCTTGCAGAGATAAGCTTATCCAATCCGCGCAAAAGGGCTCCACCGCCGGCCAGCACGATTCCCCTGTCCATAATATCCGCGGCAAGCTCCGGTGGTGTGCGTTCGAGAGTTAGCTTAACGGCTTCTATGATAGCGTTCACCGGTTCAGCGATTGCTTCGCGGATGCCTTCGGAGGTTACGGTTGTACTGCGCGGGAGTCGGGCAACCAAATCGAGGCCGCGAACCTCCATAGTGCGCTCTTCTTCGAGGGGGTAAGCGGAACCGATTTCGATTTTGATTTCCTCGGCGGTTCGGTCGCCAATTTGGAGGTTGTAAACGCGCCTAACGTAATTTTTTATGGCTTCGTCTATTTCGTCTCCGGCTATGCGTATGGAGCTGCTTGTTACAATTCCCCCGAGGGAGATTACAGCCACCTCGGTGGTGCCGCCGCCTATATCGACAATCATGCTTCCCGTGGGCTCTTCCACGGGTAGGCCCGCCCCGATGGCGGCAGCCATGGGCTCTTCTATCAGGTAAGCCTCTCGGGCTCCAGCGCGCTTGGCGGATTCCAGCACGGCCCGCGCTTCCACCTCCGTTACGCCGGACGGCACTCCTATGACGATGTCGGGCTTGAAGATGCTTCTTCTCCGCAGCACTTTGTGGATGAAGCACTCCAGCATCTTCTCGGTTTGATCGAAGTCCGCGATTACGCCGTCTTTCAGCGGGCGCACCGCAACTATGCCGCTTGGCGTTCTGCCAAGCATCTTCTTCGCTTCGGTGCCCACAGCCAACACCTGCTTGGTTTCCGCATGCACGGCTACAACCGACGGTTCGCGAAGAAGAATCCCCTTGCCTTTTACATAGACAAGGGTGGTTGCCGTACCCAGGTCTATGCCTATAGACCTAGAGAAGCGCCCGAAGAGGTTTCTGACAAATCCCATCCAATCCCCCAAAAAGCATCAAACCGTATACGATTTGCGTTGCCAAAAGAACGACCGACGCTGGCAGTAAAAGACCCTGCGCCGGTCTGCGTGCAACCGTAACCTCCGGCTTTGATTCAGAGCAAGCGATATTGGTTTACTGTCCGGCTTTCGCCTTACGGATCTCTTCTTCTATCCAGGCGTTTATCCACTTATCGGTTAGGTTTTCGTATTTCTGTATCAACCGCTGGTCAACCGGTCCCCTGGTTCGCCCCTGCTTCAGGAACATGGCGGCTTTGCCAGCCAGTTCTATCTTATCAAGGATTGGTGCGTTGGACTTTTCCGCGGCGGCGTAAGCGTTGACGTATACATCGCCGATGTATTTGTAGTCGGGGTTATTGGAGATAAGCGTTCTGTACTGCGCCAGCGCCGCCCTTGGATCCTTGGAAAGCAGGGCGTTTGCCGCTTTCTCCTGCTCTTCGGCGGGTTTTTGCGCTGTGGCGACCGTGGTTTCAGAGGGTTTTGTTGTCTCGGCTGTGGTCTTCGTGGTTTCGGTGCTCTCGGTTTTTGAAGCAGTTTGAGTGGTTTTTTCTGAAGACGGCTTGGCGGTTTCGGGTTTGCTCCAGCTTACGGTCGGTTCAAGTTTGGGCTCTTTATTGGATACCTTTTTTGCTTGCGGTTTTTTGGTCTGCTGGTTTTTCGGGGTGCTCCAGGCGCTTTCCTCGAGAGAACTTGCGGTTTTTTTCGAAGCTTTTACCGCCACCGATTTAGACTTGGTGGATGGCCGCGCTTTCTTGGTTTGGGCCGCACTTGCGGGAGCCATCGAAAGCACGACGGCCGTAACTGCGCATAAAATCCTAAACCACACCGCTTTACCTCCTTCGGATTGGGATACTCTGTGCATCCCTTCCAAGGAACCAGACGCCACCTTCGGGGAAAATGTTTCGCCTGGGCTGGCGCCGGCTTCAGCTTCCATTGTACTGATAAGCATTGACACCGTCAACTGCGGCTGTGCGAACGGAAAAGTTTGGAGCGCGCCGCGGCTGGCATTTCGGCACACTCCAAACTATTGTGTTAAGCACCGCGGTCCGCACGCTTCAGGATGCAACTGCTCCAAAGCTCGGTTTACTTGCGGGTGGACGGAACCGTTACGAACCTGACTGTGCGAATCAATGGCGGGCTGAGCGGAGAGTGGTCGTTGTTCCGCACCTCAACTGTCAGCGTGTGGGTTCCGTACGGCACGTTGGTGAACACAACGTCTTCCGGCGTAACAACTTCTATGGCTTTCGATTGGTCGCTTGGATCTGTGTCTAACCACATGTGGATATGCCCTTCACCCGGCGCGTTTTTGGGTTTTTGGGCAAAGTCCACAAGCTTCAGGTTCCGAACCTCCACCCGAACCCGGACCGTGGTGCCCTCGATGATTTCGCCGGTGACTGGAGCTATTATGCGCAGGTCGGGCTCGGCCACTATCGGCGGGGTAGAGGTGTTCAAAAGCACTCCCACTGCGGAGGAATCCGTGAGGAGCACCACCAGGTCGGGTTTTCCATCTTTGTTCACGTCACCTACAGCTATGTCGGTTGGGGCTCCGCCGACCGATATTTCGCTTCCGAATCCGAATTTACGACCCGCCGAACCGTTTCCTGGCAGGATGCTTACACTTTGTGTCCCTTCATTTGCAACAGCAATGTCGATTTTGCCGTCCATGTTGAAGTCACCGACGGCCGACGCACGCGGCGTGCGTCCGGTTGGGTATGTAACCGGCGCGGAGAATACGCCTCCGCCAAGATTGGAGATAATCGATATCTGGTTGCTTGCCGGATCCGCAACCACTAGGTCGATGTTGCCGTCGGCGTTTAAATCCGTTGCGGTTACCGAGTAGGCCAAGAGACCTGTGGGTATCCGCACAGGGGTGAGGAATCTAGAGCCGGGATGGGCGCTTGCATCGCTGAGCAGTATAACCAAGGTGCCCGGCACGAGAGTGGCCACCGCCAGGTCGCTTTTGCCGTCACCGTTTAGGTCTGCCGCTGCCAGCGAGACCGGATGGCGGCCAACAGGATAAGCCTCCACCGAGTAGCTTCCATCCGGCTGTTTTATGAACAGGCGTACCCTATTGCCAACCAACATGTCTGTCACGGCCAGGTCCGACAGGCCGTCGCCGTTGAAATCGCCAACTGCTACGTCGTAGGTTCCGCCGACTGCGGTTTCCACGCCTTCGGGCAGGCTTTTAGCCACCTGGAATTCGAGGTTTGCACCCTGCGTTAGCAGCAGCAGTTTGCTGTTTGCAAATTCCGCCACAGCCATGTCGAGTTGTTTATTACTATCCACGTCGTATGGCACTGCGCCCATCGGGGTGCCGTCAATCCCGGTGATCACAGGTGCGCCGAAGGTGCCACCCGGTTTGCCGGGCAGAACTATTAGACTGCCGGAACGGTCTGTTACCACCGCGTCCAACCAGCCGTCTCTGTCCACATCGACAAGGTTAAGCCATCTTGGGGATGTGCCGGAGCCGGTGGAGAACAGAAGCGGCGGCAGGAAGGCGAAGTTTGGAGCCTCCTCCGCGGGCTTGGGTGCGATGGTGACCGAGGCGGAGGATGTAAGCCCAAGGTATTTCGCGGTTACGATTACTGAGCCTGCGCTTATGGCCTTCATGAGGCCACTGCTGTCGATCGATGCCTGCCCTGCGCCGTCCTGCACCGGCGCAACCGACCACTCCACGTTCAGGCCGGGTATTATGTTTCCGTCCGGGTCGTTGCCAACGGCGGAAAATACTGCGCTGGTGCCTTCCACAACCTCGGCTGTTTTGGGCGTGATGCTGATTGATGAGATAACGGTGAAGTTCACGGTGTTGTTGCTGTCTGCGCCGCGGACGGTTACCACCACCGGTCCCGATGGCGTGTTCGGCGCCACGGTTGCCGTGATTAACCCTGGGCTCCAGGACTTGACCAAGGCAGGGACTCCGCCTATTTTCACCGTGGAGTCGCCTTGGGAACTGCCGAAGTAGGACCCGCTGATGGCTACTTCTGTGCCAACCGGCGCCACCGCAGGCGATATGCTCAGCACTATGGGCGGGCGGACCACGGTAACCGTTGTGCGGCCGGTTTTTCGTTCCTCCTCACGGCCCAGCGGCGAGGCGGTGATTATCACCTTGCCAACGTCGGCCGGGGTAAAGAGGCCGTCTTGGCTTATGGTGCCGCTACCTGGGTCGCTTGGATCCGGCTCAGCCTTCCACACAATGGTAATGTCTTTGACCTCGTTGCCCTGGGAGTCTTTCACAACCGCGGTGAATCTAATTCTCTCACCAAGTCCGATGGTCGGAGAGGATGGGTTGATGTCAATGCTTTGGATTCCGGGCACTATGCGGAATACCATGTCATCGTTGCTGGCGGATCCGTCCACCATAACCTTGACCGGTCCGCTCAGCGTGCCAGGCTGAACCACGCGGATTCGAGTTTCGCTCCAAAGCTGGACTTCGATGCCGGAACTGATGCCGTTTATCGTTACGGTGCCGCCGGTTCCCAAGTTCGTGCCTTCGATTTCCAGCACTCCGCGTTGGGATGCCACGGAGGGATGAATAGATGTGATCCTGGGTCTGGGGATAAGAGTGAGTACGGCCGTGCCCTTCCAGCTTGGGTCCTCAGTGCTTTCGGCTGAGATGGTTAGAGTGCTGGTTTGGGGCATCTCTGCCGGCGGGGTGTAAATGCCCTCCTGCGTTATGGTGCCGATGGTGGGGTTGCCTCCGGCCACTCCGTTTACTTTCCAGACGATCGGTGGGTCACCCTGGCGCCAGTTTGCGGTGTTTGCCGTGAAGGTTATTTGGTTTCCGCCAATCCGCGCTGTGGCCGTACTCGGCGCGATTTGGATAAGCACTTTATCCCGCAGTTCAACCTCGGCTGTGCCGCTTACGCCCTCAACGGAAGCGCTTATCACTGCGCTGTCCGCTGTTTTTGCGGCCGGAGCCGTGTATGTTACCTCACTGCCGGTGGTTGGTGAAACAGTTCCTCCACCGCTGACCACGGTCCAGACGAAGTTCGGCTGGTCCACACCAACTGCTTCTGCGCGAAGGCGGACGGTTTTGCCAACTCGGACCCAGTTTCGTTCGGGCGTAACAGTCACCTGGACGCGCTTCACCGTTATGGTTATTGAGGCTTCGTGTCCGGGTCTTGGGTCGTCTGCCGGAGTTGCTGTTACAACAACCTGATAGTCATGGTCCACATCCGCCGGAGCGGTATAGGTGCCGTTTTGGTCTATGGTTCCCGGGTTATCCGCAGGGTTCACTGGGGCTACGCTCCAGGATACTGCGCTGGTATTTATGAAGTTCCTCACCGTGGCTGTGAAGTGGAGAGTTCCGCCTTTGGCCACATGCGTGCGCCCTTCCACCACGCTAATCTCCGTGGATACCGGCGGAAGCACGCCTATGACCGCTGTTCCACGCTCTGCGGCGGCGGACCCCACTTCGGATATAGCCTGCTTGCTTACAGCTGTAATTGTTACGTCCCTCGGCGCAGATACTCCGGAGGGCGAATATTTTCCATCACTGCTGATGCTTCCACCGCCGGGGTCTGGAGAGACCGACCAGACCACGTCTGCATCCTCGCCGGGCATTATGCCCGCTACCGAAGCCGAGAACTGGGCAGGGGAAGGCGCATCCACATTGATCTTGGCGGGGCCGGATACGCTCACACTGATTCCTGGGCGGACGGTGAACTCCAGGGATGCGGTTCGGCCGAGGTCGCGCGTTGTTGCCGTTACGCGAACCTGCACGGGTGAACTGAAACTGCCGATAGGAGGCGCTGTATAGGTTGCCGGCTGGCCGTTTGTGGTTGGCGTTATCGTGCCGAAGGGTTGGTTGTTTGCAGTATTTACAGCCGTCCACGAAACCTGCTTATCGTCTGTGTTTTCGACAACCGCAGTTATGGTGAAGGATCTGCCGCCGCGTATCTTCGCCATCCCGGCATCTGGGACAAGGGTGATGAGAACGTCTTGCAGTGTGACCACGGCGGTTCCGAACAAGCCGGTCCTTGGATCGGTTGCCTTGACGATTGCTTGGCCTCCGGGAGGCATAACCGAGGGCGCGGTGTAAACGCCGTTTGCGGTTATGGAGCCGAAGTCCGCGCTCCATGTTACGGATGCCGGAACCCCATCAACCGTTGCGGTAAACGGGGTTGCAAGCTGACGCCCAAGCGTTACCGTGGCGGTTGCAGGTGAAACAACAACGTTTCCGGATTCAACGGTTAGGATAAGCTCGGCGTATTTGCTGGGGTCTTCAACGCTGGTGGCGCGGATTGTGACGCTTGGCGGAGATGGAACTTGATCCGGTGCTGTGTATGCCCCGGTGCTGGGGTTTATGGTGCCGGAAGTTGCCGACCATGTGACGGCCGGGTTGTCTGCGTTTACTGCGGTGCCGGAGAACACCACGCTCTGTCTGCGAATGATGCGCCCGGTTTGGAGAATTTCTGAGGGCCCGGTGATGACCACTCTGACCTCGGGCTTTACAGTAACGGTGGTTGTGCCGATTGTTTCAATGCCCTCCGCGGTGTTTGTGGCGCGGATCGTTACCACCTTTTGCTGACCGTCTGGGATCGGCGCAGTTGGTGGGGTATAAAGCCCTGTTTGGCTGATACTGCCTTTGGTTCCATCGTCGTCGGCTATGCTCCAGGTTACCGAATCCTGGCCGGGCTGAACGTTCTGAACGGTGGCCTGAAACTGCAGGGTGGTTCCCTGGCGAATGACCGGGTTTTGGGGAGACACAACCACTTGAATGGGCGGTTTGAGGGTTATGGATGCCTCAGCCCACTTGGTTGGATCTGCGGTGCTAATGGCTTTCAGCACAACCGTGCGTTCTGTTGTGAAGGCCGGGGCGGTATAAGTGGTGCTTTGGCCGCTTTCTGTCACCTGAGGAGAGACCGTTCCGTTTGAGGCACCCCCAACCACCTCCCACTGCACCGTGGATGGTGTGAGGTTGGATGTTACGGCTGTGAAGGTTTGCGTGCGACCTGGGCGCACGGACGCAGACGTTGGTGTGACCGCTACCGTTGGTGTGGTTGAAATTATGGTAAGGGTGCCGCTGGTTGTACTGCTTTGGTAAGGGTTTCCTTCCTCATCTTCCAATTGGAAAGTAGGGAGGTTGATGGTGTAAATCTCGCCGGGTGAGGTGTTTTGGGTGCTTACGGTTACCGTTAGCAGAACACCCGAGGAGATTGAGGGGGTGGATGAGAAGTAAGCAAAGCTGATAAGGGCGCTGTTCGTGCCAGCGAAGCCCTGCGGCGGGTTGAACAGGTCGGGGTTGGAGCCGAGCATATCGGGTGTGGACGGTAGAGCGGGACCTAATGCGGCTCCAACCAACATGGCTTTCTGGCTGAGCTGTCCTCCGGAGTCTCTTATCTCAACGCGCAGTGTTCCGGAGGCCACCGGCTTACTTCCGCCTTCCACCGATATTGTGATGGGGATTTGGACCGTACTCCCCGGATTGGCCGAGGCAGAACCTGCAGTCGCGTCGATGCGTCCTGGTGGTTGAGGCCAGGCATTTGTTGCCATTGTAAACACACCCAACAAGATGGCTACCGCCAAGCTACGAACACGCAGACCCATCATCAGCTTGTCCCCTCTTTTGTTTTTGCAGAAGCATTTTTCCGGTTTCGCTCTCTGGTTTACGGTACCTGCGACAGCCCAAGCTGGATTCTAAACACCTTTACGGCATCGCTGGATGTTATCTGGCCGTTGCCGAAGGTCCTACGGGCAACATAGGTATCCGTTATCAACTGTCCAGAGTCGCTGTAAACGGGTATCTTGCTTCCTCCAGAGACATCGCCGAGAATGAGCTGAAGGTCCGACGGAGCATCGAAAGTGCGTCGAGCACCTTTCAGGCCGAGAGACCACCTGAAGGCCAGCACGGCATCGTAGGCTGTTACTGCATCGATGCTGTCGTCGCTGTTTACTCCGCTCAGGTTGCAGTCTCCGTAAGGAAGCACCTTGATATCCACAGTGAAAGTTAGATTTGGATCAGCATTGCTCCTGCAACGCAAGCGCACAGTTTGCGGTTTTGTTCGGTTGTAAGTGTTTGCGGGTGCCAAGTATCTAACTTTCCGCCCGGTGCTATCGCTTACGTCCTGAAGGGTGCCGAAGCTTTCGGCCGGCCAGTTCTCCTGTCCGGGAAGTCTTTCTATGCTCCAACTGGCACCTCCCTCAACGCCTTCGAGCACGTAGGGAATTATCGCGTATCCGCTGAGAAGCTCCGGTTTACCAGTGGGTGCTCCAGATGGTGGGAGGGCCAAGGTTGTGATGCCGGAAGGAAGTTCTGGAACCAGGGTGACGTTCCCCATCGTTAGGCGGGCCTGGATGACCTTTATGCTTCCGGCAACCGCCGTGGCTTCAACCTGGTTGGCTTGTGAGTCTGAGAAGTCGAGGTCCGTGAGGGTGAGAGTGTAAGTGGTGTTCACCGGCACGCCGGAGGGGACTCTTATCATGAAGTCGGCGATAGGACCGCTTCCGGAGATACTGCCGCTGGTGATGAAGAAACCGGCTATAGCTTGTATTCGCGGGGGCAAGCCGGTGAGAATCTTCTCGAACACGCCGGAGCCGCCCTGGCCGAACTGGTCGCCGCCGCTGATGCCGGCGGGCAGGAGTCCACCGGATGTTGTGGTTACCGGAACGATATCTTCCACGGTGGGGATTGGGACGCCGGATGGGCCTGTTATTGAGAGCGCGAAGCGTCCAACTGCGATATCGGTGGCTCCATTAAGGGTTACCCTAAAGGTGCACAAATATCCAGCGCCTATCTGTTTGTTGGCGCACACCAGTTGCACAGCCGCTGAAGCTTTATTTGCAAGCGCAAGCGGTACTGCGGCTGATAAAAGCACCGCGGCGCACATCACGAATCGCTTAAAGGTTTTTATGTGTTTCATCTTTGATTCCTCCAATGGGTATGAAAGTGAAGTTATTTGGTAATCTCCAGCACGCCTTCGTTCAGGACCACCAGCATTTGGGTGGATTCTTCGGTGCTTATGTCGCCGTTTGTGAGCTGGAGGGCAAACCGCGAGTTGGGCGGGATGCCGCGGGGCACGGCCACTCGGAAGTTGAACAGCACGCCGCTGTTGTCCACTAGCTTTCCGGAGGTCAGGAAGAAACCCACTGTGACCTTGGTGACCCCTTCGGTGGGGATTTCTTCGGGGTTTGTTTCGATTCTGGTGCCTTCCGGTAGCGCGCTTCCGGGTTCCACGCCCACGATCTTCGGCATCAAGCTGGATGTGCCGCTGATCGGCTTAATGCACAGGGTTACCGAACCGGCTGCTGCGTTGGAAACACCTTCGGCTACCACGGGTATGATGATCTCCTTGGTTGTTTCTTTGGTTGTGGGGGTGGCTTTAAGCGCTTCTTGGTCTATCTTCAGCACGGCTTTCATGCTTGGCTCTGGTTCGAATTCGATGTCTGGGATAAGCCCCATTACGTAGCGCAGAAGCCGGGTTGCATCGGCGATGGTAATCTTTCCGTCTCCGATGGGGGCTCCTTTGCCCGGGCAGGGGGATACGTCCGCGGCTTTCAGGCGTTCGGGAGAGAGTTCTGCCGCACCGACGGCTAGCCTAGCCGCGAGCACAGCATCGGCCAAGTTCACCCTTCCGTCGCCGTTAACATCGCCCAGTTGGGCCGCCGATGGACGCGTTTGGCACGCCAAAACCATCACAGCGGTTGCCACAGCCGCTACTGTTCTGAACGCTTGCGGTTTTTTGCCGGTCATCGTCAAACTCCTTGAGGCGCACTGAAGTGTTTTTTCAGATGAGCTCAAATGAGTGTTCCATAACCCGCGTTTGGTTTTCACCAATTTTGGGGCGATGGTTCAGGGGAAAATGACGATGCGGCTGAGAAAGTCGGAGGCGCTGTTTTTAGAGGTTGCGATTGGGGTGTTGCGGTGAGAATTTATGCAGGCCAGACGCGCTCGCCGCCGACGAAGACGGCCTCCACGGAAACCGAGTTCCAGTCATTCGGCGGCCACTGTGTTTCCGGAGGCAGAACGACAAAATCGGCGAGGGCACCGGGAGTAAGCTGGCCCAACTCTCCTTCCGAGAAGCTAAGCCATGCGGCCCCTCTGGTGAACAGGTCTAGGGCTTGGTCGGCGGTGAGGCTTTCTTCCGGCACAAGGTTGCTGCGCTCCGTAGCGGCGGCGAAAGCGGCCCACGGGTTTGGGTTCTCGACAGGGCAGTCGGTGCCGCCGCCCAGGTGCACCCCGGCGGCCAGCATGCTTTTGAAGGGATAGGCCCACTTAACGCGCGCTTCGCCCAAACGCTGGGCGGTCCAGAAGTCGCTTGTTACAAACTGAGGCTGTACACACACGCCAACGCCGAGATCCACCATTTTGGGTATGAGGTCCGGCCTTGTAACCGACGCGTGTTCGATTCTGTGGCGGGGGTCGCTGCGTGGGTATTTGCGTTGGGCTTCCTCCACCGCCCGCAGAGCATTCTCCACGGCCAAATCTCCGATAGCGTGGATTGCGGCCTGGCAGTCGGCGCTGTGTATGCGCCAGACCATATCCTCAAGCTCTTCTGGGGAGACCACCAAGGTTCCGGATGTATCCTGTGCGTCTGCGTACGGCTGGGAGAGAGCAGCGGTTCTGGCGCCAAGAGAGCCGTCGGCAAAAATCTTAACCGGGCCGATGGTTAGCTTGCTGTTGCCGAATCCGGTGGCCAATCCAAGCTCCGCAATTTGGTGGAGCAGTTCGAACGGCACCACAAGCCTTATGCGCAGTGGCATCTCTCCGGATTTGCAAAGCTGAAAGATGGCTCTCAGCTCCGCGGCATTTGAAACGATGCAGTGCGCGCAAGTGAACCCCCGGGATATCAAAATACCGGCGGCGTGGAGGAGGGCACTTCGGAGCTCATCTTCAGTTGGTTCTGGGATGGCGGCCAGGAGTTTTTGCGCTTCGCCTTCTGTGAGAAGGCCGGAGTCTGATTGAATGCCGGCGATTTGGAGGGCCACAGTGTTTGCCACCACGGCATGACAGCACACGCGGGTTATCACCGCCGGGCGGTCTGGAGCCACCGAATCGAGTTCAGCGCGGGTGGGAAAACGTTTTTCGGCCAATAGTTCTTGGTCAAACCGATGCCCCAACAACCAACCTCCGGCCGCGTTCGGGCGGTCGCCGGCGTGTTTCCACAGCCGGTGGAGGAGTTCATCGATGGATGAGCATCCGGTTAGATCCGCCTGTCGGAATTCAGAAAGGCCGAAGAGGCCCAGATGCGCATGGCAATCAATCAACCCCGGTACGGCCAGCCGGTTGGGGAGGTGAACCGCTTCCGCCCCGGCAGCGGAAGCGATGCGGTCTGCTTTGCTTCCGAACGCCAGTATGCGCTCTGCACCAACAAGCAGAGAGCCGGGTTTTACGCCACTGCCTGGAACCACCCATCGAAGGCCTGAGAACAACCGCAGTGCTGTTTCGTCGGCTTTGGCGGTCATGGCGGTGATTACGTAAGCACACCTGCTTGGCGCAGAAGCTGGCGGAGCTCCGTTACGTTTGGCGAGTTTTCTATGGCTTCTTCCACCGTTATTTTGCCGGAGCTAACTAGCTGCGCCAGGGATTGGTTCATGGAGATCATTCCGTAGTGGCCGCCTTCGCGGATTGTGGCTGGGAGGTCGCCAGTGTTACCCTCTTCAATCAGCTTGCATACGGTTGGCGATCCGGTCATGATTTCCACGGCGGCGATGCGGCCGGAGCCGTCGGCGCGGTTTACCAGCCTTTGCGCGATAACGCCGGCAAGACTGCTGGCAAGCTGGGTGGTTACCTGGGGTTTGTGGTGCGGAGGAACAGCGTTGATGATGCGGTCTATGGCGGCTGGTGCGGAGGTGGTGTGAAGAGTGGACATCACTAGGTGCCCGACTTCTGCGGCGGTTAAAGTGGCCTCCATTGCCTCCACATCGCGCATTTCGCCGACCATTATAACATCCGGCGACTGGCGCATCACGGCCGTAAGCGCTGAGGTGAAAGACCTGGTGTCTTTGCCAACCTCACGTTGCTGGATGACTGCCAACTTGTCTTCAAATACGTATTCGATGGGATCTTCTATGGTGACTATGTTTACGCGGCGCTCGCGGTTGATGTGCTCAATCATGGCGGCCAGGGTGGTGGATTTGCCCGAGCCTGTTGGTCCGGTGACCAAAATCAACCCCGATTTGAGCGTGCAAAGCGTTTTCAGAGTTGCCGGCAGTTCCAGTTCATCGATGGTGTAGGGGGTTAGGGGGATAATTCTCAGGGAAGCGGCAACCGTTCCCTGCTGGAGGTACACGTTTCCGCGGACGCGCACCAAGCCCGGGATTGTGAAGACCAGGTCTTCTTCATCCACCAGGCTTTCCACGCTTGCCGCCTCCAGCTCTGCATCTGGCATTCCGCCGAAGCGCAGAAGATGGTCGCGCGCCGCCGAAATCCGGATGCTGGTGCCAAGCTCTCTGGCTTCCTCTGCCGTTACAGGCGGCAAGTCCATCAACTGTATTCGCCCGTTTACTCTGAGGATTGGCGGGCTTCCTACCTTGATTATCAAATCGGAGGCTTTGGCTTTGATAGCCGCCTCTAGAAGGTCGTGGATACTCTTCACGGATAAATCCTCGCTATTTTGTGCAACACGATTATACGTATTGTGAACGCGCTTGGTCAACAGTTCCTGTTTCCGGTTCTTCCCCCTCCAAGAGTTGAAGAAACTGCTCAAGGTGACCAGAATGGTGTTTAGAGCGTTGTATACTTCGGCAGCGTCTTGGTGGATAACTTACTACCGGTTGCTTGCATTGACACTAACGCGCAAATCGTGGTAGATTAAGGCGGAGCACTGCTGTTGTGAGGGGCAACGGGGCTTTAAAAAACGCGCCGGCATTAGAGTTGTCTGCGCTGAGGAGCGGATTTGGCATATGATTGACGTGCTGCGGATATTGGAAAAAGATGCGCGCATCTCCCCTGCCACCATAGCCGATATGACGGGCCGAACGGAGGCTGAGGTCCGTGAGATCATCGAGCGGTGCGAGCGCGAAGGCATTATCCGCACCTACAAGACGGTTATAGACTGGGACCGTCTTCAGGAGGAGCGGGTGTTTGCCTTTATAGATGTGCAGGTAACCCCAACCAGAGATGTTGGATTCGACGACGTTGCTCTCAGAATCCACAGGTTTCCGGAGGTTCACTCGCTTTACCTGGTTTCCGGCGAGTATGATCTCCGCATAGTGGTGGAAGGTAGATCCCTGAAGGAGGTTGCGTTTTTCGTGTCTGAAAAACTTGCCACAATAGACCGTGTAAGGGCTACGGCCACGCATTTCCTGCTTAAGAAGTACAAAGAGGACGGCGTTGCCTTCACGGAAACGCCGCCTGATGATAGATTGGCGGTGACCCCATGAAAGGTGTGGATACGGTTCCTGTGCTACCGGCTAAACGCGTGCGCGAAATGCCGCCATCCGGCATCCGGAAGTTTTTCGACCTCGTATCCCAGATGGATGGTGTTATATCGCTTGGCGTTGGTGAGCCGGATTTCGTTACCCCTTGGCGCATTCGCGAAGCCGCCATATATGCCACGGAGAGGGGCGCCACCAGGTATACCTCGAACTACGGGATTCCGGAGCTGCGCGCGCAGATTGCTAAGTACCTCGAGGCCAATTGGGGAGTTCGCTACGATCCAACGTGCGAGATTCTTGTGACCGTGGGCGTGAGCGAGGCGGTTGACCTCGCCTGCCGGGCCATTTTGGAGCCCGGCGATGAGGTGCTTCTGCCCGAGCCGTGCTATGTTTCTTACAAGCCGTGTGTTGAGTTGGCCGGGGGTGTGGCTGTTCCCATCGTTTGCCGGGCAGAACGCGGATTTCATGTGGATGTGGATGACTTGGCCGCCGCGGTGACGCCGAAGACGAAAGCCATTCTGATAAACTATCCGAACAACCCCACCGGGGCATCTCTCACCAGGCGAGAGCTGGAGGATATAGCGCAGTTGGCGCAGGAGCACAATCTGCTGGTTCTGTCTGACGAGATTTACGCGAAACTGACTTACGACATGAAGCACACCTGCTTCGCCTCTTTGCCAGGTATGAGGAACCGCACCATTCTTTTCAACGGTTTCTCGAAGGCTTATGCAATGACGGGATGGAGGCTTGGATACGCGGCCGCTCCTGCGCCGTTCATCGAGGCGATGTGCAAAATACATCAGTACACCATACTCTGCGCGGGCAGTGTTCCGCAGTTTGCCGCCATCGAGGCGCTTCGCAACGGCGAGTCTGAGGTTGAAATGATGGTGGACAGCTACAATCACAGGCGAAGGCTGATTGTGAAAGGCCTCAACCGGATAGGACTGCCCTGCCATCTGCCGGAGGGCGCCTTTTACGCTTTCCCCTCCATCAAGCATACGGGAATGACTTCTGAGGAGTTCTGCGAGAAACTGCTTATGGAGGAGAAGGTGGCTGTTGTTCCCGGCAGTGTTTTTGGGGAGTGCGGAGAGGGTTACATTCGATGCTCCTACGCCGCATCTGTCCAAGAGATAACCGAGGCGTTGGAGCGCATATCTCGATTCTTGAAGAAGAATGTTGGCGTCTCCGGTGCGGAGGAGGCAGCCTGAGATTTTGCCATGCAAGAGCATCAACATCGAAAGATTGCTATCGGCAGTGACCATGCCGGCTACCGCTACAAGGAACTTGTGCGAGAGCTTCTGGACCGCGCTGGTTTGCCCTATCAAGATTTCGGTGCATACTCCGAGGAGAGCACCGATTATCCCGATTATGCTTTGGCTGTGTCCAAGGCTGTTGCGTCTGGTCAATGCTGCTGCGGTATACTCATCTGCGGTACAGGGGTGGGCATGTCTTTAGTGGCCAATAAGGTGCCCGGAATACGCGCGGCGGTGTGCAACGATACTTACACAGCGCGCGTTTCGCGCCTCCACAACGATGCGAACGTGCTGTGTTTGGCGGGCCGCGTTGTTGGCGTGGAGATAATGCTGGATGTTGTTCGCACCTGGATAGCCACGCCGTTTTCCGGTGAGGAGCGCCACGTTCGCAGGCTCCAGAAACTGAAGGCGGTGGAGGAGGCGTACCTTCGCGCACCGGGCGTTTCCGACGAAGCGGATGTATTGGAAACCGCGCAGGCTGATAGTTGCGACGGGTGAGTTCGCGGGTTTGCAGATGAGCAGGATTTCATCCATTTTTGAGTGATGCCGGTTTTGAAGTGCGCGTTTATTACTTGGGGTAAGGCGGAGATTGAGCCAAATGAGTATGAAGGTTAAACCATTATCTGAAATCCCAGAGATTCCGGCGATAGAACAGGTTGACCCTGAAGTTGCGGCGGCTATACATGCTGAAGAGTTCCGCCAGCGCTCCAATCTGGAGCTGATTGCTTCCGAGAACTACGCCAGCCGCGCGGTTTTGGAAGCCCAGGGTTGTGTTATGACCAACAAATACGCCGAAGGTTACCCCGGCAAGCGGTATTACGGCGGGTGCGAGAATGTTGATGTGGTTGAGGAGCTGGCCAGGTCTCGTGCAAAGGCGCTGTTCGGTGCGGAGCATGCCAACGTACAGCCGCATTCCGGCACTCAGGCCAACATGGCGGTTTACTTTACCGTGCTTCAGCCTGGGGATACGATTCTGGCGATGGACCTTGCACACGGTGGGCACCTGAGCCATGGCAGTCCGCGCAATTTCTCCGGCAAGCTGTACAACGTGGTTTCCTACGGTGTGGACCGCGAGACGGAGCGGATCGATTACGATGCGCTGGCCGAAATAGCCAAGGAGCACCGGCCGAAGCTTATAGTTGCCGGCGCCACCGTTTACCCGAGGATAATCGATTTCGACCGATTTGCTTCGATTGCAGAGTCGGTTGGTGCCATTTTCATGGCCGATATAGCCCACATCGCAGGTTTAGTGGCAACAGGACTCCACCCCAACCCTGTTCCTGTGGCTCACTTTGTTACCACAACCACTCACAAGACGCTTAGGGGACCGCGCGGCGGTATGGTGATGTGCAAGCAGGAGTACGCCCAGGAGTTGGACCGAACCGTTCTTCCCGGCATGCAGGGAGGCCCTCTTATGCATGTGATAGCTGCCAAGGCTGTTTGTTTGAAAGAGGCGTCTCAGCCGGAGTTTGCCGAGTATCAGAAGCAGATAGTTCGCAATGCAAAGGCTTTGGCGGAAGCGCTTATGTCTCGGGGGTTCAGGCTGGTTTCTGGTGGAACAGACAACCACTTGATGTTGGTGGACCTGACTCCCAAGGGTATAACCGGCCGCGATGCAGAGCAGGCGCTGGATGCTGTTGGCATAACTGTGAATAAGAACCTAATCCCGTTCGACACGCGGAAACCGTTGGTGACAAGCGGCATACGCATAGGTACCCCCGCAGTTACCACGAGGGGAATGAAAGAGCCGGAAATGAAAGAGATAGCGCGCCTTATAGATGAGGCGTTGAAGGCGATGGGAGATGAAAACGCCCAGGCCAAGGTGCGCGCTCAGGTACGGGAGCTGTGTTCGTCGTTCCCGCTCTTCGCGGCGTAAGGGGCTTTGAGGTTTGCAAATCCCTTAAAATGCCGCCTTGGATTTTTGGCTAAGGGTGGTACAAATGGGTCCCGCTACGCTTCAATGCGCTGTGGTTTTTGCGGCGTCGTTGGTGATGGCGTTTTTAACAACGCCGATAGTGCTTCGTTTGGCGGTGCGCTTTGGGGTTGTAAGGCGCCCGAGGCAGCGCGACATACACACCGTTCCGATGCCGCTTTGGGGCGGAATTGCCATATATTTTTCCGCCCTGATACCCCCTCTCATCGCTCTCCGCGGGGTTGTGCCACCTACAATGACCGGAATCCTCATCGGCGCAACGTTGGTTGCCGTGGCTGGAATGTTGGATGACCGTTTGGAGCTTTCTGCTTTGTGGCAGAGCGTTGTAATCCTGCTTGCGGGGTTTGCCGCGGCGATGTTGGGAGCCCGCGTGGAGTTTATAAGCGATCCGCGCGGGGGGATGATATTCCTTGGGGCATGGGCTGTTCCAGCTACCGTTGCGTGGATGTTTTTGGTTACGAAGTCGGTGGATATGGTAGACGGCCTGGACGGTCTTGCCGCCGGCGTTTCCGCGATTGCCGCGGCGTCGCTTGGTATGATTGCGCTTGGCCGCCACGATCCAAGCCTTGCTGTGTGGGCCGCCGGTATCAGCGGGGCGTGTGTGGGTTTCCTTAAGTATAATTTCACTCCTGCGTCAATTTTTATGGGGACGGTGGGCGCCCAGTTTTTGGGGTTCATGCTGGCTGGGCTGTCGGTGGTTGGGGTTTTCAAGATGGCGGCGGTTGTAACTTTGGTGTTGCCGCTGCTTGTTCTGGGCGTGCCGGTGCTGGATGCTGTTCGTGTGGTTGCGCTGCGTGTGCTTCGCGGACAGCCTGCGCACGTGGCCGCTAAGGATCATTTCCACCATATTCTCCTTAAGGACTGGGGATTGTCAACCAAATCGGCAGTTATTGTTTTATACGTTGCGTCCGCGATTTTCGGTCTTGCGGCGTTGTTTATTTTTGCGATTGCGGTTAGGTAGGCTCTTTTCCTTTTTTGTGCCGCACATTGCGGCGAAACCACCTTTTTGGTGGAAAAATTCCTCTGATAGAGTCCCTCGGTTTGGCTTTTCGGTGTTTGGTTTTTTCGGCTCTCGTTCCGCCTGTGTTTGCTGATATTCGGGTTTTAGAGGTATAATTGTTTCGAAGCTACTGCGGTTGGGGAGAAAGCCATGAGCGAGGTGCTTCCTAGAGCGAGCAAATGTCATGTGGGTGTATCCTTAGCGCATAGGCGCAATCGAGAGGGAAAGGTGGAGCAGGTTCCGTACTTCGCTGTTACCTTTGCCGCAGAGGAAGATGCCAAAGCTGCCCTGGAGAAGTTGGAGAAAACCGGTGTTCAGTTGGTTATACAGGGAGATGGAGAGGGCTTCCGCTATTGGGTGGAGAAGCGGGTTAAATCCAAAAATATACTAGCTGAAGTGCTTGAGAAAACCGGACCACTGTGGGAGTGTCGTCCGGATGAGGCAACGCATCAGGCTTTTCTTGAAGCCCTTCGAAATGCAGGAAAGTGGTTCCTTGCTTTGGACTCCGAGACGGGGTCGGCGCAGGGAGTAATCGAGAGCAAATTCTTCTCGCTTAGGTTCTCCGAGAGGTAGAACAGCGGTTTCTGCTGCATCGGCTTTTGAAAGGGCGGCTTGGCGGCAAGCAAGCGGGGCGGTAAACCAATGAAGGGCGTATTGCTTGTTGTTGACGATGAGAGGATTGTGCGCGAGTCGCTTCACGATATTTTCGAGATGGACGGCTACGCCGTGTATACCGCGGTGGATGGGGAAGATGCCCTGCGCCGCATGAAGCAGGTGCCGGTGGATATTGTGGTAACCGATATCACCATGCCAGGCATGGACGGTATCCAGTTGTTGAAAAGCATAAGGATGGGGAACGAGCACCTGCCTGTTATCATAATAACCGGCAATCCCTCGGCTCAGACTACGCTGGAAGCACTCAGGTGCGGTGCTTCGGATTACATAACTAAGCCGTTTTCTTCCCGCGAAGTTTTGGCAAGTGTAGAAAGGGCGCTTCTGCGTTCCCGGCTCCTTGCCGAAGAGGCTCAGTGGTCGCTTGATGTGAAGGCGTTTTTGCAAGGGGTGAGTGAGGGAGCTTCCTCGGAGGGGTGCAAGCTTGCAGGTAAAATGGAGCTGATTGCTGGCTGGACAGCCCCGCTTGGAAGCACGGAGGAGGTCGGAGAGTATTTAAGCCGTGAGGTTGCCGGGGTTTTTGAGATCGAAGGGTGTGCGCTTTATCTTCCTGCGCGCGAGGGGGGCTATAGGTTGATTGCTGAATCTGGCCACTGCAAGGCGCCGCCGCGGTTCGAGGATGAGTTCGGTTCTGATAAAGCGGTTTTGCCGAACCCCATTCCGCTTGGAGGTTCCGGTGGACCACGCCGGTGGGTGGTTCCGCTGTTTGTGCGCGAAAGCTGCACGGGGCTTCTTGTGCTTTGCGGTGGGCAGGAATGGTGGGGTCTGACGGAAGAAGCGTTTCGCTTGGCGGTGCGCAAGGCGGCTTGTGTCTTGGCACGCGCCAGGCTCTGCGAAACACTGCCGGGTTTGTAGTTTGCCAGGGAGTTTCCTTGGTACGAAGCGGCGCCATATATCGGTGGGCTTCCTTCGGCGCGTTTGCATATCGGTTGCGTGTGAAGTATACTAGAAGCCGGTCTGCATGGGTTGCTGGCGTTGGGTAGCGTGTAAAGCGGGGGCGTGTTTGCTGGCAGTGTTTGTGGCTAACCCAATGGTAAAACTGGAAAACGTGAGTGTTACCTACCCCAATGGAGTTCAAGCGTTGAAAGATGTGAGTGTTGATATTGGGGCTGGTGAGTTTGTTTTTATAGTGGGACCTACCGGCAGCGGAAAAACCACGCTTCTGAAGCTACTTTACAGAGAAGAAACCCCCACTTCCGGCAGGGTGTATGTGGACGGCGTTGATGTGGGTTCCCTGAAGCGCCGCGAAGTATCCGAGTTGCGAAGGCGCGTTGGCGTTGTGTTTCAAGATTTCCGTTTACTGCCGGATCGCACCGCTTTTGAGAATGTGGCGTTTGCACTGCATGTTACCGGAACGCCGCGCCGAATGGTTCGTCAGCGTGTGATGGATGTTTTGGCGAGAACTGGCTTGGCAGGCAGAGAGCATTCGTTTCCGCACGAGCTTTCCGGTGGCGAGCAACAGCGCGTTTCCATCGCCAGGGCTTTGGTCCGAAATCCAATGCTTCTTCTGGCAGACGAACCAACCGGCAATCTGGATCCGAATACATCGTGGGAGATAATGCAGCTTTTGGAGGAGATCGGAGCTGGCGGGACAACGGTGCTGGTTGCAACGCATGATAGAGAGATGGTGGACCGGATGCGGCGCCGCGTGCTGAGCTTGTCCAATGGCCGTATAGTTGGGGACGTTGTGCAGGGGCGGTACTCAGGTGAGCCGGTTTGATTTTGTGCTTAGGGAGGTGTTCAGAAGCGTTTGCCGGCACGGATTGATGACCGTGGCGTCGGTAAGCACGTCTGCGGCCGCGCTCACTGTTTTGGGGTTTGTGTATGTTGGGGCGCTGGCGGTGAACCAGCTCAGTGCTCGCGTTCTAGATAAGTTTGAAGCTGCGGCTTTTACAAGCAAGAGCGTGACCGCAAACCAGCTTCTGCGGCTTCGCAGTGAAATACAATCCATGCCGGAGGTTAAGAGCGTTACCGTTGTTACGCGCGACGAAGCGTGGGAGAGGCAGAAGAGAAACTACTCTCATATTCCATACCTCTCTAAGATGAAGAACCCCCTCACAGATGAAATTTGGGTGCGCGTTAAGCAACCGGAGCAGATAGAGATAGTTGCAAAGCGCTTGAGGAGTTTGCCCGGCATAGAAAGCGTTTCGGTGCCGTCTGGCGTTCTCGACAGGGCCATCAGAGTGGCGAGGCTTATAAGGACAGTGGGGATTGTGATGTGCGTCGCGCTGATGGGGGCCACTTCTCTTATAACATCGAACTCCATAAGGCTCTCGGTTTTTGCGCGCAGACGCGAGATCAGGATAATGCAGTTGGTGGGAGCAACCGATGGTTTTATTAAGATGCCCTTCATTTTAGAGGGGGCGCTGCATGGACTGCTTGGAGCGGCGGTGGCATGCATACTGCTTGGGTTCGGCCTTAATCAAACCTTCGCGGCTGTGCGGCAAACGGCGCCGTTTCTGCAGTTGCCAGTTTCGAGCCTTTCGTTAACCAACGTGTACTTGGGCTTGGTGGTGGTTGGAGCCGGCGTTGGCGCTTCGGCCAGCGCTGTGTCGGTGGGAAGATTCCTGCGTGCGTGAGTTTCCGGAAGACGTAAGAGAGGGGTTGTGTTTGTAATGGAGCAGAAAGGAGTGCGGCGGGTTGCTTTCTGCCGCTGGGCAGGCGTTTTGTGGGTTCTGGTTGTGCTAATTCCGAATGCCGCATGCGGAGCTTCGCAGAAGACATTGCAGGCTCGTTTAAAACAGCGATTGGCGTCGATCAGCAGGCGGATTACCTGGGTCCGCAGAGAGCTGAGAGAGAACAGAGAGAAGCACAAAAGCGCACGGGAAGTGCTTTTGGAGATGCAGGTTCGCCTTGACGCCATACAGGAGGCAACCGAGCGAACACGTGCAATGCTGAGGACTACAACAGCCGAGTTGGCGGCGACAAAGAGGCGTTTAAGGGCGGCGCAGAAGCGTTTGGATGAACACACCCGAATGCTTTCGGAAAGGCTGGTTGCCGCTCAGAGGAGTCCGGATCCGGGTTTCATCTGCGTTGTTCTGAACGCTTCCAGCATCAGGGATTTTATATCGAGGGAGCACTTCCTGAAGAAGGTTGTGGAAGCAGATACCGAGCTTCTTCAGGCTATTGAGCGCGACAAGGCAGAGGTGGAGCGGCAGAAAGCGATTTTGGAAAGCCGCCTGCAGAGGCAAAGGGAGCTTTTGCGAGAGCTTTCCGAGCGCGGAGAAGAGATTCGTTTGATGGAAGAGCAACAGCGCCAAGCCATCCTCGAAATAGAGCGGAACCGCGCCGAGCTTGAGGCTATGCTGGAGCAGCAAGAGCGGGATTCGGAGATGGTGAGGGCTATGCTGGCGCGTCTGTCGAGCAGTCCTCGCAGGGGGACCAGGTTGTTTAGAGCGTGGTCTGGGGGCTACTCCCTGCCGGTGAGGGGGAACGTTACGTCGAGGTTTGGGTACCGTATGCACCCGATTTTGGGGGTGTACAAGATGCACACCGGCGTGGACATAGCGGCGCCGTACGGTTCGCCTGTTGCGGCCGCTGCTGGCGGCACCGTTGTGTATTCTGGATGGTTGGGCGGATACGGGAAAGCGGTGATAATAGATCACGGGAACGGCACATCCACTTTGTACGGTCACTGCTCGAAGTTGTTGGTGAAGGTTGGTGATGAGGTTCGCCAGGGGCAGGAGATCGCAAAGGTGGGGAGCACAGGGTTCAGCACCGGTCCGCACTTGCATTTCGAGAAGCGCCTGAACGGGGTGCCGGTAAATCCTTTGCATTGATTGGAATTCGAAGATGTTTGTTAGGATGAAAAGAGCGTTCGTTCCGGTCGCTCTCATAGTTGTGGTGCTTGGCAGCTTTGCAGTTGGCCGGCTGTTGCGGGGCCTTTGGCCTAGTGAAGGGCTGTTGCTGGCCCGATTTTCGGAAAACGGCGGGGATGGGCTTGCGCACGTCGGTGTTTTTAAAACGGTTTTGGACGTTCTTGACAAGGAATACTACGATAAGATATCCGACAAGCGAAAACTTGCTTACGGCGCCATCGAGAATATGGTTGCCTCGCTTAACGATCCCTACAGCGAATTTCTCACACCGGAGCGCCGAAAAGCTTTGGATGACGCCGAACACGGCATTTTCCACGGATTGGGTGCCGTGGTAGTTCGCAGGCCGGCACGGTATAAGAACCTTGACTATATGGAGGTTACAATAGCGGCTGTGGTGGCGGGCGGCGCCGCACACAAGGCCGGTTTGCGGTCTGGAGACGTTATCGTTAGAGTTAACGATTCTTACGTTTTCGATTTGCCCGCGAATGTGGATTTGGACAGCGTTGACGAGGAGGCGGTAATAAGCTTACTTTCGCTTCCGCGGCAGAGCATGCAAAAGGTTCCACAGATTGTTTCTTACAAGGAAGTCATGGATGTGCTCAGCCGGGATGGTTCGCAGGTGAGGCTGATTGTAAAGCGCGCCGGCGAAAGCAAGCCTATTGAGACAAGGGTGACCCTCGCCGAAGTTAAAGTGCCCGCGGTGGAGTGGCGGGTTTTGAGGGGCAGTGTTGGGTATTTGAAAATAAGCGGTTTTACCGCCGGTTGCGGCGAGGAGGTTGGTAAAGCGCTTTCCGAGCTTCGCAGCAGAGGATGTGGAGCGGTTGTTGTGGACCTTAGGGATAATTTCGGAGGCTCGGTGGACGAAATGCGCGCGGTGGCGGCAAAGCTGATGGCTGGCGCAGTGGGTTATGTGCACAGAAAAGGAGAGCCGCGGAAGCTTCTTTCGGTGGCGCCAGAAGAGCCTGTCTTTAATGGGCGGATTGCGGTGCTTGTAAACCAGGGTACCATGGGAACCGCAGAGTTGTTGGCTTCGGCACTGAAGGAGCGGAAGCTTGGTGTGTTGGTTGGAGCAAGAACGTTTGGAGACGGTTTGGAGCAGGCACTGGTTCCCTTGGAGGATGGATCGGCTATTAAGCTGACCGTGGGCAAGTTCCTTACGGCGTCTGGCAGGGATTTTGGTGGGAGGGGAATAGAGCCTTCGTATTTGGTCAGCGGGGATGATAGACAGCTTGCGAAGGCGCTTGAGCTTGTTTCGCGTCCGTCAGCTTAGGGTTGAGGCGGCTGTATGAGGAAGCTTGGAATCCGAGATTTATGCTTGGTGCTTTTCTGCTTGTTGCTCTCGTTGGCGGCGTTTGCGGCAGGGTTTGTAAGCGCGGGTAAGGATTTTGTTCCTGAGCCGGTGCGCTTAGCTGCCTTGCCAGTACCTCCGGATGACACTATGGCATTAAGCGCGCCTCCCAGAGATTCTTCCGGCGAAGTTCAGCTTTCACCGGTGGAGGCCTACTACCGCGCGCTTTCGGTTATTCAGCGTTCGTACTACGGTAAGAACGGCGAAGGGGTTACCCTGGACTCCAAGCGCCTTACCTATGCGGCTATCAAGGGTATGCTGGCCAGCCTTAACGATAGGTACACTCGTTTTCTTGAGCCAGATGAGTTCCGCCGCATGGAGGAGGAAAACCGGGGAGAGTTCGGCGGCATAGGTGCGCGCCTCGAGAAGGTGAAGGATAGGATTCTCATAAAGGATGTTTTGAAGAATACCCCTGCGCAAAGAGCCGGTCTTAAGCCCGGAGACACCATATTGGCGGTGGACGGCGTGTCCATTGCCGGCATGAGCATTTACAAAGCGGTGGATTTGATTAGGGGCGAGCGGGGCACGATTGTGAAGCTGACAATTCTCCGGAAGGGCTTTTCAAAACCGAAGGTGATTTCGGTGAAGCGCGATTTGATACGCCCCGAGGTTATACAGGCCAAGATGCTGGAGGGCAACATCGCCTATATAAAGCTGACGGCTTTCAACCAAACCAGCGATCAGGAGCTTGACCGCGCGTTGGCAGAGATGGAACGCCGTAATATGCAGGGGTTGATATTGGACCTGCGTGATAATCCTGGCGGTCTTTTGTCGGAAGCGGTTGCGGTGGCCAGCCGATTTGTGAAAGAAGGCCCTGTTGTAATAATACAGGAGAGGGGAGGACGCAGACGCCAGTACAATGTACTGCCGGGCAAGCACAACCACAAGCCTGTTCCTTTGGTGGTGCTTGTGAACAAGTGGAGCGCCAGCGCATCGGAGATAGTTGCCGGAGCCATTAAGGATACGGGGGCAGGTTTGGTTGTCGGCACCGAGACGTGGGGCAAGGGGTTGGTGCAGACTATCAACCCGATACCGGAGGATGGCTCGGCGGTTCTTGTTACAACGCACCGCTACTTCACTCCAAGGGGCACCGATATAAACCACAAAGGTATTCAGCCAGATGTGCGCGTGGAGCTTACTGAGAAGGATATCGAGACTATGAACGACCGCCAGCTTAAAGAGGCGATAGCAATTTTGAACGGACAGCGCTTCGGTTCCCCTGTTAAACGCGTGCAGGCTCAGAAAGGGTAAGAGTTTTTCGCTTCAAACATGTACCGGCTTTTGCCCCGCATAAAGAGAGTGGGGCTTTACCGCTTGAAAGTTCCACTTTTGATCTCCGCTGTGTTGGTTGCCTTGCTTTGCGGTTGCAGCAGGCACAGCACCCGCGAGGCTCACTGGGAAAACCCTTCTTCTGGGCAATTCCGAAAGCATACCCCAGAGAAACGTTTGGCAAAAGATGTGGATAACCGGGCGAAGGCGGAGTCTTCTCCCAGAAAGCCTCGCGTTAGCGCCAGCTCCGGACGCGAGGGGGCGGCGTCGCCTTCTGAAGACGCGGAGGAAAGGGAAGAAGGTGGAAAAAGCGGCGGTTCGGTTGCGCAGTCTCGCCGCGAGCCCAAAGAGCAGGAGGAGTTGCCCGGGCGCGGTTCCGCGGTTTCCGGCAGGCTGGCCATTGTGATTGACGATGTGGGGAATTCCAAAGAAGCTCTCAAAGCCTTTTTGAGGATTCCCGCTCCTCTGACTTTCGCTGTGATACCCGGCACGCGCTGTGCCGCGGCATGCTTGCAGATGATACGTGCATCCGGCCGCGAGGCCGTTTTGCACCTGCCGATGGAACCGCTGGACCCGGATTTTTGTCCTCCCGGGGCCATAACCGTTGAGATGACGGACGCCGAAATCGAAGAGCGTGTTTCTAAGTATCTGGATGAGCTTCCCGGGGTGGTTGGGGTTAACAACCATATGGGCTCGCGGGCTACGCAGGATAGAAGGGTTATGGAGGCGGTGCTGCGAGTGGTTGGCGCGCGCGGTCTGTTTTTTCTGGACAGCCGAACAGCTTCTCGCACTGTTGTTGCCGAGGTGGGTGCGGAGCTGGGAGTGCCGTGCATCTCTCGGGATGGCCGGTTTCTGGATCACCTGGGCAACAGCGCCGATGCCGACGAGGTTTTGGTTGAGCTGGCAGAGTTGGCTCTTTCGAAGGGTAGTGCGGTGGGCATTGGACATGTTCACAAAGGCACGAGCGCGGCTGTTTTGCGTTCCCTGCCCAAATTGAGGGCAATGGGCGTGGAGATTGTTCCAGTTTCAAGCTTGGTGCGGAAGGGCTAGCGAGGTGCGGAAATGGAAGCCGGAGGTTTGGAGAAACTGCGCCGCCGCTTCTGGATTGAGCGCGGCGCGTATCTGTTTGTGATATTGGTTTTGTTAGCGGCAAACTTCTGGGGGAGGCGAGCACCCTCCACGAAGGAACCCCGCGAGGAGCCCCGCAAAAGTGAAAGCGCGCTTCGCTATGTGATTTTTGTCAACAAGCGCCCGGTGGTGGCCCTGCGCACGGAGAGAGAGGCAAAGGACGCGCTGGACACAGCCAAGGCGATTTACGCCGCAAACCTCCCGAACTTGCTGGAGGAGCCTGCTTTCAAAGAAAACGTCTCCATCGAGAGGCAGAGGGTTCCCGAAAGCATGGTTTTCGGCTCTCCTGCGGAGGCTGCCCGGGCCTTGGTGGGAGAAAGCGAAAGAGCGGGCATACACCGCGTTAAACGCGGGGAAACGGCTTGGAGCATTTGTAAGAAGGAAGGCATCACAGAGCAAGAGCTGTCCCAACTGAACCCGGGCCGTGATCTGTCCAAACTTCAGGTTGGCGAGGTGCTGCGCGTTAAGCCGGATGCCGTGGTCCTTACAGTGGTGACCAAGGACGTTAGGACCAAGCGAGAGTACATTCCGCCACCTTTGGAGAAGATACCAAGCCCCAAAATGTACAAGGGAAAGCAGATTGTTGTACAGCCTGGGCGCTGGGGAGTTCGAGAGGTGCGGTTTGTGAGGACCTGCGAAAACGGGGTTCCGGTTTCGGTGGTGAAGGAGGGCGTTAGGGTTGTCTCCGAGCCAAAAAGGCGGGTGGTGATAGTTGGTACTCTGCCGCGGAGATGAGCCGCCGAAGCCTGCCAGCACGCTGGCCTACAAAAGGTTCATGGGGTCTACATCCACCGTCAGTTCAGTGCGGATGCTCTCTGGAAGGCGATCGATGGCCTGCAGGATTTTGGAAAGCGTGCTGTGGTTTGGTGCTTTCACCAGCAAGTGCCATCGGTAGCGAGATTTGATGCGTTCTATTGGAGCAGGTGCGGGACCGAGAAGTTGGACGGCGAGGCCTTCCGCAGATGCGGCTTCTTTCAGGGCTTTGGCGGCGGCTTTGGCCCGGCCTTCAGCGGCGCGGGGGATTATGTCTGCGGAGAGGATGTTGGCCAGGGTGGAGAACGGCGGATACAGCAGTTCTCTGCGGAATGAGATTTCCTGTTGGTAGAAGCCGAGGTAGTCGTGAGCCGAAGCGGCTTTCAGGCTGTAGTGCTCCGGATTGAAAGTTTGAACGATTACCTCTCCTGGGTCGTCGCCGCGGCCGGCCCTTCCGCTTACCTGTGCCATCAGTTGGAAGCACCGCTCGGAGGCGCGGAAGTCCGGGAGGTTCAAGGCGATGTCTGCCGCGATGACCCCCACCAAGGTAACTCCTGGGAAATCCAATCCCTTGGCTATCATTTGGGTGCCTATCAAGATGTTGGCCTCTCTCTCGCGGAAGCGCTTCAGCATCAGATGGTGTGAGCCTTTTCTCGTAGTGGTGTCGCTGTCCATGCGCAGTGGGCGGGCGGCCGGGAACAAACGCCGAACTTCCTCCTCAACGCGCTCGGTGCCCAACCCGAAGTAGCGGATGCGTGTTCCGGAGCAGGATGGGCACTTCGTTGGCGGTTTTGTGTGGTAGTTGCAGTGGTGGCACTGGAGCTTTCTTGCGGATGCGTGGTAAGTGAGAGAGACGCTGCAGTTTGGGCAGCGAGCGGTGTAACCGCAATCTCGGCAAAGAACGAAGCTTGAGTAACCGCGGCGGTTTATGAAGAGGATGACCTGCTGACCCCGATCCAGCCGCTCGGCAACCGCGTTGCGGAGGCGGTCGGACAGAATGGGGGAGGTGCTTTGGCGCATATCCACCAGCTCCACTTTGGGAAGCGGCCTATCATCGATGCGGCGCGGCATGCTTAGAAGCTTCAGGTGGCCTTTTGTGGCCCAGTAAAAGGTTTCAACCGCTGGGGTGGCGCTTCCAAGCACCAGAGAGGCACCGCAAAGCGATGCCCTGCGCGCGGCAACATCTCTGGCGTGGTATCTGGGGGTGGACTCCTGTTTGTAGGAAGAATCATGCTCCTCGTCCACCACAATCAGGCGGAGGTTTTGCACAGGGGCGAACACCGCGGATCTGGGGCCGATGACAACAACCGCTTCGCCGCGGCGTATGCGCATCCATTCGTCGTAGCGTTCGCCATCGGATAGGCGGCTGTGGAGGACGGCGGCAGACTTTCCGAACCTGCTTTTCACCGCGTCTAACATCTGGGCCGTAAGCGATATTTCTGGCACCAGGATGATGGAACTGCCGCCTTGACATGCAACCTCTTCGGCGGCGCGGAGGTAAACCTCTGTTTTTCCGCTGGCTGTAACTCCGTGCAGTAAAAAGCGTTCCGGTGATCCACGGCCGATGCTTGCCAGTATCGGTGCGATGGCCTGCCGCTGGTCTTCAGTTAGGACGTATTTCGGGGTTGGCGTTGCCGGTCGCGGAAATGGGTCCCGCGGGACTTCGATTTCGCAGGCTTCCGCCAGGCCGCGTTTGAGGACTCCGCGGATGACGGAATCGCTTATGCCAAGCTTTTGAATGAGTTCGGACTGCAGAACCGGTTTCCCGGAGTTCTGCAGTTCCATAAGCAGTGAAACCTGCTTTTCCGATGCAGCACATGCGATGAGGGCGTTTGCGTCTGCGTTTTCCGGCAGTTTCAGCGCCTTTCGCAGTTTGGGGCGAACGCGCGGCGGCAGTAGTATGTATTGGTCGCTGACCAAGCCTTTTTCTTTCAGCGAACGGAGCACCTGCGCCGGGTTGTGCACAATGGTTTGAAGCTCTTGGTAGGTTATGGAACCGCCGGAGCTTTTCAGCTTCTCGACAACCGTTTTTTGAGCCTGGGTTAGTTTGGCCAAGGCCGCTTCTCCGGTTAAGATGATACTGCGCTGTATTTGAGAAGTAACGATTGAGGGCACCACACAGCGCAGGGAGTCTGCGGCGCCGCATTTCCACCTATGCGCTATCCAAAAGATGAGCCTGCACAGCGGCGCGTCGAAAAAGGGCTCTGCGTTGACCAGGGAGATGATGGCATGGAGCTGATGGCCCTCCGGGCGGGGCGCGTTGGTTTCCGTCACAAACCCAAGCAGTTTTCGGCCTGCGAACGGCACAAGCACGCAGGAGCCGACGGAGATCTGCTCCGCCAGCGAAGCCGGAACTGTATAGGTGAACGGCTGCGGCAGGTTGGGCGCATCAGTATCTACCAAAACGGCCACAAGCAGTTCTTCTGAAGGGGTTTCGGTTAGATTTTGGGGTTGATTGAGGGGTTCCATATGGCTCTGCATGGATTGAAGGCCAGCCGTTTTAGGTCAGCGGTTCGCCGAGGTAGGCCTCTATAACCCTTGGGTCGGTGCGGATCTGTTCCGGTGGCCCTTCTGCGATTACCTCTCCGTAGTCCAGGACGTAAACCCTTTGGCATATACCCATTACGAAGCGCATGTCGTGTTCGATTAAGAGGATTGTCAGGTCAAACTGGTCGCGGATTTGATGGATAAGCTGCATAAGTTCGCTGGTTTCGCGGGGGTTCATGCCGGCTGCGGGTTCGTCGAGCAGGAGCAGGTGCGGTTTGGCCGCCAGCGCTCTTGCTATTTCAAGGCGCCGCTGCTGCCCGTACGGCAGTGATGAAGCAAGTTCATCGCTGAGGTGTTCCAGACCGAAGACTTTCAGAACTCTAAACGCTTCTTCTGAAATAGCCTGTTCCTGGCGTGCGGAACCGAACGTGTGAAGTATCGACCCAAGGAAGTTTGGCCTCAGCCGCGTATGAAGGGCAACGCGGACGTTATCCAGCACCGTGAGGGCTGGAAACAGGCGTATATTCTGGAAGGTACGCACCACGCCGAGGCGTGCCATCTGAAAGGCGCTTTTGCCTGTTACATCCTCTCCGTTGAGGAATATGCGCCCGGAGTCGGGTCGGTAAACGCCCGTAATCAGGTTGAAGATGGTGGTCTTTCCGGCGCCGTTCGGTCCGATTAAGCCCACCAGCTCGCCTTCGTTCAGAGAGAGGTTCACCTGCTTTACGGCAACCAGACCCCCGAATGACTTGGTAACGTTTTCCAGGCGCAGGACGGTTTTCACGCTTTCGCCCTCCTCCGCTGGCGCAGAAACAGAGATTGAATTTGCTTCCAGCTAAGCTCTCGGTGCCCCATTATGCCCTGTGGGCGGAGAAGCATGAGGGCTATGAGCAGTGCGGAGTAAAGGAGCATCCTCACGGCGGCCGCTGCTCGGAGCAGTTCCGGAAGCAGAGTGACGATTACAGCGCCCGCAACGGCCCCGCTGGTGCTGCCCATGCCTCCCAATATCACCATTATAATGACCTCGAAAGAGCGGATGAACCCGAAGGATGATGGGTTCAGGTAAGTATCGTAGTGCGCATAAAGCACCCCGGCAACCGCGGCTAGGGAACTGCTTAGAACGAAAGCCGCCACTTTATACCGCACGGTGTTTATGCCGAAGGCTTGTGCCGCCACTTCGTCCTCTCGGATGGCCATGAGGGCGCGTCCGTGCGTGGACGTTACCAAGTTGCGGGAAAGGGCTATTGTTCCCAGTGCTGTGCTCCAAACCCAGAAGAAGCTTGTGAGGTACGGAATTCCTGAGAATCCGCGCGGTCCGCCCACAGCATCCACGTTGAGGATGATAATCCTGATGATTTCTCCGAAGCCTAGGGTGACAATGGCAAGGTAATCGCCGCGGAGTCGCAAAGAGGGTATGCCTACGAGGAATCCCGCTATGCCACCTGCCACGCCGCCCACAATCATGGCGGCCAGTATCCAAAGGGTGCTCAGTATGCCACCGTGTGGGTATCCCATAACGTAGTAGGTTAGGGCGGCAGATGTATAGGCTCCCACGGCCATAAACCCTGCGTGGCCGATAGAGAATTGTCCGGCTAATCCGTTCACGAGGTTAAGGCTTACGGCCAGGGTTATGTTGATGCCGATGAGCATAAGTATTCGGAATGCGTACGGGCTGAAAAGTTCCCGGTTGGACAGCAGAGGATCCAGGCATGCAAGGGCCAGCGCTATGGCCACTATGAGCAGTACGGTTTTGAGGAACGTGCGGGTTCCTCCGCTCGACCTTGAAGGTTTTAGATTAGCCGTTTCCGTTGCAAGCTGTGGCATATTTTTCAAAACACAAAGCGACAACCGACTTACGGTGCCGAGTGAATTTACACCTTTTCCACAGTGCCGGTGCCTAGAAGACCTGTCGGCCTCAGGAGCAGTATGAGGACAAGAAGGGCAAAGGCGATGGCGTCTCGGTATGTGGAGTAGCCGACAGCTACCACTAGCACTTCCGCCATGCCGAGCACAAATCCTCCAAGCATGGCACCCGGGATACTGCCTATGCCGCCCAAAACGGCCGCGATGAAAGCTTTCAACCCCGGAAGCAGGCCCATCAGCGGTTCGATGGTGCCGGTGTAGAGGCCCACCAGAATTCCCGCAACTGCTGCCAACGCTGACCCGAGTGCAAAGGTGAAGGCGATTATGTGATCGGTGTTGATGCCCATCAGGCTGGCAACACTGCGGTTGTATGAGACAGCCCTCATCGCCATTCCAACTTTGGTTTTGTGGACGAGAAGTTCCAGGAGCAGTAAAAGGATTACCACGGTTGCTATTATGGCTATTTGCAGGGAGGATACCGATACTCCGGCCAGTGAGAGGACGTGGCGCGCTGTTAATATCTGAGGGAAGGCACGGGGGTTTGGTCCAAAAAGCAGTTGGCCCCCATTTTCCAGGAACAGAGAAACGCCTATTGCGGTAATCAGTGCGGTGAGCCGCGGGGCATTGCGCACGGGTCTATAGGCTACGCGCTCTATGGTAAGGCCGAGAACGGCGCATCCGGCCATGGCCGTTAGGAAAACGGTTGCTACCCCGGCGATGGATGAGGCGGAGCTTCCGAGGGCGGCGATAGTGAAAAATGCCAGGTATGCACCCACCATGTAAACGTCGCCGTGGGCAAAGTTTATGAGGCGGAGAACGCCGTAAACCATGGTGTAGCCCAGTGCAATTAGAGCGTATACTCCGCCCCATATCAAGCCGTTGAAAAGTTGTTGGGTAAGCTCCTGCAACCTTCCTCCTGAGCTACTCCGGGTTTATGGTTTGCTGGTACACAAATTTGCCGTTGACAATCTTCAGCACAACGGCGGGTTTAACCGCATTCCTGTCTTTATCAATTGTAATGGTTCCGGTAACGCCGGCGAAGTTTTTGGTGGCCGCTATTGCGTTTCTCAGGGCGGCGCTTTCGGTTGTGCCGGCGCGTTTTATCGCGTCAAACAGGATTCGGGCTGCATCGTAGCCAAGCGCTGCCAAGGCGTTCGGCTTTTCCTTGAAACGCTTGGTGTAAGCTTCCACAAAGCGCTTGGAAGTTGGATTTTCGCTGTCCACCGAGTAGTGGTTGCTGAAGTAACAGCCTTCCACAGCTTTTCCGGCGATGCGGACCAAGCCTGGGGCGTCCCATCCGTCTCCCCCGAGCAGTGGAACCGTTATGCCCAGGTCTCGCGCCTGGCGCGCTATGAGGGCCACAGCCTGATAGTAAGCCGGCACGTAGATGGCTTCTGGAGAGGCCGCTTTAATGGCCGTGAGCTGTGGGCGGAAGTCGGTGTCTCCGGTTGAGAAAGAAGCTTCTTTGACGATGGTGCCGCCCATCTTTTGGAAGTGCTGGGAGAAGGATTGGGCCAGCCCCACGCTGTAGTCCTGCTTTACGTCTTTCAGGATGGCCACTTTGCCAATCTTCAGGGTGTCGCGCGCGAACTTGGCCATTACATAGCCCTGAAACGGGTCTATGAAGCATATGCGGAAGATATAGTCGCCTTTGCGGGTTACCTCAACATTGGTGGATGACGGGCTTATCATGGGGACGCGGTTGGCTTGGCAGACCGGGGCTGCGGCCATAGAACGGGAGCTGGCCACTTCCCCAAGCACCGCTACCACCCCGTTCTGGTTGATGAGTTTGGATACGGCTGTAACCGCCTCTGTTGGGTCGCTTCTGTCGTCTTCGGTGTAAAGCCGTATCTTCTTGCCCAGTATTCCGCCGCTTTTGTTGACCTCCTCCACCGCCAGCAGAATGCCGTTGTGTGTGCTTACGCCGAATTCGGCGGTGTCGCCGGTGAGGGAGGCGTATTCGCCGATCGGTATTTCCTGGGCGCTTTTAGTGCCGCAACCCGCGGTTACAAGAATGACTGCCGCTGTTGCTGCAATGGCGGCAATCGAAAAACGCTTTAACAAGCAGGAAAAACTCATGTGTTTTCAATTCACCTGCCTTGCACGGTCTATTTCCGTTTGCCGAGGGGGCCTTTATGCAGGAGACTGCGATTCCGAAAAGCTTTTGATGGCATCCTCCACCGAGTCGTAGTGCTGGAAGACGCGAACCAGGCCCGTGATGTTGAGCACCTTCTCAACCTGAGATCTTGCATTAACAAGCTTAAGTTGACCGCCGTGCTCGGTTGTGCGTTTGAGGCCGCCGACCAGGGTTCCGAGCCCGGCACTGTCTATGTACTCGACCCCGGCTAAGTTCAACACAATCTTGCATTTGCCTTGATCGACCAGATTTACGATGGTAGATCTAAGCTCTGGGCAACTGAAGGAGTCGAGTTCTCCATTCAGCTCTACAACAACTACATCGCCAACTTCGTGAGAATTGATTTTTAGCTCCATACTTTGCACTCCTTATCAACAGGGAGTTTTTCCATCCTTGCACTGAATCAAATCTATGCACTATCTCTGGAAGTGCATGCGCCGCGAATAAAGCAGCAGTTGTATTATTCAACATATCTCATCTGCTTCCTGCGTGGTTTGCGGTTTTGAAAATCAATATGAATTCGTGGGCTTTGTTGATTCGGAATACGCTTGGGTAGCCCAAAGGTCTGAAGTGGTTGTACTCTTGGCGGCGGTCCCAGATGATAATGTCGTCCAGTGTGAGGCCGACATCCTGCAAGGCGGCGGTTAAATCGATGTGGAGGGGGAAGAATTTACTGCGCTTGCGGATATCCATCACCACGACACAGCAGTATCCGCCGGGTTTAATTACTGTTTGCACGCGCTGGAAGATGTGCTTCAACTTTTGGAGGAACGATGGGTAGTCTTTAATGGCGCCAAGGTTGTTTGGGCTGGCGCTGTAGTCTTGCGGGGTTTTGCGGTCGGCGGTGCGCTGTTGGCGCAGTACATCCCAATATGGTGGCGAAGTAACTACGAGGTCAACGCTTTCTTTCGGCACGAGTTCCGGAACGCGGCTTGCATCCGCGCAGTACAGCTCGACAAGGTTGGGGTTAACACCGGACTGCGAGATTCGCCTTCTGGCGATTTCCACGTACTCCTCGGAGATTTCGATGCCAACTGCGCGCCGGTTTGCCCTGGCCGCCGCAATAAGTGTGGAGCCAACACCGGCAAACGGATCGAGCACCATGGCGCTTGGTTTTGTGAAGCACTGAATCAGCCGGGCGGGAAGTGCTTCCGGGAAGAGGGCAGGGTGGTTCAGCGCCATTTCCTCCGGCGTTTTGCGGATGTCGCTCCACACCGATATGGAATACCGGCACCAAGTTTTGCCGTCCAAGTCGTTTGCTTTGTTCGGGGGGCTTGCGCGTTTTTTGCGAGCTTGCTCTTCTGTGCCGATTTTTTCGATTTGAAGTTCGCTTTGGCGCGAATCAGCTTCCAACCTTGCGCTCCTTTGTTGGCCGTGTTATACTGTGGACGCAGGGTGTGTTTAGACGCCCTGAAAAACTATTATCACACCGGCCGGATGTTTGGGAAGGCGGTGAAAGTCCGCCGCTGCCCCGCAACTGTGACTGCGGACGAAACCCGCATGAAGCCATTGGCTCCGATGGAGCTGAGAAGGCGCGGGCGGTAGGTTGATGCAGAAGCCAGGAGACCGATCCGGCAGGTAAAAAGGCCGAACGCCGCTTCGAGGGGAGAGGGCGGGGCTTTGTGTTTTCGGCACTGTTGGCCCTCATCCGCCTTGAGCGGCTGAGGGCCTCGTTTTCGGGAGGAGAACGAAAGTGTCGAAAGGTTTCAAGCTTGGTGTGTTCGCGTTTTTGGCGCTAGCTTCTTTGTTGCTGGCCCCTGTGTGCGGCGCTGCAGTTCGCGGGGATGTTGACGGCGATGGAGCGGTTACCATTTCCGACGCAGTGCTGGCGCTGAGGGCTTCCGTGGGGTTGACAACTTTGTCTCCGGAGGCCGCCGAGGCGGCCGATGTGGCGCCTCGCCCCGGCCTTCAGGGGAGAGCGGTTGGCGACGGTGCGGTAACGGTATCCGATGTGGTGAGGATACTGCAGGTTGTGGTTGGCCTGTTGGACCAAAGCCAGCTTTCTCCGGTGGTTAACACCCACTTGTACGTGCTGAACGGGAGAACGCCCTTCGGGTCGCCTGGTACAGTATCGGTTGTGGATATTGAGGGAATGCTTGCGAAGCGTCAGGATGCTTCCGTGGTCAACGCGTTTACAGCCGGCGCGGTTCCCAACCATATGGTCATTGCCGGAGAGCTGGGCTATATTGTTAACTCGGTTTCCAACTCCCTTCAGATTGTGGACCTGCGCACGAACAAGGACGTGCGTTCGCCTATCTACCTGGGTGACGGTACTAACCCGATGCAGGTGGCTTTGCCCGGCAACGGAAAAGCTTACGTATCTTTGCTTCTTACGGATGAAGTGGCAGTGGTGGATCTTATGTCCGGCAGTGTTGTAAATCGAATTAAGGTGGGCAAAGCGCCAACAGGGATGATTTCTGCAAGGGGTAAGGTTTACGTCACCAACACGGCTTTCAGCTACGATCCGGTTGCCAACAAAGTTACGTATGGGAAGGGCACGGTCAGCATCATCGATGCGGGGACCGACCGGGTTTTGAAGACGCTGGATGTTGGAATGAACCCGCAGTATGCGGCGTTGGATCCCAAGGGAAGGATTCATGTGGCGTGCACTGGAGATTACGGCGCGACTCCCGGGGAGATAGCGGTGATAGATCCTCGGGCGGATGCGGTGGTGGCTGTTTTGGCGCTTGGCGGCGCGCCGGGGCCGATTGCCATTTCTTTCGATGGAAGGGCGTGCGTGGCCGACTCGATAAACGGCGTAACAGGGTACGATGCGAACACACTGACTGTTACCATCCCGCCGGAGCGCGGCTTAAAGCTTGGGGGTTCCGTGTTTGATGTGAAGGTTGACAGCATGGGCAGGTTCTACGCCGCGCTGTTCGATAAGGATAAGGTTGTTGCGTTCGATCCGTCCACCGGCGAGGTTCTAGCAGAAGCACCCACCGGTTCGGGACCGCAGGCTTTGGCTGTTAAGTAGCCGGTCGGCAGGCTTTTGCCCGTAGTGATGGCCGCGCTCGGGAAGGGCGCGGCTTTTTTGTTCCACGGCGCAGGGCGTGCGCGAGATGTTGACTTTGCAAAAACATGCGCCGTAGAATGACCTTGGAGCTGTTTGATGGCCTGTATGAACGATAGTTTTGAGCGGTTTGTGAACCTGCTGAAGCGGCGTGGGCTTAAGCACACCTCTCAGAGGCGCGAGATACTGAGGCAGTTCCTGGAGATGGGTGGGCACGTCAGCGCCGAGGAACTGTACAGCCGCATGCGCCAAACGAACCCGGGCATCGGTTTCAGCACGGTGTACAGAACCCTCAACCTGCTGGCCGACTGCGGGTTGGCCCGGCGTGTTCATTTCGAAGACGGCCGAACCCGGTTTGATGCCAACACGGGGGCGCACCACGACCACTTGGTGTGCGAGAGGTGCGGCAAAACCATAGAGTTCAGCGTTCCGGAGGTGGAGCGGCTCCAAGAAGCGGTGGCGGCTTCCCACGGCTTCGAGGTGCGCCACCACCGCTTGGAGCTTTATGGGCTGTGCGCAGACTGCAGGCGCGCGCTGTCTTCTTCCTCCGAAGCTGACGCCTGAGGCTTATCTAAGCAGGCGCCTTCCCTGCTTCCACGGCCTCACAGGGGCTCTTTCTCCGGGGACGGTCTCCGTGTTTGGATCGAAGTAGATGGTCCTTCCTTCTCTATATGCCCGCACCGAAAGCGCAATCGGCACCATGACCTGATAGGCCAGGTCGGCGTTAAGGCTGGGTTGTTCCCGAGAGCGCACGCAGTCTAAGAAGTTTTCCATGTGCCCTGCCCGCTGAATTCCCCTAACGCGTATTTCGGTTACACGCTCTCTTCCCTGGCCGTCTTTTTCTGTTATCACTTCGGCATCGGGGAAGATATCGCGGTTGCGGGACATTTCGGTCATGCGGTCTCTAAACGGCGGCTCCGGACGTATCACCACGTAAGGCCCTTCGATGCTGAGGGTGGCGTATTCGCCGCGGATGAGTTCTGCAACACCCGTTTGGTTTTCCTGGGTGGCCGCCATTTGAACCACATGCTTCTGCGGGTATCTTATGAGGGTGTGGAAGTTATCGGGTACTTCACGGTTGTCGTTCTCCAAGCCGTGCACAGTTTGGCAACCTGTGGCAACCACTTCGGATGGAAATCCGCCTCCAAGGCCTATCAGTAGGTGAGAGAGGGAGTGGTACAGCAGGTCTGTGGCCAAGCCGCCGGAATAATCCCAGTACTTTCGGAACCTCGAGTAGCGTTCAGGGTCGTAAGGGCGTTTTGGGGCGAGACCGAATTCGTGGCCGAGCCACATATCCCAGTCCAGGTCCACGCCAGGCCTGCAGGGTTGGATGGGCCAGTTCCAGTCTCCGTTGGGGTCGTTGCGGAAAGCCCCTGTTTGGCTCCAGATTATCGGGCCAATTCCCCCTGCCTTTACTATCTGCCCGGCGCGCCACCAGCGGCCGTCGGATGCGGATTGGGCCCCGCATTGGAACACGCGCTTGGTTTCCCTGGCAACGCGGGCAACTTCCTTGGCTTCGTCCCAATACAGGGTCATTGGTTTTTCGCAGTACACATCTTTGCCGGCCTTCATGGCATCGATGGACTGCTTCGCGTGCCAGTGGTCGGGTGTGGCGATTACCACGGCATCAACCTCGGGCATTTGGAGAATCTCTCTGTAGTCCCTGGTTACCTTTACGGAATCTCCACAGCGGCGGGCGTTGTCCTGCGCCCGTTTATCCCACACGTCACAGCAGGCCACGATTTGAAGGCGGTATCGTCCGCTTCTGCTCAGTTCCAACAGTTCGCCCACTATGGCGCTTCCGCGTCCGCCCAAGCCAATCATGCCGATGTTAATTCGGTCGTTTGCGCCCAGCACACGCCCGGAAGCCGGGGCAGATTGAAACAGGCCAAGGCTTACCGCGGCGGTACCGGCAGCGGCTTTACCGAGGAACTCTCTTCTGCTGATTTTATCAGACTCGGGCATGCTCAGCCCCTCCTTTTGGTATAGCGTTATTTCCTGGAATACGATTTTGCGCTTCTGCTGGAGGTTCCTTTTTGCGTTGGGTTGGAGCGTTTGGGCAGGGTTTTAGAGCAGTTGCCAAAATGTTTGGGGCAGGAGTTGACCTGCCCCAGTTCTCAATTTGTTTGAAATGAATTTATTGGGTTGGCTTTTCGACTGAATTCTACTGCTGTTCCTCTGAGGGTGCGCCTGCAGATTCCGGTTCTTGTGGCTTGTCGGTCTCGGCCGGCTGAGCAGCTTCGGTGGTTGTTGGGGCTGGTGGCGGCGCTGGTGGCTCTGGTGCGGCGGGTGCAGCGCTGCGCAGGAACGGTTGCACCAGGTCTATCGGCAGTGGGAAGACGATGGTGGAGTTGTTTTCGGTTGCGACCTCCGACAGCGTTTGGAGGTACCTAAGCTGAAGGGCCGCCGGCTGAGAGCTCATTATTAAAGCGGCTTGGCGCAGTTTTTCAGCGGCCTGAAGCTCGCCCTCTGCATTGATGATTTTGGCCCGTCTTTCGCGCTCAACCTCGGCCTGGCGCGCCATACTTCGGCGCATTCCTTCGGGAAGCACAACGTCGCGCACTTCAACGGTGACCACCTTCACTCCCCAAGGGTCGGAGTGCTGGTCTATCACCATCTGCAGTTCTCTGTTGATTTTGTCTCGGTGGGCCAAAAGCTCATCCAGCTCCGATTGGCCGATTATGCTCCGCAGAGTGGTCTGGGCGATTAGGGCGGTGGCACGGACGTAGTTTTCAACCTTGACGACAGCATCCTCCGGGTTCACCACTCGGAAGTAAACCACGGCATCGACGCTGACCGGTACGTTGTCGCGCGTCATAACCTCCTGGCGCGGAACGTCCATGGTAACGATCCGCAGGTCCACCTTGATCATCTTCTCGATGTAGGGAATCAGGAGGATGATGCCGGGTCCGCGTGCGGGCATAAGTCTTCCGAGGCGGAACACGACGCCGCGTTCGTACTCTCTGACGATTTTAATCATCGAGGAGAGTATCATAATCACCACTATGGCGATGCCGAGGACGATGCCAAAGCCGCCTCCTGGTTCGCCTTGGGCAAACGGGGCAAATTGGAATGTACTCACGATGTAATCACATCTCCTTTCGCACTCTGAGGGTGAGGCCGTCCACTCCGGTGACGACCACCCTTTCTCCCGGCTCTACCGGTTCCTCGCTGGAGGCGCGCCACAGCTCTCCCATTACCTGGACTATTCCGTCTGGTTTCAATGGCGATTTGGCGATTGCCGTGGCGCCGATTAATCCCTCCCGGCCTGTAACCACGCGGCGCTTTTGTGCGCGTATTCCCGCACCGAGCGCCAGAGCAAAGAAGGCACCGGTTGAAACTGCCATGGCTATTATTAAGAATGCAGATGCGCGAAGGAAGGTTGGTGAATCTTCGAACAGCATGAAGCCGCCGAGCGCGAGGCACACCACCCCGCCGATGGTTAGGACCCCGTGGCTGGGGAGGAAGAGATCGGCAATCAGAAGCCCGACGGCGAGGAGGATGAGAAGCAAGCCGGCAATGTTAAGCGAGAGTATGGAGAAAGAGTAGAAGGCCAGAATTGCGCTTATGGCGCCGATTACGCCCGGAAACACGGCACCGGGGTGGCTGAGTTCACCGATAAGGCCGTACAGTGCCAGCATCATCAGCAGGAGGGCGATGTTGGGGTTGGAAAACACGTGCAGGAAGCGCTCTTTGGGGCTCATGGGGATGTTGACTATGGATATGCCTTTGGTGTTTAGTGTGCGCCCATGGGATGTGCGCCCGTGAAGCTTGGCCAGGAGTTCGTTTGTGTTGGCCGCGATGAAGTCCGCCACTCCGGCTTTAACAGCTTCGTCGGCGGTGGCCGAAATACTGCGTCGGACGGCTTTTTCGGCCCAGTCCACGTTGCGCCCGCGCTTTTTTGCGAGAGCGCGCGCCTGGGCGGCCATGTCGTTGGTGATTTTATCTGATACAGCCTGACCCCTCTCGTCAACGGGGTGAGCGGCGCCTATATTGCTGGTTGGCGTCATAACCAAGAAATCGCTGGCGATTCCGATCAGCGCGCCCGCCGAGGCCGCACGGGCTCCTTCGGGGGCAACATAGGTGACAACAGGGATGTTGGATGCGAGGATTGCCTGGACTATCTCCCTCATGGAGTCCACAAGGCCGCCGGGTGTGTCCATCATTAGGATCACGAGTTCGGCGTTGCGGCGTTCGGCTTCTCTGAGGCCGCGGGATATATAAGAGGACATCGGGGGATCTATTATACCTTTGACATAAAGGCGGACTGCCACACGCGGCTTAACTATGGAACCTGCCAGCAAATAAGAGGAAAACAGCAGGAGGCTGGTGAAAAGCAGCAACCTGAGTTTAATCCCTCTCGCGACGGTATGGGTTTTCATTGCCAGGACCTCCTGTCAGTGCGATTATAGTCGGTGGCTTGCCCTGCGGTCAAGGATGGTGCAGTGCAGGGGCTGCCAGATGGAGGCGGTGTGCCGTGCGTATTTACGGAGTGGACTTCACCAGTGCTCCGAGTTCAGCCAAGCCGATTGTGTGCGCCAAGTGCTGGTTTGAGGAAGGCAAACTGCAGGTGGAAGAGATCAACACGGGCATTTCGGATTTTGGCGCCTTCGAGGCGTTTCTTGGGGCGCCCGGACCGTGGGTGGCGGGTTTGGATTTTCCATTCGGTTTGCCAAGAAAGCTTGTTGAAGAGCTTGGCTGGCCGTGTTCATGGGCGGAGTATGTGGGCGGGTTTTGCGGCACCGACGAAGATGTGCGCAGGTTCGAAATTCTTATTGCCGGCTATAGGTTGAGAAAGCCTCCGGGGCAGAAGCACCTGTTCCGCGAAACGGACAGGAGGGCCGGGGCTGTCAGCCCGATGAGTTTGTACGGCACTCCGGTTGGGCGGATGTTCGTTCGGGGGGCGCCGAGACTGCTTCGCGCTGGGGTGAATGTACTGCCGTGCCGCCCTGTGGGGGACAGCCGAACAGTTGTGGAGGTGTATCCCGGGCTTGCGGCTCGGAAATTGGTGGGGAGGGTGCCGTACAAGCGCGGGAGAGCGAAAAGCGGTCTTTCGGAGATGGCGGAGGTGAGGCGGCGGATTGTTGAAGGGCTGTTGAGAGGATTGCCGGGCCTCGACTACGGCCTGCTCATCGAGATAGAGGATGAGCTGATCGAGCAGTGCCTTGCCGATGAAACCGGGGATAGGCTGGACTCGGTGCTTTGTGCTGTGCAGGCGGCCTGGGCCTACTCGCAGAGGGAGTTCGGGTGGGGCATACCTCCGTGGTGCGACCCCGTGGAGGGCTGGATTACCGACCCCGCCCTGCTGGATGCCCCTAACCCCTTTTGAGTGTGGTGATTCCACCGCCTGCCGCTTGAGCGGCTTTCAGCTCCACGGTTCCACAACCACTTTCAGCCCTTCTCCGCGTTCAACGATGCCTATACCCTCTGTTATGCCCTCCAAGGGGACGGTGTGCGTTACCAGCGCCTGTGCGTTTATGCGCCCGGATGCTATTAACTCTGCGGCTATGCGGTTTTGGCGCGGGGTGGAGTCCGCCGCCCCATGCACGAACAGCTCGTTGTAGTGGACGAGATTTGAGTCCAATGTGATAGTCGGCTTATCTTTCGGGAGGCCGCCGAAGAAGTTAACGCGACCCCGCTTGGCAGCCATTTTCAAAGCCTGCTCCTGAGCCGGGCCTGAGGGTGCGGCAACGATGACCACATCTGCGCCGCGGCCCTCGGTTTCTTCGCGCACGCGCCGGACCGCATCTTCGTTCGCTGGGTTGATGTAAACATCCGCGCCGAAAGCCTTTGCCATTTCGAGGCGCGGTTGGGAGACTTCGCACAGGATTACTTTTGTGGCGCCCAGCGCTTTCGCCAAAGCAACGTGCATGCACCCGATTGGCCCGGCGCCTATGATGACTACACTCTGCCCAAGGCCAACGCCGGAGAGCTCCTGGCCGTTTATAACGCAGGCCAGCGGCTCAGCGATGCATGCGTGCTTAGCCTCGACATGGTCGGGGATGCGGTTGACGCTACCGTCCAGGACCATTTTGGCGGGCACAACCATATACTGCGCAAATCCGCCCGGGTGTTCATACCCGATGGCGGTGAAGTTCTCGCAGCGGTTTTGAATGCCGCGGCGGCAGTAGTAGCACTCGCCGCAGGAAACGACAGCGGCCACCGTTACCCGGTCGCCCGGAGCGAAGGGAGATTCAAATCCCTCCAGCACTTCCACAACAGTTCCGGCTACTTCATGGCCGATAATCTGCGGAGGGACCACGTTCGATTTGCCGTGGTGATACGTTCGCACATCCGAGCCGCAGATGGCGCACGCATCCACTCTTATCTTTAGAGGATAGTCCGGCGAAACGGATGGATCCGGCACCTCGCGGACTGTTATTTTTTCTATGCCTTCGTAAACAGCGGCTTTCATGGTGCTTTTGCCTTCCTAAGTTGGGCAGGGGGTGGGGAGCCCCCTGCACGCATCCTTATTCTAGATATTTCACCACAATGCCTGCATTGACGGCGTAGAGAGATTTCAGCGCCGGGTAAAGGGGCCTGTAGACCTGCTTGTAGAATTCCGTGTACATCGCGTGGCGTTTTTCGTCGGGCAGGATGCGCTGTTCGACGCGGATGGCGGTGTGGCAGGCGCTCGGCACGTCCGGATAGATGCCGGTACCGACTCCGGCAAGGAGAGCCACGCCGTAAGCAGGGCCTTCGTCTACGTTTATGGTAACGTGTTCTCGGCCTGTGACGTCGGCCATTATCTGGCGCCACAGGGGGCTTCTGGCACCTCCTCCGGATATCCTCACGTGCGAGATGGGCACGCCCATGGCATCTAGGATCTCGAAAGAGTCTCTGTGTGCGTAGGCCGCTCCCTCCATAACGGCGCGGATCATGTGGCGTTTATCGTGGCGCAGACTCAGTCCGAAGAAGACCCCGCGGGCATACGGGTCTGGGTAAGGCGTGCGCTCGCCGGTGAGGTAGGGGAGGAAGATCAGTCCTTCACATCCGGCGGGTGCTTCGGCGGCCTCTTTGTTTATTTGCTCGTATCCGGTGTAGCCGAGGGCGTCTCTCAGCCACCGCAGAGAGCCGCCGGCGGAGAGCACCACTCCCATCACGTGCCATTTGCCGGGCACAGCGTGGCAGAAGGTGTGGGTGCGGAGTTCGGGGTCGGTGAAAGGCTCTTCCGCGTAGGCGAAAACCACCCCAGATGTTCCGATTGTGGAGGAAACAATCCCCGGTTCCACGATGCCGTTGCCGACCGCTCCTGCGGCTTGGTCTCCGCCGCCCCCAACAACCGGCGTACCTTCTGCAAGCCCGGTTGCCTCGGCGCCGTCTCGGCTTATGCGGGCACTAACCTCCGGAGATTCGTAAACTTCCGGAAGCCAATCCATCGGTAGGCCCAATGCCTGCATAAGCTCTTCAGACCAGCGGCGGTTTGGAACGTCCAACAGAGACGTACCGGATGCGTCGGAAACTTCTGTGGCGAAGGTTCCTGTAAGCCTGAACCTGATGTAGTCTTTGGGCAGCAGCACCTTGCGCACCCTGGCGAAGTTATCCGGCTCGTTGTCGCGCAGCCAGATGATCTTGGGGGCGGTGAAGCCTGTAAGCACTGGGTTGCAGGTAATGCGCACAATAGTGTCGCGGCCAACGGTTTCGGTTATCCAGTCGCATTGGGCGGCGGTGCGCTGGTCGCACCAGAGGATTGCGGGGCGAATGACCTGGTTGTTTGCATCCAGGAATACGGAGCCGTGCATCTGGCCCGAGAGGCCCAAACCGGCAATCTCTTCGGGGCGAATGCCGGCTTTGGCGATTACTTGGCGTACAGAGTTGATGGTGGCCTGCCACCAATCCTCCGGATTCTGTTCTGCCCAGCCGGGTTGGGGTGTATGCAGTGGATACTCGGTGGCTTCGGATGCGACAAGGTTCCCTTTTTCGTCGATAAGGACAGCGCGGGTACTGGTGGTACCCACGTCAATACCCATAAGGTAGCTCATCGACCGACTCTCCTTTTCTAAGAATGTCTAGAGGGGGTTAGAGCATTATATAGGTGTCTCTAACCCAATTGATAATTACCTCCGCCGCTTCGATGTGGCGGACGGCCGATTCGCGGTCATAGATTTGATACGGTATGGCGTCTGCCGCCTCCGGACTGCGCGTGTTTAGGAAGTCCGAGTTCAGCTCTGCAGAGGCGTTCATCACCTCGATTGGAGCGTGGAGGCTGTCGGCGATTTGAACAAGGTTGTGCCCTCTGGGGTTTTTGCGAAGGTTTTCCAGGCTGGCGGCCCGCAGGGCTTTTTCGGCGGCTTGTTGGGCAAAGAAGACGCTGGCGTAATAAACGCCTGCATCCCTAAGTGTGATTGCGGTAGCCAGATCCGCGCGCGCCTGCGCCCAGTTGTACTCCGCATGCTTCCTCACAGGAGCCTCCTTTCGATGATCCGAGTTTATACATACCACACCGATGGATGGTTTTGCAAAGCCGACAAGGGGTTAATCGGATTGCAAATCACCTCGTTTGCGCGACGATTGGTGGCGTTTCTATTTTGTGGAGTTTCTGTTATGCTTGGCATGGGCAGAACGCAGTTGCAGGCAGTTTAAGAATCCTCTCAATGCTTCTCACAGCGAGATATGCTGGTGATAACAAGCTTTTTTGTGGCGTCTTTGTTGGTTTGTGCTTCGCCAGGTGTTGCTCTGGTTCCAGGCGCTGCTTTTTCACCGCCTGGCGATTGGCAGCTTCGTTTGGCGGAGTCTCGGAAGGAGTTTGAGGTTTTCCAGCTTTCTTTTTCAAGCCTTATCCAAACCCCATACCCAAGGAACAACACGGTTCGCGCCGATTATTACGTTCTTCGGTCCCCAGGGCCAAGGCCGGCGGTTGTGGTTCTGCACGCGTACAAGGAAGAACACAGCAATTTGGAGAGGAAGCTCTGCCGCATGCTGGTCCACCGGGGGATAAACTGCCTCCTCCTTATGCTTCCATATCACTTCAGCAGGACCCCTCCGGGGGTTCGCAGTGGGGAGCTCTTCGTTACCGGCGATTTGGAGCACACGGTGGAATCCCTGCGCCAAGCCGCCGCAGACGCGGTTCTGTCCGTTTCCTGGCTGAGGCAACGCAGGGAGGTGGATGCGGAGCGGATTGGTTTGGTTGGGGTTAGCTTGGGAGCGATTGTATGCCATCTGGTTATGGGAATCGACCGCAGGATATCGGCTGGGGTGGCTTTGCTTGGCGGTGGAGATCTGGGGGAGATTCTTTGGGATGGTATTGCCACCATCGGTGTGAAGCAGAAGCTTCTGGCGCTTGGTATATCTAAGGAGCAGGCGAGCAGGAAGCTTGCGGTTGTTGACCCGCTGACGTATGCGGAAGAGAACCGTCCGAGGCGCGTTTTGATGATCAACGCGGCGCGGGATACAGTGGTGCCGACATCATGCGCCCTTAAGCTTTGGAATGCACTGGGCAGGCCCCCGATAGTATGGCTCAACACAAACCATTTCGGATTTGCTTTCGCGGCGGATAGGGTGTTCCGGGTGTGCGCGGAGTACTTGGCTTCGTGCTTCGAGGGAGGCTTGCGCTCGGCGAAGAACCCGGAGGTAAATGTGCTTCCCGTAAAGCTGGGAGCGGTTTTCGGCCTCGGACGGACGATGAACTATGCACTGGCCGCTGAGCTGGCTCCATTGGTGCGCAGATCTTTGAACCGTTCTTGGGTTTACGCTGGAGCCATGCTCACCGGCACCGGCGCGTACGCAACACTTGGCATAACCCCGAGCGGCGATTTCGACTTCGGCGCTGCACTGCGGCTGAGCGGCGGTCCGCGGAAGCTGACAGGTTATGCCATGTTTACTTTTGTGTTTTGAGGCGGTAGCGGTCTGTTCTCAGTCCGATCTTCTCCAATGGAATTTGTTTGAACCCGAGCTTCAGCGCCGGCGAATCTTTCTTAAGGCGGAAGTTTCCGCCCTGCATATCGACGAATCCCGGGTCCCCGTCAACCAGATTATCTTTCACTAAGACGATGGTTTCGTTCAAGCCGTCGAGGAATTCTATCCATTTCCCGCCGACACAGATGTTTCGGATGATTTTGTTTCCCTTCGGCATTGCTGGGTCGTCGTTCAGGATGTTCGCGAGCTCCGGGTAGCGAGTGCTGTATGGCGGTTGGGTGTGGTTAACTGCCTTCAGGCGGTCCATCAATGTGGGGTCTCTGCCGTCGAACCAGAAGCTGGCCCAACCACGCCCCCTAGCATCGACGTGTATTGCGGGGTTGCATTGGATGAAGATGTTGTTCTCCACGGTGTTGTCGCGACCGCCGCCGATCATAACGGCGCGGCCGGCTCTTAGGAACACGTTTCCGTAAACGGTTGTTCCGCAGAAGCAGTCATCCAGGTACACGGCCATCACATCCGTGAAGGCACCTTCGGCTGTTACAACCGGTTTTAGGTCGTGGAAGTAGTTGTATCGGACGATGTTGCCGCGCTGTGTTAAATCGCGGCCCATATAGAAAGCGCCGGCGTCGCCGGTTTCGAGGCACACGCGGTATATCTCGTTGTACTCGACAATGTGCTCGTTGCCGCCGCCGGCTATGGCGTTGTGCGGGGCATCGTGTATGAGATTGTTCGCCACGCGGCACCCAACGCCGTCTATGCTGACTGCGGGCCTGTAGGTTCGGCACCAGCGGCTGTAGTGGTGGATGTGGTTGTTCACCGCAAAGTGTTCCCCCGGGGTTAGGGTTTTTCGGTCGCCGCCTGAGAGGTGAATGCCACCTTCGCCAACGTTGTAGATGTCGCACGATACGACGCCGTGTTTTGTGCCTCCGGAGATGACCACCGCGCTGGTGCCGAGGTTGCGGAAGGTGCATCCAGCAATTAGGTTCTCGGTCCCTCCGGTGATTTGCACTCCAAGGCCGCGGGATGCTTCAAATGTGATGCCTTCTAGAGATACGTAGGACACGTCGTTCATGGTAACGAGCGGCGCTTCCAGAACCGACACGAGGGCCTCGGCGTTCGCTGCTTGGTCCGGGGGCCAGAAGTAGAGGATGCCGGTACTGCGGTCTAAATACCACTCTCCCGGTTCATCCAGCTCTTCGAGGATGTTGAGGAAGTAAAAACGCCTGCCTTTTGTGTAGCCGTAAACCCCGTGCGGTTCCACTGTGGTGATTACCCTCTTGTCGGTATCGATGCTGGCGATTTTCTCGTAGGAGTCCGCCCAATCCCAGGTCCAATAGCCGTGGACCCAGATATCGCTGATGTTCTGCCAGTTTTTCGGGCGGTCGCCTTCGTATCCGAAACGTCCGCCCTGCTGACCCGCCGGGACATCGGCAATGCGGAGCCAGCCGCTGTTGGGCCAGCGTGCAAGTTGCATGGGTTTGCCCTGATAAAAAAGCTCCATAGCGGCGGGTACGCTCTCGATGCCGAAGCCGCGCCGACGGAGGGAACCGAAGTCACTTATTCCCAGCGCTTTGAGGTCCGCTTGAACCACCTTGCCTCGGGCCGCCTCCGGCAAGCGGTTGAGGATTTGGGGGTCCCGAACAGGCTGGAAAGAGGGGATGCGTTTTCCACCGATAAGGCGGACTTCCTCACGGCGGTAGGCTCGGTATTTTATGGGGCTTTCGAGGGTTCCGCTGTCTTCCGATGTCAGTTCAAACGGGCGGCTGCGCCAGTAGCACCCCCCGCGGAGGTATACAACAACGCCGCCCTTGGGCAGTCCGCCGGGGTTGGAGCGCATTTGGCGAATCATGTCTCTGGCTCGTTCAAGGGTAGCCACCGGGCCATCTGTTTTGGTTCGGTTTGGGGACGCCAGCCTTCCGGACCAGGAGTCGCTGCCCGACGGCGAGACGTATATGGTAACCATTTTCGCCTCCGAAATAGAAGTGGCAAGAAGCAAGAAAAGCAGCAGAAGCTGCCAAAGCAAGCAATTAGCAAACAGCTTTCGATTTGACGGTTGATGTTCCTTTGAAACCCTTTCCGGAATTTCGCTTTTCATATTGCTTCACCTACCAGATGCTAACGCAGAGATGCCCAGGAGCACCGCAAAGGCCGCAGGGAGGCGCAGAAGCCCAACATCCTCCGAGAGAAACCGCGACCCAACAACCACGCTCATAACCACCGACACTGAGCGGAGCGGTACCACGTAAGATACCGGCTCCGTTCGCAAAACGTAGAGAATTACAAGGTAAGCGGCGGTGGCGAGCACGGCGGAGCTCAGCAGACTGGGGCTGTTTTGTCTCAGGAATTTGAGGAGAACACCGCGGTTTCGCATGCTGAGTACCAACCAAGACTGCGCCGCCGCTCCCGCCAGAAACGTAAGCGAGATGTACAAGATTGGGTGTACAAGTTGAACACCGAACTTGTCTACTGCTGAATATCCGGCGGTGCAAATCCCTGTGGCTACCGCGGCGGCTATTCCAGGCAGGCTTAAACTTGAGCCTTTGGCTTTTATAGAAGAGACCGAGAGCGCAGCAACCCCCAAGCATATCAGAGCGACTCCGGTTATGCCGAGTGCGGAAGGGGCCTCGCGGTAGACTAAGAGGCCGAGTAGTACTCCTGCCACAGGAGCAACTCCTCTGGCGATGGGATATGCGCAGGACAGGTCCTCTCTCCGGTAGCTGTACGCTATGAAGGAGTAGTATGCCCCGTAGATAAGCCCGGTTCCCGCGATGCAGAGCCACCCAGGCGCTGGGATGCGTGTGGATTCCGCGGTGAGAATGCCGACGGGAAGGAATATAAGGCCTCCGAGTGCCTGCAGCCACCACGTGAAAACCACCGGGTCCTTGGAGCACTTTACCTGGTGGTTCCAGTAAACGTGAACAGCCGCAGAGAGCAGGACCAGCACCACGGATTCCGGCCGCATTTCAACCCCTTTCCGTATTCAGCAGTTTCGATGCGTACCTCAGCAGTTGCGGTGGAGCGCAAATAAGCGGTCCTTTCAACTTGCCTGCCTCGGCCATCTGCTGAATGTCGATCGGTTCGCCGGACAGTCGGCGCACTTCACAGCCGGCTTCCTGGCAGATGCATACGGCCGCGGCTATGTCTACCAGCCCTGGGTTCATCCCCACTGCCCCGCGGAATCTGTTTTTGGCCACGTAAACCATTTCCGTTGCGATGCTGCCCAATCCGCGCAGAGAGGCCGGCAGTGAGGATATGGGCAGTGCTTTCAGACTTTCACTGCTTAGGCAGAAAGTATCTTCCTGGTCAAGCGTGTTTTGGTCTCGCGCGGAAAGCCGGGCACCGTTGCAAAAGGCTCCTTGGCCGTGCACAGCCCAGAAAAGCTCTTCTAACATCGGGAGGTACAAAACACCGATTTGAGAGTTTCCGCCGTGTATCAGCGCCAGAGATACCGCCCAGTGAGGCAGGTTGTGAACGTAGTTTGTTGTTCCGTCGATGGGGTCGCAGGCCCAGAAGGGCGCATTCAAGGAGCCGCGGCGGCCGTATTCCTCTCCAACAAACCCGAAATCGGGGTAAGCACGCGATAGTTCAGACCAAAGGAACTCTTCCACTTCTTTATCGGCGTTTGTGACAACGGTGTTATCCGGTTTTATCTCGGTTGACATGGTGGAGCGGGATTTCAGTGCAGCTTTGCCCGCTTCCACCACAAGCTGCTTAAGCCATTCTATATCGATGCTTTTGTTCAACAGTGCCTCCTTCGGTTTGCTACGGTTTTTGCGGCGATACAGCCAGGGCGAATGCGGCGATTTCGCCGGCTTCCAATGTAAGCTCGGCTTTTACCTGCGTGGAGTCTTGGGGGTTGATCGGTTCGTTTTGTTGTCCGCCGCTTGGAAGCAGTTCTAGATGTCCCGTATTCAGCAGGTTTTCGATGGATGTGATTTCAGCGCCGCCGATTTCGTGCTTGAGGGCGCTTATGATAGTTTTCACGCGGGCGGATGACGTATTCATTGCCGTGAGGTACAGGTATCCGTCCTCTCCCGGTCCGAAGCGCTCGAGGAATATTCGGCTGTCGTCCGATTTGAATCCGGTTATCGGCTCCCAGCCCGCCTCGGCTATTCGCTTGATGAGTGGGATGTATTTCTTGAAGAGCGGTCGGTCGCGGTTATACCATTTGGGATTCTGCCAGTAGGGGTTTTCCGATGCGTTGTGGCTGAACATGCTGGGGAAAACGCCGTAGAAAAGGCATCTGCGGAAGTAGTCTTCAACGTAGGGCGGGGTCATGCGGTCGTAGTTGGTATTCATCAGCAGGAGGTAGGGCTTTTTGTAGCACATAGTGCGGCGGAGGCAGAAGATAGCGTCGTCCTCTGGTGACCATTGGTCTCCGCGGAACCAGTTTGTTTCGGTGCCCATGACGTCCAGAAGCGCGGAAAGGAACGGGAAGCGCCAAGGCGTGGCGTTGGCGAAAACAAGCTTGCCCATCCTATGTAGGTCGTCGGAGATTTGGCTGGCAAACTCGTAGGTGCTGAATATCTGAAGTATGCAGGGCCTTTTGGCATCGGTGGTGTAGGTGAGCGGGACCGACGCGTAAGCAAAATGGCTTCGGCGGAAGTTTCGGTAGGTTGCCCATCCCTCCAGCGAATCGAGGTATTCGCCATCGAGGATGCCTTTGGCGCGCGGGCCGTATAGCTGCTCCGCCAGCTTTGGGTTCCAGGAGATGCTCGCTTTTGTAACAGCCTCGGGGAGGTCTGGATTTGGGTTGAGGACGAACACAGCGCCGTCGTTCCAAGGGGCGTTTATAAGCTCGAGGTTGTAACGGCCGGCTTCGTCGAGGGTTCCGCTTGAGATAACCGCCTGGCTCCATTTGCGCAGTTCCGTATTTGTGGAGTTTAGGTTTCTTTGCAAAACTTGAACAGCATTTTCGTAAGTTCTGGGTATGGACTTCTCCATCGGCATCCAGTAGGTCATCGGTTCTGTGTATCGGAAGCTCAGGATGCCTGCGCTGTCGTCGAACGGCACGTTGTTGTTTCCTTCGTGGTACATGAAGCCGAAATCCTGCCATCCTTGGACGGTACTGACGTCGGTGAAGGGCATCCATATGCCCTGCTGTTTGGAGCGGCACGCAAAGTAGTCCGGAAAGGCTTTGTAGAACCCCTCTGCCGCCGAGCGGAAACCCCATTCCGGCCTTGTGCGGTAGATTACAAAGCGGAAGGATGCACTGCTTGGGTGCTTCTTGTTGTCTGGAACGAGGGCAAAGTCGTAGGCGATGAACAAACAGCGCGCGTCGGCGTTGTATGCCAGCCGGTACTGAGCGGGCATGCGCATATCGATGCCCAAGGCAATTCCTGTTTTTCCCTTTGTGACGCATGCAAACGGGTACAGAGACATCGCGCCGTTGGCTCCGGTGCCAACCTGTACGTGGTTTCTGTACTCGATTCCTGTTTCGATTGGGCGGCTTTGCCTTATATGGTCCCACCACTGGCCTCCGATCGCGTTCACCGGCAGGGAAAAGTATAGGGTTACTGCTCTGTTCCTTTTCTTGGTATCCCTGAGTATGCCTGAGATTTCTATACAGTGCCCTTGCTGTTTAACGGCGGCGGTTAGGTGCAGGCCGATGGACTGTGCGCCGCCATCGGCAAACGAGAGCATATCGGAGTCTGCCGCGACATCTCTTGCGAAGAATCCGGATGGCCATCCGCGCTGGCATATCTCTTCGCCGTTAAGCTTCAGCGAAACGATGCACCCAGTCGGTGAATCCATGGAGAGCGTTAGGCCGTCGGATGTTCTCACTGAGAGGGACGAACGCCCGGCTGGTTGTGGCTGTGCAATGCGTACGGGCGTCCCGTCGAAAAGCGTTTGCCCGCTTCCTGCCGACATTTCCCTTACCTCGATGTCGTCGAACCACACGCGCCCCTTGATGTTTCGAAAGAGGGCGTAAACGTATACGGTGGCAACTGGCTTGGATGGAGCGATAATGAACGACCTGCGCTCCCATCCGTGGGTGCCTGTGGAGAAGTTTCCGGTTTGGCCCCACAAAGGCGTGCCGTCGGTGTAGATTATGTCCACGTAGATCGAGTAGTCGGGGGAGGGTGAGCCGGAAACATTCTCGGCTTTGCTCCAGCCGGTTACAAGCAGGGGTGCCGGGGTTTTTCTATTCAATTGCAGGACCTGATAAGCTCCGAAGCGGCCTGAACCAGTGGAGTTTGTGCACACGATTGCAGAGCTTCCGGACCGCCCTTCGCCGAGGGCGAGCGCGTACCCCTGCTCGTAGTGGCGCCAGCCGACAGCCGTACCCCTGCTGGTGTTTTCGAAGCCAGTGTTGCTCAATAGTTGCTTCAGACTGCCGGGATAGCGGAGCATGGAGCGCATCACCACATCCGATGTGGCGCACCATCCGCTGTTGCAAATCGCCACTGCTAACAGTGCAAGCCAGCGCATCAAAAACCATCCTTTCTGGAATACCCTGGGCGTGAGCAAGACGAAGGTTTCTAAGGCTGTATTCTACGCAGGAAGTTTGGCGCCTTTTGATTTGAAGCGAGTAAGCAGGAGGAATGAGGGCTTCTATGGCGAAACTTAAAGTGCTTCATGCAAAATTAGACGTGGTTGAGAACGTCAAAAAGTGTGTGATTCTTTGCGGAGGATTGCAATGACAAGTTTAAGCCGAGGAAGGCGGGGTTTTACCCTGATCGAGCTGCTGGTCGTAATAGCAATTATTGCGATTCTGGCAGCGATTTTGTTCCCGGTTTTCGCGCAGGCTAGGGAAAAGGCGCGCCAGTCGGCATGTTTGAACAACATGAAGCAGCTAGGCATGGCGGTGCACTCGTATCTGCAAGATTATGACGATACATTTCCTATGGTGCGCATGCCCGATGAGGCCCATCCCAAGCCTGCAGTGAACTGGGGAACTTTCCATGGATCGAGGTGGAACTGGAAGCGTGCGATTCACCCGTATTTGAACTCCGTGAGCGTTTGGGGATGCCCGTCGAACCAGTTTCAGTGGGACAACGCGCAGGGAACCGCTCCCGCTCCGACAAGGGGCGATGAAAGCAACTATTGGTATGAGCCCGGCCGCAAGTACGCCGGACAACAGCCGCTTTTGCCCGTTAGCTACGGGTTGAACGGCATGGTGTTCCACGAGGGAGTGCCCACGCTTTGGGGAGAGGAAAACCGCCCTCGGGAGCTTTCGGAGCTTAAAGACCCATCCAACCTCATCTTCATAGCTGAGAGCCGGGTTGGACACCCAGACGTGCACCCGAGTTGGGTGTACACCACGTTCCAGGGAGGCCTTGGGTGCATGCAGAGCCACCAGAAGGGCGCGAACTTTGTTATGGCCGACACCAGCGCCAAGTGGATGCGCCTGCAGATAACGTTTACGCCGGTCAACAAGTGGTCCAATCCCGGCGACAAGGGTGTGTGGACGCAGAAGGATTACGACAACGCGGTTAAGTACTTCGCGCCGGAGTACCGATAGTAGCTTTGGAATTGGCTTTCTACTGGCGGTTACTGGTTTGGTAAAACCGGGATAGAAAGCGAAACGCTTGCATGACGGCCGCCGGCCCTGTTCTGGACTATCCGGACAGCAACAGTGGCACGGCGGTCTGCCATTGCATTATGCTGATTTACGTGGACGCGGATGTCGGCATAGCGTTTGATGGCGCGGCTGTTGGGAGAATCGGCTTCTTGGGCGGATGGTAGGCCTTCGTGCGGGGGGCTGATGAGAAGCACGGTTGTTCCGGTCTTTTTGGACGCTGTGGAGATGCGCGCAAGCCAGGCTCCCAAGTCGGATGTGTTGTTGCCGAATCGGTAAAAGACCACCATGTAGGCGTGCCCAGAGGCCGCTATATCGGCGGTTGCTTGGGCTGCATCGTCGTCATCCCGTACCCGAATCATGGGCAGCAGGTTTTGGCGAATCTCCGCGATCTCGGCCAGGTTGGGATTGCTTCCCTCGCTTTGCGTTACCAGGAATGCGTTTCCGCCCATCCGCTGAACCGATGCCACTGCCATGTAAGCCAGCAGTTCTTTTGCCCAAATTCCCTCTCCGAGAAGCTCAACAAGGCGCCCGGCCGGCCATCCGCCCGTGCCAAGCTCTTGGTCGAGGGCCAGAAAGCCGGTTGGAATGGGGTTTACCCTGATTGATCTTGGCATAATGCGCTGGATTTGCTTCGAAGTGACGGGGGCTCTTAGCCTTTGAAGTGTTGCAGTCAAATTAATTCTACATGAAAAGCCATCTGTCCTGCTTGAGTGCATGCATATTTTTGGTGTGAGCAGCGTCCCGTGTTATAATCTTGAGGGAGATGAGCTGATGGTAACTCTTCAGATTCGGACCACATCTCGGTCTCAAATGGTGGATATAACAGATCGGGTGGCCGAGGCTTTAAAGAGCCAGGGTGTGCAGAACGGAATTGCGTTTGTGTTTGTGCCGCACACCACGGCAGGTATTACCATAAACGAAAACGCGGATCCAGACGTAGTTCATGACATTCTCTTCGCGCTGGATCAGTGTGTGCCTTGGCGGCAGAATGGATACCGCCACATAGAGGGCAATACCGCGGCCCATGTAAAGGCCAGCATGGTTGGCTCGTCGGTTAGTGTGCTTGTGAGAGACGGCCGAATGGTTCTGGGCACATGGCAGGCTATTTTCCTTTGCGAGTTTGATGGGCCGCGAACCCGCTACGTTTACGTAAGTGCACTACAGCCTTGATGGGCGTTTCGTATTTAAGCCACACTTGCTTTGAGGGGTAAATCTTATGCCGCTTCGTTCTAAGATTGATGCCACGCCGCGTGAACAGCTTGAGGCACTCAAGCGCGGCACCGACAGCATCGTTTCGGAAGAGGAGCTTTTGGAGCGTTTGGAAAAATCCCAGCGGGAAGGGGTTCCTCTGAAGGTAAAGCTTGGGCTTGATCCGACCGCGCCGGATATCCACTTGGGCACCGCTGTGGTTCTCCGCAAGCTCAGGCAGTTTCAAGATTTTGGGCACGAGGTTGTTGTGATAATCGGCGATTTCACAGCGATGATAGGAGATCCAAGCGGCAAGTCGGAGGTGCGGAGGCAACTCAGTCCCGAGGAGGTAAAAGCCAATGCCCGCACTTACGAGGAGCAGTACACAAAGATTCTCGACCCTGAACGCACGAAAGTGGTCTTCAACAGCGAATGGCTGTGGCCGATGAACTTTTATGATGTGGTGCATCTTGCGGCCAAGGCCACGGTTGCAAGGGTGCTCGAGCGGGATGATTTCCAGAAGCGCCTGCGCGAGGGGCGGCCGCTTGGCGTTCATGAGATTTTGTATCCGCTTTGCCAGGCTTACGACTCCGTGGTACTGCGCGCCGATGTGGAGATGGGCGGAACGGATCAGCGCTTCAACATTCTGATGGGGCGCGACCTCCAGAGGGAGTACGGCCAGCCGCCGCAGGTGGCGCTTTTCATGCCGATACTTCCTGGGTTGGACGGCGTGCAGAAGATGAGCAAGTCGCTTGGCAACTATGTTGGTATAAGCGAACCGCCGGATCAGCAGTTCGGCAAGCTGATGTCCATCAGCGATGATTTAATGCCGATGTACTTTGAGCTCTGCACGGATATTCCGATGGATGAGGTGCGCCGCTTGCTGGCGGGGCATCCTATGGAGGCAAAGAAGCGCTTGGCCCGCGAAGTGGTGCGAATGTACCACGGAGCTGAGGCGGCGGAGCGAGCCCAGGAGGAGTTCGAAAGGGTGCACAGCCAGCGCGCGCTCCCCGAGGAGATTCCGGACCTGCTGGTGCCCGAATCCGCGCTGAAGGACGGCAAGCTGTGGATTGTTCGTGCGGTGGCTCTGCTCATCGGAAGCGGCACGGGAGAGGCCCGGCGCCTCATCCAAGGCGGAGGAGTTAGTTTGAACGGCCAGAGGGTTACAGATGTTGATATGGAGTTCCCCCTCACCGGCGGTGAGATACTTCAGGTTGGCCGCAGGCAGTTCGCCAGGCTGAAGCGCGGTTAGGTTTTCACCGGATAAAAAATCGCGGCTCGACGCTTGTTGCGCCGAGCCGTACTTTTTGCAAAACGCTTGGCATTCAATCGATTCTTGTTGGTTTGCCGAGCGTCTTTATCAGGGTTCGGTTTTTGCTAGCGCCTTTCGCCGCCGGATGTTTCGGGCCACTTTCCGGTTCCGATGGCAGAGGGCGGAGTGGTTCGGTGCCGGATCGATTGCTGAAGGTTGGGATGGAACTCGCGCGGCGTGGTTTTCAGAGCGTCTTTGAGAACCTTCAGTGAAGCGTTGCCAGGGATGCGCTCGATGGCGAGGCGCGCATCTTCGCGGACATCCGGGTCCTGCAGGCATTTGGCCAAAGCCGGAAGGGCCTCACTGCCCCCGATGAACCCCAGCAGATGCGCCGCTTCTCTTCGAACTTTTACGGGGTACGTCTTGGCCAGCAGTTTGGTAAGCGCCAGCGAGACCGCCTTTCGTTCTGCTGAGGCATTGGGGCGACCGGCGTGGTGGACTATGACTTTGAGTGCTTCTCCGGCCGCCTTGGCTATGCTGGGGTTATCTGATGCCAGGAGCTCGCCCAAGGGCACAACCGCTTTGGCGCCCATTGGGCCGGCGGAGCGCCAGGCTTGGTAACGGACATCGGCATCGGGGCTTTTAATTCGGGACAAGAAATCGTTCAGTTGGGCGTCGCTTACTGCGGCGCAGGATTGGATACTTGCCGCCGCCAGCAAAGCCGCTGTGAACACAAGCAAAATAGCTATCTTTCTCATGGTTCCTTTCCTCCCGTCAAGAAGTTTTGACAGCCGCGCAGTAATTGATTGAGCGCCAAAACTTCTTGAAGAAGCTTTGACGTTCAATTAGCGGTTGTTTGTCGAAGCCCCTTTTTCAGAGCTGCCATGGCGCGCGGTAAGGCTGGCTGATCATGCGGTTGGCCTCTTCATCGCCTTCGAAGCGCTCCGTTTCGAAGTTGTAGATAACTTTGCGTCCCAAGATATAGGCGATATTTCCGATGGTGCCCAGCGATGCCACGCGGACGCCGGCTTCTATGTCCATGATGGGCTTCTGGCGCGTTCGAATGCACTGAAGCCAGTTTTCGCGGTGGCCGGGGCTCGGCGGGATACGAACGCCATTGGATGGAGGCTCGTACTGCTTTGCTTTGTCTTCGGTCCAACAACCGCCATCGCCGCCTATAACGATGAGGGTGTCTTTATCTCCGTAGTACTCGGCTCCCCAAGAAGCTCCGCGGCGCTGGCGTCCCGGCTGGCTCCAAACGAAGGTCAGCTCCGGTTTGGTGAACCTGAACGTGACATCCATTTTCACGGGAACGTCAAACAGGCCGTCTTTGGGAGATTCACCGGAGGCTTCGACGATGACTTTGCCCTTGATATTGTCGAGGTTGAGGCACCAGAAAGCCACGCTGAAGGCATGCGCTCCGCGGTCTCGAATGAAGCCGCCGCCGAAGTCCATGAACCATCGGAAGTTGAAGTGACAGCGCAGGGGGTTGTACGGCACCCACCTGGCAGGGCCGAGCCAGAGGTCCCAATCCAGCTCTTTGGGAGGATCTCTATCCGGCTCCCAGCCGCCGCTCGGGTTGCTTTCGTGCCAGAATTCAACGCGGGTAACGCGACCAAGCTGGCCGTTGCGGATATACTGGCATGCCGCTCTGGCGTCGGGCGTTGAGCGGCCCTGCGCTCCAACCTGCACAACCCTGTTGTACCGCCTGGCGGCGTTAATCATGGCGCGGCCTTCTTCCAGCGTGCGGCAGGCGGGTTTTTCAACGTAAACATCTTTGCCGGCCTGGCACGCATGCACAGTTTGGAGTGCGTGCCAGTGGTCCGGGGTAGCGATGATAACTGCATCAATATCCTTTCGGTCGAGGATGCGGCGGTAATCTTTGCAGAGGAACGGGGTGCCTTCCACGCGTTTGGCTGCGTTGGCAAGGTGCCGCTCGTCCACATCACACAGAGCAACGGTGTCTCGGGTGACGTGGCCTGTGCCCATACCTCCCGTGCCGATTACCGCGATGGCGATGCGGTCGTTGGCGCCGGGTCTTCCGGGAGCGGCCAAGACCCCGCTCGGGATGATGTACGGCAGGCCGAAGGCTGCCGTCGCTCCCTGCAGGAAGCCGCGTCTTGAGAGTTTGGATTGATCTGACATGCTTGGCTCACCTCCGATTCAAGTGAGAGCAGACACGAAAATCAGTTTGCGATTCGCATAAGTAGCGGTTCAAGTTAAACAGCGCTGTTTGCCAGCGCGGAGTGCTTTAGGTAACGCCATAATCCTCCTACGATGGAGTTTGATGGAGTCCTTTGGCTTTGGGATTAGAATTTTGCAAAGAAGGTTGGGGCGGCTTGGAAAACACGGGGAGCCGCGCTGTCCGATTTCAGCGCGGCTCCAGGGAAAACCGAGAATGCGCTTGGTGGAGGAAGCTTCACAGCCTTGCGCGGTATGTTAGTCCGGCGCTTGCCTTAGAGAGGCCGGGAGAGAAGATGTCTACCTGGAATCGGTTTGCAAGAAGAGCGCGGATGCCGATGTTTATGTCGCGTCCGTTCGGTACGGGTAGCGAGGAACCACCTCTAAATCGGAATTTCCGAGCCGTATCCGCCAAAAGCCACAAGTTTTTGGAGAAGCGGTAGTCGAATCCGCCGAACGGCCCCTTCAGGCGCGGTTGAGGATGGCCGTGGTTGGCACCCCAGCCGAGGTGGACTCCCAGCCGGCCCCAGTGTTTGGACATAACCGCGTATCTCTCCCAGTACATCACGGATTCGCCGAGCTCACCGAAGTTAGCTGTTACGTCTTGGGCGCCTACGGCCAAGGCCGGACGGCGGGCTGTTTCACGCATCAGAAGCAGTTGAATGCTGGCCATTCGGTCAACATTCCAGCCGGACTTGGCGGTTCCCGGATCTACGTTCTGAAGGAAGAACTTCTGGGCCCAGAGGTTTCCGCTCAGGTTGGTTAGGCGGACCGTCATCTCCAAGTTCGGAAGCATGCCGAGGGTGATGAATTGGGCCATCGTTCCGTGTCCCGGGTGCCTTGTTGAGAAGTTTCTGAACTCTTTGGAGAGGAAGTTCGCACCGAACGAGATGCTTCCGTATGGCTCGACGTCGGCGGTGGGCACAAAGAGCAGTCCGGTGGAGCCGGAAAGAGATGGGCCGATGTTCTGGCGGGTTTCCACGGCGTGCTGAATTCTGGCGATGCCTTCTGTTTCGGGGCGCAGGTACTCAACATATTCCTTCAGATACGAGGGGAACATGAGGAGGCGCCAATCGTCTGTGAACGGGATATCCGGAAGAGCTGTGGCTCTTGAGCTGCCTGTGGAGCGGTAGGTGTAGTTGAAGGTTCGTTCGGGGCGGATTCTCAGGCCGGATGGGTTCGGCAGGGTGGCACCGGAGAGCGGGAGCACTATTCCAACGGAAAGCAGTTGTCCGCGGTTGGTATCGGCGTATGACACAACGAATTCCCTCTGCTTAAAGGCGCTGATGAGGGATACGCTGAAACCCTCGTCTTCATCGATTTCGGGGATGCCGTATTCCGGCGCTCCGATGAAGCGGCCGTAGCGGGTGAGTATGGTGAAGTCCAAACCGCGGAGTTTGTGGCGCCACGAAACGAGGGCCGGGTTGCGTTTGTAGTCACCCGACCAGGTTTTTCCGGTTACGCTGGCCAGTTCAACCGAGAGGGCATCGGATGCTCCCGGGAACAGGTGAACCAGCGTGCCGCGGCTTCCTGTGTATTGGGTGGAGAACCTTCCCAGTTCGGCGGTGGCGAAGGTGCGTGCACCGAGGTTCTGGGTGTAATAGACCAAACCGCGCGCCGGCGAGCGATGTGTGCTGTATCCGGCGCGGTTGAGCGGAATCCACTCTTGGAACCGCGCCATAAGCCCGGGAACGAAAGGCGCTTCGATGCCGATTCTGGAGCGGAGCTGGAAGCCCTTGGGGTTGGCGCCAGATGGAGTGGTGAAGCTTCCGAAAAGCCCTGCGCCGACTGTAATATCTACTCGTCCGAAGCTTTGGTTGGCTGTGCCGGGCAGTCCCGGTGGCGCCACCGAGGTTTTCATCTCTCTCAGAAGCTCTTCGGAGCTTATTTCACCGGCCAGGAATTTTTTGTAAATGGATGCAGGCACTTCGATTTTGTAAAGGGGAACGCCCACCCAATGGCCGATTGCTTCTATCTGGGCATCCTCGGGAACGGTTTCGCTGGCAAGCGACAGCACTATGCGGAGGGCATCAACCTCCCATCGGTATTTGCGGTTTTCGTATCGGATGGTGACAGTGTTGCCAGCTTCTTCCACGGATACATTTTCAAAGCCGGCTTCGATTAAGCGGACGGCGAGGGGATGGAGAGAAGTGTACTCTTCGCGCGGCTTGATCCAGTCGGTTTCGGCAACTGTGTCGCCGGGAACGATGGCGGCGGCGCCCGCAACCTTCAAGACCTTGGCCACCGCGCTGTCTTGACGCACCTGGAGCACCTGCAGTCGGGCGATTTCCGCTCCGCTGCGCAGAACCACCAGCTCTTCGCCCGCTTTCAGGCGCTCTGGGGTGTCTGTGGAAACAACCACCGAATCGACGCGCACAGATTCGATTTTGCCGATTTCGGACAGCGCGCCGAAGGTTGTCGAGGCGGCGACTGCGAGCGCGAGGCCCAACAGGAAACGCCAAAGGGTCAATCTGATCACCTTCCTAAAAAGTTTGAGGCTGGATTGAGCATGGTTGCACAGAGCAGGCTGGCGGTTCGATTATATAGGTGGGTACGGTGGTTGTCAAATAGCGGCTTGCTTTGGTTCCGGCTTTACTTTGGTTTCTTTCTTTACACAGGCTTCTGAGAAAGGAGACGGCTTTCGGTTGGGGAAATTTTACTTGGTTTTTGAAATTCTGGTTGTTGAGGTGAAGTGTAATGCAGAAGGCGAAGACCGAATGCCCGAACTGAGAGCGCAACAACAAAGAATGCCCGTGCACCTACGATTGCGAGCGCCATGCAGTGTGTTGTGAGTGCATTGCTTACCACAGGCGCGCGGGCAGTCCGCCGGCCTGCATGAAGAGCAAATAATGCAGAAGCGTGGAAAATGAGTGGAGGGGCACCATGTGAAAGTTTTTGGGTGCCCCTTTCGTTTTTGTGGGCCGCTTCTGAAGGATTGGTTTCGAAGGGCTTGTATGGATGGTGCAGGGTTTGGCGTTGTGCAAACACTTCATGGAGTAGAACGGTGCTTAAAAGGGTACTTAAAGATGTGCGAATGCTTTTTGTTTGCGGAGGTGGTTTATGCCACAGCCAGCACAGCAGAGCCTTAGCAATCTGCATGAGGCCCTTTTGTGGGAACCTTTGGACGGCGGGCGGGTTAGGTGCAATTTGTGCGCCCACCGCTGTGTTATTTCGGACGGCCATGTGGGGATTTGCCGGGTGCGATGCAACCAGGGCGGCAGGCTCTACACTATGGTTTACGAGCTGGCGGTGAGCGGCGCGGTTGACCCAATAGAGAAAAAGCCGCTTTTTCACTTCCTGCCCGGAACTACGTCGTTTTCGGTGGCAACGCCGGGGTGCAATTTTTCTTGCAAGTTCTGCCAGAACTGGGACATATCGCAGATGCCGAAGGAGTTTGAGGGGCGCATAGAGGGTACGCGCTTGCCGCCGAAAAGGGTGGTTGAGCTTGCCGTTTCGCGCGGGTGCCGGAGCATATCCTACACCTACACAGAGCCAACTATCTTTTTCGAGTATGCCTACGACACCGCACGCGAGGCCACTGCAGTGGGCCTGAAGAACGTGTTTGTCACGAACGGTTTCATGACCCCGGAAATGCTGGAGATGATGGATGGCTATCTGCACGCGGCGAATGTGGATTTGAAATCGTTCAGCGACGAGTTCTACAGGCGGGTGTGCGGTGGGCGTTTGCAACCCGTGCTGGATTCCATTGCGCTTATGCACAAGATGGGAATTTGGGTGGAGGTAACCACTTTGGTTGTGCCCGGCTCCAACGATTCGGAGGAGGAGCTGAGGAGCATTGCGGAGTTTGTGGCTGGGGTGAGCCGTGATATTCCCTGGCATGTTTCGAGGTTCCATCCGGATTACAAGATGACCGATCGCGGCGCAACACCGATTTCGGTTATACGCCGTGCGGTTGAAATCGGCCGCGAAGCCGGGCTTAAGTTCGTTTACGCGGGGAACGTGCCGGGAGAAGAAAGCGAATCGACCTTCTGTCCCAAATGCGGCACCGCTCTTATACGCCGGCACGGATTTTGGATTCTGGAAACCAGATACACGGTTTCTGAGGACGGCAGCGCGCGGTGCCCCAACTGTAGAGAAGCAATTCCGCTTGTTTTGGACCATTCCGGTTGAGCGGTGCCGCGGTTTTGGGCGCCTGCAAGGGGGCGGTACGGATGCCTCTTTTCCGCTACAAGGGCCGGGATAATTTCGGAAAAAACGCGGCGGGTGTGGTCTGGGCCGAAAGCAAGTCGGACGCGGTTAAAAGGCTTCGCGAGCGAGGGGTCTGGCCCACGTTTCTGCGCGAAAACGCCCCTCGGCTTGGCGCGCGTTTGTTGGACGCGCTGGTTGGGAAGGCCTCCCCGAAATCGCTGGCGGTGGTTTACCGCCAGTTGTCGGTGATGTTGGAGTCGGGGATGGGGGTGGTTCGGGCGCTGGCCCTTCTAAGGGACACGATTCCCGAGCGCAGGTTGAGGGGCGCGATAGAGGATGTGCTGGCTGTGGTTGAGGAGGGCCATCCCATGTCCGACGGCCTGCAGATTAGGGAGCGGCTGTTCGGATCGACAGAAGTGGCGATGTTCCGTGCCGGCGAAAGGTCCGGCCGCTTGAATGCCATGCTGAGGCGTGCGGCGGAGGGTTGTGAATTTCAGCACCGCCTGCTGTTGAAAATGCGCAGTTTGCTGACCTACCCGGCCATTTTGCTGGCGGCGTGGGTGGTAATTCCCGGCGTTCGGCTGTTGGTTTTGGATGGATTCAATGCCTATTTTACCGGCGCGCTCCTGCCGAATTTGGTTGCGCTTGGCAAGTTTTTAGCATTTATTTTGATCGCTCGCGTTCTTCTGCTCAACGTGGGTGCTTTCGCACGCGTTTACGACGAGGTGAAACTTGCGCTACCGGTTTTCGGTGGAGTGGTGCGGAAGCTGTGTGTTGCAAGGTTTGCCCGGGGTTTGGCGGATTTATACAACGCTGGGGTGGGGCCTGCGGAGGCAGTTCGTTTGGCGGCGGAGGGATGCGGAAACCGAGCGTTGGCGGCTATGCTGAGGCGTGCGATTCCATTGCTTGAGGCCAACCGCTCTCTTTCGGAGGCGTTGGCGGCTACTGGCGCTTTACCTGCCTCGGTTTTGCAGATGGCGGTTGCCGGCGAGCAGTCCGGAACGGTGGACGAATCGCTCACAAAAGCGGCTGAATATCTGGAAGCCGAGGCTTTGGGCACAGTGGAGGCAAGTTTGCCAGTGCTGAGGGTTGTATTTTGGGCGCTGGCGGCAGTTCCTCTAATCTTGGCAATATTGAGCGGCTTTGGGGGAGTGGTTGGTTCCATAGGTGGGGCAGTAGGGAGGTAAGGTAGCTCAGCCTGGCGCGGGATTGTTCAGTCTCCACCTGCCAACCTCTCTTCGGCTTGAGAGCGCTTGATGTAGATCGGCAGTAGGGAGACGGGTTCCACGTTTTCCCCCAGAAGCATGCGGCGACGGGCCTCCAGCGCCAGAACCTCCGCGGATGATGCGGTGTGCCAGGGCTCCGCGCGGAGCAGGCTGGGCGTTTCCGAATCTTTTGGGGCGGCTTTGCCGGCCACAACCTTGGGTTCTGGAAGTGAAAGGAAAAGCTCGGCCGCGTGTTCTATTTTCATGACCCTTCCCGGCGCGGTTTCGATGAGGCTGTTGCCGGTGCAGTGATAGACAGCGGCGTAAGCCTCGCCTCTGCGGCACGGCACAAGCGACAGAACCGACAGCCCCGGCACAGAGCGAAAAGGCAGAGCGAGAAGCTCCAGCGTGCTGATTCCGATAAGGCGGCAGTTTAGGGCCTGCGCCATTGTTTTTGCCGCAACCACGCCTATTCTAAGGCCGGTGAAGGACCCCGGCCCCAAAGAGGTGGCAAGCCCCGCCAAATCGGTTGGGTGAACACCGGCTTCCTGGAGCATGCGTTTGACCGTTGGCGCCCAGGTGCTGGAAAGGTCCATGTGGTGGCGGAACCGCACGGCAGAAAGGATGCCTTTTTCGTCAGCCAGGGCCATTCCGCATGGATCAACCGAGGTTTCGAAAGCCAGCACCAGCATTCTCTATCTCCGCAACAAGTTTTGTCATGCGCTCTCCGAAGGGTTTTAGTGTGATGAGTCGGGTTTCTTCATCGGTTGGCGAGAGGGATAGATAAACCTCCAGGCGTTCCGGCGGGTACAAATCGCGGGCCAGCTCCGGCCACTCGATAACGGTGACAGCCTCGCTTTCGAGGCATTCCTCAATCCCTATGGTTTCCAAATCTTCCGGTGTGCTGAGGCGGTAAAGGTCCACGTGGTAGAGGGTTGTCCTTCCTCGAAGCTGGTTCACCAAGGTGAACGACGGGCTGAAAACCACCGAAGACACGCCCAATCCCTGTGCAAGCCCCTTGGCGAAGGTGGTTTTGCCAGTGCCGAGGTCCCCGAAAAGCAGTACAACGTCGCCGGGCTGAAGCTGCTGTCCAACAAGCCGCCCGAGCGAGATGGTGGTTTCCGGGTTTTTGGAGACGATGGTTCGGCTGAACATCACGGGTTTGCGAAGTGATCCCAAGAAGAAACTGCCAGCGGCACCGTCTCCCCAGAATGCCGCCGAATCAGCAGGTTTTGGGCGGTTTGAACGGTGCCGATGCGCGCGGCGCGCGTCCGACCGACGGAACTAACCGCTTTGAGCACCTCGTCAGCGCGGTTTGCGTCAACAGCCATGAGCAGTTCGTAGTCTTCACCGCCGGAGATGGCCAGTTCAAATGGGCTTACGCCAAGCAGACGCGCGGCTTCGCGTGTTTCGGCGCTTAGGGGCAGATCTTCTTCGCTCAGCAGTGCACCTACACTGCTGGCCGCGCAAAGGTGGCGCAGGTCTCCTGAAAGGCCATCGCTTAAATCTATCATAGCGCGAACAGCACCTGTTGCAACGGCGGCTCTGGCTTCCGGCAGTCGGGGTTGTGGGGTTAGGTGAGCGTCGATGCATCTTTGAAACCGGGCTTCCGCCTTTCCCGATAGGAGAAGCCTTAGGCCGGCGGCTGAGTCTCCGAGGGTTCCGGTGACAACCAATGCGTCGCCGGGCTGAGCGCCTGACCGAAGCGCAAGAAATTTCTCTTCCACCCGGCCTGTGAGCGCAATGCTGATAACGAGTTTGTCTGCTCCGACGGTATCGCCACCGACTATGTAAAAGTTGGCACTTTGCGCCATTTGCTTCATGCCTTGGTACAGAGCGTCGGCAAAGCTTACGGGTGTATGCGCTGGCATCCCTATGGATACGAACGCAAAGGCGGGTTCGCCCCCCATTGCGGCGATGTCGCTTACGTTAACCGCCATAGCCTTCCAGCCGAGCTGTTCTGGCGAGATGAGATCCAAGCGGAAGTGCACGTTTTCCACAAGCATATCGGTGGTGACCAGGAGCAGTTCGGAACCCTTGTGTCTCAGTACTGCGGCGTCGTCGCCTATTCCGGCGATCACATCTGCGCCGGCCGGCCCCAAAAGAGACGCCCATCTTTCTATCAGACCGAATTCTCCAAGGTCGCTCACAAGCAGGCGGTGAGGGGTTTCAATCATGCTTGCCGTACCTCGCGGCTATTTCGCAAAGTTTGCGTGCGGTTTGAACCATATCCTCCGCTGCGGCCACAGCTGAGATTACCGCCACGCCGTCAGCTCCTGCTTCGAAGACGAGGTGCGCGTTTTCGCAGGTAATTCCCCCAATGCCGAGGACTGGAATGCTTACCGCGGATTTTATCTCGCTTATGCGCTTGGGCCCAACGGCTTCACCGGCATCAGGTTTGGTGGTGGTAGGGAACATAGGCCCCACCCCGAGGTATGTAGCTCCGGCGCGTTCGGCTTTCACGGCTTCTTCGAGCGTTGCGGCCGAGACGCCGATGATTGCGTTCGGTCCCATTATTCTGCGTGCAATATCGGGAGGAAGGTCCTCATCGCCGATGTGAACACCGTCGGCGTCGGCGGCCAGCGCGACATCAAGCCGGTCGTTCACCACAAAGCGGGTTTTGGTGCCGCGCGTGAGTTCCCGTATCTGGCGCGCGGTTTCGAAAAGTTTCCTGGTGGTTGCGGTTTTATCGCGCAGTTGAACAATATCAACGCCGGCCTCGACGACGGCTTTGGCCACATCGAGGTGGGTTCTTCCGTGTACAAGGCCCTCTGCAGTGATTACACAAACTCCCGAGATCACGTGCGTGCGCTCCTCATTTTTATCGCTTTGCGTATAACCTCCAGGAGTTGTGGGTGCAGATTGAACCTGTCTATCTGATCAATTGGTACCCATTGAGCGTCGACAATATCGTCGCTGGCCTGCAGGTGGATTGCTGGGGAGTCTTTCCGAACGGTGGCCAGGTAATCGATTATCACGTAGTGGTACTTAATGCGGCCTGAGGCATCGGTAACCACCTTATCAACCACGTCCACAACATCCCAGAGGTCAACATCAAGTTTTGTTTCTTCAAACACCTCGCGTTGTGCGGCGCGGCGGCAGGTTTCGCCAAGCTCAACCACGCCTCCGGGGATGTTCCATTCGCCCTCCGCCGGCGGTTGGCCCCTCCGGACCAAAAGCACTCGGTCCTCATGCAACACAACAGCCGCGACGGAGACCACAGGGCTTTGGGGATACTCTCGAGACATCTTACAGCGGTTCCCGAGAGAGTTTATCAGCTAAACACGGCAGGAGTCAACGCGGCGAAGGGTTCTGGGAAGCATTCTGCCACCGACTTGCCAATGGCAACCTCAAACAGCCATCGTGGGAACGCAACGGCTCTGGCACTCCTAGGAGCGGCCGCCAATCTGTAGACGGCCGCTCGCTTCGGGATGGGGCTGCATCATTTGTTCGGCTGGCGGCATCCAGAATGTGGAACAGCCCCAGCCAATGTGGTGCAACTGGGGCTGTGTCCATCGGTTCTGGGCCGTCTTCAGCCGCTGAGCCCAATTGTGTACCTAATCAGCAGAATCACATCGCTTATGTTGATTTTGCCGTTGCCGTCTATGTCAGCGCTCGCATCCTGCTCGTCGTCGAACGCGGTCATGGCGACCACCCGCCGGAGCGCTAAAACGGCGTCGGCTATGCTCACGCGGCCGTCTCGCGTTAGGTCGCCTTTGATTATCTCTGCGGACGACCCGTCTTCGCGCGTAATCAGCACTTTCGAGCCGAGCTTTGCGGTTCGCAGATTCGCAAGCGATTCGATAGGCGGGATAGGCGGTATGGGAATCGCTGTTTCCGACCGTATAACCCGGCCGCTGGCTTGCTCGCTCTCCCTCTGCACCTTTAGCACGTAGCTTCCGCCTTCTCCAGCGCCGATGCGCACCGACAGTTTCAGCGGCAGAGTCCCCTTCTTCCAGCCGAGCTGGACTGCCTGGTCGCCGCTTCCGCCTATCACAGACAGCGCCACGGCGCCGGTTCCGGATGCGGCAAACTCCTGAATCGTGTTGGATGCCAGCGTTACTGGGAAGCTTACCTCCGTTGCGGCTCCCTTAAGGTCGAACAGGAATTTCACGTTGGGTATGGGAATTTCGAGCTCGGGCGGTTTCAAAATAGATAGGCCGGGGGTTATGGATTGAACCGAGTCGGTGTAGCCCACAAGCTCCTTGGTGACTGGGTCGAAGGCCAGTATCTGGTAATAATAGGTGCGGCCCGGCATAACATCCTTATCGGTCCACATGCGGAATCTTAGCAGGGGGCTTACTTGACGGAAACCTTTGTTCGGACCTGCGCCGCTTCTGAAGACAACGTAATCCACAGCATCGCGCTCCTGCTTCTGGCCGGTAACTGCCGCCTCCGCGGCGAGTACGCTGGAAAGGCCTTTGGTTGGGTCCACCCAGCTCAGGTGCTCCCACGGGAACTGGTTCCAGCGGAGCACAACCCTCAGGCCTGAGTCGTCTGAAATGCTTTCGATCGGTGTTGGGGCCGCCCATGTGAACGGCACCAGCTTGTGCTCTGGCTCCGTAACTTCGCCGCCGACCTTCACGTACTGCGCCTTGGACCGCGTTGGTGGATGCTGTCCACTCGGGTCTTTCAGCACTACCACGTACCAGTAGTCGGTGGGCAGATTGCCGGGCCCAGGCGACACCCCGGTGTCTGTATGCTTCATCGGGAGGGAAACCAACGGATCGGTTGTACTGCCGCTTGCGAGGAGCTTCGCGTTGCCTGCCGCGGGGATATCGTCGGGGATCTTCATCGAGTCGGTGATAGGCACCTCTGCCCGCCACAGTTCGTACTTGTAGTATGCGCCTTGGGGAATGGATGCATCCCACTGCAGGTGCACCTGCCACGGCCCCGGAGGCGTCTCCGGACCCACAGCCTGGGCGCTGATGAACCCCGGCTCGGGAGGGGGTTGACTGCCGCTCAGCAGAACGGGGTTCTTGAGAAAGACCATATCGCTGAGGTTGCGGTCCTTGTCCATTGCCCGGATGCCGTAGAACAGCGCGGTTGGATCCGTCGGCAGAAGCGTTTCTTCGAAGCTGGGGCTGGACACCTGGGCGATAAACTCAACCTTGCCTGGAACGGATGGACAGGCGCTTCCCTTCTCGGGGAGGGCCGCCGCTCTGTATACGAGGTATCCCACCACATCCGGATCCGGTGACGGCGTCCACGTCAGTGTTGCGGTGATTGTCCGCCCGCCGTCCATCCGACGCGCGGGAACGATGTAGCGGCACTGTTCATCCCCGGTATCCTTGCCGCGGACGGAGGGCTGACCCGGTGGGCTTGGAGCCTTTTCGTCGTAAAGCACGGCCCATGCGCATCCGGAAGGCAGGCTTTCGTTTGGCGGGTCGGCGTCGTCAACGGAGACTATACGGTACCAGTATGTGGCGCCTTCCTGTAAAGGCGTTGGTGTGCCGCCAACCACCTGGCCGATATCCTCGAACACTGTCGTCCCTGCTGGCAGAACCGCGGCCAACTGTCCGGGCCCCGCCGGGTTGGACGGCCCTGCAGGTGCTCCGGGATACCCGGGCCGATCCTTCCACCTATAGACGCGGTACGCCGCGGGCTTCTTCCATACGGCGCCTGCTCGCTCTGCTGGCGGAAGCCACGTAACCCGCACGCGGTTCGGCCCAATCTTGGATGCGGTTACGTCCCGCGGCGGAAGCGGCCGATAGGTTTCGAACGGCCGACACCGTATCGCTGGGCTGGGTTTCCCTGCCTCTCCGAAGCCGTTGCGCCCGCGAACCCTGTACCAGTAGCGGACCTTCGGGCCCCACACGGATGGGTCCGGTTGTTTCCCGTCTTCGGCGAGGTACATCCCGCCGTCGGAGAAGTCGAAGTCGGTGTTTCTGAAGGTGGACGCGGTTGAACGGGTGCGCGACCTCTCCCAATTCTCTAGGGCCTTGTTGGTTTTCTTCTCGTCCAGCGTGGCGCCCGGGTAGCCGGCCACCGCACTGTCCGGTATCTCGGCCTTCAGAGCCTCAAGCACGGCCGGCGGTGGTGTATCAGGGAGCGTTGCCGGCTTGCTGATTATCAAGACCGGCGTCTCGTTTATCCTCTGCCACAGTTTGCTGTCCTCCGGCGGTGGCGTATCGGCATACGCGCCGGAAGCCGGGGCCCGTTCTACCTCGTATCCAAAGGCTACGTAGGCCGCACCCGGAAACACTCCGGGCAGGGTGATCCGAGGCTTCGGCGGCGCGATTTTCAGATAAACCTGCCCGTGCGCTTTCTCGGCGAGTGTGTGCAGTGAGGAACCAGCCGGCAAGAACTCTGGGGTCGGATCGTCAGCACCATCGGGCGGCGTTCCCACGGCCTTTTTGGCCGCCAAACTGCTGTGGGCCAGCGCTGGAGTCACGTTCCACAGCCGCGGGGGGTTCACAACCGTCTGAGTGCTGGTATCTATTGTCATCGGGCTGACCTCGCTCAGCGGAACCGTGACGATCAGCCTGCCGGATTGAGCCAGCCCCACAACCTCGTACGTGTGCACACCAGAAAGCCGCGATGCATCCAAAAACGCCCGGCTCAGCATCACGGCCGCCTTCCAGTTCTCTACCTCCAGCGCCTGCGCGATCGACGGTGCGGCCACCACCGCCTTGAACCAGTCTTCTGGGTTCTCGCTTGTCTCCGGATACTCCGAAGCCCGGAGGGCCTCGTTGGTCTCTTTCACCAGAAGCGTCCATTCGTCGTCGGTGAATAAGGCGGCCCTGCGCTCAGCAAGCGTCGCTGCCGAGGGGCTCAGCATTACGTCCCCTATCGCCCTACCGTCGCGCAGAACTCTGTATCCCAAAAAGTTGCGTCCTTCTGCCTCCAGCGGACGGCCCACAAATCGAAGCAAAACGCCGGGCTTGCTTACGGCTGGAACCACTCCGAAGCCGGCGGCCCAGGCCGGACAGCCGGCCAGAAGCGCTCCCACAAGAAGCATGGTTAGAGCATAAAGTTGTCTTCTCATAGTGGTTCCCCCTACCAGTCCACATCCACATCGAAGTGTGGGTCAGCGTTGGTCTGCGCCAGCACCTTGATGCCGGCTCCAAACTCAATCTCGTAGAAGAACAGGTCTATGGACCCGCTCACTCTACCGGTGCCCTGCGCCTTCAGGTTGTTGTTGGCCGTCGTATATTGCACGAGCAGTGCCAGTTCGCCGCGGACGCTGACGATCCTAAGCGCCGTACCGTAAACGGTTCCGTAAAGCCTGCCGCCCAGCACAGCATCCGTGGAAGACGGGCTTATCACAAGGAAGGTCCACACAGCGGCGTCGATTCCGTAGCCGGCCTTCAACACCCAGATGTCTATAAGCGTCTTGGAGAAGCCCGCGCCGATTGCCAGGCCGTTCAGAGATGCGCCGGCTCCGGAGGCCGCTAGGCCCTCCATCAGTGCCGCCTTCACCTCCGGGTTCAGAACGCCGGTCATGTCCAGGGCTATTTCGTCGATGCCGGCCCCGGCCAGGAACGATGCGGATACCGAGTCGGCAGGGAGGTAGCTGGCGATGAGCTTACCTTTCAGCCCGATGCCCGCGCCGATGTAGCACACACCTACTCCAACGCCGAACGAAGCGTCTAGATGCGTTACCTGCAGGCCTTCGTTGGTGGGAGGTGGTATGCTGGCGCCGGCGACCCGGATGGCGTCCAAGATGTTGAACTCGCCGCAACCGAATGAACCGTCCAGCCTGGGAGCATGCGGTGCCGGAGGCAGTGCCAGATACAGGCGCAGGTACGGGTCTTTGATGCTCAGTCCATCGCTCCTTTTTTCGCTGGTGTTGGTCGCCGACGCGGCGATATCCGTGAACGGGATGGTAACCTTGTCCGCTTCGAGGTCCAGCCGGTACTCGTTGTGGCGGTTCATGCGGAACTTGACCTCGGCGTCCTGTATCACCCGTTCAACCCGCAGGCCGGCGTCAAGCTCGATGGTGTCCCACTGGTCGTCGTACAGCTCCACCGAACCGCGCAGGAACCTCAGCTTCACCGGCAGTGCGGTGTTGAAGCCCTTGGTGGCGTTGAGGGCTTTCTGCACCACGGAGTTTACGTAATCCGACGCAGGCGCCAAAGCCCCCGAGGCGTCCAGCGCGAAGCTGTACAGAGCTTTCATGAAGCTGTGCGCAGTGTTAATTCCACCTTCGATTACGCTCGCCCATCCGCGTGGCACTGGTGAGCCTGGGCCGGTGATTTTCTGCGCCAGCGCCGCCGCCTTCTCCGGATCATAGTCCTTCCCAACTATGCCCAGTTTGCTGTACGTCTTGTTTATGTAATCGTTCCGCTGGGCTGTGTTGGTGATAGTCGCCGCCTTGTCCAGGTACGACATCGCTGTGTCCAGCAAGGCGATGTTTGCCTCGCCGCCCAGGTACAGCCGCGCCTTGTTCTTGCCAAGCTCGCGGTCGAAAAGCTGTATTCCCCCGTCGGCGGAGAGCAGGTTTGCCGGCAGTGACCAGTTAAACGCACAGAGGAACGCGTTCGGGCGCCACGTGCCGCTGGAATCCTGCTCCTTCTGCTGGAACACAAAGGTGCCGCCTATTGTCATTCCGGCGAACAGCTCGCGGCTGAGCGACAGCGGCTCACTGAGGGTTACGTAGTCGTCCCTGGCGTCTATGTAAGTGGTAACCGCCTTCTCTCCGAAGAACGGCACCTTCAGCATGCCGTCCACCTGCACCCAACCCGGTTTGCCGGTCGCCGCAGGCCCTCCAGGCGTTCCGGGCCGCGCCTCCACGGTTGCTTTTGCCGCAGGAGCGTTGTCATCCGACCACGGCACCGGTGTGGACGGGTCTGATGGGTCGGTGGAGTCGTCGGGATCGGACAGACGTACCCCCGTGGGGTGGAATTGGAAGTCCATCCACCTGTTGTCCATGCCCAAATGGGCCTGCCCAAGCCTGGTGGGATGCGGATGCCCAGGGCCACCGAAGAGCAGGCCGTCCACTGCGAACGGGTCGCGGATGTACTTAGGGGTGTCGCCTGGCTGTGCGAATGCGAGCTTGGCGTTAAGGCCCAGGAAAGTCTTGGTCGTGCCCAGGTAGTCGTTCACCTGCGTAAAATAAACCCCCTTAGGCTCAACCCAAGCCTTCCAGAACGCAAGCTCTTGTGGTGATGCACCTGCAGGAGGAACATTCGCCTCACCGAGCTGGCCGTCGCGCTTAACCGTCATGCCGGCAAATGCGAACCGGTTCTCGCCCGCCACCCCTGTTCCCATCGGAGCCCTAAGGGTGATATTGCCGGCCAGGTTCGAGCTGCGCACATCGGTATCCAAGAAGCCGATGCTGACGTTTGTGAACTCGATTGGGAAGCCGCGCCCTTCGCCCCATTCGCCAGGTCCTACCTTACCGTACATCTCGGTCTTGGCCGGGTTGGCGGCATCTGTGGACGAGCCCCACACACCAGATACTCCGCCGGCGCGCAGGTACAGATTCACCTTGGGTCCAGCAAGGGCCATCGGTCCGGATGATCCTGTCAGATTCATCACCACGGCCTGCTCGCTCTGCGCCGAGGTAACATCCGTGACGATGTTCAGCCCTGGATCCAGCGGCGCTTCAGCCGAGCCGATTGAATGTGGGTACGACCTGAACGAGCCATCTGGCTCGGCTTTCAGGCGGCTCACAAAGTAGAGGTGCGGAAGCGAAGTAGACAGTCCGCCGAGCATGAACAGCACCGGTTTCTGGTCCTTCACGTAGAAAACGCGGTGCGCCACGTCGGAGGGTGGCGCGAGCCCGCCCCAGCCGTAGATTCCGTCCGCGGGTTGGGCCGTAGAGGCCCTCCCGGCGAAGCCGCCTCCGCTGTCGGTTGCCGAAATATCCGCCTTTGCCAGAACGAACTGGTACGAGGTCGGGACCAGGTGTGGGTCGAGCGGCAGGCTGTTCGTGCAGTTGAACGCGACCTGCGCCTGCCCCGTCATTTCCGTTATCATCCCACCGGTCAGGGTTACTTCGAGGCCGGAGAGCGACACAAGCGCGCGGGGGAAGAGGCTGGGATATGCAACCGAGCTGCCTTGAAGTTTCAGCTTGCATGCAAGCCCGTTCGAGCGCAGAACGCCGGTAACGGAGAACTTGCTCGGCATCCCGGCTGTTCCCACGAACATGCCGTCGTTGGTGGCGTTTTCGGCCGCTACCAGCCCCGGGGCCGACATATCCCAGCTGGGGTATCCCTTCGCGTCGCCGTCCACGCTGAACAGCACGGCATTCGCAAGGGACAGGTGTATTGGCCCGGAGGGAGACAGCAGAAGCGGGAGGTCTCTCAGCTTCAGTTCGGAGAACCCCGCGTCGTGCAGAACCAGGTCTGGCGTCAGCTCTTTGTCCGTAAACTCGCCAATCGTCTTCCCGTTAATCGCCTCCACCCCGGCGCTCTCTGGCAGTACGGCGTACCCAGTAACAGACAGCGGGCCGGCTGCCGGAAGCGTTACCTTCGAAAGCCTGAGGCGAACACCGTTGGACCCAGAGACTTCCACTGCGGGGCTCAGCGGGGCGCTTACGGTATCTGCCGAGAGGACTTTGCCTTCTGGGCTGGCCTCCACATGTGTGAACGCAATGGGAACTCTCGCGGGCGGTGTTGTGGGTATCAGCAGGTCCCCATTTCCGCTCATCGAGGTCAGCGTGCTAGACCGGTTGAGGTAGGTAACTGTCACATCAAACCCGGCCCAGTGCAGTACCAGCGGAAGGGAGAGAACCAGCGGGGTGGAGACTGCCTGGTTGTCCCCTGTAAGAATGTCGTTGCCTGCACTGACTGCTGCCACCAGCTCGAAAGTTGGTTCCGCAGGAGTGTCGAACAGTGCAGGCATGGTTACAGTGCGCGTTGTCCCGGCTGACATATCGCCGAGGAAAACCTCGCTTTGCTGTAGCACCGTGCCTGAAGTTCTCAGCTCAACACGAAGCTTCACGCTCGTCGCTGAGATCGTGCCGGTGCTCTTGACTGCAACCCTCACGGTGTACCCACTGCTCAGGGGCACCACAGGCGAGGGTGAAATGGTGGGAGGGTCCACCGCGACGTTGGCATACATCAGAGGGAGTGGCTCGGGGATGGGCCCAATGGGCGGTTCTGGAGGTGCGCCTACCGCAACTGCGGCATAGAGTAACACCAAGGTCGCGGCAATCCCCAAACGCGGAAAGCATTTTAGGACCATAAGCCTTTCCTCCCGTTTGGAAGATGCGAGGGAGCTTAGGCTCTTGCACCCGGTCAGCGGTAGTTTGCAAGGTCGGCGCCTCGGCCCTCCACGGTGCCAACCTTATGCTCCTACAAACAAGAGAACGCTCCCGCGCTACAACCGCCATTCCGAAAGGCCGTACGGTGGTAGTACACGGTTGTATTATTCTACCCTTCGGTAGTCACTTGATTTTTCCTTCTGACTTCAAGAAGTTTTGGGGTTCAATTGGCGGTTTTTGAAGCGGGCCGGAGCGCAAAAAGCCGGGTCTTATGCACACCCGGCATGTTGCAAGAGCTTAATGTGAGGAGAAAGTGTTGGTGGGGCACGCAAGCGTGCCCCAAAGGCAGGCTCCAGCGGGTATCCGCAGGTGCAGGCCACCCAGCATTCAACTGTGGATGGCCGGGGTTTGAGCGGTGGTGGGAGCCAGTGCGCTGGCGCGGGTCCGCTTTACCGGGCGGCGGCCGAAGAGAATTGGCGAACCGGAACTGCGGCCTCGGTTTCTTTCCCGGACCTGGCAAGCTCGTGGCCGGCCGATGGCCCTGCCGCGGGATGCGGCACCACCTTCCAGAATTTGGGCAGGAATTCGCCCCATCGGTCCAGGATGTCTGCGGCGCGCCTGCTTCCAGTGAATTCGCGGTGCCTTTCTATCATTTGCCGGAGCAGGATTGCATCGTCCGGGTCGACCACTCGCTCTATTCCAACCAGTTGGGGGTTGTACCGGTTGGGGAACTGGTTGTCCTCGTCCAGCACGTAGGCGATTCCGCCTGTCATTCCCGCGCCGAAGTTGCGGCCGGTTTCCCCAAGCACAACCACCACGCCTCTGGTCATATACTCGCATCCGTGGTCGCCGATTCCCTCCACAACGGCATGTGCACCGCTGTTGCGCACGCAGAACCTTTCGCCGGCACGGCCGGCTGCGTAGAGTTCGCCGCCGGTTGCTCCGTAGAGCACTGTGTTGCCCATGATAACGTTTTTGTGGGGCTCGAAGCGGGATTCCGGATTCGGCATGATTGCAATTTGACCGCCGGACATGCCCTTGCCGACGTAGTCGTTGGCCTCGCCGACCAGTATCATCCGCATGCCGCGGATACAGAACGCGCCAAAGCTTTGGCCTGCGGAGCCCTCGAAACGGCATTCCACGCATCCGTCTGGGAGGCCGCGGTCGCCGTATCTTTTGGCGATTTCTCCGGCAACCATGGCACCAACAGAGCGGTGCACATTGCGGATTTGGTAGTTCAGTCGGACCGGCTGGCGCTTTTCGATGGCCTCTGCAGCATCCCTGAGGATTACGGCGTCCAGCGGATGGTCATCCGGCCGGTCATTGCGGTCCACTATGTGCTTTCGCGGGCGGGTTGGGTCTTGCGGCGTTGCAAGGATTGCGTTTGGGTGTATTTCTTTGGTTTTTGGCAGGTCCAGGTCCCTGCGGGGGCGCAGGAGGTCGGTGCGGCCGATTATTTCGTCCAGTGAGCGGAAGCCCAACGAGGCCAATATCTCGCGCACTTGCTGGGCGAGGAAAAGCATGTAATTTACCACCCACTCTGGCTTGCCGGGGAATTTGGCGCGCAGTTCCGGATTTTGGGAGGCGACACCAACAGGGCAGGTGTTGGAGTGGCACTGGCGCGCCATGACACAGCCAGCCGCAACGAGTGCCGCGGTGCCGAAAGCAAATTCCTCCGCACCCAACATGGCGGCAACAACCACGTCTCGGCCGGTTTTGAGGCCGCCGTCGGCGCGGAGGGTTACGCGGCCGCGCAGGTCATTCATAATCAACACCTGCTGGACCTCGGCCAAGCCGATTTCCCACGGGACGCCGGCGTTTTTAATCGAGCCAAGCGGCGAGGCGCCGGTGCCTCCATCGTGGCCGCTGATGTGGATTACATCGGCGTAAGCTTTGGCAACGCCCGCGGCTATGGTGCCGATTCCGGATTCAGCAACCAGCTTTACCGCCACTTTTGCGTTGGGATTTGCGTGCTTTAGGTCGTATATAAGCTGGGCTAGGTCTTCAATGCTGTAGATATCGTGGTGCGGCGGTGGTGAAATCAGGGTGACTCCCGGGACCGAGTGGCGTATTCTGGCTATCTCCTCGGTCACCTTGTGGCCGGGGAGCTGACCGCCCTCTCCAGGCTTTGAGCCTTGAGCCATTTTTATCTCAAGCTCGCGGGCGGATATCAGATATTCCGGCGTAACGCCGAAGCGCGCGGAAGCCACCTGCTTGATGGCGCTGTTGGCAGAGTCTCCGTTTGGCAGTGGGTGGTAGCGCCGCGGGTCTTCGCCACCCTCGCCGCTGTTGCTTTTGGCTCCAAGGCGGTTCATGGCGATGGCGATGGTTTCGTGGGCTTCTGCGCTTAGGGCACCGTGCGACATGGCAGGGGTGGTAAATCTGCGCACTATGGATTCAACGGGCTCCACCTCTTCAATCGGTATCGGCGTACCGGGAACGAATTCCAAAAGGTCTCTCAGGGCCAGCGGCGCGCGGGTTTCAACCTCCCTAGCAAACTCCAGGTAGTCCTCGTATTTGCCGCTTCGCACAGCCTTGTGCAGGGCTTTGAATACAGAGGGTTTGAATGCGTGTTCTTCGCCGCCGTGCCGGTAGCGGTAGTAGCCGAGGTCCGGCAGGGGCGCTGGCGGTTCCTGAAACGCCTGCCTGTGGAACTCCAGCACATCTTTGGCGATCTCTCTGAAGCCGACTCCGCCGACTTTGGAGTCGGTTCCGGGGAAGCAGGCATCCACAAGCTCTTGGCTCAGCCCGACGGCTTCGAAGACCTGGGCGCCGCGGTAGGAGGATATGGTGGATATCCCCATTTTGGACATGATTTTGTAAAGGCCATGCTCCACCGCCCGCTTGTAGTTGAGCACGTGTTGGGCTGGATCTGCGGCTGGATTTTCCTCTGTTTGGTGGAGGTGTGCCGCTGTTTGGAACGCCAAGTACGGATAGACGGCGCCGGCACCGTATCCGATGAGGCAGGCGAAGTGATGGTCCTCTCTGGGTTCGCCAGTTTCGGCTACGATGCTTGCGCGCATGCGGACGCCGGCGCGGATGAGTGCATGATGTACGGCGGCTACGGCCAGAAGCATGGGTATGGGAGCGTAATCTTGGTTAACGCCGCGGTCGCTGAGTATCAGAATCTGACAGCCTTTTGAGACTGCGTCCACAGCTTCTCGGCAGAGGCGCTCCACCGCTGGTTGAAGGCCGTCCGGGCCTTCGGATACCGGAAACAGTGTGGATAGGGTTGAGACGGGAAGGTGTTCCTGCCTGCGGAGCCACTCCATCTCTCCGTGGGTGAGCACCGGGCTGGAGAATTTGATGAGCTTGGCGCTTTCCGGCTGTTCCTCAAGGATGCTTCCACGCCGCCCAAGAGCGGTGTTGATGGACATAACCAGCTTTTCGCGTATGGGGTCGATTGGTGGGTTGGTAACCTGGGCAAACCGCTGTTTGAAGTATGAATACAAAAGCCTGGGTTTGGCGGAAAGAACGGCGAGGGGTGTATCGTCGCCCATGGACCCTACGGGCTCTTGGGCATGCTCGGCCATCGGCTCTATGATTCGGTTGATATCCTCAAAGTGGTAGCCGAATGCTTTTTGCTGTCTTAGAAGTTGTTCGGGGTTGGCGGGAATGGGTTCTGAGAACACCTCGCTTGAGCTTGGTTCGGGGCGTATTAGGTAATGCCGAACCCACTGGCTGTATGGGCGCCGCCGCGCAAACCGATATTTGATATCGTCGTTGCGCAGTAGCTCGCCGGTGGATGTGTCAACAGCTATCATCATGCCTGGACCGAGGCGGCCCTTTTCAACGATGGAAGCGGGGTCTAACTGCAGTACTCCAACTTCCGAGGCAAGGACGATAAAACCGTCTTCGGTTACGGCGTATCGGGCTGGGCGAAGACCGTTTCGGTCCAGAGCGGCGCCTACTATGGTTCCATCGCTGAAAGCGATGGCGGCTGGACCGTCCCAAGGCTCGCTTAGGTAAGCGTGGTACTCGTAAAAGCCGTGGAGATCTGGGTCCATGTGTGGCATGTTTTGGAAGGCTTCCGGGATAAGCATCATCACGGCGTGCAGGATGTTTCGGCCTGAGAGAACTAAGAGTTCAAGCATGTTGTCTAAGCTTCCGGAGTCGCTCATGTTCTCCTGGAGGATTGGAAGCAGCTCCCGGATGCGGTCGCCCCATATCTGTGAGGTGAGCTCTTTTTCCCTGGCGCGGGTCCAGTTGCGGTTTCCCTGAATGGTGTTTATCTCGCCGTTGTGGGCAAGCATTCGGAAAGGCTGTGCCAGCGGCCAGGTGGGGAAGGTGTTGGTGCTGTACCGCTGATGGAAAACGGCCAGGGCGGTTTCGTATTCTGGGTCGTTCAAATCTGCGTAGAAATGAGCAAGCTGAGGTGCGGCTACAAGGCCTTTGTAAACAATGGTGCGGCTGGAGAAAGAGGGTATGTAAAAATCTTTTATTCCCTGTTGATTAATTCGGCGCTCGATTTCCTTGCGGGCGAGGTAAAGAGCGCGCTCGAACTCCAGGTTGGACATATCCTGCGGCCGGCACATGATTAGGTGCTGGATATCCGGGCAGGATGCTTCCGCCTTGCTTCCGATGGCCGAGATGTCGGTGGGCACGGGCCTCCATGCGCATATCGGGATTTTGCGGTGTGCAAGCACGGCCTCGATGGTTTCGATGCATGTACGGCGCGCAGTTTGGTTGGATGGCGGCAGGAACAGGACCCCCACGGCTAAGTCTTCCGGGTTGATGGCGGAGCCGGATATGCGCTGAAGTTCGCGCAGGAAGAGCCTGCGCGGTATTTGCGTGAGGATGCCTGCGCCGTCGCCGGTTTTGGCGTCTGCGCTTACCGCGCCGCGGTGAGTTAGGTTGATTACGGCTGTGACGGCGGCTGTGAGGATGTCGTGAGATTGGTGGCCAGAGATGTTGGCCACAAAGCCGACGCCGCAGGAGTCGTGTTCATGGGCTGGGTTGTAAAGCGTCGGAACTGATTTTGCAGAGGAAGAGCAAGCCAACCTCATCATTCCTTTCACGTCAAAGCTGTGGCGGTTTTGTAACAGGATTATAGCACAAAAGGCTGGCCAAGTAAAGCCAAAGCAAATACTTATATTTCAAGGTTTCATAGTAATTCTGCATCTAGGTTTGGAAACTAAATACTATTTTTGGTTGAACTGAATGCAAGTGACAAACCTTCCCTGACGGATGGAAGGTTTGGGGCGGGCTTTGGATGCAGGTCGGGTCTTGTGGTGCGGCTGGCTTGAGGCTGTTTTGCTTGGAAGAGAACCAGCCTTCAAAATGCTAAAGCGGGATGCGCACAGATGGCGTTACACGACCGCGGCCTGGTCCTCGGGAATTTCCAGGAAGGCGCCCAGTTTGCGGAATCTGGCGTAGCGGAGGTCCAGCATTTCGCTGGTGGGCAAGCGGCTTAACTCGGCCAGATGTTTTACCAGCGCTTCTTTAAGCCTTAGTGCAACCAATTCCGGGTCGCGGTGAGCCCCTCCGAGGGGTTCCGGTATGATTTCGTCCACCACGTCGAAGCGCAGGGAGTCCTCCGCCGTAAGCTTCAGGGCTTCGGCTGCCTCCTCCGCCTTGGACGGATCGCGCCACAAGATAGCGGCACAGCCTTCTGGCGGTATAACAGAGTAGATGGCGTTTTCCAACATCAGCACCCTGTCTCCGAGGCCGATGCCGACCGCGCCGCCGCTACCGCCTTCGCCTATCACTGCTATGACGATTGGCACTTTAAGCACTGCCATTTCGCGCATGTTGCGGGCGATAGCCTCGCTGATGCCGCGCTCCTCGGCGCCGACGGAGCAGTCTGCAGCAGGTGTGTCCACGAAGCTGATAACCGGCCTGCCGAACTTCTCGGCCAGCTTCATCAACCTTAGGGCTTTGCGGTATCCTTCCGGGCGTGCGCTTCCGAAGTTGCGTTTGGCGCGTTCCCGGGCATCGCGGCCTTTCTGCTGGCCGAAGACCATCACCGGTTTGTTGTCGAGCAAAGCAAGGCCGCCCACCATTGCGGGGTCGTCGGCGAATGTACGGTCTCCGTGTAGTTCTAAGAAATCGTCGAAAATGAGGCGTATGTAATCAAGCGTTTGCGGACGGCGGGGATGCCTTGCGAGTTGCACCTTATCCCAAGCCGTTAGGCGCCCGAAAATCTCGTGCATCAGGCGCTCGTGCTCGCTCTGCAGCCGCGCGATCTCCTCACCTAGGTCGAGGTTGTGCTGGGCGGCATGTTGGCGAAGCTCTTCTATTTGCTTTTCAAGCTGTTCGATTTGCCTCTCGAAATCAAGGATGCTTTTTCTCATGGTTACCACACCGGTGGACTGCTTTGGGTCCACTTTAGGATTCTAAGGAGTGTTGGCTTCAGCTCTTTTCTGTGCACTATGGCGTCTATCATTCCGTTTCTCAGTTGAAACTCGGCTGTTTGAAAATCCGGCGGTTTTTTGCCGACCTGGGCCTGTTTGGAGACCCTGTCTCCTGTGAAGCCTATCGATGCTCCGGGTTCAGCAAGGATTATATCTCCCAGCGAGGCCCAGCTAGCAAGGACGCCGGCCATGGACGCATCGGTAAGAATGGATACGTAAAGGAGGCGTGCTTCGTGGTGCCTGGCGAGCGCCGCAGCCGTTTTCGGCATCTGCATAAGCGAGAGGATGCCCTCGTACATGCTTGCACCGCCGCCGGTTCCGCTTATCAACACCAGTGGCAGGCGCCGTTCCGTGGCCGTTTCTATGCACCGCGTGATTCGCTCTCCAACCACAGAGTTCATGGCGCCGGCCAGGAAGCGGAAGTCGGTAACCCCTATGGCGACGTCGGTACTGCCGATGCGCGCCCCACCCGTTACGACCGCATCGTTCAAGCCGGTGCGTCCGCGATCGCGCTCCAGCTTCTGCAGGTAGCCCGGAAAGCCCAGCGGATCGCATGCGGTAACGCCTGCGTCCCACTCATGAAAAGAGCCAGGCTCAGTGAGAAGGGCGATTCGCTCCTGCGCCGACAGGCGGAAGTGATAGCCGCAGTGGTGGCAAACTTTGAGGTTTTTCTCCAAATCCCGTTTGAATAGCGCGCGTTCGCACTTTGGGCATTTCTCCCAGAGTCCGTCGGGGACGTGCGGTTCCGCTTGCTGTGACTCGGCGCCGCGCTGGCGCCCTATAATTGCCATCTTCTGAAGCCCCTCCAAATCTGAAACCGTTCCTTTACTTTGCAAGCCAGGGCTTATTTTACCATCTGGAAGCCTTATTCCTCAAGCCACCCTTCTATGTCCACGAATAGGCGGGCCACTTCACCGGTTTCCGACCCACATATGCAGGTTATCCGCAGGTATCGGAACACGATGCTGTCTCGCGGCGGGAGTCTGGGTCCGCGGACGGAGAAGGCCGTCCATTTTCCGTCTGGAGAGGTGCCAAGCACCACCTGGGCGGCATTTACAAGTGAGTTTCTTACCTCCTCGCTCCATCCGGGGGATTTGCACAGTTCGGATGTGGCTTTTGCGTATGTGGGGTAGGAGACGGGTCCCAGGTCCAGTGATGCTGCGGCGGAGGCAAGCTCCGGCGACTTTAGGAGCGCCTCGATGTATACGAGCGGGCGCCTGGCAACAACCTCCGCATTTGAGATGTAGGGCCGCCCGTACTGATCTCGGCAGAGCCTTCCTTCCAGGCAAACGCTGTAGCCTTCAGGGAGTGGGCTGTTCAGCACCAGGACCCTTTCGAAGGCTACCGGGACCGTTTCCGCGCGGCAGACAACGATCTCCGCAGTGCCTTCGCCTTTGGATGCAACTGCTCCCCAAATGCGGCGTTTCCCTTCGCCAGAGAGCACCTCAGTCCACTTTGCCGCGGAGTTCTCTCCAAGAAGCTCCGGCGCGGGAAGGCGGATGTGGAGGGGTGGGAGGGGCAGGCCAACAGCTTTTTGAAGAATCAGGACTCCGTCGGCGGTGTCCAGCACGCCGTTGCCGTTGAGGTCACAGCGCGCGATTTGTTCGCCTGTTGGTGCCAGCAGGCCGATGGCGGCTCTAACGACCAGGACTGCGTCTGCAACAGTGACCCTGCCGTTGCCGTCGTAATCTCCCGCTGGGGCCGCGGAGAGCTTTGTGCACACCGAGAGGCATGCAACGTGCAGGAGGATGATTTGAAGCTTTGGCCTTACAAACAACATGTGCGCCGCCTTTTGGTTGGAGGTCTGGTGGTAAATTCTGCTTCGGTTTGGGGGAATCCTCCTCATGCTGGGAGTGGGTTTGTTTGACGCTTTTTCTGCCCGAGTGCTATAATGCAGTTGGCGCGAACGGGGTGCGCGGTGGTGAAGTGGCACGCGTTTTTCTCGGCATTGGCTCTAATTTGGGGTTCCGCTATGCAAACATCTCGAAAGGTTTGCAGTTGCTGAAGCGTGTGGGCTTTCTTCGCCGCGTCTCCAGCGTGCTGGAAACGGCGCCGGTTGGGCCTCAGCAGCAGCCGCCCTATCTCAATATGGTGGTGGAGCTGATAACTGACCTTTCGCCTTTTGAGCTTTTGCGGCGTGTCCAGAAGATAGAGAAGGCCGTGGGCAGAACCCCAACATACCGCTGGGGCCCGCGGGTTTTGGACATAGATATACTTCTTTACGATTCGGTTAAGCTGAACCTTCCGAGGCTTACTATTCCTCATCCGCAGATGATTCAGCGCCCGTTTGTTATGGAGCCGCTGGCAGAGATAGCTCCGGACGTTGCCAGCAGTGTGAGGAGTGGAGCTTAGGTGCCGGCAGAAAAAGATTATTACCAGATATTGGGTGTTCCCAGGGATGCCACGCAGGAGCAGATAAAGCGTCGGTACCGAGAACTGGTGCGTCGGTATCATCCGGATGTAAACCCGGATAAAACCGCAAGCCACCAGCTTTTTGTGGAGATTTCGGAGGCATACCGCGTGCTGAGCGATCCGTCTATGCGCGCGGCCTACAATCTGGAACTGGATAGGCGCCGGTCAAAACAGCAGGAGGAGGCGGCCACGCGTGCTTCGTCTTCACCCAGAACCGGACCCTCCGCATCGAGGCGGCAGCAGTACGCACAGCATCCGATTGAGAGGATGGTGGAGAATGCAGCTCAGCTCTTCGCTCAGCGGCGGTACAACGACGCGGCTGCCCTTTGCCGGCAGATTATTGCCAGAGACCGAACTAACGCCCGCGCATACACTCTGCTTGGCGATGTTTACTACGCTTTGGGCCGGATTGAGGATGCCATTGTGATGTACTCTTATGCGCACCAGTACGCCCCGAATGATGCAGAAGTGGTGCGCAAGCTCAACCGTGCGCTTGCGGTGGACGAGGCACGCATGCGTCGCGCTGTCCTCAGAACGCGCGCTTTAACCCAAACGCCAGCCATCCTTATGAGCGCTGGATGGGTAACAGCGGCGGTTTTGTTCCTTCTGAGTTTCCAATCTACTCCGCCTTTAACGTGGTTCAGCGTTTTCGATAAGGTGCCTGGCGGATCGCTTCTGCTTCTTATGGCCGATACGGGGCTGGTTGGGCTGTTGCTGGCCGCCGGAAACGCGTTGGGCCGTTTTGAGGATGAGATGTTCTTCTCGGCTATCCGCAGAGGCGGGCATGTTGGTCCGCCGGTTGGATTGTTTGTTCCGCTGGCTGCCATATTGTGCTTTTGGGTTGCTCTTGCATTCTACTTGATATATGCCTGGATGCAGGAACATTTCTCTGCGTCTGTGGGCAAAGCCTTTGGGATATGCTTAGTGATGGTTGGGCTGTTCTCTCTGCCGCATCCGGAGGCCGCTGGTCAGCTTTTCCTCTGGGGTGCGGGTCCTGCTTTCTGCACATTTTGCTTCGGATGGCTGGTGGCCGATACTTTCCGTCCGAATTGGTCAGCTTAAACAAAACGCTTTGGTTTGAACGGAAATCTTTATGATGTTAGACCAAAAAGTAACCGTACCGCTTATTAAGCGCATGAAGACGGAGGGGCAGAAGATAGTCTGCCTCACCGCTTACGACACAATCACAGCGCGGCTGGTGGATCAGGCCGGCGTGGACATTATCCTTGTGGGCGACAGCCTTGGCGATAACGTGCTGGGGTATCCGAATACGCTTCCGGTTACCATGGATGATATGATTCGCCACTGCCAGGCTGTGGTTCGCGGGGTGAGCCGCGCCCTTGTGGTTGCTGATATGCCGTTTATGTCCTACCAGGCAAGTGTGGAGGACGCGGTTCGCAATGCCGGCCGGTTTTTGAAGGAGGGTGGAGCCGCCGCCGTTAAATTGGAGGGCGGTGCTTCGTTTGTGCCCACGGTGCGGAGGCTGGTTGAGGTTGGCATTCCGGTGATGGGGCATCTTGGGTGGACGCCGCAGTCGCTAAACCTATACGGGAGGCCGGTAGTCCGCGGCCGCACGCACGATACGGCCCAGGCAATTCTGGATGACGCCCGCGCTTTGCAGGAGGCCGGCGCTTTCGCCGTGGTTTTGGAGATGGTTCCCGAGCGGCTGGCAAGCCTTATTACGGATACAATTATGATTCCCACCATAGGCATAGGCGCCGGTCCAAACTGCGACGGCCAGATATTGGTTGTGAACGATGTTCTGGGTCTTGACCCGGAGCGCAAATTCCGCCATGCCAAGCGCTACGCGGATGTGGGGCGCATAATGCTGGATGCTTTTCGAACTTACGTGGAGGAGGTTAGAAGCGGCGCCTTCCCAGAGCTTGCCCATTCTTACGCTATGGATGAAGCCGAGTTAGAGGGGTTGGACCGACAGTGAGGTTGGAAGTTATAACGGATCCCAAAGCCATGGCCGAGGCATGCTCTGTGGCCCGCATGTCCGGCCTTACTATCGGGTTTGTGCCGACCATGGGATATTTGCATGAGGGACATCTATCCCTGCTTCGCGCCGCCAGGGCCGACTGCGACACGGTGGTGCTAAGCATCTTTGTAAATCCCATTCAGTTCGGGCCGCACGAGGATTACAATCGCTACCCAAGAGACGCCGAGCGCGACTTGAATTTGGCAAAAGCCGTCGGTGTAAACCTGGTGTTCATGCCGACGGTGGAAGACATGTATCCTCAGGGATATTCCACGTTTGTGGAGGTGCAGGGCTTAACCGAGAAGTTCGAGGGAGCGTTCAGACCCGGTCACTTCCGTGGAGTTGCCACGGTTGTTCTGAAGCTGTTCAACATCGTACAGCCGCACCGCGCCTATTTCGGCCAGAAGGACTACCAACAGCTTTTGGTGGTGCGCCGTATGGTTCAGGACCTGAACCTTCCCATAGAGATTGTGCCAATGCCGACGGTCCGTGAAAGCGACGGATTGGCCATGTCTTCCAGGAACACGTATCTGAGCGCTGAAGAGCGCCGGGCGGCGCTTGCCATTCCGCGCGCTTTGAATGCCTGCAGAGAGGCTCTTGAGAGGGGAGAGCGCATCGCCTCGGAGGTGAGGCGCGCCGGCCTTGCGGTTATAGAGTCGGAGCCGATGCTTTCTTTGGACTACTTGGCCGTGGCACATCCGGAAACACTGGAGGAACCGGATGTGGTTGGAAGCTCGGCTGTGGTTCTCATCGCCGCGCGGTGCGGGAGCACTCGCCTTATCGATAACATTTTGTGGGAGGAAGCCGGTGGTACTTGAGCCGACGGCTTCTATTGGAATCTCGGCCTCCGTTCTCGATGAGATTGTTCGCAGGGCGCTTGCGGAGGATATCGGCACCGGAGATGTTACCACGGAGGCTGTGGTGCCCGCTGAAGCGTATGCAGTGGCCAGGGCTGTTTGCAAATCCAACGGGATTTTGGCGGGCATACCGGTTGCAGAGGCTGTTTTCCGCACCGTTGACCCCGAAGTTTTGTTCCAGAGCTTTGCGAAAGACGGTGAATGGGGAACGGTTGGCTTTACCATCTTTGAGGTTAGGGGCGCCGCGCGGAGCTTGCTGATTGCGGAGCGGACTGCGCTGAACTTTCTTCAGCATCTATCCGGCATAGCAACCCGAACCGCGCGGTGCGTTGGGTTGGTTCACGGCACCAAGGCGCGCATTGTAGACACCCGGAAAACAACACCGGGACTGCGCGTGCTTGAGAAATACGCGGTGCGCGTTGGAGGCGGCTGCAACCATAGGTTCAACCTGTCTGACGGTATTTTGATAAAGGATAATCATATTGCGGCGGCTGGAGGTATTGTGGAGGCGGTACGTCGGGCCAGAAAAAACGCCCCTCACCTTTTGAAGATCGAGGTGGAAGCAACCACCCTGGAGCAGGTGCAGGAGGCTTTGGATGCCGGGGCCGACGCTATACTTCTGGATAATATGCCGCCGGAGTTGCTGCGCCAGGCGGTACAGCTTGTGGCCGGTCGAGCGGTGACCGAAGCATCCGGCGGAATAACCGAGGAGAATCTGAGAGAGGTTGCGGAAACTGGCGTGGACATCATCTCGCTTGGCGCGCTTACGCATTCCGTGGAAGCGATGGATATCAGTATGTCACTCACGCTGGTGGCTTAGCAGAAGGGCTTACCGATTTGTCGCGGTTCCGTTTTTGTTTCGGCAAGCTTTTCTGCGGTGCCTGCTTTCTACCTGTTACTAAGCCACTGCTTTACAAGCGCCATAAGGGTAGGCAGGTCCACCACTTCCAAATCCGCATTTGGGCTTAGCTCTTTTGCTGCTGCCACAAGCTCTCGGTACCAGGCTGGGGTTTTCAGTATTGCGCGGAAAACGTGGAACGTTGGCTCTTGGGGCGGTTTGGATAGGTCTCCGCCGAGGCGCGAAAGCATCGCCCGTGCAGATTCCCGCGGATCCTGTGTGAGATCGATATCCATGCGAACTACAGGCATCGAGAGGCTTCGGTGCTCGATTGAGCCTTGTTGGGTTCGATTGTCTGTTAGGGCTTCTTGGGCGTTGTGTAAGGAGAATGGAGGCACTTTCTGAGCCACTATTCCCCCGGGTGAGAAGCTGGCGTATGCGTCCAAAACAGGTTTCGGCATGGCCGGAGCATAGCCGTCTATGATGAAGCCGGTTACGCTGATGCCCCACCGTTCATAGTAAGCCTGGCAGTGCTGTTTCCAAACCTTTGTGCCGGATGGCAGGTCGCTCCACCGCCTTGGGGGTTCGAGAAGGCCAGGGTTTATGTATCCGGCTCCGGAGTCGCCGGCAACAAACCAATCGTTTGGAGATGCCGTTTCTCGGACATATACCATAGCGGGGGCAGCCCGATCGGCCAGGTTGGGGTTGAAAGCCCAAGAAAGCGGCACCGTTCCCCGGTCGGGGTGATCCCAGAGCTGGGGAATCATTCTGTACATCCAGGCGGCGGAGTCGAAGTCTCCTACGTAGAAGGCCACGTATCGTTTGGGGACAACCCGGCCATTGCCGGTTACATATCCCCTTTTCATCAGCTCGGCTGTATCGGGTGTGGGACGTTGCGGATACTTGGCTTTGAGCGGCAGGTGCGCAAAGAAAGACGCATTTGCCATTGCTCCGATGCCCAGTGCATCGGCGTCCAGGTACGCATTGTACGCAGATATTATCTCGACGAAGCGCCATTCTGACGGCACGTCGTCGTGCCCGCCGCCGGCGTGCTTGGTGTATTTAAACGCCCATGGCACAAAGCCGCCAATGTGGCACATCTTTTTGCCGCCGTTGTTTTTGGCCACGGTAAGGAGAATCTCTTTCAGAACCGCCACATCAGTTCCAACCTTTTGGTTTGGGTCGTCCGTTGCAGGTTCATCATCCCAGGGCGAGAGGTCGAAAAAGAAGGCCTTTCGTGCGACGAAGTAGTCGTGGTTTGTGAGGGTATGGTTCCAAATAGAGCCGCCGGCTTTTGGGTTCGAAAGCCACTGTGCATCGATGTAGTAGGCCAGGTGGGAATTGCTGCATCTGCGTTTCTTAAGATAGTGTTCCACTGCCCAGAGATAGGCATCAGCTTTGGCGCTGCCGGTGGAGTGTCTGGTTGTTCCGGGGATAACTCCCGCGCCGGTGAAAAGGCTTGAGCCGTCTTTGTTGACCAGCCATACTTTCACCGGAAGCTTCGGTCCACCGAGCACCAACCGCGAGAAAAGAGAATCTTGGGATGTGCTGAACGGTATTGGGAGAAGGTTTTCGCATCCGGCAACGGTTGAAGCAACGTTGGAGGTAGCTGGAACCTTGGGGTCCCAAACCACCGCGCCGCGGATGTATCTTCGGAAGCGCCTTATCAGCGCCTCGATGTCTTTAACGCTTTCGAACTGGCGGCCGTACAGCCAGGTGCCTGGGGCGCGCATCTTATCCAGCCAGTACATATCCACGCTGAAGCTACTGTCTTTTAGGTGCGATTGGATGGCGTTGAGGTACAAGCGCGGACCGTGCCGATTGACGATGCCCTGAAGGCATGCGACTAAGTGTGCCTCTTCGAAGGCGGTTCGGCACCCTTCCGCGTTGTTTAGATCGATGGAGGCATGGTGGGTTATGTCGTAAAGCACAATCGGCGGCGCGGCTTCTGTGCAAGGGATAGATAGCAGGAACATTGCAAAGCATACCCTCCACAGCGTGGTTTTGAAAACATCAAGCACCGGTCTGCTGTTCCTCCCCTTGTTGGCGGTGAGCGGGTTGCGCCGAAACTTGGTGGTGCCTGAGGAGCTGTCTTAGTTCTGTTTTAGATGTTGCGGCGAACATTGCCTCCTCTTCGGTGATAAGCCCGCGCAGAACGTATTTTGCCAGGCATTGGTTCATGGTTTGCATTCCGTAAAATCTATCCTCCGACATCACCGAATACAGCTGGTGCGGTTTTTCCTCTTCGATGAGCTTGGTGACGGTTGGCGTTGCGATTAATACTTCGCATACCGGTATGCGGCCTTTGCCGTCGGCTCTTGGCACCAGCTTTTGGGACACAATTCCTCTGAGTGCGCCGGCCAGGCGGAAAAGCACCAGGCGCCTTTCGTGCGGAGGAAACATGCTGGCTATTCGGTCCAGCGTTTCAACCGCGCTGCAAGTGTGCACAGTGGAAAGGACTAAATGGCCGGTTTCAGATGCCTGCAGTGCAACACTGATGGTTTCCTGGTCTCTCATTTCTCCGATGAGGATGACGTCCGGACTTTGGCGTACCACGTGCCGCAGGGCTGAGTAAAAAGACTCGGTGTCGATTCCAACTTCGCGCTGGCTTATAAGCGCTTCTTTTTCTTCAAAAACAAACTCGATTGGGTCTTCGATGGTTACGATGTTGCACCGCCGCGTGCAGTTGATCAGCTCTACCATGGCGGCGAGTGTGGTGGATTTTCCGCATCCTGTGGGTCCTGTTATCAAAACCAGCCCCTGGCGCTCCTGAGCGAGTGTTTTCAGCACCGGAGGGAGGTGCAGTTCTTCTATGGAGCGCACTTGGTAAGGCACAATTCTGAAAACACCCGCCCAAACCCCACGCTGTTGGTATACGTTTACCCTCACTCGGCAAACATCTTTAACATCGAAGCTCAGGTCGAGCTCATGGTGCTTGGAGAAATATTCCAACTGTTCCTTATTCATTAAACTGCTTAGGAGTACGCGGGCGTCCTCCTCGGATATCTCTGGTAAATCGGTGAGTGTTACCCTGCCGTTTATTCGGAGAGCCGGAGGCCTTCCTCCTTTTAGGAACAAGTCGGATGCATCGCGCTCTACGGCAAGCGCAAGAAGCTCACGAAGCTCCATTGTTCGGATGCTCCTCTCTTGGTTTGGGGCGGCCTGGAGAAAGTATCCAAGAAGAAACGGCGTAAACCAACAGGCCAACTGCAACGGCCAAAATCAGCACGAAAGCCGTTTTAATCCAAAGCTTTCCTACGTCTGCCTCGGATTTCTTTGCCGGTGGGGAGGTTTCCACGCGTGCTGGTAGCGTAAACTGGCGTACGCTTGGGTCTTTTACCTCCACATCCAACGTATAGCTTCCAGGGGAACCGGTGACTTGCACTCTTACTTGTTCGTTTTCGTACTGTTTGGGACCTCGGTATTCGAACCAGCGCGGGACGAGATAGACAAACCCTATTTTGCGGTAGCTTGCGAAGACCCGGAGGAACGGTTGTATGTAAAAAGTGCCGCTGGATGGGATGAAAGCGCCCCGAACGGTGAACTCGGCGGAGGTCATTATGCGGTTTGAGAAAGGCTTTGGACCCACGCGGTCGTCTGTGATGTTCACATCGCTGGAGCGCCATCCGGCCTCTGCGTCCAGCCTTCGAATGAGGTCGCGAACGATGTTGTGTGGGACCTGTTTGGGGAAGCTGAAAGACACGCGCTCCGTTCCAGAGCCGGTGGACACCACAACCACCATCACCTCGTCCTGAGCGTTGAGCCTGCCTGCACCAAGCCCCAAAAGAGCCAGAAGGATGGCCGCCAGAAGACCGGCCTTTTTGATGATAGGAAACAGCAAGGAAACACCCTTCTTCACGGTGGATTTCCGGCGTTGGGGTAAAGTGTTGAATCCCTGCGGGCGGCTCTGCTGCGCCGTGAAGCCGCAAAACCTGCGTCCACACACCCGTAAAGCCAAACCACGAACAGCACCAACATCCAGGTTAGGACTCCGACGGGGGATATGTCGGATAGTTGTGGTGCGCTGGGGAGGGCTTCCGGATTTGATGGAACAAGGCCTTGGTACATATTGAAGAGTTTGGATAGTATTGGAGCCAGCCCAACTGCAACCTGCACAACCGCGACCGCGGCCAAAGCCATTACCAGAAGACCCTTCACCACCTGGCGCGTGTAGAACTGCCCAAGCCCCGGCACTAAGGATGCCAGCAGGAGCGCTATACCAACATTGGCGCCTCCTGAGCTTGGGTTTTTTGTTTCCGGGCGCGGCACTGCGGCTGGCGAGGGCTCTCTAAATCCAGCGGAGGTTTTCGGCGGCGCCGAGATGACCAACCTAGCGATTTTCTCCTCCAAGGTTGGGTCGCCGGGCTTGAGGGATAGGGCGGTTTTGTAGGTTGCTCTGGCGGAGTCCACATCGCCCTGGGCGGCCTGCAAATCGCCGAGGAACTCCAAAAGTGATGGATCTTGGGGTTTGAGGCTCAAGGCCTTCCGGCAGGTTTCCTCGGCCAGGACCAGGTTTCCGCGCATGCGGTACAAGTTTGCTTCCAAGAGGAGGCGCTCTATCTGTTTATCCAAGGGGGTCATAGGCCACCCTTCGCAGAGCTATTCAAGCCTTTCCATTCGGCTCCACAGCTCCTCCAGGCTGTAAAATTCGCGTTCTTGCTGGGCGAAGATATGGGCAACTACGTCGCCGAAGTCCAGAAGGATCCACGTTCCCTGCTCGTACCCTTCAACTCGAGCGCCTTTTACTCCGGCGTCGCGCATCTTTTCCAGGATGCCGTCTGCTATTGCCCTGAGGTGGATTCTCGATTGGCCAGTGCAGATTACAAAGAAATCGGCTATCAGGGTGCGTCCGCGGAGGTCCAGCGTTACTATATCCTGGGCTTTCTTGTCCTCCGCAGCCTCGACAAGAACCTTTACTTTTTCCTCTGAATCAAGACCCGTTAGGATGAAGTCGTTCAAAGCTCTCCTTCCTGAGTATAATCTTTGCCAACTATAACAACTATATCACTGCTGGATGCGCCCTTTTGGCCCTCTGCGGGTTTCATATCTGCTGTTCCAAGGATGTGTGCAATCTCTTGGGCGCCCTCCTGGCTTTCGGGGTTGAAGATGATCAAGGATCTGGTGTATGAGAAACTGTCGGCATTGGAAACTTTAACCACTCGGAAGCCGTTTCGCTCCAGAGTTTTGGCAACATTAGTTGCCAGGCCTTTCTTTCCGGCGCCGTTCAGCACTTCCACCGTGGTGTTGCCCAACTCGCTGTGCCCACCGAAAACGCTGGCTATAAGCTCGGAGGCTTTCTCCTCGTCAACAATCCAGTAGCTTATTCCGTTTATAGTTTGGGGTTTCCCAGGCAGAATATGTAGTTCGATATTTTCCCCCCCAATTCCCTTCAGCTCTTGGGCCAGGTATAGGAGCTCAGAGACGGTCATGTTGGTATCAACCACCACGGATCTGGCTTCCCGAATAATTTGAGGAAGCTTCGGCCAGTTGGAGACAACCAGCAGTCTCCGCGCCACAGCCTTTAGAAACTCCTGCTGTCTTTGTATGCGTCCTATGTCGCCCAGGCGGTCGTGCCTGAAGCGAACGTATCCCATGGCCTGCTTCCCGTTGAGGTGCTGATAGCCTTTCTTAAGGTGGATATGCAGGTCCTGCCAGTTGTCGTCGTAGTGCATATCTTTTTCCACGTATAGGTCCACCCCGCCCAGGAGATCCACCATTTTTTCGAAGCCTGTTACGTCCGCGACCACATAGTAGTCCGGGGATATTCCGGTGAGGTTTTTCACCGCCTCGATGCTGAGGGGGGCGAAGCCGTATGCATAGGCCGCGTTTATTTTGTCCATGCGGCCGCGTCCGGGAATTTCAACGCGGCTGTCTCTGGGTATTGAAACGCCGCTCACTTTTTTGTTGGCAAGGTCCACCAGCATCAGCATGATGCTGTCTGACCTTTGGGGAGAGTGTTCGTCGAATTTGCTCTTTTGGTCCAACCCCAAAACCAATACGGTGAAGCTTTCTCTTCCGCCGAAAGGTTTAGGGCCAAAAGTGGGGAATGCAATCTTTCTTCCAGCCAGTGTTACTTCACCGCCGGTCAAGCTGATTCTAACTCCTGCCAGCAGGCCTCCTGCCGCGGCTATAAAGAACAAAAGTATCAATGCGGCGCGCCTGGCGGTGAATTTTCGATTTAAGCGGCTTTCTTCATTCTCGCGAGATTGCACCATATATGCCTCCGAGCACGATTTTAGGCGATATTAAGAGTTTTCGGAGCCCTTGTACAGCCCTCGGTTTTGGATGTACTGGAGCACGGCATCCGGGACCTGATACCGGACAGAGCGCCCTTCGGCAACGCGGCGGCGTATTTCGGTGGCGGACATGGGCAGGGGGGCCATCTCGAGCGCGATTACCCCGGGAGGCAGAGAATCTCCGACGGTGTTGCCCCGTGGCGCCGCTATAAACCGACACATACTCATTAAAGCATCTATATCTTTCCAGCTTCCGAGATCTGCCACCTCATCCGCTCCAACAATGAAGAACAGCTCGCTGTTGGGGTAGCGTTTGCGAAACTCTCTTACCGTTTCCACCGAGTATGAAGGCGTTGGTCGGTCAAGCTCGTTGCGGCTTACTCGGAAGGCCGGGTTGCTCGCTGTGGCAAGTATCAGCATGGCGTATCTGTCTTCTGCGTCGGCCACGGCCGGCTCCCGGTGAACAGGCTGTTTGTTCGGCACGAAGAAGACGGCGTCAAGCTGCATCTGCTCGCGGGCTTCTTCGGCTATCCGAAGGTGCGCAATGTGAGGCGGATCGAAAGTTCCACCGAAAATGCCAATACGGCGCATAGCCTCTGCTACTGCCTGATTTGTCCTTCGCCCCAAACCACAAACTTGGTGGATGTAAGGGCCTCCAGGCCCATGGGACCGCGTGCATGCAGTTTCTGCGTACTTATGCCGACCTCGGCCCCCATGCCGAATTCGAAGCCGTCTGTAAATCGGGTTGAAGCGTTGACATAAACGGCGGCGGCGTCGACCTGCTCGGTGAACCGCTTCGCCGCAAAGTAGTCCGAGGTGACAATGGCTTCGGAATGCTTACTGCCGTACTTGTTTATGTGTGCAATTGCATCCTCAAGTGAATCCACAACCCGAACGGCGAGAATAAGGGCCAGGTACTCGGTGTACCAGTCTTCTTCTGTTGCTTCTTTTGCCCATGGCACAATTTGCCGGGTGCGCGGACAGCCGCGCAGTTCTACGCCGGCTTTCCTGTATCTTTCGGCCATGCTTGGAAGAAACTTCTCGGCTACATCGCGGTGGACCAGAAGCGTTTCCATGGCGTTGCAAACACTGCAGCGCTGTACTTTGGCGTTGAAGGCAATCTCTTCCGCCATGCGCAGGTCTGCTGAAGCGTCCACGTACGTGTGGCAGTTGCCGACTCCGGTTTCGATGACCGGCACCGTGGCGGTTTCGATGACCGTGCGGATGAGGCCTGCTCCGCCTCTGGGCACCAGCACGTCTATGATGCCGTTCAGGCGCATCATTGCCTGAGCCTCGGCTCTGTCTGTACTGCAGATGAGCTGGATGGCATCTTCTGGAACGCCAGACTCCGCCGCGGCTTTGCGCAGTACATCCACCAGCGCCAGGTTGGAGTTTATGGCTTCACTGCCGCCGCGCAGAACGGTGGCGTTTCCGGATTTCAGGCATAAGCCCACCACGTCCACCGTTACGTTCGGCCGCGCTTCGTAGATGCAGCCGACGACGCCGAGCGGCACCCTGACTTTCTGCACAACCAAGCCGTTTGGCCTGGTCCAACCGGAAACGATGCTACCCACTGGATCTGGCAGGGCGGCCACCTGACGCAGTCCCTCGGCCATGGCTTCTATACGCTTCTGGTTGAGGCTGAGTCTGTCTATCAGTGCATCAGAGAGGCCTCGCTCCCGCCCTGCTTCCACATCCTTCGCGTTTGCGTCCAGAATGGCCTGCTGGTTGCTCAAAAGTCCATCGGCCATTCGGTGCAGGGCCGCATCTTTTACCGCTGTGGACAGTGTGGCAAGCACCGAAGCGGCTTCCCGCGCTTTCAATGCTTTTTCTTTGGCTTCCGAAGTGAGTTTCTCTTCCAAGTTCTCTTCCCCCGGGATTAGTGTTCTCCAAAAGATTTAACGCTTATTGTTCTCGGATGTCATAGCGGGTTTAAGCGCTGGGCTATGGCGGCTCACAATCATGTTATCCCTGTGAACCACCTCGTCGAAATCTTTGCGGCCAAGTATTTTGGCAATCTCCCTGGTGTGGCAACCTTTGATTAATTCCACATCTTTGGATGAATAGTTAGACAGGCCGCGGGCGAACTCCTCCCCGCCTGGCAGGCTGAGGCATACCAAGTCTCCGGCTTCGAAGTCGCCTTCGGTGCCAACCACTCCTGACGGCAGGAGGCTTTTACCCTCTCCCACTATGCGCTCCATGGCTCCCTGGTTAACGTACAGGACTCCCCGCACCGGTAAGTTGAAAGCCAGCCAGTGCTTTCGGCTGGATAGGCGGTCGTAAGATGGTATTTTGGTTCCGACATGAAGTCCGCGCACCGTGTCCACCACTATTTCCGGCCTGCGTCCGTTTGCTATCACCACGTCCACGCCGGCGCTGGCGGCTATATATGCAGCTTCCAGTTTGGTTTTCATGCCGCCGGTTCCGGTGGTGCCGTTGGTATCGCCGGCGAGGGCGGTCATTTCCGGGGTTATCTCTTGGATGACGGGTACAACGCGTCCCTCGGCGTCTAAAAATCCGTCTACGTCCGAGAGTATAAGGAGGATGTCTGCGCTTACTGCTGCGGCCACCTGTGCGGCGAGGGTGTCGTTGTCGCCTATGCGTATTTCATCCACGGCCACGGTATCATTTTCGTTTATTATGGGAACGGCGCGCAGTTTCAAGAGCGCGGAGAGGGTATTCCTCGCGTTCAGGAACCGCCCGCGTTCTTGGAAATCATCCCTTGTTAAGAGTACTTGGGCAACAACCATCTGATGCTTTTGGAATGCTTCCGCATATGCCTGCATCAGAAGGCCCTGACCCACAGCCGCCGCGGCTTGCTTCAGCGGCATGGTGCGCGGTCGGCCGGGAGGCAGGCCCAGGCGGTGCACCCCGGCGGCGATGGCGCCCGATGTGACCAGTATGGTTTCCCAACCTTGGCGTTTTATGCGGCTTACCTGTTCGGCCAGGTTGGATATGTAATCGAAGTCCAGGCCGCCTTCGCTTCGTGTGAGGGTGCTACTGCCGATTTTGATTACGATTCTTCCCGCGCGCTTCACGGCTCCTCCACAAAGTTGAATTCAACATCGCCAATACGCACGGTATCTCCGTGCTGGGCGCCGGCGTCTCGGAGTGCTTTCAAAACCCCCATTCTCTCCAGGCGTCTGTGCAACCACCTCACGGCGTCGTCGCTTTCCAGGTCGGTCATGCTCACCATGCGCTCCACGCTGGGGCCTCGAACCACGAAGACGCCGTCCTCCTCACGTTCAACATTCCACCCAAGCTCGCGCTCCACCTTTATCACGGTGGGAGCTTCCGAGGATATTTGAATCGGCGGTGGGCCCAGCTCCTCCAGCATGTCGGCAACGCGGTATATAAGCGCGTCAACTCCCTCTCCGGTTACGGCGCTTATGGGAAACACTTCCAGCCCCCGCTCTTCGAGGGCGAGCTTAACCGGACCGGCTATATCTCTGGCGCCGGGCACATCTATTTTGTTGAGAGCAACAATCTGCGGCAGAAGAGCGAGGTGCTGGCCGTAGGCTTTCAATTCGGCGTTTACCACTTCGAAGTCGTGAAGCGGGTCCCGTCCTGTTGTGCCGGAAACGTCCAGCATATGCACCAACATGCGGGTTCGCTCGATATGGCGCAGGAAGCGATGGCCAAGTCCTGCGCCTTCGTGTGCCCCCTCGATGAGGCCGGGGATATCGGCCATAACGAACGAGCGCTCTTCGGACACGCGTACGACCCCGAGGTTCGGGACCAGTGTGGTGAAAGGATAATCCGCAATTTTGGGCTTTGCAGCCGAAACCCGCGATATGAGGGTGGATTTTCCGACGTTAGGAAAGCCCACTATGCCCACATCGGCCAGCAGTTTCAGCTCTAGGCGCAGGATTTTGGATTCGCCGGGTTCGCCTTTTTCCGCTATGCGCGGCGTTTGCCTGGTGGATGTTGCGAAGTGCGCGTTGCCGAAGCCGCCGCGTCCACCTCGTGCGGCTATGAACCTATACCCGGGTACCGACATATCGGCGAGCGGAACATCGCTTCCCTCTTCGTATACAACCGTGCCCACCGGCACCCTTAGCACGAGGTCTTCGCCATCTTTGCCGTGCTTGTTGTTGCCCTGTCCGTGGCCTCCAGAGGGTGCGCGGTAAACGCTTTTGTATCGGAAGTCCACGAGCGTGGTAAGCGATGGGTCGGCCACCAGGATTACGTGGCCGCCGCGTCCACCATCGCCGCCGTCGGGTCCGCCGCGCGGCACGTGCTTTTCTCTTCGGAAGCTGACCACTCCGTTGCCGCCGCGTCCGCCGTGCACTTCTATGCGGGCTTCGTCAACAAACATGATAAAAAGAAGTTTTGACGTTTAATCAATCGCCGTTTGTTTTGTCAAAACTTCTTGAATGGAAAAGGCCCCGCCACGGGGCCTTGGGCTTGCAAGCTGTTTAACAGGTTTACGTTTCGGTGAAATTGCTTTTTTCGGTACGGTTTCTTTAACGGATTTTTCGGTGCGCCGGGCCCCGCGCTAAGAGGTTGCCTCCATGGGGAGCACGCTGACGAAGTTGCGGCCTTTGCTCTTTTTGAAAACAACTCGGCCGTCAATCAAAGCGAAAAGGGTGTCGTCTCCGCCGCGCCCCACGTTGGCACCCGGCCATATCTTGGTGCCCCGCTGACGCACAATGATATGGCCTGCGCGCACTATTTCGCCGGCGAACTCCTTAACGCCCAATCGTTTGGAATGGCTTTCGCGCCCATTCCGTGAACTACCTACGCCTTTCTTATGAGCCATATCCTCAAGCTCCTATCGAAATCGATTCTATAGCAACCTGCGTGAGGTACTGCCTGTGCCCATAGCGGCGGCTGGAGTGCTTCTTGGGCTTGTAGGTGAAGCCTTTTATCTTCGGCCCCCGGGTTTGGGCTACCACGCGGCCTATAACGCGGGCGCCTTCGACGTAAGGTTTGCCAACCTTCACCTCGCCGTTTCCGGACACAAGGAGCACCTCTTGGAACTCCACCTTGTCTCCAACCTCAGCATCGATCTTTTCGATGAGTATGGAGTCGTTCTCGGTTACTTTGTATTGTTTACCGCCAGTTCGAACAACAGCGTACATATTGCTCCCTTAGAAAAACAAAAGTGCCATATCATAGTTGGTGCGGCCGTCTGTGGACAGCCGCACCAACGCATTTTATCAGATGGGCTCGGCCTTGTCAATTGTTTTGGCTGCGGGCACAACCTCTCCGATGGCGAACGAGCGGTGGACGTGGATAAGGCGGGCTTTCACCCTCTCGCCGAGGTAGCTTCCTCCGTTCTGCAGGTCCACATAGTAGCCCTCGCACCAACCCACCGCTCGGGGTTGGGCAACTATCGGCTCTTTTTCCACCTGGCATTCCACCACTTGGCCAGGTCTGTAGCGCACGATTTGGCGTTCCATCTCCTGGAGGTCGCCCGGCAAAATCCGGTATTCTTCGATGTGCATTCTCGGGTCGGCCCTCACGAAAAGCGCTCTGTTGGTTGTTTGCTCAAGCCTTTCCACGTCTTCGCCCTGGGGACCCAGGAAACAGGCAGCGACCCTTGGGTGCATGGTTAGCAAGAAAGCCTCGTGATCGCTTTCGTTTACAACCTGGCGAAGTTCGCGTTCGATGCGGGCGGCCATTGTTTCAGGCGAGTACACCCTCCCCTGACCACCGCAGTACGGGCAGGGTTCCGTTAAAATTTGGGAAAGGCTTTCGCCCGTGCATTTTCTGGTCATTTCCACAAGGCCCAGGGGGCTTATCGTGGCTATTTTGCTCCGGACGCGGTCCTTCTTAAGCGCTTTTTCCAAGGCCTGCATCACGTGCTGGCGGTCTCTGGCACTGCTCATATCGATGAAGTCGATTACGATCACGCCCCCGATGTCGCGGAGGCGCAACTGCCTGGCCACTTCGTTTACAGCGTCTAGGTTGGCCTTCAGGATGGTATCTGCCAAGCAGGCCGTGCCAACAAACTTGCCGGTGTTAACATCTATTGCCGTGAGGGCTTCCGTTTGGTCTATTGTTATGTATCCGCCGGATTTCAGCCAAATTTTCGGCTTGGTTAACCTTTCGATCTCTTGTTCTATGCCGTAGCGCTGGAAGATCGGTTCGGGGTCGGAATAGTATTCTACCCTGGATTTGAGCTTTGGGCTTATCATCCCCACGATCTCCAGGGCTTTTTCGTAGTCTTGCTGAGAGTCCAGCACAAGTTTGCTGACATCCTCGGAGAACACGTCGCGGACTATTTTGAACACCAGGTTCAGGTCCTGGTGCACCACGCCTGGAGCCTTGGTTTGCTCGGCTTTCTGCTGAATCTGATTCCAAAGCTTGGTGAGAAACTCAAAATCTTGCCGCAGTTCAGCCTCGCCTTTACCGTCGGCTTCTGTGCGCACTATTAAACTGCAGGGGAACGTTCTTATTTTGGCGGCGAGCTTTTTGAGGCGTTCGCGCTCGAGGGGCTGTTCTATTTTGCGGGACACTCCTATGGTTTCGCCCTCGGGCATCAGCACTAAGTAGCGTCCAGGTAGCGACAAGCGAGTGGAAACCCTTGCGCCTTTTGTGCCGCGCGGAGCTTTCACCACCTGAACCAGAAGCTCTTGACCGGGCTTCACCAAATCTTTTATGCGCAGGTGGTTGCGCTCTCTGGCGGTGTTTTTGCCGTTGCCCTCGGCATCTGCTGCCTCTGGGATTACGTCGCCGGCATAGAGGAACGCGTTTCTCTCCAAGCCTATATCGACGAAGGCGGCGTCCATTCCCTGAAGCACGTTTACAACCTTGCTTTTGTAGACGCTTCCGACAACGCGTTCCTCCCGTTCCACGTGCAGTTCTACAAGCCGCCCGCTTTCTATTACCGCCACACGTGTCTCCCGAGGTTCAACGTTGACGATAATCTCTTTTGCCAAGTACTCACCTCCTCTCTATTTCTATTTCGTTTTTGATATTTGGAGTTTCAGTTCGAGTTTAACAACGCCGTTTCCCTTTGTCAACGAAAGCAAACAGGCGCTAGAAAGCACGGTTTTGGAGCAACTTTTGTTTTCAAACCGCGGAGCGGATGGGTGAGAGCTTTACTCGTACGCTTCCAACTCGGCAACTGCCATGCGATTGCCCTCTTGCCCTGCGGCATCGGGCTTCAGGCTCTGCACCCTGACGTACCGGGCTTTTGTTGGGGCAAACTCATGGTATTCTCTTCCACCAGTGCATCCGCGTTTTTCTGCAACGGTGTGCCAATTGGCACCATTCGGCGATACGGAGATTCGGTATTCGGTGGCAAAGCGCTGGGGAGCGAATGTTACTGCAACTTTTCTGAGCTTTTGGAGATTTCCTAAGTCAACCTGATACGTCCACTGGTATTCGCTGTCGGGCTCGGCCCAGGTGGTTGGATCGCCGTCCACTCCGTATCTGGCGCTGTGGTATCCGCCGTTGGTACTCATCCACAGCACGTTTTTCCCTGAAAAGTCCAGAATCTTTGCGGGCTTTCGGCAAGCCAGGTTGCCTTCTGGTACACTTCTGGGCGGCTTCGAAAGGCCGTCTCGGATGGCTTTCAATTGGCTTACGAACTGATCAGGAATCAGACCGTTCGGTTGAATTGGGACATCGAAGGTTATCACTCCGCCGTTTGTTATGATTTCACGCGCGTATTCGGTTGCGAACTCGTCGGTGAAGCGCGGTTTTCCTCCACCCCAGCGCTCCCCAAGGTAGGTGAGTATGTGGAATTGGGCCAGATGACTGCCGCGCTCGGTGCCGCGCGTTATGCTTTCAACCCAGCGGCCGTGGCACTCCACAAGCCAATCGGCTACTTCGCCGGCGGTGTAGTCTTCGTGTTCCGTTATGGAGCAAAGTTGGCGGTCCGGTCGAAGCGAAGGGTGCTTTGGGGGCATGACTCCCGGGTTGAACGCGAGTATGCTGTCCGGATTGCCGGCCCGCGCCGCTGCCGCGAAGCTTGCGAAGTTCGGTGGGTCTGGGTAGCGGTACATAGCGTCGGGGAAATAGCAACCGTCGAACCACCAGCCGCTCACTTTTTTACCCCATCGCAGGGACCATTCGCGAATTACATCCTCCCATTTGCGCTGGAAGTTGGCCAGGCGCTCATCTGGGCCGCCTTCCGGGTGGCTCCAATATCCGAACCTACCGCTCTTCCACTCCAGCGCTTTCATGGCCACTGGGTCCTGATCCGGTGCTCCCGAGGGAAGATAGACCAGAAGCCGTATTCCTTTTGGGGCCAGAGCTTCGTAAAGGTCGCTTACCAAATCTCTGCGGGAGCATTTGCTGGGGGATATCCCCACGTAGCGGTCGTAAGTGCTGTTTGGGGCGCAGTAATGCCCCGAGTTCTGCCCGATTGTGATGAAGTAGTACTTTGCTCCCACCAATTCCAGTTGTTTCGCCAATCCTTCAACGTCGAAGCCGTCAACAAGTTTGTTCCATTCGTCGGCTGTGGTGTCGGCTCCGGTTAAATAGTGAGTAAAGACACCCCAACCCGCCTTATGAAACCAATCCACTCGATTGCTCATTCGTCTGCCTCCTCCAGGCATGCTGTACACGGCGTTGAAAAAGAAGAAGACAAGCCCGCACCACAGCAGGGTTGAAATTTTGCTTATCGACTTTATCATCCGCGGGACCTGACAATACGCAGAGCGATATCTTCGCTGTACTGCGGCGAAGGCAGGGTGGCGTTGCCGCCGGCGTGCTGAAGCCTTTCCGATTTTTCGATCTGTCCGGTGCGGGGGTTCAGCCACTCCACTCTGTAGGTTCCCTTGGGAAGCTCGACAACCAGGTTTGCTTGGGTTCCCTCTTTTATGTAGATGGCATACGCACGACCGTGCTCCACGAGGGCTCTGGCTGTTGCGCCGTTTGGCACGCCGCCTTTTATGACAGAGTTATCGGGCTTCATGCGGATGAAGTCGAAGCTGTTAATAAAGTCTTTCAGGATTTTCAACTGCTTCCGCAGTTCCGGGCCGCCTCCTCCGGGTTGTGACTCGGGCAGAACGAAAGTGCCCCTTTCGTGCGATGTTGTAAAGGAATAATCCAAATTGTTGTACACACCGCCTCCGGCAATGATGAACTCCCAACCGTCTGTTCTGTAGGGCCTGTCTTGGATGCCTTTAAAGCCGGTTTCATCGAAGGCAATGACCCGGTTCAGGTGGTAGTTGAGGGCCACGCTGTCTGGGGGGTTGGAATAGTGGAAGTTGAAAATCGAGACCAGGGGGTTGGGTTTTTCGATTTTGACGGAGCCGTTGGCGATGTTCTGTGCGATGAGGTGCTTGTTTGGCAGGGAGTTTTCGGTTTCGTGGATTACTTTTGCGATGTGTTCCTGCCACTCCAGAGTTACCCCGCCGAAGTACGGTTCGTTGCATATTTCGTAATAGAGGTTATCGAACTCGTTCAATTCGGTGACGATTTTTCTCACCATGGCCTCTTGGACGGAGACCAGATTTTTATGCTTCATTGTTAGGACTTCGGTGCGGTGGACGTTTCCAATCCCGTTTACGTTGTTTCTGGCGTTCAGGGGGCTCAGGGCCCATTCTCTATCTTCGTAGTAGGGGCAGAAGAGGACCAGCTCCACAACCACACCGCGCCTGCCGGCTTGACGCACGAAGTCTTTCAGGCGCTTGAAGTAGGCATCGTCCCACTTGGTTAGGTCGAATTTGTTGCCGCCGTTTGCGTAGCCGGGCTCGGAACTGCGCGCCCACGGGCAGATAAGTCTGCCGGGTTTGGGGGCAAGAGTATTGTTGGTTATATTGAAGGAGGTTGGATCCTCCACATAGGCGCCGGTGAAGGTTCGCGTTAGGTTAAACCCGTTTGCGCGCAACTCATCGAGGTAGGGCACGTAGTCGAAGTCGAGGTTCAGCACGGCGCCGTAATGTTCTGCGGATGTGATAAGCACCGTTGGCTTGCCGCGAAACAGGAAGTAGTGCGGGTTCTGCGGATGCAAAGAGATTGGTTGCGATGCCTTTACCGCACCGTATTGCATTGAAAGGAGGGCTAGAAGTTCGAGTAACATAGTATCACCTCGCAATTCTGTAAAAGGGTTATCAGTTGTTCTCGCCGGCCGAAGAAGCTTTCAACGTAAGGTTCGGTTAGCAATGCGTTCTATCCTTTTGAAGGGGGATTCCTCGTGAGAGGCATTTGGATGGTGTGCTTAGCTATCCAGCGAAGAAAACGCATTCAATGAATGCGTTTTCCTCGGATCTTTCGGCTGGAGTTATTTAGGAGGCTTTGCTTTTGGGGAGTGTGTCTTTACTGAGCACCCTGTTCAGTGCAACAGTTGTTTGTGGATGACTCGCTTCCACAGCACGATTCTTTCAGTCCCGCGCCTATTAGCTGGGAAGCTGCGGCAAGCCCGGCTTTTATGACCAAATCCGCTGGAATCGCCTCGTAAATTTTCTCTTCCAGTACTATGGTTCTGCAGTCAGAGGGTCCGCAGATATCGCAACACGGACTTTGCCCTGTCTTCCCACCGAGCCAATCCTCCAGCGATCGGCCGTTGATCCAAATCAGATTGGACTGTAGTGGGTTCTTTTTGAATTCTTCAGCGGAGAGTTCAGCCTTTTCCAGGACCACATCCATTCCCAAAGGAGCGAGAGACTGCTTTAGGATAGACACTGCTTTTTCCAATTCATCTTCTGTTGATTTGCATCTCGGACATGTTTGTCCTTCGTATAGGAGCCGTTGCCACTTTATTTCTATCGTGCTCATGCTTCGCTCCTCCGAAAGTAAAAAATTATGGTGGACCAGGGGGGACTCGAACCCCCGACCTCCTCGATGCGAACGAGGCGCTCTACCAACTGAGCCACTGGCCCACCTTAAGGCATGAAAATTATATCACCGTAAGGGGATGCAGTCAACGTTTTGCGCGCCGGCTTGGCGAAAACGTATTCCCAAGTGCTGGTGTTTTTGCCGTTTCCAAAAGAAAGAGGGACCTTTTCCGGCTTGAAGAATATACTGGTTGAGAGGTCTGGAAATCCGCTTCTGCTGGGGCGGTTAGCGAACTTTATCGGGTTTTCTGAAGTGGTTTTGAAAGAAAGGCTTTTTAGGAGGGCATGGGATATGTCTGTAACCCGGAGGGATTTGATTGCAGGCGGAGCCGCGGCCGGTTTAGCGCTGGCCACCGGAGCGAAGCTTGATGCGGCTGAAGCAGTGAAAACAAAGGCCGTTTTGAAGATCTCGAGCCAGGAGGGGCGCATCCCCGGTCGAGAGCTTGCCGAAAAGTTGGACCGGATGGAGAAATGGGGCATTGAAGGTTTGGAAGTCGGCGGGGGAGGACTGCCTGGGCGTGTAGAATCGCTCAAGAAGGCTTTGCAGGGCCGAAAGGTGAAGATAAGCGCCATATGCGCAGGCTACTCCGGATGCTTGATTTCCCACGAAGAGAGCGAGCGTAAAAAAGCCGTTGAAAGCATCAAAGAGATTCTTACAGCGGCCGGAGAGCTTGGGTCAACCGGATTGATTGTGGTTCCGGCTTTCAACGGCCAAACCAATTTGGACAACCGCGAGGCGCGCAGGATTTTGGTGGATATACTTCCGGAGCTCGGCGATCACGCGCATAAAGCGGGCACGAGAGTGCTTTTGGAGCCCCTGAACCGCGGTGAGGCTTTCTTCCTGAGACTGCTTGCGGATGCCGCCGCCATATGCAGGGATGTGAACAACCCGGGCGTTGCCATGATGGGCGATTTCTACCACATGGCAATTGAGGAAACCAGCGACATGGGTGCGTTCTTGTCTGCCGGTAAGTATTTGCACCATGTGCACCTTGCGTCTAGGAGGCGCAATCTGCCTGGGCAGGACGACAGGGATTTCACGAACGGGTTCTGCGGCTTGAAGATGATTGGATACCAGGACTACTGCAGTTTTGAGTGCGGCTGTATAGGCGATCCGGAAGTGGAGATCCCCAAATCTGTTAGGTTCCTTAGGGACCAGTGGGAGAAGGCCAAACTACCCGCCATCAGCTAGCGGATGCCCTTTGCGCGTGCGTGAGCGCAAGGTGATGTGGCGGATCTGGTTTGGTGGAAGAAACCAGCTTTCTTCTGAAAGCTGGTGGTGTGATTTGAGGCACCATGGGGTTTTTGTTGGTTTAGCCGTACTTGCTCCATGGTGCCCTTCAAAATTTCTTGTTGCGGCTTGCCTCGCGTTGGGAACGAAAGGAGGCTGCTGATGCGGTTTTTGTTGGTGGTTCTGGTGGCTTTTTCTGCAACTGCCTCTGCCTTTGGACAACAGCCTTCTCAGTCTGCCGAAGCGCCTAAAAAACTCGCGGTTACAATCACGTCCAACGATCCATTAAACCTTTTCTTCGAGGACGAGTTGGCTTCCGGAAGCAAGGCTGTTACCCTTTCTGTTACTGCCACCAACAACTCTGGGGGTCCGCTAAACGTTTCATACAGTTGGAGCTTGGTGGATTACCGTGATCGCATACTGAAGCGCTATAAGTTTCGGCGCAACGATTTGCCGGATAAGGAAACCGATAAGTGGTTTGTTAACTTCCACCTGGACCCAGATTTGAAGGGGAAAGGGTTCTTTCGGTTTAAGCTGAGGACCAGCGCGGGCGGCGAAGACAGTGATTGGGAGCTGGCTTTTGCCGTGATTCCGAAGCCTGCCCCGGGGCTTCGCGAGAATTCGATGTTCGGCATTGCCTGCGGTCCCGATGATAAGGCCTTCGAAGCCATGAAGCGCATAGGTGCGCGCTGGCTGCGCACCGATGCCGGCTGTAGTTGGTATAACTGCGAATCGGAAGGAAAGGGCAAGTTCAACTGGACCGGCTTCGATAATCTGGTTGCCAAGTGCAAGGAGCACGATTTGATGCTCCTTCCAATTCTGGACTATGCTCCCGAGTGGGCAAAGCCGAAGGATGCCCAGGGGAAGTCGTTCCAGTACCTTGATGCTCCCGAGAAGGTGGAAGACTACGCGGATTTTGTGGCGGCTGTGGTCGAGCGCTATGCCGGAAAGTTGAAGTATTACGAGCTTTGGAATGAGCCGTACGTAATGGGGTGGACATGGCGCAATACGGCTCAGCACTACAGAGATCTTTTGAAAGTAACTTACCCCAAGGCAAAGCAGGCCGACCCCAACTGCGTGCTTATCGCTTCCGCTGGAAGTGCCAGCCACCTGCAGGATGTGGTTTTTGCCGAGGGTGCTTCGGTTGCGGAATGCTTCGACGAGGCATCCACGCATACCTACGGGGTTGGGCCTCCGGAGGGAGATTTCTTCGGGAAGGCCGAGCATTCGGTTTTGGTGGCGAAGAAGCACGGCAAGCAGGTTGTTTGGTGCACAGAGCAGGGTTGGCAGCTTTGGGATTCGCTGGAGCTTGCCAAGTGGGTGCCTCGGACCTACGTTCTGGGTAAAATCGCCGGACTTCGCACCATTACGTGGTTCACACTGGCAAGCGAAGACATGGGGTTGTTCAAGCCGGGATACATACCCCGCGCGGCTGCCGTTAGCTATGCTGTGTGCGCTTCCATGCTGGAAGATACGGTTTTGGTTGAGGACCTGTATCCGCATTCCAGGTACATATACGGAGCCTTGTTCAAGAGGCAGGATGGTCGAAAGGTAGCCGTGGTTTGGACTACTGCCGGTCGCGGTACGCTGCGCATGCGCGTTGGTCAGGGTGTTAAGGCTTTCGATATGATGGGAAATCCGGTGGGCAGGGTTGTAAAAGACGTGCTTGAAGCCCCGATATCCGACGAGGTGCTTTATCTGACTTCGGATGGGGACCAGGCGGTTTTCCTTGGCAATCTGAAGGCGGCGGAGATAAGCGGTATAGATCCGGTTAGCGTCTTTGTTAAGCCGTTCACCGCACCAATTCCGCAGACCGCTTCCATTAACGTTCAGGTTACCAACGAAATGAACGCACCGGTTTCCGGTGAAGTTATGGTGAAGCCGCCCAAGGGATGGACTATGGCGAAAGACCGGCTGGAGTTTGGTCCGCTTCAGCCAGGGGCCTCGACCGTGCTGTCTTTCCCCGTGAGGCAGGCGCTTGTGTCGCCGGACAATCGGTATCCGGTAACCGTGTACGCGGCGCGGAAGTTCACCAATTTGCCCTGGCAGGTTGGATGGAATTTTAAACAGGAACAAACTCTGTGCGTGGTGGCGGCTGTGAAGGGAGCTCCAAAAATCGACGGCAACCTGGACGATTGGAGCAGTGCCATACCGATTGCAATGGATAGCCGTGACTTTGTATCGCCTTACGCTCCGGAGCCGTACCGCAAAGCCTGGACATCAGGAAACCTAAGCGCCGTTGTGTACACCATGTGGGACGAGGAGAACTTCTATTTCGCGGCCCGGGTCAGCGATAATTTGCATTCGCAGACCAGCTTTGCCGAGAATCCGTACGCACTACCTTTCGATGGCGACAGCATACAGATAGCTTTTGGGGTGGATGCTGAGGATCCACATAAGCTCAAGAAGCCAAGCGATCCCGGCTACAGGAGGGGTTTGATCTTCGACACCGATTATGAGTACGCGCTCAGCCTTACTCCAAAGGGACCGGAGTTGTTCCGGCTTCACACCCCTGAGACGGGATACCAGACTTTTTATCCGACCAACCCGGATATCGGCCTCGGTTTAATCCCCAACGCCAAACTTGCTGTTGTGCGGGACGATGTTAAAGAAGTAACCATCTACGAAGCGGCCATTCCGTGGTCGGAGTTGAAGCTGGTTGACAGGAGCAAACCGGTGCGGTTTTCCTGCCTTATTAACGACCGAGATAAAGAGAGGAAGGAGGGGTGGCTTGAGTTAGGAGCGGGTTTAGGAGTGAAGAAGGGCAACCATCTATCTTTCTCGCCTTCTTGGGTATTTACAACCGCTAATCTTATTGAGTGGGGTTTTGTCGAGAAGGCGCAGTAAATCTTCAGAAAGGAGCGGAAGGAATGAGCGAAGAGAGGCAATTGACTCCGGAAGAGCAAGATCGAGAGCGTCGTTTGAAATGGTTTAGGGAAGCCAGATTTGGAATGTTCATACACTGGGGGTTGTACTCGCAGTTGGGCCGCCACGAGTGGGTGATGAACAGGGAGCGCATCCCTGTGGAGGAGTACGAGAAGCTGGCCGACACGTGGAAGCCAAAGCCGAATGCCGCCCGCGACTGGGCCAAGCTGGCAAAAGCGGCCGGTATGCGTTACATGGTGATGACAACCAAGCACCATGAAGGGTTCTGCCTTTTCGATTCGAAGCTGACGGACTACAACGCCGCCAAGCGCGGTCCCGGCCGCGATTTGGTTGCTGAGTATGTTGAAGCCGCCCGCGCTGAAGGTTTGCGTGTGGGGTTTTACTACTCGCTGATGGACTGGTATCACCCAGATGGGGCCAGATGCAAAAAGGATGAGGCTGCACGCCGCCGGTTTGTGGATTACATCCACGGCCAGGTCCGAGAGCTGTGCACCAACTACGGCAAAATCGACATAATGTGGTACGACGTGAACTGGCCGCTTAGCGTGGAGGAGTGGGAGGCGGCCAAAATGAACGCCATGGTGCGCCAGTTGCAGCCGGATATCATCATAAACAACCGGTCCGGGCTTCCGGAGGATTTCGGCACGCCGGAGCAGCACATCACGCCAGAGCGCGGCGGACGGATGTGGGAGGCGTGCATGACCTTCAATGAGTCTTGGGGCTATACGCCGATTGACACGCGGTGGAAGGACGCCTGGACGGTGGTTTCTATGTTGCGCCAGGTGGCAGCCGGCGGTGGGAATTTGCTGTTGAATATTGGTCCCGCGCCGGACGGCAGTGTGCCGGAGCCCTGCGAGAAGGTGCTTTTGGAGGTTGGTGAGTGGTTGAAGCAGTACGGTCCGTCGGTTTACGAGGCCACTGACCCGATGCAGCAGGAGTGGCAGATTACGGGGGCTTTCACCAGGAAGGGCGATACCTTGTACTTCCACTGCAACCGCTGGCCCGGCAGTGAACTGGCGATAGGCGGATTGGTTTGCAAGATATTGGAAGTTCGGCTGATGGGCGGTCCCAAGGTTGAGTTCTCGCAGGTGCGCGATCGCCTGGTGATTCGCGGCCTGCCCGAGAAGGCTCCGAATCCGATCAGCACCGTGCTCGAGCTTAAGTTTGAAGGCGAGCCGCGCCAGGTGCTGGGAGCTGGATGCGTGCTTTTGGATGAGGACCCTTGGGCTGAGTAGAAATGGTTTGGGGCAGGCTTCGGCCTGCCCCCTTTTATGCGGCACAACTTCAAAGGCGGGTGAGGTTATATCAACTGCATAGGCATAAGCACGTAGGTGAGATCATCTCCTTCAACGGGGCGCATGACTCCGGGGGCTAGGGAACCGGTCATCTCTATTACGGTGCCTTCGGTGCCCACCACATTTAAGAATTGGTCCAGGTATCTTATATCAAACGCAATCTCTATATCTTCTCCCTCTTTGATGACCTCTATCTCCTCTCGGCCGCTGCCGAAACTGCTGGATTCCGCAAGAAGCGTTAGTTTGTCATTCTCGGTTCTGAAAACAACGCGGCGTGTTTCTCCCGCCATTGCCATGCACCGCCTGAGGGCTGATTGAAATTCCTTCGTTTGCAAGGTGAGTCTGCGGGTCCACTGCTGAGGGATTACCCTTTCGAAGTTGGGGAATTGGCCCTCGATGAGGCGAGAGATGAGGCATATATCCGGGAACCGGAATGCAATTTGGTTTTGGGTTATGCCGATTTGGACCATTGTGTCGGACGGCAGGGGAGAAACAATTCTCTGCACCTCGCTTAGTGCTCGGGATGGCACAATGCAGGAGATTGGCTCTGGCGCGGCCTGTTCCAGCGTTGCTCTGCGAACAGACAGGCGGTTGCCGTCTGTTCCAGCCATCTTGATTAGATTGCCTTCCACAACCAGGTTGGCACCAACAAGTTGCGGCCGGCTGGGGTCGGTACTGCAGGCGAATATCGTTTGCCTGATAAGGTCGTTCAGCAGTGGTGCGGGGATTTGAATTGTCGGCTCGCTTGTTAGTTCTGGAAGGGGAGGAAACTCCTCTGGTGGCAGTCCGAAGAGTTTGTATTCGCTTGTGGGTGTGCGAAGTTCCACGTGTCCGTCCGGCAGAGATGCGAGCTGAATATCGCCGTCCGGCAAAGCGCTGACCAGTTCGGAGAGGATTCGGGCCAGCACCGTGCACTGGCCTTCCTCGACAACCTGGGCTGGTATGGTTGTTTCTATTTGCAGTTCATAGTCTGCGCCGGCGATTCTCATTGCTTGGGCTTCGGCGGTTATGAGAAAGTGGGTTTGTATCGGGAGAGCGGTGCGGCTTGGAACGGCGCGGATGGCGATGTTTGCCGCTTCTGCGAGAGCTTTTCTATCGCAAATAGCTTTCATTGAAAGTTTCCCCTCCAGAAAAACGGTGTAAATATAGCTACTAATCGATTTTCACGGCCGAAATAGCGGCTCGGTAAACGTCTTTGAGCGGCACGCCGTGTTCTTCCGCCAGGCGTCGGCACTCGGCGTACTCGGGGCTTACAGTGAGCACCCTGCCGTCTCTCAGGCCGATTTTCACCTTCACTGGACCGTAGGGGGTTTCCACCCGGCGGAACTCGCGCTGGAGGCAGAAGCGCTTCATTCTGCTGGTTCTGACACCCAGCGTGCTGGTTTCTTCAAGTATAATATCGGCTAGAGTGCCTTCCATGGTCAGGTCGCAAACTGCTGTTAAGAGCACGCCGGGACGGTTTTTCTTCATCATAACGTGTGTGAGGAAAACGTCCAAAGCACCGGCCTGGAAAAGCCTGGCTGTGACGTATTCGTATATTTCGGGGTTCATATCGTCGATGTTGGCTTCCAGGACCGCCACCTCTGTGGTCTCGCCGCTCACCGTGTGCTGGCCGGGTTCGTCGGCAGACTGCCCAACGACCACCCTCAGCAGGTTTGGCCTGCGGCCGAACTCTTTTTTGCCGGCGCCGTATCCCACCAACTCCGGTACCATCGCCGGCATGGGACCGAATCCTTCGGCAACCGTGGCAACGATGGCGGCTCCCGTTGGTGTAACCAGTTCTCCTTCGACGTCCGAAGGCACCACGGGAACGCCTTTTAGAAGCTCCATAACCGCCGGCGCGGGAACCGGTAAAGTCCCGTGGGAACACTGCACAAAACCGCGGCTTGCGGGCAGTGGAGAGGAAAAGATTTTTTCAACGCCGAGCAGTTCCAAACCGGCTATGGAACCCACAACGTCCACTATGCAGTCAACGGCGCCGACCTCGTGAAAGTGAATGCGGTCTGGTGTGGTGTTGTGAACCTTTGCTTCTGCCTCGGCAAGGCGGTGGAAAACGGCAATACTGCGCTGTTTTACAGGGTCGGGGAGCCCGCTGTTTTGGATTATATCTATGATGTCTGACAGGTGTCTTTCGCCGGCTTGTTCGCATACAGAAACGATGGCATTAACGGCCGAGATGCCGGATTTGGTTACCCTCTCCAGAGATAACTCCCAGTTAGCCAGGTTCAGTTTTGACAAAGCGTTTTCGAGGTTTGAGAGCTGGACGCCGGCGTCCAGGAGTGCGCCCAGCAGCATATCTCCACTGATTCCGGAGAAGCAGTCTAGGTAGGCTATTCGCATACTGCATCCCTTTGTTTGGTGATAAGGTGGGCGTAATAGCCCGCACCGAATCCGTTGTCGATGTTAACCACAGCCACTCCGGCGGCGCAGGAGTTAAGCATGGTGAGTAAAGGTGCTAAGCCGCCAAAATTAGCGCCATATCCCACACTTGTTGGAACTGCCACAACAGGGGCTCGGACCAAACCGCCAACAACGCTGGCCAATGCTCCCTCCATGCCGGCAACCACAACCAGTGCGGTGGCGTTGAAGAGGATTTCGCGCTTGTCCAAAAGGCGGTGCAGGCCGGCCACGCCGACATCGTAAACGCGCTGAACCCGGCTTCCCATGGCTTCGGCGGTTACGGCGGCTTCCTCGGCAACCGGCAGGTCTGCGGTTCCGGCTGCCACCACGGCGATGTATCTCGTATCGTTCTTCTTGGGCTGGGGGCGCTCTCCGATTTCGATGATTCTGGCGTCTGCGTGGTAAACGGCCGGGAGAGAAGCTTTTTGAACAGCCTCGGCCATTTCGGCGGATGCTCTGGTGGCCAGAACGTGGTGCGAATTTTGGTATAAGCGGCTTGCGATCTCCACCACCTGCTGGACAGTTTTCCCCTGGCAGAAGATTACCTCGGGGAAGCCGGTTCGCAGTGCGCGGTGGTGGTCCAGCTTTGCGAACCCTATATCCTCGTACGGGAGAGAACGAAGTTCGTTGAGGGCTTGTTCTGGGGTTATGGTTCCGCGCTGAACGCTTCGAAGGAGGTCAAGAAGTTTTTCAGGATTCATAGCTTAGGTTGGCGTAAGAGATGCCTTTAGTCTGCTGAAATTATACGTTAGCGTCAGAAAGGGTGTCAACTTTCTGCGGTTGCGGGGCTTTGGCTGCGAAAATCTCGGCCGTTGGGGCATATTTTCGCAGGACGTACAGTGTTTTGCGTGTAACTTAGTAATGCAAGAAATACGCAGGGAGGAAAAGATGGCATCTTTTAGGGCGCTGATAGTTGGTGCCGGCGGAATGGGACGCGCCTGGGGCAGGAATTTGAAAGATTGCGAAGAGGTGGAGGTAGTTGGTTGGGTGGATATACGCCCTGAGGTGGCGGCTGAAGCGGCCGAGGAGATACAGCTCTCCGGCATTTATATAGGGGAGGATTTGGGCAAGGCATTGGCCGAGACACGCCCGGATTTCGTGGTGGATGTGACGGTTCCCGAGGCACACCGCGATGTTACGGTGCAGTCTTTGGAGTTCGGGGTGCCTGTCCTCGGCGAGAAACCGATGGCCGACAGCATGGAGCATGCCCGCGAGATGGTTGCCGCTTCGGAGCGTTCTGGCAAGCTGTACATGGTCAGCCAAAGCCGAAGGTACGACGCAAGGCTTTGGGCTTTCCGTTCTCTAATAAAGGAGCATATCGGTCCGCTTGGGATTTTGAACTCGGACTTCTATATAGGAGCGCATTTCGGTGGGTTCCGCGATGAGATGGACAGCCCCTTGGTGCTTGACATGGCAATACACACATTTGATGCCGCCAGGTTCTTATCCGAAGCGGATCCTGTGGCCGTGTACTGCGAGGAGTTCAATCCGCCGTGGAGCTGGTACCGCGGTAACGCCTGCGCCACGGCCATCTTTGAGATGACGGGCGGGTTGCGCTACACATACCGCGGAAGCTGGTGCAGCGAAGGAAGGCATACATCTTGGGAATCCGAATGGCGCGCCGTGGGGCCGAACGGAAGCGCCACATGGGATGGGCACGGCGCTCCGATTGCCGATATAGTGGTGGAAAGGGGAGGTTTCCACTCTAAAACGCAGACTATCACGGCGGATGTGGCATCCGACATGCCGAGCGGCATTGCCGGTTCGCTGCGCGATTTTCTCAACGCGCTGAAGACGGGGGCCACTCCTATGGGAGAATGCCACGACAACATCAAGAGTTTGGCTATGGTCTTTGGCGCGATTGAATCGGCCAGGACCGGGAAGCGTGTTACGATCAAATTATAATTTGGTGTTAAGGGAGTAACACCATGCAGTACAGAAAGCTTGGGAAAACTGGTTGGATGGTAAGTGAGATAGGATTTGGTGCATGGGGCATAGGCGGCGGCTGGGGCGCCCGCGACGACGAAGAGGCGCTTCGGGCTTTGGAAAGGGCTTTCGATTTGGGCGTGAATTTCGTGGATACGGCCCACGGTTACGGTGATGGCCACAGCGAGAGGCTTGTGGCTAAAGCCGTGAAGAGATGCCCCAACCGCATATACGTGGCAACCAAAGTGCCACCGAAGAATTTCAGGTGGCCGGCGAGCCCGGATATACCGGTGACGGAAACCTTTCCCGTGGATTGGGTGATAAAGTGCGCGGAGGAGAGCCTGCAGAGGCTGGAAACCGACTGCATAGACCTGCTTCAACTGCACGCCTGGGCCGATACCTACAATGAACAGCTCGATTGGTACGAGGCCCTAGTGAAGCTGCGCGAACAGGGGAAAGTGCGCTTCTTCGGGGTTTCCATAAATGACAGGGACCCCGACAGTGCTCTGCGCTTGGTTGAATCAGGGCGCGTGGAGGCCATACAGCTCATCTACAACATTTTCCACCAAGCTCCCCAGGAGAAGCTCTTCCCGCTTGCTATCAAGCACGATGTTGGGATTATCGTTCGGGTGCCGCTGGAGGAGGGCGCGCTTACTGGCAAGCTAAGGCCGGGAGTTACTTTCCATCCGGATGACTGGCGCAAGGATTACTTCACCGAGGAGTGGCTGAGAGAGATTGCCGAGAGGGTGGACAAACTCAGTTTCCTGATTCGCGATGAAATCAAAACGATTGCACAGGCGGCCCTAAAGTTCTGTTTGTCGCATCCGGCTGTTTCGACGGTTATTCCGGGTATGAGGACCGTTGCGCACGTTGAGGAGAACGTGGCTGTGTCGGACGGCATCCTGCTGAAGCCGGAGGAGCTTGAGCGTTTGAAAGCCCACGACTGGCCGCACGGTGTGCAGTATCCGTGGGCGGCGGTTTGAAAACTCAATTCGGAGGGTTAGCCGTTGAGCCGAAGTCTGCCTCAAGAGCTTATAGACGAGTTTAGATTGGCGTTTCCGGGCCGGGAGCCGGAGGTGGTTGCGTTCGCTCCAGGCCGCGTGAACCTGATAGGCGAGCACACGGATTACAACGAGGGTTTTGTTTTGCCGATAGCAATCGGCCGCTATGTGAGGTACGTCGCCGCCGCGCGTGACGACCGCCAGGTGAACTTGGTATCTCTCAACTTCAGGAAGCGAACCTCTTTCAGCTTGGATGATATTAGAAGGGCTGAGGGCGACGAAGCATGGTCGAACTATCCACGGGGCGTCGCTTGGGCGCTTCAGGAAAAAGGCATTCGGCTGAGGGGCGTGGATGCGGTGGTCCACGGCGATGTGCCTTTGGGGTCTGGGTTGTCCAGCTCGGCGGCGATAGAGGTTGCCACAGCGGTGCTCTTTCAGGCGTTGGATGGGTTTGATTTGGATGGTGTTTCCACGGCACTGCTGTGCCAGAGGGCGGAGAACGCTTTCGTGGGCGTAAACTGCGGGATAATGGACCAGTTTGTCTCGCGGCTTGCGCGGAAGGATAAGGCGCTTTTGATAGACTGCCGGTCTTTGGAGTACCGCTACGTGCGCATCCCAGAAAGCGGGTACCGATTTGTTGTGGCGGACACAGGAAAGCGCCGCGGACTGGTGGATTCGGAGTACAACGCGCGGAGGCGGGAATGCGAGCAGGCCGCGGCGTTTTTCGCCCGGCACCGCCCCGAGGTGCGGTCGTTGAGGGATGTTACTCTCGAGGAACTGCTGGAGGCCAAGGATTCCATAGATCCGATAGTGTTCAAAAGGGCGCATCACGTGATTACCGAGAACGAGCGCACACTGCAGGCAGTTCGGCTTTTGGAAAGCGGCGATATAGAGGGTTTCGGCGAGCTTATGAACGCCTCGCACGAATCGCTGAGGGATGACTACGGCGTAAGCTGTGCCGAGCTGGATGCTATGGTGGAGGAGTCCAGGAAGGTACCAGGGGTGCTGGGCGCGAGGATGACCGGCGCCGGCTTTGGAGGATGTACCGTGAGCCTTGTGCGTGAAGATGCCGTGGAACAGCTTCTGGATGTGCTTCCGCGGGCTTATACGGCTCGTACAGGTTTGAAACCGGAACTGTATGTCTTCGAGGCTACCGGAGGCGCCGAGGCACATCTGTTGGGGGCTGGAGAATGATTGCGACGGTTACTGCAAACACCGCTCTTGACCGACTGCTGTTTGTCCCCAGGTTTTCGTTTGGGCGGCGTATAGTGGCGGAGAACTGCATAACCACGATGGGGGGCAAAGGAACCAACGTTTCGATTTTGGTCAAAACCCTGGGGGCGAAGACGATGGCTTTGGGGTTTGCCGCAGGCCTGGCTGGAGCCGAGATGCTGAAGATGCTTGCGGAGCACCAGATACCCTTCGATTTTGTTCAGGCGGAGGGGGAAACGAGGGTTAATACGGTTATAGTGGACAAGAGCACCAAAAGCCAGAGCACGATAATCGCCGAGACCATGTGGGTAACGGAGGACCAAGAGGATGTGCTGATTCGGAAGGTGCGCGAGGCGGCAGATCAGGCGAAGATATGGTGCTTCTGCGGCAGTCTTCCTCGCGGTTCGCGCCCCGAGGCCTACGCGTTGATGATAGAGGCGGCTAAAGATGCCGGCGCTGTTACCATTCTCGACACATCGGGCGAAGCACTGCGCCGCGGCATCACGGCCAAGCCGACGTACATTAAGCCGAACCTGTTTGAGCTGGAAGAGCTTGTTGGACGCACGCTCGGCTCGATAGACCATATTGTGGATGCGGTTAAAGAGGTTTTAGATGCCGGCCCGGAGTGGGTTGTTGCTTCGCTGGGCGAGCAGGGAATTGTGGCGGCCACTAAGGGTGCGACGTACTTCATCCCGCCGCTGGACGTGCCGGTTGTAAGCACATCCGGGGGTGGAGATGGCATCGTGGCTGGCATTGCACTGGGTATAGAGCGCCAAGTGCCTCCAGAGGCCGGCTTGCGCTTGGGGGCGGCTGTTGCCGCATCTGTGGTTATGTCTCCCGGCACGGCGCAGTGCAACCCGGATGATGTTGTGGAGTTTTTCAAGCAAACCCGGTTGGAGCGCTTGGACTAAAACCCTGTTCAGCACAGCCCCCCGCCGACAAACAGGGCGCGTGTTTCGATGGACTGCGGCTCTTGGAATCTGCTTTGGAGCATAAGGGCGTGGTTTCCGAGGCTGTGAGGACCAGGGAGATTATTGCCAAGAGCGTGCTGTCGGACTCCGGTATATCCCAGTATGCTGTGAACTGCTACGTTGGCTGTTTGCATTCCTGCGTGTACTGCTACGCACGATTCATGCGCAGGTTCACAGGGCACCCGGAGCCGTGGGGCAGATTTTTGGACGTGAAGGTGAATGCCCCAGAGGTGCTTCAAAAGGAGGTGAAGCGTCGGCCTCCCGGCAAGGTTATCCTCAGTTCCGTGTGCGACGGATGGCAGCCCGCGGAACGGCACTACCAACTGAGCCGAAGGTGCTTGCAGATATTGGTGGATGCGGGCTTCGGGGTAAGCATCCTGACGAAAAGCGCGTTGACGGCGAGGGATCTGGACATCCTTCGCGGATATGAACCTGCGGAGGTGGGTGTAACTATCACCACGGCGGATGAGACGCTCCGCGCCCAGATTGAGCCGGGAGCATCTCCAACAGCCGCGCGCGTTGAGGTATTGAAGGCGGCTGCTAGCCGCGGAATTCGGATTTACGCTTTCTTGGGTCCGTTTCTACCCGGCCTTTCGGACAGCGATGAAAACTTGGACTCCCTCATGTCTCTTCTTGAAGGGTTACCTTTGACCCACATATGGGTGGACCGACTCAATCCGCGTCCCGGGGTTTGGCCTTCGGTAGCCGAATTTCTTAGGCGGCACCACAGCCATTTGGAAAGTCGTTTTGCCGGTTCAGCCAGCCGCCGTTTGTTTGGGCGAAGCGATTTGGTGGATTTCTGCCGAAGGGTGCTTTACGACGCGGAAACGCGCGCGGTCTACTCCGCCGATTTATCGTCTCGGGTTCGGTCGATAGCCGCGGACCACGGTTTGGAGCCACTTCTCCGCATTGGGTTTTAGACCGTTAGCCCTGCGTAGCAGTTGGCCTTGCAAGCCACGGTGCGACGCGCTGAAGAGCCGATTGGTATTTCTCTTGGGAATCGTAAACGGCTAAGATGTTGGTGAGGGGGCGCTTCGGGCGCATAATATACCAGCCACGGTAGTACAAGCTTGCAGACGCTCCTTGGTCAACGTTAACAGCGTCCACGCATCCGAGCGCTTTCATAACGCGCGCCAGGTCACTGAGGTGGCAGGGCTTGCGCACAAGGACCAACAGCAGTTTGCCATTTGCCGTTACGCCAACACCAAGCCTTGGTACCTTGGAATAAATCATGCGCTTGTCTCGAAAACCCTCGGCTTTTGGATTGACGCATATTTGGCCGTCCCAAAGCAGTCTTGGCCCTGCGCAAAGGACCGTTTCGTAGCCGGTCCAATCCACATGCCGGTACTTTTGCCTAGGGACGAAGTAAACGTTGTTGCTGGGCGAGATGCACAAGCCGGTTCCCACACCTCCGAAGTGCACCATCTGCCCGGCGATAACGATATCTCCGGTTGGGATTAGAGTTTTGAGGCAGAAAAAGGTGCCAGTGATTGCGGCTGTGGGCTTGGCTCTGCCCAGCATGGATTGGATTGGTTCGGCGGAACCCACGCCCCAACGACTGAGCACCGGGGTGATCTTCACGTTTGGGTCGCGGAGATCCGCGGCTATCACGTACACAGGCCATTTGCCGATTTTACGAAAGGCAAACCCAACGCTTTCCGGTTGAGCGGCGGCTTTCGAGAAGCTTGCAGACGCAGATAATATAGTTAGCCAAACTAAGATCCTTCGCAAAAATTTTTTGACCAGCAGGTAAAACATAAGCCCTATTTAACCGTGCATTTGGATTTTCTTTTAAAGATATGATTCCACAAGTGCGCGGTTTTGTTACAGCTTCGAGATAGCAAGACGCAGATCAGAGGAGCCCCATGGAGGAGAGTTCCAGCCGCAGTTTGTGCGCCTGAGTGACTATGCTGTCGCGGTCGTAATTCTGCTTGTATTTTTCCGGAAGCATTCTCATGGAAGAAGCTTCCAAAACCGCCAAAAGCTCCATGTACTCTATCATCTTGTCGTTTCTGGAGGGGATGTAGTCTTTTGCGGCGGCGATGAGGTCGTCTAAGGTGACGTTGCGGCGGCCAGCACGCCTTGCGAACCAGCGGCTTCTGAGGACCACAGCTTCCAGTTCTGCGGCCGAATACCCTTTTACCAGTTCAAGAACCTCGGAGAGGTCTTGAGCCTTGAGGGCGATGTTGTTTCGTTTTGCGGAAAGGCGGATCACTGCCTCCGGATTGTCGGCGGCGAAGAAGAAGGGGATTTTCAAGTCGCCGAGGCGGCCTGGGCGTTTGGTGGCCTCATCCACTATATCTGGTCTGTTGGTGGCCCAGATCCAAAGAATCTTGCCTCTGTACGAAGTATCGCTTTGGATTTCGGAGAACTTCGCCCAGATGCGCTGAGACACACCGCTGTCTCCGCGTTCTCCGCGTGAACCGAAAGCTTGATCGATTTCATCCACGAAAACGACAACCGGTGCCAAGGAGCGCAGGAGCGTGATAACCCTGTCGGCGTTCTTTTCGGACTCGCCGACCCACTTATCGCGAATATCTCCGATTTTCAGGAAGGGCAGGTCCGAGCCTTTGGCGACGGCTTTTGCCAGCATGGTTTTGCCCGTTCCCGGCGGTCCGATGAGGCCGACTCCCATAGGCGCTTCAGTGCGGTTGCCTTCGCGCAGAAGTTCAATCACCACCTTCAGGTCTTCTTTCACCATGTCCAGCCCGCCGACCATTTCCAGGCCGAAATCCGGTTCTATAACCTCCACAAGGCCGCCGTACTCTTCGGTTAGAATCTCGGTTTTGCGGCGCTTAACCATGGCCAGGCTGACAGGTTCCCCGGTTTTGCGGGCTTGCTGGAAGAAGCTGTTTATGGAGATGCGGTTGAGGCCGGCGGTGCCGTTGGCCAGCTTTTCGGCGGGCATTTCCAATGGCACCCCCTGCGCTGCTTGGGCGGCGATGAACTCCAAGCGCTCGTCCCGGTCCGGGTAGCTGATCTCCACGAGCTCCACCAGAGGGTTGCCCCGGAGCTCGCGGTGGACGTCGGAGAGGTTTTTGGCAACCAGAATCACCACGTTATCTCTGTTGAGGAGCTGTGGGTGCGCGGCCCATCTGAGGATGGTTGTGAGGCTACGGCGGTCTTCCATGTTCATAAAGGAGTACTCGCTGTTTGGGGCTATTTTGTCCACGTGGTCTATCACCAAGAAAACCCTGTTGCGCATTTCTATAAGGCGCTCTAACAAGGGCAGAGCCACCTGCGGGTCGCGGATAAGTTCCGGGTGCTCGCCGTAGAAGGCCGGGTCGCTCAGGCCCGGGATCCGCCCCGAAACGCTTGCGGTGACATCCACAAAGCGGCGGAAATCCTCTTTCATCTGCGGGGTGGCAAAGGTTATTCCCTCGCTGATGTTGTAATAGGCCACGATATCTTTGCCACCGGAGAGAGCACGCGTGAGAAAATCGCGAAGATGCACAAACTCTGACCGATACGGCAGTATGTCTAGCACGTTGCCGTAGAGCAGGAAAACGGCGCTTTCCCCAGCTTCGTACTTGCGCTTCATTTCGATTGCCCAAGGGGGAAGCCGCAGGTCTTGTTTCTGTGCAATCGAACCGGAAGCCTCTTTCATCTCCTCAGGAGCCACGGGTGTTTCTCCAAAATGAGTGGGTTTGGGTTCACATTTTTATATTTCGGGGAAAATGATGTGGTTTCCCTTGTGGCTTCTGTTCGGAAAACAGTGGCTGCTGTTCCAGCGGAGGTTTCGGTGCTGGGGAGCAGGCCTGCGTTGGCGTGTTTGCAACACTGTGCGGCGGCTTGACAATGTAAGTAAGCGGTAGTTATAATCCTTGCGAGCAAGGGTGGTGCAAAGCAAAAGCCACCGCCAATTGGCTCAATAGCCAGGCTGTTACTTCTAGGCGGAAGGGAGGTGTTTGCTCGGAGGGGATTCTGCGTTTCTCGATGATGCAACTGCCTACCTAAGGAGGTAAAAACAGATGAAGCGTTGGTTTGTTTTGCTGGTTTTGGCGGTCTTTGCCGCTTCGCTTTTGGGCAGCGTTGTTGCCGCGCAGGAAGCCCCTGAAAAGCCCTGGGCGTTGAAGGTGGGTATCTTCCGGCCGGACGATGGAGATTGGCGCAAAGTGAGCCGCAGTACGTGGTTTGCTGCGGGCTTGGATTACACCGCGAAGGTTACCCCAGGTCGTGCAGAGTGGGTTGGAACCCTGGAGTACCTGACCGGTAAGAACAGCAACCGCATGTGGACAGTGCAGGCTATTTACAAGATGCGCTCTTACGCCGAGTCGGAAGAGGGCAACCGCTTCTACTACGGCGCCGGTTTGGGCTTGTACTTCAGCAAGGTTAGAAGCGCGGCCCTTGGGGTGAGCGATACGAAGACCCACTTCGGTATCCCGCTTTTGGTTGGCGTTGACTTCGGTTCGAACTTCTTCGGCGAGCTGAAGTACAACCTGGTGTTTTCCAAGAACAAGCCGGCTCCGAACCTCGATGTGCGGGTCGGCGGTTTCAACGTGATGTTCGGTTACAAGTTCTAAGCGGAAGCGGCCTTACAAGCACGGCTTTAGTTTTGTACCGCTTTCGCTAGCGGTCTGCGGCGCGGATAAAGGAGGCGCTCGAAACAAAAGGAATGAGTGCCGGATTTGATATCCGCGCCGCTACTATTTTGAGGATTTGCGGAGGAGTTTTGCGCTTTTGGAACGAAGAAGAGCACGACAGGCATGGTGCGCAAACCGCCCTGCTTGAATGGTGGGGCGCGGTTTGCATGCTGATTTGGTGTAGCTTATGCGCAAGGAGATTTGCAAGCGATGTTTCGCCGGTTTTTAGCAGCAATCCGTTCTTTCTTGGGGCTTTTCATACGGGGCCTTGAAAAGCCCGAGGTGATGCTTCAGCAGTACATCGATGACATGCGTGCGCAGGTACCCAAGCTCAACGATACCGTGGCCGAGGTTATGAAGCATGAGGTGCTACTGCGCAATCGCATTGAGAAGCTTCAGAAGGAGATAGCCGATCTGGACAAGCAGATCATAGCCGCCGTGAAGCTGGGTCCGCAGTACGAAGAAGAGGCCAAGATGCTCATCCAAAGGATGGAGGACGCCAAGCGTGATTTGGAGGAGACCAAAGTCCAGTACGAGGCTGCGCAAAAAGCCTCCGCACAGGCCAAGCTGGCGAGGGAAGATTACATCCGCACAATGAACCAGAAGATACAGGATGCCATGCGCGCCATCAGCCGCGCAAAGCAGGCGGAGATGCAAGAGCGCCTTGCTGGGTTAATGATGTCTTTCAACCAAGGGGATCAGTCGGATACGCTGGAGCGCATGACCGAGAAGATAGAAGAGCGCGCGGCAAAGGCCCAGGCCAAGGTGGAGCTGGCAACCAGCGGTGTGGATGCGCGAATGCAGGAGATACGACGGGCTACCGTGTCTTCGGAAGTGGAAGAGAAGCTTCTGGAATACAAGCGCCAGTTGGGTTTGGCTCCTCCTGAGGAAGACGCAACCAAAACCATGCAGCCTATTCCCGAACAGCCGGAGAGCACCGGCAACTGATTTGGACGCTGCAGCGCGGAAATGCAAGTTGTATGAAATACGTTAAGGCGGCTTTTCTGCACCCTCTCAACATTGCGGCGCTTTTGGGCATTGGTGCTGCGTGGGCGTTTGGGGCCCATGTTGAGCCAGGCGCAGCGCCAATGGTTCTTAAACACGCCCCTCTCTTTTACCTTCTGGAGGTGCCGTACCTGGTTTATGTGCCCAAGATGCGCTGGTTCCGTGCGCGGGTGGATGCTGCCCAGAGGCTCAAGCGAGAACCTTTAGATGAGATTGAATCCCTTGCTGCGCAGGTTACGGGCTTTGACCGCCAGAGGTATCTTCGCCTGCGCCATATTCGGGACTCCATACATCAAAACGTGCCGCCTGAGAACGCAAGAATAGTTTCTGATGAGCTGGCCAAGCTGGACCGTCTGCTTTGCTCTTTCCTTAGGATGTTGGTAAACGTTAACAGGTACCGGAAGCACCTGGAGCGCTTGGAGGAAGACGAGATAGACGCGAAGCTGGAACGCGCTAGGCGAGCAGTCCAAACGGCTGTGGACCCGGAGCTGAAGTCGATGCATGAGAAGAACCTGGAGATTCTTGAGAAGCGCAAGTCAGAGATAGGGCGTTTTCGGCGGAGCGTGGACCGCATGGAAACACAGCTTGAGATGATAGAGAACACGTTCTCGTACGTGGCCGATAAATTCGTGGCCATGTGCCCGCCGGAGGAGATATCGAGCGACCTTGATGCCTTGATATCCAACGTGGAGAGCACCGAAGCGGTTGTGGCTGAGTTGGCGCCCGTTTTGGACTACCTGCCGAGGCAAACAGAAACCGGTAGATAAGTGAGCCGAAGTTAGGAACGAGCTGTGCCGAAAGGACCGATGAGGTTCTTCGCAGACTGCAACGTTGGAAAGCTGGCCAGATGGTTGCGGATGCTGGGCTTTGATGTTTTGTACAGCCCAGATATCGAAGACGACGTGCTGGTCTGCCAAGCAATACGCGAGAACCGCATCATTCTTACCCGCGATACTGAGATAGCATTTCGGAAGGCGGCTCAGAGGTCGCTTTTTATACTGAGCGATGAGACACCGGAGCAGGTGCGCCAGGTTATCACCGAACTTGGGTTGAAGGTGGACCCTTCGCGCCTTACACCAAGGTGTGCGCTTTGCAACGAGGTTCTGGAGGAGGTGCCCAAGGAGGCTGTTAAGGATAGGGTGCCGCCTTATACTTATTCCACCCACGAAAGGTTTAGGATGTGCGGCGTGTGCGGCAGGATTTACTGGCACGGCAGTCACGTGGAGAGGGTGCTGCGCGAGGCGGCCGGCGTTGATTCCAGTGGCGCAAGCAACGAGGATGATTCTTCACTGCCGCGGCTGGAGGGGAAAGAGGATTTTTCGGAGTCTTGAGCGCCAGAGAGAACCCAGTCGTCTGATTTTGGTGCCGAAGAACATGGTGCCGGCTGTGACCGGACTGCGCGTGAAGATTCGGAGCGCATCCGCCGCGGTTAGCTCCATGCGGAGCAGTCGTGCAGTTTCATCTCCGTTCATCAGCGAGAGGAGGCGCGTTTTTTCATCCCAGTCTCGATCGGTGTAGGCACTGAGGCGCTTATTGGCGCGGTAGGCCAAGAGAAAGCGTTTGTAGTGCTGTTTCTGCCAGTGACTTTCATACGCGTGCAGGTATTCGCGCCAGTGGCTTGGGTTTTCCAAGGCTTTTGCCACCGCATCTCCCGCCGTTCGTCCGAACTCCACGGCGAAGCGTATTCCTTCCCCCAAAAGCGGTAGTGCCTGTCCGGCTGCATCCCCCACCGTCAAAATGCGGTTGTGCACAACGGTTGAGACTGGCGCATCTGCGGGGACTATTCCGGCGTGGCGCTCCAAAAGTCTGCCGATTCTGAACCCAAGTTGGTTTAGCAGGTTGGTGCTTAAGAGTTGTTCCAAAAGCTTTGCCAGCGGTGCGGAGGCATCTGGAGCTATTATCCCAACGCCGATGCATACGGAGTTGCCCGGTTTGGGGAAGATCCAGCCATAGCCGCTTGGTGCAAGGCCGTTGCCGACCATAAGTGCAGCCTTGGATCTTTCGGCTGAGAGGTCCTCAAATTCGTATTCAATTCCCAATCCCATACGTTTGGGTCTGTTGGTTAAGCCGAGGGAGGCGACCACATCCCTGCGCCATCCAGAGGCATCTATGACAAAGCGGGCTTTTACCTCGGCTTCTCTTCCATCGACGGATATTAGGCAGGCGACGAAATCGTTCGCTTCGGGTTGGGCGTGCAGAAAGCGCGCGCCGCACAGGATGTGAGCCCCGGCCTTGGTAGCCTGCTCTGCAAGGTGCTGGTACAAGCGTGTGACGTCAGCAACGGCGGGTTTATCGGTTTGGAAAGCTATGCGGGCCGTGCGCGTTGGCCCAACGAAGACCAATTCGTCGATGGGATTGCACACGTGCTCCGGCAGGTGCAGGCGGTGCAGTTCCCGAAGCCAGGTGCCCCCGCTGGTTCTTACCGGGCGGCCTATTTCTTTATCTCGGTGCACAACAAGCACGCTTCCGGAGCGGGCGGCGCGCTCCGCCGCGGATAAACCCGCCGGCCCTCCGCCAACAACCAGTGTGTCCACCGAGAAGCTTTGACGTTCAATGTTTTGGCAGGACATTTGGTTGCCAAAACTTCTTTGTGTGTTTTTGGGCTTGGCGATGGGTCAGTGTTGTGCGCAGGCTCTTTCTGATATGGGGGCTTCAGAGGCGCAGACCGCCGGATTGCAAGAACTCCAACACGCGTTCCCGGAAGACGCGGATAGAGCGGATGTTGTCTCTGCGTGCGGTTCGGATGAACTCGGAGGCGGAAGAAAGGTTGGCATCGTTACACCAAGGGAGGCGCGGGGCTTCAATCGGCTCGTGTGAATCTGTTTTTGGGTTCCATAAGTAGACAGGCCTGCGTTTTCCATCTGGGGCGGCTTCGTAAACGGATGCAACCCGCCTTCTTAGGCCTAATTGGGTACGGTCCATCCGCATGAATACGAGGAGTTCTATGCTGTTGAATCGGTCTCGGCTCACGCCAAGTTCGCGGACGAGCACTTGTTCCATGTGCTCGGGGTTGTCCGCGTGCATGGATGCCGCTATTTGTTTTTTGTTGCCACGCAGGGCGAGGAAGCGGTCCACATAGCTGCCCCAGAGATAGGAATAGAAAGGCGCATCGCTTATTTCGTGAACCAGGTAGCAGATACGTTTGCCGGAATGGTCTCGCTGGGCGGCGTGCAGGTGGTAGATGTCGGCGATGGTGAAGATTTCGGTTTGCGGGGGCAGTGAGGAGAGCAGGCAGGCCAGCAGGGTGGTTTTGCCGGAGTTTCCCGGCACGGCGGCGGTTATGAACGATGCTCCGCCTGCAACAGCGCATAAGAAGTAGGCGGCAAGGTCCTCGCTGACTGTGCCTGCCTCCATCAAATCCACAAAAGTGAGAAGCCTGCCACCCCTTTGGTTCAGGGCTTCAATCTGAAGCAGGTTGCTCTCTTCCGCTGGCAACATCGGCATTTTTGACCACCATGGTAGTAGTAATCCCGCTGTTTGGAGAGCGGGTGATTTGCAGTTCGTCCACCAGATTTTTGAGGATTTCCCGCCTTAGCTCTTGTTCGTCAGTCATTTCGGAGGGGGCGGTGTGGCTGTCCGGTATGTTGTCCTCCATCCGGATGGTGAGTTTGTTTTCAGCCAGGTAAAACTTCATTCTAATCTGGCCGTTGGTACAGCCGGCGGTTTCAGCGCGGTCGATGGCATCGTTGCAAACTTCGCTGACGGCAATTTTGCAGTACTGTATTCTATCATAAGGGAGCTCGAGGCGGTTGGCCATACTGCTTGCGACCAAGCGTGCCACAGTTACTAGTTCCGCCTGGCACGGTATAACCAATTCTACGAAAAGGTTATCGGTGTTCATAACCTTACTCCTGCGTTTATTATGAGCATTAGCCAGCCAATTCAAAAGACCGGAGTTGCCTTACTGCCGTTGAGGTGGCAAGTGTCGTTGCATACCTCTAGGCGCATGCGCGTTTTGTCTCCGCGAATACAGGTTATGGAGCCGTTGTCGAGCCTTATCAGGCGCGTTGATGATATTGGCGCCTCTATAGCCCAACATATTATGGCTTTTATGGGTCCTCCGTGAGCAACCACTGCCACGTTTTGATCCGGATGGTCTTCGGCGATCTGCTTGACTGCGGCAACCGCTCGGGCTTGAACATCCTCCAGTTTTTCTGCTTTGGGAGGGCGGTGAACTGCGGAATTGGAGAGCCAAAGAGCCACCAGGTCAGGGTCTGTTTCAGCTACCTCAGCTAAAGTTTTACCCTGCCAACTGCCAAGATAAGCCTCCCTGAGGGCACTGGTTGGGTTTACTTTCAACCCGTGGCGGGCGGCTATTATTTCGGCAGTTTCTTTGGCTCGGAGTAGGTCACTGGAGTACACCGCGTGGAGCTGAAGGTTTGACAGGCGCTCGGCAACGAGCTGTGCCTGGCGCACGCCGCGTTCGGATAGGGCGACGTCTTCGTGTCCTTGTATGCGTCCTTCAGCGTTCCACACGGTTTCTCCGTGGCGTATAAGGATGATGCGAGTCATAGCTATCCGTATCGCAGATTTTGTTCCACACTTATATTTCCCCTCTTTTCAGGGGTTCTAGCTCGATGCCGTCTGGTTGTGCGCGCATCACTCCAAAGGATACACCGTGAACGGATTCTGCATCAAGCCATGGGGTTATTACGCGGAGCCGGAAGGTGGAAAGGTCTATGTGGACAACAAGTCCCATGGCGAGAGTGTTGGCTTCCTCATCGAGGAGGCCGGTGCTTAACCATATCAGCCGCGCCACGTTAACCAAGCGAAACTGTTCGGTATTTAGCCGCTGGGCCAAGGTGCGTATGTCGGCTTCACCGGCAGGGCCTCTGGAGATGAAGTAGTACCAGTCTCGTATCAGTTCGCCGTGTATAAGCTGGGATGAGAGTCCTCTTCCCAGGCTTTGGAGTTCGGCGGGTTCGATGGGCCGACCGGTGAGGAGGTGAGTGCCGCGCCTGATGAGTTTGTCGAGCTGCAGATCCATCTCGCGGGCCTCGCGGAAGTAGGATGCCAGTTTGGCACGGCGGCGCAGGGCGCGAATCTCTTGGGTTTTAATTCGAACTTGGTCGGGCACTGGAATGCACAGGAGTTTGGATGGCGGGAATACAGAGGTGGCGTTTTCAGGTTCGTCGGGCCGTTCCAGGTGTGCAACGATGTCCGGCTGAAGCGCATCGAATTTGGCGGCTTTTAACTTGCGGCCCAGGTAACCGCGCACCAAGCCGGTGGTATCCACAACTATGAAGTCGGCCCCAAGGCTTCTGGCCCTTTGTGTCATTCGGACTACGCCGGTAACGCACTCGACGAGGAAGCCTGGGGGCGATGTGGAGCCGATGAAGTGAAGGCCGCGCGGCTTTAACTCTGAAAGGCGGAAGGGCACCTGCATTGGCATACCCAATCCGATGCAACCCGGAGGCCCAATTTCGGATTGGCCGATATCTGCGTCCACAACGGCCACCCGACGGCCTTGCTGCAGGGCTTCCGCGGCGAGGTAGGTGCAGAAGGTGGTTTTACCGGTGTCGGTGCCGCCGACGAGCATAACCGTTCTGGCCTTGGAGATGATTTGCGCGATGGGCTCCTTCCACTCGGATGGAACTTGGTTCATAGGTTTGTGGAGACTCCAACGGCGGAACGCCTTCGGCACAGGAGTGTCGTAGAAAGAGAGGACGGCAAAATGGAACGCGACGATCCCTTGCCAACGGCAAGAAGAAGTGCATTGCGTTGGCTTGCTGCGGCTGTGGCGGTTTTACTCGTAGCTGCGTTGGGAGCGCTTTTGTTGCGCACGGCTCTGCGGCAACCGAGCGACCGCGAAAGGATTCTCAACTTGATTGCGGACGGAAAGAAAGCGGTTGAAAGCAAGGATATCGGCTCTACGATGGCTCTCATCTCCCCTCGGTACAATGACGATTTTGGAAATTCCAAAGATGATATTCGCGCATATGCTGTTGCATACTACCGGGAAGTAAGCGCACTGCGCCTTAAATTGTCCCGCCCTTCTATTTCTATCAAAGACTCAACGGCACTTGTTGATTTGGATGTTACCCTTGAGGTAACTCCAAAGGGATGGTTAACCTCGAAACTTATTTCGACGCAGGTTACTTTAGTCCTGGAGAAAAAGCCGGTGCGCAGGATGCTTATTATACCGTCGGCGAAGTGGCAAGTGGTGAGTATTCGCATGCCGAGCTTGCGCGATTACGAGGAGTTTCTTCCGGAGTAGTAAGGGCCGGGTGATGGAAAGGCTGGGCGGGAACGGATAGTTGCTTCCGTTCCCGCCTATGGCGTTACTTTGCAGGTGGTTTTGGAACCGCTTTTGGTTTGGGTGAGCCGGGAATGGGAAGTACGCCGGCTTCGGAGAGCTTTGCGATTGCGGCTTTGCCCCACTCAACAAGTTTCTGGATGTTTGGCATACCTTGGGTGCCGCCGGCCGCAACCAAAAGGCCTTTCGGCTGCTTGCCGATAATAACGCCGAGCATCCCCTCCTGGCCTTTTGCGAAGACGTTTACGGAAATCTTTTCATCGGGGGTGGGCTTCAGGAAGATGATGCGGTTCCATCCGGCCGATTTGGCGTGCGAAAGGTAGAACTCCTCAACCGCTTCTGCTGATTCCGCGTTTGGAAGTTCATACATTATTCCTCTAACTGCCGATATGCCGGCCAAAGCTTCGTGCAAGGTATTGAGGTCGAGAGACTCCAGGTGCTTCAGCATTGGAGGGACGGGACCAGGAGATTTCTGCCCAGCGGACTTGATGGCGTCTTTGACCATTGGCAGTATGTCTTCGTTCGAAAGACTGATTTCTGCCCTTATTTTGCCCCCGGAGTAAACGGGGATGTTGAGGTTTGCGCTGGCTGGGGTGGTGCTGGTTTGCCCAAGGGTAACGCTGCACGTAAGTGCTGTCAGAGCGGCCAGCATCAAAGGAATGGAGCGCTTCATAGATTCACCTCCATCGCGGTGGAGACTACCGCATTCATAATATCGGACGCAATCAATCTAGCAGTTGATTCTTGTTAAGTCAAATTTGCTTCGGATTTGTGCTGACACGGTTCTTTTCTTGTGAAGCTTGAAGCCTGGGGCGGCGGGTGCTATAATCAAGGCTGGCAGACGGGTGATTTTTGCGGAGAGGAGAGGGTCTAATGAGGCTGCGTTCCTCCGCCCCGAAGTCCGGGAAATCCTCCGGGCAGCCGAGGATTACGGCAGAGCCTACACCGTACGGCACCACGCCGCGGCGAACCGGTATGCCGCCTCCCACTAACACTTTTATTGATGCTTTCACCGCCTACCTACAGGCTAAGCGTCGGGCCACTGGTTACCTCGTGTTGTTCTTCGCAGTAGGGGCTTTTGCGCTTATAGCTGCCTCTGTGCTTCGGATTTTGATAAATCAGTACGACGAGCTTCGCCAGGCGGCTATGGATCGCCCGGTTCTTATCGAGAGGCGCCAGGTTGATGCGGCGGATTTGGATTGGTATTCGCTTCACGCTTTCTACGACAACTACTACGGCGTTCGAACCACCATTAAGCTTGTTCAAGATCACGGTGTGACGCGCCTCCTGATTACCGATAGGGACGGCAACGTTCTGCTAAAACGCAGACTGGTACCCTCGGATTTGGACCGCCAGCGCATCCTTGCCAGGTACGAAAAGCGAACCGGCAACAGTGCGGATACGGTGGACTTATACTACAAGGGCGGGCGGGCTATGCTTGTGGTGAAAGACTCCGAGTTGGAGATGTAGCCGGTTTAAAAGTTTGCCTCTCGATCGGTTTTCTATTCCCAAATCGTTTTGCTGGGTTCGGTCGGCTTGTTTTGGCTCTGGCAAAGCGATTTGTCCGGCAGAGGTTCTCGAACAAACAGCGGTCTGGCTTCTCCCACGGTGTAAAATGACCCAGTAATGCACACCAGGTCTTCCGGCTCGGCCAGAGAGAGGGCGCGCTCCACGGCTTTTGGAACGCCGCTTACAACTTCAACGGGCACGCCCAACTGTTCGGCGGCCGCGGCTAGCTCGTCCTCCGACACCGAGCGGTGGGAAATCGGCGAGGTTGCGATAAAGACGTGCGCCAAAGGTGCTAAGATCC